>JACCDN010601119.1_pt1 | contig 226348 bp, 204 predicted proteins | sample 7441691 | NCBI WGS metagenome assembly JACCDN01 (sample SAMN15323439, study PRJNA562643) | freshwater metagenome | isolation source: river surface water | place: USA:Blue River Watershed | collected 2017-08-16 | reverse complement strand
TGGCGTTGCCGGTACCATTTAAAGCACCACTTACACCTACACTACTCAATACATTCCAAGTGAATACCGTATTGTTTATTGCCCCTGAGAAGGAAATACTCGTCGCTTGACCCGAACAAATGGTTTGCGTTGTTGGAGCAACCACCACATTGGGTATTGGATTAACAGTTACGACAACAGTTACGGGTGCTCCCAAACAACCGTTTGCTTCGGCCACAATTACATAGGTAACTTGACCCGGGGTGAGAATATTGGGGTTGAGCACTAAGGTTTGATTAATACTCGTTGCTCCTGAGCCTGTAACAGATCCAGAATGTCCGGTAATCGTAGTAGCTGTAGCAGTCCATGAAAACGTTGCCCCTGGAACATCACTGGTTAAATTGATATTCGTGGTTCCTCCAGAACAAAAACTCTGTGAAGTAACACTTGGTGTTACCGTTGGTAAAGGGTGTACAACGATCGTCATAGTTGCGTTTGTAACACATTGTCCAGTATCTGGTGTAAAGGTGTATAAGGTTGTGGCTGTATTGTTTAAAGCCGGCGACCAAGAACCTGTAATGCCATTGTTTGATGTTGTAGGTAAACTTGATAAAGTACTGCCAATACAAATAGGTGCTACTTGAGTGAAAGTAGGAATTGTTCGTGGTGTTACGTCTATTGTCATGTTCGCAGTAGCGGCACATTGTCCTGGATCTGGAGTGAAAGTGTAAGTTGTAGTTATGGTGTTGTTTATCGATGGGGACCATGTGCCCGTAATTCCGTTGTTAGAAGTGGTTGGTAATGCTGCTAATGGATTCCCAGAACAAATCGGTTGTACTTGTGTAAAATTTGGAGTACTGTTTGGTATAACAGCTATAGTCATGTCTGTTGTTACGGCGCACTGTCCAGCATCGGGCGTAAACGTATAGGTAGTCGTTGCTGTGTTATTTAATGCAGGAGACCATGATCCCGTAATACCATTGTTTGAAGTTGTTGGAAGTGCCGTTAATGAATTTCCAACACAAATAGGCTGTATTTGTGTAAAACTTGGCGTGATAATAGGATTTATTGTAATTGTCATGTTTGCCGTAAGGGCACATTGTCCAGCATCGGGCGTAAACGTGTAGGTTGTCGTTGCGGTATTGTCAAGTGCTGGAGACCATAATCCGGTAATACCGTTATTTGATGTTGTTGGTAAAGCCGCTAAAGTGCTTCCTGCACAAACAGGCGCTACTTGTGTGAATACAGGCGCTACCAAAGGATTTACATTAATTGTCAATTGTGCGGTTGTTGCACATTGCCCGGCAGTTGGTGTAAATGTATAGGTCGTTGTAGAAGTATTGTCAAGAACAGGAGACCACGATCCCGTAATACCATTTATTGAAGTAGTTGGAAGTGCTGTCATGACATCTCCAGCACAAATCGCTGCAACTGGATTGAATGAAGGAACTGTCTGAGGAACAACTGTAATGGTGAGTGATGCCGTTGAAGCACATTGTCCCGCATTCGGTGTGAAGGTATAGGTAGTAGTTGTTGTATTGTCTAATGCTGGAGACCATAATCCTGTAATGCCATTTAATGAAGTCGTTGGAAGTGCCATCAAAACTTCACCTGCACAAATTGCAGCAACGGGATTAAAAGTAGGTAAAGTTCTCGGATTTACCGTTACGGTTATACTAGCTTGGTTTTGGCAAGCGCCATTAGATGTTATGGTATAGGTAGTTGTAGTTGTTGGTGCGGCTGCTACTTTGTTGTTTGGTAAAAAAGTTAACCCTGTAGTAGGGGACCAAGTAATATTTGATGAGCCGTGAGCGGCTAAAGTAACAGATTCGCCTTCGCAAATCGGGTCTATTTGACAATTGCTGTCCTGCGATCCGAAGACCACGTTGCAATAATTCTCTGCCGTTAAATAATCAAATGAAATGCATTGGTGTGTGCCGGGAAAAACAATGATACAATTTCCTTCTACACCTACAAGTGTTTGATTGTTAGTGAAAGTAACACCCGGTCCGGCCCAAATTACTTGATAGGGAACGGACGTATTAATGGTTACCGGTGTTGTGCTATTGCCAATACTAGAAATTGCAATTTGGGGATTTACAACGGGTGTATTATAACAAAAAGTAAATAATCCGGCAGCATCATTCGCTAATGTGGTGCTGTTAATGGGCAAATTGTATTGTGCAGGGAACATGCTCCCGTTGAAAACATTGGTCGTAGAAAATAATCCACCAGATGGTTTCGTAATGGTAATCGTATTTGTACCCAGAGTTGTGGTTGCAACAGTAGGTGAAATAGTGTTTACGGAACTCCAACTCAGTTGGTTGGGATTGCAATTGGGGTCGTCTTTGGTGATGTGCAATATGGCTGGTGAATCTACTGTAATGGTCATTGTTGCTGTTGAGGCACATTGGCCGGCATCTGGTGTAAAAGTATATAGGGTTGTTGCCGTATTGTTAATTGCTGGTGACCAAGTACCCGTTATGCCATTTGTCGAAGTAGTAGGTAAGGGCAATAAGGCACTACCGGAACAAATGGCAGCTATTTGAGTGAATGTTGGCACAATATTGCTCACAACATTAATGCTTATTTGGTCGGTAATGGTTGTATTACAAGAATTTGTATTGCTTAAAGTTAGCGTGAGTGTGCTGCCTAAAACAGCATTTACAGGAACGGTATAAGTTGTTGTTAATGCACTAGGTGTTCCAAAATTTCCAGCGGTAGAAGACCATGCGATAGTTGTTTGTCCTTGTGCTGTTCCGTTTAAAGTTATTTGTTGTCCAGGGCAAGCCGATAGTGGCGAAATTCCGGCATCCACAGTAAAGGGTTGAATGGGAGCAATACAACCGTTATTGCTATAATTTGCTACACCCGAGGCTGTAAAATTTACAGTTGAGCCATTGTTCTCTGCCGATGTACCTCCGGTAACACCAAATATGTTTACTAAGTTGGAACGTTGATACGTTACCGTGTCACTACACCCAGAACCAAAATCAATCGTTAAAGTTCTTGTCGCTGGGGTTGCATTGTAATTTCCAAAATGTCCCCCCGTTACCGAAGTGTTGTTTTGAAAAATGATATAGGTTGTTGTTGTGAGTGCGCCAAACGAATTCGCAGTAGTGCTAAAATTTTGACTTGTAACAAGGATAACAGGTGCATTAGCAGGTAAAACACCTCCTGTGGGCTCCAATAAAACACCGCAGCCACCGGCCGCAATTATATCCGAATTTAATTGTGCAACTTTTGCTGCTGTTGTAGCATTTTGAATTAGGCCTTGCCACGTATTTGAGGGCCAGTTAACTGTTAAATTACTAGTATTTAAAGCGGTAGTTCCTATTTGAAATCGAACCATTTCGTTATACCCTTCATCGGAAGTTGCGGACCCTGAGTCACATGCATCAACTAAAATACTTTGAATTTCAAAACATTGCGAAAAAGTTAAGTTTGAAAAGAATAGTAAGAAAAGGTATGCAAATTTTTTAATAGCCATTGTAAATTCGCTTTATGTGAAAAGCAGTGGCAAATTTAATAATTCTTTAGTTACAACTAAGATTTTTTTTGGTTACTAAAATGTAAAATCAAACAAAGTGCTTAAAACACTTTATTTGAGCTTATTTGGAGGGTATTGTTCTAGTATTTTTGATACAAATTCTTTAATTCTCGCTTCTTTTTTGGTGGAGTTTTTTGTGAGGTATCCACTTCCTTCTCCCTGCCAAATCAATTCTTTTGTTTTAGCATCAATAATGTCAATAAAAAGTGTGCCAACAGGGGTTGTAGTAACATTTGAATAGCCCATTCCCCAATAGGGATTCCATCCCCATCCAAAGCCATAGTTTTGATACACATCTACTCGCTCTTTTTCCTTCGTAAAGAAACTGATCAGTAGGTCTGGATTTTCAGATTTGATTATCCCTTTAGTAGCTAATACATCATCAATAGCATTCAAAATTCTTTTTTTGTCTAAATCTGAAATTTCAGCTTTATCAATGCCGCTTTTCAAATAGGCATAGGTTTTAAAATTTGAAAAGGAAACTTTTGAATCATAGTCAGCATTTACGCGCACAGAGCTACAAGAAGATAAGATGATTGCGAAAAGTAGTGCTATCAGTTTTAGTGTTTTCATGGGAATTAATTTTAGGGTTAAACGCTAATAAGGATTAAAATTGTTTTTATTCTAATAAAGTGTCATCGACAGAATTTGGAAGCGTTACTTTTAATAAAGGTTGGGCTTCCATAGCTCGTTTAATAGCAAAAATAGCACCTTCGTTTCGGGCCCAACTTCTTCTTGAGATTCCGTTATTTACGTCCCAAAATAGCATGGATTCCAAACGCTTTGACGCTTCTTTGGTTCCGTCAAGAACCATGCCAAAACCACCATTTATCACTTCGCCCCATCCAACGCCACCGCCATTATGAATTGAAACCCAAGTTGCCCCTCTAAAGCTATCTCCTATAACATTTTGTATGGCCATATCGGCAGTAAAACGAGAACCGTCATAAATATTTGAAGTCTCTCTATACGGTGAGTCTGTGCCTGAAACGTCGTGATGATCACGGCCTAAAATTATATATCCTATTTCTCCTTTTGCAATCGCTTTATTGAAAGCTTCTGCAATTTTAATCCGGCCTTCCGCATCAGCATATAAGATACGGGCTTGTGAGCCCACTACTAATTTATTTTCTTGGGCTCCTTTGATCCATTGGATATTATCGGCCATCTGTTGCTGAATTTCAACTGGTGAATTCAACATCATTTCTTCAAGAACCGCACAAGCAATGGCATCCGTTTTAGCTAAGTCCTCTGGTTTTCCAGAAGCACAAACCCATCGGAATGGACCAAAGCCATAATCAAAACACATCGGCCCCATAATATCTTGTACATAACTTGGGTATTTAAAATCAATATGATTGGGAGCCATAACATCTGCACCTGCTCTTGAGGCTTCTAATAAAAAGGCATTTCCGTAGTCAAAGAAATAAGTGCCTTTTGCAGTATGTTTGTTGATGGCTTCAGCATGTCGGCGTAATGTTATTTGTACTTCTTCTTTGAATTTTTCAGGTTGTGTAGCCATTAGTTCGTTCGATTGTTCAAAGGTAAATCCTATTGGATAATACCCTCCCGCCCACGGATTATGCAAGGATGTTTGATCGGATCCCAAATCGACATGTATATTTTCTTGGTCAAATCGTTCCCAAACTTCCACGATATTTCCCAAATACACAATAGAAACCACTTCTTTATTCTCCAAAGCTTTACGCACTCGCGTGACCAATAATGTAAGGTCCTCCACAATTTCGTGGATCCAACCCTGTTCGTGTCTGATTTTTGTAATTTTTGGGTTGACTTCAGCACAAACGGTAACACAACCTGCAATTGTACCTGCTTTGGGTTGGGCACCACTCATACCTCCTAATCCAGAAGTGACAAACAATCCGCCACGAGGTACTTTTTTTATTTTTCGAAAACCGTTTAAAACAGTAATTGTAGTTCCGTGAACAATGCCTTGAGGGCCAATGTACATATAACTTCCGGCTGTCATTTGGCCGTATTGAGAAACACCTAAAGCATTCATTTTTTCCCAATCATCGGGCTTGGAATAGTTCGGAATGACCATTCCGTTTGTTACTACAACCCGCGGCGCTTCTTTGTGTGATGGGAATAAACCCATCGGATGTCCCGAATACATGGCCAAAGTTTGTTCGTCGGTCATTTCAGCTAAATAGTGCATGGTTAGGCGATATTGGGCCCAATTTTGAAATACCGCACCGTTTCCACCATAGGTGATTAATTCGTGCGGGTGTTGTGCTACTGCATAATCCAAATTATTTTGAATCATTAACATGATCGCTTTGGCTTGTTCCGATTTTCCAGGATATTCTGATATAGGTCGCGCTTTCATTTCGTAATCAGGACGAAAGCGATACATGTAAATCCGACCATAGGTCTCTAATTCTTCTTTAAATTCAGGTACTAATGCGGCATGATGTTTTGCGTCAAAATAACGTAAGGCATTTTTTAAGGCCAATTTTTTCTCTTCATCCGTAAGAATTTTTTTTCGAATAGGCGCATGATTTATTTCCGTTTCGTAGGGTTTTGGCGCTGGTAATGTTTCGGGTATCCCTTCGGCAATTTGTTCTTTAAATGTCATCATAATTTTGAGGTAATATTACATTACATGCAATCACTTTTCTATTATTTTTTTATGTTTCCTGTTTTTTTATCATAACCATATGGGCAATGGCGGCAACCGCTTTTACAGCAATAGCCTCTTTTTAAGTGGTATTTTTCTGTAAAACATTTGAATCCTTCAAGAGTAAAATAATAATCTTCTCCTTCTTTTAAATTATTTGGATCTATTTTATGGTTCATAGCTACAAATTTAAGAACTTTGCTACAAATGATTGTAATCGTTTGATAATATTTACCCTAATCCTATAAATTAATAATTAAAGAATTGGTTAAGCGCCTTGCATAAACAGAAAATGACCGTTCAAAATCAAAAAATAGTACTCGATTTTCCTAATGGAATTGATCTCCATGTGAAGCGTGAGGATTTGTTGCATCCCATTATTTCGGGTAATAAATTTCGAAAATTAAAATATAATATACTAGAAGCTAAACGATTAGGGTATACAAAATTGCTCACTTTTGGCGGGGCTTTTTCCAATCATATTGTTGCTGTTGCTGGAGCCGGAAAAGAATTTGGGTTTGAAACAATTGGGATAATTCGAGGTGACGAATTACAAGATATAATTCAAGAAAACCCTTCATTGTTAAAAGCGCAACACTTTGGAATGCAATTTAATTTTGTAGATCGCACCCAATATCGTAATAAAATGGATACTAATTTTTTGGCACATTTAGCGGAACGTTATGGCTCTTTCTATTTGATTCCCGAGGGCGGAACCAATGCATTGGCGATAAAAGGCTGTGAAGAAATACTTACTGCCCAAGACAAATTAGAATTTTCGCACATCTGTTGTGCTGTTGGAACAGCAGGAACCTTATCGGGAATTATCAATTCTTCAAGTGATACCCAACAAATTATTGGATTTTCTTCCCTTAAAGGTGATTTTTTGTCTGAGGTAATTTGTAGTTTTGTACAGAAAAAAAATTGGACCATCAATGAAACGTTTCATTTCGGAGGATATGGGAAAGTTACAGACGAATTAATTAGGTTTTTAAACGCTTTTTATGCAAATCATAAACTGCCTTTAGATCCTGTTTATACTGGAAAAATGATGTTTGGCATCTTAGATTTAATACAACAGGATTATTTTTCACCCCATTCAAAAATACTAGCTATACATACAGGTGGGTTACAAGGTATTGCAGGAATGAATCAAATGTTACACGCAAAAAATAAAGAAATAATACACTATAATGGTTAAAAAAATTGGATTACTTTTTGTTGTTTTAGTCGTGCTTAGTTGTACGAGTACAAAATCTGTTGTGAGAACAACATCAACTTCGAAGTCAACTTCGGTTAAGAAAAAAGAATCGACAGCATCTAAAGCCGTTGTTTCTCAAACGCCGAATAATTCGACCCTTACAAAAAAAAATGGCGCTGAAATTGATTTGGTGGCTACTTCAAACGTAAGAACTTACGAAGAAGAAATCAAATTGTATATTGCTAACTTCAATGAAATTGCCAAAGAAAACATGAAATCTCATGGGGTTCCGGCGAGTGTTACTTTAGCGCAGGGAATACTAGAATCCGGAGCAGGAAAAGGAAAGTTGGCCCTTTCGGCAAACAATCATTTCGGGATAAAATGTCATAAAGAATGGACTGGAGATAGTGTCAAGCACGACGACGATGCCGCACAAGAATGTTTTCGTAAATACGAACACCCACAAGAATCATATAAAGACCATTCTTTGTTTTTAACCTCACGACCCCGATATGCATCCCTGTTTAAATTAGACAAAGGCGATTATCAAGCATGGGCAAAGGGATTGAAAGCGGCAGGTTATGCAACTGATGTGAAATATCCTGATAAATTGATTGGATTAATTGAACGGTTTGAATTGTATAAGTTTGACAATGAAGTTTTACACCGCAATTTTATTCCGTTAAAAAAAGATCCTGTGGTTGAGATTTCAGAGGGTTATTATACCATTCAGCAAGGGGATACACTGTATTCTTTGTCTAAAAAATTCAATCAAACGGTAGAAGAATTGCAAAAGATGAATAATCTAACCAATGCAACAATTTCAATTGGACAAAAAATAAAAATTAAATAATGGAATACAAAAGAAGTAGCGCGTTGTTTGTTGAGGCCAATAAAGTGATTCCAGGTGGTGTTAATTCACCGGTAAGAGCCTTTAAAGGTGTGGGAGGGACACCAATTTTTGTAAAAGAGGCGAAAGGTGCATATCTTTATGATGAAGATGGTCATCGCCTTGTTGATTATATCAACTCTTGGGGTCCAATGATTTTAGGTCATGCTTATGAACCTGTTGTGCAAGCCGTTATTGAGAAAGCAAAAAAAGGAACTTCATTTGGTATGCCTACCGATTTGGAAACGCAAATTGCGAAGTTGGCCGTTTCTATGGTACCCAATATCGATAAAATACGTTTTGTGAATTCGGGTACAGAAGCTTGTATGAGCGCCATTCGATTGGCTCGAGGTTATACAAATCGCGATAAAATAATTAAATTTTCGGGTTGCTATCATGGACACTCGGATTCGTTTTTAATAGCTGCTGGAAGTGGTTTGAGTACCTTTGGAGTACCTAATAGTCCGGGCGTAACAGTGGGAACGGCAAAAGACACATTGTTGGCAACCTACAATAATCTTGACAATGTAAAAGCGCTATTTGAAGCCAATAAAAATGAAATTGCAGCCTTAATAATTGAGCCAGTAGCAGGAAATATGGGTTGTATACCGCCTGCAGAAGGTTTTTTGGAAGGGCTTCGAACACTTTGTACGGAGCATGGTGCTTTACTTATTTTTGATGAGGTAATGACCGGATTTCGATTGGCAAAAGGCGGGGTTCAAGAATTGTATGGTATTTCTGCAGATCTTGTTTGCTTTGGTAAAGTGATTGGTGGTGGCTTACCCGTTGGTGCTTTTGCTGCTCGAGAAGAAATTATGAATCATTTAGCACCTCTAGGACCTGTGTATCAAGCGGGTACACTTTCAGGAAATCCATTAGCTATGGCTGCTGGTTTGGAAATGCTTAAAGCATTGGCTGCCGATACAGCAATTTATGATCGTTTGGCTGAAAAAACGGCTTATTTAGAGCGCGGAATGGCGGAGGTATTAAATGCTGCAAATGTTATTCATACGATCAATAGAGTAGGTTCGATGATTTCGGTGCATTTTGATGCAAACCCTGTTTTTGATTTTGAAACGGCAAAAAATGGCGATAACGATACCTTCAAGAAATTTTTTCATGGCTTGCTAAAACGTGGCGTATATATAGCGCCTTCGGCCTATGAAACCTGGTTTATTACGGATGCTTTGTCCTATGAAGATTTGGATTTTACCATAAAAGCCGTTGCTGCAACTGCAAATGAGTTATAAAAAAAATGTCCCAAACGGGACATTTTTTAATACAACAAATCTTTGTACAAGACTTTATTTTTTTTGATTTTTGAATATTGTTCAGGTGTAAAAGTACCTTTTAATTTACCGTCAATAGTTGCTGCTAGTTCTTCTTTCATTTCGGGAGATTTTAGCACTGTTTCGTGTTTGTAAAGTAGTAGACTATTGATGGCAGTCGATAATGTGTTGTCTATTTCCACAACTTTCATGAGTGCAATTAACTCATTTTTTGCCAATACAATCGGATCTTTTTGTTTTGAGTCTTGAGCAGTAGCACTAAGAGTAAATGCAAAAAACAATGCTATTACAGCGAATACTTTTTTCATATTTTTTTGTTGTTAACGATTTGGTATTCAAATCTACTCGTTTTTTTTGAATATCCAAAAAAAAGTAATAAAACTATTGATTTCTATGGTGTGTACGTTTTTTGTTAATCATTTTACCTTTGCGATTTCTTAATTTCTCCCATTTTTTAAATTGTTCTTCACTCAATATTTTTTTCATTTTTGATTTAAATTCTATTTGAGCATCAAGTAATTGGGAATGCATTTCAAATTTTTCAGAAGCTGTTGGTTTTTCGCCCTTTTCTTTTTTGGTTTTTTGTGCCAATTGATGGGCAGCTTTTTTTTGAGTTCGTTCTAGAAGTAGTGATTTAATGTCTTCTTGCTGCTTCAGGGTCAAGTCTAATGCCAGTGTCATTCTTTTTACCTGAAGGATTGTTTGCAGTTCTGCATTCATTTTTTCAACGGCTCCATTTTTCTCTTGAGCATATGTAAGCAATGAAATGCACAACGTAAGGAATAAAAATACTTTTTTCATGGGAATTCAATTTTAGATTCACTTCATAAGACTTAGTCTGTTCAAAAAGGTTTAATGTCCAAAAAAAAACAGCTCAAAATAATGTGTTGTCATGAAATATTTTTAATTTTGCAATGTGAAAAATCTAGTCGTTTTAATCGCTTTTTTTATGCTGGCAAAGCCTGCTATTCCATTTTTGGAGTATGTTATTAACTATGACTATATTGTAAAAGAGCTTTGTGAAAACAAAGAAAAACCTGCGCTAAAGTGTAATGGTAAGTGCCACTTAGCGAAACAATTGGCAAAAGCGGCAGAAGATGAAAAATCAACTTCATCCGACAAAAAACAAAATGTTAAGCAAGAAATTGAAATTATATTTTGTTTAGAATTTAAGTCAATTACTTTTACTAAAAATAAAGTTTTTACTACCAAAAATATAGATTCTGAATATCAGAATTTATATGCTTCAACCGCAATACAGTCCATCTTTCATCCGCCTACCTTTTTAGTTTAATTTTTTGTAAACGATTCATAAATTCAGAATCGATTAGGATACTAGTGTCCATTTTGTTTAAAATTCATTTTTTAAGCATACCCAATTGTATATAAAATTTAAAACTAAAAAAAATTAAAATGAAATTTCAATTAAAAAATATAGTAGCTGTAATGGCTTTAGCTTTAGCATTCACCTCATGTTCAAACGATGATAATAAGGAAATTACAGGTCAGGGAAACTTATTGTTAGAATTTGATAACGTATATGGTAGCAGCAATTTAGCATTCAACACACCTTATACCAACTCAAATGGTGAAGTAGTAAAAATTAACAATGCCATTTATATTATTAGCAATATTGTGTTAACCAAAACAGATGGTTCAACATACACCGTGCCAAAATCTCAAAGTTATTTCTTTGTAAACGAAGCAAATGCGGCTAGTACAATACTTAATTTACCAAACATTCCAGCCGGAAATTACAACAAAGTTACTTTTGGAGTGGGTGTAGATCAGGCACAATTTGATATGGGTGCAAGTGGTCAAGGAACTATGTGGACAGATGCACAAGCACTTGGCATGACTTGGTCTTGGGCTGCAGGATATAAATTTATAAAATTTGAGGGAACTGTAACTTCAACTTCTCATACCAATGCTACTTTTAGAGTACATACAGGTAAAACAGGAACTATTTACAATTATACCGAAGTTTCACTTGATTTTCCTGATAACGCGTTAGTAAGAACAAACATTACGCCACAAGTGCACATCATGGCCGATTTGAAAAAAGTAATCGATGGTACTACTAAAATCAATTTTGAAGAAGGTTTAGACGTCATGAGTGGTACTAAAGTACAAAACATTTCAGCAAACAACGTGCCTACACTTTTTGAAGTAGAACACGTTCACAACGATTAACTTAATTAGAAGCTAGTCCAGCTGTGCATTGCAAGTCCGCAGGAAAAACAAAAATTTTGTAAACAAAAATAGGCCGCATATAGCGCCATTTATTAGCAACAAAATCATTTGTTTTTCCTTTACGGGCTTTTCATTCCCATCTGGGCTAATTTACCTCATTTATGAAAAAGACTTATTTCTGTGTGCTTTCCGTATTTCTTTTTTTGAGTTGTACCTCAGACAAAGACGATACTGGATATCAAAACATTCCAATAGAATATCAGGTGCCTTCAAATTTTCCTTCATTAGCCTATAATATGGCTGATAATCCTTTAACTGAAAAAGGTTTTGAATTGGGAAAAAAAATATTTTACGATGGTCGTTTGGCTTCTGATGGTGTGGTGTCTTGTGGCTTTTGTCACATACAAGAAGATGCTTTCACCCATCACGGACACACGTTTAGTCATGGAGTAGGCGATGGAGTAGGTGTTCGTAATGCACCTCCTATTCAAAATATGGCTTATCAAACCCAATTTTTTTGGGACGGAGCAGCCGATCATATAGAATTACTGTCAATGGCACCTATTTCAAATGAATTAGAAATGAACGGCAATATCATAGACATCATTAACATGATGAAGAACGATTCGGCGTATAAAAAATTATACAAGCAAGCGTTTGCAAATGGTGAAATTAATTCCGAAAATATGTTAAAAGCCTTAGCGCAGTTTATGACGGTGCTCACATCCTCTAATTCGCGTTTTGATAAGTATAGAAGAAACGAGTCGGGAGGAACATTAACACCTCAAGAATTGGCCGGTTATGCTGTTTTTAATCAAAAATGTGCTTCTTGTCATGCAACGGATATTTTTACGGATAATTCGTTTAGAAACAATGGATTACCAATAAATCCATCAATTAATGATAAAGGAAGATATCGCGTTACAGGACTCGATGAGGATAAATATAAATTTAAAGTACCAAGTTTGCGAAATATTGAAAAAACAGCACCATACATGCACGATGGGCGTTTTTATACGCTAGATGCTGTTTTAGATCATTATGATTCAGGAGTTACACAAACCCAAAATTTAGATCCAAGTTTACAACACACTGGCGCTCTTGGAATTTCATTATCATCATCCGAAAAAGCACAACTTATTGCTTTTCTTAAAACTTTAACGGATAACGAATTTTTATCGAATCCAAAATTTGCTGAATTTTAAAATGAAAAAATACATCATCTTGTTTTTATTGACTGTGCAATGCACATTTGCAGTTAAAAAGGATAGTTTATCCGTTACAAATCCATTTAAAAAATTTCATCAATTTGCTTATGAATTAGAAGACGATTGCGATGCTTGTGGTTGTTCAGCAAGTGGAGGAAGTATGGGTTTTGCATCAATGCTAAACACAAATTTTATTGGAATTCGTTATTTTAATCAATCCTATAAAAGTACTGATGGATTGTATTCAAATTCGCCTTGGTATACTGAGAGTTTCAATACTGTTCAAGTGTGGGCTCGCTTTCCGGTGATTAAAAATTTTCAAGTTTCTGTATTATTGCCTTATCATCATCACAATCGAGAAACAGCGAGTGGTAAACAATCTATTTCAGGTATAGGAGATGCTACCGTTTTAGGAATGTATAAAATATATCAAACCCACAAAGACAGTACGGTATTAGTTCATACCTTGCAATTAGGTGGAGGTGTAAAAATTCCATTTGGAAAATTTGACCAAGCTAATAATGGTAGTATTAATCCAAGTTACCAAGTAGGAACAGGGAGTTGGGATTTTATTTTGGCAACAGAATATGTTGTAAAAAGAAAACAATTCGGAATAAATTCGATGCTTAATTATGTAATCAAAACTGAAAACGAAAAGCAGTATCGTTTTGGAAATCAATTCAATTATGCCACAACTTTTTTTTATTTATATGAAAATGCCAAGTATTCTTTTGCACCACAACTCGGTTTTGCAGGAGAAGTATACGCAGATAATTATCAATTAGGACAAAAAGTACGTCATACCGCTGGCGATATTTTTATGGGAAAAGTTGGTTTAGAAATAGGAAAAAATAAATTTTCATTGGGTGCCAGTGTCATGCTACCCATTCAACAAAATTTAACAGGCGGCAATGTGGAAGCCAATTACCGTTGGAGTGTAAATATTAATTATAGTTTATAAATAATAAAGGGACTCATTCGAGTCCCTTTTTTTATTTTCCTAAATATTCTGCAATTTTATTTTCGCCATCAACTACAACCTTCATTAAGCCATGTTTGCTAATTCCTTTACTGGCAGCATCCCATTTTTTTCCGCTCAACTCTGATTTTGTTTTTAAGTCAACAATTGAAATACCTTCGTTAGCTTTTAAAATTTCAATAATATGTTTTTCATCTTCAGTCAATTCAGGGCCTTTTTTCTCAGGGCGCATTTGTGGGAAGAATAACACTTCTTGAATCGAAGGATTATTGGTTAAGAACATGATCAATCGGTCCATTCCAATTCCTAAGCCAGAGGTTGGCGGCATTCCATATTCTAAAGCTCTTAAGAAATCTTCATCGATAATGCCGTTTGCTTCATCATCACCTTTTTCAGCTAATGCCATTTGCGCTTCAAAACGTTCGCGTTGGTCAATAGGATCATTCAATTCAGAATAGGCATTCGCAATTTCTTTTCCACACACCATCAATTCAAAACGTTCCGTTAATTCAGGGTTATCGCGGTGTGATTTACACAATGGCGACATCTCTTTTGGATAATCGGTGATGAAGGTAGGTTGAATGAAGTTGCCTTCACATTTCTCTCCAAAAATTTCATCGATTAATTTTCCTTTACCCATAGTATCGTTCACTTCAATACCCATTGATTTAGCAGCTTCACGCAGTTCATCTTCCGATTTTCCGGAGATGTCAAAACCTGTGAATTGTTTGATGGCATCGGTCATCGTAACGCGTGCATACGGTGCTTTAAAATCGACTGTATGTTCGCCAAAAGTAGCTTCTGTTGTTCCGTTTACTTGTAAAGCGCAATATTCCAAAAGATTTTCGGTCATGTTCATCATCCAGTTGTAGTCTTTGTAGGCTACATAGATTTCCATGGCAGTAAATTCTGGGTTGTGGGTTCTATCCATTCCTTCGTTACGGAAGTTTTTAGAAAATTCGTAAACGCCATCAAATCCGCCAACAATTAATCTTTTCAAATATAATTCGTTGGCAATTCGCATGTACAAGGGGATGTCTAAACTGTTATGATGGGTAATAAACGGACGTGCTGCAGCGCCGCCTGGAATCGATTGTAAAACCGGAGTTTCGACTTCCATATAACCAGCGTCGTTGAAAAACGTTCGCATGGCAGTAAATAATTTTGTTCTTTTTTGAAATACTTCTTTCACTTGCGGATTTACCACCAAGTCTACATAGCGCATGCGGTAACGCAATTCCGGATCAGTAAAGGCATCAAATACATGTCCTTCTTCATCGGTTTTGGGTAACGGAAGTGGTTTTAATGTTTTGCTCAACATTTTAAAACCATCCACACGAACACACATAGCGCCCACTTTCGTCATAAATAATTCGCCTTCAACTCCAATAAAGTCGCCTAAGTCGGTTAATTTTTTAAATACTTGGTTGTATAGTGTTTTGTCTTCTCCAGTACACAACATGTCTCGATTAAAATACAATTGTATTCTGCCTTCGCTGTCTTGCAATTCGGCAAAACAGGCTTTACCTTGATCGCGGACACTCATCAAACGGCCGGCCAAAACAACCTTCTTGCCTTCTTCAAAAGTTGACTTCACTTGCTTTGAAGTATGATTCACCGGAAATAAATCCGCTGGATATGGGTTAATTCCAAGTTCGCGTAAAGCGTTTAGTTTGTCTCTCCTAATGATTTCTTGTTCCGAAAGTTGCATAATATGGTATTTTAACGGGCAAAGATAATTTATTTTGGTTCAAGTTCAAAAGTTTCGTAATTCGTAATTCGTAATTCGGGAATCGTAATTCGTAATTCGAGTTTCAAGTTTCATCGTCCATTACCCAAAACCCAAAACCTAACACCCAACACCTAACGCCCAACACCCAATACCCAATATCAAACACCAATCTCTCAACTTCCATCATCAAAAAACTATTTGTATCTTTGCGCCAATTTTAAAACGACAGTTTTAGTTATTATGAACAAGAAAGTCCAACTTCAAGATTTAGGTGCAAAAGATTACAAAGAAACTTGGGATTACCAAGAAGCCTTGTTTAAAGAAATTGTGGACATTAAAATTCAAAACAGGAAAGACGAAACAACACGGCCTACGCCAAATTTTTTCTTATACGTAGAACATACCCACGTGTATACGTTAGGAAAAAGTGGTGATTTTTCTAATCTATTGCTTTCTGAAAAGCAATTAGCGGCTAAAGGAGCTACTTTTTATAAGATTAATAGGGGAGGTGATATTACTTATCACGGTCCGGGACAAATAGTGGGTTATCCCATTCTAGATCTAGAAAACTTTTTCACCGACATTCATCAATATTTACGATTCTTAGAAGAGGCTATAATTCTAACCTTAGCTGAATACGGATTACATGCCACAAGAAGTGAGGGAGAAACGGGAGTTTGGTTTGATGTAGGGACACCATTTGCCAGAAAAATTTGTGCTATGGGCGTTAGGGCTTCCCGTTGGGTAACCATGCATGGTTTTGCCTTGAATGTCAATGCTGATTTGGGTTACTTTGATAATATTATACCCTGTGGTATAAAGGGTAAGGCTGTTACTTCAATGCATGTAGAATTAAATAGGAATGTAGATGAAAGTGAAGTGAAAGCAAAAATCCTGAATCATTTTCAAAATTTATTTGAGGCAACGATTGTACGTACAACAATTTAGTATAATTCGCAATCGTATATTATAATGCCAAAGACAATTGCTCGGGCAACAATCGAAAACTCTTGCGATGGTATTTGCAAGGTCCGTACTTTTGAATGGCAGCTCTGTGTTCTTTTGTGGGGTAGCCTTTGTTTTTGTTCCACTGATACATCGGAAATTCTTCGTGAATTTTATCCATGTAATCATCTCGGTAGGTTTTTGCTAATACAGAAGCAGCTGCAATGCTGAGATATAGACTATCACCTTTAATGATACTGCAGTTTGGAATAGAATGCAAGAGTTGAATTTCTTGAGCTGTAAAAATTTTTCCAGTTTTTTGAGGTTTGCCTAATTTTCCATTGAGTGGTCGATTTCCATCCACAATGATGTATTCAGGTTTTGGGTGAAGTTGCAAAACACATTCTTGCATGGCCTTCATGGATGCGTTTAAAATATTGATTTCGTCAATTTCTTCATTATATATATGTGTAACGGCATATGAAAGTGCGTTTGCTTCAATAATAGGTCGGAGTTGGTGCCGCACTCTTTCGCTAAGTTGTTTGGAATCATTTAATAATTCGTGATTAAAATCAGCAGGTAGAAGAATTGCGGCAGCAGTAACGGGTCCAGCAAGGCATCCTCTCCCGGCTTCATCGGTTCCGCATTCCAATATTAAATTACTGTAACTTTTGCTTAGCATCCTTTTTTTTGACAAAAATATAATTTTTATAGGAACCTTTCTGCGATTAATTCATGTTTGTAATCAGAATATTACGTTATCTGTTTTTTTTAATCGAAAACTTTAACATAAAAAAAATCGCATAATTCGATAGTAATATTTGTTTATTTAAGAAATAATTAAGAAGTTTGCTGAATAACTAACTCAAATAAATTTAATATGAGATCGAAGTTTAAATGGATTTTTACGCTTTTAGTAGCGTTTATGATGCAGTTTTCGTTCGCGCAAGAGAAAACTGTTACAGGTGTAGTTTCTGATGAACTAGGTCCTGTTCCCGGTGCAAACGTAGTTGTTAAAGGTACAAAACGCGGTACTGCAACGGATTTTGATGGTAATTATTCCATCAGTGTAAAACAAGGTGAAGTATTAGTAGTTTCTTACGCAGGTAAGAAATCAGCTACTATTACTATTGGTGCTGCAAGTTCTTACAATGTTACTTTGGTAGCAGATGTAGAAGAACTTAGAGCTGTTGAAGTAGTTGGTGCCGTTGGTATCAAGAAAAAACAAGATGCAATTACTTCATCAAATCAAGTAGTTAACGCGAAAGAGTTAACACAAGCTGCCAATCCAAACGTTGTTCAGTCATTGGCTGGAAAAGTTTCAGGATTGCAAATCAACACCACTAATAATGGTGTAAATGCAACAACAAGTATTGTATTACGTGGTACTAGATCTATTTCTGGTAGTAACGAAGCTTTAGTAGTTATTGATAATGTTATCTCAACTGCTGGAGTATTACAATCTATTGCTCCTGAGTTAATCGAATCTACTAACGTTATCAAAGGGATGCAAGGTGCAGCTCTTTATGGTGAGCAAGGTAGAAATGGTGTAATCGTTGTTACTACTAAAAAAGGTGCTAAAAGTGGTAAATTGAAAATTGCTTTAAATTCATCTATTGACTTTGAAGAGGTTTCGTTTTTACCAGTAAGACAGCAACGTTACGGTCAAGGTTGGAACGGTCAACATATCTCTTACGAGAATGGTGGTTGGGGAGCTGAGATGGATGGCGTTATTCGTCCAGTTGGTTTAGCACAAGCTGATGGAACATATATTATGTCTCCATACTCGCCAATTAAAAACAACATCAAACAATTCTTTGAAACAGGTTCATTGTTTCAAAATGGTTTGTCATTAAGTGGTGGTACTATTAAAGATGGTTATGTGTTGTTGTCTGCTAACAAGCAAAATACTGCTTTCGTTGTAGATGGTGATGAATTAAACAGAAGTACTTTCTTATTTAGAGCAGGTAAAGAATTTGGTAAATGGTCTATTGAAGGAAATGCTAATTACATTACTTCTAGAACTGAAACTACTTCTTCTAGCTTGTTTACTGATTTATTACAAACGGCTACTAACATTCCAGTTGGACGTTTTGAAAATTCAGGACAATCAGGTCACTGGACTTCTTACTACAATAACCCATTCTGGTTAAGAGATAATGTAAGAAACCAAAACCGTTCGGATTATGTGAGTTTAATTGGTACTTTAAATTACAAATTAAACAACCATATTAATTTCAATTATACAGCTAACGTTCAAGTTTCTCAAGCGAATTCATTATCATATACTAATGGATACACTGACTTGTTACAAGTAGGTGGTGGAGATCACACTGTAGTTTCTACATTTGATGCTTCTAACTCAAATGCAAGAAATTTCTACGGAGATTTATTAGTGAATTTTGATTACATGTTAACAGATAAGATTTCTTTTAAAGCAAATATTGGTAACAATATCCAAGATAGAATGTCTCAATTTACTTCTGTAGGTGGAGATAACTTAACAGTTCCTGGATTGTACAATATTTCTAACATTACTGGAGATCCAAGAAGAAGTAATGGTCTTTCTAGATCTAGACGTTTCTCTATGTTTGCTAACGTGGATTTAGGATATGAAGATTACTTATTCTTAAACGTAACAGGTCGTAACGACTGGAATTCAACATTTACAGGTGGTGAGAAAGATAACTACTTCTATCCATCAGCTGGTATTTCTTTCGTTCCAACGAAAGCTATCGATGCGTTGAAAGAAAATAAAATATTAAACTATGCTAAAGTAATGGCAAGTTATGTAAAAGTAGGTAATGCTTCTAGTTTAAGTGCTTACGGATTAAATGACTTGTATTCTATTGCTAGTGGATATCCATTCGGTTCATTGAGTTCATTTGCTCCAGATCAAAGCCCGGTTAACCCAGCTTTATCTCCAGAGTTCTTAACTACTACTGAATTTGGTGTGAATTTAGGATTCTTAAATGATAGAATTACGTTAGATGCTTCTGTTTACAGTACTAAAACTACAGATTTGATTACAAATCAATCAACTTCTGCTGCTGCTGGTATTTCTACTTTGTTAACTAACTTAGGAGAAGCTACTACTACAGGTTATGAAATTGATTTAGGTTTTACACCTATCAAAACTTCTGATTTTGGTGATTTAGGATTGAAATGGGAAAACCGTTTAGCATATTCTCACAACAAAACTATTGTTGATAAAGTATCTGATACTGCAGATGAAATTGCATTGGTTAACTTTACAGGAACTGGTGTAGGTATTTTTGCAACTGAAGGTGAAGAGTTCCCTTTAATTAAAGGTATCGCTTACGAAAGAGATGATCAAGGAAGAGTATTAATTGATCCAGTTTCTGGAAATCCAATTAGAACTACTGAATACAAAGTATTAGGTAAAGCTACTCCAGATTATATCATCAACTACAACACTGCTGTTGAATTCAAAGGATTCCGTTTAGCTGCTGTTATGGATTACAGAACAGGTCACCAGTTCTGGGCTGGTACTAAAGACTGGTTATCTTGGTCAGGTCACTTATATGAGTCAGCTGAAAACGGAAGAAGTGGATTTATTTTCCCTAACTCTGCAATCGAAACGGCTCCTGGTGTTTACACTGAGAATACAAACGTGGTTACTGGAGGTTCAACGTATACAAGTTACTTAAACTATTTCTCTAACGAGTATAGAGCAGTAGTTGAGAACTTCGTTTTAGATGCAACTGCATTTAAAGTTAGAGAGTTGTCTTTAAGTTACACAATCCCTACTAAAACTATTGAGAAAACAGGTTTAACTTCATTACGTCTTGGTGTTAATGCAAGAAATCCTTTCATTGTATTACCAAAAGAAAATAGAGGTTACCATGATCCAGAGCAATCTAGATCTTCAGGAAATGATAAAGGTTTAGCAGTTACAGGTCAATATCCTGCGACTAGAACATTTGGTTTCTCTCTTAATGCTTCATTTTAATTAAATTAGATATGAAAAAGATAAAAATACTTTTGCCTTTAATAGCTTTCACGCTATTTTCGTGCGACAACTATTTAGATGTAAATGAATCACCAAATGATCCAAATGCATCTTTGATTACGCCAAATTTATCGATCTCAGCTGCTCAAACGGGTTCTTATTCTGTTTTAGTAAGAAGAATGAATGAATTAGGAAACGTTTTCATGAACAACTGGGGTGCAAACGTAAACTCTTTTACTGGAGGTTATGCTGAAGAATTCGGTATTACTATGAGTAATAATTTTTACGAAGATGTATGGAACAGTTTGTACAGAAATACGTATGAATATACAAATATCATCAACTATCCTTCAGATAATTATGATCACCACAAAGCGATTGCAAAAATTATGAAATCGTTTTATTTCCAATATTTAGTGGATTTATATGGTGATGTACCTTATTTTGAAGCGCATTTAGGGGCTAATAATGTTAACCCAAGATACGATGATGATCAAGCAATCTACAGAGATTTGATCGTACAAATCGATAGCGCTATCGACATGATTGACAATGCACCTGCAACTACTGTTGCTGTTGGTTCAGAAGACGTTATGTTAGGTGGAGATATGGATGCATGGGTAAAATTTGCTAATACATTGAAATTAAGAATTTTATTACGTCAATCTTCAAAAGGTGCTGCTGATGGTGCAACCACTACTGATGCGGCTACTTTAACGTATTTAAATGCACAATTTGCTGCTTTAGATAACAACTTTGTTGACAGAAACGTTACCATCAACCCTGGATATTCTAATGCAAAAGATGCACAACAAAATCCTTGGATGAATTTAATGGTAAACCTTAATGAAACTACGGTTACTTATAGAACGGCTTACAACTTTAGAAGAGCTTCTTCTTACATTGCAGGTCAATTGAACAATAACCCTGTAGATCCAAGACGTGGTAGATTATTTGGATTAGTAGGAACTGCTGTAGTAGGTGTTACTCAAGGTGATGCTTCTCAACCAACAGGTACTGCGCCATTGAACTTGTCTACTTTAGGACCTGGTGTTGTTATCAGATCTTCTCAAGATGGATATGTTATGTTATTGGCTGAAAGTTTGTTCTTACAAGCGGAAGCTGCTGAAAGAGGATTTATTGCTGGTGATGCACAAGCGTTGTTTGATGCAGGTGTTGCGGCTTCTTTATCTCATTTAGGTGCAACAGCTGGTACATATGTAGCAGATGTGAATGCAGTAAGTGGAAAAGGATATACTGCTAGTACAAACAAAATTCAAGCAATCATGTACCAAAAATCTATTGCTTTATGTAATACGAATGGTGTTGAAGCTTGGATCGAGTATACTAGAACCGGTTTCATCAACAACATTCCAATGCCAATGGGATCAACTTCTCCAACAGGTAAAAAACCATTACGTTTAATGTATCCTACATCTGAATTGGCTAGTAATTCTGCTAATGTACCTGCAGAATCTATTGCTGATGTATTTAACATTGGACCTTTCTGGAAATAATTAGTAATAGATAAAATTATAAAAATATGAAAAAGTTAATGACATTAATGATCGTTGCTGCTGCTTTTTTATCATGTACTGATGATGATATTAAAACAGAGCAAGATTTCTCTAATGGTCCTAAGGTGGTAGGTTTTGCCTCTGGTATTGCTACTGTACCTTATTTTTCTGACCAAGGTGTAGTGTTGCGTAAATTCCCAATGAATTTAATTGGAAATGGAAACGGTCAAGTATCTTCAACTCCTATTGAAGTTTCGTATACTATTGACCCAGCTTCAACCGCTACTGCAGGTACAGAGTACAGCATGGTAGATACTACAGGTAAAATTACTATTCCTGCGGGTTCAACTTTTGGTGAGTTTCCTATCAATGTTAACACTGGTAGCTTAAATCCAACACGTAAAACGGAATTAATTATCAATTTGACTACTTCTACTCCAGGTTCTGTAGTAGGAGCGCAATACGATCAACTAAGAATTGTTTTCGTGGGTTGTTTGTCTCAATTAGCAGGTAACTACAATGTAGTAATTTCTACAGTTGCTGGTACTTCTACAAGAACTAATGAAGTAGTTACTTTAACAGCAATCAACACGTTTAAAACATTATATGTTGGACGTTATGCGTTAGGTACTTTCACGCCTTCTGGATACACATTTGTTGACATTTGTGGTGAAATTTCTGTTCCAGATCAAACCTTAGGTCAATATTCTAATACAGTGTATGGAATTGATGCTTACGGTACTGGAATTGATGGAATCGTTACTTCTACTTCTCGTTTTGAAGTGAAACATAACATTTCATTTGCTGCTGGAGACCAAACTCAAAATTACGTGTACACACGTAGATAATTATTAAATTATTTTAAAAATGAGAAAATTAAATTTTAAATATTTCGTAGCTTTTGCAGCACTTGGGTTTTTTGCTTCTTGTGAGCCTGAAAACGAAACTACTGATGCAAGAGTTGTTAAACCTGTAGTTACTGCAGCTTTAACTTCATACACTGTTGCAGAAGGAGCTTCAGCTACTGTAAACCTTACTGTAAACACGCCTTATTTTAGATCTTTGGATTATAAATTAGAGTTAGTTGGTGGTACAGGTTCTTTTAGAGATTTTACTTGTTCTGGAACAGAAACTGTTTTAGACGATGGATGGGGAGTAATTGGTCATAAAATATCTGTTCCTGCTTATGCATCAACAGCTTCTTTTACGATCACTCCAACTGTAGATTTTTTACCAGAAGGACAAGAGAAATTGATCTTTAGATTGTACCCAATGGGGAATTCTAACGGATTAGTAGCAACGGCTTCTGAATTGATTACGGTAACCGTAAACAATACTACATCTACAGATCTTAAAACAGAATTAAAATGGGCTACAACATTCAATGCACATGGAAATTTTGACGATATCTATTATGCAGGTGTTGATGGTTCAAGCCATTCTTTAGAAGCATATGATTTCGATTTATTAATTTTTGGACCTTCAAACATCTTTACAGGTGCTACAGGTGCTGAGCCAGAATATGCTACTATTGCTAGTACACGTGGTAATGGTGATTATGAATTATGGATCGATTTATGGGATACTCCTAGAGGGGTAACGGCTGTGGTAGGTACAGGATACAAACCAACTACATTCTTAGGTCTTAAACCAATACTTACTGTAGGAAAACCTGGAGTATGGTATAGAGAAATGGATTTAAGTGGTATTTGGAATTCAAATACAGGACCTTCAGCTGTTGCTGGTAACGATGCTTCTGCTTATGTAGGAAAAGTTACTAAAAACGGTACTACTTACACGTTATTTGATGCAGATGATGTACAATTAGCTACTGGTAGAACTGCAGGTAAAGTAATGCCTAAAGTGGCAAGAAATAAATAATATTTCTTAAATACATATTAAAAGAGCTACAATTTTGTAGCTCTTTTTTTTATTCTCTATTTTCTCATTACATTTGTCCATATTTGTGAACAATGAAAAAAATTATCTTGTTTTTTATAGTATTGACTGCTTCTTACTCATTTGCACAAAATGAAGAGCCCGAGTTAACTAAGGGTTTGGTGAAAGAAAAAGAAATAAAACCCGCTATCAATCTCTATAAAATCTATTCCTTACAACAAGATTCTACCTATGTAGATACTACGTTGTCGATAAAAAGTGAATACAGATATAATTTTCTGCGTAAAGATATTTTCGGTTTGTTGCCCTTTTCAAACGAAGGACAAACCTACAATACGTTAGATTTTGGTTATACTACAAAATCAATCATGCCCAGTTTTGGGTTTACTGCAAAACATTTTAATTACCTACAAGCAAATGATATTACATATTACTCGGTTCCCACACCTTTAACCGATTTGTATTATAAAACTGTAATGGAACAAGGGCAGTCTTTGGATGCTTTTTTAACCATCAATACCAAACGAAATCTTAATTTTTCAATTGCTTACAAAGGGTTGCGTTCATTAGGTAAATATGTGAATTACTTGTCAAGTTCGGGTAATTTTAGGTTTACTACCAGTTATTTTACCAAAGATAAACGCTATTTTTTAAACGCTCACTTTACCGGACAAGACATTTCAAATCAAGAGAATGGTGGTATTGTAGATGTTTCACAATTTGAATCAGGAAATCCTAATTATACCAAAAGAGACGGTATTGACGTCTATTTTTCAGACGCCACTTCCATGCTCAAAGGGAATCGATTTTTTATCGATCATTCCTTTAAATTGAGCAAAGACAATCCGAATAGTTTGGTTTTTACACATCAATTCAATCAAGAATTTAAGTTTTTTGAATTCACGCAGCCTACAGTAAGTACTCGTTATGGTGCATCTTTTTCGAATCACATCAACAATAAAACACGTTACAATAATTTGTATAATAAGTTTGGTGTGGCCTATAAAACCAAATCCTATGGTGATTTAACCTTTTTTGTGGAAAATAACAACTATAATTACTTTTATGATAGCGTAGTTTATGATGCTTCGGGAAATGTAACGGTTCCAAATGCGTTATCGGATCGCATCAATACAATAGGAGGTAATTATGCGTACTTTACCAATAAAATTATAGCTAAATTACAGGTTTCTCAAGCCATTAGTGATCATGCCATTTCGATGATAGATGCAAACGCTACTTATAAAGTAAATGATAAGCTTCAATTTACATTGAATTATCAAAAGCAAACCAGTTTGCCCAATTTGAATTATACCTTGTATCAAAGTGATTATACGCAGTACAATTGGTATCATGATTTCAAATCGGAAAAAACCAACCAATTGACTTTTACTGCCACTTCAAAATGGATCAATTTTTCAGCACAATATAAAGTACTAAAGGATTATTTGTATTTTGACAATACAACAAATGATATTGCATCATTACTGGTTACTCCAGTACAATATGATAAAACCATAAATTATCTTTCGGTTAAGGCCAGTAAAGAGATAAAATTTTGGAAATTAGCATTAGATAATACGGTGTTGTATCAAAATGTAGATCAATCGAGTCCAATTGTCAATGTGCCACAGCTAACCACCCGAAACACGCTATATTTTACTGATTATGTATTCAAAAAAGCAATGTTGTTGCAAATGGGGGTAACGGCTAATTATTTCACAAAATATTATGCCAATGATTATAACCCATTGCTGGGAGAGTTTTATGTTCAGAACGAAACTAAAATTGGAGCTTTTCCTTTACTCGATTTTTTTGTGAATGCCCGCGTTCGTCAAACCCGTTTGTTTTTAAAAGCAGAACATTTTAATTCGTCGATGTCGGGTTATAACTATTATTCGGCGCCCAATTATCCCTATCGTGATTTTATGATCCGATTTGGTCTAGAATGGAATTTCTTTAAGTAGGAGGCGCCTATTTTCTATTCTTTTTTTTCATCCTATCTTTACACCAATTATTTAATCATCAGTACTTCTGAAAATCAAGCACCATGAATTACGCTAAAAATATATTAGAAACTATTGGAAATACTCCATTAGTTAAATTGAATACAGTAACAGCCGAAGTAGACGCCTTAGTCTTAGCTAAAGTAGAAACATTCAATCCGGGCAATTCGGTAAAGGATCGTATGGCTGTTAAAATGATTGAAGATGCCGAAGCCGATGGTAGATTACAACCTGGAGGAACTATTATTGAAGGTACCTCAGGGAATACAGGAATGGGCTTGGCTTTAGCAGCGATTGTAAAAGGATACAAATGTATCTTTGTAATCTCCGATAAACAATCCAAAGAAAAATCAGATATTCTTCGTGCTGTGGGTGCAAAAGTAATCGTATGTCCTACCGATGTTGAGCCAACAGATCCGAGATCGTATTATTCGGTTTCTAAAAAATTGGGGGAAGAAATTCCAAATTCTTGGTATGTAAATCAATACGATAATCCGAGCAACGCCATCGCTCATTATGAGCAAACTGGCCCTGAAATTTGGGAGCAAACCGAAGGAAAAATCACCCATTTTGTTGTAGGAGTAGGAACAGGAGGAACAATTTCTGGTGTGGCAAAATATTTAAAAGAGAAAAATCCAAATATTAAAATATGGGGCATCGATACCTACGGATCGGTTTTTAAAAAATATCACGAAACGGGTATTTTCGATGAGAACGAAATCTATTCTTACATTACCGAGGGTATTGGTGAAGATATATTGCCTAAAAATGTTGACTTTTCGCTTATCGATGGATTTACAAAAGTAACCGATAAAGATGCAGCAGTTTATACCCGTAAAATTGCTTTAGAAGAAGGTATTTTTGTGGGCAATTCGGCTGGAGCAGCTGTGAAAGGATTGCTGCAATTGAAAGAACATTTCAAGCCCGAAGATGTTGTGGTGGTTTTGTTTCACGATTCGGGAAGTCGGTATGTCGGTAAAATGTTTAACGACGATTGGATGCGCGAACGTGGATTTTTAGAAGAGGAAATCACCAAAGCAGAGGATTTGATCAAAGAACATTTGGATAAACCACTAGTAGTTGTTCGAACAGAAGAATTGGTTTCTCATGCCATCGAACGCATGCGAAAATATAAAATCTCACAAATCCCTGTTATAGATGTACATGGATTTGTAGGCTCTGTAGATGAATCCGATTTGTTTCAAAGTTTTATTTCAGACAAAAATACAGCGGATCGACCTATTCGAGAAGTGATGGGAAAACCATTTCCTGTTGTAAAAATCGGCACACCTGTGGAAGAGGTTTCTCGCTTAATTACCAAAGATAATCAAGCGGTATTAGTTGATCTTGGCTCAGGCAAACACCATATCATTACCAAATACGATATTATTGGTTCCATAAAATAAAGTAAAAAAAGAGTTGTTTACTTCATAGAATTTTATAAATGGGCTGTCTTTCGGGATAGCCTTTTTTATTCTCCAAACAATACGCCTGAAACATTCCAAGCACTAAAACTACCTCCTTCGGGTGCACCTTGAGGAATGGTAACTTGCAAAGTATACGTTCCAGGTTGTAAATTTCCTAAGGTAATGTCAATGGGTTGGGTTGCCGTTCCCGGACACCAATTGGAGCGACTCAAATCGGAAGAGGATAATCCATCATTAAAATTTCCCGAAGCTGGATTAAACAAGCGATAGGCTCCACAATCTTGTCGCCAAGGAACAAAGGAAAATACTTCTTTCCCGTTCAGTCGTAATGTGTTTTTTTTAGGAACAAATTCATCTCCATTTTCCCATCCCCCGTGACCAGTTGTAATGTATCGCAATTTGGCATTTTTGTATTCCTTATCCAATGTAAAAGTAACTTCTAATCCTTTTTCATGATTGAATAGGGTGGCATATTCTTGTCCAGCCATTTCCATAACGTTTGTGGTGTTGAATAATGGTAAGCAATAATTTGGCTGGGGAAGTTTGCTGTCGCTTGGATGTACCGTAATGTTCATAGATATTTTGTGTCCGCCTTTATCATAATTACCAATAAAAGTTCCAACATATACCGTTTTGCCACTCAGGGCCGTTTTGAAATCGGTAATGTCCATGCGATATGGTACTTTTTCATGCCACAACTTATCTTTCAATTGGATGTAATTGTATTGCTTGATTCCGAAAGGAGTAAAAAAGCGCATCAATTCAATTAAGGGCGCAAATTCTGAAGTGGCTACTATACCTTGGTATTTTTTGCCGTTTCCATTTTCATAAATAGGCAAGGTTTGAATGCCTTTTTCCAAACCATCCAAAAAGGATTGTTTTTTATCTTGAGGGATGAGAAACACCGAACCCGTTCGATCATAGGCATCACCATTGGATTGCTCGATTAAATCCAGAAATAGGAGGTCGCTTTTAGAAACAATTGGGAAGGTTACTTTTTTGAGGATGATGGTGCCATTTGCAAAGCGCAAAATACTATCATTCGATTTAGATGCATCCGAAAAGTTAATGATTTCGTTTTCAAAAATGGGAAGGGTGGTAAAACGACTTTTCCAAACCAAATCTTTGTATGTTACTCCATCAAGTATGTTACTTTTTGTTGTGCTGTTCTGTAAAAGCAAACTCGGTTGTATCGCTTTTATTTTTTCAATTTTAGTGGCTGTAATGACAAAATTTCCATTGCGAATCATTTCCAAAACCAAACCAATATTTTGTCCTAAAATAGTCGGAGCTCCTTTAACTTGTAATTCATTGGTATACCAAAGTTCGATAGTGTTTGAATTGATGATGGTTTTGGCTTTTTGACACGTATAACCTAAAATAGTTTTGGTTTCGGCTAAAAATTCAAAATTTTGTTTGGCCAAAGCGGTACTGTCTGCTGTAGTAACGGATTTATTTTTGTGTAATTGCGTAATCTGAATCAATTTGTTCGTTGTTCGAGCGATAAATGATTGTTCATAGGGATACTCGGCTTTACCCAAATTCATTTTTTCGGATGTTACCAGGGTTTCAAGTGGGTTGGTATATACAAGAATGGCATCTTGAGGCGATACTACTGTTCCATTCGAACTTTTGGAATAGGTAACTTTATATCCTGTTGTTGGTTTTGTAGTAGTTTGTGCTTGCAAAATTATAAAAAAGCAACATAGTGCTAGAGTGTATGTTTTTTTCATGATTTTAGTGTTGTTCAGCAAATATAATTTTTTTAAATTTGTTTTCAACACTATACGCCATACAGAATGAAAGAAGATTTTTTGCACCACCTGTGGCAGCATAAAAAATTTGCAGTCACCCATTTAGAAACTACTTCTGGAGACGCTATTCAGATTCTCAACTCCGGACAATTATTGCAATTAGCAGGCCCCGATTTTTTTAATGCCCAAATCATAATTGGCAATCAAAAATGGGCGGGTAATATTGAAATACACCTCAAATCATCCGATTGGTATGTGCACCATCACGAAAAAGATCCAGCCTACGACTCAGTAATTTTACATGTGGTTTGGGAACATGATGCGCCCATATTAAGAAAAGACAATTCTGAAATCCCAACGTTGGAATTGCATAAATACGTACACAAGGAAGTCTTGCAAAGTTATCAAGCTTTAGTGCAACAAAAAAGATGGATCAATTGTGAAAATCAAATTGCGACCACTCCCGATTTTATTTTTAAGCAGTGGCTTACGCGATTGTTTATTGAGCGCATGGAACGCAAAGCAATTGAAATTGAGGACTTATTGTATACCACAAATAATGATTGGGAAACGGTTTTGTTTTGTTTGCTCTCAAAAAATTTTGGATTGAATGCCAATGGCGCACATTTTTTAACGATGGCAAAAAGCATTCCGTTTGCTGTGATTCGGAAGGAAGCGCTTTCGCTTCAAGCGATAGAATCTTTGTTTTTCGGCCAAGCCAATTTGCTAAAACCAGACTTTCAAGACGAATATGCAAAAAAACTGCAGCAAGATTTTGTGTATTTGCAACATAAATATGGACTCAAAAAAAATCCATTTGTCACCCTTGCATTTTTCAAACACCGGCCCGATAATTTTCCAACTATTCGTTTGGCACAATTAGCTGCTTTGTATCATAAGGAATCGAATTTATTTTCAAAGCTAATGATGTCGACTGATACTAGTGAAATGTATCGCTTACTTACAGTTATTGTGAGTGATTATTGGACATCGCATTATACTTTTGATAAAATGAGTCCCAAAAAACGGAAAGCCCTCTCCAGGTCATTTTTGAATTTACTACTCATCAATACCATATTGCCTATTAAATATGCCTATGAAAAGAGTAGGTTAAAAGAAAATGAAGAAATGTTGTTTCATATTATGGAGGCGTTACCTCCGGAAATAAATGCAATAATCGAGGGTTTTACTGCGTTGGGAGTATCGGCTACTTCTGCTTTTGAATCCCAAGCGCTTTTGCAATTGAAAAAGGAATATTGTGAGGCGAAAAAATGTTTGCAATGTGCTATTGGCAATCATATACTTAAAAATTAATTGTAAATTTGAATGAATTATAGGATTATGGTACAAGTTATATTGCATTTTTTTGAAAAACACGGTTTCTTCGTCGCCTCAAGGTTGGCTGATAAATTGGGCATGCGCGCTACAAATGTACGCTTGTTCTTTATTTACATATCCTTTGTAACGGTAGGATTGGGTTTTGGATTTTATTTAACCTTGGCTTTTGTTTTGAAGTTAAAAGATATGATACGATCCAAACGGAGTTCTGTGTTTGATTTATAGTGAAGCCATGCAACAGTTTAAGTCATATTTTGTTTTTTCAAAAGCGCACCGAAGTGGTATCGTATTATTGGTTTCGCTAATGGTATTGACGCAATTGGGTTATTTCTTGATGTCTAGTCAAAATATACCCGAGCTTGAAGATACACAATGGTTGCAAGTTCAAAATGAAATTGACAGTTTAAAGCACGAAGTAGCAACGCACAAAGACACTATTTATCCTTTTAATCCAAATTTTATTTCCGACTATAAAGGGTATAAATTAGGACTCACTATCAATGAGATTGATAGGTTACATCACTTTAGAGCGCAAAACAAATACGTTAATTCCGCTGATGAATTTCAACAAGTAACTCAGGTTTCCGATATCAAAATAAAAGCGTTAGCTCCTTATTTTAAATTTCCTGAATGGGTAACGCGTAAAAAAGAGAACCCTACAAATGCATTCAATTCCTTTTCGCCAAAGGCAATTCAAACAAAGGCAAAAATAGATATTAATCTGGCTACAAGAGAAGATCTCATAGCTGTGTATGGTATTGGTGAAAAATTTGCCGATAAAATTTTAATCGAGAAAGAAAAGTTGGGTGGGTTTGTGAGTTTAGAACAATTTCAATTTATGTGGGGAATTCGTCCAGAGGCACAAGAGGATATAGAAAAGAGATTTTTTGTTTCAAACAATCCTTCGATTAAAAAAATTGCAATAAATGAATTGTCTATGAAAGAGTTGGCGCAATTTCCCTATTTCAACTATGCACTTGCTAAAGAAATTGTGGTGTATCGCACCATGAATAACGGCATCAAAGAAATTGCAGATTTAACAAAAATTAAAGGAATGCCTAACGAAAAAATAAAAATAATAGCCTTATATTTGGAATTCTAAAAAAGCATCAAGTTATTTAACTCTTAAATACGATACATGAATTCAATATATTTCACTGAAGAACACCAATTGTTTAGAGCTAGTTTTCGTGATTTTTTGCATAAAGAAGTTGTACCTCACATTGAAAAATGGGAAAAAACAGGCACGATAGAGCGATTTATTTGGAAAAAATTTGGTGAAATGGGTTTCTTTGGATTAAATTATCCTGAAGCCTATGGTGGTATGCAATTGGATTTGTTTTATGCTGTTATTTTTTTAGAAGAACTTCAAAAAATTAAATCTTCAGGTTTTGCAGCTGCAATGTGGGCACATGCCTATTTGGCTATGACGCATTTGAATGCGGAAGGAGATGCCCGAATCAAACAGGATTATTTGGCACCAAGTATAGCTGGAGATAAAATAGGTGCTTTGTGTGTTACGGAACCATTTGGAGGAAGTGATGTAGCAGGCATGCGAACTACCGCTATAAAATCGGGGGACCAATATGTTATTAATGGATCTAAAACCTTTATTACCAATGGTGTTTATGCCGATTATTATGTAGTTGCTGCCAAAACACAACCCGAAATGGGTAATAAAGGCATCAGTATCTTTTTGTTAGATGCTCATACGCCTGGAATTTCAGCGACCAAATTGGATAAGTTGGGTTGGAGAGCTTCAGATACTGCAGAGATTGCATTTGATAATGTAATCATTCCAGCTAATAATTTGATGGGAGAAGCCAATAATGGTTTTCCATACATCATGCAACATTTTGCTTTTGAGCGACTCATCATGGCGATTAATGCTCATGCTAGGGCCGAGTTTGCATTGGAATACACCATTGAGTATATGGGGCAACGCGAAGCATTTGGAAAAAAAATCAACCAATTTCAAGCTTTACGACACAATTTAGTAGAACATGCTACCGAAGTAGAACATTGTAAGGTTTTCAATTATGCGGCAGTTGCTCGTTTGGATAAAGGGGAATATGTGGTAAAAGAAGCTACTATGGCCAAATTGAAATCGACTAAAGTTGCCGATGAAACTATATACAGCTGTTTGCAAATGTTAGGCGGTTATGGTTATATGGAGGAATATCCTTTAGCGCGTTTGTTTAGAGATAGTCGTTTGGGGCCTATTGGTGGTGGAACTTCAGAAATTATGAAAGAAATTCTCTCCAAGATGCTAATCGACAAACAGCATTACAAGCCTGCGGTTAAATAAATTCAGATTTTCGTTTTTTATTCATAATTATTTTCTACATTTGCACCCTTAACGAGAGGAGGTGTCAATATTATGTTAATTATACCAATTAAAGACGGAGAAAATATCGATAGAGCATTAAAGCGCTATAAAAGAAAATTTGATAAAACTGGAACTGTTCGTCAGTTACGTGCCCGTCAAGCTTTCATTAAGCCTTCTGTGACAAACAGAGCTAAAATTCAAAAAGCAGCATATATTCAAGGATTGAGAGACGCTTTAGAAAGTTAATCTTTTTTGAATAAAATAGTATACCGCTAGATAATAAAGTGTAACTTTGTTTCTAGCGGTTTTTTTATGGATTCAACTCTCCAAGCATATCAAGATTATTTGGTTAAAGAGAAAAATTATTCTCTATTAACAGTGCAAGCCTATGTGTCAGATATCTTGTCCTTTAAGCAATACTTGTGCGATCAACATGCTGCTACTGCTTTAGACGAAGTAGTTTATTCGCAAATTCGGAGTTGGATTGTTACGCTCATTGAAAATAACATTTCTCATTCATCCGTTAACCGAAAAATATCCTCACTCAAATCGTTTTATAAGTTTCTATTGAAAGTAAGGCAAATTCAGGTTAATCCTTTATTGAAACATAAATCGTTAAAAACGGCAAAGAAAATTCAAATTCCTTTTTCGGAAAAAGAATTGCAAGATGTATTTGAATGTAATTCGTATGCCAATGATTTTGAAGGCATCCGCAATCAGTTGATTATTGAATTGTTTTATACTACGGGGATGCGTAGGGCAGAAATGATTCATTTGCAAATGGCACATGTGAATCTTTCGCAGAAAACTATTAAAGTAATTGGTAAGCGTAATAAAGAAAGAATTATCCCATTGTTGGATTGTACGGTTGCATTAATTGTATTGTACAAAGAGCAACGTAATCACTTAGAAGTGATTCTTCATAACGATTTGTTGTTGTTGTCAAAAAGTGGAAATAAAATGAGTGAATCATTTGTTTATCGTTTAATTAATGCGTACTTTAGTACGGTGTCTCAAAAGACCAAAAAAAGCCCACACGTTCTTAGGCATTCCTTTGCAACACATTTGTTGAATAATGGAGCCGATTTAAATTCAGTTAAAGAATTGTTAGGTCATGCTAGTTTATCTTCTACCCAAATTTACACACACAGTAGTTTGGCGGCATTAAAAAAAGTATACCAAGAAGCACATCCTAGAAATAAGTAGCAGTTCAATTGTTTCATCTATAAATCGAAAGTTATGAAAGTTAATTTGCAAGCTGTAAATTTTAATGTCGATAAAAAATTGGTCGATTTTGTGCAAGAGAAGATCGATAAATTAGAAAAGTATTACGACAAAATTGTTTCTGCTGATGTTTTTTTGAGGGTTGAAAATACGAGTGATAAAGAAAACAAAATGGTAGAGATCAAAATCAATGTTCCGGGTGATGATTTTATTGTTAAAAAAATAACGAAAACATTTGAGGAGGGAATAGATTTGGCGGTTGATTCGTTGGAAAGAGCTTTGGTAAAAAGAAAAGAAAAATCACGCACAAATTGAGAATCTAAAAAAAAAGATAAAAAATGTTTTGATTCAAAAATAAATTCTATACATTTGCAGTCCGTTAGAAATAGCGGACTTTTTATATTTAAGTTGCCGGTGTAGCTCAGCTGGCTAGAGCAGCTGATTTGTAATCAGCAGGTCGTGGGTTCGAGTCCCTCTATCGGCTCAATTTTATAAGTAACTGAATGTAAAGGGTTTGGGGAGATACTCAAGCGGCCAACGAGGGCGGACTGTAAATCCGCTGACTACGTCTTCGCAGGTTCGAATCCTGCTCTCCCCACGAGATTTTGAAATTAGAAATAAGGATTTGGGAAACTGAATGCTGATTGCTAACTTCTGAATGCACAAAAGCCGGTGTAGCTCAGGGGTAGAGTGCTTCCTTGGTAAGGAAGAGGTCACGGGTTCAATTCCCGTCATTGGCTCTTAAAAACGTTTATTTTTTGAACACTAATATATAACTAAGATTAAATTATTAAATCATGGCAAAAGAAACCTTTGATCGTTCGAAGCCCCATTTGAATATTGGTACTATCGGACACGTTGACCACGGTAAAACTACGTTAACAGCTGCAATTACTAAAGTATTAGCTGATGCTGGTTTATCAGAAGCAAAATCATTTGATCAAATTGATAATGCTCCAGAAGAAAAAGAAAGAGGTATTACAATTAATACGTCTCACGTAGAGTATTCTACACAAAATCGTCACTACGCTCACGTTGACTGTCCAGGTCACGCGGATTACGTAAAAAACATGGTAACAGGTGCTGCTCAGATGGACGGTGCTATCTTAGTAGTTGCTGCTACAGATGGTCCTATGCCACAAACGAGAGAGCACATCCTTTTAGGTCGCCAAGTAGGTGTGCCTAGAATGGTTGTATTCATGAATAAAGTGGATATGGTTGATGATGCTGAATTATTAGAATTAGTAGAAATGGAAATTAGAGATTTATTATCTTTCTATCAATATGATGGAGATAATGGTCCAGTTATCCAAGGTTCTGCTTTAGGTGGATTAAACGGAGATCCAAAATGGGTTGCTACTATTATGGAATTAATGGAAGCGGTTGATAATTGGATTGAATTACCAGTTCGTGACGTTGAGAAACCATTCTTGATGCCAGTTGAGGACGTATTTACAATTACTGGTCGTGGAACTGTAGCTACAGGTCGTATCGAAACAGGAGTTGCTAATACAGGTGATCCAGTTGAAATCATTGGTATGGGAGCTGATAAATTAACTTCTACTATTACAGGAGTTGAGATGTTCCGTAAAATCCTTGATAGAGGAGAAGCTGGTGATAACGTAGGTTTATTATTAAGAGGTATCGCTAAAGAAGATATCAAAAGAGGAATGGTAATTGTTAAGCCAGGATCTGTTAAACCACACGCTCACTTTAAAGCTGAGGTATATATCTTGAAAAAAGAAGAAGGTGGACGTCACACTCCATTCCACAATAACTACCGTCCTCAGTTCTATGTACGTACAACTGACGTTACAGGTACTATTTCTTTACCAGCTGGTGTAGAGATGGTTATGCCAGGTGATAACTTAACAATTGATGTTCAATTATTAAGTCCTATCGCTTTATCAGTAGGTTTACGTTTTGCTATCCGTGAAGGTGGTAGAACAGTAGGTGCTGGTCAGGTAACTGAAATTTTAGACTAATTTATTTAGCCTAAATAGTTAAATATAATAAACCAGCAGTTCCGCTGCTGGTTTTTTTAACAAACGGGCGTAGTACAAGGGCTAGTATAGTGGTCTCCAAAACCATTGATGGGGGTTCGAATCCCTCCGCCCGTGCAAATTAAAAAAAAGATGACAAAAGTAGTTAATTACATATCTGATGCATTTCAAGAATTGAAAACGAATGTTACTTGGCCAATTTGGGCTGATGTGCAACGTTTGACAATTATTGTAGCAGTATTTTCAATCATTTTTGCTCTATTAACATGGGGTGTAGATGAAATATTTGCAAAAGCAATTGCTGGTTTTTTTAATATTATAAAATAACACGCTACTATGGCTGATAATAATGTGAATAAATGGTATGTGGTGCGAGCGGTAAGCGGTCAGGAAAATAAAGTGAAAGCTTATATTGAAACTGAAACAGCTCGATTAGGAATGGCAGATTATATCTCTCAAGTATTAGTACCTACTGAAAAAGTAGTTACGGTTCGTGATGGAAAAAAAATAGCGAAGGATAAAGTATATTTTCCAGGCTATATTATGATTGAAGCTAACCTAACTGGTGAAATTCCACATATTATTAAATCAATTCCTGGTGTTATTGGTTTTCTTGGTGAAACCAAAGGAGGAGATGCGGTGCCATTAAGACAATCTGAAGTAAACAGAATGTTAGGAAAAGTGGATGAGTTATCTGTGCAAGTGGATACCGTTGCAATTCCGTTTACAATTGGCGAGACTATAAAAGTAATTGACGGTCCTTTCAATGGTTTCAATGGTACTATTGAAAAAATAAATGAAGAAAAGCGTAAACTTGAAGTAATGGTGAAAATTTTCGGAAGAAAAACCCCACTAGAATTGAGTTTTATGCAAGTTGAAAAAGTATAATTTTCGTTACATATATAAATCACATCAATCGCTTCCAATTGATAGATGTGCTAAATTTTTTTAAAAAATGGCAAAAGAAGTTAGTAAAGTAGTTAAACTACAAGTTAAGGGAGGTGCTGCGAATCCATCGCCACCGGTTGGACCTGCTTTGGGGGCTGCTGGGGTTAACATCATGGAGTTCTGTAAGCAGTTTAATGCGAGAACTCAGGATAAACCTGGCAAAGTTTTACCAGTACAAATTACTGTGTATAAAGACAAGTCTTTTGACTTTGTTGTTAAAACGCCACCTGCTGCAATTCAATTATTAGATGCAGCAAAATTAAAGTCTGGTTCTGGTGAGCCTAACCGTAAAAAAGTTGCAAGTGTTACTTGGGACCAAATTAAAGCTATCGCTGAAGACAAAATGGCTGATCTAAATGCATTTACATTAGAGAAAGCTATGAGTATGATTGCGGGTACAGCTAGATCTATGGGTATAACAGTAACAGGGAATGCTCCTTTTTAATCGCTAAAAAGAATTAGACAATGGCAAAATTGACAAAAAAGCAAAAAGAGGCTGCAGCAAAAATTGAGAAGAACAAACTATATAGTTTAAAAGATGCTTCTGCATTAATTAAACAAGTTGCTTCTGCAAAATTTGATGAGTCTGTTGATATCGCAGTGAAATTAGGGGTAGATCCTAGAAAAGCGAATCAAATGGTAAGAGGGGTTGTAACATTACCTCATGGAACTGGAAAAGATGTAAGAGTTTTAGCTCTTGTTACACCAGATAAAGAAGCAGAAGCTAAAGCAGCGGGTGCAGACCACGTTGGTTTAGATGATTACCTTCAAAAAATCAAAGACGGTTGGACAGATGTTGATGTAATCATCACTATGCCTGCTGTTATGGGTAAATTAGGTCCATTAGGACGTGTTTTAGGACCAAGAGGTTTAATGCCTAATCCAAAAACAGGTACTGTAACTATGGATGTAGCTAAAGCTGTGCAAGAAGTGAAAGCCGGTAAAATTGACTTTAAAGTTGATAAAACGGGTATCGTTCATGCAGGTATAGGTAGAGTTTCGTTTGATGCGGACAAAATCTATGACAATGCACACGAAATTGTTCAAACATTAATCAAATTAAAACCAACTGCAGCTAAGGGTACATACATTAAGTCTATTCACTTATCATGTACAATGAGTCCTGCAATTGCTTTAGATCCTAAGGCAGTTTAATTGGTAGTTAAAAATTTTTAGTATGACTAGAGAAGAAAAATCAATCGCTATTCAAGATTTAACTGCACAGTTAGCGGATGTGAATGTTGTTTATTTAGCAGACATTTCAGGACTAGATGCAGATACTACTTCAAACTTAAGAAGAGCTTGTTTTAAAGCGGGTATTAAATTAGAAGTTGTGAAGAACACTTTGCTTGAAAAAGCAATGCAAGCTTCTGATAACGAATATGGTGATTTGTCATCGGTTCTTAAAGGAAATACTTCTATGTTTATTGCTGATACCGCAAATGGTCCAGCAAAAATCATTAAAGAATTTCGTAAGAAAGGTGAAAAACCAATCTTTAAAGGGGCTTATATTAACCAAGAAATTTACATCGGTGACAACTTATTAGACAGCTTAGTAGCTATCAAATCTAAAGAAGAAGTTATCGGAGAAATTATTGGATTATTACAATCTCCTGCAAAAAGAGTTCTTGCAGCTCTTCAGAATCAACCAGGTAAGGAAGATTCAGCAGAATAATAAGTACGCACTTAATAAATTATATTTTTACAAAACATTTTAAAAGATAGAAAAAATGGCAGATTTGAAACAATTCGCAGAACAATTAGTTAGCTTAACAGTTAAAGAAGTTAACGAATTAGCAACAATATTAAAAGATGAGTATGGTATCGAACCAGCTGCTGCAGCTGTAGTAGTTGCTGCTGGTGGTGGTGCTGGAGATGCTGGAGCTGGAGCTGAGCAATCAGAATTCACTGTAGTATTAAAAGACGCTGGTGCTTCTAAATTAGGAGTTGTTAAAGCGGTTAAAGAATTAACTGGTTTAGGTCTTAAAGAAGCTAAAGATTTAGTAGATGCTGCTCCTGCAAATGTAAAAGAAGGAGTTTCTAAAGATGAGGCTGAAGGTCTTAAGAAAGCTTTAGAAGAGGCTGGAGCTGTAGTTGAGCTTAAATAAGCTAAAACTTAGGTTTAAAAACTAGGTTTAGGCCTTGGGATATACTCTCAAAGGCCTAAACCATTTTGCGTATAGTAAATTTTTCAATTTACATTATGTAATACAGAGTAATCAATAACGAAGAAAGAGAATGAACTGAACTTTCCTGGTTTATTTTTAAAGATGTATTGATTATTACAACAAAGGAAGTATAAATAAGACAGTGTTTTTAACACAAAAATTACTTTTTTTAAATCAAAATTTTGTCCATTGATGATAACAAATCAGACTGAAAGATTAAATTTTGCTTCGACAAAAAACATTCCACAATATCCAGATTTTCTAGATATTCAAGTGAAATCGTTTAAAGATTTCTTCCAATTGGAAACGAAATCGGATGAGAGAGGCAACGAAGGACTGTATAATACCTTCATGGAAAACTTTCCAATTACGGATACGAGAAATCAATTCGTATTAGAATTTTTAGACTATTTTATTGATCCACCAAGATATACTATTGAAGAGTGTATTGATAGAGGTTTAACGTATAGCGTTCCTCTAAAGGCTAGATTGAAATTATATTGTACTGACCCTGAACACGAAGATTTTGAAACAATCGTTCAAGATGTGTATTTAGGAACAATACCTTATATGACACCTAGCGGTACCTTTGTAATCAATGGTGCAGAACGTGTAGTTGTTTCGCAATTGCATCGATCTCCTGGTGTTTTCTTTGGACAATCCTTCCACGCAAATGGAACGAAATTGTATTCGGCAAGAATTATTCCTTTCAAAGGATCTTGGATCGAATTCGCTACCGATATCAACAACGTAATGTATGCGTATATCGATAGAAAGAAAAAATTACCAGTAACTACTTTATTCAGAGCCATCGGATTTGAAAGAGATAAAGATATCTTAGAAATTTTTGACCTTGCTGAAGAAATTAAAGTTTCTAAAACAGGTATTAAAAAATTCGCCGGAAGAAGACTTGCTGCTCGTGTATTAAATACTTGGCATGAAGACTTTGTTGATGAAGATACTGGTGAAGTGGTTTCAATTGAACGTAACGAAATTATCTTAGATCGTGATACCATTCTTGATAAAGATAATATCGAAGAAATAATTGAAGCGGACGTAAAAACTATTCTTTTACACAAAGAGGATAACAACGCAGCTGATTATACAATTATTCACAATACGTTACAAAAAGACCCAACAAACTCTGAAAAAGAGGCTGTTGAACATATATATAGACAATTACGTAACGCGGAACCGCCTGATGAGGAAACGGCTCGTGGTATTATTGATAAATTATTCTTCTCTGACCAACGTTATAACTTAGGTGAAGTAGGTCGTTATAGAATGAACAAAAAATTAGGGTTAGATATCCCAATGGAAAAGCAAGTCTTGACCAAAGAAGATATCATCACAATCGTTAAATACTTGATCGAATTGATCAACTCTAAAGCAGAGATTGATGATATTGATCACTTGTCAAACCGTCGTGTAAGAACCGTTGGAGAACAATTATCTGCACAATTTGGTGTAGGTTTAGCACGTATGGCGAGAACCATTCGTGAACGAATGAACGTTCGTGATAACGAGGTGTTCACACCTATCGATTTGATCAATGCAAAAACATTATCATCGGTAATTAATTCATTCTTTGGAACCAATCAGTTGTCTCAGTTCATGGATCAAACCAATCCGTTAGCAGAGATTACACACAAACGTCGTTTATCGGCCCTTGGACCTGGAGGTTTATCTAGAGAAAGAGCTGGTTTCGAGGTGCGTGACGTTCACTACACACACTACGGAAGACTTTGTCCTATTGAAACTCCTGAGGGACCAAACATTGGTTTGATTTCTTCATTAGGAGTATATGCTAAAGTAAACGGAATGGGATTCATTGAAACGCCTTATCGTAAAGTTACGAATGGGGTAGTGGATTTAGAATCAACTCCTGTATATTTAAGTGCTGAAGAGGAAGAAGGTAAAATGATTGCGCAAGCCAACATTGAAATGGATGCTAAAGGTAAAATTACGGCATCTAATGTAATTGCGCGTGAAGAAGGAGATTTCCCAGTGGTAGCTCCATCGGCTGTACATTATACAGACGTTGCACCCAACCAAATTGCTTCTATTTCGGCTTCGTTGATTCCGTTCTTAGAGCATGATGATGCGAACCGTGCCTTGATGGGATCTAACATGATGCGTCAAGCTGTTCCATTATTACGTCCGGAAGCGCCTATCGTAGGTACAGGTCTTGAAAGACAAGTAGCTTCTGATTCAAGAGTATTGATCAATGCGGAAGGCGATGGTACTGTAGAGTATGTTGATGCCAACATGATTACGATCAAATACGACAGAACTGATGAAGAGCGTATGGTGAGTTTTGAAGCAGATGAAAAAACATACCAGTTAATCAAATATAGAAAAACCAATCAAAGTACGTGTATCAACTTGAAACCTATCGTAAGAAAAGGGGATCGAGTAACAAAAGGTCAGGTATTGTGTGAAGGGTACGCTACTCAAAACGGAGAATTAGCAATCGGTAGAAACTTAAAAGTAGCGTTTATGCCTTGGAAAGGGTATAACTTTGAGGATGCGATTGTAATTTCTGAAAAAGTGGTACGTGACGACGTATTTACGTCATTACACATTGATGACTACACGTTAGAAGTTCGTGACACTAAATTAGGTAACGAAGAGTTAACGAATGATATTCCAAACGTTTCAGAAGAAGCTACTAAAGATTTAGATGAAAACGGTATGATTAGAATTGGAGCCGAAGTTAAACCTGGCGACATTCTAATCGGAAAAATTACACCAAAAGGAGAATCAGATCCTACACCTGAAGAGAAATTGCTTCGTGCGATCTTTGGGGATAAAGCAGGTGATGTGAAAGATGCTTCATTAAAAGCGTCTCCTTCATTACACGGTGTGGTTTTGGATAAAAAATTATTTGCGAAAGCAGTAAAAGATAAGAGAAAACGTACCAAAGACAAAGAAGACGTTGATAAATTAGAAACGGAATTTGAAGTTAAGTTTAACGAATTGAGAGATAAATTAATTGAAAAATTATTTATCATCATCGATGGGAAAACTTCACAAGGTGTAATGAATGATTTGGGTGAAGAAGTATTACCAAAAGGTAAAAAATTCACTAAAAAAATGTTACAAGGAGTTGAAGATTTTGCACACTTAACAAAAGGTCAGTGGTCAACAGATGAGCATACCAATGCGTTAGTAAATGACTTGATTCACAACTACAAAATCAAATTGAATGATTTACAAGGTTGGTTGAGAAGAGAGAAATTCACCATCACTGTTGGAGATGAATTGCCTTCAGGTATTTTAAAATTGGCTAAAGTTTACATTGCTAAGAAACGTAAATTGAAAGTAGGGGATAAAATGGCGGGTCGTCACGGTAACAAAGGTATTGTTGCTAAAATCGTTCGTCATGAAGATATGCCATTCTTAGAAGATGGAACACCAGTTGATATCGTATTGAATCCACTTGGGGTACCTTCTCGTATGAACATCGGACAGATTTATGAAACGGTATTAGGATGGGCAGGTCAAAAATTAGGTAGAAAATTTGCTACTCCAATCTTTGACGGTGCAACCTTAGATCAAATCAACGCATTAACTGATGAAGCGGGTATTCCTCAATTCGGTCACACCTATCTTTATGATGGTGGTACTGGAGAGCGTTTCCACCAAGCAGCAACAGTTGGGGTGATCTACATGTTAAAATTAGGTCACATGGTTGATGATAAAATGCACGCACGTTCTATCGGACCATACTCGTTGATTACGCAACAACCATTAGGAGGTAAAGCTCAATTTGGAGGTCAGCGTTTTGGAGAGATGGAGGTTTGGGCTCTTGAAGCTTATGGCGCATCAAGTACACTTAGAGAAATCTTAACGGTAAAATCTGATGACGTTATTGGTAGAGCAAAAACATATGAAGCGATCGTTAAAGGTGAAACTATGCCAGAACCAGGATTACCTGAATCATTCAATGTATTAATGCATGAATTAAAAGGTCTTGGGCTAGACATCAGATTAGAAGAATAGTTTTTTTGTTTTGGGTTTCAGGTTTCAAGTTGGAACCTGGAACCTGGAACTTGAAACAAAATAATAATGAGTTTTTAGGATTTATACCCGTAAACCGTTCCGATTTTTTATAGAAATATAACTAGCACTTCAAACGTTAATGTTGAAGTTTTGAGAAGTAAGCCGAGGTAGCGTTGAAGTCTAAAGCAAACCTTTAGATGAAAACAAAAATCAATTTTAAATTGCAAATAAATCAATAGTAAAAACTATGATGAATAATAGAAATAGTAAAGATAAGAACCAAATCAAAAGGTTTAACAAAATCACGATAGGATTAGCTTCTCCAGAATCAATTTTGGGAGAATCTAGAGGTGAGGTTTTAAAACCAGAAACGATAAACTATCGTACACACAAGCCAGAAAGAGATGGTCTTTTCTGTGAGCGTATTTTCGGACCCGTTAAAGATTACGAATGTGCTTGTGGAAAATATAAAAGAATTCGCTATAAAGGAATCGTTTGTGACCGATGTGGGGTAGAAGTAACAGAGAAAAAAGTACGTAGAGATAGAGTAGGACACATCAACTTGGTAGTGCCAATTGCTCATATCTGGTATTTTAGATCGTTACCTAACAAAATTGGTTATATTTTAGGGTTGCCTTCTAAGAAATTAGACATGATTATTTACTACGAAAGATACGTAGTAATTCAAGCAGGTATCGCTACAAATGCTGATGGCGAAACATTAAACCGATTAGATTTCCTTACGGAAGAAGAGTATTTAAATATTTTAGATACACTTCCAATGGAAAATCAATATTTAGACGATAACGATCCTAATAAATTCATCGCCAAAATGGGTGCAGAATGTATTATGGATTTGTTAGCACGTACTAATTTAGATGAATTATCATATGAATTGCGTCACGCGGCTAACAACGAAACGTCTAAACAACGTAAAACAGAAGCCTTAAAACGTTTAAATGTTGTAGAATCGTTCCGTGAATCTAACCACAACAGAGAAAACCTTCCAGAATGGATGATATTAAAAGTTATTCCGGTTATTCCACCAGAATTACGTCCATTAGTACCGCTTGATGGAGGTCGTTTTGCAACGTCAGATTTAAATGATTTATACCGTAGAGTTATCATCCGTAACAACCGTTTAAAAAGATTGATGGAGATCAAAGCTCCAGAAGTAATCTTACGTAACGAAAAACGTATGTTACAAGAATCGGTAGACTCATTATTTGATAACACACGTAAAGCTTCTGCTGTTAAAACAGAATCTAACAGACCATTAAAATCACTTTCAGATTCATTGAAAGGAAAACAAGGTCGTTTCCGTCAAAACTTATTAGGAAAACGTGTAGATTATTCGGCACGTTCTGTAATTGTTGTTGGACCAGAAATGAAATTGTTTGAATGTGGTTTGCCAAAAGATATGGCTGCTGAACTATACAAACCATTCGTTATTCGTAAGTTAATCGAAAGAGGAATCGTTAAAACAGTGAAGTCGGCTAAGAAAATTATCGACAAAAAAGAGCCTGTAGTATGGGATATTCTTGAAAATGTAATCAAAGGACATCCAGTATTATTAAACCGTGCTCCTACGTTACACCGTTTAGGTATTCAAGCATTCCAACCAAAGTTAATTGAAGGAAAAGCAATCCAGTTACATCCATTAGTATGTACGGCATTCAACGCCGATTTCGATGGTGACCAGATGGCGGTTCACTTACCTTTAGGCCCAGAAGCTATTTTAGAAGCGCAATTATTAATGTTGGCTTCTCACAATATCTTGAATCCTGCTAATGGAGCTCCAATTACCGTACCTTCTCAGGACATGGTATTGGGTCTGTATTATATGACCAAAGAACGTTTGTCTACTCCAGAACATAAAATTTTAGGCGAAGGCTTAACGTTTTATTCTGCAGAAGAAGTAAATATTGCCTTGAACGAAGGAAAATTAGAGTTGAATGCTCGTGTGAAAGTACGCGCTAAAGATTTTAATGAAAACGGAGAATTAGTATACCAAATCATTCAAACTACTGCAGGTAGAGTATTATTTAATGAAGTAGTACCTCAAGCAGCTGGATATATCAATGAAGTATTGACTAAAAAATCATTACGTGATATCATTGGTAAAATTTTAGCGGTAACTGATGTTCCTACTACGGCAGCTTTCTTGGATAACATGAAAGATATGGGGTATAAGTTTGCCTTCCGTGGTGGTTTGTCGTTCTCATTAGGGGATATTCGTATTCCAGAACAAAAAACAAAATTAATTGCAGATGCTAGAGAGCAAGTTGAAGGTATCTCAATGAACTATAACATGGGTCTTATTACCAATAACGAACGTTACAACCAAGTTATTGATATCTGGACTTCTGCCAATGCACAATTGACTGAATTGGCAATGAAAAATATCCGTGAAGACCAACAAGGGTTCAACTCGGTATACATGATGCTTGATTCGGGTGCAAGGGGTTCTAAAGAACAAATTCGTCAGTTAACCGGTATGCGTGGTTTGATGGCTAAGCCTAAAAAATCAACCGCTGGTGGTGGTGAAATTATTGAAAACCCGATTCTTTCTAACTTTAAAGAAGGACTTTCGATCTTAGAATACTTTATTTCTACGCACGGTGCGCGTAAAGGTCTTGCCGATACCGCTCTTAAAACAGCCGATGCGGGTTACTTAACACGTCGTTTACATGATGTATCGCAAGATGTAATTGTGAACTCTGTAGATTGTGGTACGCTAAGAGGAATTGAAGTTTCTGCTTTAAAGAAAAACGAAGAAATCGTAGAAACTTTAGGGGAAAGAATCTTAGGTCGTGTGGCGTTACAAAATGTTGTTAATCCTTTAGATAATGAAGTATTAGCAGCTGCTGGAGAGCAAATCACAGAAGCGATCGTTAAGAAAATTGAAGCGTCTCCAATTGAAAAAGTGGAAGTACGTTCGCCATTAACTTGCGAGGCTACCAAAGGTATTTGTGCTAAATGTTACGGAAGAAACTTGGCAACAGGAAAAATGACGCAAAAAGGGGAAGCAGTTGGTGTTATTGCAGCACAATCAATTGGTGAGCCAGGTACACAGTTAACACTTCGTACGTTCCACGTTGGAGGGGTTGCAGGTGGTATTTCTGAAGAGTCTAGTATTGTAGCACGTTTTGGTGGTAAATTAGAAATCGAAGATTTAAAAACGGTTAAAGGAGAAGATGCAGACGGAAATGCTGTTGACATCGTAATTTCTCGTTCAACGGAATTGAAATTGGTAGAGCCAAAAACAGGTATTGTATTAAATACACACTATATTCCTTACGGTTCAAGCATTTTTGTAAAAGACGGAGACGTTGTTGAAAAAGGTGCTACTATCTGTAAATGGGATCCATATAATGGAGTAATTATTTCGGAATTTACGGGTAAAGTAGCTTATGAAGATTTAGAGCAAGGACAATCGTTCTTGGTTGAAATCGATGAGCAAACTGGTTTCCAAGAGAAAGTAATTTCTGAAGGAAGAAATAAAAAATTAGTTCCAACTTTATTGATTTATGGTAAAGACGGCGAATTAATTCGTTCGTACAACTTACCAGTTGGGGCCCACCTTATGGTAAATGATGGTGAGAAAATTAAAGCCGGTAAAATTTTAGTAAAAATCCCACGTCGTTCTTCTAAAACAGGAGATATTACAGGAGGTTTACCAAGAATTACCGAGTTGTTAGAAGCTCGTAATCCATCAAATCCAGCAGTGGTTTCTGAAATCGACGGGGTAGTTACTTTTGGAAAAATCAAACGCGGTAACAGAGAAATCGCTATCGAGTCTAAATTTGGTGAAGTAAAGAAATATTTAGTGAAACTTTCGAACCAAATCTTAGTACAAGAGAACGACTATGTGAAAGCAGGTACGCCGCTTTCGGATGGTGCGATTACACCAGAAGATATCTTAAGAATTCAAGGGCCATCAGCGGTACAACAGTATTTAGTAAATGAAATTCAAGAAGTATACCGTTTACAAGGGGTAAAAATCAACGACAAACACTTTGAAGTGGTGATTCGTCAAATGATGCGTAAAGTAAGAATTGTGGATCCAGGAGATACCCTGTTCTTAGAAGATCAATTGGCGCACACTAGTGATTTCCTTGTAGAAAACGATAAATTATACGGAATGAAAGTGGTAGAAGAAGCAGGTGATTCTGAAAATTTAAAACCAGGTCAAATCATTTCTCCACGTCAGTTAAGAGATGAAAATTCGTTGTTAAAACGTAACGATCAAAACTTAGTGGTGGCACGTGATGTTATTACAGCTACTGCTACTCCAGTACTTCAAGGTATTACGAGAGCATCGTTACAAACGAAATCATTCATTTCTGCGGCATCGTTCCAGGAAACCACTAAAGTATTAAACGAAGCAGCAGTTGCTGGTAAAGTTGATACCTTAGAAGGATTGAAAGAAAATGTAATCGTTGGACATAGAATCCCTGCCGGAACCGGTATGAGAGATTATGACAATATGATTGTAGGTTCTAAAGAAGAATACAACGAATTAGTGGCTGCTAAAGAAGAATTCAATTACTAAGCAAAAGCGCTAATCCAATACTTAAAAAGCCTAACAATTTATTTTGTTAGGCTTTTTTTTAATCAACTGGATTTTGTATTATTGCATTAATCGAAAGTGATATGAGATAAGTGAAAAGTGAAAAGGGACAAGTGATAATAGACAATTGACAATAGTTTTATAGATATTAGATTATAGATTTCTTATATGAACTTATCTGCCTTATATGTTTAAACTCTTAGTGCCTTAATGATAAAATAAATAAATATATTTACTTTGTGTAACTTAGTGAAACCTTTGTGAAACTTTGTGATACAATTTTAAATAGACAATAGATTACAGACAATAGATAATAGATTTCTTATACTAACTTATATGTCTTATATGTTTAATAAATAAAACACCTAGTGCTCTTAGTGGTTAAATGATAAAAAATAAAAATAACAAAATGGAAAACAACAACCCGCAAGGGCAAATCAACATTGAGCTCGACGAGCAAATAGCCGAAGGCATCTATTCAAATTTAGCGATTATCAACCACTCCAACTCTGAGTTTGTAGTTGATTATGTTACACTTATGCCAGGTTTGCCTAAGGCAAAGGTAAAATCGCGTATTATTTTAACACCGCAACACGCGAAACGCTTTCTAAAAGCATTGCAAGAAAACATTCACCGCTTTGAGGCAGCACACGGTAAAATTGAAGAAGGGGAGCAACCGGCTATTCCTTTGAACTTTGGCCCTGCTGGACAAGCGTAATATTAAAAACTCTTCAATAAATTGGAGTTTTTTTTTGTTTAATATCACAAATTTTGGAGCTTTTGTAAAAAATTACATTTTTTTAAGAAAAGTTTATAGCAATATGTGAATATTAAAATAAATAATTTATATTTGTTACCTTACTTATTTCTAATTAACTATAATTTTATGAAAAAAATTACGTATTTATTAATGTTTTTGCTTCTTAGTAAATTAGGCTTTGCGCAAATTGCATTACCGTACTTTGAAAATTTTGGCACTATTGCTAGTGCTAATGGTTTTCCTACTGTTACAGGTGGAGCTTGGACGAGATCAAGTACTACCACTAATCAACCAACGTACATTACAAATCAGGCTAATAATAGGTCTGGTAATGGTGATACAAAATTTATTACATTCAGGTATGGTGTAACTAACGCCTATTACTTTGTTGGTCCATTCAATTTAACAGCCGGTGTTACTTATGTGCCAAGTGTTTTGTATAAATCTGATGGAGGTTCGGGTTTTGGCCCACTTGCATTAACTTACGGAACTAGTGCGGCTGCTGCAACACATACAAATACAATAGTTTCTATACCAGCAAATATAACCAATACAAGTTTTTCTACTTTGACTGGTTCATTTTCGCCAACAACTTCTGGTAATTATTATATTGGGATTAAGTGTACAGCATCTTTTAGTCCATGGTATTTAACCTTAGATGATTTTTCATTTAATGTTTTACCTCCATGTTCTGGAACTCCTGCTCCTGGAAACACCGTTGCAAGTACTACTACACCATGTGCTGGAAATAACTTCAATCTGTCGTTGCAAAATGCTACAATAGGAAGTGGTGTTACCTATCAATGGTACAATAGTGCAGGGGCAATTACCGGCGCAACAGCAGCAACCTACACAGCTAATACATCAACGGCAACATCTTATTATTGTGCGGTTACTTGTAGTGGAAATACGACTAATTCAGTTCCGGTGGCCATTACTCCTACCGTTATCAATACATTTCCTTTTACAGAGACCTTTGATAGCACGAGTGCATCACTTCCTTGTTGGTCTACCTCTTCTTTAGGTTCGTCACAATGGACATATAGCACGGGTGCTGCCTCAAATGGTCCGGCGGCTCCAGCGGCATCTGCGCAATTTGCTTGGTTAAATGTGTACAATGCTAGTACTTCTGGTAATACGTATAAAATCTTTTCGCCAACTTTTGCTTTAAATAGTACTCCTATGAAGTTTTCATATAACTATTTTTTAGGGAGTAATGGATATCAAACAACGCCAGTTCCATTAACGGTTCTTATTAGTGTGAATGGTGGGGCTTATACCACAATTTATGAGCATACTGCTGCCAATTCAACCTTTGCAACCGCATCAAGTTCGCCTTGGCAAATGAATACGATCGATTTAGCGGCTTATGCAGGTCAAAATGTTAAATTTGCTTTTTATGCGAATTCAAATTGGGGTTTTGGAATATGTGATCAAGGAATTGATCAAGTTAGAGTTTTTGTTCCAATTACTCCCGCTCCTCCAATTAACTATTCTGCAACAGCAATTACTGCTGCCGGTATGACGGTTAACTGGGTAGATAATTCAACAAATGAAACAGCTTTTAGAGTGTATCGCTCGGCAGATAACGTAACATTTACACAAGTGGGAGCAGATATTGCTTCTACAACTTCTGCGGGTACAGGTACAGCTTATAGTATTGTAAATACAGGTTTGTCAGAAACGACCACTTATTATTATAGAATCGTAGCGGTAGCAGATTTAGAATCGGCTTATTTAACAGGTTCGACGATGACATTGTTAGGTACTCAATTGAGTAATTTAGCAATAACCCCAACAGGAAATCGTTGTCCAGGTGTTGCAAAAACAGTAACGGTAACTGCTACGCCAGGTGGTGCAGCTGTTTCAACAGTTGTAATTGAATACTCTGTGAATGGAGTTGCGCAAACACCAATAAGCATGTTTAATTTATCTGCTAATAACTGGACGGGAATTATTCCTACAGTTACTCCAATAGATGGAACGGTTACTTGGCAAATAAAAACTACGGATTCTAATGGTGTAGTAAAAACACAAGTGGGTGCTTCCTATGCCGATAATGGAATAAGTAATGAAGTTGTTACGGTTACTTCTTCAGTTACAAGTTTCTGCGGTACAGGAGGTCCAGTTACATTAACGGCAAGCTCTACAACAATTCCAGGTGTGGTATATACATGGGAAGCGTTGACTTCTGGGGTTACTTTAAGTGCTACAACTGGTTCTTCAACATCAGCAACTATCACGCAAACAACAGATTTTAAAGTAACGGCTACACCAAATGATGGAACTTGTCCTTCTGTAGCATATGTTTCCATTGGGGTATATGATTTGCCAACGGCTACGGTTACAACAACAGCTTCAGGTGTATGTCCTGGAACGAGCGCAACAATTGGTTCTGGATTGAGTGCGGGTAACTTTTTGAGTGTGCCAATTACTGCAAATTATAAAACAGCTCCTGCAACTGCAACTACTTTGGTAGATGCAGGTGTGGCTACACCGGCTACTAATCTTGGTTTTGGTTTAGACGATGGAGGTTGGAGTAATATTCCAGTAGGTTTCAATTTCAATTTCTTTGGTACAAACTATAATACTCTTAGTGTTGGAACTAATGGTACTGTTTTCTTTGGAGCTACTCCAAATGTGAGTGATTTTACCTTTACAACTTTACCAAGTACAACTGAGCCATTTAATATGGTTGCTGTTTTAGCAATGGATAATAACTTAACAGGAGCTACTGGAGGAACAATTAAGTACTGGACAGAAGGCTATGCGCCTAATAGAAGATTTTATGTGAGTTATATTAACGTAAAAGAATATGGTGATAACCAATTTAGTTCTTCTCAAGTTGTTTTTTATGAGACTACTGGTGTAATTGAAGTTCATGTTCAATCTTCAACAAACATAGATCGTAATAAACTAGTAGGAGTAAATAATGGTAATGGAACTGTAGGTGTATTAGCGTATGCTTCTGGTACATCTGCTTCTGCTACGAATCCTATTGCATCGCCATTCGCTTATAGATTTACGCCACCGGCTAACTATACGACTACGTGGACAGCTACCGATGCTAACGGTACAACAACTATTGCTTCTGGTACAAATATTTTCTCACAATCGGTTTCACCTGCAATAACAACTACCTATTCGATTTCATATACCAATCAAACAACAGGTTGTACAAATGCAGCTGGTTCTGCACAAGTTGTTATGACTATTTTAAATAATTTCCCACCTGCAAACGTTTCAACGATTGCAACTTCCAATACAATTTGTTTTGGTGAATCAGTGGGATTAAGTTTGAGTTATACAGGAAGTACTGATGGATTAGTATTCCAATGGCAATCTAGTATTGACAATGGAACAACTTGGCAAGATATTGCTGCTGCAACAGCAACTAGTTTAACGGTTACACCAACTGTGGCAACTAAATACCGTTGTAGAATGATTTCTTGTGGTGGTACACCAGGTTATTCTAGTGTTTCTACTGTAGTATTTGCAAATAATATTACAGGAACTTCATCTGCAACCCGTTGTGGTACAGGTACTGCAACAATTAATGCCTTATCAACTGCTGGATCAGTAGTTAATTGGTATGCGGCTGCTACTGGAGGACCTGCAATTGGATCAGGTGTTATTTTTACTACTCCAACAATTGCAACAACAACAACCTATTATGCTGCTGCCGTTTCTACTGCAACAGGTAGTTTAGGATTAGGTACAGGTGGAACAACTTCTAGTTCTTCTGCTTCAAGTTTCTTACCAGGATTCTGGGGTGGAGCTAAAACGCAATACATCATTAAAGCTTCTGAATTGATACAAGCGGGATTAAGTCCAGGTGCTATTACTTCATTAGGTTTTGAGCCAACAGATTCAGGTCAAACGTATCAAGGGTTTAATGTTCGCATAGGACACACTACTGCAGATGTTGCAGGTGCAAACTTTATTGCGAATACGGGTCTAAGTTTAGTATATACAGGATCACAAGCTGATCAAGGATTTACTCCAGTTGCTAATACAGTAAATAACTTAGCGTTTGGAACAGGAACAGGAACGGCTAGTAGTTTTGTTTGGGATGGTGCTTCAAATATCGTAGTATCTATTTCATGGTCAAGAGTTCCTGCTGCTGCAACAGCAACTCCTACTACAATGAAAGTAGATAATGTTGGATTTGTTTCTACTAACTATACTTTAGCGGATAATTTAACGCCAGCTGCAATGGCAGATGTTATGACAACTTTTGGAACATCTTCTAACAGACCAAGATTTATCTTTAATGGTCAAATAGCTTGTGCATCTCCAAGAGTACCGGTAACGGTAACGGTTACACCAGCTCCAGCAATTACATTGAGCAGTGCTAGTGCATCTATCTGTAATGGCGGTTCAACGGCTGCGGTAACTATTGCTACAGGTGGTTCAAATTACAATACCTATGTATGGTCTCCTGCTACAGGAGTTACAGGAAATAGTACAACAGGTTGGATTTTCAATCCTACAACTACTACTACTTATACTTTAACGGCTTCTCAGTCGGCAGGTAGCCAATGTGCTAATACTGTTACTTTCACAGTTACTGTAAATGATTTACCTTCAGCCATTACGATTACACCAGCTAATTCATCAGCGTGTGTGGGTGTAGTATTGCCAATGACGGCAACAGGTGGTAATTTTGCACAAAATGCATTGGCACAACCTATGGAAGTATTGCCAACAAACTTTGACGCTAGTGCAAATGCTACAGCAACGCTTAATACTACGTATTTTGCTCAAGGGGCTGCTTCAGTATTGTTCAATCAATCTACTGATTTAGAGGAAACGTATACATTAAATCAAAATATTGATTTATCGAGTGCAGCAAGTGCAGTAGTATCATTCTCACACATTGCAGCAATGGAAGCTGGATGGGATTATGGTTATGTTGAATATTCTAATGATGGCGGAACAACGTGGACTACTTTCACACCTGCAAATTATTCAGGTTCAGCTTCAACTACTGTATTTAATGCAAGCGCACGATTTACAAAAAATAGTTATACTGATTGGAATACGGTATTTAACACTTCTACAGCTACTCCAGGAACTGGTCCAGCGACTAGTTTATGGAAAACAGAAACATTTACTATTCCTACAACTGCATTAACCAATCAGTTTAGAGTACGTTTCCGTTATACTACCGATACAAGTATTAATTACTTTGGTTGGTTAATTGATGATGTGAAAGTGATCAAATCACAAAACAACATTACTTGGTCTCCAGTAACTAACTTATATACAAATGCTGCAGCAACGGTTCCTTATACAGCTGGAACTTCTGCTTCAACAATTTATGTATTGCCAACTACAGTAGCGCCATTAACGTATGTGGCTACTTCAACTAATGGAAGTTCAGGTTGTATTACAACGGCTTCAATTACGGTAAGAGATGCGGTTGCTCCAGTGGTAGTAACGCGTCCAGTAACGGTGCAATTGAATGCTGCGGGTACGGCTACAGTAACTGCTGCTCAAGTAAATAATGGTTCAACTGATAACTGTAGTGTTGCTACTGTAACAGTAAGTCCTTCATCTTTCACTTGTGCTAATGTGGGTCCAAATACAGTAACGTTAACTGTAACGGATGCAAGTGGTAACTCTAGCACAGGAACAGCTGTGGTAACGGTTCAAGATTTAGTAGCTCCAACAGTAGTTACGCAACCAGTAACAGTATTATTAAATGCTAATGGTCAAGCTTCAATTACTGCTGCTCAAATCAATAACGGTTCAACCGATAATTGTGGTGTAAATGCAGTAACAGTTAGTCCAAGTACTTTCACTTGTGCTAACTTAGGTCCAAACACAGTTACATTAACAGTAACAGATGTAAATGGTAATACAGCTACAGGAACAGCAATTGTGACTGTTTCAGTTGACTTCTCAATTACAGGTGATAACGATTTAGATGGAACACCAGATAATTGTGATCCTGATGATGACAACGATGGTATTTTAGATACTAACGACAACTGTCCGTTACAAGCTAATACAAACCAAGCAGATAACGATAACGACGATTTAGGGGATGCTTGTGATAACGATGATGACAATGACGGTGTATTAGATGGTTACGATAACTGTCCGATGATTTACAACCCAGGTCAAGAAGATATCGATAATGATGGAATTGGAGATATTTGTGATACAGTTGAGATTAACGTATCTGAAGCGATTACTCCTGATGGAGATGGTGTAAATGATGTTTGGTTTATCAATAATATTGAAAATCATCCAAATAACATCGTTAAAGTATATAACCGTTGGGGAGATTTAATCTTTAGCAAAAAAGGCTACCAAAACGATTGGAATGGCTCATTTGTGAACAACGGAAGTAATATTCCAGATGCATCTTCTTACTACTATCAAATCGATTTAGACGGTAACGGTTCTATTGATCACGATGGTTGGATTTATATCACCAAATAATTAAAAGTAAAATTAATTTACAATGAAAAAACTTCAAAATATTAGCATAGCACTACTACTTTTTATAAGTAGTGGTGTGTATGCTCAACAAGAAAGTATACTCGCTTTTTACAGCAATCATTTGAATTTGGTAAATCCAGCTGCCGTTAGTGTCAATGGAGAAACGCAATTTAGAACGAGTATCAGACAACAATGGACAGGCATAAAAGATGCGCCACAAACACAATCGGCTTCCTTTATGACGCCTGTAAGTAAAAATTTATCTTTTGGAATTTCTGTAGTAAAAGATGAAGTTTTTATTGAAAAGCAGACGTTTGCTGCTATCGATTTCTCGTACAAAGTACAATTGAACGATGCCTTAGATTTGTTTATGGGTATTAAAGCGGGTGGAAATAACTACGAGGTAAATACTACAGGTTTGCAAACGTATAATTACAATGTAGCCGATCCAAGTTTACAGTCTATTTCGCGTTTTAACCCAAATATTGGTATTGGATTTTATTTGAAGCATAAAGATTATTACATCTCGATGTCTACACCTAAAATGTTAGATACCAAAAGAGCTAAAACAGAAGATGGTTTTGCTACAGCAGCTACCGATCAAGCACATTATTATTTCTCAGCAGGAAGAACTTTTGAAGTAACTCCTTCTATTGATTTAGTGCCGTCGATTATGGTACGTTATGTTAACGGAGCTCCTTTTTCAACAGATTTTACCACTACGGCGAAGTTTGATGATAAAGTTAACTTAGGAGTTACCTACAGAACGGATCGTTCATTTGCTGGTTTAGCAATGATCAATGTGAGTAAAAAATTCGCTTTAGGGTATGCTTATGAGTACAGCTTACGCAGTCAGTTGTTAGGTAGAGCAAACGGATCAAACGAATTCTATTTACATTATAAATTCAACTAGTAGATCTATAGTCTATAAAAGACTTTCATAAAAAAGGGTTAATCGGTAACGATTAACCCTTTTTGTTTTTATTTTTGTGCTATGCAACTAATTAAATGTGATGCGTCACACCTTACCATAATTATCGATTTGACCAAAGAAATTTGGCCTAAAGCGTATGGGGATATCTTATCCCAGGAGCAATTGGATTATATGATTGCGAAGTTTTATAATGAAACTGCTTTACTTGAATTAATAGTGAAGGGTCATGTTTTCTATTTGGTACAAGATGATAATGGTTGTGCTATCGGTTTTGTATCATATGAGTTTGATTGTGTACCTTCCAAAACAAAAATTCATAAATTATATATTCTTCCTAAAAGACAAGGTGCTGGATTGGGTAAGACGTTAATTGATTTTGTTACGGAAAAAGCGTTTGAAAAGAAGCAGAAGGTTGTTTTCTTAAACGTCAACAAATACAATACTGCGCGTTTTTTTTACGAAAAGCTAGGATTTACAATAGTCAAAGAAGAAGTAATTGCTATTGGAAACGGGTATGTTATGGATGACTATGTTATGGAAATCAAAATTTAACGATTTCGCTCGCCATAATTCCTTTTTCCAGTGAACTTATTTTTATTACTGGGTAAACTTGCTTCTTCGGTTTTGCTGGATGGGGCAATCAGTTTGTTTAATTCAGCAACTTCTACATCGGTTAAGTTGCGGTATTTTCCTTCGGCAACGTCCAATGAAATATTTATGATACGCGTGCGTTTCAATGCCGTCACTTCATAATCTAAATATTCACACATTCTACGAATTTGGCGGTTCAAGCCTTGCGTTAATATGATTCGGAAAACGTACTTGCTAATTTGTTCCACTTTGCATTTTTTGGTAATCGTTTCCAAAATAGGAATGCCATTGGCCATACGATCAATAAAGCGATCGGTAATAGGTTTGTTAACGGTAACAATGTATTCTTTTTCGTGGTTGTTTCTGGCGCGTAAAATCTTGTTTACAATATCGCCATCATTGGTCATAAAAATCAAACCTTCACTGGCTTTATCCAAACGGCCAATTGGAAAAATACGTTCGGAAAAATTGATGTAATCGATTATGTTATCGCGTACTTCTAAGTTGGTAGTGCATTCAATGCCGGGAGGTTTGTTGAAGGCTAAATAAATGGGTTTTTCCGTTCGTTCCTGAATCAATTTGCCGTTTACCCTTACCTCGTCCGTTGGACCCACTTTAGTGCCCATTTCTGGAACATTTCCATTAATAGTTACTCTTCCTTGCTCTATTAAGCGATCGGCCTCTCTGCGTGAACAAAAACCAGTTTCAGACAAAAACTTATTAATTCGGGTTGCATTTTCTTCCATGTAGCAAAGATATGATTTTTTAGGGATTAGTAAATAGAGAGTAGTACATAGAGATTTTTCTAAAAAAAATATTTTCTATTTGACGTTAAAAACAAAAAAAGCCCTTTTAAAAAAGGGCTTTCATTTATATTCAAAATAGTTTGTTAGATGCTAGCAAATAATTTTTCCATTTTTACTTTTTCTTCGTCGGCTAAAACACCGTCTACTAAAATTCTTCCACTGTGTTCGTCTGTAATAATTTTTTTACGAGCAGCAATTTCCATTTGTGTTTGTGGTGGAATGGTAAAGAACGAACCTGCAGAAGCGCCACGCTCAATTGAAACCACAGCTAAACCATTTCTAACACTACTTCTAATTCTGTCGTAAGCCACTAACAAACGCTCTTCTGTTTTGCCTCTTAACTCTGCCGATTTATTTAATAAGAAGGACTCTTCTTTTTCTGTTTCGGCCATAATATCGCTCAACTCTGCTTTTTTGTGTTTCAAATGCGTTTCTTTACCGTCAAGTTTGTCTTTGGTTTGATCGATAATTTCTTTGCGGTGCTCGATAGAAGCTTTCATTTCTTTAATGTGCTTTTCAGCCAATTGAATTTCTAATTCTTGAAACTCAACTTCTTTCGTTAACGAATTGAATTCTCTATTGTTACGCACATTTTTTTGTTGCTCTAAATATTTTTTGATCGCCGCATTGTGGCCTTCAATTGCATTTTTCTTCTCTTTGATTTGCTCATCGATAGTTTCTAAATCGCTTTTCAACTTTTCTAATCGAGTAGAAAGTCCTGCTACTTCATCTTCTAAATCTTCTACCTCAAGAGGCAATTCTCCTCTAACATTTCTTATTTCGTCAATTTTAGAATCAACTAGTTGTAAAGCATATAGGGCTCTTAACTTATCTTCTACGCTTATCTCTTTGATTGTTGCCATATTTAAAAGTACTTAACTGGATTTGTATTTTCTTCTGATAAAATAATTCCACTCGAAAGCGAATTGGGTGCAAAATTAGTGATTTTTTCTTTAAGAAAATCAACTATATAGTTTTTTGTAAATCTTTCGCTTTCAAAGTGGCCAATATCTGCCAAAAGCAATTGATTTTCAGCTTCATAAAACTGATGGTATTTCAAGTCTGCTGTTAGATAAGCATCGGCTCCCGACTGTTTTGCATTTTGAATGGCAAAACTACCACTTCCACCTAAAACCGCTACTTTTTTAATGGTTTTGCCCGTTAAGGCACTGTGTCGAATGCCACCACATTGTAGTTTTTCTTTTACCATTTGCAAAAAATCGGTTTCAGAAAGGGCATTTTTTAATTCGCCAATGCGTCCTAAACCAATATTTTGGTGTTGGTTTTCTAATGCATAAATTTCGTAAGCAACTTCTTCATAAAGGTGATTGGCAAATAATGCTTTCAATATTTTACCCTGTAAGTGCTTTTCAAACGTAACTTCTATTTTTATTTCTGGGGCTACTACTAATTCAAAACGTTCACCAATTACTGGATTTGCTTGTTCATTCCCTTTGTACGTTCCAATGCCGGTTGCTGAAAAACTGCAATTCTCATAATTACCTATGGTTCCTGCCCCAGCTTCAAATAAGGCGTTTCGAATTTTTTCAGCCTGATCAGTAGGGGCATATGTAACTAATTTTTGGATATAATTAGGCTTTGGTAGCAATACTTTTGATTGTTCAATACCTATGGCCTTGCAAAAAATAGCATTGACACCATTTTGATGATTGTCTAGTGCAGTATGAACGGCATAAATAGCGATGTCATTTTTTATAGCTTTCACCAAGGCGCGTTCTACATAATTTTTGCCCGTAATTTTTTTAATACCCGAAAATAAGATGGGGTGAAAACTTACGACCAAATTGCATTTTTTGCGGATGGCTTCGTCAATAACACTTTCTAGGGCATCATGACATACCAAGATTCCTGAAATCTCGGCAGACGCATCACCAACGAGAAGTCCAACATTGTCAAAATCTTCGGCATAACTTAAGGGTGCCATTTCTTCAAGTATGGAAAGTATCTGAGTAAGTTTCATGAGTTTTATTTAATATAATATCACCTACAAAAATAACGAATTACTCCTTAGTATAACGATCTTAAAGGAGATAAACTTTATTTTACAGATATTTTATTATACTTTCGTGGTATGATTTGGTTACGAAAGATACTTTTTCCTTTGGCGCTGTTGTATTGGTGTGTCACTTTTTTACGAAATTGGCTCTATGACAAAGGTGTGCTTAAAAGCTATTCATTTGATGTTCCTGTTATTACTGTTGGAAACCTTAGTGTAGGCGGAACCGGTAAAACACCTCAAATCGAATATTTAATACGACTACTTTCTGCAGATTATCAAGTAGCTGTGCTGAGCAGAGGCTATAAACGAACAACACAAGGGTTTATTTTAGCAGACGATAACGCTACGGCTGCATCAATTGGGGATGAACCGTTTCAATTGCACACGAAATTTCCTTCAATTCAAGTCGCAGTTGATGCCCAACGAAAGATTGGAATACAGCAGCTTTTACAATTGCCTATTCGACCAGATGTTATTTTATTAGACGATGCATTCCAACATAGAAAAGTACAAGCAGGTTTTTCGATCTTACTTACCGCCTATGATGATTTGTTTTGTACGGATTTCATTTTGCCCTTTGGTAATTTAAGAGAATCGGCTTTAGGAAAAAAAAGAGCCAATATGATAATTGTCACCAAATGTCCATCCGATTTGTCCGAACTTGCACAACAAGAAATTAAAAAACAATTGCAGGTAACACAACCCGTCTATTTTTCAACGATCCAATATGATGATTGTGTATTAAGTTCACAAAACACATGTAGCGTAACGGATATTCAAAAAGAAAGAAAAGTTTTAGTAGCCGGTATTGCAAACCCAAAATTATTTTTTAGTTATTTAAAAAACGAACAAGACGAGTGCCTTACTTTTCCAGATCACCATCATTTTTCAAAAACCGATTGTGAACGGATTATAGCAAGTGCTCAAGGCAAAAAAATACTGACTACAGAAAAAGACTTTGTGCGATTACAAGGCTTATTACCACCGTTACAATTGTATTATTTGCCCATTCGTACGGTGTTCTTAAACGAAACTAATTTTGATAATACCATTACAAATTATGTGGGAAAAAGTTCAAGAAACGGTTAATTTTATCAAAGATAAAACCAATTTTATTCCTGAATATGGTGTAATTCTGGGATCTGGTTTGGGGCAATTTACCGAAGATATTGCTATTGAGTATGTATTGGATTATGCAGCCATTCCTAATTTTCCTGTTTCAACTGTTCAAGGACACAAAGGTGCTTTAGTATTTGGATGGATTCAAGATAAAAAAGTGGTTGCCATGCAAGGACGGTTTCATTATTATGAAGGATATGATATGAAACAAGTAACCTTTCCAGTTCGAGTAATGAAAAGCCTTGGTGTGCAAAAGCTAATTGTTTCCAATGCTTCTGGGGGCGTAAATTCATTATATAAAGTAGGCGATCTTGTTGTACTAATGGATCACATCAATATGTTGCCAGAACATCCGTTGCGCGGATACAATGACGAGCGTTTTGGTCCCCGATTTGTAAACATGAGTACGCCTTATTCACCTCTACTAATTGATCAAGCCTTTGCAGTAGCCAAAGAATTGAATATAACATTGCAAAAAGGAATTTACTTGGCCTTGCAAGGGCCTACATTTGAAACCCTAGCCGAGTATAAAATGGTCAAAGCAATGGGTGCGGATTGTGTGGGTATGTCTACGGTTCCAGAAGTTATTGTTGCGCGTCACATGAATTTGGAGTGTTTTGGAATTTCTGTAATTACCGATATGGGAAATGAAGCGAACATAGAAGAAGTGAACCACGAGGAAGTATTGGAAGCTGCAAAAAAAGCTGAACCCCAAGTTCGTAATTTGATTAAAAACCTGATTATTCGCTCGTAGCTAAATACGAAAGAATGACGTCATAAAAATAGTCAGGTTCAAACGGTTTGGTAATTACTTCATTCATTCCAAATGATAAAAGTGTTTCTTTATTTTCATTCAATGAAATGGCAGTTAAAGCAATAATTGGAGTTTTGCTGTCAAATGACCGAATGGCTGAAGTGGCTTCGGTACCGCTGATGCCAGGTAAATGAACATCCATCAATATAAGATCATATTGATGGGTTCTAGCATTTTCGATTGCTTCTTCACCGCTGTCCAATATCACGCAGGATATTCCCTTTTTTTCTAACATTTTTTGGGTAATCATTTGGTTGATTTTGTTGTCTTCAACCAATAAGACTTTTTTGTTGTTTCCGTCGGTAATATTTGCCTTAAGAGCAATTACTGCCTCGCTTTTTTGTCCTTTTTCAAACAACAGTTCAAAGGAAAATGTACTGCCTTTTCCGCTTTCACTGGTTAAATGGATGGTGCTGTCCATTAATTCTAGAATTTTTTTCACAATGGAAAGACCAAGTCCTGTACCGCCATAAGTTCGATTGATTTCAATAGAACCTTGACTAAAACTATCAAAAATTGTTTCTTGTTTGTCTTTCGGAATACCTATGCCGTTATCTTTGATTTCAAAATGTAATTTGATGCTGTTCTCATCTTCATTAAGCATCTTTATTGTAAACCAAACTGTACCATTTTTGCTAAACTTGATGGCATTATTCAGTAAATTTATAACAATTTGAGAAAGCTTTGTGGGGTCGCCTTTGAGATATTCAGATATATTTGAATCAATCTGTAAATGGCATTGGGTATTGTTTTCGTGAATGAATTCTTTAAACGAAATAGTAATATTTTCGATGAGTTCTTTCAAATTGAAATTAATCTTTTCGACTTGAATTTTATCCGATTCCAATCGGTTGATTTCTAAAATATCATTGATAAAATGCAGTAAGTAACTTCCAGAAAATTCAAGCGACTTTAAATAGTTTAATTGGCTTGCTTTAGGTTTTTCTTGCAACAGCAAATAGGTAATTCCGTTGATTGCATTTAAGGGAGTTCTCAATTCATGGCTAACGGTTGATAAAAATTCGGCTCGCGCTTTCGATGCTTGTTCAGCTTTTTCTTTTTCCAGTGTAAGTTCTTTGTTTTTTTCTTCTAAAAGTTTATTGGAAGTGTTTCGTATTTTATTGTTTTTATAAAGTGAAAAACTCAATAGCGATAAGATCGAAATCAAAGCAATACTCAAGACAAAAATTAACTTTGAAAAGCGCAATGTTTTTTGTTGGCTTTGTTTTTCTTTATCCAATTGTTCGATTTTTTTCAATTGCTCATCAAACTGAATTTTATCAATCATATTTTCAGAGGCATTGGAATAAAGATGCGTGTGAATGGAATCGGATAATTGGGTGTATTTTTTTAAAAAAACTAGCGATTGTTTGGTGTTTTTCGTTTTTTCATAAGCAACACTTAATTGCTTTAAGATACGCTTTGTAATACTAAAATCCGTTTTGTTTGTGGTATTGGTTTCGTATGCCAACAAGTAATAATTAATGGCTTTATCATAATTTTCTTGTGTCATTTCAATATCACCCAATTGATAGTAAGCTTCTATTTTTGTAGTAATGAATGAATCGTCAGCTAGATTTTCAATTACCGCTAGCAATATATTACTAGCTTTGACGTATTGCTTCTTTTCTTTATTGATGATCCCTTTTTGTAAATTGATAAGTTCAATTGCTTCTAAAAAATTGAGCGCTTCGTATAGGGTAGATGCTTTTTCAAAATAGATTTCGGCAACAGCAATTTTATTTTTTTTCAAATAGCATTTTCCAAGCCCATAATAGGCTAATGCTAAATTTGCCGAAGGATTTTTTTTGTCAAATACATTAATGGCGCGAATGTAGTTGTCAATTGAAAGTTCGTTTTTATCAATGTCATAATAAACGGTAGCCAATTGCAAGTAACCAGCGCCTAATTTTGATTTTTGCCCCTTCTTTTTGGCAAAAGCAATGGCTTTTTCGGTAAAAAAAAGGGCTTTACTTACCGATTTTTTTTCTTCTTTATTAAAGAGTCCGATTTCAAGATAGTAATCCGTACTGTCATTAATTTTGGCTACTTCTTTGTAAACCGATTGCGCGTAACTGCTACCCGTTAACACCACTAAAAATAGTATAAATTGCTTAATCAAAGGGATCGAAGATTAGTATTACCCTTGCAATTTAAGTGTTTTGTAGTTAAAAAAAAAGTTTATTTTTTGGAAATAAAGCTAATCAAATCGATAATTCGGGACGAGTACCCAATTTCATTATCATACCAACCCACAATTTTAACCATTTTATCAATAACCGATGTCAATTGGGCATCAAACACACAAGAATTTGAATTGCCAATAATGTCCACGGATACAATTGGATCTTCAGTATAGTCCAGAATTCCATTTAAATGCGTTGCAGCAGCTTTTTTAAAAGCCATATTGATTTCAGCTATGGTTACTTTGCGTTTTACATTGAAGGTAATATCGGTAAGTGAGCCATCGGCCACAGGAACTCGAATGCCACATCCACCAATTTTCCCTTCTAGGGTTGGAAATATTTTAGTCAAAGCTTTTGCGGCACCTGTAGTGGTAGGTACAATTGATTGTGCGGCACCACGTGCTCTTCGTAAGTCTTTGTGCGGATGGTCGTGAAGGCTTTGGTCGGTAGTGTAGGAGTGGACTGTAGTGATGTAAGCTTGTTCAATTTCACACAATTCATGAATGACTTTGATCATTGGAGCTGCGTTGTTTGTGGTACAACTTGCGTTGGAAATAATGGTTTCACTTCCGTCAAGAAGGTTTTCGTTTACCCCTAATACTACGGTTTTAATTTCTTCCACTTCAGAAGGTGCTGATAGAATTACTTTTTTGGCTCCTGCTAAAATATGTTGGTTCAGGTCTTCAAATGTTTTGTGTTTTCCGGTACATTCAATAACAATATCAACATTTACAGCTTTCCAATTTAAGTTCTTGATGGTGCTTTCATGAAAAAATAAAAATTCATTATCGTCAATTCTAATGGAATTGTCAGTAAACGAAACTTTCTGATTTAAAACACCATGAATGCTATCATACTTTACCAAATGCGCCATTGTTTTATTATCGGCAATGTCGTTAATGGCAACCACTTCTATAGTAGGGTGATTCAACAACAATCGGAATACATTGCGTCCGATTCTTCCAAAACCATTAATAGCGATTCGTGTTTTCAATAGTACTTTTTTGAAATTGTTTCTGTTCTAGAATTTGAACTTTTAATGAATATGTTTCTCTGCATGGTAAGACGACCGCACTAATGCGCCACTTTCCACATGTCTAAAGCCCAATTCTTTTCCAATTTGTTCGTATTTTTCGAATTGTTCGGGCGTAATGAATTCTTTTACCGGTAAATGTTTTTTGCTAGGTTGCAAGTATTGACCAATTGTTACAATATCTACTTTGGCCTCTTTTAAGTCATGCAACACCTGAATCACTTCTTCCTCAGTTTCACCCAAGCCTAACATGATGCCCGATTTAGTTCTCTTGATACCTTGTTCTTTCAAATAGCGCAACACTTCCAAACTTTTTTCATATTTTGCTTGGATGCGCACTTCACGTGTCAAACGTTTTACGGTTTCCATGTTGTGCGAGACTACTTCTGGTGCAACTTCGATAATGCGGTCTAAATTCCTTGTGTTTCCTTTAAAATCTGGAATTAATGTTTCTAAAGTGGTGTTGGGGTTCATTCGGCGAATGGCTTTTACCGTTTCGGCCCAAATAATCGAACCCATATCTTTTAAATCATCACGGTCTACACTTGTAATTACCGCATGTTTGATGTTCATTATTTTGATGGAACGCGCTACTTTTTCTGGTTCATCCCAATCCACTGTTTCTGGTCGACCGGTTTTTACGCCGCAAAAGCCACACGAACGCGTACAAATATTTCCTAAAATCATAAACGTTGCGGTTCCCTCACCCCAACATTCCCCCATATTAGGACAACTCCCCGAAGTACAAATCGTATTCAGTTTGTATTTGTCTACTAAACCACGAAGTTCGGTATATTTTTGACCGGTAGGCAATTTTACACGCAACCATTTGGGTTTGGGAGCGGGAGGCGTTATCGATTCTAAAACAGTATTCATGTGCTTCAAATTTGTGCCACAAAGATACAATTAGAATTTTAGAATTTAGAAGTAAGAATTTAGAAAAAAATCAGATTAATGAAGTTTTATGATTTGTTTCAGAATTGAAATGTAAAAGGCACTATTTTTTTTGAATAATCTCTGCCAACAATTTCTTTGCTCGAAGCAATTTTATTTTGATGTTATTCAAGGGTTCGTTTATTTGATCGGCCATTTCTTGATAACTCATTTCTTGGAAATAACGCATTTGAATAACTTCTTGGTAGGCCGGTTTCAATAATTTTATGTATTGTAACAACTGGGCTAAATTTTGCTCGATAATTAATTCATCTTCCGCAGAATTAGAATCATCGGCTACAAAATAAGCTTGTTTGTCGTCTTCATCGTTGAGGTCAACAAATAAAGAGGACTTCTTTTTTCGAAGCAAATCGATGTGAACGTTCTTTGCGATGGCAATCAACCACGTATTAAAACCATATTCTGGATTGTAGGTTGCTATTTTGTCGAATGCTTTGGCAAAGGTTTCAATGACAATATCTTCGGTATCGGTTTCGTTTTCCGTGCGTTTAAGCATAAACCCATAGACTTCATTCCAATAAAAATCCAACAGAAATGTAAAGGCTACTTGATCGCCTTTTTTTGCCTGTTCAATATTTTTCTGAATGAGTGTTATGTTTACTTCCAATGTATTGGTTTTGAAAAGAGGTTTTTGATAAAAACGTTGATTTGTGTAACAATAACAATTAACTCAATTAATGGATACCAATACAACACATCCTTTTCTTTTAATTTTGACGCAGCATACCCAAGGGTAATCCAAGAAAATAAATAGCGAAAAGCAATTATACTAGTAACCACAATCCATTCGTATTGAAAGCTCAATAAAAGGATGGCCATGATAAAGAAACTGAGTTGTGAAAATAAAAATAATCCCAATTGAAATTTATCAAAACCTTTGTAAAAGTGAGCGGTAGCTGAATTTCTTCTTTTTTGGAGGACCCAATCTTTGAAACTGCTTTTAGCTTCTGTATAGGTGAAACTTTCTCCGCTGAATAAGATAGCGGTATTGCTACAAGTGGCTGCTTGATTGATGAATAAGTCGTCGTCTCCTGCGCGCACTTTCATGTGATCCATAAACCCTCGTACGTTAAAAAATTCTGATTTTTTGTAGGCTAAATTGCGGCCTATTCCCATGTATGGTTTGCCTAATTTGGCCCAAGAAAAGTATTGAGTGGCTGTAAGTACAGCGTCGAATCGAATAATTTTATTGAGGAATGAATTTTTAACTTTTTCATAAGCGCCATAGCCTAATACAATGGTTTTCTCTTTGGTAAATTGACTTGATATTTGCAACAACCAATCGGATGAAACCGGATAGCAATTGGCGTTTGTAAAGACGAGATATTCGTTTTTTGCAGCTTTAATTCCTAATGTTAAAGCAAATTTTTTATTACCCCAGAAAGCTTCATTGTTTTCCACTTTGACAAGTTTTACATTCGCATATTCCTTTTCGTAGCTTTCAAAAAGGGCTAATGTTTCATCGCTTGAAGCATCGTCTATTAATACAATTTCATAGTCGGGATAATTTTGCGATACAATGTTGGGAAAATATCGTTTTATATTTTCCTCTTCATTTTTGGCGCAAATAATGATGGAAATGGGGAGTCTTTTGGGCGTAATTTCTTGTTTTTTAGCAAATGAAAATTTACCAAAAATGAAGACATAATACACAAGTTGTAGCAGAGTAATTCCTATAAAAACAAGTAATAAAATGAACAGCATAGATTAATATGTATCGGTTTTCTTAATATTCGACAAAGGTAAATAATAAAACGAAATTGGACAATTAAATAATATTCACTTCAGCTTCGATGGCGATTCCAAATTCGGATAAAATGGTTTGCTGAATAGTACGAGAAAGCGCCACAATTTCAGCGCCGGTAGCTGTTCCATAATTAACCAATACCAAGGCTTGGTTTTTATGTACACCAGCATCACCGAATCGTTTCCCTTTAAATCCAGCCTGTTCTATCAGCCAGCCAGCAGGTACTTTTACACTGTTTTCCGAAACCACATAATGCGGCATGTCAGGGTGTATTTTTTTTGCTTTTTCATAGGTCTCTTTGGCAATTATTGGGTTTTTAAAGAAACTTCCACTGTTTCCCAATTCTTTGGGGTCGGGTAGTTTGCTTTTTCGAATGGCAATTACAGCGTTACTGACATCTTTTAAAGATGGGTTTTGTATGTTTTGTTTTTCTAATTCGGTTTCAATAGCGCCATAGTTGATGGATACAGCATGATTCTTTTTGGTTAATTTGAAGCTCACAGCAGTAATAATGTATTGCTCTTTTAATTCATTTTTGAAAACACTTTCACGGTAGTCAAATTTACATTGTGCATTGGTAAACGTTTCAATTTGTAATGTTTTTCTATTGAGTGCTTCGCAAGAAAACATTGTATCTTTGATTTCGACACCATAAGCACCAATATTTTGAATGGGAGTAGTACCCACGTTTCCAGGTATTAGCGACAGGTTTTCGATACCACCAAAGCCTTGATCGATACACCACAATACAAACTCGTGCCAGTTTTCACCTGCTTGTGCTTTTACAAGTACAAAGTCCTCATTTTCTTCAATGATTTCTTTACCTTTTAAATCTACATGGACGACTAATTTTTGAATGTCTTGGGTAAGCAACATATTACTTCCTCCCCCCAAAATAAAAAGGTCTTTTCTAGCAGCAACGACTTCAATTAAGTTGTCAATAGTATGAATCGATATGAATTCTTTGGCTTTGGCATCTATTCCAAAAGTATTGTAGTTTTTTAACGATTGATTCTGTATGATGTTCATGTGATGATGATAAACGTTGAATTATAGTGCTTTTCTCAATTCTGCTTCGCTGACAAATTCATTTTTTTTGAAGGTCTCTTTGCCATTTTTGTATACTAGTACAACCGGTAAACCTTGATAGCCTAATGCATTGAATAATGATTTGTTTTTGTCGGCATCAATGCGGTGAATGATCACTTTGTCAGCTAATTCGCTATTCATTTTTTCGAGATAGGGTGCCATTTTTTTACAGGGTGCACACCATTCTGCATAAAAATCAATAACGACTATTTTATCTGAGAATAATAATTTTGAATAGGCCTCTTTTGTCATTCCTTTCCAGGTTGCGTTTGCCGCTGGATGAGCTTTACTCCAGGCTAAATATCCACCATCTAATTCAATTACTTCGCGAAACCCCATAGTGTTTAATTTGGCTGCCGCTTTTTTACTTCTACCGCCACCAAGACAGTAGACAAGTACTGGTTTGTTTTTGTCTAATGCGGCAACTTGCGAATCAAAATCACTACTATTCCAATCAATGTTTTGGGCATTATTGATGTACCCTTCAGTATATTCCCCTGGAGTTCTGACATCAATCAGTTGTGCCTCTGGGTTTTTTTCTAAGGCAGATTTGAATTCGGTTACTGCCACACTTTTAAAATTTTGACTGTTTGTGCAACTGGCAGTAAATAAAAGGATAAGTAATGTGCTATAATTTAAAAATGCTTTCATAAGGAAAAAATTTTATAGGTTTTATGGGTTTGTTTGATTATTTCTTCTGTTCGTTCGGGATGGGTATCGGATATAAAAATTTGTCCGAAAACATCGTCGTTTACCATGTTAATGATTTGTTGTACTCTGAAGGCGTCCAATTTGTCAAAAATATCATCAAATAATAAAATAGGCAAGGTGTTGCTTTGATTTTTTACAAATTCAAATTGTGCCAGTTTTAATGCGATTAAAAACGACTTTTGTTGGCCTTGTGATCCAAATTTTTTTATAGGGAATCCATCAATTTCAAAAACCAAATCGTCTTTGTGAATGCCGGCACTTGTATAGTGGATCATTCTGTCCTTTGGTAGGGTATCGGATAATAGATGTGCTAAATCTTTATCAAATAATTGACTTTCATAATGCAATGCTATTTTTTCGTTCCCACCTGAAATAGTGGCATGGTGTTTTTCAAAAATAGGCACGAATTCGGTTAAAAATTGTTTTCTTTTTTCAAAAATTAGTTGCCCTGAATGACTCAATTGCTCGTTGTAAATCGATAAATTATCGGCGTCAAAAGTTTGATTCAAGGCAAAATATTTGAGTAATGCGTTGCGTTGCGTTACTGTTTTTTGGTACTGAATCAATACCTGTAAATAGTTGGCGTCCAAAGTAGCAATAACACTGTCGATAAACTTTCTACGTGTTTCACTGCCTTCAACAATTAGATCTGCATCGGAGGGCGAAATAATTACTAAAGGAATGAAACCAATATGTTCGGAAAGCTTTTCATACACTTTTCCATTGCGCTTGATTGTTTTTTTCTGACCTTTTTTTAAACTACAAATAATTTTTTCTTCCTTGTTGTTTTTTTCAAGTAAGGCGTCAATTACAAAAAATTCTTCTCCGTGTTTTATGTTTTGAACGGCCAAGGGATTGAAATAACTTTTCCCGTATGCTAAATGATAAATGGCGTCCAATATGTTGGTTTTACCCACTCCATTTTTGCCTACAAAACAATTTATTTTAGCCTCAAAATCAAATTCTATTTGGGCTAAATTTTTGTAGTTTAAAAGCGATAATTGTTTTAAAAACACTATATTGGTTCTTTAATTGAAGGCTAAAAATAAGATATTTTACAAAAGTATATCGAATTTGTTAAAAATATCTACAAAAATGGTTTTTAATTTTAATAAAAATTATATTTTTGCACCTCATTAAATTTAATATAAATGGCAACATATAACAAAAGAGGATACAAAGCACCAAAACCAGAGGACGCTAAAGTTGAAAATGATTTTGAAGAAGTAATTGATGTTAGCGATAGTACAACCGCTGAAGTATTCAATACATTAGATGCAACTGCTTCTAGAACGGAAGATTGGGTGGCTAAAAATCAAAAAATGATTTTAACGGTTGTTGGAGTAATTGCTTTGGCAACTTTAGGATATGTTTTATATACCAAATTTATTGTTGAGCCTAAAGAAGAAAAAGCGACTAACGAAATTTTTCAATCGCAACAATATTTCCAACAAGCTGTTGATGCAACTACGAAACCAGATTCTTTATATAATCTAGCACTTAAAGGTGGTGAAGGTAAATTGGGATTTGTTGGAATTGCTGAAGAATATGCGGGGACAGATGCTGGAAATTTAGCCAATTATTATGCAGGTATTTCGTATTTAAATACTGGAGATTATAAAAATGCAATCGCTTATTTGGAAAAATTCAAATCTGAAGATGCGGTATTAAAACCATTAGCAATTGGTGCTATTGGTGATGCGTTATCAGAAACTAACAAAGTTGACGATGCAATTGCTCACTACAAAAAAGCAGCTGAAGCTTCAGAAAATGATTTTACTACACCTCGTTTCATGTTTAAAGCCGCACAATTATTAGTGGCGTCTGGAAAAAAAGCGGAAGCAAATGCATTGTTTGTTGCAATTAAAGAGAAATATGAAACTTCTAAAGAAGGTATGAATATTGAAGCTTATATTGCGATGACCGAATAAGTATGGCAACAGAAAATAAAAATTTATCCAATTACGATAAAAACACAATCCCAAACGCGAAAGATTTTCGGTTTGGGATTGTTGTTTCAGAATGGAATGAACAAATTACAGAAGGTTTGTTTCAAGGCGCCTATTCTGCGTTAATTGACTGTGGGGCCTTGCCAGAGAACATCATCAGATGGAATGTGCCAGGAAGTTTCGAATTGATTTTTGGAGCAAGACAAATGCATGAAAAATTAGACGTAGATGCTGTAATTGTTATGGGGTGTGTGATTAAAGGCGAAACCATGCACTTTGAATTTGTTTGCGAAGGAGTAACACAAGGCATGAAAGATTTGAATTTGTTGTATGATGTGCCCACGATTTTTTGTGTTTTAACCGATAATACTCTGCAACAATCCATTGATAGAAGTGGTGGTAAGCACGGAAATAAAGGAATTGAAGCTGCTGTGGCGGCACTTAAGATGATCGAATTGAATTCGAAATTGAACAACTAATATTTTTTGAAAACCATACTAGGATTCACAGCAGCCCATTTTATAGGGAATCGCTGTGAATTTCTTTATTTAGCCTTATTTTGTTACTAACTTTTCTCTTTTTCCAATTTTATCGGCGTAAAAACCAGCATAAAATTTCATAAATTTGTAGCATAACCTATTTAAACGATTCAAATTAATGTCGGGAATTATTCAATTATTACCGGATCACGTAGCCAATCAAATTGCGGCAGGAGAAGTGGTGCAACGCCCAGCCTCTGTTGTTAAGGAATTGTTGGAAAATGCTGTTGACGCCAAAGCGTCAGACATTAAGTTGATTGTTAAAGAAGCGGGCAAAACGCTGGTACAAGTGATCGATAATGGATTAGGGATGAATGCTACCGACGCCCGTTTGTGTTTTGAAAGACATGCCACATCTAAAATTCGCCAAGCCGAAGATTTATTTGATTTACATACCAAAGGTTTTCGTGGTGAAGCCTTGGCTTCAATTGCTGCCATTGCTCATATTGAAATGAAAACCAAGCAAGATCAGGAAGAATTAGGAAATCATATTGTAATTGAAGGCAGTAAGTTAACCAAGCAAGATGTCGCTGTTTTGCCGAAAGGAACTTCTTTTGCGGTAAAAAATTTGTTTTTTAATATTCCAGCTCGACGCAACTTTTTAAAATCGGAAACTGTTGAATTTCGTCATGTATTGGATGAGTTTCAGCGTGTCGCATTAGCCCATCCATCAATTTCATTCACCTTGATTCACAATGGAAGTGAATTGTATAATTTGCCTGGATCCAATATGCGGCAACGAATTGTTGCTATTTTCGGTGGAAAAACCAATGAAAAATTGGTGCCCGTTTCGGAAGATACCGATCTCATTAAAATAAAGGGTTTTGTTGGAAAACCTGAATTTGCTAAAAAAAATAGAGGCGAACAGTTTTTCTTTGTCAACGATCGCTATATCAAAAGCCCGTATTTGCATCATGCCATCATGAGTGCTTTTGAAGGCTTGTTGAAAGAAGGGAACCAACCCAGTTATTTCCTGTATTTGCAAGTTCCTCCGCATACCATAGATATCAATATTCATCCTACAAAAACTGAAATTAAATTTGACGACGAGCATTCACTATATGCGATTTTACGTTCATCTGTGAAACACAGTTTAGGACAATTTAATGTAGCTCCAATTCTCGATTTTGAGCGCGATTCGAATCTCGATACACCCTATCAATATAAAGATAAAACAGCCGATTTTCCTACGATACAAGTGGATTCAGGATTTAATCCTTTTGCAGCCGAAAAACCATCAAAGTCACTAGCTTCATTTGGGAGTTATAAAAAAGATACCCCGCAAGGCAATTGGGAGAGTCTTTATGTTGGGTTAAAGCAGGATTCGGATGAAATCGCCTCATTTTCGTTTGAAAGTACCGAAGTAACGGGTTCGTTATTTGAATCGGAAGCGATAGAGGCTACTGCTCATGCAACCTATCAAGTTCACAAAAAATACATTGTGAGTACCATCAAGTCCGGAATGTTAGTAATGGATCAAGGACGAGCGCACCAAAGGGTCTTATACGAACAATTTTTAACCAATATTACCATACAAAAAGCGGCGAGTCAGCAATTATTGTTTCCTTTGGAGTTGTATTTTTCGGCAGACGAAATGCAAGTATTGCGTGACATGCAGCCCACTCTAGAAAATACAGGTTTTGTTTTTGATGCGTTTACCACCGATGCGATACAAATCTCAGGCTTGCCCGTTTTAATGGCTGAAAGTGACGTTTCTGTTGTATTGGAAGAACTCATCCATAATATTCAAAACGAAATTCCTGAAAGTAGTTTTTCGCAAAGCGATACAATTGCCAAATCCATGGCCAAAAGTTTAGCCGTAAAAGCGGGAACGTATTTGACCGATAAGGAACAAGAAAACTTGGTGAATTCCTTGTTTGCTTGTAAAGAACCTACCATTTCTCCGTTTCAAAAACCCACCTTTATTACCTTTACGGTAGAAGATTTAGACAAACGATTTGCACTATGATGAACAACATGACCGATACTGTAAAGCAGTTACTACTCTTAAATATTTTATTTTTTGTTGGGAGTTATTTTGTACCCCAAGCCACGGATTTATTAGCGCTTCATTATTTTGAAAGTGCAAAATTTCAATTATGGCAACCGCTGTCGCATATGTTTATGCACGGTAATCTCATGCATATCTTTTTCAATATGTTTGCCCTGGTATCTTTTGGAAGTGCCTTGGAGCATTTTTGGGGACCAAAGAAATTCTTATTCTTTTATTTTTCTTGTGGCATTGGAGCGGCTTTGATTCATTCAGGTGTGAATTATTATTATTTTCACGATGCTATGAATACACTAATTGCAAATGGTTTTCAAAAAGCAGAAATATTCAAAATACTCAACGAAGGTAAATTTATGACGTCTTGGCAAGCTATTTTGTCGCCCTCAACTTTTGAGTCAATGATTGGTGCTTTAACACCTACTGTAGGGGCTTCGGGTGCCATTTATGGCTTGTTGGTTGCTTTTGCTTTTATGTTTCCGAATGCAGAATTAGCCTTGATGTTTATCCCAGTTCCGATTAAAGCAAAGTATTTTGTGCCGGGAATTGTGTTGTTGGATTTGTTTTCAGGAGTTACCGGTTATAGTATTTTTGGTGGCGGAATTGCACATTTTGCGCACGTTGGAGGAGCTGCTGTTGGTTTTTTAATGATGTGGTATTGGAAGAAGAACCAATTCAATCAAAACCGTTGGGACAGATAGTTTTATAAAATAGTAATAAGACCAAAGCAATAGGATGAATATTTTTGACGATTTAAAATTACAATATAGAACAGGTGGAATGGTCCAAAAGTTACTTTTTTGGAACATTGGACTTTTTGTGTTGGCTACCTTTGTCGATGTCGTATTGAAATTTTTAGGTTTTGCGTTTTCGTATTTTGACTATGTTGCTTTATCTTCGAATACTATAGTTTTTATTACAAAGCCTTGGACAATTTTGACGTTTAATTTTTTTCATGCTGGGGTTTTTCATTTGATTTTTAATGTATTGGTGTTGCATTTCTCAGGAAGATTGTTCAATACCTATTTTACGGATAAGCAATTATTTGGCGTATATCTACTTGGAGGTGTTTTTTCTGGATTGACCTTTATTGTATTGTATTTTGTATTGGGGAAAGTTTCCTTGTTGGTTGGCGCAAGTGGTGCTATTATGGCTCTTTTGATGGCTACAGCTACCTACGCACCATTTATGTTGTTGCGCATTCCATTGTTGGGAATTGTAAAGCTTTGGCATGTGGCTTTTTTTATCTTAGTAATGGACTTGATTCAATTGCCTCTTGAAAATATGGGTGGTCATTTGGCGCATTTTGGAGGCGCACTATTTGGATTTATATATATAAAATTATTGCAAAAAGGAGTGGATATGACCAAGCCGATTTCGATGTTTTTAGATCAATTGGCTACTGTTTTTAAGTCAAAACCCAAAACACCTTTTCGAAAAGTACATCGAAATACCGAAAAAAAATCGGTACATTCGTCTGGACAAAACACGGACATGACCCAAAAACAAATTGACGAAATTTTAGATAAGATTAGTCAATCTGGTTATGATTGTTTGTCTAAGGAAGAAAAAGAATTTTTATTTAAAGCAGGAAAATAAATACAATGCAGCATCAAAGTTGGTGGTCCAAATTAATATTTTACTTAAATATAGTTTTTACTGTAGCTACTTTTGTTGCTTATACCTTGCCTTTTTTAGCCCCCAAAGCTTTCCCGTTTTTAAGTGTGTTGACCCTGGTGCTTCCTTTTTTCTTGATGGTTAATTTTTTGTTTTTTCTGTATTGGTTGTTGCAGTTAAAACGCCAAATGCTACTTTCTGGAATATTGCTATTATTGGGAATTTCCTTTTTAAATCGTTTTTATAAATTTTCGGAAACCAATTTGCCGGAGGAGCCAACCGATATCAAATTGATGAGTTACAACGTTCGTTTGTTTAATTTGTATGAATGGTTGCCCAATGATGATGTGCCGTTTCAAATATCTAATTTATTACTCGACGAACAGCCCGATATTTTGTGTTTACAGGATTATTCTCCAAATGAGGATGTCAATGTAAATATGTTCAAGTATAAAACCGTGAAACTTGAAGGGGATCGTTTGAAATTTGGCCAGGCCATCTATTCTAAATTTAGAATTGTTAATTCGGGCGAAATAGAATTTCCCAATTCATACAATAGTGTTATTTATGCTGATATATTAAAAGGAAAAGATACCCTTCGTGTTTACAGTATGCATTTGGAATCGGTTAAAATTAGCGCCGATATCAATCAGGAAATGGATGAAAAGCGTTCTAAATTTATTTTCAATAATATCAGTAAAGCATTTAGTCAGCAACAAAACCAATCGGAATTAATTAAAGATCATTGTGCTTCTTGCCATTATCCTAAAATAATTTGTGGGGATATGAATAATAGTGCGTTTTCTTATGTTTATCGAACTATTAAAGGAGATTTAAAAGATGCTTTTGAAGAAGCAGGTACAGGTTTTGGGAAATCGTATAATTACAAATACTACCCGGCTAGAATTGATTATATTTTTGTAGAAAACACTATAGAAGTAAAGCAATTCACTTCTTTAGATTTCTTCATTCAAAGCGATCACTTTCCGCAAATGGCTCGTTTGAAAATAAATCCTACAACCAACTTATAGCGTTTGGTTTTTCAAATACGCTACAGCATGCCTTCCTTCATTAAACAATAAGTCCAATATGCTTAAGTTGTTCAAAAAGCCGTTTTTTTCTTCAAATACTTGCGTGTAGGGTGTTATTTTTGTAACATCTTTTTTTCCATCTATTAAGGGTCTCAAATCGGCAAATGTTGTGGCTTCATGAAAATATTCGATTGTTTTATCAGGCGCAAAGCTTACTCCCAAGCTATCGTTTACCAAATCAAAAATTTCTAAATTCAACTCCATTAAAAAATCATGTTTCTTTTCGAAAAGTGGTCGAATATCATCTTCAAAATACTCAAAAAATGGGGAAGTACGATAAGCGGCTTCTAAAGATTTGAAATGATTTTTTTGCCAGGCAAAGTCGTTCTCAATCCGAACATCCTTGTATTTTTGATGTTTTTCTCGACTGTGTTTGATTGGCACGTTGAGTAATTGAATGCCATTTGGACTATGAATATACATCCGGTTTCGGTTGGTTTGTTTTTGGAAATTGTCTTCCATTTCAAACGTAACCTTATCCGCTTGAACTAGTGCAATATAATGACTGATCGATGGAAAATAGCTTGGATGTATAAGTAGGTTTTTCATAAGTGTTGATATAAAAATTTCACTAATTAGTATAAATGAAGCTAATTAGTGAAATTTAAAAGGGTATGAATTATGCTGATTCGTTTTTCTTCTTTTTCTTGTTTCTAAAATAGTCAAAAGCAAAATACCCAGCTAAAACAAACAAGAAATATTTGAAATACGATTGCGGTTGACCCGTTCCGCTAACGGTAGTGAATAAGCGATCCCAACGAATGCTCCAATTTTTAAGGCCATCATTGATTCCATCAATACTCATCCAAATGAATATCGGCTTTCCTACAATGTGATCCGCAGGTACAAATCCCCAATAACGAGAGTCTAATGAGTTGTGTCTGTTATCACCCATCATCCAATAATAGTCTTGTTCAAAAGTATAAGATGTAACGACTTGGCCATTTATTCTGATTTCATCACCTGTTACTTTTAAATCTTTACCTTCATATTCACCGATAATTTTTTTGTAGAATGGAAGTGTTTCTTTTGAAAGCGCTACTGTCTTACCAGCTTCTGGAATGTATATTGGACCTAAATTGTCTACATTCCAGTTTTTAGTCCCAGGAAAGATGGTTGGATCGTTTTCTTTGTGGATAATACGTTCTACTTTTGTAATTCCAGGAATATTTTTGATACGTTCAACGGATTCCTGTGGTAAGGCACTAAACAATAAGGTATCGTTTGCTATTTGACCAAATGCATCTGTAATGTGAAGTTCTTGTTTGATATAATCCAAATTTACTTGGGTTTTTCCGTCCCAAGCAACTTTGTAGGAATATTGCGGTTTGGCTCTTTCTGGAAGAATCGATTCTTTGCCATTAATAAAGACAATACCGTCTTTAATTTCAATTGTATCTCCAGGGATAGCCGTACAACGTTTTACATAATTTGTTTTTTTATCGATAGGCTTGTCATATCTTTTGTCGGCGGCTTTATACATGTGAAACAAGGTATCTGCAGGCCAATTGAAAACTACAATATCGTTACGTTCAATTTTTTGTAAAGCTGGAAATCTAAAATAGGGGAGTTGCGGTGTTTCAGTATATGATTTTATTTTAATAACAGGCAAGGTGTCATGCACCATTGGAGCTGCTATAGGTGTCATAGGAGTTCTTGCTCCATAATGAAATTTACTCACAAAAAGGAAATCTCCTACCAATAAGGATTTTTCTAATGAGGATGTTGGAATGGTAAAGGGCTGTATGAAATATGTATGCACCAAGGTAGCTACAACAATTGCAAACGAAAGTGATCCTAACGTATCCATTGTTTTGTTGGGTGCTTTTAAGTCACGTTTTTCATGATAGTTAACGTCTTGTGTGTAATTTACATAGGCTATATAAAGACCTAATGTAAACACTCCTAAAAGCATGTCAAGTGTCGATTTTTTTCCAAAAGTTCTCAATGTTTCTATCCAAATAATTGGAAATAAAAACAAGTTGATTACCGGAATGAAAAGTAAAAGTACCCAATATTTTGGACGGTTGATGATTTGCATCAAAACAATCCCGTTATACACTGGAACAAAGGCTTCCCATGCTTTTCTGCCAGCTTTTACATATAATTTCCAAGTGCCAATTCCGTGAAGGACTTGTGCCAATGCGATTAAAAGTAACCAACCTGTTGTTTCCATCTGTATTTTTTTTAAATGTTATTTTGTTTGTTTTTGGTGTAATCCTAATACGTCTTTCATAGTAAAGACCCCTTTTTTATCTTTTAGCCATTCTGCAGCAATGACTGCTCCAAAGGCAAAACCTTCTCTGCTGTGAGCGGTATGTTTGATTTCAATTTGATCGACTTCGCTTTTATAAAAAACACTATGCGTTCCGGGAACGTTTTCAATGCGTTTGGCTTCAATATGAATTTCGTTACCAATAGGAGTTTCTAAGGTCCAATTTTTGTAAGTACTTTGTTTGATTATTTCTTCTGCCAAAGTGATAGCTGTTCCACTAGGCGCGTCCAGTTTTTGAGTATGGTGAATTTCCTCCATAGAAACGTTGTATTGTTTCAAGTTAGCCATCATTTGAGCTAAATAGGCATTCAATTCAAAAAAGACATTTACGCCCAAACTAAAGTTGGAACCGTAAATAAAACTGCCATTTTTTTCTGTACATAAATCAACCATTTCTTGATAGTGATTCAGCCAACCCGTTGTCCCTGAAATTACAGGAATGCCATATTGAAAACAGGTTGAAATATTTTCAACGGCACTACTAGGAATGCTGAAATCTATGGCTACGTCTGCCAAACTTAATCCTTCAAAAGATGTGTTTCTGTCTTTTCGTAACACAATTTCATGTCCGCGTTCTAAAGCTATTCTTTCAATAACTTTTCCCATTTTCCCGTAACCTAAAAGTGCTATTTTCATCTGGTATTAGTTGCGTTATTACAAAAATGTTATCTAATTATTTGTTAAAATTGATACGATAAAGTAACGCCATAATTGTATTTAAAGTCCAAATTATTTTGGTTTACATCAGGTTTTACGGTCAAATTATCGTTAACATTGAATTGCATCAAATGGGCGTCAACATTAGCATCCACAATATTAAAGATGTAGATTGCTCCTGTTATTAAAGCCGATAAATCCCGATTTCTTTGGTGAAATTTTTGTCCGCGAATGACCCAGTCATCACTTTTTCCGCCATAAATAGGGTGGTTAGGATCAGCGGTGCCGGCTAAACGTTTTTTGTATTCATCACGATACAAGTGGTATTTTCCTTGATTCCAAGTGTAAGAATACAATCCAATACCAAGGCCGATGTAAACGATAGGGATTTTCCAGTATTTTTTGTTGTACGCTTGTCCTAGTCCTGGAAGTACGGCCGAAAAAAATGCGGCTTTTGCAGGGGCATTCGGATTGATTACCATGCGTGTTGTATCGGCAGGGCGTAATGAAAGTTCCTTTTGTGCATTACCAACCAAAGGAAAAAACAATACAGTAAATAGGAGTATGTATTGTGCTTTTTTCACTAAGCTTTTATTAATTTTAAAATGCGATTAAAGTCTTCTTCAGAGTGAAAAGGAATCGTAATTTTTCCTTTGCCATTTCCAGCTACTTTTACCTCAACTTTAGTTCCAAAATAAGTAGCAATTGCTTTTTTCTCAGTTTCTTTAATGTCAAATGAAGTTCCTTTGCTTGACTTCGCAATTTTCGGTTTTAAACTCTCTTGATAACTTTTAACCAATGCTTCGGTTTCTCTAACCGAAAGATTTTGTGTCACTACTTTGTGATAAATATCGCTTTGAACATCTTGGTTTTCAATATTGATTAATGCTCTACCATGCCCCATAGAAATAAAGCCATCTCGCATCCCTGTTTGAATGATAGGATCCAATTTCAATAAGCGTAAATAATTGGTAATTGTAGAACGTTTTTTACCCACACGCTCACTCAATTCTTCTTGAGTAAGATTGATTTCTTCAATCAATCGTTGGTACGATAGTGCAACTTCAATAGGATCTAAGTCATGGCGTTGAATGTTTTCTACCAATGCCATTACCAAAGATTCGTTGTCATTAGCTAAGCGAATATAGGCTGGTATTGATTGTAATCCGATCAGTTTGGAAGCGCGCAAACGGCGTTCCCCTGAAATTAATTGGTAGGTGTTAAATTCTAATTTTCGAACCGTAATAGGTTGAATTACCCCTAATTCTTTAATCGATTTGGCCAATTCTTGTAACGTATCTTCGTTAAAATTGGTTCGGGGTTGAAACGGATTAATTTCAATAGCATCAATATCTAATTCAATAATATTTCCTACTACTTGATCAGCATTTTTATCCGAAGCCGATTTGATGTCGTTTTCTGGATCTCTCAATAAAGCTGATAAACCTCTACCTAAGGCTTGTTTTTTTACCGCTTTTGTCATCTTTCTATTATTGATTTTTTTTAATGATTTCCTCTGCTAAATTCAAATAATTGGAAGCTCCTTTACTGGTAGCGTCATAATTAATGATGCTTTCGCCAAAACTAGGTGCTTCACTTAATTTAACATTTCTATGAATTATCGTGTCAAAAACCATGTTGTTAAAATGCTTCTGAACTTCTTCTACCACTTGGTTGGATAAACGTAAGTGTGAATTGTACATAGTCAACAACAATCCTTCAATATCCAAACTCGGATTGTGGATTTTTTGAACACTTTTGATGGTATTTAATAATTTACCTAATCCTTCTAAGGCAAAATATTCACACTGTATAGGAATTACAACACTATCTGCAGCAGTTAAGGCATTTAACGTTAACAAACCAAGGGAAGGTGCACAATCAATAATGATATAATCGTATTGATCTTTAATGCTTTCCAAAGCTTGTTTGAGCATGTATTCTCGATTTTCTTTATCCACCAATTCGATCTCGATGGCAACTAAATCAATATGAGCCGGAATTACCGATACATTGGGTGCCGAACAAGCTACAATAGCATCTTCAGGGGTAGCGCTGTGTTCTAAAACTTGATAGGAACCAATTTCAACCCCTTCCACATCTATTCCTAAACCCGAACTCGCATTGGCTTGTGGGTCGGCATCGATTAAAAGCACCTTTTTTTCTAAAACACCAAGAGACGCTGCTAAGTTAACAGAGGTTGTTGTTTTGCCTACTCCACCTTTTTGATTGGCTATTGCAATGATTTTACCCATTTTATTATAAAAAAATTTAAGTCGTAAAAATACAATTAATTATCGTTTTTTCAAGGCAATTTTGTTAACAATGGGTTAAAGTTCTGCCGTCTTCTTTTAATGCCCATAAAATAGGAATTTTAAGGATAATTATTTGCTTTTTGCAGTTTGTATAATAGAAAAAACACGAAATTTATTCGTGTTTTTTCTATTATTAATCTCTTTTAGGAGTGTTTTTTTTAATTCGTTTATCTTCTTTTTTTTCTTTTGCCGTTTTCAAAGGTTCTTTCTTTGCCGTTTTTTTTGCATCTTGACTTTTTGCCATAAGGATAGGTTTTTCGTAAATGTAGCATAAAAGTCTAAGCAGAATGGTTTTGATCCCACTTATTTCAGTAAAACCATACGAATTTGATTAATCTTCCAATAAAACGTTTAAAATACTAATCGCAGCTTCACTAATTTTTGTTCCGGGTCCAAAAACAGCTACCGCTCCGGCATCAAATAAAAATTGGTAGTCTTGTGCAGGAATTACGCCACCCACAATGACCATAATATCTTCACGGCCATACTTTTTAAGTTCTGCTATAACTTGCGGAACTAAAGTTTTATGTCCCGCTGCTAAAGAAGAGACACCTAGTATATGTACGTCGTTTTCAACGGCTTGTTTGGCAGCCTCTTGCGGCGTTTGGAACAACGGACCAATGTCTACGTCAAACCCCACATCGGCATATCCTGTTGCTACTACTTTTGCCCCACGATCGTGCCCGTCTTGTCCCATTTTTGCAATCATAATGCGAGGACGACGCCCTTCTTTCTTGGCGAAGGCATCGGCTAATTGTTTTGCTTTTTCAAAACTTTCATCGTTTTTTATTGCTGCACTATACACGCCACTAACTGATTTAATTTGTGCTTTATATCTTCCAAAAACTACTTCTAAGGCATCACTGATTTCTCCCAATGTTGCTCTATTTTTAGCTGCTTCCACGGCTAAAGATAATAAATTTTCGGTATTGTTTTTTCCATCTAAATGAGAAGCCGCGCATTCGGTTAATTTTGCTAAACAAGCTCTAACTTTTGTGTTATTACGAGTCGCTTTAATTTGTTCCAATCGTTCGATTTGTTGTTTGCGCACCATTTCGTTGTCCACATCCAAAATTTGTAAGGGATCTTCTTTTTCTAACCGGTATTTGTTTACCCCAACTATCACATCTTGTCCCGAGTCAATCCGGGCTTGTTTGCGAGCAGCAGCTTCTTCAATACGCAGCTTTGGAATGCCTGCTTCTATGGCTTTGGTCATACCGCCCAATTCTTCTACTTCTTCAATTAATGCCCAGGCTTTTTCGGCAATTTCGGCTGTTAAACGTTCTACATAATAACTTCCTGCCCAAGGATCTACGGTTTTGCAAATTTTAGTTTCTTCTTGTAAAAAAATTTGGGTATTGCGAGCAATTCGTGCCGAAAAATCGGTAGGTAAAGCGATCGCCTCATCTAAAGCATTGGTGTGTAACGATTGGGTGCCACCAAAGGCCGCTGCAGCTGCTTCAATTGTAGTTCGTGCTACGTTATTAAACGGATCTTGCTCGGTTAAACTCCAGCCCGAAGTTTGGCAATGCGTTCGTAAAGCCAATGATTTTTCGTCTTTAGGGTTGAATTGTTTCAATAGTTTTGCCCAAAGCATTCGGCCGGCACGCATTTTGGCAATTTCCATAAAATGATTCATCCCGATAGCCCAGAAAAAGGATAGGCGAGGAGCGAACGAATCAATATCCATTCCTGCTGCCAATCCGGTGCGAATATATTCCAATCCATCGGCTAAAGTGTAGGCCAATTCAATATCTGCTGTAGCTCCTGCTTCTTGCATGTGGTAGCCCGAAATCGAAATGGAATTGAATTTCGGCATGTTTTTACTCGTATATTCAAAAATATCGGCAATAATTTTCATTGAAGGCGTTGGCGGATAAATGTAGGTGTTTCGCACCATGAATTCCTTTAAAATATCGTTCTGAATCGTTCCAGATAAAAGGTTAGGAGCAATACCTTGTTCTTCTGCAGCTACAATATAAAATGCCATAATGGGTAATACAGCACCGTTCATGGTCATAGAAACCGACATTTCGTCCAATGGAATTTGGTCGAAAAGTACTTTCATGTCTTCTACTGAGTCTATGGCTACTCCTGCTTTTCCAACATCTCCCACGACTCTTTCATGATCAGAATCGTAGCCTCTGTGGGTGGCTAAATCAAAAGCAACCGAAAGTCCTTTTTGTCCAGCGGCTAAATTTCTTCTGTAAAAAGCATTACTTTCTTCTGCAGTAGAAAATCCCGCGTACTGACGGATGGTCCAAGGGCGACGAACATACATCGTAGCGTAAGGTCCGCGTAAATTAGGCGCAAAACCAGCTCCAAAACCAAGGTGTTCTAGATCGGAACTATCTTCTTTAGTGTAGGTTGGTTTTAACGCGATGTTTTCGGCGGTAGTGAATGAGTTTGGAGTTTGCTTCTCCAGTTCGCATGCACTTTTGTGGAGTTTGGAGTTTAGAGAAACTTCTAACTGCTGACTGCTGACTGCTACCTTTAAATGTTGTATATCTTTTCTCATCGTGTAATCAATCTTTTAGAAATTTAAAACTAATTTCATTTGCTATGTTTAACAAGTAAAGACCTTTGTTTAAATCAGAAACATCTATATTAAAACTATCAGTAATACTTCCTTGTTCGATTATCCTTCCAGAAATATCAATAATTTTATATGTTTTGTTGTTATAATTACTGCTTAAATTTAAGTATTCTTTAGCTGGATTCGGATAAATAAATGAATTATTATTGAAATCATCTGTGGATAAAGTGCTTTCATCAATTGAACCGTAATATATTTTACTTTCTGCTAATGACGATATAGGGCTAGGATTGAAAACAACTGAAATGTTGTCAAAGTTAAGTTGCTCATAATTGAACGTACCAAAAACATGAATTAAATCGTTAGCTTTAGTAATTGTTTGAGGAAAATTTTGTTGGTTACTTAAGTTGTTTACAATGTTTTTTGCCCAAATTGAATTACCATCACTATTTAATTTTCCTATTAGTGTAGAATATTGTCCAAAATTATTAATTGTTGATGTTCCAAATACAAAATTAGGAGTAGAAGTATCTGCTGCTAAATAAATATTACTATTTGTATCAACAAAAATATCTTCTATTAACATTGGATTATTAGGATAACCAAAGTTTTTTGCCCAAACAACAGAACCATTTAGATTGTATTTTATTATAAAAAGATCTCTATTTCCAATTCTGTTTAATACTGTGCCATTTATCTCTAATTGGGAATCATCAAATGAACCATAGATATACATATAATTTCCACAAAATTCTTTTTTGATATAGGACAAATCGGAAATCGGTAGATTTGCTTCATGCCCTGAAATAGGTATGCCTGATGCAGATATTTTTAAAATAAATTGAAAAAAATAAGGAGATACTGGAACGATTATGTTTACTGTTTCAAAGCTAATATCGGAATTAGAAAATGAAGTCAGATATAGATTCCCGCCATAAAAATGAATATTGGTTGTATTATAGTCCATAATATCATCTCCAAATCCTTTTATCCATATTATTGTCCCGTCTGAATTAAAATGACCAATAAATATATTTGAATTTCCAAAGCTGTTCACTGGCAAATTAATGCCATCGATGGTCATTCCTGAGGAATTATATGTTCCAGAAACATAGAAAGTATTGTTTTCTCCCAAGGTCATATCTCCTATGTCAGAAAGATAATTTATGCCTAAATCTTGTTTCTTTGACCACAAAAAATTACCATTAGTATCGAATTTTGCAATAAAAAAATTATTTCCCTCAATTTGTATTATTGGAGTGGTATTGTCTAGAGAAACAGTATTTGAAAGATTTGAAGCGCTCCGGCATCCAATAATAATATTGTTGTTATTGTCAATTATTGCTGAATTAATTGTAAAAGTATTAGTTCCTTCAATTTTTTTCAACCATAAACAATTTCCAAGGCTATCAAATTTAGCGAAAAATTTAGTGCCATTACTAAAATATGATGCAGTTATTGGAATTAAATTATTAAAATTGATTGAACTGTCAAATACTCCAAAAGCATACACATTACCTTGAGAGTCAGTAACAGTTTGTGTAGTACTTTGATATGGAATTCCACTTGAAACCTTTGCAGAATTCCAAACAGGAGTTTGCGCATTTAAACAAAGGCTTGTTAGTACGATTAAATATAAATATTTCCACATGATTATTGCTCTTGAGATAATCGTTCTTGTTCTATTTTTTCTGCCAAACGTTTTTCGATAATCGGTGAAATTAAGGTTTTTCTGGCGTTTTGTTTTACGAAAGGATACAATTCCAAGTCGTTTTTCATTTGGTCGTTTTTGTTGGGATACTTGTTTGTCCCCAATAAAATTTCTTTTCCTGAATCGAAAAGTTCTTGTTCTTTTTGAGCGCTTTCGTAGATTTTTCTTTGGATAGTGCCATCGATTAATTGCGAAATCAACCCGCCATTTCTTTCAATGTCCTTGAATAATTCCAAACCTTTTTCTGCCAATTGCTCTGTAATAGTTTCTATATAGTAAGCCCCATCGGCTGGATTTGTTACTTTATCGAAATAACTTTCATTTTTTAATATTAACAATTGATTTCGAGCAATACGATCCCCAAACTCATTGTCTTTGTGGTATAAGGCGTCATAGGGTAAATTGGCCACAGCATCTGCGCCTCCTAGTATGGCCGACATACATTCTGTAGTCGTGCGCAACATATTTACGTTGTAATCATATAGTGTTTTGTTGCGTTTTGTTGGTGTTGTTATGATATGACAATCAAAATTATGATGGTATTCTGATGCTAATGTGTTGAATAAAATTCGTAGTGCTCTCAATTTAGCGATTTCGAAAAAGTAGTTGGTTCCCACGGCAACTTCAATTGTTATGGGTTGATTGATGGTTGGAATTCTATTGAAATATTCGTTTACATGCGCTAAAGTGTACGCCAATTGTTGTACGATATTTGCACCTGCATTTTGATAAATTCCACCTGAAATCGTTAAAAAAGGAGCAGTAGCATTCGAAGCAATAGCTTGTATTTTTTCGATATCTTTATCAAGGTTTTCAAACCAGTTTCCTTCTTTCTCCAATTGTCCAATGGGGTCCAAAAAGATGTGAAAAAGTGCTTTAGTTTTTGAGGCAAATGTGTTGATTTTGTTTACGAAATCGATAGAGAGAAATGGCAAATGAAAATAATAGGTTGTATTTTCTAATGGAAGTCCCTGCATCAGTTCTTCAATAGAAACCAGATCATTCTCCAATGTAAATCGAATACTTTCTGCGCCCCTTTCTAAGGTGTTAAGCGCTCGTGCATTTGACTTTTTAGTGTCGTGCACAAAAATGTTTTGAATGATGGAAAATGGTTTTTTGGAGGCAATAGTTGCAACCTTTGAAGAAGTTTCATCGCAATGATAAAAAGGTTTTACTTTAATTCCCTCCGGGCTTTCCCAAACAAGCGTTTCGTTATAATCAGCGCCTTTGAGTTCAAACTGGATTTGTTGTTTCCACTGTTTGGTAGAAATGGGATCAAATGCTGTAAATAAATTAGTAGTAGACACGATTGCGTTCTTTAATTAGTACTGTTAGCTTTTTCTGCTTTTTTATCATCTTCATATTCAATGATGTAAATATCTTCATTTTCGCGTTTCATATAATATTTTTCACGCGCAAATCTTTCTACTCGATCATTGTTTTTTAAGTGCTTAATGTTGGCACTGTCTTTTTTTATTTCAGATTTATAATAGTCAATATTGTCTTCGATTTCATCAATTTCTTGATTCAAGACACGATGTTCTAAGTAGGAATAATTATCCAAAAATAACATCCAAATTACAAAGAAAATGAGTACTAAAATATAGCGGTTGGCTATCATTTTTAGAAACGGATAGTTGGCAATAAGATTTTTTAATTTGTTCATTATACCAGTCTTTGGTTGATTACAGCACGCACGACATCAATTGCTACAGTGTTGTATTTGTCGTTGGGTATGATAATGTCGGCAAACGCTTTTGTAGGTTCAATAAATTGTTCGTGCATTGGCTTTAGTGTCGTTTGGTATCTATTCAATACTTCTTCCATATCGCGACCACGTTCTGCAATATCACGTTTTAAGCGACGAATGAGTCGTTCGTCGGAATCGGCATGGACATAAATTTTGATATCAAACAAATCTCTCAATTCGGGATAGGTTAAAATCAAAATGCCTTCTACAATCATTACTTTACGAGGATGTGTAACTACTTTATCATCGGTTCTGTCATGTGTAACAAAAGAATAAACCGGTTGTTCAATAGTTTTGCCTGCTTTTAAATCGGTTAGATGAGCGACAAGTAATTCAAAATCAATCGCACGTGGATGATCAAAATTAATTTTTGTACGCTCCTCATAGGATAAATGATGGGTTTCTTTATAGTATGAATCTTGTGAGATAATTCCCACTTCTGTTTCAGGCAACTCATTCATAATTTGGTGTACTACTGTGGTTTTTCCACTACCTGTTCCTCCGGCAATTCCGATAATAAGCATAAATGATATCGTATTGATTGTTTTAGCAAAAATAGAAATAATATTCTATGTGTTTTTTGTTTTGGTAAGAAAGTTTTGGCAATTTGTGCTAAATAAATAGCGTTGGTTTTCTATGTAAATTTATAAAAACAGGAAATAAGTTGTTGCAACACAGTTCAAAACAATTTTATTTTGAAAAAGTCAGGTATTTATTTGGGAAGATAGATTTTAATAGTATATTTGCATCCTCATTTACGGGGTGTAGCGTAGCCCGGTTATCGCGCCTGCTTTGGGAGCAGGAGGCCGCAGGTTCGAATCCTGCCACCCCGACAAAAAACCTTCTTGTATTCAAGGAGGTTTTTTTATTGTCAAAATTTATTCGATTATCAAAAAATCTAATTCAATTTTAAGAAATAATTTTAATTAAAAACTTACATTTGCTACTCATTAATGAATACTATTATGTCTGATACAATTGAAAAAGTAAAATGTTTAATTATAGGCTCGGGTCCAGCTGGATATACTGCAGCTATTTATGCGGCTAGAGCAAACATGAATCCTGTTTTATATCAAGGTACACAACCCGGTGGTCAATTGACCACTACGAATGAAGTTGAAAATTTCCCGGGTTATCCAGAAGGAGTTACAGGACCTGAAATGATGGTGCAACTGCAAGCGCAAGCACAACGCTTTGGTACAGATGTTCGTGATGGTTGGGTGACCAAAGTTGATTTTTCGGGGCCTATTCATAAGGTTTGGGTAAATGAAACTAAAGAAATTCATGCTGAAACCATCATTATTTCCACGGGAGCTTCCGCTAAATATTTAGGATTAGAATCGGAACAACATTACTTAAAATTAGGTGGTGGAGTTTCTGCTTGTGCGGTTTGCGACGGATTTTTTTACAGAAATCAAGAAGTGGTAATTGTAGGAGCTGGGGATAGTGCCTGTGAAGAAGCTCATTATCTATCCAAGTTGTGTAAAAAAGTTACGATGTTAGTGCGAAGTGATAAATTTAGAGCATCTAAAATTATGGCTGAGCGTGTTCAAAAAACAGAAAATATTGAAATATTAATGAACACTGAAACCGATGAAGTATTGGGAGATGGCCAAGTGGTAACAGGAGTTCGTGCGAAAAACAGAGCAACGGGAGCTTTGACTGAAATTGCGGCTACAGGTTTTTTCGTAGCTATCGGACATAAGCCCAATACTGATATTTTTGCCGATTACATTTCATTGGATGAAACAGGCTACATTATCAACGTACCGGGTAGTTCAAAAACCAATGTTCAAGGGGTATTTGTTGCTGGTGATGCGGCAGATCACGTATACCGTCAGGCTATTACTGCAGCAGGAACTGGATGTATGGCGGCGTTAGATGCTGAACGATATATTGCTTCTAAAGAATAATTTAGCTTTAAGTGTAAAAAAAAATCCGACTATTGTCGGATTTTTTATTGGATTATTTTTCTTTCTTGTGAAGGGTCGCGTTGTTTGCGAATTTTTTGATTGTAATTTTTTGATCGCCCCAAAGCTCAACTTGCGATTTTCCAGCTGCAGCTATTGTGATAGCGATACTGGTATTGATTTCACATTTTGCGTTGGCATCTGTTTCTAATTCAACCGTCCCCATTACAAATTTAGGAGCTGTCAAATGACTCGAATTGTCCAATCTCATTTTAGCATTTGTAGCAGTACCTTCAATTAAAGCAGTACTTTTTTGATACATGTCTAATTTAAATTCTGTTGAAGCTATCAATGCTTTTAGTTTGCTGTTTTTGCTCAATTCTACACTAGTGCTTTCGGCTTTAACATTAATCTCAGCTTCTGCTTTGTCGTCTAAAATCAATGCAAAATAATTGGAGTTTACATTCAAGAATGACTTCGAATTGTGGTAATTTTTTACAGTAATTTTTTCAAGTTCAATTGCAGCCAGCGCTTTGATTTCAGCTTCGTTGCGAGCGGTAATAAGTTGTAAGTCATTCGTGTAGTTGACGCGAATGGTGAATTTTTTGTAGCCAGTAGCTTCTTTTAAGGCATTAATTTTCAATACATTTCCAGAAACTTCATAATTGATGAATTCGTGTAAATTATCGTCGGCTTCAATTTCTATCGAAGGTTTATCTCCTTTTACTAGTAGAATTTCAAAATTATCTCCCACTTCAATGGTTTCAAAATTAGGAATTTCTTTGATAGCAACGGTTACAATTTTAGAACCTTTAATTTTTTCTTTCTTTTGTCCAAAAGATAGTGAAGTTACTACGAGGGTAACAAGCAATAAAGCGATTTTTCTTGACATTTTAGCATATATTAATAGCGCAAATATAAAAAAACATCGGTAATTTACCGATGTTTATATTTTGTATTTAAAAGATAGATGCTATCAAATGGGTAATAAAGGTAAATACAAATTCGATAATTTGGATAACTAGTTTTATCATAAGGTTGAATTTAGTTTTTTATCAGATTTGATGGTGTAAAATTAGTTTTTTCTTTTTTTTAGGGGTGTTAATTATATGCTAATTATTTGTTAAATTAGCATGAAAATGAAGCAGTTACTGAATTAATCATTGGAAACACTTCCGCCCGAACTTTCCGTTTTAATTAGTGTTTTTGGGTTTTGATAATAGGTTATTGAACTACCACTAGAAGCCGTACCTTTTAATTTAATAATGGGTTTAACTTTCGTAAAACTTCCACTGGATGCATCGGCAACAATTTCATTGGCAGCTAATTCTTCAGCGTTGATTTCACTTCCACTAGATGAAGATGTTTCCAAAAGGAGTGCTTTTCCAGAAACAGTTAAACGGCTTCCGCTAGAGGCATCACAGCTTACTTTTTCGTACTCTATAACAGCTTCAATTTCGCCACCACTACTGGTATTCAAAGATAAAGAAGTGCCCTTTAACGTATTCTTTGAATGGATTGTTGATCCACTAGAGGCTTCTAGGCTACTGATAGAAGGCATTTTTACACTCACATTTATAGGAGATTGTGTATTGATGTTGCCTTCCACTTTAATATACAAAGTGCCGTTTTCAATTTTAGTAGAGATGTACTGTTGGATGTTGTCATCCGTTTCTACTTCAATGGATGTTGTTAACTCTTGGCCTACGATTACACTTACTCCTGAATCAGACACAATTGCAGTAAATGGGGCATCTATGTTTCTTTTTTCTTTTGAAATGTTTCCACTGCCTTGTATTCCTGTAAATTGTTCATTACATGATAGTAACAAAATACTTACAAATAGCGCTACTACTTTAAAGGTGGTTTTCATATTATTTCTTTTTTGAGATGTTAATTTCTTTTTCTATTGCTCTATTAAGTTTGATTTCTACATTCTCTACTTTCTTTTTCACTAAGACTCCATTTTCATCATAAATAATAGTGGCTGTAGAATCATTTTCTAATTCATAATTCTCAACATCTTGATGTTCGTTTTCAGAAATTGGGCAATTCAAACATTTTACCTTTTCACGATCTACTCTATAAATATAATCAGAAGAACTGTAATGAAGATTAAAAAAATCATCATTTGAAAGGTCATAACTGTAAAAGTTTTTATCGGTTTTAAAATGGGTTCCTTTTGGTAAATACAAGTACAATGCAATTTCTTGACCTCTAAATTTATTTTCGACAGCAGAGATTAAATAATTGTCTAATTGCAGCACATTACCTTCAATTTTAAATGCATATTTAATTTTTTCAGCTCTTTTACGCGCATCTTCAGCAGATTTTCCTTTAGCTAATTTTTCCACTTGAAGATAAGCTACACTCGATTCAGTTTCCATAATTTCAATTGAAACATTATTGGAATAGATGATCTCTTTGTTGTTTTCGTCTTGTGTAATTTTGAAATCGGTTTCATGATGGACGCTTTTCGAATAGAAATCATTGTTTTTAAATTTTATGTATAAAGTGTCTGTTGGATTTAAAATTAACTCTTGCTTTTGTACTGTCTTCCCTTCAAATGCTATTTGCGATACTTCATTTACTCCTAATGAAATGGCAATACCCATTGCAATAATCCAAGTAGCAAGTAATGTGTATTTTGCAATATTTCCAATTGATTTTAAGTTATTTACTAATAATTTTAGTCCTAAGATAAGCAAGAAGAAAAAAGGAATTCCAAAGACAAAAAGTACTAATATTCCTTGAATCCACATTGGCGTTTCTAAACCAATAGGCGTTTCAATATTGTTTAACAGAAAATTATCGGGCATATTTGTCGAAAAAATCATAAATATTGCTGCAATACAAAATGCAACTAATGAAATAGAGCTGAATACAACAATGATTACGCCAATCAATTTTGTGAATATGTTAAATACTATTGAAAAAAAGTTTCCCAATGCATTTCCTGTTTTATTGATGCTTTGTTTTGTGTTTTCGGCTATTTTTTGATGATCAATAGAGCCTATTTTATCAGCGATATCATCTATACCTTCTTTAACTTTTCGTTCGATATTTGAAATAGTAATTTCTTCACCTTTCATTTCTAGTTTTTGAGAAGTAGTTACTGCTTCTGGAATAATTATCATCAAAATGAGGTAGATCAAGATCGGACTTCCAAATCCGGCTACAACAATTATCACAAAGAGTAAACGAATCCAAACGGGATCAATATTGAAATAATGTCCAAATCCAGACGCTACTCCGCCAATTATGCTGTTTTCCTTATCTCTATATAATTTTTTTGCAGCACTTTTCGAGTTAAATGTATTAACGTTATATGAATTAGTTGTTTCTTCATCAATTTTATAATCTTCAGGTTGTCCCATGATACCAATCACAGCATCAATCTCAACTAAACCTATTACTTGTTTATCGTTTTGAATGCGTTCTTGAAATAATTCGGCAATGCGACTTTCAATATCTTTCATTATTTCGTCTCTTCCATCAGGAGAAAGAGAGCGTTTAACCGCATCAAAATAACGCGATAATTTTTGATAGGCATCTTCATCAATGTGGAAGAAAAAACCTCCTAAATTTATACTTATTGTTTTATTCATGATGCTTAGTTTTGTTTGGTTATTATATTTACGGCATCGGCTAATTCTTTCCAGGTGCCATTTAATTCTTGTAAAAATTCTTTTCCTTCATCGGTTAAACCATAATATTTTCTGGGTGGACCCGAAGATGATTCTTCCCAGCGATAATTCAACAAACCATCGTTTTTGAGTCGTGTTAATAAAGGATACACTGTTCCTTCAACGACTAATAGTTTGGCGTTTTTTAACGTATCCAGAATTTCAGAAGTATAAGCATCTTTTTCTCGCAATACCGAGAGGATGCAAAATTCTAAAACCCCTTTACGCATTTGCGCTTTAGTGTTTTCAATATTCATGCGTTAATTTATTTTTAAATGTTAGAGTTAGAAAATAAGTATACCACATACATAGCCTATTATTTTCTTATGCAAAGATAAGTTTATAGTATGGTATTATGTAACGCATAGTACTAATATTTAACATAAAATTAACATTTATCACGTTTTGGGTACAACCAATCTAATTTGTATATTTACACTTAAATCAAACAAAAATGGAGTTTACACCATCAAAACTGAATCTTTTTTCTTTTTTTAAATTACCGGCTGCTTTTTGGTCGGGCGTTCGTGTTAAATCGATTACAGAGTCGCGTTGTGAGGTTACGGTCAAACACCGTTGGTTCAACCAAAATCCGTTTCATTCGATGTATTTCGCGGTGCAAGCTATGGCAGCTGAAATGTCAACGGGCGTATTAGTTATGCTCCAAATCAAAGCCAGTGGAAAGAATATATCCATGTTGGTCGCTCAAAACAAAAGTGTATTTACTAAAAAAGCTACAGGTAGGATTATTTTTACATGTGTACAAGGCGATGCCATTAGGTTTGCCATACAAAAGACGATTGAAACAAAGGAGGGACAAACCATTTGGCTTACTTCAATTGGTGTCAATGAAAAAGGAGAACAAGTTTCTGAAATGCAGTTTGAATGGACATTGAAGGTAAGATCCTAACGAACAACATCAAACTATTCCTAAACATTCGTTAATTTCTTTCATACCTTATCAATTGATTGTAACTTTGAGAAAAAGCAAATACAATGACTATTTTAGTTACAGGAGCAACGGGTTTAATAGGACAAGAATTGGTGGGTTTATTGTTACAAAACGGACACACGGTCCACTATTTGTCTACTTCAAGAGCCAAGTTAGTTAGTAATTCCTCTTATAAAGGATATTATTGGAATCCCAAGACTGCCGAGATTGATGTTGCCGCCTTTACTGATGTAGACGTAATTGTTCATTTGGCAGGTGCAAATGTTGCCCAAAGATGGACAACAGACTACAAAGAAGAAATTATTCAAAGTCGTATACTTTCAACACAATTGTTATTCAACACCCTTCAGCAAATTACTCACAAGGTTACGCAAATTGTTGCCGCATCAGCTATTGGGATTTATCCAAACAGTTTATCCTCAATTTATCACGAAACAGACCTGGATATAGATGATTCTTTTTTAGGTAATGTGGTCAAACGATGGGAAAGCGAAGTGAGTCAGTTTGAAAAGCTAGAAATGGTCGTAACGAAAATTAGAATTGGTATTGTACTTGCTAAAGATGGCGGTGCGCTAAAAGAAATGGCAAAACCAATTCGCATGGGGCTTGGAGCTGCATTTGGTTCAGGGCAACATTATCAGTCATGGATTCATATTCATGATCTAGCGGCTATTTTTTATTTTGTGATCCAAAACAAGTTGGCGGGAGTGTATAACGGTGTTTCTCCCTATCCTGTGACCAATGAAGATCTTACAAAAGCCATTGCAAGAACAATCGAAAAACCTTTGTTTCTTCCTAATATTCCTCAGTTTGTTATGAAATTGTTATTAGGAGAAATGCACGAAATACTATTTTCAAGCCAACACGTGAGCAGTAGAAAATTATTGGATGAAAATTTTCAATTTAAGTATGCGTCATTAGACAAAGCGCTTACTGAACTCTTGAAATAATCCTTTTAATTTATTTTTACTGACAATTTGACATTTTTAAACATTTGGCAATACATTTGCATTTCGATTTACCAAAGTAAAAATGTTTAAAAAAATATTCAAAAATATGAGTCAGGAAAGTACTGAAAACATCGAAAAGGAGAACATTAATGAAGAAAATGTTTCAGAAAATCAAGGAATTCCAACCCCTGAATTATCCCCAGAAGAACAATTACAAGCTGAATTGAGCAACGAAAAAGATAAATTTTTGCGTCTTTTTGCTGAATTCGAAAATTATAAAAGAAGAACTGCTAAAGAGCGCATAGATTTATTTAAAACCGCCAATCAAGAAGTGTTGCAAGCCATGCTTCCTGTCCTGGATGATTTTGATAGAGCATGGGCGCAAGTATCTAAATCGGAAGATGAAGCTTTGGTGACAGGAGTTCAATTGATTCACGATAAATTGCGATCTACTTTAGTTTCCAAAGGATTGGAAGAAGTTGAAGTGAAATCAGGTGATGACTTCAATGCTGATTTTGCAGAAGCCATCACACAAATTCCTGCGCCTAACGATGCAATGAAAGGAAAAATTGTTGATGTTATTGAAAAAGGATACAAATTAGGGGATAAAATTATCCGTTTTCCTAAAGTGGTAATCGGTCAGTAAAAACGCGAGTACAGCGTTTTAATTATTATATGTTTTAAAATGAAAAAAGACTTTTACGAAATATTAGGCATTTCCAAAAATGCAACTGCCGACGAAATAAAAAAAGCGTATAGAAAAAAGGCTATTGAATTCCATCCAGATAAAAACCCCGGAAATAAAGAAGCTGAAGAAAAGTTTAAAGAAGCTGCTGAAGCCTATGAGGTTTTGAGTGATCCCAACAAGAAAGCCAAATACGACCAATATGGGCATCAAGCCTTTGACGGCGGAGGTTTCGGCGGAGGTCAACACATGAACATGGACGATATCTTTAGTCAGTTTGGCGATATTTTTGGTGGCGCGTTTGGCGGTGGCGGATTTTCAGGATTTGGCGGCGGTGGCGGTCAACGTCGTGTTAAGGGAAGCAATCTTCGCATCAAAGTAAAATTGACTTTGGAAGAAATTGCCAATGGAGTTGAAAAGAAAGTAAAAGTAAAACGAAAAGTTCAAGCTAAAGGTGTAACCTACAAAACGTGTCCAACTTGTAATGGTTCGGGGCAAATTATGAAAATTGCCAATACCATTTTAGGGAGAATGCAAACGGCAACCACTTGTCATATTTGTAGTGGATCGGGTCAAATATTAGATCAAAAGCCTACCGGAGCCGATGCGCAAGGGATGTTGCTTGATGACGATACGGTTTCAATCAAAATTCCAGCGGGTGTTGTTGATGGTATGCAGCTAAAAGTAGCAAATAAAGGAAACGAAGCACCTGGGAGCAATAGTATTCCTGGGGATTTAATTGTTGCCATTGAAGAAATTGAACACGAGTTCTTAAAACGTGAAGGTGAAAATCTTCATTATGATCTTTATATAAGTGTTGCCGAAGCTGCCCTTGGGGTTTCAAAAGACATTGAAACGGTCTCAGGTAAAGTGCGCATAAAACTCGAAGAAGGAATTCAATCGGGTAAAATTTTGCGATTAAAAGGTAAAGGTATTCCGAGTTTGAATTCATACGGGAACGGAGATTTACTCGTTCATGTAAATGTTTGGACACCTAAAAATTTGAATAGCGAACAAAAACAATTTTTTGAAAGAATGTTAACCGATGAAAATTTTATTCCAAAACCGGAAAAATCGGATAAATCTTTTTTTGAGAAAGTAAAAGATATGTTTTCATAACTTATAAGATATAAATAGCAGTGCTCATTTTGGTAACTCTTGAGTATTTCTAAATTTCAAAATAAATCCCCATCCATTTGTAGTAAAGGATGGGTTTTTTTGTAACAATAATGGGGTTACTACTACTAATTATAGAATAAAAATTACAATTGTATGGGCACTATTTTAGAAGTACAAAATGTAGTGAAGCAATATGGCGATTATACCGCTCTGAATAACGTTTCATTACAGGTTCCTTCCGGAAGTATTTACGGACTTTTAGGACCTAATGGCGCAGGGAAAACTTCCCTAATTCGTATCATCAACCAAATTACGATGCCCGATAGCGGTACGATTTTGTTAGATGGTCAGCCCTTAAAACCCGAACATGTTAAGTATATTGGCTACATGCCAGAAGAACGAGGTTTGTATAAAACCATGAAAGTTGGGGAACAGTGTTTGTATTTAGCCCAACTCAAAGGAATGCCACTTTCTGAAGCCAAAAAACAGCTAAAATATTGGTTTGAAAAATTTCAAATTGAAGGTTGGTGGGATAAAAAAATTCAAGAATTGTCCAAAGGAATGGCACAAAAAATTCAGTTTATTGTAACCATTTTACACGAACCTAAATTATTAATTCTGGATGAGCCTTTCTCTGGTTTTGATCCCGTAAATGCTAATTTGATTAAAGACGAAATTATAGAGTTAAATAAAAAAGGAACGTCTATTATATTTTCTACCCATCGCATGGAATCCGTGGAAGAAATGTGTGACTACATTGCGTTGATACATAAATCCAACAAATTAATCGAAGGCAAATTAGAAGATGTAAAACGGCAATACCGTTCCAATACCTTTCAAGTGGGTATAATGACTAAGGATGTAGAAGGATTGATGGTTCAATTGACCCAAAAATTTACCCTTGGTACAACTCATTTTAAATCCTTGAATGAGGATTTAAAACTAGAAGTTCAATTGGGAACACATGCCTCAAATGAATTGCTTTCTATTTTGACTGCTTTTGGGCAAGTGACTCATTTTGTAGAAAAAATACCAAGTGTCAACGATATTTTCATTCAAACCGTAACAGAATAATTATGAGTGTTTTATCCTTAATAATAAAAAGAGAGTTTATTGCTAAAGTGCGCAATAAATCGTTTATTGTAATGACCTTTTTAAGTCCGCTTTTATTTGTGGGTATGGCAGTGCTTATCGGATTTTTATCTACTATGAATAAAGATTCGGTTACCCAAATCGCACTTCATGATGAAGCAGGTTTGTTGAAGAAAGAATTTAAATCTGACAAGTTTACAAAGTATACCGATTTGTCTTCAATGCCCTTGAAAACCGCAAAAGATACTGCTTTAGCGAGTTTTGAAGGATTAATTTATATCCCTAAAGTAGTCAAAGTACAAGAGTTAAAAGAGAAAGTTGTTTACATTTCTGAAGACAGTCCGAGTTTAGAATTCATAAGCGATGTAGAGGATGTTATTGATTCGGTCATTACACAAGATAATTTCAAAGTGTTGGGTTTTGATGCAAAAAAAATTGAAGCGGCAACAGCAGATTCTTCCTTACAATTATCTAAATTTTCGGGTGAAGAAAGTTTAAAAGGCTTGAATGAAATCAAAGTGGCTATTGGAGGTTTTTTTGGTTATTTAATCATGATGTTTATCGTAATATATGGCAATTTTGTAATGCGCAGTGTCATTGAAGAAAAGACTTCCAGAATAATTGAAATTATTATTTCTTCCGTAAAACCCTATCAATTGATGATGGGAAAAATTATTGGAAACTCCCTAGCGGGTATCTTGCAATTTCTCATTTGGGCCATTGTAGGAACCTTATTGTTTTTTATCGCATCTTCTTTTTTAGGATTGCAGATGGGGGCATCCACAAGTGTTTCGCCCGAAATGATGGAAACTGCCACTGCAAATGTGGATAAAATGGCAAAATTTCAAATGTATGCCAATGAGATTTCAAATCTTCCTTTGGCTACATTGGTCATATCCTTTATTGTTTATTTTATTGGAGGTTATTTTTTATATAGTTCTTTGTATGCTGCTATTGGTGCAGCCGTAGATTCAGAAACGGATTCCCAACAATTTTTATTACCTATTATTATGCCCTTAATTTTAGGGGTATATATCGGATTTTTTACAGTAATTAATGATCCTCATGGTACGGTTGCAACGGTTTTTTCTATTATTCCATTTACATCGCCTATCGTTATGTTAATGCGTATTCCATTTGGAGTGCCGTGGTGGCAATTGACTCTTTCTATCGTTTTATTGTTTGGAACGTTTATCTTTGTGGTGTGGTTTGCATCCAAAATATACCGAGTAGGTATCTTAATGTATGGAAAGAAACCAACCTGGAAAGAACTATACAAATGGTTGAAGTATTAAAATGAGTAAAATCCTGATCATAGAAGACGAAGCAGCGATTCGAAGAGTATTGACTAAAATACTTTCCGAAGAAAACGATTCGTATCAAGTGGAGGAAGCAGAAGATGGATTGAAAGGGTTAGAAAAAGTCAAAAACGAAGATTATGACTTGATTCTTTGTGATATCAAAATGCCAAAAATGGATGGTGTTGAGGTATTAGAGGCTGTAAAAAAAATCAAACCCGAAATACCGATGGTCATGATTTCGGGTCATGGCGATTTGGAAACCGCTATCAATACTATGCGATTGGGGGCATTCGATTATATTTCAAAACCACCCGATTTGAATCGCTTATTGAATACCGTTCGCAATGCATTAGATCGAAAGCAATTGGTTGTTGAAAACAAAATTCTGAAAAAGAAAGTCTCTAAGAATTATGAAATGATTGGCAATAGCGATGCGATCAATCATATTAAATCCATGATTGATAAAGTGGCTCCTACAGACGCTAGAGTTTTAATCACAGGGCCCAATGGAACTGGAAAAGAATTAGTTGCACATCAATTGCATGAAAAAAGTGAGCGATCCTTAGCGCCAATTATTGAAGTAAATTGCGCAGCCATACCATCTGAATTGATCGAAAGTGAATTGTTCGGACATGTGAAAGGGGCCTTTACTTCGGCAGTTAAAGACCGAGCAGGAAAATTTGAAGCTGCAGATGGGGGAACTATTTTTTTGGATGAAATTGGAGATATGAGTTTGTCAGCTCAAGCTAAAGTGTTGCGCGCTTTGCAAGAAAATGTGATCCAGCGTGTTGGGGCTGATAAAGACATCAAAGTTAATGTTCGTGTAGTGGCAGCTACCAATAAAGATTTAAAACAAGAAATAGAAGCAGGACGCTTCAGAGAAGATTTATACCATCGCTTGGCTGTGATTTTAATCAAGGTTCCTGCGTTAAATGATCGAAGAGAAGATATTCCCGAGTTGATTGCATATTTTGCAGCAAAAATTGCCTCCGAGCAAGGGAATACTACAAAAACGTTTTCAAAGGCAGCACTTTCATTATTACAAAAATATGATTGGACAGGAAATATACGTGAGTTGCGCAATGTGGTTGAACGATTGATAATATTAGGAGGTATTGAAATTTCAGAACAAGACGTGAAACTGTTTGCGAGTAAATAAATTTGGTAAAAGGTGATGGCCAAAAGGTTGCCTATTGCCCTATACCCATTACCATAAAAAACAATGCAATTAAAAAAAATACATACAAGCCTTCAAAATGCACTGATTGAAAACAATTTAATCGAAGCAAATGAAATGCAACAAGAAACGTTTTCGACCATTAAAAGTGGTGTTGATGCGGTAATTCAGTCGCCAAAAAAATCCGGAAAAACTACAACTATTCTAATGAATGTTATTCAACGAATGGAAAAACCGGTAGGAGAAAGTACACGTGCTTTGATTTTGGTTCAGGACAAAGAGAAAGTACTAGAGGCATTAGAGTTGTTCAAAAAGATGAATCATTATACTAATTTGCGCGTCTTTGGGGTGCATGAAAAAGGGGATATGGATTATGATAAAAATCAAATTTCTTTAGGTATAGATGTTTTGATTGGAACCCCCATTCGCATCAATGATATGTTTTCTTCGGCCGGATTTAACATGAATACCATAAAAATGTTTGTGGTCGATGATGTAGAAGAAATGTTGCGTAAAAGAGAAGATTCAATTATCCAACGCCTTTCTATAAGTGCTGAGAAAACACAACGTTTGTTTTTTTGTTCGCAAATAACGGAGCGTGTAGAAATCTTAGCCGATCGAATAATGATTGAACCACTCTTCTTTGAAATGGAAGATTAAATAAAAATAAACATGGGTATAATGAAAGTTTTTTCGGGGAGTGAAATTCTAGCCGACGCATTGAAATTAAAAATTGAGGAAGTTGGTGTAGAAGTGGTTAAAAAAGACAATTTACAATCGGCTCGTTTGGCCGGTTTTGGCAGTACCGATTTGGCGGTTGAGCTTTTTGTTGATGAACGGTATTATGGAAAAATAAGCCCTGTATTGGAAGAATTTAGAATGAGCTTGTAAGGAACATCTTAATAGGATTAATTGGCTTCTGTTTTACAGGAGCTTTTTTTATTTCCTTTTGGAATCTTAATTGTTTCCTACATGAATTAATCTATCTTTGCACCTTTCAAATTTTTAGTAAAAAGATCTTTTACTTTTTACTTTTAACCTTTTACTTTAAAAAATGATTACAGTTAACGACATAGCCGTAGAATTTGGTGGAACAACGCTTTTTAGCGAAGTAACTTTTGCCATTAATGAAAATGATAAAATTGCCTTAATGGGTAAAAATGGAGCTGGAAAATCAACATTATTGAAAATTGTTGCAGGTCAAAGTAAGCCTACTCGTGGTGTAATTTCGGCGCCAAGTGATGCCGTTATTGCTTATTTGCCGCAGCATTTACTTACATCAGACGATTGTACAGTGATGGAAGAAACGTCTAAAGCGTTTGCTGAGGTATTGGATATGAAAAAAGAAATTGATGTCATCAACGAACAATTGACGATTCGTACCGATTATGAAAGTGACGAATACATGAAATTAATCGAACGCGTTTCGGAATTATCGGAGAAATTCTATTCAATTGAAGAAGTGAATTATGAGGCTGAAGTTGAAAAAGTATTAAAAGGACTCGGTTTTGAACGGGAAGATTTTACACGACAAACATCTGAATTTTCTGGAGGGTGGAGAATGCGTATCGAATTGGCAAAAATCTTATTGAAAAAACCTGATTTAATTTTGCTCGATGAGCCTACCAACCATATGGATATCGAAAGTATTCAGTGGTTAGAAGATTTCTTGATCCATCAGGCAAAAGCAGTAATGGTCATTTCTCATGATAAAACCTTTGTAGATAATATCACCAATCGCACCATTGAAGTTACAATGGGACGTATTTATGATTACAAAGCCGTATATTCTGAATATTTAGAATTGCGTAAAGACCGAAGAATACACCAACAAAAAGCCTATGACGAGCAACAGAAATTTATAGCTGAAAATCAAGCATTTATTGATCGTTTTAGAGGGACATTTTCAAAAACAGAATCGGTGCAATCGCGAGTGAAAATGTTGGAAAAAATTGTTCCCATAGAAGTGGATGAAGTGGATACTTCAGCTTTAAAATTAAAATTCCCACCATCTCCTCGTTCGGGGCAATATCCTGTGGTGGTTGAAGGTTTGTCAAAATCATATGGCGATCATGTCGTTTTTAAAGATGCTAATATGGTTATCGAGAGGGGTCAAAAAGTAGCTTTGGTGGGTAAAAATGGTGAAGGTAAATCAACCATGATTAAAGCCATCATGGGTGAAATTGATTTTGAAGGAAAATTAGAGGTGGGGCACAATGCTCAAATCGGCTATTTTGCTCAAAATCAGGCGTCTTTATTGGACGGCGAGTTGACTATTTTTGAGACCATTGATCAAATTGCAGTGGGTGACGTTCGTACCAAGATTAAAGATTTACTAGGTGCATTCATGTTTAAAGGGGATGATATTCAAAAGAAAGTAAAAGTCCTTTCGGGTGGTGAAAAAACACGTTTGGCGATGATCAAGTTATTGTTGGAACCTGTAAATGTGTTGATTTTGGATGAACCTACCAATCATTTGGATATGAAAACAAAAGACATCATCAAAGATGCCTTACGCGATTTTGACGGTACCTTATTGTTGGTTTCACACGATCGTGATTTCTTAGACGGATTGGCGCAAAAAGTATTTGAATTTGGACACAAACGTGTAAAAGAGCATTTTGAAGACATCAAAGGATTTTTAGCGCATAAAAAAATGGAATCTTTGAAAGAGATTGAAAAATAACTAAGCTATTTGAGTACAGTTAATTTATAAATTTTAGCTTCTATACTTTCGGTATCATTGTCTTCGCAAAGTAAAAATTCTAGTGCAGTTGCATTTTCTTTGAAGAGGGTGATGCCTTCAAATTTTTGGTCTTCCGATATAAGATGTACTTCGATGATTTCAAATGTTGGCGCATGCATTATTCCTAAAATGCTACCCAGAACTATACCGTCATCATAAGTGGAATCTGTTTTTTCAGCACACGCTAAAAAATAAATGGTTTCACCAATTAATAGTGCATCGGTAAATGTCGTTTCTACATCATCTAGCGTTGGTAATGTAATGGGGATAAATTGGATGCCATCCTGTTGATTGTTGGGAATTATAAATATACCATTTTTTCCATTTTTTGAATTACCTCTTTGAAAAAGTAACATCGTATTGTGTGCATAAATGGCTCCTTCTATATTCAATTGCTGATCGGATAAACACCCTACTTCCCTTAATTTTTGGTATAATTCACTTAAATCTTGTGTTTGTAAGGTATCGTTTTCCAGATGCAAGGTAAACATAGTATTGCGTTGAAGAGTTGACCCTGATCCTAACAATAACAATTGATTGCCATGCTGTGTTATACTTTCTAAATCGAGCTTTGCTGCTTTATCTATATTTTCTTTAGCGTCTTTTACCAATGGGAATTTAAGCACAATTTCTTTTTCAAGATCGTATTGGTACAAAAAACTACTGGAATCAGATATTATAAACAATACATTTTGCGCGTACAACAAGCCGGATGGCGCTGCAATACCATTAATTGTAAAAAGGTTTTTGAGTTTGATTTTTTTCATATTTTTACACAAGAAATACTAGGTATTCTTAAAGTTTATAAAAATAGTGTTTTTTTATGAAAATTTGACTTAAGTTTACAACAGTTGGTAGTATAAAATAGGTACTGCTCTAATAATAAAAAATTGATGAAAATATATACTAAAACAGGCGATTCGGGGACAACGGCTTTATTTGGTGGAACGCGTGTTTCTAAACACCATATCAGAATTGAAAGTTATGGCACAGTAGATGAATTGAATTCGCATATTGGATTGATCCGTGATCAAGAAATTGATAACGTATACAAAACCGTATTGATTGAAGTGCAAGATCGATTGTTTACGGTGGGTGCTATTTTAGCCACACCACCTGAAAAGGAAAAACTAAAAAACGGGCAGCCGCGTCTTCAAAATTTAGGTATTATAACCGAGGATATTGAATATTTAGAACGTCAGATTGATCAAATGGAAGAGGTCTTACCACCAATGACGCATTTTGTATTGCCGGGCGGACATACAACCGTGTCATATTGTCATATTGCCCGATGTGTTTGTAGAAGAGCGGAACGATTAGCGGTACATTTGAATGACATGGAGCCTACAGAAGAGTTAGTTATTACCTATTTAAACCGACTTTCTGACTATCTTTTTGTATTGGCACGAAAGTTGTCTCAAGACTTGAATGCTGACGAAGTAAAATGGATTCCGAGGAAGTAATTTTTGGATATCTGAAGATAATAAAGAGTTCCTTAATGACAATTTGAAATTCTAAAATCAGCATTTAAATTGTACGTTCTTAAATTTTAATAAAAAAAGCAAAAAAAAACTTGACTTTTTAAGTAATAAATTTATTTTTGCATAAACTTAAATCGATAAAAAGATGTATTGGACATTAGAATTAGCATCCTACTTAAGTGATGCCCCTTGGCCAGCAACCAAAGATGAACTTATCGACTATGCTATCAGAACAGGAGCTCCATTAGAAGTAGTGGAAAACTTGCAATCTATAGAAGACGAAGGTGAAATCTATGAATCCATGGAAGAGATTTGGCCAGATTATCCTACTGACGAAGATTATCTTTGGAATGAGGACGAATATTAAAAATAAATACACACAACAGAATTAAGTCTCTTCACTGAGGCTTTTTTTTTGGTTATATTTGCAAACCATTAGAAAATAAAAATTATGAGTATCATAAATTCAATATTGAAAGCTTTTGTAGGAGATAAATCGGAGAAAGATGTAAAGGCGATTCAACCATTAATTGCAAAAGTAAAAACTTTTGAAAGCGCTTTACAAGCCTTATCTCACGATGCTTTGCGTGCTAAAACAGTCGAATTTAAAGCTAAAATTCAACAAGCGCGTGCCGACAAAGACGCTAAAATTGTTGCCTTGAAAAAAGAGGCAGAACAAACCCTAGACATTGATGCTCGTGAAGATTTATATGCGGAAATAGATGCTATTGAAAAAGAAGCCTACGAGATTTCTGAAAAAGTATTGAACGAAATTCTTCCAGAAGCGTTTGCAGTTGTTAAGGAAACAGCTCGTCGATTCAAAGAAAATGCAACGATAACTGTAACTGCTACGCCAAAAGATAGAGAATTATCGGCTTCAAAATCGTATATTACAATTGCTGGTGAAACAGCCACTTGGGCCAATTCATGGGATGCTGCTGGTAAAGCAATTACATGGGATATGATTCATTATGACGTGCAGTTGATTGGTGGAGTTGTTTTGCATCAGGGTAAAATTGCAGAAATGCAAACTGGGGAAGGTAAAACTTTAGTGGCAACCTTACCTTTATATTTAAACGCTTTGACGGGTAATGGAGTGCATTTAGTAACCGTAAATGATTACTTGGCCAAACGTGATAGTACATGGAAGGCACCTCTTTTTGAATTTCATGGAATGACAGTAGATTGTATTGACAATCACCAACCCAATTCGCCAGAAAGAAGAAAAGCGTACGAAGCGGATATTACCTATGGAACCAATAACGAATTTGGATTTGATTACTTGCGTGATAATATGGCGCATGCTCCAGAAGATTTAGTGCAAAGAAAACACAATTACGCCATAGTCGATGAGGTCGATTCGGTATTAGTCGATGATGCAAGGACCCCATTGATTATTTCTGGTCCGGTACCGCAAGGTGATCGTCACGAGTTTAACGAATTAAAGCCTAAAGTTGATAACCTTGTTACTTTACAACGAAAAGTTGCCACCGATTGTTTGACAGAAGCCAAACGTTTATTCAAAGAAGGAAATACGAAAGAAGCCGGATTCAACTTATTGCGTTCCTATAGAGCATTGCCAAAAAGTAAAGCATTGATCAAATTCTTGTCGGAAGAAGGAGTAAAACAATTGCTTCAAAAAACGGAGAATCAATACATGCAAGATAACAATCGAGAAATGCCAAAAATTGATGAGGCCTTGTATTTTGTTATTGAAGAAAAAAACAATCAAGTAGAACTTACAGATAACGGAATCAAATATCTTTCTCAAGATACCGATGCTAATTTCTTTGTGTTACCTGATATTGGTACTGAGATTGCTCAAATTGAACGCGAAAATTTAGCTACTGAAGTAGAAGCGGAACGAAAAGAAGAGTTATTTAAAGATTTTTCCATTAAATCAGAGCGTATTCATACGTTAACGCAATTGCTTAAAGCGTATACTTTATTTGAAAAAGATACCGAATACGTGATCATGGACAATAAAGTCATGATTGTTGATGAGCAAACCGGACGTATTATGGACGGTCGTCGTTATTCAGACGGTTTGCACCAAGCGATTGAAGCCAAAGAAAATGTCAAAATTGAAGCGGCTACACAAACATTTGCTACAATTACGTTACAGAATTATTTCCGTATGTATAGCAAATTGGGGGGTATGACCGGAACGGCAGTAACCGAAGCTGGTGAGTTTTGGGAAATCTACAAATTAGATGTGGTAGAAATCCCTACCAATAAACCGATGGCGCGTAAAGACAAGGACGACTTGATTTATCGTACTGTTCGTGAAAAATTCAATGCCGTGATCGAAGATGTTGTTGGGCTATCTAAAGAAGGTCGTCCCGTATTAATTGGAACTACGTCGGTAGAGATTTCGGAATTATTAAGCCGAATGTTAAAAATTAGAGGGATTCAACACAATGTATTGAATGCTAAAATGCACAAAAGCGAAGCCGAAATTGTTGCCGAAGCAGGTAAACCGGGTGTTGTAACCATTGCTACCAATATGGCAGGTCGTGGAACCGATATCAAGTTATCTGACGAAGTTAAAAAAGCGGGTGGTTTGGCAATTATTGGTACAGAGCGTCACGATTCACGTCGAGTAGACCGTCAGTTGAGAGGTCGTGCGGGTCGTCAAGGAGATGTGGGGAGTTCGCAATTTTATGTATCACTTGAAGATAACTTAATGCGATTATTTGGATCGGAAAGAGTAGCGAAAGTAATGGATCGAATTGGTCTAAAAGAAGGTGAAGTGATCCAACATTCGATGATGACAAAATCAATCGAAAGAGCGCAGAAAAAAGTAGAAGAAAATAACTTTGGAGTTCGTAAGCGTTTGTTAGAATATGATGATGTAATGAATGCACAAAGAGAAGTGGTTTACAAAAGAAGACGTCATGCATTGCATGGGGAACGCTTGAAAGTAGACATTGCTAATATGATGTATGACACGTGTGAATTGGTAGTGGAACAAAACAAATTAGCAGGTGATTTTAAAAATTATGAGTTTGAATTGATTCGTTATTTTTCAATTAGTTCGCCAATTTCTGAAGCTGAGTTTGGAAGATTGACCGATAGAGAGATTACGGGAAAAACCTACAAAGCTGTTTTAGAACATTATACTGATAAAATTGAGCGAAATGCAGCAGAGGCTTTTCCAATTATCAAAAATGTTTATGAAAACAATAACGGACAATATTTACGAATTATCGTTCCTTTTACAGACGGAATTAAATCATTAAATGTTGTTACTGATTTAGAAAAAGCGTATGCTACACAAGGAAAAACGTTGGTCACTGATTTTGAGAAAAATATCACGCTAGCAATTGTTGATGAAGCTTGGAAAAAACATTTGCGCAAAATGGATGAGTTAAAACAATCGGTACAATTAGCCGTTCACGAGCAAAAAGACCCACTGTTGATTTACAAATTTGAAGCATTCAACTTGTTCAAAAAAATGATTGACGATGTAAATAAAGAGGTGATTTCTTTCTTATTCAAAGGAAATTTACCTTCTCAAAACCCATCCGACATTCATGAGGCCAAACAAGTGCGTCAAAAACAAAATTATACCGAATCTAAACAAGATGTAGATGGGGATGATGCGGCAAGTGAGGCTAGAAGAGCAGGTGAAATGGCAAGTCAAAGACCTCAAGTAACTGATACAATTACGAGAGAAACACCAAAAATTAATCGTAACGACACCGTAACTATCAAACACGTTATGAGTGGTAAAAGCGAAACCATGAAATTCAAAAAAGCTGAAAGCATGATTGCTTCAGGCGAATGGGTTTTGGTTAATGAATAATTGATACATTTTAAAATAAACTAATCCTCAATTACCAAAAGTAGTTGGGGATTTTTTATATTTGGTAAAATTTCCAAAAATGCAAACTATTCCAACAAACAATATCACCTACACCGAATTTTTCAACCAAGTTAGAGCAAGTATAGCCGATGGCACTTTTGCTAAATTGACCTTGGCTAAAACTGTTGGAAAGCCCGAATTACAAAACATTTATGTAAAAACCACTGTAGAAGACAATGTCTTAAAACTTTCGTTAACGTATAAAATTTATACTACCGAAAAGCAAGAATTGGTTAAGATATGCGCTTTGGATGATTTAGAATCTGAGTTAATACCCCACATCAATAACCCGTTTTTATCAGCATTACTATTTACTACTGAAGCTGATATTACGATGAAATTGAATAAAAAACGCGTAGCCAGTATCATCGAACAAGCACCCACATTTAAAAATGCGGATCAAAATTTGATAGACTTCCTAGCAAACAATTAATTTGAAGCATCCGGAAAAATCTTTCCAGGATTCAATATATTATTGGGATCAAAGATGGCTTTAATGCGTTCCATTAACTCCAAATGAACTTTGGAAAAGGCTATATCCATGTAGTTTTTTTGCACGAGACCGATACCGTGTTCGCCCGAAAGCGTTCCTTTCAATCCCACAGTCAACTCGAAAATTTCACGAATTCCTTTTGGTACTTCTGTACGCCAATTTTCATCGGTCATACTGCCTTTGATGATGTTGACGTGTAAATTACCATCGCCTGCATGTCCATAACACACCGATTGAAATCCATATTTTGCACCTATTTCTTTAATTCCTACTAATAATTTTGGTAATTCATAACGGGGTACAACAGTGTCTTCTTCTTTGTAGATGGAATTTGCTTTTACAGCTTCAGCTACTGAACGACGCATTTTCCAAAGGGCATTTTTTTGATCTTCAGTATCGGCAAAGAGCACTTCGTCAATTTCAAATTGTTCTACTACGGTTAAAATTTGTTCGGCCTCTTGCATCAAAATTTCGGGATAATTTCCGTCGACTTCAATTAATAAATGAGCTTGAACATTATCGTGAACTGTAACGTTTAATCCTTCCACAAATTGTAACGACCAATCAATAGCATCACGTTCCATAAATTCGAGCGCACTGGGAACAATACCTGCTCTAAAAATTGCAGAAACGGCTTCACAGGCTTGTTCTGCTTTAAAAAAGGGAACTAAGAGTAAAACATTATTTTTGTTTTGTGGAATTAATTTTAGTACAATTTTGGTTACTATTCCCAAGGTGCCCTCACTGCCAACCATCAGTTGAGTGAGGTTATAACCGGTCGAATTTTTTAGGGTATTGGCTCCGGTCCAAATTACTTCACCAGTGGGTAATACAACTTCTAAATTGAGGACATAATCTTTTGTTACACCATATTTTAACGCACGTGCTCCACCCGCATTTTCGGCGACATTGCCACCAATCCAACAACTTCCCATGCTACTTGGGTCAACTGGATACAACAACCCTTTTTCGGCCACCGCTTCGCGAAGTACTTGTGTAATAACCCCAGGTTCAGTAGTCACTTGTAGGTTTTTTTCGTCAATTTCAATAATGGTATTGAATCGCTCCATGGATATTCCAATTCCGCCATAAATTGATAAAGCACCTCCACTTAAACCCGTGCGTGCACCGATTGGAATTGCCGGAATTTTGTAGGAGTTTGCTACTTTTAAAATTTGTGAAACTTCAGCGGTATTGCCTGGTTTTACTACCACATGAGGTGGAAAACACAAATCTTCCGTTTCGTCGTGACCATAGGTTTTACGGGTAGCTTCATCTGTAAAAAGATAGGAGTGACCCACAATTTTTTCAAGTTCAGTAAGTACTTCAGGATTTAGGTTCATTGGTTTATAATGGATAAAATTTGCTACATTTACAAAATAAAACTATTTTTCTTGAGTAAAAGTAATAAAAAATCTGCACTTTCTGAAATACACGGCGTGGAGCAACCCGAAGTCGTGAGTACGCTAGTTGCTCAACAAATTCAGCAATTTAGAAAGCATCAACCTTCAGCAGAAGATTTAATATCAGGAATTTTACAAGGCGATATAACCGCTTTGAGCCGAGCCATTACGTTAATCGAAAGTACAAATTCTGATCATTTAGCCAAATCAAATGAGATAATTAACGGTTGTTTGCCTCATGCAAATAATTCGGTACGAATTGGTATTACAGGTGTGCCTGGTGTAGGCAAAAGCACCTTTATAGAAGCTTTTGGTATGTACCTAACGTCTATTGGTAAAAAAGTAGCGGTATTGGCAGTAGATCCCAGTTCATCAATAACCCACGGTAGTATTTTGGGCGACAAAACCCGTATGGAAGAATTGGTTAAAGAAAAGAATGCGTTTATCCGACCAAGTGCCTCGGGTGACACCTTAGGTGGAGTGGCAAGAAAAACAAGAGAAACTATTATTTTGTGTGAAGCTTGTGGATTTGATACGATTATAATAGAAACCGTTGGAGTAGGTCAAAGCGAAACAGCTGTTCATAGCATGGTTGATTTCTTTTTGTTGTTGAAAATTTCAGGGGCTGGCGATGAACTGCAAGGCATCAAGCGCGGCATCATGGAAATGGCTGATACCATAGTGATCAATAAAGCTGATGGCGATAATATTGCGAAGGCCAAATTAGCAAAAACAGAATTCAATAGAGCGTTGCATTTGTTTCCCCCTAAATCTTCAGGATGGACTCCTAAAGTGACTTTATGTAGTGCATTTGAAAAAACGGGTATTGATGCCATTTGGGAAATTATATCCGAGTATTTTGAATTTGTAAAATCAAATCATTATTTTGATGAAAAGCGTCAAAATCAAAACCAATTTTGGATGATGGAAACCATCAATGAGCAACTGAAATCGAATTTTTACAACCATCCAAATGTTATCCAACTCCTGGAAGAAAACAAAAAAGCCGTACAAAATAATGAAATATCACCTTTTGCAGCGGCTATGAGTTTGTTAGAACAGTATTATAATAAAGAGTAATTAGTGAAAAGTAATTAGCATTTAGTCTAAATCAGAACACTTTTTACTTAATACTATTCCTGTTCGTAACGTTCAATTTCGCGATCGTAAAATTCTCCGGCGATGGTAATTAAATGTTCCATTTCGGATTCCAATTCCTTTTCGTCTTCTTCTTCAATGTCTTCTAAAAATTCCACTTCGTCATCTTTTAAATTGATCACAAATCGTGGATATTCAAGGTGGATTATGAAAATATCTTCCGGAAAATCAGTGTTATCACCGATTACAAATTTTGGTAAAGTCATAGTATTGATATGTATGTATAAATCAAAAATAGTTTATTTGTCTGATAAAATTATAGGAGCACTGCCTTTCCCCATAAAAATTATTTTAGCATTGCTAGATGTCGCAATTTCTTTTTGTGCTTTTATTTGCTCGTATTGCAATTGTTTGTCGGTCAATCCTAAAGATATAATTCTCTGATAATCGGCGATACCTTGTGCTTCTACTCGTTTTCTTTCAGCTTCTTGTTTTTCTTTTTGCAATACAAATTGCATTTTTTGTGCTTCTTGTTCAGCATTGATTTTACTTTCTATGGTAGTTTTAACCGAGGCTGGTAAATTAATATTCCGAATCAATAATTGTTCTAAAATTAAGCCTCTAGATTTAAAATCAGCTTCAATTGTTTTGAAAATGCGTTGTTGAAATTCATTTCGTTTTGTAGAATAAAGCGCAACAGCATCATAGTAAACTGCGTTATCTCGAATTCGGGTTCGGGTGACGGGGCGTACAATTTTGTCGGTATAGTTTTCACCAATTCCTTTTAAAATTTTTGGAGCGTCACCTGGAATTACTCGGTAGAGCACCGTCAAATCAATTACTACTTCCAAACCATCATTCGATAAAACGCGAATGGCATCATCGCCTTCTTTAGAGCCTTCATCGTGTATGGCCGACATGGTATAGTTTTGAGTTTGAACATCAAAAACTGTGATGTCTAACAATGGATTAACCAAATGTAATCCGCTTTCTAAAACATCAGATTGTACTTTTCCATATAGCGATTTTACACCCACTTTTCCAGCATCAATTTGTTTGAACATCGACGAAAAAATGCCGATTATAATGATTAAAAAACCAATATTTCTAATGATGATGGCAAATTTTGACAAGGGATTTTGTTTGTCTTTTAAAGTTATTCCAACAATAATTAGAATTATGCCAAGTATAAGCAATAGTATCATTTTTATTTTTTTAGTTGCTAATTATACGTAAGGGTTTCATTTTAGTTACAATTCAAGGTCAGATATATTTTCTCTAATCAATTTTTTGGTCAATATCTCAAATCGAAGATACAATAATATTGCTGCTACGGTTAATCCGGATAGTAAACCAATCCATATACCCGTTGCTTTTAACTCGGTATATAATCCCAAATAAACGGAAATGGGGAATCCGACCAACCAATACGCGATAAAAGTAATATACATTGGGTATTTAACATCTTGTAATCCCCGAAGCGCTCCTAATACCACCACTTGTAAGCCATCGGATATTTGAAAAATTGCAGCGACTAAAAGTAAATTGGAAGCAATTTGAATCACTTCTATGTTGTCAACTGCTTGTTGTGTGTTTTCAATATTTAGAAACAATGGTGGCAAATAGTTGTGGAATACAATAAATAAAATTGCAAAAACAATTTCAATGATTACCGCTAATAAATATATCGATTTGGCTACAACTACTAAATTTACATAGTCTTTTAGGCCTTTTTGATTGGAGATTCGTATCATTGCCGTAACACTTAATCCCATAGCAAACATAAAAGTCATTGTAGCTAGGGTAAGTGCTATTTGATTTGCGGCCTGACTTGTTTTTCCGATGCTGCCACTCAACCAAATTGCACCCGTAAATAAACTCACTTCAAACAGCATTTGCATAGCCGAAGGAGTACCTAAATTGATTATTTTTTTAAGTACCGATTTTTTGATTTCTCTAAAGCTGAAATTTTTGAAATATAGTTTAATACTCTTATCGTACTTTAACATATAATGCATAAACACGACCATCATAATTCTTGAAATGACTGTTCCTAATGCAGCGCCTAGGATGCCTAATTTAGGAAAAACCCATACGCCATAAATTAATACATAATTGAAAAAAATATGCACCACATTAGCCATGAAAATAGCGTACATGGAATATTTGGTGCGTGATAATCCATCTGCAAATTGTTTGTATCCTTGATAGATAATTACAGGTATTAAAGAAAAAGCTACCCAATCAATATATGGGTACGCCATTTCAACAACTTCTTTGGGTTGATGCATCAATAACATAATTGGCTTTACCAAAACAATCAAGGCAAAAAGCGCAACGCCTAATACCGTACACAACAACAATCCATGATGAAAAGTAGAGCGAATTTTCTTCTCGTCTTTTTCGGCATCTGCTTCAGCAATTAGTGGGGTAATTGCGGTAGAAAAACCAATACCTAATGACATGGCAATAAAAATAAAGCTATTGCCTAATGATACGGCTGCTAACTCAGTAGAACCTAATTTTCCCACCATAATATTATCAACAATACCAATAAGTGTGTGGCCTAGCATACCGAGTATAATAGGGTAGGCCAATTTAAAATTGTATGAAAATTCTTTGGTATATCTGGAAAAATTCATGCTTCGATTTTGAGGCAAAGGTAGTTATTTTGGAAACGAAAGCAAGAAAAAACCCGATCAGATTCTGCATCATGTCGGGTTGGCTTATTTGGTAAAATTTTATTTTTTAATGTTTGAATTTAGTGTATCACTTTCGATAATTCCATCTCGTAATCGAATGATACGGTGCGCATAGGCTGCAATATCTTCTTCGTGAGTTACAAGGATTACAGTATTCCCATTGGCATGAATTTCATTGAATAAGTTCATGATTTCTACCGAAGTTTTACTGTCTAAATTTCCAGTTGGCTCATCGGCTAGAATTATGGAAGGTTTGTTAACCAAAGCTCTTGCTACTGCTACACGTTGGCGTTGCCCTCCAGAAAGTTGGTTGGGTTTGTGATCCATTCGATCATCTAATCCTACTTGTTTCAATACTTCAGTCGCTCTTTCAATGCGTTCCGATTTTGAATATCCAGCATATACCATCGGTAACGCTACGTTATCTAGTGCAGTCGTTCGAGGCATTAAGTTGAACGTTTGAAAAACGAATCCAATTTCTTTATTTCGAATCCCTGCTAATTCATCGTCTTGCATTTCACTCACATGTTTTCCGTTTAAAATGTAAGTTCCAGAAGTGGGCGTATCCAAACAACCTAAAATATTCATTAATGTTGATTTTCCAGAGCCTGAGGGTCCCATCAAAGCAACATATTCTCCTTTTTTTATGTCTAAATCAATGCCTTTTAATACATATACGATTTCGTTTCCTAAAGGGAAATCTCTTTTGATATTGGTAATACTGATTAATGATTCTGCCATTTGACTATAGAATGAAAATTAACAAATTGTATATTAAGAAGGTTTTAATTTCGATACTTTAATAAGTAGAAAAAAGGTGAGTTTTGTTACAACTAAATACGAATTCTTTCAAACAGCAGCGAGCTAAATGACTTACTTGGGTTGATAATGAAATGTTCTTTTTGTTGTTCTTTTCGAATAAATAACATGCCTAGATTATACGTTTCTATACTGCATGTTATTGCTTGGTGCTGACAAAGTTGCTTCCATAATGCTTCATTTTCTTTTGTTGTATGAATATGTTCAATAAAAAAACAACTGTTATTACTGCAAAATGGTAATATTTTATCGATCGAAAAATGCTGAAGTGAATCGCTTGATAGGAGTAAACCCTCAATTGATGCATGTATATTTTCTTGGGTATTAAAACGTAATATTTCCTTTAAATTTAAATAGTGCATGGTTTTTTGAATGAGTTTATTACTCGTAGCTGCTATTGAATTTTGTTCGGGAAAGTTTCGTAAATAAAAACATTTGGTTACCAAATCAAATACAAATGGTGAATGTACCCCATGTTCATTTTTGGCGTTCCAAAGAAATTTTAGGTATGATGTAATAAGTTGCTTCATTTTAATATGATTAGCAAAAAATGACTATTAATCAAAAAATCGCTAATTACTTTAGTCTTCCATTTTACTAGACAGTTCAAACCAACGTTCTTCTTTTACTTCTATAGATTGAATGATTTTTTGCAATTCATTTGCTTTTTCTTCAATAGCATCATCGGATACTTTACCATCGGCAAATTCTTGTTCGATTTGTTTTTTGTTGTATTCTAAATCTTTGATTTCGCGTTCTAATTTATTGAATTCTTTTTGTTCGTTGAAATTCAAGCCAATCGAAGTTGTATTTTTCTCTTTCCAATTGGTTTTTTCGGCACTCACATTGGACAAGATTTTGGGTTCTGCAGAATCTTCATAGGCTCTAAAATCGGAATAATTTCCTGGAAAATCTTCAATTTGACCTTCGCCACGAAACACAAATAAGTGATCCACAATTTTATCCATAAAATAACGATCGTGACTCACAACCAACAAACACCCTGGAAAATCCAATAAGAAACTTTCTAAAACATTTAATGTAACAATATCCAAATCATTAGTGGGTTCATCCAAAATTAAAAAATTTGGATTTTGAATTAAAACCGTACACAAATACAAACGCTTTAATTCGCCGCCACTTAATTTTTCTACAAAATCATATTGTTTTTTGGCGTCAAATAGGAATCGTTCTAACAATTGTGAAGCCGAAATAATTTTACCTTTCGTTAGCGGAATGTATTCGCCATATTCTTTAATGATGTCAATTACTTTTTGTCCGGGTTTTGGATGGATGCCACTCTGGGTGTAATACCCTATTTTAATGGTGTCACCAATAATTACTTTTCCTGAATCGGGAGGGATAGTTTGTGTAAGGATGTTTAAAAAAGTAGATTTTCCTGTTCCGTTTTTACCGATGATACCAATACGTTCACCGCGTTGGAACGAATAGGAAAACTCTTCTAATATTTTTCGATCTGGAAAATTCTTATTCAGTTTTACCATTTCAATAATCTTACTTCCCATGCGCTCCATATTGATTTCGAGCTCCACTACATTTTCTTTGCGACGACTTTCAGCTTTTTCTTTGATCACATAAAAATCATCTTGTCTTGATTTTGATTTGGTAGTCCGCGCTTTCGGTTGGCGTCGCATCCACGCCAATTCTTTCACGAATAAGTTTTGAGCTTTGTCGATACTTGCATTTTCAGAAGCCAGACGTTCTTCTTTTTTGGCCAAATAATAGGAATAATTTCCTTTGTATTGGTATATTTTTCCGTTGTCCAATTCGATAATTTCATTACAAACGCGTTCGAGGAAGAAACGGTCGTGGGTGACCATAAATAAAGTGATGTTTTCTTTGGCAAAATAGTCTTCTAACCATTCAATCATTTCCAAATCTAAGTGGTTAGTGGGCTCGTCTAAAATTAATAAATCGGGTTTGCTGATTAATATTATGGCTAAAGACAAACGCTTTTTTTGCCCACCCGACATGTTTTTGACTTTCATTTTCAAGTCTTCCAACTTCAGTTTGAACAAAATTTGTTTGAATTGCGTTTCAAAATCCCAAGCATTATGGCGATCCATATCATCAAATGCTCTTTGATAGGCTTCTTCGTCATTTGGGTTTTCTAAGGCTTTTTCATAGCGTTCGATAACTTTTAAAATTTCATTATCCGAAGCAAAAATATTTTCCTCGATAGTCAATTCGTCTTGCAAATTATTGTTTTGCGACAAAAAGGCCATATTGATCTCTTTTCGAATGACTACTTGCCCAGTATCGGGTTCATCTAAGCCATTAATCATGTTCATTATGGTGGTTTTTCCCGAACCATTTTTGGCAATAAAAGCTATTTTTTGATCTTTATTAATTCCAAATGAAACGTTGTCAAATAACACGCGTTCGCCATAGGATTTAGAGATATTTTCAACGGATAGGTAATTCATGTAGTAATTTGTCTTTTAGACAATATGGCAATGCGCCAATTGTTTTGCAAAAATAGGGTTATTATTTCAAATTCGTATTTTTGTATTTCATAAATAAATATTGCAACTTTGACTTGTCAATCTATTGGCACATGCATTTGCTAATTGAATATTGAAAATTAAATACATGCAACTATCCGTAATTATCCTGAATTATAATGTGCGCTATTTTTTAGAACAGTGTTTGTTTAGTGTGCAAAGGGCATTAGACGGAATTGATGCGGAAATTATTGTCATTGACAACGCTTCTTCTGATGCTAGTTGTGATATGGTGAAGGCTAAATTTCCTCAGGTTACACTTATTGAAAACACAACTAATTTTGGCTTCCCAAAAGGCAATAATATGGGAGTTGCTCAGGCTAAGGGCGACTATGTTTGCATCTTAAATCCTGATACAGTTGTTGCAGAAGATACTTTTCTAAAAATTTTAAACTCCCAACTGGTAACTCGTAACTCGCAACTTGGAATAATCGGTTGTAAATTAATCGACGGTTCTGGAAAATTTCTTCCCGAAAGCAAGCGAGGTATTCCAACCCCTTGGGTAGCCTTTACAAAGATGTTTGGTTTGTATAAAATTTCAAATGCCTTTGGAGCCTATTACGCACAACATTTGACTGAAAATGAATCGGGAAAGGTGGACATATTAGTAGGTGCATTTATGTTCATGTCACGCAAATTGTATCACGAAGTGGGTGGCTTTGATGAAGATTGCTTTATGTATTCCGATGATATTGATTTGAGTTATATGGTTTTAAAATCAGGAAAATCAAATTATTATTTTCACGAAACTTCGGTAATTCATTATAAAGGAGAGAGTACGGTTCGCGATGGAACCTACAGAAAGCGTTTTCAAGATGCCATGCAGTTTTTTTATGCAAAACATTTTAAAAAATCCTGGTTTTTTGATGGGATGATGGTCGTGGGAAGTTTTTTGTTTAGTTTGTTGAAGAAATATGAGCCAAAAGATGAAGTCAGAATTATTGAGGAATATGTTGTGTTTACCAAGGGGAATCTAGAATTAAATCTATCAAAAAAGACGGTGTATTATTCCAATTTCAATCAGTTTGAAAACCAGCCTTCAAAAAACACAGAAATAATTTTTGATTCTTCTACTTTTTGTTTTGTTGAAATCTGTACTTTTATGGAGCAAAATAAAAAACATAACCTTAGTTTTAAGAATTATATATTGAGTTCGAATTACTTAATAGGAAGCAATCATTCTACAGATAAAGGTCAAATTATTATGTTGTAAAAATTATTGATTTCTTTGAAAAAAGAACGAAAAATTAGTATTTTTGCAAACGAAATACAAAAACACAACTTTAGTTTAAAGATATGGCAAAGTTTGAATTGAAATTACCTAAAATGGGCGAAAGTGTTGCTGAAGCAACAGTGACCAATTGGTTGAAAAAGGTAGGTGATGCTATCGCAATGGATGAAGCAGTTTTGGAAATCGCAACAGATAAGGTAGATAGTGAAGTGCCTTCTGAAGTTTCAGGAACATTAGTTGAAATTCTTTTCAATGTAGATGATGTAGTGCAAGTGGGACAAACGTTGGCTATTATCGAAACGGATGGTGGAGCTGTTGCAGCTGTTCCAGAAGTTAAAACTGACATGCCGGTTGCTGTATCTGAAGTTGCTAAAACTGTTGAAGTTGCGATGGAAACTGTAGCTTCAGTTGATTTTTCAGCCTCAGAAAAATTCTTTTCGCCTTTAGTGAAAAATATTGCTAAAGAAGAAGGAGTTTCATTAGCCGAATTAGAAGCAATTGCTGGTTCTGGTAAGGATGGTCGTGTTACTAAAGAAGATGTATTAAATTATATCAAAAATAGAGGAAGTCAAACGAGTGTTCAACCATCGGTAGTAGCCGCTCCAAAAGAATCTCCTGTTCCAGTAGCTCAAGCAGTTCCTGTTTCGGTAAATGGGGGAGACGAAATTGTAGAAATGGATCGTATGCGTAAATTGATCTCGGGTTATATGGTAGCTTCGCTTCAAACGTCTGCTCACGTGCAGTCTTTTATTGAAGTAGATGTAACCAATATTGTAAAATGGAGAGATAAAGTTAAAAATACTTTCGAAAAAAGAGAAGGTGAGAAGTTGACGTTTACGCCAATTTTCATGGAAGCGGTAGCGAAAGCGTTGAAAGATTTCCCAGGTATGAATATTTCGGTTGATGGCGAATTTATCATCAAACGTAAAAATATAAACCTTGGAATGGCGGCAGCTTTACCTAATGGAAATTTGATAGTTCCTGTAATTAAAAATGCAGATCAATTGAATTTAGTAGGCATGGCCAAAGCTGTAAATGATTTAGGTAACCGTGCAAAAGCCGGAAAATTAAAGCCAGACGATACGCAAGGCGGAACATATACTGTAACAAATGTGGGTACTTTTGGCTCAGTCTTTGGAACCCCAATTATCAACCAGCCGCAAGTGGGAATTTTGGCCTTAGGCGCTATCAGAAAAGTACCAGCAGTAATTGAAACACCAGAAGGTGATTTTATCGGAATCCGTCAAAAAATGTTCTTATCGCATTCTTACGACCATAGAGTGGTTGATGGTGCTTTAGGTGGAAGCTTTGTGAAACGCGTAGCCGAATATTTAGAAGCTTTTGATCCAAATAGAGAAATATAATCTCAATAGAATTGTATAGAAGTAGGCCCGATAGTTTTATAAACTGTCGGGTTTTTCTATCTTTGTGCCTAATAAAAATACTATGGAATTAAAATTAACCCGACCAATTTGTTTTTTCGACCTTGAAACCACTGGAATTGATGTAGCGCGAGATCGAATTGTAGAAATTTCAATATTTAAAGTTTATCCTAACGGTACCAAAGAAAGTAAAACCTGGTTGGTCAATCCTACCATTCCAATTCCGCCGCAATCTACTGCAGTTCATGGCATTTCGGACGAAAAAATCGCGAACGAACCTACATTCAAAGAATTGGCTACGCAAGTTTATAGTATGATTAAAGATTCTGATTTGGCTGGATTTAATTCGGATCGTTTTGATATTCCGCTTTTGGCTGAAGAACTATTGCGTGCCGAAGTTGATTTTGATATGAAGAACAGAGTTTCGGTAGATGTTCAAACTATTTTTCATAAAATGGAAGAAAGAACGTTAAGTGCTGCTTATAAATTTTATTGCGGTCAAAGTTTAGAAAATGCACATAGTGCTGAAGCTGATACTATGGCAACCTACGAAATTTTAAAATCGCAACTGGATCGCTATGAAAATTTGGAAAATGATATGAAATTGTTATCTGAGTTTACTACACGAAAAAAATCAGTTGATTTTGCAGGATTTATAGCATTGAATAACGAAGGAAAAGAAATTTTTACTTTTGGAAAACACAAAGGTGCATTGGTAGATGATGTTTTTGAAAAAGAGCCAGGCTATTTTGGATGGATTCAAAATGCCGATTTTCCTTTGTATACCAAAAAAGTACTGACCGCTATTAAATTGAGAAAGTTAAATACAAAATAAGGGAATAGGTTATTGGTAATAGGTAATTGGTTTTGCCTATCACCCATAACCCGTTACCCATTACCAAAGACAAATGAAAATAATCTGCATAGGTCGCAATTACGTAGACCATATCTCGGAACTTAATAACGAAAAACCAACAGAACCGGTTATTTTTTTAAAACCTGATACTGCTGTATTGCCCAAAAAAACGCCCTTTGTTATACCGGCATTCAGTAATGATGTGCACCATGAGGTAGAAGTATTGGTTAAAATTTGTAAAGTTGGGAAGTACATTGATGCCAAATTTGCGCACAAATATTATGACGAGATTGGTTTAGGGATAGATTTTACGGCTCGAGATGTGCAATCGCAATTGAAGGAAAAAGGATTACCTTGGGAAAAAGCCAAAGCTTTTGACCATTCAGCGGTAATTGGTGCCTTTTTACCGAAAAAAGAATTTTCTTCTGTGGAAAATATTAACTTTGAGTTGAAATCCAATGGTCAATCGGTACAAGTTGGAAATACCGAGCTGATGTTATGGAATATCGATGCTTTAGTGGCCTATGTTTCTCAGTTTTTTACATTAAAAAAAGGAGATATCATATTTACGGGAACCCCAAAAGGGGTTGCAAAAGTCACAGAGGGCGATGTTTTAGAAGGGTTTATAGAGCAAAAATCACTCTTTAAAATACAAATTAAGTAATATGGCTTTACAGTATAATCTAGCAAAAGTGTATGAAATTTCGGAAAACGATACTGATTTTGCATTGCAAATAGTAACCCTTTTTTTGGAAGAAGTACCTGCTGAAATGAAATCCATTAAATTGGCAATTGAAGAAAAAGATTATACCCGAACCTATGCTGCGTGCCATAAAATAAAGCCAACCTTAGATTTGTTAGGAATGGATATGTCTTATGAAGAAAATTTGCAAATCATGGAGTGGACCAAAACCGAAGGAAAACGCAAAGACATCAAAGAAGTCTATAAATCTTTAAAAGACCGAATTGATTTAGCCAGCAAGGAAATCAAAAAGGATTTTAAATTGTAAAATTCAATACAAACAAACATACATACAAAAGATGAAAGCAGCAATTGTTACTATTGGTGATGAAATTCTTATTGGTCAAATCGTAGATACCAATTCCGCATACATTGCTAAGGCATTAGATAAAATAGGAATTGCCACTCATGAAATGTTGTCGATTTCAGACGATAAAACTCATATACTAGAAACGTTTCAACAATTGCAAAATTCGGTTCAAGTGGTTATTGTTACCGGAGGATTAGGACCCACAAAAGACGATATTACAAAGAAAACTTTTTGCGATTATTTTCAGGATACTTTAATTGAAAATGAAGCTGTTTTATCGCATGTAAAAAGTATTATAGAAGGAATTTATAAACGACCTATAACTCAAATCAATAAAGAACAAGCCTTAGTGCCTTCAACAGCAAAAGTATTGTTTAATCAAATGGGTACTGCTCCTGGAATGTGGATGGAGAAGCAGGGTACCGTTTTTATTTCGTTGCCGGGCGTTCCATATGAAATGAAATATTTGATAGATAATGAGGTGATTCCTAATTTAGTTCAAAAATTTGAGCGTCCCTATATTGTACATCAAACCATAATGACCTACGGTCGTGGGGAAAGTTTGATTGCCGAGCAAATTGAAACCTGGGAAGATAATTTACCCGATTTCATTAAACTGGCCTATTTGCCAAGTCCGGGAAAAGTAAGATTGCGATTGACGGCAAGAGGAACTAATAAAGAAGTACTTCTTGCAGAAATTGAGCATCAAGTTCAGCAACTGGATCGGCTTATTCACGACATCATTGTTGGGTATAATGAAGACGAAGCTATTGAAGTGGTAGTTGGTCGCCTGTTAACGGAAAAAGGGTTAACAATTGCTACTGCTGAAAGTTGTACGGGAGGTAAAATTGCGGCAACTCTTTCGGCAGTTCCCGGAGCTTCAAATTATTTTAAAGGAAGTGTAGTGTCGTATGCAACAGCAACTAAAATAGCAGTTTTAGGCATTGCAAAAGAAGTAATTGATACCTACGGTGTTGTAAGTGCTGAAGTAGCAACAGCAATGGCGCTCTCGCTTCAAAAAATGATGCAATCCGATTATGCAATTGCTACTACAGGAAATGCCGGTCCGGCTAAGGGAGATGCTACTGCACAATTGGGTACGGTTTTTATAGCTATTGCTGGTCCAGAGGGTGTTTTTGCAGAAGAATTCAACTTCGGTCAACCCCGTGAGAAGGTAATAGATAGGGCGGTTGGTAAATCATTGGAACTCATTTATAAAGAAATTTTAAAAAAATAATAAAAGATAGTTGTGTATATGAAATCGATTTTGTTTCTTTGCACCCTGATTTTAGATAACGAAATAAAGCTGAATAATAATGTCAAGAGTTTGTGAACTTACAGGTAAAAGAGCAATGGTAGGGAACAATGTGTCTCACGCTATGAACAAAACAAAGAGAAAATTCTCTGTTAACTTAGTAAAAAAACGTTTTTACATTCCTGAAGAAGATAGATGGGTTACGTTGAAAATTTCAACGGCTGCATTAAAAACTATTAATAAAAATGGAATTGCTGCTGTATTGAAAAATGCAAAAGCAAACGGATTTGTTAAATCTGTATAATCCGCAATAATATATATCAAAATGGCAAAGAAAGGTAATAGAATTCAAGTTATTTTAGAATGTACAGAGCACAAGACTTCAGGAGTTCCTGGAACGTCTCGTTACATTACTACGAAAAATAAAAAAAATACTCCAGATAGATTAGAGATTAAAAAATTTAATCCAATTTTGAAGAGAGTAACTGTACATAAAGAAATTAAATAATTATAAGTCATGGCAAAGAAAACCGTAGCAACTTTACAAACAGCTTCTAAAAGATTAACCAAAGCTATTAAAATGGTTAAATCTCCAAAAACTGGCGCTTACACATTCGTTGAATCTGTGATGGCTCCTGAATTAGTTGATGAATTCTTGAAAAAGAAATAATTCACAAAACAATTATATAGATAAGCTACTTTCGTTTGAAAGTAGCTTTTTTATTTTTACATTTGTGCCAACAAGCGCAAAGCGACAACTATTTCTTATTTAGTAATCAGAAATTAAAACGTATGAGTTTTTTTAAAAAAATATTTTCTTCCGAAAAGAAAGAACCCATCTTAACCGATCAAGAGAAACAGACTCTTGATAAAGGTTTGGAAAAAACGAAAACCTCTTTTTTTTCAAAATTAACCAAAGCCGTTGCAGGAAAGTCTAAGGTAGATGATGAGGTTTTAGATAATTTAGAAGAAATATTGGTTTCTTCAGATGTAGGAGTAAATACCACATTAAAAATTATTGAACGCATCGAAGCACGAGTTTCTAAAGATAAATATTTGGGTACCGATGAACTCAATGGAATTCTTCGTGAAGAAATTGCTAGTTTATTATCGGAAACCAACTCGGGTGAAGCTACTGAATTTTCAATTCCAGCCGATAAAAAACCTTATGTCATTATGGTGGTTGGCGTCAATGGTGTTGGAAAAACAACTACCATCGGAAAATTAGCCTACCAATTCAAAAAATCGGGTTACAACGTTGTGTTAGGTGCCGCTGATACGTTTAGAGCAGCAGCAATTGACCAATTACAAATCTGGGCTGATCGAGTAGGAGTGCCAATAGTAAAACAACAAATGGGAAGTGATCCTGCATCTGTTGCATTTGACACCTTGCAAAGTGCTGTAGCACAAAATGCCGATGTGGTTATTATCGATACTGCTGGTCGTTTACACAATAAAGTGGGTTTGATGAATGAACTTTCAAAAGTGAAGAAAGTAATGCAAAAAGTGGTGGAAAACACACCTAATGATGTGTTGTTAGTTTTAGACGGGTCAACAGGTCAGAATGCTTTTGAGCAAGCCAAACAATTTACTGCAGCGACAGAAGTTTCATGTTTAGCGGTTACTAAGTTAGATGGAACAGCAAAAGGCGGGGTAGTCATAGGTATTTCAGATCAATTTCAAATTCCTGTAAAATATATTGGAATTGGAGAAGGAATCGAAGATCTACAAGTGTTCAACAAGTATGAATTCGTAGATTCATTTTTTAAATAACATCAGATGGAATTTTTAAAATATAAAATGGTTAAGTTGCTAATTGCAGCTTTAGTATTAGCTCTTATAGCATTCCCTTTTGACGAATCTGGGTTTGTGTTTATGTCTTTGCGATTGATTTCTTTTGCAATTTTTATGTATGTATTCATCAAACTGACCAGCGCCAAGAAGAAAGAAAAAAAGTGATCAATTGATTACTGCGTTGATCTTTTCCCACAATACTTCATCAAAATCGGACAACGCCATGTTTACACTATCGGCTGCGTTTCCCATTCTGACAATTACTAATTTCCGACTTGGAATAATGTATATTTTTTGATCATTTTTACCTAATGCGCAGTACATGTCATCGGGTGCAGATGGAATAATTTTTCCATTAAATTGAAATTGCGTTTGTGGTAATCGATAACTGGCTTTTCCGTTCAACCACCACAAGTAACCGTATGCTTCATTTATTTGCTGGGAAGTAGTAGTAGCTTGTTGCATAAAATTTGAATTAACTAATTGTACCCCTTTCCATTTTCCATTATTTAAAGCAAGTAAACCAAAACGTGCCATACTTCTTGCGGTACTCCAATACACATTCCCGACTTGATTTTGTACCCACATCCCATTCATTCCGATAGGATTTTTTAATTTTGTATTAAAATACGTATCCCAAGTTTGACCTGTTGCAGCTGCAACAACATCTTGTAATTTTACATATACATTATGATAGGCCCATCTTGAACCAGCATCGGCAACATATTGAAGATTTGCCGAAGAAACATCATCGCCTAATGCATCATCTAATCCAGATGTCATTGATAGTAAATGTTTGTTGGTGATTAAATTTTCTTTTGCTAATGGTGCGCTTGTCCAACCGGTGCCAATATAATTAGATACTTTGCTATTTATATTTAGAAATCCTTCTTGTGCTGCAATTCCTGTTACGGTTGCTGTCAATGTTTTTCCTGCACTGGCCCAATACCATAAATCGCTAGCTGTATGGCCATTAAAATAGTTTTCAAGCACAATTTTTCCATTGTGTAATACAATGAAGCTTTTGGTGTTTTTTTGTTCTAAATAATCAAGTAACGGTTGTACAGCAGTTTGATTCCATCCCAAACTGTTTAGGGCTTGACTTTCCCAAACCGAAGTGCTATTTTCTGGAAAATACATTGTTTCCTCAGGTGTAATACAACCACAATCTTTTTCATCACAGCTAATGCCAAAACAAAGTATACCTAAAAGTAATATGTATTTTTTCATCGATTAGAAATAATAGATCTGGATTTTGACAATAAAAATAAGGATTAGTTTAATTCAAATCAGAAATAATTGTAATTTTAGGGCATATTAGTATTGAAAAATGAAAAAATTAGTCATATTATTTGTTTTAGCATTGATGGGATTGTCTTGTAAGCAAACCATTACGGAGGCCGATTTGCACCATCTAAATGGGTATTGGGAAATTGAAAAAGTTGAACTTCCAGATGGTGAAAAGAAAGAATATAAAGTAAACGAAACTATCGATTTTTTTAATATTGTACAAAAAAAAGGGTTTAGAAGTAAAGTAATGCCTCAAGTTGATGGCGGTTATTTAACCAATGATATTAAGGAATCAGTGCAAGTTACTGTAATAGGTGGAGAAGCCATTTTGCATTACAGTACTGCTTATGCAAAATGGGATGAAGAAATTATGGCCTTGAGCAAGGATCATTTCGTAGTTAAAAACAAGCAAGATTTAGAATATCATTATAAAAGACCGGTTAAATTTTCTCAAAAGTAAAATGGCAAAACGATTCAACGAAGAAAATTCGATTGCCGATGTGCTCAAACAATTTATTGTTCAAAATAAATTAGAATCTGGCATAGATGTAGTAAACGTGCGTGAAGCATGGCAAAACGTTATGGGTAACGGTGTCAACAATTATACAACTGAAATTCAATTGAAAGGAAGCACTCTTTATGTAGCGTTGTCTTCTGCAGTCTTGCGGGAAGAACTAAGTTATGGTAAAGATAAAATCATTAAAATGATTAATGAAGAGGTTCAAAAAGAATTGGTAACACATATAGTATTGCGGTAAAAAAAAAATCTCGTTTCTATTAAGAAACGAGATTTTATATTTTTAGTTAAATTAAATGTGCTGAAAGTAGCAAAATTTAATTAAAACTGTTCTCTACCTGCAAAATGAAACGCACCTTCAATAGCTGCATTTTCATCTGAATCTGATCCGTGAACTGCATTTTCTCCAATTGAAGTAGCATATTTTTTACGGATTGTTCCTTCAGCAGCATCAGCTGGGTTAGTAGCGCCAATTAAAGTTCTGAAGCTTTCAACAGCATTTTCTTTTTCTAAGATAGCTGCCACGATTGGTCCTCTAGTCATAAATTCTACTAATTCACCAAAGAAAGGTCTTTCGCTGTGAACAGCATAAAATTTTTGAGCATCAGCAACTGTTAATTGCGTTAATTTCATTGCTACAATTCTGAAGCCACCTTCAGAAATCATATTTAAAATTCCACCAATATGTCCGTTTTCAACAGCATCTGGTTTGATCATTGTAAAAGTTCTATTACTTGCCATTTTTTTGTTTTTTTATTGGGTGCAAAAGTAGCTATATTTCTTCAAAAACAGAAACATTCTGCATTTATTTTTTGACAGCCTTTAATTAGTTGAGTTAGTAAATAAGTATAGTGAAATTTTGCTCTAAGGGTTGTAATGAAAGCAGTAATTGATCTATTAAAGTCGGACCAACGGCTTTATAATACATGGCAAAATTAGCCGTGCGTTCTTGTAATTGGCCTTTTGGGAACAACTCATTTTGTAATTCTTCAATTTGTTGTAATTGTTCCGATAATACTCTTCTTTCTGCTTTTAACAAACGCTTTTCTAACGTGTCCAATCCTTTAAGTTGCTTTTTTTCTTGTGCTAAAACTGCTCCTAAAAATGATTTATCGGTTTGATTTGCAATTTGATACAAGTGCTGAAATTGTATACGCAAGTGTTCTTTTTCATTCGTAAAATCAATGGTAAACCGTGATCTTTCTTTTGTTTTTTTGTCTAAAAGGGATTGCTTTGGTAAAAATAAATCAGCCCAATGAAGTTCTAGTTTGGCCAGCTTTGCCTCTTGTTTTTGAGTAGCCAAAAGCACAGAATTTCGAAGCAACAGCATTGGAAAGGTGAGACCGTATGCTTCAAAAGTCGATTTTAATTGCAGCCAGTAAGCAATTTCTCCTCCTCCGCCAATGTAGCACAAATTAGGTAAAATTACTTCTTGATATACGGGTCTCATGAGTACGTTCGGACTAAAATGGGTTGGGTTTTTTTCCAATTCTTCTAACAATTCTTCTTTTGAAAAAACAATTGATGTTGAATTGATGTGGAAGTTTTCGTTCTCAAAAATTATACGTTCGCGCAAATTATCTTTAAGGTAAAATAAATTCAGTTCCCGAGGATTAACTTGAACGGTGTAGCCCGAAAATAGGGGTAGTGTTTTGGTAACTTCTTGAAAAGAGGTTTGTTCGATCAACTCTTTTTTTACATACGGTACAAATAAGTTTTTTAATGCAGTTGAATCGCCATCAATGATGACTAAACCTTCTCTTTGAAACAATTCATTAGCCAAATAACGCGTTGCGTCGGCTAAATTTTGATGGAAAACATAGGCTTTTTCAAAAATTTCACTCAAATAGGTGGCGTGAATTCCAGCGCCTAATTCTTTTGTGAAAATTTCATAGACCGAGGCTAATTCATCAGTAGTAAGTCGGCCAACAGCTCCTTTACTTTCTTTATTCCATTGTATTTTTTTATCGTTGTAATTAAAATAATTTATTTCTTCAAAATCATGATCTTCAGTCGCCATCCAATATATTGGTACAAAATGCTGAGCTGGATATTTTTTATTTAATTCTTTGCAAAGATTTAGGGTTGAAATAATTTTATATAAAAAATATAAAGGACCAGTAAATAAGTTCAGTTGGTGTCCGGTTGTAACGGTAAAAGTATTCGGATTTTTTAACGAATGTATGTTCTTTGCTGTATACTCTGAAACTGTAAAATTGCTATATTGTTTTTCTAATTCCGAAACGAGAATCTGACGGTTTTCATTGGGGTAATTTGCTTTTTTTTCTTCAATTTGTGCTTCAAAATTGACCAGCTTTGGAAAACGGTTGTACAGCGTTTGTAGCTCTGGTTTTTCATCCAAATAATCGATAATAAGTTTTGAAAAACAACCCGAATTTTGATACGTGATACTGTCGCTTGACATTAGAATAATATTTTGTGCTAAAATACTAAATTTCTTTATGCAATAATCGCTTTTAGTAAGGATATAGTAATTAAGAAAAAGACTATTTTTGCGAAAACTATTTTTTTGAAAGACATTCTCATCATCACTCCGCCTTTTACCCAACTGAATACACCGTATCCGGCGTCTGCTTATATAAAAGGTTTTTTGAATACCAAAAACATATCAGCATTCCAAATGGATTTGGGTATCGAAGTGATTTTAGAAATGTTTTCAAAGAAGGGTTTGTCGGAGATCTTTGCATCCATTACCCACCATCCATCACCCAACATCCAAAGAATCCAATCCCTCAAGGTAGAGTATATCAAAACTATTGATGCTGTGATTGCATTTCTTCAAGGTAAAAATCCGTCGTTGGCACGCCAAATTTGTGCTGGAAATTTTCTTCCAGAAGCGGCGCGATTTGACCAATTAGACGATATGGAATATGCTTTTGGTTCAATGGGAATACAAGACAAAGCGAAGCATTTAGCCACTTTATACTTAGAAGATTTATCTGATTATATTGTGGCATGTGTCGATGAAAACTTTGGATTTAGTCGCTATGCTGAACGATTGGGGAGGAGTGCGAATTCTTTTGATGAATTGTATGCTCATTTGTTAGAAGAGCCAACATATATTGATACAATAGCACTTACAATACTCAATACACGTATAGAAGAAGTTGCGCCTAAATTGATTTGTTTTTCAGTGCCTTTTCCAGGAAATTTATACAGTGCCTTTCGATGTGCACGTGCAATAAAAGCAAATTTTCCTGATCTAAAAATTGCGATGGGTGGAGGTTTTCCCAATACAGAACTTCGCGATTTAAAAGACATTCGGGTTTTTGAGTTTTTTGACTTTATTACCTTAGACGATGGGGAACTGCCCTTAGAATTACTTTATAATTCTCTTTGTTTTGATAATGAAGCAACAAATATGCAATTTAAACGCACCTTTCTTTTAGAAAATAATTCTGTTGTATATAAAAACAATACCCTGCGTTCAGATTATAAACAAGCGGAAGTAGGGACACCCGATTATTCAGATTTGTGGTTAGATCGTTACATTTCGGTGATCGAAATGGCCAATCCAATGCACAGTCTATGGAGCGATGGACGTTGGAATAAACTCACAATGGCACACGGATGTTATTGGGGAAAATGTACGTTTTGTGACATATCATTAGATTACATAAAACTTTACGAACCCATAGCAGCTTCACTGATAGTGGATCGTATGCAAACATTAATCGAGCAAACCGGTGAAAATGGTTTCCATTTTGTGGATGAAGCGGCACCACCTGCATTGATGCGAGAAGTGGCATTGGAAATTATCAAAAGAAAATTAGTGGTTTCATGGTGGACCAACATTCGTTTTGAGAAAAGTTTTACTTCCGATTTGTGTTTATTGTTGAAAGAGTCGGGTTGTATTGCCGTTTCTGGTGGCTTAGAAGTAGCATCGGATCGTTTGTTAGCACTCATCAAAAAAGGAGTTACCGTGCAACAAGTGGCACAAGTAACACGAAATTTCACAGCATCGGGTATTATGGTACATGCCTATTTGATGTATGGATATCCAACACAAACTGTTCAAGAAACAGTAGATAGTTTGGAAATGGTTCGACAGTTGTTTGAATTAGGGGTGTTGCAAAGTGGTTTTTGGCACCAATTTGCCATGACTGCACATTCTCCAGTGGGGATGTTTCCTGAGAAATTTGGGGTGATTCCTGAACATAACCTGATCACCTTTGCCAATAATGACATTGATTTTAAAGATATAACCGGAATTAATCATGATGCCTTTAGTTTTGGACTAAAGAAGTCATTGTTCAATTATATGCACGGCATTTGTTTTGAATATGAATTGCAAGAATGGTTTGATTTTACGATTCCAAAAACTACAATACCTGCTGATTATATTTACAATTGCCTTCAAAACGAACAATCGTTTACCGTAAAACCAAATGCTCGAATTGTATGGCTTGGTGGACAACCTCAAGTGGAGGTAATTACAAAATCAAAAAAAGGAACTAGTTGGAAAATGATGAAATTAACCTTTCACAAGAAAACCCAATCTTTTGATATTTCAGTTTCAGAGTGGGAAGGTGCTTGGTTGGTATCACTATTAGAAAAATTAACCATTGGAAATGAGAAATGGTACTATTTTAATGTAAAAGCAGATTTTGAACAACAAGGTGAAAATTTCGAATTGTTTTGGTACAGCAAACCCATGCAAGTCCTTAAAAATATAGGATTAATTACGTTGTAATTGACATTGTTATTCGGTTATTTTTTTTGACATTCACAACATAATAGGCATTATGGACTTTTAACAGTGACAGTAGAAAGTTGCCTAAAGCGGCAAAATCAAGTCTATAAATATTCCTTTGTACGATAAAATAATGTTAAAACACCCATAAATTAGGGTAGTTTTTTTATCTTGCATCTCCTTTAGTACATAAAAAATTAATATACTCCAAAATGAATCGTTATTGTCTTATTGTAATATTCTTGTTTTTTACTTCATCCACTGTTTTTTCTCAAAAGATCGTAAAGCATACTGTTGTTGAAGGAGAATCGGTTTATGTAATTGCAAAAAAATACGGGGTAACCGAATCCGATATTTATGAATTGAATCCTAAATCTAAAGGCGCATTACTTCAATTGAAAACGGTATTATTGATCCCTAACAAACGTAAAACATCTGAAGAAAAAAAGAAAAAAACAGCTCCAAAAAACACTGACGCGCCAGAATTTCATAGTGCTGAAGCAGGAGAATCGTTATATAAAATTGCGATAAAATATGGTATTTCATTAGAAAAGATTAAAGAAATGAATCCGAATCTCAATCCGGAGTCGATTCAAATAGGTGATAAAATTAATATTGTTGCTACTAAAAAAAATGTAGCTGAGAAAAAACCAAAAACCTTGCCTAAAGTAGAGCAACCAGTTAAGCCCAAGCAAGTTTCTATCCCTGTGGTTGTACCAGTAGAAGTTTCAACGGCTTTAGTTTCAGCTCCCGTATCTACAATTCCACTGGTTTGCGAAGATGAATTGGGAAATACCATACATACAGTCCAAAAAGGGGAAACTTTGTATCGCATTGCCAAAATGTACAATGTCAAACTAAAAGATTTACAAGAATTAAACGAGGAAGTAGTTGAGAATTTACCCGAGGGCTATTTGTTAATTGTGAAACTCGGAAATTTAGAATTAGAGAAGCATCAAAATATAGTAATCGAAAAACCTGTTGTTGCTCCAATTTCTATGGAGAACATGACCAAAGTAGAATATTTAATTGCAAAAGCTTCTGAATATATTGGAACACGTTATCGTGGTGGTGGAACAACCTCTGCTGGTTTTGATTGTTCGGGTTTAATCTTTACCACCTTTAAAAATATAGACATGACTTTGCCGCGATCTTCAGGATCAATGGCAGTAGGGGCAGGAGTAAAAATAGAAAGAGAGCAGGCTCAAAAAGGGGATTTGATTTTTTTTACAACCAATGGAAGAGGAAGTATCAATCACGTTGGGATGATTACTGAAGTTTTAGACGGCGAAATCAAATTTATTCATTCTTCTGTTCAATCAGGCGTAGTTATTTCTTCTACAAACGAACCATACTATGCCAAACGATTCATTCAAATTAATAGAGTATTAAACGAATAAATTCAATAAGCCACATGATTGTGGCTTATTAGTTTACATTAGTTGTGGATTAAGAAAGCATAGATTTCATCTTTTACTACAACCCTTTCAATTCGCATTTTGTTCAATACATCTTCAGATTTTGGATCTGCATTGGTTTCAATGTTGTAAATCGCGTGATCCAATTCATCATACTTTTCAAATAGTTTTTTGAAATGTGCATTTTCAATTTTTAAGGTATGAATTTTTTCTTCGAATTCAGGGAAATCAATAATTAATTGGTGTTTAGTAATCATAATAGTGTTTTTTTAATTCGTATACTCAAAATTACAAGCAATATTTCTACTTCAATATGATAAATATCATTAAAAAAAATCCTTACAAAATAATTGTAAGGATAGATAGATGTACTAGTTTATTAGCTATACTGGTTCGGCATATAAGTCAAATTCAGTAGCATCAATTATTTTTAGATTTACAAAATCTCCCGTCTTTAAATAGAATTTTGAAGCTTCAACAAGTACTTCGTTATCTACATCTGGACTGTCAAATTCAGTTCTTCCAATAAAATATTGACCTTCCTTTCTGTCAATGATACATTTGAATGTTTGCCCTATTTTTTCTTGATTTATATCCCAGGAAATTTGCGATTGTAAATCCATAATTTCTGCTGCACGTGCTTGTTTTACTTCTTGTGGAACATCGTCTACGAGTGCATAAGCCCCGGTGTTTTCTTCGTGGGAATAGGTAAAACAACCCAAACGCTCAAATTTCATTTCTTGAACCCAATCTCGTAAAATTTCAAAATCTTCTTGAGTTTCTCCAGGATATCCAACAATTAGTGTGGTGCGAATGGCCATTCCTGGTACACGCTCTCTAAATTCTTGTAATAATTTCGTAGTTTTTTCTTTTGTAGTTCCACGCTTCATGGATTTTAATATGGCATCTGAGATATGTTGTAATGGGATGTCAATATAATTACAAATTTTTGGTTCGCGTTTCATCAAATCTAAAACGTCCATTGGAAAACCACTTGGAAAAGCATAATGCAAACGAATCCATTCAATACCATCTACTTTGGCAAGATTTTCCAAAAGTTCCGCTAGATTACGTTTTTTGTACAAATCCAATCCATAATAGGTCAAATCTTGCGCAATAAGTATCAGTTCTTTTACGCCTTTTTTAGCTAAACCTTCTGCTTCTTTCACTAATTTTTCAATAGGCTGTGAAACATGTTTTCCTCGCATCAAGGGAATGGCACAAAAACTACAAGGACGATCACAGCCTTCTGCTATTTTTAAATAAGCGTAATTTTTTGGAGTAGTAGTCAATCGCTCGCCTAATAGTTCATGCTTGTAGTCGGCTCCTAGGGCTTTTAAAAGTAAAGGTAATTCGGTGGTGCCGAAATATTGATCAACATTCGGAATTTCTTTTTCTAAATCGGGACGATATCGTTCCGACAAACAACCGGTAACAAAAACTTTGTCAACAATGCCTTGGTCTTTTTTGTCTACATATTCCAATATCGTGTTCACCGATTCTTCCTTCGCATTATCAATGAATCCACAGGTGTTGATGACCACAATATTTCCTTCAGTTTCATGCGCAACGTCTTTGCCATTGGCTTTCAATTGTCCCATCAAAACTTCACTATCATAGGTGTTTTTGGAACAACCCAGTGTAATGACATTGATTTTATTTTTTTTTAACGATTTGGTTCTCATGTTTTTCTATTTGTTTCCGAACTTTCGGTGTGCAAAATTACATAAAAAAAACCACTTCAAAAGTAGAAGTGGTTCTGAAATATTTTGGATTGTAATTTCTAAAAATAGATCGAATAGGTAACGGTTACATTGTTGTTTGAAGTTCGTACTTGTGCCGCATCGGTCATTCCAGAAGATATGAATCCTATTTGTTGGCTTCGGCGGTCGTTTGCAAAAGCAAAATCCAATTTACTTTCACCAAAATTATAACCTAATCCGCCAGAATATCCAATCAAGTCGCTCATAGCACTGGTTAATCTATAGGGACTTTCTTCAAAACGATACCCTCCTCGAATACTCCATTTATTAATTTTGTACTCACCGCCAATTCGGAGTTCATAGGCGTTTTTAAATTGTTGGTTCATTTGAGAATTTAAGTTGCTATAAAAAGAATCATTTGTAGGCTTAAACTTGATGTTGCTATAATCTTTCATGGCATAGTCGATACTTAAAAGCCCTTTTTTATTAAAAATAATGGCTCCACTATATGTAATTTTACTTGGGGTTTGGATTTTGTAGGCAGGATAAAGGTTTACTACATTTGGTGCAATAACTTCTTGAAAGTTTTCAGTGCCATCAGTAGTATTAACAATTAAGCGTTGTGTTAATTCATCAGTTAAACGATACCATGTGGGTGATTCGTAGGCAATTCCTGCTCTAAATGCATCTGAGATTTTTACAATGGCTCCTAAATTTAAAGAAAATCCTGTTCCATAGGTATATAGCTCGTTGTCAAATTGCTGTGCAGTTGCTGTATAACCACTAGAAAATAAAGCATTATCGTTGGATTCGTATACTGTACTTGCTTTTACATAGTCGGTAAAATGGGCATTCAAGTTCATCCCTAAAAACAATCTGTTTTTGTAGGATGTCGCTAAATTGGCAGATAGTTTACCGTTATAACCCGTTGCAGTAATATAATTTTCTTGATCAAAATCACCTCCTATATGATTTACGTTTGAAAAATAGGAATCTGGACCTTCTGATTCAATCAAATAGGCTTGATAAGCCATCATTGCTTGTTGAGCAGGAAATCCTAATCCACTGGTTTCGCCCAAGTACATATATAAATCAGAAATACTTTCGTTGTTTTGAAGTGTTACATATTCAACAGGCAACCCTTGTGCTTTGTTTAAAAAATATTGATCTATTGATTGTGATGGATTTGTACCTGCGGAAAATACTTTAGTGTCAAAGTCATTGGTATTGTCATAGTTTAGTGCAAATGCGATTTTAGACCAATTATTTTTCTCAGAAGCATCATTAAAAATTAAAACAGCACCAATTTGATTCAAATCGAGGGTACTCATATTTGCTTTGGTTCTAGTTCCAAAATAATCAGAACGATTATGCACATTGTATAAACTTGCTGATAAACTTGCGTAATTATTCGAGAAAAATAAAGAGCCCGCTGGATTTACATTTATTGCAGACAAATCGCCGCCCAATGCTCCAAAAGCGCCACTCATTCCTCTAAAACGAGCCGTTCCGGTTAGATTATTTAATGCATAGCGCAATCCGTCATTGCTAGTTGTTTCTTGTGCTTGGGATAATAATGAAGTTCCTAATATTAAGGATAAAAGTATTTTTTTCATTTTATATTAATTATATCAAACGTAAATTAACCTCTTCCGCCTCTTCCGCCTCCACCGCCAGAACGACCGCCTCCGCCAAAATTACCTCCCGAAGAACTACTTCTTGGAGAAGAAAAATTGGAATTATTTCTAGGGGTGTAGTTGTTATTTCGAGGTTCAGAAGTTGAATTGGTGTTTCTTGGTTCAGAAGTGTTAGTTCTTGGTGTTACTGTACTGTTTTCTCTAGGTGTATAAGATTGAGAACCTGTGGCTCTAGGATTTATATTGATTTGCTGTGAAGATCTCGGGTTTTGAAACGAATTTCTAGGTGTTACAGTTCTGGGTGTTCCATTGTAATTTGATACATCAGATCTTCTTCCATGATTGGTATAGGAGCCATTTCTACCAGAACCCGAATTATAGTAACCGTTTCCGCCTCGTCGGCCTCCGTTGTAGGCTACATTTCGACCGCGATAGCCGTACCAACCCCAGTTGTTGTAATAGCCGCCCCATCCAGGACCATAATATCCATTTCCATACCATGCATTCCATCCATAGCCCCAATTGGGTCCGTACCAAGAATTCCAGCCCCATCCCCAATTATTTCCGTACCAAGAGTTCCATCCCCAGCCGAAGTTGCTATACCCCCAATAAGGTGAATACCAATTGTTCCATCCAAATCCGGTGTCGTAATAATTGATTGTAACTGCAGTGGAATTATTTCCCCACCCTGCATAATTTTGATCGTTGTAATTGGTCTTGTAAACAATAACTGCCGTATCTTGAGGAGTGGTTGATTGATAGGAATCTACATCGGTAAAATAGGTGTAGTCGTTTTGCATTGCTCTAAATTTTTGAGCATATTCGTCCGATTTTTCTGGAGTAACCTCGTTGTTAGTTCTTGAAATTGATTCTTTTTTAGTCGTTGAAGTTGAGTAAATCCCATCATTTTCATAATATGAAACATTTTGGTAAGAACCACACGAAGTAGTAATAATTGCAACAATTCCAATAAAGAAAAATCCACATTTCTTAAGATGAATAGGGTAATTAGTTTTCATAACTCTTTTTTTTATTGTTGGACACTCCAAATTTAACTATTTTTGCCAAACATTTTAGTTAAAATTTATACAAACAATTTTTGTGCCAAAATATTTACAATGAGTAAGAACTTAACAACACGAGCAGAAGATTATTCCAAATGGTATAATGAATTAGTAGTAAAAGCTGATTTAGCAGAAAATTCTGGGGTAAGAGGATGTATGGTAATAAAACCATACGGCTATGCAATTTGGGAAAAAATGCAAGCCCAGTTAGATAAAATGTTTAAAGAAACTGGACATAGTAATGCCTATTTTCCTCTTTTTGTACCGAAAAGTATGTTTGAGGCAGAAGAAAAAAATGCTGAAGGTTTTGCTAAAGAATGTGCCATTGTTACGCATTATCGTTTAAAAAATGATGAGTCTCGTCCTGGAAAATTAATGGTGGATCCAAATGCTAAGTTGGAAGAAGAATTGATCGTACGCCCAACTAGTGAAGCTATTATATGGTCTACTTATAGAGGTTGGGTGCAATCTTATAGAGATTTACCTTTGTTGATTAATCAATGGGCCAATGTAGTGCGATGGGAAATGCGTACGCGTTTGTTTTTACGAACTGCAGAATTTTTATGGCAAGAAGGACATACCGCTCATGCTACCCGACAAGAAGCCATTGAAGAATCAGAAAAAATGATGCATGTATATGCTGATTTTGTTGAAAATTTTATGGCAATACCCGTAATAAAAGGATTGAAGACAGAGACAGAACGATTTGCTGGAGCAGATGAAACGTATTGTATTGAGGCACTAATGCAAGATGGAAAAGCTTTACAAGCGGGAACTTCTCACTTTTTGGGTCAAAATTTTGCCAAAGCTTTTGATGTAAAATTTGCCAATAAAGAAGGAAAACAAGAATATGTTTGGGGTACCTCTTGGGGTGTTTCCACCCGATTAATGGGTGCTTTGGTTATGACACATTCAGATGATAAAGGTTTGGTGTTGCCACCCAATTTAGCTCCTATACAAGTTGTTATTGTCCCAATTTATAAAACGGAAGAACAATTTGATGCCATTTCGAAACATGTGAATGGTTTGGTTGAAGCTTTACGAAAATTAGGAATTTCAGTAAAATATGATAACCGTGATACTCAAAAGCCAGGGTTCAAATTTGCGGAATGGGAGTTGAAAGGAGTGCCTGTTCGAATTGCAGTTGGGCCAAATGATTTGGAAAATGGCACCTATGAAATTGCACGAAGAGATAATTTATCGAAAGAAGTGGTCGCTCAAGAAGGGGTAACTGCTTATATTCAAAATTTATTGGCAACGATCCAAGATGAAATGTTTGCTAGTGCTTTGGATTATAGAAACACACATATTACTCCTGTAGATACTTTTGAAGAATTCAAAGAGTTGTTGGAAACAAAAGGAGGTTTTTTAGCGGCCCATTGGGATGGTACTGCAGCTACTGAAGAAAAAATTAAAGAATTAACGAAGGCAACCATTCGTTGTATTGCATTGGATCGTGTAGAAGAAGCCGGGAAATGTATCTTGACAGGCGCTCCTTCAATAGGCCGCGTATTGTTTGCAAAAGCCTATTAAAAAAAAACTGTTTTTTTTATTTTAGCACTTGCAGGAATAAAAAATAGTTGTATTTTTGCACTCGCATTACAAAATAATGTAATGGCCCGTTCGTCTATCGGTTAGGACGCCAGGTTTTCATCCTGGTAAGAGGGGTTCGATTCCCCTACGGGCTACATAAAAAAGAATTGGTTATTGGCCCGTTCGTCTATCGGTTAGGACGCCAGGTTTTCATCCTGGTAAGAGGGGTTCGATTCCCCTACGGGCTACAAAATTAGTTGTAAATAAGTTTTATAAAATAGTAATTGGTGTCTCGATTATTGTTTTATTAGTTAAAACCAAAGTGACTGTTATTAAGTTGTGGGAGGTTTTTCTTTTTTAACTAGTAGTTTATAACAATTATTACAATTAAAAAAAAAGAACAAAATGGCAAATCATAAATCTGCTTTAAAGAGAATTAGAAGTAACGAGAAAAAAAGAGTGTTGAATAGATACCAACACAAAACCACTCGTAATGCAATCAAAGCTATTCGTTTAGCAACTGATAAAGCTGAAGCTTCTGCAAAATTATCAACTGTAATTTCAATGATTGATAAGTTAGCTAAGAAAAATATCATTCATGATAACAAAGCGTCTAACTTAAAATCAAAGTTAACGAAACACGTTGCTTCATTATAGTACGTAGTTAGAAAATACACTAAAGCTCTCTTTATGAGGGCTTTTTTTTATTTGTATACTCCTTCAATTTTCAACTAAAGAGTTGATTACTATAGTGTTTTTATTAAAATAAAGATTACCTTTGCACTTTCAAAAATAAAATAAATGACTTCTATTAGAAACATCGCAATTATTGCACACGTTGACCACGGTAAAACTACTTTGGTTGATAAAATTATGTACCACTGTCAATTGTTTCGTGAAAACGAAAACACAGGAGACTTAATCCTTGATAATAATGATTTAGAACGTGAAAGAGGTATTACCATTACTTCTAAAAACGTTTCGGTTACGTATAAAGGAACAAAAATCAATATTATTGATACACCAGGTCACGCCGACTTTGGTGGCGAGGTAGAACGCGTACTTAATATGGCTGACGGTGTGTGTCTTTTAGTAGATGCATTTGAAGGTCCAATGCCTCAAACGCGATTTGTATTGCAAAAAGCGATTGATTTAGGATTAAAACCTTGCGTAGTAATCAATAAGGTTGACAAAGAAAATTGTACACCTGAAGAAGTTCACGAAAAAGTATTTGATCTGATGTTTGAATTGGGAGCAACTGAAGAACAATTAGATTTCCCTACCGTTTACGGATCAGCAAAAAATAATTGGATGTCGGATGACTTTAGAAATCAAACCGATAACATTGAGCCATTATTAGATATGGTATTGGCCCATGTAACTGCTCCAAAAGTATCAGAAGGAACGCCTCAAATGTTAATTACGTCACTCGATTTTTCATCGTTTACCGGTCGTATTGCTATTGGTCGTTTACAAAGGGGTATTTTGCGTGAAGGAATGAATGTTTCTTTAGTAAAAAGAGATGGGACAATCAGTAAATCAAAAATTAAAGAATTACATACTTTTGAAGGTTTAGGACGTAAAAAAGTTACAGAAGTTGTTGCAGGTGATATCTGTGCGATTGTTGGGTTGGAAGGTTTTGAAATTGGGGATACTGTTGCTGATTTTGAAAATCCGGAAGCATTAACATCTATCGCAATAGATGAGCCAACAATGAGTATGTTGTTTACTATTAACGATTCGCCTTTTTTTGGTAAAGAGGGTAAATTTGTAACTTCCCGACACATTAAAGATCGTTTGGCAAAAGAATTAGAGAAGAACTTGGCATTACGAGTTAATGAAACGGATTCTGCAGATAAATTTTTAGTATTTGGTCGGGGTGTACTTCACTTATCGGTTTTAATTGAAACCATGAGAAGAGAAGGCTATGAGTTGCAAATTGGTCAACCCCAAGTTATCATCAAAGAAATTGATGGTCAAAAATGCGAACCCATTGAAGAATTAACTGTTGATTTACCAGAAAATCTTTCGGGTAGAGCGGTTGAGTTTGTGACAATTCGTAAAGGCGAAATGTTATCTATGGAGCCTAAAGGTGAGCGTATGATTATCAAATTTAATATTCCATCTCGTGGCATTATTGGATTAAGAAATCAATTATTAACCGCTACGGCTGGTGAAGCGATAATGTCGCACCGTTTTATTGATTACCAACCATTTAAAGGTGAAATTCCTGGACGTTTAGGAGGTTCTTTAATTTCTATGGAAAATGGAAAAGCTATTCCATATTCTATTGATAAATTACAAGAACGAGGTAAATTTTTCGTAGATCCTAATGAAGATATTTATGAAGGTCAGGTTATTGGTGAAAATTCACGCGGCGATGATATGGTGGTGAATGTAACTAAAACTAAAAAATTAACAAACGTACGTTCTTCGGGTAATGATGATAAAGCAAGAATTATTCCTGCAATCAAATTTTCGTTAGAAGAAGCGCTAGAGTATATCCAAAAAGATGAATATGTTGAGGTAACACCAAAATCGTTACGATTGCGTAAAATCTATTTGAATGAAAATGATAGAAAACGATACAAAATAGCATAATTTTTACATCCCGATGAAAGTCGGGATTTTTTAGCCAATATAATAATGGAATTAAAATTAAAACACGGCATAGATAACTTGCTTTTCGGAATGAAAGAGCAAGATGTTACTAAAATTCTGGGTAAACCCGATACGCAATATAAAGACGAAGAAGAAAATGTAGTTTTTATGTATAACTCGAGAAAACTTCGTTTAATTTTCTATAAAGAAGAAGATTTTAAGTTAGGTTATCTTACAACAACAAATCCAATGGTTAAGATATTCCATACTACTTTTTTGGGTAAAAATTGGAGTGATGTGTATCCTGTTTTAGAAAAGAACAAGTTGAAAGTATTTGAAACCGACACTTCTGAAGGCATGATCAGTTATTTTAATGAAGAGAATTGGTTGTTCATTCATATTGATTACAATGAAATTGTAAAAATTGAGTTGGGTGCTGTTTTTAGTGATAAAGATGAATTTGATTGGAAATTTTAAAATTTGAATCATAAAAAAAGCCGCTAAGTAATTAGCGGCTTTTTTATTTATTATTGATTGATTTTAATCAATTCAACTTCAAAAATTAAGTCCGCATTAGGAGGAATTACGCCTCCAGCACCTCTTTCACCATAGGCTAAATCGGAAGGAATATAAAATTTATACTTAGATCCTTCGGGCATCAATTGAACACCTTCAGTCCAGCCTTTAATTACTTGATTCAATCCAAAATCAATCGTTTCACCTCGTTGTACACTACTGTCAAATACTTTTCCATCCAAAAACATACCCGTATAATGAACTTTAACATTGCTAGTGGCAACAGGTTTGTTTCCTGATCCTTGTTGCAGTACGATGTATTTTAAACCGCTAGCAGTAGTTGTTGCATTTGCGAATTCTAACAGGGCTTTTTCTTTGGCAGCTTTTTGTTTTTCTGCTTCTATTTTATCGGCCTCTGCTTTCTTTGCAAAATAATCTGTAAATACTTTTTCAGCATTGAACTTTTTAGCGTCTTTTCCAATTCTAATAATTTTAACGGAGTTAATTACATCATCTTTCACAATTTTATCAACTACTTCAAGTCCGCTAGTTACATGCCCAAAAACTGTATGTCTACCATCTAAATGAGGTGTTGCTTTATGTGTGATAAAAAATTGGCTTCCGTTTGTTTTAGGTCCAGCATTTGCCATCGATAAAATTCCTTTTCCAGAGTGTTTTAAATCGGCAACAAATTCATCATCAAATTTGTAACCTGGATCACCCGATCCATCTCCTTTTGGACAACCTCCCTGAATCATAAAATCAGAAATCACGCGGTGAAATTTTAATCCATCGTAGAATGGCTTTCCTTTTAATGCACCTGTAATTTGACTGTTTTTGCCTTCAGCTAAAGTCATGAAGTTTGCTACCGTGATAGGAGTTTTTTGGTACTCTAATTGTACCGTAATTTTACCTTTTGAGGTATTAAATTCGGCAAAAATTCCTTCAACTTTTTTTTCTTGTGAAAATCCTAAGTTGGAAAATCCGATCAGGGCTAATGTAAGTATTACTATTTTTTTCATGTTGTTTGTATAATTATTTTGTTGGTTTTTCTAAAAGTTCGATTTCAAAAACAATATTTGCATTGGGTGGAATTAAATCGCCGGCTCCTTGTTCGCCATAGCCTAAATGCGAAGGAATGTAAAAAATAGCTTTGTCGCCAAAGTGCATCAGTTCCACGCCTTCATTGAATCCAGGGATAAAACGCAAGTTGCCAATAGAAGATTCCATAGGCATATACCCATTTTGAGCAGCGCGCGTTGGTTCAAAGGTTCCAAATGTTTTGGCTACTTCTTCATAGCTGGTATCAAATAATTGTCCATTTTCTAAAAATCCAGCATAATGGATATAAACGGTTGTTCCAATTGAAGGTTTTTTTCCGGAACCTTTTGATACAATTTTGTAACGTAGTCCTGAAGCTGTTACTATTCCATTTTTAGTTACGTCTGAGAAAGTTTTGGCTTTATTTTCTCGGATAATTTTTGTTTTTTCTTCCCATTCTTTTTGGGCTTTGGCTTGCACGGCATAATATTTTTTGAAAATTTTTACCGCATCAAATTTTTTAGCTGTATTTCCAATGCGAATAATGCAGATGTGTTCAATTACATCTTCACTTTCAATAGTTTGAAGTACTTCAATGCCTTCGATTATTTCACCAAAAACACTATGAATGTTATCGAGCCAAGGCGTTGCTTTATGTGTGATGAAAAATTGACTCCCATTGGTTGATGGACCTGCATTTGCCATTGCTAAGATTCCCGCTTTTGAATGTTTTAAATCGGGATGAAATTCATCTTTAAATTTATAGCCTGGACCACCAGATCCGTCGGCGTTTGGGTCGCCACATTGTGCCATAAAATCTGGAATCACACGGTGAAAAGTTAAGCCGTCATAAAACGCTTTTCCTTTGAATTTTTCATCAACAAATGGATTTTTTCCTTCGGCTAATGAAACAAAATTAGCGACTGTGTTTGGAACTTTTTCATATGCTAATTTAGCAATCATTGTACCTTTTGAAGTTTCAATTTCGGCATATAGTCCTTCTCCTAAATGATCATAGGACTTAGAACAAGACGAAAAAAACAAGACGAAACTTACGAGTAAAAAAGAAATGGATTTCATAGTCTTACAATTAATTTTGAGCTTGTGGGTCGGGTTGAATATCTTTCAAGGTTACCGTACAAATAATGGGTTGGTTTACCCCAATTTTTTTATCGTCTCCATGGTAACCATAAGCCATGTGGGAAGGGAATAGAAAGGAAACTGTTTCCCCTTTTTTCATTAACTTAATGCCGTCTCGCAATCCAGTAATCATATTTTGCTTATCCACATAATATACTTGAGGTTTTGTATCGGATTTAGTATAAATGATTGTGTTTTCAATATCTTTTACTTCATAATCAAAATAGGCAATATCACCTCTTTTTGGAAAGGCTGTTGCATCATCAACTTTGGTTTCATATTTGTACCAATAGCCTTTGTTTGAAGCGGTATATTCTTTTAGTGTGTCATTTTTGATGATGGAATCAATAATTTTTTCTTCGTTGGCAACTAATTTTTTATTGCGCTCAATAGATTTTTTAATGAACGTTCCTGAAGTATGCGAAATGGGTCTGCGGGCTTCTTCTTGACGTTGCGAACAGCTGCAAATAAAAACCAAAAATGTGCAAGCGAATACTAGTGGTTGTAATTTCATTTTACTTTTTTTCTGTGGCTAAAATACGAATAAATTCTTGAACGGTTTCGGCTAAGCTTGCATCCGATTTTCCACCGGCAGCATTGATGTGCCCCCCACCATTGAAGTGTTTTCTGGCAAATTGATTTACGTCAAATTCGCCTTGTGAACGGAACGAAATTTTAATAATTCCTTCTTCTTTGTTTTCAATGAAAATGGCTGTAAAATCGATTCCATTTATACTTAATCCATAATTAACGATACCTTCTGTATCTCCTTTTTGATGGCCAAAAGTGTCTAATTCATCCTGACTTAAAGTAATATAAGACGTTTTGTATTCGTTTAATATTTTTAAATTTTGCAAGGCTTTACCAAGTAATAATAATCGATTGTAACTTGAATTATCAAACAGTAAATTGTGAATTTCACTATTGTTGATCCCTCGATCGATTAAATCAGCTACACATTTGTGCGTTGCGCCGTTTGTTTTTGGAAAACGGAAACTTCCTGAATCGGTTACAATTCCGGTATATAAACAGGTGGCAACGGTTTTATTCAATAGATTTTCATAACCTAAAGTATAAATAAAATCATATACCATTTGACACGTTGACCCGTAAGCAGTATCTGAAAAAGTATAGGTAGCATACGTATCTGGAAATTGGTGATGATCAATCATGATACTGGTTGCATTTAAAGCAGTTAGTGCTTTTTCCATAATCTCTCCAGTACGATGTAGTGCATTGAAGTCAAGAGTAAAAATAAGATCACATGCTTCCAATAGGGTAGTACATTTTGCTGTATTTTTTTCAAACAGTAATACGTTTTCGATTCCGGGTAACCAAGCCAAAAAATCGGGAAATTCGTTAGGTGCAATGACTACTACATCATGTTGTTTTTGTAGTAACGTATGATAAAGTCCTAAGGTAGAGCCCATAGCATCTCCATCTGGATTTCTGTGTGGTATTATTACTATTTTTTTTGGTGAAGCTAATAGTGACTTTATGGCTTCAATTTCATTTGCGTGCATCATACTGCGAATATATTATTTTGTAGCCGATTTTGCAATAATTGTGCCTAACGTTTTAGGGAAAAATGCCCTTTAATTGTTTTTCCATCGCCCAATTGAATTTGAAACCAATAATCAGCACTGGGTAAAGGTGTTCCATTTAAGGTTCCATCCCAAACTTGATTTTGTGGGTTGATTTGGTAAATAAGTTTTCCATAGCGATCAAAAATCGAAATGTATCCATTTCCTGTGAGGCGTTGGTTTAAGTTTTTGATGTACCAAAAATCGTTAATACCATCGCCATTAGGTGTAAAATATTTAGGATAATCCAGTAAGAAAAAAGTAGTGGTACTAATACCACATCCTTTGGTATCTTTTACATAAAGGGTGTATTCACCTTCATTCAGATGCGTAAATGTGGGCGAAGTTTGGTAGTTTGACCCATCTAATGAGAATGTATACGTACTGGGTCCATTAAATTCTACCGTAATGGAATTGTTTTCTGAAAAATCTGTAATACTAATATTTTGTATTATAGCTATACCAGAAGCTGTAACGGTAAAGTTTTTTGTTTTTGTACAATTTGAAGCATTGGTGAGCGTTACTGAATAATTTCCAGGATTTGCTACAGTAATGGTTTGCGTATTTTGAACTGGATTTGTATTCCAAGAATAACTTGTAAAACCATAACCTGCATCCAGTAAAGCTGTCGAATTTTCGCATAAGCCTACTTCTTCATCTGTAATTATGGTTGGGAAAGTTGCCACAATTAATGCTACAGGATAATCGCTGTAACAGCCATTTGTGTTCATTACGCGTGCATAAATGATTTGATTATAAGGCGTAATATTCGTGTAATTTGTTGGTAATGCTACCGTGCTCGTTGTGTTTTCAAAAAACGAGATGGTATAATTGGAAGGTAAATTTGTGAATAATTGTGGGATAATTGCACTCAAATTAATAGAAGTACTGCCGTCTTGATTTGTATCGGTATCGCAAATGACGAAAGAGGTTGCGTTAACGAGTAAGTCAGTTGCATATTCAATGCGAATATTTCCTGTGGTTTGGCAATTCGAACCATAATTGATTTCGACACTATAATCTCCTGCTGAAGTTACTTCATATGTTGCTTGTAATGCCCCTGTTATTGCGATGTTGTTATGATACCATTGATAACTTATTGCACTTGGTTGGTTAGCATTCAGTATAATGGTTTCAGTTGGACAAAGTGCTGTTCCATTTGCCAATAATCGATCGGCGCCTAAATCAACCTCAAAATTAAAACTACCTCCTCCTAAGAATATAGCCGAATCGTATCGGTAATTGCCTTCATCAGCGATGGCTAATTTGATGTGATAGGTTGTGCCGGGAGTTACAGCTGCTTGCGCCGTCATTACTTTAGTTTGTCCATTGAAATTGGTTGGATGTTCGGTAGTATTGAAGGCATCAAAGTAGTTGGCATTGGCTGCAGGGCAAAGTGTACCCGAACCCCTCACGGTATTCACTTTTACCGGTGTTGTTGTTCCAGGAATAACCGCTAAATTTTCATAGGTGCTAGCTGTAATTTCTTTTAATAAAAAAACAAAACCATCTGTGTAATTGCATTGGTTTGCCGAGGGATTTAAAAGGTATTGTTCGGACGAAAAAATATAATCAAAACTAATATGATCACCTAGTGGAATAAAATCAAATTCTAAAACAGTTGCGTTGAAGGAATTGCTCAAACCTAATGCTTGATTTAAGTCGGAATCACCATTCCAACCCATGTTTCCTCCATCATCTGATAGCGTAGCATTTGGCCCAATGGTATTCGCTGTTTTACCTGTGGTTAGTACAATTCCGTTTGCAAATGGGAAAGAGGAACCTTGAGCATCAAAATAGCCAAAACTTTTTTCACCTGTTGTAAAGTTTCCCCCCGACACCGAGACATTGAATACGTTAGCACAAGGACTGTTTATTAATTTATCTTGGATGAGTTGTTGGGCAGTGTAACTTTCGTCTACGGAAATATATTGTGCATTTCCCCAATGAAAGGCAATGCCAAAAATGATAAGCCAAGTATGTTTTACTATCCCCATAGTACCTACAAAGATACTATAAATCTCTCTTTTTTAGAATATAAAAAGAGGCAATAATAAATAGGCCCGTCCAAACCAATACGATGCTAATTTCTGAAAAATGAATGCTGTAATCTTTTATGATTTTACTGCCTCCCATCGCTTTTTCTATTGATTTTACAGCGTTGAATCTTGAAAAAGGTTCCCGACTTAAATTCCACATGGATTCCATTGGAAAATACTTGATCATCGCATCGGCAAAGTTTTTTGATTTGTCATTGCCGCCTAATATGACAAATTTCACCATCCAATATATGATTTGCTCTGCCACAAACCATAATGTTAAAAAGCCCAGAGCAAAAGCACTTCGTTTTACTAATATTCCTAAAAATAAACAGAATGAAAAAAAGGCAAACAGTTTGATAAAAAAGGCCAAGAGGTATTCCAAATCTGAAAAAACGATGCCTATTTCATTATAGGACGAAAAAGAATAGCCTAATATTAAGGAGAGAATGAACACAAAAAAGGTTGAAGCCACTGCAAATATTCCTACTACGAGAAATTTTGAAATGATGAACTCTTTTTTATTCAGCCCATCGATTAAATTTTGTTTTAAGGTTCCGTAGGTGTATTCATTGGCCATCATGGAAACAATAACTACGGCTAAAAATATTTTAAATAACGCAGCAATAAAGGTGTTAAAATGCCATATGTAGGGAAAATTGAAAATTCCTTGGTCGGCGATTCGGATTTCGTTTCCGAATATGGTGAATTTTATGGAGCTAATTAGGGCAATCGAACTCAGCAAGATAAAATAGGCAAGAACTAAAATGCGACTCGCTTTGTTTTTCCAAATTTTCTGAAATTCTATGGAGAGTAATCTTTTCATTTTTTGCTTTAGTTTTTAGTTAATTCTAAAAATTGTTCTTCTAAACTATTTTTTCGTTTTACAAGATGTTCTAATACAATATTATGTTGGAAAAGATAGGTGTTTAGATCCTCTGCTGCCAAATCTTGTTTTAGGAAAACCAATAATTTTCCTTCCGATTCTTTTGTTCGTTCTATGGAACTATGGTTTTGGAGTACATTTTGTAATTGGGTAAGGTCTTTGGCTTTCAATTCAAAAAAGCTATGGGTTTCTATCATGTTGTGAACAGATCCTTGATACAACATTACCCCTTTTTGGAGCACAACAACATGACTGCATACTTTTTCTACTTCGTCTAATAAATGGGATGCCAATAATATGGTGGTGCCTTGAGCGGCAATTACTCGTATGATGTCTCTGATTTGACGAATTCCTTGCGGGTCTAGTCCGTTTGTAGGTTCGTCTAAAATTAATATTTCAGGATCGTTCAATAGGGCAGAAGCAATGGCTAAACGTTGTTTCATTCCTAGAGAAAAAGTGTTGAATTTGTCGTTTTTTCGCTCTAATAGCCCAACTAATGCTAGTTTTTCATCCACTTTTGTGAAGGGAGTTCCTTTTATTTTACACACCAATTCCAAGTTTTCTTTGGCCGACATATATGGATAGAAATTAGGACGTTCAATGATGGCGCCTACTTTTTTTAACGCTTGGTGGGTATCGAGTTTTCCTTCAAACCATTCAAAATCGCCTGACGTCTTGTTCACTACGTTCAATACAATGCCTAAGGTGGTTGATTTTCCAGAACCGTTAGGTCCCAAAATACCATACACATTTCCTTTTTTTATTTCAAACGAAACATTTTTAACAGCATGTAATTTCCGATTGAAAATTTTATTGAGGTGGGTAATTTTTAATATGGTTTCCAAAATCTTTTCTTTATTATTTTTACATAAGTCGAACAAAGATAGAATTTGTTACCCGAATTAATTCCCAAAAAAAAATCCCTATTAGCCGAACAGCTATTAGGGATTGTATTAGTTGAAGAAAGCCGAATTAATAGTTTGTAAAATTATTGATTTTCACATTTTGGGCCTTTAAGTCGTGCATTAAATTGTACAAGCCAAAGAAGGTTCTGTTGATGTAAATAAAATGTTTGGATCCACGATTGCCATTCATGTTGCGCAATTCGGTGCTTTTTGAGTATCGCACGCCTAAATCGGAGATCTGTCCAAAAAAATCATCATCTGAAAAATCAAATTCTTCTACATGAAAGGGTCTCGCGAATAAGCTGAGTAATTCATGGAACATATCGGTGAAAAATTCCGTTTCTTCAGGCGAATCATCAGTTCTAAGTATTTCTAATTCGTACAATTTTGATTTGAAATACGTAGGGTTTTCTAGGTTTTCTTTTTTAGCCAATTCAAAATACGGAATATAAAAATCTTCGGGTACTTCCTTAATACAACCAAAATCGAGTGCTACCAGTTGGGTATCTTTTGTAATTAAAAAGTTCCCAGGGTGCGGATCGGCATGTACTTTTCTCAGATTGTGCATTTGAAACATGTAAAAATCCCACAATGTTTGCCCCAATAGATTTGATTTTTCGGGATCGGAATTGTAAGCTGTAAATTCAGATAGATGTTCGCCTGTCATCCAATCCATCGTGATGATTTTTTCGGACGACCATTCGGGATAGTAGCTCGGGAAAAGTAAATTAGGAATGTTCTGGCAAGATTTTGCCATTTCCATACTTTGTTGGACTTCGTTGATGTAATTGGTTTCTTCTACCAATTTGTCTTCGACTTCTTTAAAATATTTATCCGAATCTTTCCCTCTGATGTTGAACATTTTGATGGCAATGGGTTTTACCATGGCTAAATCAGAGCTAATACTCTCGGCTACCCCAGGGTATTGGATTTTAACGGCTAATTTTTTGCCTTGTTTTGTAGCTTGGTGTACTTGACCAATACTTGCGGCATTAATGGATGTTGTATTGAATGTATCAAAAATTTCTTGTGGTAGTTTTCCAAAATATTTTTTGAATGTTTTGTTTACTAGGGGAGGCGATAACGGCGGGACAGAAAATTGCGCTAAAGAAAATTTTTCTACATATGCCCGAGGTAATATGCTTTTTTCCATGCTCAGCATTTGTGCTACTTTTAAGGCACTGCCTTTCATTTGCTTTAAGCCGTCATAAATATCTGCAGCATTATTAGTGTTAAGGTTTTCTTTGGCTTCAGTTTCGGTTTTTGTGATTTTATCTCCATAATATTTGAGGTAATTCACGCCTACTTTTGCTCCAGTTTGAAGAAGTTTTGAAGCGCGTTGAATTTTTGACGTTGGAATACTGTCTATGGTTTTCATTTGGGTTGCCTTTGTATTACAGTTTGAATGCCGCTTTTTCTTGCCACATAAATTTTCCGAAGTCAATTAAACTTTTAAAGGGAGTGGTATCCATCAAATCAAAACTTGTATTTACCGATTTTTCAATAAAAATATCTGTTTTTTCAAAGGCTAATGAAGTGTCTTCTATCCAAAATTTTAGCGTAAATAAAAATTGCACCCAAGCCATTTCACTCATTGCTTTTTCTTGGAATTCGATAAATTTTTCTTGTTTCAAATCGATTTTTTCAATGGCCAAGTTGTCAAAGAACTGTTGGAACTGTTTTCTCAAGTCGGATAATTTTGAAACGCTTTTTAATTTGTTTTTATCTTCTTTTAATAAGGCAATTACAAAGCTTCGATTGGCCGTTAACATTTCAAAATAGGTGAAATAACAACTCAATAATTGCGTACGGGCATCATAGGATTTAAAATCCTCACTTTTTTCTAGCATGTGTAAAGCTTGTTCAAATAGTGACGAGAAAAATGTTTTCTCAATTTGGTCAAAGGATGAAAAATTCCCATAAAATGAGGCTTCTTCAAAGTTGTATTGTTTTGCAAATTGATAAACAGATTGGGGTTGTTTGTTGTGCTCTAAAAAGTAATCTACGTAGAAACTAATAATAACTTGCGGTGTAATTTCTTTTTGCTTTGCCATGGTTGTTTGAATTTTAACAAAGGTATAAAATGTTTAATAAAATAAATAAAAGATTAAACAAAATATTTTGTTAAAATTTGGGCGTAAAAAAACCTCAATTACGCATTTGCAATTGAGGGTAAGAGACAATAAATGTTATTTCTATGATTTTTGTTCTTTGTTAAAGTACACCAAATAGTAATACATTTGTTTTTCTTCGTCCCAACCTTTTTCAACGAACTTTTCCGCGCTTTCCGGATTGATGAAGTCCAATTTGATTTGGATGTTGGTGTCTAATTGTATGGTATTTTTTAATGTACGACGTACATCAGTTACAGCAGCGTTGGCAATTGGAAAACTCGATACATCTTCAATGCTGTATTTTGCCCCTTTATCAACTTTATAATTTTTGAATTCTGGAATAAATTCTGGATTTTGCATGACTTCGTTCAAGAAAGCTGTTTCCTCAAATTCATCATTTTTAGCAAAGTGATTGATGGCACGATTCATAAACAAAACTTCTTGTTGTTTGTCTTCGGCAGGTAAAACCACTTCTTTAGCAAACTCTTGACAAAATTTCAAATATTTTTTAGTCATGAAGTTTTCATCTTGAAAAGCATCTACAGATAAGAAATGTTCTAACCAATAACGGGCATCATAACGGTTGCTGTCGACGGTTAATATTTTGTAACCTTCTTCTTTCTTATAGTTAAAAATGATACAGCCTTTGTCCAATTTATTCAAATTGATACCTTGTTGTAGAATCATTTCTAAATTGCTTCCGTTTTCTTCAAATTGCAAGAAATCGGTTTGAATTTCGCTTTTAAAAACACCGATAGCATCTACCACATTATTATCAATCGAAACGTGTGTAAAGTAGGCGACATATACCTCTCCGTTTTTGATGTGCGGGTGGTTGGATTGTTCAAAAAGATGTTTCGTTATTTTTTTTGAAACATTGTGAATTTCGCCAGGATTTGTAAAAACTTCGCTAGCAAAATTAAACATTTCATTGTATTCTAAATCTACTTCATGCGCAAACTGAAAGTAGTTTTCTTCCTTTTCGCGAAACGATTTAAAGAAGAATTCTTTTAATAAAGGCATGATTTCATCGTTCAGTCCGTAAGGATTTTCAGATAAAAAGCTGGCTTCGTTTCTACTTTTGTTTCCTACTCTGTGAATAGAAAGATTTTCAATATGAGCGTTAAATAAGTTGATCATTATTAATGTGTCAATTCGTCAATTGGTCAATTTGCCAATTAACAATGTTAGTATTAAGTTTTTATAATTGGCACATTGCCATAGTAGCACATTGGCTAATTGTTTAATTCCAGTTTTCTTCAAATCCCATATCTTCAAAGCTGTCATCGCCTTCAAACATATCGTAATCTTCGTCGTCCAAGTCGTCTTCAAATTCACCAAACATATCTTCTTCAGATAAATCACCTCTTAGGCCACTTTGTAAGGCTTCGGCTGGAAGTTCTCCATGCGAAAAGAGTAGGGCAGGATAAGTTTCGTTGGTTTCTTTATCTTCAATTGCTGCTAACTCTACAAAGAAGGTCCACATGCTAAATAAATCATACACATACACTAATTTAGTATTTTGTTCGTGTACTAATTCGTCTATGGCATATTCCGACATGGTTTTAATTTCGCCTGGAATATCTCCTGTATCAAACATTGGGATGCCATCTTCTTCGTGCCAAGCCCAATCATTTGCACAGGTATAAAAAGCGCCTACTTCGGTACCGTCAAAGCCAAAAGCATTGGTAAGTGCGTTGTGTAAATCTTCTAAGGTGTTGTTGCTTTCGATGGCAATATCTCTAAAAATATCTTCTTCGGCATCGAGGATCGCTCTGAATTTATATATCATAATGGTTGCAATTTTACGAAAGGCAAAAGTAAGTATAAATTACGATTTTCGATTTACGATTTTCGATTTGTTGATAAGATTTTTCTGAATTCATGTAATAATTACAATTCATCCTCGAAAAATGACAGTTGGGTTACTTTGAATTTTTTTGTTGGTTATTTCTATTGAATTTTGTCTCAGAAATAGTAACAAAGTACTTATGATTCAGCTGGTCCTATATTTAATTAACTTTATTGTGCAGTCAATTAATTTTAACTAATTTTATTGTAAATCTTACCTATGTTACAAAAACTTATCAAAGAAGTTCCTCGAGCGGTAATATTATCCCTTTCTGTTTTTTTAGTTTTATTGGTAATAAAATTAATGACAGGAATTACCATACAGTTGAATCAATATTTATGGGTAAATTTTGGTTATACCATGTTGTATGGCTTAACGCTATATTTTGCTAATGCTTATTTGTTTATCTATTTGGATGGTATTTTTGAAGCCGAAAGGTTTTCAAAAAAAAGGATAAGTTTAGGTTTTTTGGGTTCGTTTGTAATTTCAGTAGGTACAATTTTTTTGTTGCGAATTGTTGAAGATGTGCTTATAGAAGGATCAAGTTTTGAAGAGTTTTTTCAAAATGAAACTATGGTAAATTATGTAGTGACCATAATTATTACGTTTTTTGTAACCTTAGCATTTCATGCGTTTTATTTTTACAAGGCGTATCAAGATAATAAAGTTAACCAACATAAAATCATTGCAGGAACAGCTTCAGCACAGTTTGAAAGTCTTAAGAATCAAATTGATCCCCATTTTTTGTTTAATAGTTTGAATGTGTTGTTTTCTTTAATTGAAGAAAATCCAATTGCAGCCCAAAAATTCACAACATCCTTATCAAAAGTATATCGCTATGTTTTGGAACAAAAGGACAAAGAATTGGTATCGGTTGCCGAAGAAATTGCCTTTGCCCAAATTTATATGGATTTACTCAAAATGCGATTTGAAAACAGTATCCTATTTGAAATTGAAGATAGATTTGATAACGAAGATGCAAAAGTGGTCCCATTAGCGCTGCAATTATTGCTTGAAAATTGTATCAAACATAATGAAGTAAGTGAAACCAAACCGCTTCATATCAAAATTAGTGTTCATAATGGTGCGTTAGTTGTAGCCAACAATTTACAAAAGAAAGATGTATTATCTGGCAGAAAAGGAGTTGGATTAGAAAATATTGTAAATCGATATGGAATTCTAACCAATAGAAAAGTTATAGTAGAAGAAAATGAAAAGGAATTTAAAATAAGCATACCCATATTAACCAAACAAATTTCAGTTATGGAAACCAAAACACTATTATCAGAAAATGCTGCTTACGCTAGAGCCAAAAAACGTGTAGAAGAATTGAAAGGCTTTTACGGAAATGTAACAGCTTATAGCATCGTAATACCAACATTGGCAATAATAAATTACAATACATTTTGGGGATTTCAATGGTTTTGGTTCCCGATGTTAGGTTGGGGATTAGGTGTTTCATTCCATGCGTTTGGCGTTTTCGGATATGGAAAATCGTGGGAAGAACGAAAAATTCAAGAAATTGTAAATAAAGAAAACAATAATACTAATTGGGAATAAAAATTCAAAAGCAATATCAATAACAATAAAAAAATCAATTTCAAATTCAATAACAATTTCAAATTCAGTAAAAAAATTATGGAAAATATAACTTCAGAACAAATTCGCTATGAGGAAGCGGTAAAAAGAGTAAAAAAGATCAAAGGATTTTATACGCATGCCTTAGTATATTTGGTAATTAATAGTATGTTAGTCATTTTAAATATTCAAAACATGAATGAGGGTGAAAGTTATTTTCAGTTTAAAAATTTCATGACCGCTTTCTTTTGGGGAATTGGGTTGTTAGCGCATGGTTTGTCAACATTCTTACCTTATTTTATTTTAGGCAAAGATTGGGAAGAACGCAAGATTAAAGAATTGATGGAGAAGGAAAAAGCGAATAAGTGGGAGTAATATAATGTGTCAATTTGATAATGTGTCAATTTGAAAATTTAATAAATTATGCAAAACGAAAATATTCCCCCTTTGGGGGTTAGGGGGCTGAAAATCATCATCATCGAAGACGAAAAACCAGCAGCCCGATTGTTGCAACGTAAAATTGAAAAACTAGGTTTTTCTATTACTGCATTATTGCATTCGGTGGCAGATTCCTTGGCATGGTTTCAAAAGAATCCGCATCCCGATTTGATTTTTCTCGACATTCAATTGTCAGATGGTTTGTCGTTTGAGTTGTTTGAGCAAATAGATATTAAAAGTTCGGTGATTTTTACTACGGCTTATGATACTTATGCGTTGCGTGCTTTCAAACTCAATAGCATTGATTATTTGTTGAAACCTATAGACGAAGACGAGCTTTCTGTCGCTATTTCAAAATTCAAAAATCAATTTCAAAAAAATACACTTTCTAATTTGGATATTGATACCATAAAACGGATGTTGGTCAATCCCCTTGCAAAAGAATATAAAAAACGATTTTCGATAAAAATCGGACAGCAATTAAAAGTAATTTCTATTGATGATATTGAGTGTATTTATAGTGAAAACAAAGGAACTTATCTGCATACCATAGATAATCGCGATTATTTGATTGATGCCACTTTAGAAGAATTGGAAACCGAAATCAATCCCAAAGATTTTTTCCGCGTGAGTCGTAAATTCATAATTCCACTAAAAGCAGTAAAAGAAATTCAAGTGTATTCTAATTCACGATTAAAAATTATGTTGCCCACCTATAAAGGCGATGAAGTAATCGTTTCAAGAGAAAAAGTTACAGATTTTAAACAGTGGATCGGTTAATTTAGTATTGTTTTGCGTATACCAATCATTGCAAAAATCAATAAGCTATAAACGATAAAGAATGGGACAATTAAATCAATCCAGCCCATGGGTAACATCAAAGCAATAATTAATAATTGAAAACCCAGTCCATATAACGAAAGTAGGGTCATAAACCAATTGGGGAAGGTTTTTACCTTATACGCTTCAGCGTCTAGGAAATGAATAATTTTGTCGAATGTTCCATAAAAAACAGTGTAGATTCCGAATAAAATATTCACTGCTTTTTGGGTTTCACCGGGTAAGGCTCTTGGTGTTTTGTATTCAAATATTTTACTGGTCGTATCCCCGCCAACCGATTTATTTCTCAAAATTACATAGTAATAATTATAGAGTGTTCCTTGTAATTGGATGCCAATAAAAGCTAGTAAGGCCCACCAAATTGTTGTGTCTGACACATAACAAATGGCCATTAATAACAGAAAATTTAAGATAATGTCAAATACACTGTCCAGATAGCGACCCACATAGGAAGGGGTGTTTTTCAAACGGGCCAATTCGCCATCGGCAGCATCAATTCCAGATTTTAAGAGTATGAAAATTGCGGCGGCCAAATAATGATGGTACAAAATACAATAGATTGCAATAAGTCCCGATAGTCCAAACAAGAGGGTTACATGAATAGGAGTAAAGCGTGTTTCTTTTAGTTGCAGCGCGAAAAACCTTCCAAAAGATCTTCCATAATCAGACAAATCTAAAAATTTATCTGAAGCGTTTAATTTTGACATGTAATGTGAATAACAAAGAACTGTGACAATATAGTCGGACTGCAAAAGTAGTATTATTTTTCTGTTCCTTTTTTATTTTCTAATAGTAAATAAAATTGCACACTGAATAAGAATGTTGCCAATACTAAATGTATTGTCTGACTCCCAAAAGGAAAATCAACATACACCATGATTACTCCAGAAATAATTTCGAAGATTAAAATTCGAACTACCCAATTTACTTTTTCAAAACCCAATTGAAGATTTCTATTTCGAAGTAGTAAAAATAAATTCGCTAAAAAAACCACTATTGAAAAACTTCGATGTACGTAAAATGTAATTTCAGGCTGTAACAACCAAAACGTTTTGGGTGCTCCCGATTTTTCAATGGTATCAATGAACTCGCGAACATAGGTTCCTAAAACCACTTGAACAACGGTAAGAACTAATACGATAACAAGCGCTATACTAAACTTTGTGTCATATTTTCTGAGATTATTTTTAGCTGAAACGGCATAAATTACATACAACTGTAACCCCACAATTAAAAAGGCAGTAAGCATGTGAGTGGTGATTTTAACCGGACTTAATACCGAATCCACTACTGTTTTTCCCAACCAAGCCTGAAAACCCATCAAAACACAAACCAATAGCGAATAGGCTACTATTTTTTTGTTTTCTTTCCAATAACCAAATGCAAAGATAAATGCAACAAAACAAGCTATTCCAGCCAAAGCACCCAATAATCTGTTGATGTATTCAATCCAGGTATGTGCTGGGTTAAAAATCGCATAATCGTGTTTGGTATACGCTTCCCAATTGGTTCCCGAAAAAGAGTCAGTAGCTGTAAAATCAGATTTTGCTACAAGTAATCCTTCATTTTTGATAATTACTTGGCCTTTATCGTAGGTTTTGTTGGGTGTAAATTCAAGTTCTTTTTGTTCGGTGGGTGGTATATAATATCCGAAACATTTTGGCCAGTCTGGACAACCCATTCCTGAGCCAGTCATTCGAACCAATGCGCCCGCTAGAATGACCAAATAAACTAAAATTAATGCTGTTTTTGCAACAGTTAGAAAATACTTTTTCATGCGTAATGATTCCAGTTTTGCAGATTTTTTAATTATATTTTTTTTAACCCTAATTTTTCAGCACGCGTTAAAACAAATTCTTTGGCCGCTTCATATTCGTTCTGGATTTCCCCTTCTAAAATTGCTTCTTTAACTGCTTCTTTTAATATTCCTATTTCTCTACCAGGTTTCAAGCCAAATAATGCCATAATTTCTTCTCCAGTAATAGGGGGTTGAAACACACGAACACGGTCTTTCTCTTCAACCTCAATAATTTTATCTTTTACAATGTCAAAGTTTTTATGATATTTTTGGAATTTCTTCGGGTTTTTAGTGGTGATATCCGCTTTGCACAAGGTCATTAAATTGTCAATATCTTCTCCGGCGTCAAAAACCAGGCGTCTTACCGCACTATCAGTAACTATGTCTTCAGCAATTACAATAGGTCGCGAACTCATCATGACCATTTTTTGCACAAATTTCATTTTGTGATTCAAAGGCATGTGCAAACGTTCGAAGATTTTTTTGACCATTTTGCCTCCCAAAAATTCATGCCCGTGGAAGGTCCAACCTTGTTTTTTATTGAATCTTTTAGTGGGAGCTTTCCCAATATCGTGAAGTAGTGCTGCCCAACGCAACCAAACATCTTCTGTGTTGGGACAAATATTATCTACAACCTCAAGTGTGTGGTAAAAGTTGTTTTTATGGGTATGACCTTCTACTTCTTCTACATTGTTCAAAGCCGTCAATTCAGGTAAAATGATGTCGAGTAGCCCAGTTTGATACAGGTGTAAAAATCCTATAGATGGTTTTTCAGAAGCCAGTATTTTGTGCAATTCATCCACAATCCGTTCTCCTGAAATGATGTGAATTCGCTCTTTGTTTTTTGAAATTGCGGCTAATGATTCGGACTCAATTTCAAAATTCAATTGGGTGGCAAAACGAATAGCACGCATCATGCGTAAGGGGTCATCCGAATAGGTGATATCTGGATTTAAAGGTGTTTTGATGATTTTGTTTTCTAAATCGGATACACCATTAAAAGGGTCAACTAAATCGCCAAAATTTGCTGAATTCAATGAAAAAGCTAGCGCATTTATGGTAAAATCACGACGTTCTTGATCGTCTTTTAACGTGCCGTTTTCTACTATTGGGTTACGACTATCGTGTGTATAGGATTCTTTTCGAGCACCCACAAATTCGATATCCATATCATCATAGCGCAACATAGCCGTACCATAATTTTTAAAAACCTGTACTTTGGGATGAAATGGGATGAGTTGGGATACTTTTAATGCCAGTTCAATTCCACTTCCAACAGCTACAATGTCAATGTCTTTTTTATGGTTTCGATTCAGTAGGATATCGCGTACAAAACCACCAATCACATAGCATTCCAAGTTGAGTTCTTGAGCTGCTTTGGCTATGATTTTGAAAATAGTATGTTCTAACTGTTGTTTGTAATTCATTTTTTTATTCGTCAATTTGACAATTCGTCAATGTGTCAATTACTTATCAAACAACATCATTGGCTAATTTACAAATCGAAATATTGGCACATTTTTATTTGCGAATCACTTTTACCTGACTATCTAAACCTAATTTGATAATCGTAGAAGGATTTTTGCATACTTTATCGTGATGCAAATTTACTACATAGTCGACACCTTTTATAATTTCCGGGCTAATTTCTTTGAAAGTTTTTGGTGTAAACATACCAGATATATTGGCAGAAGTCGAAACCAATGGTTTTTTCATGCGCTCCATGAGTTTAAAGCAAAAAGGTTCTGTTACGATGCGGACTCCTAAAGTTTGGTCTTCTGCGATGATGTTTTTTGCTACATTTCTCGGATTATCAAGGATTAAAGTGGTAGGTTTTTCCGATAAGTCAAGAATCTGCCAGGCCACCTCAGGAATTTCTTTGAAAACATTATACATCATACGTTCTCCATTCAATAAAACAATCATGCTTTTCGTTTCCTCGCGTTGTTTTAAAGCATATATTTTTTGTATGGCCTCTTCATTTGTAGCGTCACAGCCAATACCCCATACCGTATCGGTTGGATATAAAATAATACCACCATTTTTGATTACTTCGAAAGCATTGTGTACTTCGGTATTGATGTCCATGTTACAGATTTAAATAGTTGAAGGCTTTTTCAGCAAATTTATGATTGAGATCTCTACATTCGTCTAGTAATCCGTCATAAATTACTCCTTTATTCAAATGTTGAAGCGCCTCATCAAAAGTTGATATAATGGGTTGGTGTTTGAAATCGAAAAATTTCGAAGAATTTGGTATGGCAACCACTTTTTTCCCCAACAACATGGCCCAATACATAGTATGATAGCTGTCGGTTATAATGTTTTCGGAACTGCCAATAAATTGAATCAATTCTTCTAGATTAGTGGTATTCGACGAAGTAGCAAAATTTTGATACTTAGTTGTAATGTGTTCTTTTTTGAGCGTGTCTTTATGAAAAACAATGCCTACTTCATTAGAAAGGGTAAACTGTTGATCAAAAATAGGGTGCAAACAACTCACACAGGGCACATATTCGCCCGGCATGTTGTAATCTCTGGTTCCAACTAATCCAAATTTATGAATATCTACGTTGTATTTTGAAACTTTTCCATAGGTTTTGGGCGATTTTTCGTTGTGTCCTACACCCCAAAGCACTATTTTTTTTCCTTTTTGAGTTAATTTTTCAAACAGTTGCATTTGCTTATCAAAACCACTGCGATTGAGTAATCCGCCACCGCCAATTATGAGTGACCGATTAGAAATTTCGTTGATGAAATGCGAGCGTACGGCTTTATCTTCACTTTTATAATCAAAAATGTCAAGACTTTTTCCTTTTAATACTTCAAAATAATGATGGGGTGCGCAATAGTAATCCCCAATGTTTTTTTTGTCGATTCGATGAATAGTAACCACATCGTTATTCTGCTGCTCAGCGTTTACAATAGCTTGTATTACGTTTCGCTTGTTCCAATTGCGTTCTATGGATTTGAAGATATTCATCAATTAGGTATTTTATACCACAAAACTATAAATTATTTTATATTTGGAGGTAATTCCCCAACATTGTTTTATTTTCGCAGTATGAAAAGTATTTTTAATCCTGAATTTGCCGCTAATAAAGATTTCATTGAAGCATGTATCGCTCAGTATTCCAATCTAGGTACTTATATTTATAAAGGAAGTCGAAATAGTCTTAAAATCTTTGAATTAAACGATAGCGCGATTTGTATTAAAGCCTTTAAAAAGCCTCATTTTTTTAATAAAATCATCTATGCCTATTTTCGAAAAAGCAAAGCAAAACGCTCGTTTGAATATGCACAATTATTATTAGAGAAAGGTATTGGAACACCTAGTCCAATAGCATTCTTTGAAAATTTTGATGCTATCGGATTAAAAGACAGTTATTATGTTAGTGTTTTTTTAAAGACCGATTTTAGATTTCGCGAATTATTAAAACTTGAAGATGAAGTGAAAAAAGAAGCTATTCTTCGACAATTTGTTGCTTTTACTTACAAACTACACCAATCTAATATTGAATTCATTGACCATTCAGCAGGTAATACATTAATTAGTGATCCAGGGGATGGAACGTTTGCTTTTTATTTAGTGGATTTGAATCGCACAAATTTTGATAAAAAATTGACTTTTCAAGAGCGTATGAAGAATTTTTCTAAATTAACTTCAAGTGAGGCTATAATTAGGATCATGAGTGATGAATATGCCAAATTATCGGGAGAAAACAGTGAAAAAGTTTTTCGAGCTATGTGGAGCGCTACACAAGAATTTCAAGAGCAATATTATCGAAAAAAAAGATGGAAAAAGAAATTGAAGTTCTGGAAAAAGTAGTATTTTTCACTTTTTAATTCGCTAGATGAAAGTATCGGTTATCGTTTCTACATACAATTCGGAAGAATGGCTTGCAAAAGTTCTCGAAGGTTATTGCAGCCAAACCGAGACCGATTTTGAATTGGTCGTTGCCGATGATGGATCTACCGAAAAAACCAAAGCACTTGTAAATTCATATGCCTCTCGATTTGTGCATCCTATTGTTCATGTATGGCAGGAAGACAATGGTTTTCAAAAGTGTAAAATTTTAAATAAAGCCATTCTGGAAGCGCATTCCGATTATTTACTTTTCACAGATGGTGATTGTATTCCAAGAAAAGATTTTATTGCACAACATTTACAACATAAAGCCGAAGGCTGTTTTCTTTCGGGTGGATATTTCAAATTGCCCATGGCGGTCTCTAAATTGATTACTGCTGAAAATATTAGAAACCAAGAGTCTTTTTCTATTTTTTGGTTATTACAAAATGGACTAAAAGTCAATTTCAAATTATCTAAATTGACTAAAATTAGTTTTTTTGCACGTTTTATGAATTGGATAACACCTACAAAAAAAACATTCAATGGGCATAACACGTCTTGTTTTAAAAAAGATATATTGGCGGTCAATGGATTTAATGAGGCAATGAAATACGGTGGATTGGATCGTGAACTTGGGGAGCGCTTGAATCATTATGGCATAGTTGCTAAACAAATTCGGTATGCTGCAATATGTTTGCATTTAGATCATTCCAGAGCCTACTTTAGTGAAACCGAACGAAAAAAGAATACTGAAATAAGAAACTACAATAAAAAAAATAAAGTTATTAGGATCGCAAATGGAATTCAAAAATTATAACGAAAACATTTTGTTGATTTTGTATCTTCTGAATAAGGATAATTTTCGTTTTTCGGGTACTCCGTTATGATGGATATAATCTTCCACAGCTTTTACCATGCGTTCAGCCGATTTTCCGTCGTTAAAGGGGTGGTAGTTGTCGTAAATTTCTTTTCTTGAAGCTGCAAACGGATCTTCTGTGATATTTTTAGCAACCAATGCTTCTAAAGCTTGGTAGTCAAAACTGTTTTCCCAAACTATGTTTTTTGAAATATTTTTAAAGGTTATTACAGGTTTGTCCAATAATAAAAATTCATAAATTACCGAAGACGTATCACTTATCATTACATCGGCCATCAACAGAAATTTAATGATGTTTTTTTCGGTTTCAAAAATGATATTGGGTATATCTTGAGCTAACTTTCGATATATTTCCAACCAATTTTCTGCCATCAAAGGATGAAATTTTAGTAAGATAAGGTACTCAGGGTGCTTTGTAGCCAAGGCGGTTATTTGTTCAACTAAATGAGGTGCTGATGTTAATTTGGGTGAAAATGTAGGCGCATACAATAATACTTTATTGGCATTGTACTTCGCAAGTAATTGTTTTTTTTCAATTTCAAATTTTGATTTTTCAGTAGCATAGCAATCCAACTTTGGCCAGCCAGTTTCGATGACTTCAAAATTTTTGAATTTATTTTTTAATGCGATGAATTTTTCGGTAAAATAGGGCCCTTGGGTTAGGTATACATCAAAGTAATGTCGGATTCTAAAATGTCCTTTTTTTTCACCTGCAAAACCATGGAAAATTTGCACTTTTAGACCTCTTAAATAATGCGGAACTTCGTTACCCGGCACAAATAGCGCATCACTTGCATACAGTACTAAGTCGCTAATTGCAGTAGTGTGCGGTTCGTTGGTATAAGGATAATCTGAGATAATTTTTGGGTTTACATACCAGATATAATCGTGTCCGTTTGCTGCTAAATAGGACCTTATGGGTTCTAAAATCCCAAAGGCATAATTATTTTGGCAAAACAATACACATTTCATGGTTATAATAATTTGTTTACGTTTTCTAAATCTTCTACAAAATCAATTTCCATACAGTTGTATTTTGAAATATCCACCGCTTGAATTTTAATTTGGTCTTTTTCTATGGCCAGTTCAAGTCCTCTTTCAAAATAATCATTTGCATCACATTCTTCTAAACGGTTAATGAAGGCTTTGATGTCATTTGACGAAATGAAATTGATTCCTACCGCTTCGCCCAAGCCATTTTTTACTGTTTTTGACAACTCGTTAATGTAGCCGTCTTTTAAGGTGTATTTCACTTCTTCATCTGCCACTTTACTCGTGTTTACGGCAACAAAAGAGGTATTAGCTTCAATGAAAGGATTTAAAATATCTAGTAATTTTCCATCAAAAACTACATCACCATTGAACCATAACACACTATTGTTTCGGTACTTTTTTAAGGCTCTCACCAAACTTTTTGAGGTATTGGTTTGATCAAAAAAGGGGTTGTAAATGTAAGTCAGCTCTGGAAAGCGTTCCATAATTAAGTCCTTTTTAAAACCAATTACAACGTTTACATCATCAATATCGTATTTGGAAGAAATGTTGTCAATTTGAGTTTCCATAATACTTTTCCCGTTTTTTAATGGGGTTAAAGGTTTTGGAAAGGGATTTCCTAATCTGGAGCCAATACCAGCTGCTAGAATTACTATTTTCATATATTGATTTTTTTTGCAAAAGTAATGAAATAAAATTTTATGGAGTTAATTGGACACAATCGAACCTTCATTTGCCATCGCATTCCATTCTTTTACTGGAGTTTTCCAATCACCATATTTATGTGTTAAATAAGCTTCAGTTTCTCCTGGTATTTTATATTCTTGACCTTGGAAAAGTAAATTTTTTATTGTTTTGTAGAATTGAAAAGGTGCTCCCATTGTTTTATCACTGACTTTCCAGAACACGTGATCGTCTTTTTTATACTTTATAAAAATTTCTAAACAAACGGGACTTTTAATCAAACCAAAAAATTGCTGTTTTCTGATTTTAAGAATTCTTAAATTTCCTTTTGTAAAATGAACATCTGAAGTTTCAAAATACCGGAATCGAACTCGAAATTTTTTTTCTTTTAATAGTGTAGTTAATCGGTCAATTTTGTGTAATTCGTCCTCTAGTATGGAAAGATCTAAATCACTATCCCAAGGTAAAAGTCTGTTTTCTCTGTAAATGCCCAGTAATGTTCCGCCCTCTAGACAGTAGGTGATATTTGAATTGTCTAAAATTGTAACAATCTCTCTTAATAAATTTTCAGCTAAAACTTGGTTTTTACCTTCCAAAGTGATGTTATAGGCCATGCATTGAATTTTTACGTAAAGGAAATAAAATTAATGATTTAAATTGGTTTTTAAAAATATTTCCAATTCCTTTACGAAATATTCAGGCTTAAAAGCGTGGTATAAGGTTTTATATTGGACTTGTAATTCTTTGTTTTTCTTAGATGAAAAAAGTTCGGGCTGGTAATCGTTCAAGTGTACCGCTTTGTTCAACACACCATCGTCAAAAATACTCCAACTTTCCTTTTTGATCCATGGAGAAAAAATCGTAAACGAAGGTTTTTTTAAGGCTTTTGCAATATTTACAGCGCCGCCATCATTTCCAACAATAAGTGTGCAATGGTGCATGATTTTGATAAACGAACGCAAATCCTTCCCAATCAAATCCAATAATATGCACTTTTTGGTTTTTTCTTGGCACTTGTTAAAGATAGATTGTGCTTCTTTTTGTTGTTTTGGTGTGTAATTGAAAAGGATTTTTACCGCAAAATGCTCGGCTATAAAATCAATCAATTGAACCATATAGTCTTCGGGATAGGTTTTACTAGTCTCACTTCCCAAAATACTAATCATAATGACTTTTTCAGTCGTGATATCAATTCCATGTGCTTTGAAAACCGGAACCATTTCTGCTTGTTCGTTTGCCAAAAGATGTAGTTTTGGAAATGGATCAAGGGCGTGATTTTGCAATAAGTGTTCAAAAAGATTGATTCTCCGTTCGATTGCCAATCCATAATAGGATTTGGGTTGGTTGTGGTGGGGAACTTTATGATTATACGCAATTCCTAAACCTTTGTTTTGGTACCCTATTCTTTTTGATGCACCTGAAAACAGGGTAATTAAACTGCTTTCCAATTTGGCATAGGGATCTAGGACTAGATCGTATTTTTTTTGCCTAATTTGGAGTAAAAATTTAAAAAATGCCAGGTAATTGGATCTAAATCGATCTTCAAAGAGAATGATGTTGTCGATAAACGGATTGTTTTCGAGAACGGGTGTTGTAAACGTATTGACGAGGTAATCCACTTGAGCATGAGGATATGCTTTCTTTAGATTTTCACAAATCATAGAACTGATTAACACATCCCCAATCATTTTTTGTTGGACTACTAGTATCTTCATGTATTCTTAATTAAACCGCCACATTATAGTCGCGCAACGCATCGTTGAGTGACGTTTTTAAATCGGTAGAGGCTTTTCGTTGTCCGATTATGATGGCGCAAGGTACTTGATAGTCACCTGCAGGAAATTTTTTTGTATAACTTCCTGGAATAACAACCGAACGAGCCGGAACCACTCCTTTGTATTCAATGGGTTCATTACCCGTAACATCAATTATTTTAGTAGAGCCTGTCAAACAAACATTTGCGCCTAGTACCGCCTCTTTTCCAACATGAACTCCTTCGACAACAATGCACCTTGAACCAATGAAAGCACCATCTTCAATGATTACGGGGGCCGCTTGTAACGGTTCTAAAACACCACCAATTCCAACACCTCCACTCAAATGCACGTGTTTTCCAATTTGAGCACAACTTCCTACTGTTGCCCAGGTATCTACCATGGTGCCTTCATCTACATAAGCTCCGATGTTGACATAACTTGGCATTAAAATGACACCACTTGAAATGTAAGCGCCATATCGAGCCACCGCATTCGGAACTACACGAATCCCTTTCGCAGCATAGTCGCGTTTCAATTCCATTTTATCGTGGTATTCAAATATGCCGGCTTCCCAAGTTTCCATTTTTTGAATAGGAAAATACATGACCACTGCTTTTTTAACCCATTCATTTACTTGCCATCCGTTTGAAGTGGGTTCGGCTACTCGAAGTGTTCCGCTATCTAATAATGCAATAACGTCTCTAATGGCTTTTTGTGTTGTTTCTTCTTGTAACAAAGCACGATTTTCCCATGCGTGTTCTATTGCTGCTTGTAAATTAGTCATAATCCTATTTATTTGTGCCACAAAGATAAATTATTTATAGTAATGCAAAAAAGGATTGGATTAAAGTTTGAATGTAAATAAATTAGTTTAAAACCCTTATTTTTGTAAAAAAAAGAAATGCCACGAATTTTAGCCATTGATTATGGAATCAAGCGAACCGGTATTGCAGTTACCGATGAGATGCAAATGATTGCCTTCGGACTCACCACTATAGCCACCGATACTTTAATTTCTTTTTTAAAAGATTATTTTTCTAAAGAGAAAGTAACTGTAGTACTTGTTGGCGAACCAAAACAAATGGATGGAACGCCTTCGCAAAGCGCCGATATCATCAATGTTTTTGTAGCGCATTTTCAAGCTACTTTTCCAGCTATACCCGTAGAGCGCGTCGACGAACGATTTACCTCTAAAATGGCCTTTCAAACGATGATTGATAGCGGATTAAATAAAAAACAACGGCAAAACAAAGCCTTAGTTGATGAAATTGCCGCAACAATTATGCTTCAAGATTATTTACATTATAAAAAATAGTACTTTTGCATTTTAATACTGGGTGAAGTAAGTTGATTCATAACGATGCAACTAGAAGCCTGAAACTAGAAACCAAATTAACAGTATGATTTTACCTATATACGGATATGGAGAACCCGTTTTACGAAAAGTTTGTGAAGACATCTCTCAAGAATATCCCAACTTAAAAGAAACGATTGCAAATATGTATGACACCATGTATCATGCACACGGCGTAGGTTTAGCGGCGCCTCAAGTAGGTTTGCCCATTCGTTTGTTTATAGTAGATACAGAGCCTTTTAGCGATAGTGACGAGGTTTCAAAAGAAGAGGCTGCTCAAATGAAAGACTTTAAGAAAACGTTTATTAATGCAAAAATCATCAAAGAAGAAGGTGATATTTGGGGGTTTAATGAAGGGTGTTTGAGTATACCTGATGTGCGTGAAGATGTTTTTCGTCATGACACCATCACTATTGAATACTATGATGAAGATTTCAATGTGAAAACAGAAGTGTATAACGGATTGATTGCACGTGTGATTCAACATGAATACGATCACATAGAAGGTATATTGTTTACCGATCACTTATCCATGTTGAAAAAGAAATTAATTGGGAAAAAATTACAAAACATCATGGAAGGTAAAGCCCGCCCCGATTATAAAATGAAATACGTGAACAAAAAAGGGCGTTAACTAGTAAAAAATAACGATCTATTTTAACGAAACTTTTTGTCTTATACGTTTTACTTTTTAGTTTAAAATAATATATTTGCCAACCATAATTAATCTAGCATGAGCATTCAAAAAATATTAGCAGTTTCTGGAAAACCAGGATTATATGAATTAAAAATTCAAACCCGTACAGGTTTTGTAGCAGAGTCATTATTAGATGGCAAAAAAATTACAGTAGGCATGAGAGCTAACGTTAGTTTGTTGTCTGAGATTGCTGTTTATACGTATTCAGAAGAAGTGCGTTTGGCCGAAGTGTTGAAAGCAATAGCAACGAAAGAAAATGACGGACCAGCGCTTTCTCATAAAGAGGATGAGGCAAAATTAAAAGCATATTTCAGAGAGGTATTGCCCAAGTTTGATGAAGATAGAGTCTATACTTCTGATATTAAGAAAATTTTAAATTGGTATAATCTATTACAACCTAAAGGATTTGTTTCGGTAGAAGCATTATCAAAAGAAGTAACAGAAGAAAACACGAGCGATAGCGAACTGGCGTAGCAACCTCCAACTGCTGAATAAGTAGTTGAAAACAATATTTTAAAATCCTGCGTTTTCCACGTGGGATTTTTTATTTTTACCAAAGCAAGAACAAGATCAAGAACAAATGCAATTCCAACCTTGAAACCAGGAACAAAAAACAAAAAGATGAACACACGCCAAGAACAACTCCAAGCTTTCAATCGCCTTCTGGATATTATGGATGATTTACGCGAAAAATGTCCGTGGGATAAAAAACAAACACTTGAAAGTCTTCGCCATTTAACCATCGAAGAAACCTATGAGTTGGGCGATGCTATTTTGGATAATGATTTGCAAGAAATAAAAAAAGAATTGGGCGATGTGTTATTGCACATTGTATTTTATGCTAAAATTGGTAGTGAAACCAATGCCTTTGATATTGCAGATGTAGCCAATGCTATTTGTGATAAGTTAATTGATCGTCATCCACATATTTATGGTGATGTAGTGGTCGCTGACGAAGTAGAAGTCAAGCAAAATTGGGAAAAACTTAAATTGAAAGAAGGGAAAAAATCGGTTTTAGAAGGAGTGCCAAAAAGTCTACCAGCTTTAGTAAAAGCCAGTCGAATTCAGGATAAAGTAAAAGGCGTTGGATTTGATTGGGAAGAACCGCATCAAGTGTGGGACAAAGTTCAAGAAGAATTGCAAGAACTTCAAGTTGAGGTACAATCTGGCAATCAAGAAAAAATGGAAGCCGAATTTGGTGATGTGATGTTTTCCCTAATCAATTATGCACGATTCTTAAAAATAAATCCAGAAGATGCCTTAGAACGCACAAATAAAAAATTCATCAAGCGTTTTCAGTATTTAGAAAGTAAAGCCATCGAATTGGGTAAACCATTAGTCGACATGACGCTCGCCGAAATGGATGTTTTTTGGGAGGAAGCGAAGAAACTTTAAAGGAAAATAATTAATTAACGATTCAAAATTCACATGTATTATGCAGTAATTTTTACATCTACCCGAACTGAAATTGAAGCGGTTTATGCCGAAACGGCAATCAAAATGCTAGAATTAGCCAAAGTTCAACCTGGATTTATGGGAGTAGAAAGCGCCAGAAATGAAATAGGAATTACGGTTTCCTATTGGGAAAGTTTAGAGGCCATACAAAAATGGAAAACCAATATGGAACATCTTCAAGCACAAGAAAATGGCAGGACTACATGGTATAAAAATTATAAAGTTAGAATTGCAAAAGTGGAACGAGAATACGAGTTTTAAAAAAAATATCCCAAGCTTAAACATGGGATATTTTAATTACATGTTTTTTATTTGTTGCAGTTTTTCTTTCCACAATTTCAAATCGTCTTTGTGGCGTTCAATACTTTTTTGCACCTCTCTAATAAAAGGATTTTCCCCTTTAGAACTGCTGGTAATAAATTGAATGTTGTTTTCTAACTGAAAAATTTCACTTTGTACTTCATCAATTTTCTTTCTAATAAAATATTGCTCTTGTTCTAAAGCACGTTTGTCATCGTTTCCATTCAATTGTTCGAGACGATTGCTAAAACGCATCATTTCGGTATCTTTTTTAGAAAGGCTTAGTTTTTCAAATAAAGCATCTAAAATTTTATTGAATTTTCCTTCAATGTGTCTTCGGTTAAACGGTACTTTGCCAAATGTTTTCCAAGTAGCAATATGCGCTTTTATCGCCTCTAAATCGACTTTATGTTCTCCCGTAAGCGTAAAATCTTTCAATTCTTCTAAAAAGGCTTTTTTCTTTTCAAAAGCTTCTACTTCTTCACCGCTTTCTGAATTCCGTGCTTCATGCATGCGATCAAAATAGGCATTACATGCAAGTTTAAAGTCATTCCAAATGCTATCTGAATATTTGCGAGGCACGTGACCAATTTTCTTCCAATCGTCTTGAATTTTTTTCATGATTGGGGTTGTCGCATTAAAATCAGTGCTTTCTTGAAGCGATTTTGCTTTTTCAACCAATGCTAATTTTTTAGCCAAGTTGTCGTTTTGCTCGTGTTTGATGTCTTTGTAAAAAACATTTTTATGCACATTAAAGGCTCTAACCGCATTTTTGAATTTTGCCCAAGTTTCTTCGGTAACTTCTGCGGGTACTTTTCCGGCTTTGAAAAATGCGTCACGCAACGCCTCTAATTTTTTAATTTGAGTTTGCCATCCACCATGTGAATCCACTTTTTCAGAACCCAAAGCTTCAATTTGTGCGATGATTTCATTTTTCAACGCTAAATTTTCAGTCTCTTTTCCTCGTGCTAATGCATATAATTCTTCTCGCTTATCGTGCATTTGTTTCGTAATTTCACTAAACTCATTCCAAATAGCTTCTCTATGTTCTCTGTCAACAGGACCAATTTCTTCTTTCCAAACGCGGTGTAATAATTGCAATTCTCTAAAAGCTTTCATTACATCAGCTTCTTGTAATAAGGCTGTAGCTTTGGCAATAATTTGTTGTTTTTGTTCCAAATTATTTTTTAAATCCAAATCGCGAGCTTCTTTGTCTAAGTGAATAACATCATAAAAACGCTCCATATGAAAATGGTAGTTATTCCAAAGAATGTTATATTTATCTCTCGGTATGGCTCCTGCATTTTTCCAACGGTCTCTAATGTCATTGGCTTTTTTGAACATATCTCCAATAGATGAGTCACTAGAATCGATCAATTGTTTCAATTCTTCAATTAAGGCTTCACGAACGGTAAAGTTATGTTCTAAATTATTTTGAAGTTGTTTGAAATGCTTGGATTTATTCGATTTATACGAATTAAAAATCGTGTCAAATTTATTTTTTAAAGGAAAATGGTATTCAAATTCTACTCCTTCTTCATTGTTTTGAGCATTGAATTCTTCTCTTTTTTCATCAATAAAATGGTGGTATTTATCTGCAAATGCTTTACGAATTCCTTCTGCATGATCTTTGATAGCCATTACTTTTTCTTGCGAAACCAAGCGCTCCAATTCGTCGGTTAATTCTTCCATGGATAAAACATCGTAATCCAACATTGGAATTTCGTGCTTTTCTTTTACCGAATCATCTTCATTTTCTTCCGCATTGGAATTGTCAATTTCTTCTAATACCGATTGATTGCTGGTTACAACTTCATCTTGAGATTCAGTTTGTAGCTCTATTTGATGTTCAATTGGCTCTTGTCCGTCTGCGTTTTGCAGGTTATCATGTTGTGCTTCTGACATTGTATTAATGCTTAAGGTTACTATTAAGCTGTGAAGATAGTAAAGCACTATGAAAATTCAAAAAAAAAGGGTATTTATCTGTTGTTTTAGTTGAAACTAAGGTTTTAACTGGGCCTGTAGTATAGCAATGCTACTAAAGGTAGAGTACAATTAATCATTCCAAATTTTCCAAGCTTTTTCGGCTTGTAAAATTAACATTTCGTAACCGTTTTTTGTTTTGGCCCCGTTTTCTCTAGCTTTGCGTAAAAATGTTGATTCTTCAGGATTGTACACCAAATCATAGGCAATATGCTTTTTTGTAAATAAAGCATAGTTTAAATCTGGACATGCTACAATATCGGGATGTGTGCCTACCGGTGTAGTGTTGATGATGATGTGGTATTCATTAAAAATTTCAGCATTCAACTCGGAATAACTCAATTGAAATTCATCGGGAGTTCGAGATACAAAATCGTATTCTATTTTTAACTTTCGCAATGCATAGGCAACCGCTTTACTAGCGCCACCTGTACCTAAAATCAACGCTTTTTTATGGTGATCGTTTAACAATGGTGTAATTGTTTTTTTAAAACCATAATAATCGGTATTGTATCCTTTTAATTTTTTCTTTTTGGAAACGGTAACGCAATTGACAGCGCCAATTTTTCTTGCTGTTTTAGAAAGTTTATCTAAGTAAGGAATGAGGGTTTCTTTGTATGGAATGGTGACATTTAAGCCTACAAGCCCTTTTGTTTCTTGTATAATTTGAGGTAATTTTTGGATGTTTTTGATATCGTAATTGGCGTATTCACAATTGTCATAATGACCCATCTCAAATTTATCAGTGAAATATTTTTCAGAAAAAGAATAACTAATGTCTCGACCGATGAGGCCAAATTTTAGTTGCTTTTTTGGTTTCTTTTTCATGATTTAGAATATTATAGGGCCCAACAAAATTACAAACTAACCCATTTATTCATGTTAGGAGAATGTTATTTTTTAGGTAGTTTTAGTGGTAATTTTGTTTTTTACTATTTTCACAACTATAGGTAATATAGAAATAATAATTATGGATAATACCACTTTTTCAAAATTATCTTTCACCCAGGGTACTTGCCCCAAAAAATAGCCTAAAAAAGTTATGCTAGTCACCCAAATAACGGCTCCGCTAATACAATATAAAATGTATTTATAATACTGCATGCTGCCAGCCCCAGCTACAAAAGGAGCAATAGTTCTAATGATGGGGATAAATCGTGCCATGATGACTGCTTTGCCACCATTTTTCTCAAAAAAAACTTCGGTTTGCGTGATATATTCTTTTTTTAAGAATACTATTTTTTCTTTTTTCTTGATGTAAACTCCAAATTTATTTCCAATAAAATAATTGACATTGTCGCCCAATAATGCAGCAATGATTAATAGTGGAATAATAATGGTCATACTCAGCTGTCCTGTTGTAGCAGCAATAACGCCAATGGCAAAAAGCATCGAATCGCCAGGTAATAAAGGCATCACTACAAATCCAGTTTCAATAAAAACAACTAAAAATAAGATAAAATAGATGAGATTATCGTACTGTTGAATTAATCCTTGAATAACGGTCAAAGGATCTTTTAGAAAGGCTAGTAAAAAATCAAGTAGTTCCATAGGGATTTGTATTGCTAGTTTTTAAATTTTGCAATTTGCTGTTGTATTTCTTTGCGTTCCCAAACTACTGGAAAACAATCTTTCAATATAGTACGATTTACAAAATTTAACCGTAAACCATTGTTCAGATGAAAATTACCTTTTATCGATTCGTTGGTTAAATAGTATAATCCGGCCAAGCGATATTCAATTTCGTAAGCTTCTGGGAATAGGTTAGTGGCTTCTAATAATATTTCAATTGCGGTTTCAAATTCGCCTAAAAACTGTAAGACATCGGTCCAAAGTATAAATGTGTCCAGGTTTACATCGCCACATTCAAAAGATTTTCTATAGCCATATTCTGCTTCTTCAAATAGGTGCAAGGCACAATTAACAGCTGCAAAACGCTTCCAATACATTGGGTTTTCCCCATCGATGGCAATTGCTTTATTGACATAATACAAGGCTTTTTGAAAGTCTTTTTGACGAATATGAAAGTCTGTAATTGCAATCCAGCCTTTGTCTAATAATGGATCTTCGTGAACTGTTTTTAGGTAATAATTTAGAGCTAATTCGATATTATCTAATCGCTCATAACATTTTGCCATTCTGAGCAATACAAACGAGGAGGGATCGTCTAACGCAATGGCTGTAGTGTAGCAATCTATAGCTTCTTGGAATTTCTTTAATTTTTCATACGATTTTGCCTTTTCCATATAGGCTCCCAAGAAACCATCATCGATCACAGTTGCATATTCAAAAGCCCAAACTGCTTTTTCATAATTTTTTAGCGCATAATATTGTCTTCCCAATTGATGCCATGCTACTTCGCTATAAGGATTATGGTTAATAAAAGAATTCAAATACACAATGGCTTCTTCGTTTTGATCTAAAAAATCAAAACAATACACCACATTATATAGTGCAGAATAGTCTTCAGTGTCTTCTTCTAAGCATTTGATAAAATTCTCTTTGGCAAGTTCTAGATTGTCCATGAATAAATATTCCATACCAATCATTGAATATACATCGGCATAATCATCGGTAAATTGTAGGGCAATTTTTAAGAATTCAATGGCTTTAAGATGGTCGTCCTTTTTGGAATAAATATTTGCCTTTTGAATGTAAATCTCCTCATTTGTAGGTTCTATTGCGTATAGCTCATTGAGTAATTTCTCGGCACTATCGAGTTTGTCTTCATAGACCAACATTTCAACATGTACTAATTTTAAACCGGTAGATTTAGGATGCTGTTCTAATCCAAGCTTTAGCGCTTTTTTTGCCAAATTCAAGCGACCTGTATCCATGTAATGAAGAATAATGTCTTCAAATTCTTCTGAATCAAAGAAAAAAACTTTATTGGTTTTTAGCATGGATTCAAACTTAGATAAGGATAGGCTATTTTCTTCTTCTTCGTGACTCAAATTCATAGCGCTTTTTTTATGATTTATCCTTACTAAAGGTACTTCGAATTAGTAGTTTGCTTGAAGGAAAAAGGCAATTGTTTTAAACAATTTAATTAACAATTTTAAAACGTAAAATCAAGCTAAAAAATCAATTTCAGTAAAGAAAATTAGTTATTTTTTACTTTATTTCGCTTGCAATTTCATTCAGTACTTCAAGTATAATAGAGCAACCTTTTCGTATTTCATTCTCACTAAGTGTCAGTGGAGGAGTAATTCGAACAGCACAACCTTCAAACAACAACCAAAATAAAATAAGTCCTCTTTTGTGGCAACGTAGTACAATTTCATTGGTAATTTCTGGTGTTTCAGTCATGGCAGCCAACATTAATCCGCGCCCACGAATTTCCTTAATTAAGGGGTGTACCAATAAACTTCTAAATAATTGTTCCTTTTCTAGCGTTTGCTCAATAAGATTTGTTTCTGTAAGTTCTTGAAGTGTTGCCAAGCAAGCTGCAGCAATTACAGGATGTCCTCCAAAGGTGGTAATGTGGCCTAATTTTGGGTCGTGACTCAATAAATCCATCATGGAGTCTGATGCGGTAAACGCACCTACGGGCATGCCACCACCCATTCCTTTGCCCATAACTACTACGTCGGGTATTATGTCATAATTTTGAAATCCAAAGAGTTTTCCCGTGCGACCAAACCCGGGTTGGATTTCGTCTAATATCAGTAAAGCGCCTACTTCGTCACAACGTTGGCGTACTTTTTTTAAAAAATTATTTTGTGGCTCAATGAAACCCGCTCCACCTTGAATGGTTTCTAGTAGAATACCGGCAGTTTTTGTGGTAATTTTCTCTATATCTGCTTCATTGTTAAAAGTAATAAAATCAACATCAGGTATTAACGGGCGAAATATTTGCTTGCGCTCTTCAAATCCCATAACGCTCATGCTTCCCATAGTATTGCCGTGATATGCATTGTGACACGAAATAAGTTGGCTTCTTCCTGTGACTCTTCGGGCTAATTTTAAGGCGCCTTCTATGGCTTCGGTGCCTGAATTTACTAAATAAGTTTTAGTTAAGGGGTAGGGAAGGTTCTTTGCTAATAACTTGCATAATTCTGTTGCTGGGTGTTGGGCATATTCGCCATAAACCATAACGTGCGAATAGGTGTCCAACTGTTTTTTTATGGCATCATTAACGCGTTGAGGTTGGTGTCCTAACGTACAAGCCGAAACACCTGCAACAAAGTCTAAATAGGCATTTCCTTGGGTATCGTATATATACGAACCTTTAGCATGAGAAACTTCTAGTGCTAAGGGGTAGGGAGATGTTTGTGCTTGATATTTAAAAAAATCGTGAATCATTGCTTTTGGCTAAATCGGTTTACGCTTTGTTAATAGTAGTAGCTATAGTTATACTTCGGGCTACTTGAAACTAATTTTTGGTTTTTGTTGAAGGTTTTAAAATACTGTTTTCTTTTGGTTTTGGGTGTTTTTCATCATATTCCAATGTTTCCTTCAGTATTTCCATAGGTTTTTCAATTTTTGAAGCTTTCTTCTTCGATTCGAGTTGTGCTTTGTTGTCAAGCGCGAGTTCTTCTTCCGGGAAAATGCCTTCTTTTGACGTAATGCGTTCGTCTCCACGCCAAGAAAAACCTCTTAATTTTCGTGCATTTTCTGGAAATTCTTCCTCTGGATATATATTGCTTTCGGCGTTATTGTAGCCGGTCATGGTTTCAATTTTATTGGCAGTCATTTCAACGTTAATTCTACTGCAAACTGATTTCCGTATCCCTACAAATTCATTTTTATCGTTATAGATGTAATAAATAGATTCGGCATTTTTGATGATATCTACTTCTTTGAGTTTTTGGTCTACAAATCGTCCAAACAAATTTTGTCCTTTAATTTGATTGTATCCATTTTTACTCAAGGAATCTTTTTGTATAATAAATGCGTTGTTCAGTACTTTTAATGAATCTAATTTTTCGGTTTTACTGTTGCCAATTAAGTGCATCACATCTCCGGTCATTTGATTTTCAGCATTCCAAAGGATGGGTTTGCCTAGCAGTTGGGTTAAATTGTTTTTAGTGCTAGAATATAACGAATCACATTTGCCACTCATGTCGGTTTTGTAAAAACGCACATTGTTGAAGGCTCTAATGATTCGGTTTTCTTCTGGACCCGAAACTATGATTTTTTTACCATGCATGTACATGGTGTCTTTTTCGACCAATGATTTAACCAAGGCCTTTTTGGTTAATACCATAGAGTCTTTTTTGGTTTCGATGTTGCGATACAACTCTGCAAAATGCCCCGTTGCAATTACTTTATTTACAGTATCGGTAATTTTCACATTGTTGATGCCTCGGGAGTAATTTTTCTTTCGATCATAGTAAAGGTCGTCACCAACGATAATTTTATTGTCATACGTAATCTTAGAATTTTTGGTGAGTTTTCCAATATCGTTAGTAGTGTCGTAGAAACCATTTTCAGTGTAAATCACATTTTCTTTACTAGTAATGGTTGAGGGGCCAAAGACATACGCATGTCCTGAATTTTCATAAAAATCCAAATGATTGGTTTTGATTGTAGATTTTGGGTTTTTAACAGTAACAGCAGTGGTGAATTTGTATTTTTTTTGCGCAACATAATAGCGTCCTGATTTGCTTTTTAGAACATTTTCTTTGTTGTGAATGGTGCCAAACGAATTATAAAATGCTTGTTGGTTTCTTTTGTCGAAATAAACAGTGTCGGTAACTAAAGTAGATTCGGGCGAACGCATCGATACGTCTCCAGTTGCAAAAGCAAATTCAATTTTGCCATCATATTCGGCATACCTGCTGTTTAAGAAAATAGTGTCACCCTGATTGATTTGAACATTCCCAAACGCTTTAATGTATTCTTCATCTTTGAAGTGATAGGCTTTGTTGCAATTAATTTTTACGCCATTATGCAGTACGCGAACATTTCCTGTGAAAACAATCGCACCCGGAATTTCTGTTTGGTTCATGTCAATGAAGTCCGAATTTTCAATGATAATTTTTTTCTTTTCTTGCGCAAAAGAAAATTGAACGATGAGCAACAAACAGGCGATATAATAATAGCAATTTTTCAAGATGAAATTATTTGGGGTCAAATTTAAGTAAAAACTAGAAATGCGGTGCCGTATTAAGATATTTTTATCAGTTTATTTACAAGTATTATGTAAATAAATTCCAAGAAAAAACTCGCTACAACAATAAAGGCAGTAGCGAGTTTAAAAAAAAATAAAAAAAATTATTTTGTAATCGTTTGTTTTCTATCTGGTCCTACCGAAATTACTTTGATAGGAACTTCAACGGCTGCCTCAATAAATTCTATGTAGGTTTTTAATTCCTGTGGTAATTCTTCATAAGTTGTCATACCTGTTAAGTCGGCTTTCCAACCTTTCATTTCTGTTAATATTGGTGAAACGTTTTCAGGTTCAATGTTGTATGGTAAATGTTGGATTTCTTGACCTTTATAGTGGTATCCTGTACACACTTGAAGGGTGTCAAATCCAGAAAGAACATCGCCTTTCATCATGTATAATTGAGTAACACCATTTACTTGAACAGCATATTTTAAAGCTACTAAGTCTAACCATCCGCAACGACGAGCGCGTCCAGTAACCGAACCAAATTCGTTTCCAACTTTTGCCATGGTTTTTCCTGCTTCATCAAAATCTTCCGTTGGAAACGGACCACTACCCACACGAGTAGTATAGGCTTTAAAAATACCAAATACGTCTTTTACTTTGTTTGGTGCAATTCCTAATCCGGTACACGCTCCAGCGGCTGTAGTGTTGGATGAAGTTACAAAAGGATAGGTTCCAAAATCAACATCCAATAACGAGCCTTGTGCACCTTCTGCTAATATAGATTTTCCTTCTTTCAGGGCTTTGTTTAAGTATTCTTCACTGTCAATAAAAGTTAATTTTTTTAAGTCAGCTATGGCTTCAAAAAACTCTTCTTCCATTTCTTTCAAATCGTATTGTAAGTCCACATCGTAAAAAGCGATCATGGCTTCGTGTTTATCGGCTAAAGCTCTGTAACGCAATTTGAAATCTTCCAATTCTAAATCGCCAACACGCAATCCGTTTCTACCGGTTTTGTCCATGTATGTAGGTCCGATTCCTTTCAAAGTAGAACCAATTTTAGCTTTCCCTTTTGAGGCTTCAGATGCAGCATCCAATAGGCGGTGTGTTGGTAAAATTAAGTGCGCTTTTCTAGAAATAAATAACTTGGAAGTAATATCCATATTAAATTTTGCCAATCCTTCTATTTCTTTTTGAAAAACTACAGGATCAATTACGACTCCGTTTCCAATTATGTTTATTGCGTTTTTATGAAAAATACCTGATGGGATGGTTCTTAATACGTGTTTGATACCGTCAAATTCTAAGGTATGTCCTGCGTTTGGACCACCTTGAAAACGAGCGATAATGTCATATTTTGAAGTGAGAACGTCAACAATTTTTCCTTTTCCTTCATCTCCCCATTGTAATCCGAGTAGTAAATCTACAGTCATTGTGTGTTTATTTGTTATTTGTAGTTAGGTGTTTGTTTATTGTTTTTTTGTGCCATAAAAATAGAGCGAGTGGGTTTGAATGTCAATCCCAAACAATTCTTCCATGGTTTGTTTGATTTGTTGTATTCTTGGATCGCAAAATTCAATAACTTCGCCCGAATCCGTTAGTATGATGTGATCGTGTTGTTTGTCAAAATACGATTTTTCATAATGGGCTTGATTTTGACCAAATTGATGGCGACGTACCAGCCCGCATTCCAATAAAAGTTCAATGGTGTTGTACAGTGTTGCTCTACTCACACGGTAATTTTTGTTTTTCATTTTGATGTACAACGATTCGATATCAAAATGCTCGGTTGCATTGTAAATTTCTTGAAGAATAGCAAAGCGTTCGGGTGTTTTTCTGTGGGCTTTTTCTTCTAAATAATTGGTAAAAACGGTCTTTACAATTTCCTGATTTTTGTTTTCCATTACTTTGTTAAATGAAATATGGACAAAGATAACGAAACTTGGAATTTAGTGTTTAGAAATTTGAAGTATTTTTGAACAGAGTTATTAAGATTGCTATTCTTTATTGAAAATTAGGTTCCAAATTTCTGGTTTCAAATGTTTGTTCATGCTAAAAATGTCATATTCGCCATTTCGAATTAATGTCTGACCGTTTGGTTTTATAAGTCCAAATGTACCGCATAATGTAGGATGAAGGAATAAATTTTTTCTAAAAAAAGAGTTGGAGTCGGAATAGAAGTATTCTTTTTGGTTTTCAATTGTATTCTGTAATGTAATGCCGTTCTCAAAAAGACAAATTAATTTAATGTTGTTTTTTTCGAATTTACCTTTCCCGTTGTATATTTTTTCTTTTAAGCTAGAGATCAAACTTCGTGTCATTTTGTTTGAATGCCAATCGGAGCATATGTCGTCTAAATAGAAAAATGAAATTAAAAATACAGTAGAGTCGTTGTAGGTTTTAAATGTGATTTCTTCTAATTCCTTTTTTAAGTAGGAATAATCAACTTGAAACGTTTCGTATTTTGGATTGTTAAATTGGAAGATTAAACCACTATCGATTGTTTTTTTAAAGCCCATAGAGTTGTCAGGGTATTTTTTTACTAACTCCATGATGTGGTGATTTACTTCATTTCCTTCTGGATCAAGCCAATATTTGGCGCCATTAGATTGTGCGACACTATTTAAAGTAAAAAATAATATAAATGTATTTATTTTATTCATTTACAATAAATTAAATTATTTATATACACGAGTAATTTTATCAACACCATCTACTTTTTTGATGTTGTCAATCAATTTTTTCAGAATGATGTTGTTTTGGACAACAACCGTAACCTGTCCGTTAAAAATACCGGCTTCACTACTTAAAGAAATACTTTGAATATTTACATTCATTTGATTGGATATCACTTTAGTAAGTTCATTGGTTAATCCTAATGTATCCATACCTGTAATTTTTAATACGGCTTTAAATTCTTCTTGAGAAGAGTCAATCCATTTGGCTTGAATAATTCTATAGGCATAATTAGATTGCATGCTTATGGCATTCGGGCAATCTTTTTTATGCACTTTAATTCCTTCATTAATGGTTACAAAACCAAACACCTCATCTCCTGGAATGGGATTGCAGCAACTGGAAAGTTTGTAGTCCAATTTGTTTTGCTCGGCGCCAAAAACCAGCATGTCAAATTTTTTGCTGATTTCATTTTTAAGTACTTGCTCAGAAGTTGCAGTTGGCGTTCTTTTAATTGTTTTCTTGAAAAAATTAACCAACGTATTGTGTTTTTTAGCGGCATAATCTTTCAATTGTTGGTTTTCAATTGTTCCTATTCCGGCTCTATAAAACAAATCTAAACTGGTTTGTAGTTTGAAAAAATTCACCAATTCGTTAACCGTATTTTCATTCAAAGTAATTTTTAGATGACGCAATTTCCGTTCTAATAATTCTTTTCCTTCTTCCGCAATTTTCTTGGTGTTTTCGTTGAGAACATTTTTTATTTTATTTTTTGCTCTTGATGTGGTCACATAATCGAGCCATTGTGAAGTAGGTTTTTGATTGGGTGACGTGATAATTTCAACTTGATCGCCACTGTTCAATACATGATTTAGGGGTACCAATTTACCATTCACTTTTGTGCCACGGGTTTTTACGCCAATTTCGGAGTGTATGCTAAACGCAAAATCTAACGATGTGGCCCCTTTGGGTAGTGATTTGATTTCGCCTTTGGGTGTAAAGACATAGATTTCTTTAGCGTATAGGTTCAGCTTGAAATCTTCTACAAAATCAACGGCATTGCTTGCCGAGTTTTCCAGGGCTTCTTTCAATTGGTTAAGCCATATTTCCAATCCGTGCTCTTCTGTGGCGCCGTTTTTGTACTTGTAATGTGCGGCATATCCTTTCTCAGCAATTTCATCCATCCGCTCGCTACGCACTTGAATTTCTACCCATCGGCCTTTCGGCCCCATCACAGTAATATGTAAAGCTTCATAGCCTGTTGATTTAGGAGATGAAATCCAATCACGCAATCGACTTGGCGAAGGGCGATAATGGTCGGTTACAACTGAATAAATTTTCCAAGCAAGGAATTTTTCATCATGAGAATTGGATTTGTAAATGATGCGAAGGGCAAATTTATCATAGACTTCGTCAAAACTTACCCCTTGATTTTTCATTTTTCTCCGAATCGAATAAATGGATTTCGGACGTCCTTTCATTGTGAATTCGATTCCTTCTTCTGTAAGCGAACGGCTTAATATTTCTGAAATGTTTTTGATATAACCGTCTTGTTCTTCTTTAGTTTCCTTGATTTTACTTACGATATCATTGTAAACGAGTGGCTCGGTGTATTTCAGTCCTAAATCTTCTAACTGAGTTTTGATATTGTATAATCCCAATCGATGGGCAAGAGGGGCATAAATGTACAGTGTTTCTGAGGCAATTTTGGCTTGTTTGTAATCGGCCATGCTGCCCATGGTTTGCATATTGTGTAAACGGTCGGCAATCTTAATTAAGATCACTCGAACGTCGTCATTTAAAGTCAATAACATTTTACGGAAGTTTTCCGCTTGCATGGAAATTTCTTGATCGGTAATTACTTTGGAAATCTTAGTTAATCCTTCGACCAATTGTGCAATTTTGGGGTTGAACATTTTTTCAATGTCCTGCACGGTTATATCCGTATCTTCAACTACATCATGCATCAAAGCAGCAGCAATAGATGTAGCGCCCAAACCAATATCTCGTGCTACAATTTTAGCAACTGCAATGGGATGAAAAATATAAGCTTCTCCCGATTTTCTTCTTTGGTCTTTGTGGGCATCTACGGCAACATCAAAAGCTTTGCGTATGATTTTTTTGTCTTCTACGGAAAGTGTTTGATAACTAATACGCAAAAGTTCTTTGTATTCTTGTGCAATGGCTTTGTTCTCAGCTTCAATTTCTAATTCTGTCATACCTTAACTTTGATCAACTAAAAGTACGATTTTTTTTGAATTCTGCAAAGAAGAAAATAGAAAAAAGTAGAAGGCTAAAACCCGCGTTGTCTTTTAGCTTCGAACAATAAAATAGCTGCCGCAACCGATACATTCATTGAATCGATGACACCTTGCATCGGTATGATGATGTTTTTGAAACTTTCGGTGCGCCATTTTTCAGACAAACCTGTAGCTTCTGTACCAACCACTAAAGCAGTGGGTGTAGAGAAGTTTTGTGTGTGGTATGCAGTTGAATTTTGTAATGTAGCAGCAAATATTGAGATGTTATTTTCTTTCAAATAGGCAATAACTTCATCAGTAGTACCCACAGCAATTTGACGTGTAAATAAACAGCCAACACTGGAGCGAACAATATTTGGATTGTAAATGTCGCTTTTTGGATTAGCGATGATTACGGCATCAATATTAGCGGCATCGGCTGTTCGTAATATGGCTCCTACATTTCCGGGTTTCTCTAAAGATTCTCCCACCAAGATGAGTGGGTTTTTAGATAATTTCAAATCGGACAATCGCAACGATTTGGTTTTAAGTACTGCAAGAATGCCCTCCGTTGTGTCGCGATAGGCTAACTTTTGATAGACATCTTTTGATATTTCTATAATTTGATGATCGGATTTTTTGATGCTTAGATTTTCAGAATATTCTGCTACATCAGGACAAATTAAAATCACGTCTACTTCATAACCGCCTTTTAGAGCCAATTCAATTTCGCGCTGGCCTTCTACCAAAAACGTGCCCGTTTGCTTACGAATCTTTGCTTTTTCTTGCAATTGAACGAGCGATTTTATGTATGGGTTTTGGACAGAAGTGATTTGTTTCATTGGTGCAAAATTGGAAGTCAAAAATACAAAAAAAGCCTCTCAATTACTGAAAGGCTTTCGGATTATTTTTTTTCTTGTTCAAATTTTCCTTTGTATCGGTCGTTGAGTTCGGTGTGGTGACTTTCCAAACTAATTTGTCGGCCATCAATAAAAGCCAAAGTAATCACATTTGATTTCATTTCTAATGCATCGCCTTCGGATAAAAATAGCGTGGCACTTTTACCAGCTTCTAACGTACCATAATTGCTATCTATTCCTAAGATCTTTGCCGTATTTCCAGAAATTAGCTGTAAGGCTTGCTCTTTGGTCAATCCCCAAGCAGCACAAGTACCGGCATAAAAAGGAAGGTTTCTTGTTTGCATGCGCTCCATGTCACCCGCATTTTGTAATCCCACTAATACACCTGCATCGTACAAAATTTTTGCGTTTTTGTAGGATAGGTTTACATCTTCATCTTCTAATAAAGGCAAATCATGAATGCGTTTGAGCAATACGGAAACATTGTTTTCTTTCAAAAGTTGTGCAACTTTAAAGGCATAATATCCCCCAACAATTACCATTTTCTGGATGTTGTTTTTCTTTTTAAATAATACAGCATCAATGATTTCTTTTTCGCCATTTGCATTTACATATAGGGTTTTTTCACCCGATTGCAACCCTTTCATGGCTTCAAAAGGCAAGTCTTTTTTATCACTTTTACTATTTAAATAGGCAAACGAATTATCAAAATAAGTTTGAATTTCTTTGATTTGGGGTTCGTAGTTTTTATTCGACTCAATACCTCCGGGTTCAGCCCACCAACCCGCTCTAGAATAACTTTTGGGCCAGTTTAAGTGGATACCATCGTTTTCTTTAATCGTTGCATCTTCCCAATTCCAAGCATCCAATTGTACTATAGAAGAAGTGCCAGGAATGCGTCCGCCTCTTGGTGTTATTTGCGCTAACAACACTCCATTTGGACGCGTAGTTTCTACCAATTTTGATTCGGCGTTATAAGCAATAATACTCCTCACGTGTGGGTTGAATTCGCCGATTTCACTTTCATCATCAGAGGCGCGCACAGCATCAATTTCAACCAGTCCCAAAGTGGAGTTTGGAGCAATAAATCCAGGATAGATATGTTTGCCTGCGGCATCAATTACAATGTCATGTTTTGTGGGTTTCATGAGTGTAGCATCTCCAATGCTAGCAATTTTTCCATTTACTAATGATATTAGACTGTTTTCGATTACGTTTCCATTGCCCAAATGTGCTTTGGCTCCTAAAATCAAGATTGATTTGCTTTGTTTGGGTGCAGGTGTTTGTTGGGCAAACCCACACATAGAAATGAATACTAGAACGATATATTTTTTCATATTAATTGTATTTATAATGAGACTCTTTGCAAAATTCTCCTAAGGTGTCGCAGTGGTAGTGACCATTTTCTTTTTTCTTAGGTAATTGCGTTTTCATTCCTTTGTTTTTGGCGTCTAGCAGGGAATTGATCAATTCAGCACGTTCTTTTTGAATCGTAGCTAAATTTTCGGTTTCTTTTTCTAAATCGTAAAATATGATACCATCCACCAGTGTTTTTTCTGCACGGGTATAAATGGATAGGGGACTATCCGACCATAAAACAACATCGGCATCTTTACCCACTTTTATACTTCCAATACGATGATCCATTTGAAGAATTTTTGCTGGATTTAAGGTAACAAAATTCCAAGCTTGTTCCTCGGATACATTTCCATATTTAACAGTTTTAGCGGCTTCTTGATTTAAGCGACGTGACATCTCGGCATCATCAGAGTTAATAGAAACCGTTACACCTTCGTTCATCATGATTGCGGCATTGTAAGGAATGGCATCGTTGACTTCATATTTATACGCCCACCAATCGGCAAAAGTGGATCCGGCTACACCATGAGCTGACATTTTATCGGCTAATTTATACCCTTCTAAAATGTGGGTAAAGGTTTGGATTTTGAATTGGTAGCGCTCGGCTAATTTCATCAACATATTAATTTCTGATTGCACATAAGAGTGGCACGTTATGAATCGTTTTTTGGCTAATATTTCGCCAATAACTTCCATTTCCGTATCAAATCGAGGCATTGCTTTGTTTTTGTTTTTTCCGGATCTATAAGCGTCCCATTCGTTTTTATATTCTATTGCTCTGGTGAAATAATCCTCATACACTTGTTCTACCCCCATACGAGATTGTGGGAAACGATTGCGCGCAAAATCACCCCAATTGGATTGTTTTACATTTTCACCTAAGGCAAATTTGATGTATTTTGGAGCATCTTTGACCAACATTTCGTCGGGAGCATAACCCCATTTTAATTTTATGAACGCAGCACGACCTCCAATAGGATTAGCAGAACCGTGCAATAAGTTGGCAGATGTAACTCCTCCGGCTAAATTGCGATAAATATTAATATCTTCAGAGTTTACAACATCTTCTATAGTAACTTCAGCTGACGAATTTTGACCGCCTTCGTTTACTCCATTTGAAATGGCAATGTGCGAATGTTCATCTATGATTCCCGCCGTAAGGTGTTTTCCTGTTCCGTTAATTACTTTCAAACCAATGGTGGGTAGGTTTTTGCCTATTTTACTAATTTTTCCATTTTGAATGAGTACATCAACTTCTTTGAGTATGCCCTCTTTTTCGCCGGTCCAAACCGTTACGTTTTGGAACAATAGGCTTTCTTGTTTTGGTTTTTCAGCCGCTCCAAACGCTAAATTAGGATAGGTAACAGCATACATGTTTGGGATTTTAGGCGTATCTTTTTTATCCTCTTTTTTATCCTCTGTTATTTTTGTTTCTTTTTTAATGGCAGACCAAGTGGTTTCATTTCCGTTTTCCAAAACCGCTTTTCCTTGCATTGTTTGGTTGCTCCATGTTCCTGAAAGGCGCACAAAATTAGCTCTGGTGGTATCTTGATTTTTAATCACCAAATTGATCCATGGATCATTAAATTGGATTTTGGTTCCAAAAGTAATACTGTCTTTTACTGCTTTTGCTTCAAATTTTGAAGTGTCACCTTCAATTTTTAAGTCAAATGTTTGGTTGTTAAACGTCAATTCGTAGTTGCCTCTAATATCGGTAGGGTTTAGTTTGGTAATGATATTTCTTTCGCCTTGTACCCAATTTTCCATAATTTCAGTGTTATCTTCAAAAAGATCTCCAGAAGTAATAATGAAATTGGCTAATTTACCTTTAGCGATCGAGCCAATATTATCAAATTGATTGATAAGTTTTGCAGGATTTTCGGTTAAAGCTTGGAGTGCTTTTTCTTTCGGTAATCCATACAAAACAGCTTTTTTTAAATTGGAAAGAAAAGATTTGGGTTCTTTAAGATCAGCCGCTGTGATAACAAAAGGAATATTGTTTTCGGCAACTATTTTCAAATTAAATGGCGCTTGGTTCCAAAATTTAAGATCACTTACACTCACTTGCTGCGCTAAATAAGGATCGGTAACATCATACGCTTCAGGAAAGTTGATAGGGATAATAAATGTGGCATTTGTTTTTTTGATTTCGTCTATACGTTCAAATTCATTACCACTTCCTTTAATTAGGTATTTTACGCCAAATTCATCACCTAATTTATCGGCTCTTAACGCATTTAATTTATCACCAGCATTAAATATTTGTACTAGATTTTTATTTCTATTGAACGCTTCTAATGAGAAATCTTTTGTATGGCTACTACCTTGCGCATACCATTTTGCATCGTGAAATACTTGGCGAATCAGAGCCATACTTCCCATCATAGATGAAGGATAACTTTGCTTCGTAAATTTACTTCTGCTGAAGGTAAAGTGTTGCGATATTTTTTCTTTTAGAATACGTTTAGCATCAGTAGCTTTGTCGTTTAATGTCCAAAAGAGACCTGTTCCAGCAATTACGCCATCGTTGTGGTGACTGACTACAGCGCCAAAACCAATTCCGCGAAGATTAGCTGCATTTTTTTCATCATAGCCAATGTTTTCATAGGCATTATATTCGGGTTTGATGTGGTCATTCCAATAATAGCCTTCACGATTGGTGTCGTATTGCGGTGTAAAATTTCCATTGGGTCTGGCGTTGGGCTTATTGATGCCAAATTCGCTGTACAATTCAATAAATGAAGGATAAATGATTTTCCCTTTTGCATCTATCAATTCGGTGCCTTTAGGCAGTACAATGGCGGTGCCAACTTCGACGATTTTATTTTCTTTTATCAGCAATGTTGCATTTTCGATTTTTTGCGTTGCTGAAAGATAAATGGTGGCATTTTGAATGGCGGTATGATTTTTAAAGCTTTGTTTTACTCCATCATTTTTTGGAAAATACTCTTGTGCATGAAAGGTAAAACTCACTAAAAATAGGAGCCATAACGATAAATATCTCATTGTAATTAATTTTAGTACTGGCTAAAGATAAAAATTATCTTTAATAAAATCTTCTTCTAAAATAATTTAACAAAATTCGATAGCGGTTTTGAAAGCATTAAAAGCAAAACTAAATTAATAGGCTAAATACAAATAACCTACTAAGGCATTAGGATAGTCAGGGTCGTTCAGTTTTAAAACATAATAATAGGTGCCTTCTGGTGCTTTTTCACCGCCGACGGCATTGGGGACTGTTCCGTCCCAGTCTTCTTTAGAGTTGTTGCCCGTCCAAACTAATTTGCCCCAACGGTTGTAAACTTCCAAGTTAAAATTCACAAAAACATCCCGCAAGCCATCAATAAAAAAAGTATCGTTTGAGCCATCACCATTTGCCGAAACTGCATTATATACGGTAGGTGGGCAATTTTTTGTAAACAATGTAAACGAAGTAATGGCATAACAATTATCGTTATCTACGCGAACAAAAATTTCTTTAGGTGTTGCTTGTGCCATATAGTTGGTACTGTTCGATATGGGGTGCATTCCAGCTGTAGCTTCGGCACTATTTTCGTAAAAATGTGCGATCTGTGTAGGATCAGTTTTAACCTCTGATTCATATGATGAAAAATCAAACAGACCAGACGTAAGTCCTAAATTACAAGAAGTAATATTTTCTAATGTATTGAATTCTGGAGAAGTTGTCAATTCGACCGGGATGGAAAAAGTATTGTTATTTTCATTGAGCTCATTAACGATGCCAATTCCGTTGCCCGTATCATCAACAACCGCTTGAATGTTTAAATTATTGGGTAGCGATGCGGCGATGTTGAGCGAAAAACTTCCCGTTTCTGAACCTCCAATCGCTATGGAATTCTGTGTGATTGTTCTGCCTACAATTTGTCCACCAATGTAAAAGGAAATGGGGGTATTGGCGGGTAATATTTCAGTAGAATTGGTGTTGTAAACGGTATAGTTTAAGGTGATGTCGCGGCTATTACAAGTTGTTTCCACGTTATTAATGACAAGGGTAGCATCGGGTAATTGGCTATTAAGTTTAGTTATTACCGTATTGATCATAATAAAATCTTGAGACGACGAAAGGGTTATCGAAGCACTGGTGTCGCCTATCGCTACATAATTATCAATCTCGTAGATGTCCAAATCCATGTTGTAAAGTGTGTTAGAACCCGTTACTGAATTCGTACTATTGAATACATTGTTGATTGGATTGATGGCATTACTTATTGCAATATTGTTTACTGAAAAAGTTTCAGTAGGTAGCTGAGAGTCGCCTTCCCATGCAATAAATCCAGCTTTTGCATTGGTATTATTGAGTACAAATAAATTGGTTAAATTGATTTGTAAGGCATCTGGCACTCCTTGTAATCCATCATAAATATTAAGTTGGTTTAAGGTTAAATTCGGATTTTCATATACGATTAATATGGCCCATCCAGCAAAATTTGTTTTTCGGGAATAGTGTAAGGGTTCAAACGCCGAAATATCCAATTCAGAAAGGGTATAGGTGCCGTTTCCGGTTGCTTGTACATACGAAGTAATATCTTTGAATGCGCTAAAATAGGTAAACGTATTGGGCGAAAAAAAACGTGAATGCGAAAAAGTACGGTCAGCAGTAATTGGATTTCCGTTTAGGTTGACTTGAAAGTCACCGTCGCCACTTCCGGCCCAATACAAATAGGCGCGAATAATTCGATCTGCTGGCGACATGTTTAATTGTGCTGAAGAAGAAGAACTGGTAATGTAACCAAATGTTGGGTTGTTCTCTGCACTGTTCATGGTATTTCCTATGAATGTAAAATCATAGCGCCCATTAATCTGTTCATGGAGTGTAATATTCTGAGCATTCAATAGCGAAGTTCCCAAAAACATGAGCATTACTATATGATAATGCAGCTTTTTAATTCTTTTCAAACCTGTAATTTTGCACCTAATTTACTACATTTTATTTAAAAAACTTAAAATTGAAACTTTGTCAGCTAAAAAATTAGTAATTTTCCACAATTAAAATTGCGTTTTGAAAAGTTATTACGTTAGAACATATCAATCAACAGATTATGCGTCTTGGAATGAATTTGTGGCCCAATCCAAAAACGCCACTTTTTTATTTCATAGGGATTTTATGGAATACCATAGCGATCGATTTGACGATTTTTCATTGTTAATTTTAGATGAAAAGCAACAAATAAAAGCCATTTTACCAGCAAATAAAGTGGGTAACGCACTTTATTCACACCAAGGATTGACCTATGGTGGATTGGTGTTGCAACAAAAAACGAAACTACAAGATGTGATTGAGATGATGAAAGTAATGTTGCAATTTTTGCAAGATCAACATATTGATAGGTTGCAATTGAAACAATTGCCATCTATTTATTCTGACTTTCCTTCCGATGAAATGGAACAGTTGTGTTTTTTGCTCAAAGCGCAAAGAGTAAGGAGTGAAGCATTGGCAGTGGTTGATTTATCAAATAAAATGGAAGTTTCTAGGGTGCGTAAAAGAGGTATTGAAAGAGGGCAGCAGTTGGGATTGGTCATCAAAGAAGTGTCAGATTTTAAAGAATTTTGGTCTATAATGTTGGAGCCCAATTTGCAAGAGCGGTATGATGCAAAACCGGTTCATAGTCTGGCGGAAATTACCCATTTGAAATCTAAGTTTCCTAAAAATATTCGACAATTCAATGTTTATTTTGAAAATAAAATTATTGGTGGTGTAACCCTTTTTGTAACGAAAAATGTGTTGCATCCACAATATCTTTCGGGTAACAAAAAATTCAACTCAAAATATGGTGGTTTGGATTTTTTATATCAATATATCATGACAAATCTTGCCACAACGCAACGTTATTTAAATTTTGGGAGTTCTAGCGAAAATAATGGATTGCAACTCAATACGAGCCTTCATTATTGGAAAGAATCCTTTGGTGGTCGTACAGTTGTGCAGAATTTTTATGAAATAGAAACCAATAATTATACTTTATTAGATACCGTTCTCGTATGATTCCATTCCTCAATTTACATAGTTTAAACCAACCTTTTGAAACGGCTTTTCAAGAAAAAATGAAGCAGTTTTTAGGGGAGGGATGGTATATATTGGGCAAGGAAGTCAGTGCGTTTGAAGCACGTTTTGCAGCCTATTGTGGTACCAAATATTGCATTGGAGTAGGCAACGGTTTGGATGCATTAGTGCTTATTTTTAAAGGGTATATCGAACTCGGAAAGTTGCAAAAAGGCGATGAAGTGCTCGTGCCAGCAAATACCTATATTGCGAGTATTTTAGCGGTATTGCAAGCCGATTTGGTTCCGGTTTTGGTCGAACCAAAATTAGAATCTTACTCTATTGATCCTCATGCGATTGAAGCCAAGATCACTGCAAAAACCAAAGCCATCTTGCCGGTTCATTTGTACGGTCAATTGTGTGAAATGGAAGTAATCAATTCCATTGCTAAAAAACACAATTTATTGCTGATTGAAGATGCGGCTCAAGCTCATGGTGCAACATATAATGGAACTAAAGCTGGGAATTTTGGTAATGCGGCAGGGTTTAGCTTTTATCCCGGTAAAAATTTAGGAGCTTTAGGAGATGCGGGAGCCATAACTACAAACGATGATGCATTGGCTGAGGTATTATTTTCGATGAGAAATTATGGTTCGAAAGTCAAATATGAAAACGAAAGGATAGGTGTCAATTCACGATTGGATGAATTACAAGCAGCTTTTTTAAATATTAAATTGTCACATCTAGACGCCGAAAATGAATTCCGAAGACAGCTGGCCAATCGGTATTTTTTGGAAATTAAAAACGATAAAATAATTTTGCCCCACTGGGATGGAACTGCCAATCATGTGTTTCATTTGTTTGTAGTTCGAACGCAAAACAGGACGGTATTACAAGAGTATTTGAAAAGTCAGGGGATTGAAACGATGATTCATTATCCCATACCGCCACACCAACAAAAAGCCATGGCTCATTGGAATAATTTGTCATTTCCAATTACTGAGAAAATGCATCATGAGGTTTTGAGTATTCCGATGAATTCGACATTGAGTGAAGCAGAAATTCAACATATTATTGCAACTATAAATCAATATTAAAATGGGAATTTTACAGTTATTCAAAGAATTTGCTTTTGTAAATCTTCGTATTTTTAAATATAAAACCCTATCCACTTGTCAGCAGGTTGTGGGTCAACCAAAATTGTTTCATCCGATTCAATTAAACGGAAAAGGAAAAATATCGTTTGGAGAAAATGTTCAAATAGGTGTAGTTAATGCGCCCAATTATTATTCACATTATTCCTATTTTGAAGCACGAAATGCTAACAGCGAAATTTGCATTGGAAATCAGGTGCGCATCAATAATAATTGTACCATTGAAGCCTTGTCCAAAATAACCATAGAAGACCATGTTTTGATTGGTGTTAATTGTTCTATTTTGGATAATGACGGACACAATTTAGCCATAGATTTACGGGATAAAGGTCCTATTGCGTCTGGTGAAATCCATATTCAAAAAAATGTATTTATTGGTGATCATGTCACTATATTAAAAGGAGTCACAATTGGTGAAAATTCGGTTATTGGGAATCATGCCGTAGTCACAAAAAGTATAGTTGCTAATGTGATTGCAGCCGGTAATCCTGCAAAAGTCATTAAACAGCTATAATTTGAATTTACTAAAACGCCATACCTTACTAAAAATAGTATCCTTAAACGCATTGGGTGTAGGAGTTCAATTTGTGTTGGGTATTTTTTCGGTGCGAATTGTTTCCGAATTTTTAGGTCCAAACGGCATGGCGCTGACGGGTAATTTTAGAAGTTTTACCAGTCTGATCAAATCCATAAGTGTGATGGGATTAAAAGAAGGGTTAATCAACCAAATCACAACTACTACCGATAATAAAGAAAAAGACAACATCCTATTTACGTTTCTTAGCTTTTTTTTAATGGTAGCCATTGGATTAGCGATTTGCATTATAGCCTTTTCCGAACCGATTAGTATGTATTTGTTTAAAACGGCTACTTATGCAAATTATCTTATGTATTTTGCCGCTTTATTGCCTTTTTTTGTCATTCAAACCGTATTGGTGTCACTATTAAACGCCCACCAACAATTTAAAAAGATTATAGGAATTCAAATTGTGACAAATTTCGTATTGTTTCTGACTTCCTTTTATTTGATTTACCACCATTTGTTATCAGGAGCTTTCCTGTCAATTGCTGTAACCGATTTGATGGGCGGACTCGTGGTGCTTTTTTTTGCCAAAAAATACGTTACGTTTACATTATACTTTCAAAGTAGTGCGATAAAAACCATTTCAAAGTTTATTATTATGGCTTTGGTAAGCGCTGTTGTTATTCCGATAACGGCTATTGTACTTCGTAATCATATCATTGAAAGTGCTGGTTTGTCCTCAGCAGGTATTTGGGAAGCCACTTCACGTGTATCCGGTTTTTATATGTTGTTTTTTAGTACAGGCTTGTCTTTATATTATTTACCCAAATTAGGATTGTTGCAAACGGATGGAGAATTTAAAGTGGAGTTGGCTTATTATTTTAAGACCATTGTTCCACTTTTTATTGGAATTGGGGTTTTAGTATATCTATTCAAAGACGTAATTATTTCGATTGCGCTTACTTCCGAATTTACGCCCGTGCGCGAACTGTTAGTGTGGCAACTTTTGGGCGACTTAATTCGGATCATGACGTTGGCCTTTGGTTTTCAAATTTTAGCCAAGGCTATGGTCTATAAATATATTTTCGTAGAGTTACTTTTCAACGGATTGTATTTGCTTTTCGGATTTTTACTATTTGAATCCCAAAAGGTAGAGGGAATTGTTCAAGCCTATGCAATTGCAAATGGAATTACCTTGCTAGTGGTTGTATGCCTATTTAGAAAACTATGGCTTCGTCCAACAGTCTAAATAGCGTTGTGCGATTCGTTTATAATCATGTTCCTTTTCTATAAACTCACGAGCTTTTTTAGAAATCGCCATTATTTTTTCAGGATGTTCAATTAAAAACGAAAGTTTTGCGGCTATTTTATGTTCGTCGGGTAAAGCATTGATACAAACTTCGTCTTCTGATAATTGGTAATGTTTTAAAAATTCGGTTTCTGCACCGGTAAAAACAACTTTCCCTTGCGCCATAGCTTCTAATGCGTTATAGCCTTGATCAAAAGCATGTATTTGATCCAATATAATGTGCGCTCTATGGTAACGTTTCAAATAGTCAGCATAGGGAAGGTTTTCGGTTACTATAATTTCGATTTTAGGAGCATATTTTTCTCGAATAACTTCTATTGCTTTTTCAAAATAAGGGATACCTTTTTTTAAGTAACTCAAGCGGTTGATCCCTAAGAAGATTATAATTTTGTCGTCAATCAAAAGTTCTTGATCCTTCAATCGATCTGTAATGATAGGATTGGGGATAAAGGTGGTTGAAAACCCCATTTTTTGCATAGGAATTTCATAGTCTAAGTCGGAGGTAATCAGTTTTTGGCAATTTTCTACCAAATAGGTAAAAGTTTTTTGGTAACTCTTTTTTTGATATTTTAACGAATAATGAAACCCTTTTTGCAACGTTGGATCTTGTAAATAGGGCGTCAACACTGAGTAATTCAATTCGCCGGTCAATTGATAGTTTACTACAGGAGTTTCATCGCCGCAAATGAGTAAACTTCTATTTTTTATGCTTGTAAAGAGTTTTTTGTAGAGTATACGGGAAAGTAAAGGATAGGTTTCTAAGGCATCAGAATTGATGAGTTGTACATGATCATATCCATTTAGTTTTGGCAGTAACCGATAAAATCGTATTGCCTTTTCAATTTTGGCTAAATCTAAACGCGTAACTTTTCGTAATCCTCTATATAGAAAATTGGCAATATGGTTTTCGTTGCAAATAGTAGCATCAATCGAAAAATCGACCGGAAATTTTTTAAACTTATCGCCACAGCCAACAATAGTAACTTCGTGACCAAGCGACATTAATCCTTCTTTTAAAGAATTATGCAAACGACTATATTCACCAAGCAACAGTATTTTCATAAATAATTCTAAATCTTCTCACTAATCACTAATCACTAATCACTATATTTGTGTAAATATAGTACAATTGCTAAACATGTATCAAAAATCGGATATCCAAATATTAGTTTCTACAATGAATCGTACCGATTTCGATTTTTTGAAGGCAATGTTTGTAGCATCTGATTTTTCTGATTTTACGATACTTATTATCAATCAAACGACACCAGACAAACAATTGGTTTCAAATTTTGATCATGTTACAGTTGTTAATTCTTTTGATAAAGGATTGTCTAAAAGTAGAAATTTAGCGCTCCAAAATGCGACGAAGCCGTTAGTGGTTTTTACCGATGATGATGTCGTTTTTGCACCTAATTTTGATACATTTATTCTCAAGGCCTTTTCAGATTATCCTAATTTTGATGGTTTTCGATTTCCTTTTCAAATAAAAGAAGGCGAAATGTCAAAAAAGTATCCAAACACTTTTCAGTCAAAGCTGACTTCGTTTGCTATTTTGAATACTTCTTCTGTCGAATTGGTGTTCAAAAAAGAAGCTATTCAAAGTGCTCGTTTGCATTTTGATGAAAACTTCGGATTGAACGCTCATTTTAGTATGGGAGAAGAGGCTGTTTTTGTGTCTGATGCCCTAAAAAAAGGTTTGAAAATAGGATTTGTACCACAAATTTTACTCACTCACCCGCAGCCTACTACTTCCCAAAAAGCTACCGTTTTTGAGCACTATTTTCACCAATCGGCAGTTTTTTATCGAATTTTTGGTAAAATGTATTTATTTTGGGTAGTTTTGAAACTGCTATTTGATCTAAAACAGCGAAAGATTACTTTAAGAGCAATCCCACAGTTTGTATCACAAGCATTAAAAGGAAAAAAAGCCTATGTCGACTCTACAGCATTGTAAAATTCTATCGGTACCAAAAATTGAAGATCCTAGGGGTAATTTATCTGTTATAGAAAACGACGTTATTCCATTCGAAATGAAACGGGTCTATTATTTGTATGATGTACCTAGTGGCGCTGAGCGAGGCGGACATTCGCATAAGCAGCAACACGAATTTTTGGTGGCCTTATCCGGAAGTTTTGATGTGATTTTGCACGACGGTCAACACGAGAAAGTGGTCACACTCAATAAACCTTTCGAGGGATTGTTAATTTGCAATGGAATTTGGCGCGAATTGAAAAACTTTTCGTCTGGAGCAGTTTGTTTGGTAGTGGCTTCTGAAGTTTTTGAAGAAGCTGATTATATTAGAGATTTTGAAGATTTTTTGCAATCAAAAGATTAATGATACACCGAAAAATCAATCCCATTTTTTTTCAACAACTGTTTGATAGCTAACAATAATCGCAAAATAAAACCGGGTATCACCAATAACAGTTTTGTTTTGAAAGGTATCTTAGAAGCAATATCTTTGAGATAAAAATTTGATTTTTCTGTTGCACCAGCCATTTTAAAATGCAAGGCATATTCCAAACGGTACACGTCTAAAAATTTTTTCAAACTTTTATTTGTAGCTTCGGCAGTAGCAAATTGAGAAAAATCCATTAATTTTTTTTCTAAAATAGGTGTTTTGGCTAGGGAATTTGGCGTTTCAAAATGATATAACACCGTACATTCATTATGCAGTGCCACAGGATAGTCAATACCAATTTTAGTAAACAATTCTAAATCTTGACCACTGCTTACTTCCGTATTAAATACAAAACCATTTTTTAATACCTTTTTGGGTATAGCGCAGGCAGATGTGAGACTCACACGATGGATCAAACTAGCTTCAAAATAATCGGATAGTATGCCTCTGAAATTATCTGGAATGCTATTTGAATAAGTAGGATTAAGAATGGTTTTCTTTGAAATTTTTGTTTGATAACGACTGCAATACAACCCGCAATTTGGAAAATCGGCATACAATTTAAAAAGTGCTTCTAAATGATGGGGAAACCAATAATCATCGGCATCTAAAAAAGCAATCAATTCCCCAGTAGCTTTTTCAATTCCCGCATTTCGAGCTGCTGCTGCCCCAAGATTAGGTTGTTGCACCATCCGAATACGCGCATCTGTAAATTGCGACACTTGAGCAAAACCATCGTCCGTTGATCCATCATCGATGACTATGACTTCAAAATCGGTATAGGTTTGTTGCAACACCGATGCAAGGGTTTCTTTTATGCTGAAAGCCTTGTTGAATAATGGTATGATGACAGAAAATGTACTCATTACTTTTTATGGTATAAGTGCATGAAATACCCTAATTTATAAAAATCAAAGAGAAATAATTTCGGTTTGGAAGAATACAAGTTGCGCACTAACGATGTTCTAAAAACTTTGAATCCAAAACAAATTAGTCTATTTACTGGAAAAAAATCAAGTTTGCTTTTCCAAAGGCTAATACGAGTTGACTTTGGGGATACTATTTTTGTTTCAATCAGTTGTTTGAGATTGTGTAAGGCTTCTTCTGTTTTGTTTAAAAAAATCGATCCTGTTTCTAGATTATCATGAAATAATGGATTGTGTATGTGTTTAATTGCAATTCCTTTTTTCTCTAATTCCAAAACAAAAACCAAATCTTCATAACCATATTTTTGAATGTTAGGATGAAAAGGAGTGGCTTCTAAAATAGCTTTTTGTATTAATAAATTAGAGGTTAGAGTATGTTGGTATGGTTTTCTTTCTCGAATTGCTAGCGGTATGGCTTCTCGTTTAGTGCCATATTTCCAGCGTAAATGCGCATCGTGTTGAGGTGGTTCATTGTGGTAGCAAATGCCACCATATATAACCGCATCATTTTTTTGGTGGATCAAAGCGATATAGTTACTGATAAAAAACGCATCTACCGGTAACATGTCACAATCAAGTAATAACACCCAGTGGTATTGTGCTCGTTGAATCAATAAATTTCTATTGGAACCTCGGCCTACATTTTGTTGCAGTTGTATGTATTGAACAAATGGAAAATCTGATAAATTGCTGTTTTGATTTGCAATAGCAGATTGTGTTGATGCATCATCTTGTATGATTATTTCATAGTCGATATTTACGGCATTAGCTTGTTGTATTAATTCACTAACCAAAGGAACAACATTGTAGTTGTATGTAGGAATTAATATGGATAGCATTACATCGTTCTTTGAACTACTTCAAACATTTTGCCTTCCTCAAATTTTAAAGTCTTTGAAGGATATTTTAATACTAAGGCATAGTCATGAGTGGCCATTAATATGGATTTACCATTAGCATTGATCGTTCGAAGTACTTCCATTACTTCAATACTAGTTTGAGGGTCTAAATTTCCGGTAGGTTCATCGGCAAGTATCAATTCAGGATCGTTCAATAACGCTCGAGCAATTCCAACACGTTGTTGCTCACCACCTGAAAGTTGGTGGGGCATTTTAGGAGCTAAACCTTTCATGCCAACTTTGTCCAATACTTCTTCGATTTTAGCATCCATTGCATCTTTTTCAGTCCAACCGGTAGCTTTCAACACAAACAGTAAGTTATCTTTAATGCTTCGATCGGGTAATAATTTAAAATCTTGGAAAACAATACCAAGTTTTCTTCTTAAATACGGTATGTCGCTTTCTTTTAAAGTAGCTAAATTATAGCCTACAACACTTCCTTCACCTTCGGTTAAAGATAAATCTGCATATAAGGTTTTTAAGAAACTACTTTTTCCAGATCCTGTTCTACCAATTAAGTAGAGGAATTCACCATGGTTTACGTCAATATTAACGTCGCTTAATACAGGGTTTTTATCTTGATAAATGGTTGCGTTTTTTAACGAAAGAACTGTTTCTGACATAGTATGGTATGATTTTAAAATGTAAAAGTAATAACTTATCGTTGCGTTTCAAAATTTTATCCGCTTTTCAATTAAAAATAGTGCTTTTGGTTAAAAACTCTGTTTAAAAATCGCACAATATTATGTTTGATATCTTCGTTTATAAAGGTAATAAAGCTTATATTTGAAATTCATAAATAGCGGATCAAAATGATTAAGTATCTCCAAATTTCTTTTTTATTTGTGTTCTTTTCGGGAGCACTTTTTGCCCAAAAATCAGCCGTATATACGCACGATTTGAACGACTTCAATCGAGCGGTTGAATTGTATAACGACAAACAGTATTTGTCGGCTCAGCTGTTGTTTGAAAAAGTTAAAACCAATCAAAAGACATTTGAAGTAGCTTCAGATTGTGCCTATTATATTGCGAATTGCGCCTTGCATTTAAAACAAAATGGGGCAGATGAATTAGTACTAAAATTTGTTCAGGAGTATCCCACAAGCCCCAAAATGAATCAAACATATGTAGATGTTGCTCGTTATTATTTTGAAGAAGGTAATTATCAAAAAGCAATTGAGTGGTTTGATAAGGCAGACAGCAGTTCAATGGCTTATGATGATAAAGAAGAATTTCATTTTCAAAAAGGATATGCCTATTTTGCTACAAAAAACTACAAAGAAGCGGCTAAATATCTCAACATGATTTTGAATTCTGCTGTGTTTGGGAACCAAGCGAAATATTATTTAGGCTATATGGCATATGCTTCAGACGATTATAAATCGGCCAATAATTATTTTGAGCATGTAGGAGATCAAGAAAAATACCAGGAAAAAATGGGCTATTTTCAAGCCGATATGAATTTTAAATTGGGCAACTTTCAAAAAGCAATCGAAGTGGGAGAAGCGCAATTGCAAAAAGCAAAAGCGGATGAAAAAAGTGAATTGTCAAAAATCGTCGGAGAGAGTTACTTTAACCTCAAAAAATACGATCAAGCGTTACCCTATTTAGTGGCCTATAAAGGTAAAAAAGGAAAATGGACCAATACCGATTTTTACCAATTGGGGTATACCTATTACCAACAAAAAGATTTTGAAAATGCCATTGCTCAGTTCAATAAGATCATTCAAGGTAGCGATGTTGTTGCTCAAAATGCCTATTACCATTTGGCTGAAAGTTATTTAAATACGCAAAAAAAACAACAAGCCTTGAATGCATTTAAAACAGCATCTGAGATGCAGTTTGATCTAAAAATTCAAGAGGATGCTTATTTAAATTATGCAAAATTGAGTTATGAAATTGGCAATCCATATCAATCGGTACCGGAAGTAATTCTGGCTTATTTAGCAAAATACCCCCAAAGCCCATATAAACAAGAAATTAATTCGTTATTAATCAGTTCCTATATCACTGCAAAAAATTATAAAGAAGCGCTGCAGTTGCTAGAGAAAAACAGAGCCCCAGAAAATAAAGCGGCTTTTCAAAAAGTTGCATTTTACCGTGGTTTAGAATTGTATACTGATGGTGATAATAAGGGGGCGTACGCCTTATTTAAAAAAGCGATAACGGAGAATGCTGATCCTAAATTTTCAGCTCGAGCTACCTTTTGGAAAGGAGAAACGGAATACAACTTGGATCAATTTGAAGAAGCAAAACTAACCTTTCAACAGTTTTTAAATTTAGCGGCTGCTAAGCAAACGCCCGAGTATAGTAATGCGAATTACAACTTGGCCTATTCTTATTTCAAGTTGAAAGCCTATGAAAATGCGATACCCTATTTTGATGTGTTTGTCAAAACGGCTCCTCTAGATAAAGTGCGCCTCACCGATGCTTATTTGCGTATGGCTGATTGTAATTTTATGGTGGCAAAATACTGGCCCGCAATGGACGCCTATAATAAAGTAATGGAGATGAAAAGCGTTGATGCAGATTATGCTGCTTTTCAGAAAGGTATTAGCTATGGCTTTGTCAATAAACCGGATCGAAAAATAGAAGATTTAGAAAAATTTATCGCGACTTTTCCTAAATCTCAATATGCTGATGATGCAGTATATGAATTAGGAAACACCTATGTGGGACAAAATTTAAACGATAAAGCGATTGCTACTTACGATAAGTTAATCAGTAATTATGCTTCAAGTTCGTATACAGCTAAAGCCATACTAAAACAAGGTTTAATATACTACAACAACAATAAAGAATCTCAAGCCATTTTGAAGTTTAAAAAAGTGGTGGCTGAATTTCCTAATTCTCCAGAATCATTAGAAGCGGTTGCTACAGCACGACTGATTTATGTAGACAACGGAAAAGTAGATGAATATGCCGATTGGGTAAAAACCCTTTCATTTATTGAGGTTTCTAATGCTGATTTAGATAATGATACCTATGAATCTGCTGAAAAACAATATTTGCAAAACAATGCGAAACAAGCGATTTCTGGATTTACGAACTATGTTAGTAGATTCCCAAATGGTTTGCATGCTTTAAAAGCTAACTTTTATTTGGCACAATTGTATTTTGCAGATAATCTAGAAAATAATGCCATTAAGCCTTATGAGTTTGTTATTGCAAGCTCAAGAAATGAATTTACAGAGCAAGCTTTAGCGCGGTTGTGTCAAATCCAATTGAAAGCTAAAAATTACGATGCGGCGCTTTTGGTTTTAAAACGTTTAGAGGAGGAAGCTGAGTTTCCACAAAATACTACTTATGCGCAATCTAATTTGATGAAAGCATACTATGAAAAAGAAGACTATGTAAACGCGGTGGTATATGCTGATAAAGTATTGAAAAATGATAAAATCGAAGATCGTATTAAAAGTGATGCCCAAATCATTGTAGCACGATCTGCAATGAAAAGTAACGACGAAGCCAAAGCAAAAGATGCGTACGAAAGGTTGAATAAAATTGCAAAAGGTGAACTAAAAGCGGAAGCGTTATATTATGATGCGTATTTCAAGAATAAAGAAGGGAAATATGAAGCATCGAATAAAGTGGTAGAGCAAATTGCGGTTGATTATTCGGGTTATAAGTATTATGGTGCCAAAGCGTTAATTGTTATGGCAAAAAATTATTTCATGTTGGATGATAGTTTTCAAGCTACTGAAATCCTTCAAAGTGTTGTTGATAATTTTGCATCTTTTGAAGATGTTTTGAGTGAGGCGCAAGACGAGTTAGCGCGCATTAAAAGTGAAGAAGCCAAACGAAACGAATCCATTACCAATTAATAATTGTAAAGTAGTGTTTAAATGATGTGATAAATGCATCAGAAAAAAAATATGTTATGAAAAAAATAAATATAATCGCTATAGTCTTCGTAATTCTTGGTTGCCAGTTTTCGTTTTCACAAGGCAAAGAAGGAACTATAGGTTCTGAAGTTGTAAATATTGTAAAGCCCTATACACCCACAATTTCGGATGCCTTTAAAGTAAAAGAAATACCAATTTTGCAAGACGAGGAAGAGCAAAAAAAAGAAGCGATACAGTACCGTATCTTTTCGTTTCCGGTGGCCTCTACCTTTGCGCCTAGTAAAGGAAAAGCAGCGGCTGTTGATCCATCCAAGAAAGAAAAATTATTTGATAATTATGCTACATTAGGATTTGGAAATTATGGAACGGCCAACGCCGAATTATTTCTGTCAAAAAACATAAGCAATACGTCTTATTTTGGTGCAATGTTAAGACATTTGTCCTCTCAAGGTGGAATTAAGGACGTGGCTATTGACGATAAATATGCTACAACCAATGTAGGTGTAACTTATGGTATGCATGAACGCAACCTCAGTTGGAACTTAGATTTGGGATTAAAAAACCAAATATACAATTGGTATGGTTTGCCTAATTACAGTCTTTTTACCGATGCATTCATTCAAGATATCGACGCAAAACAAACCTATAATACCTTTGCTGTAGGCGGAAAAGTAAATTTGAAAAATAGTTTTTTTAACGAAGCGAGTACCCAGTTCAAGCATTTTTCAGATGCGTTTGGTTCGGCCGAAAATCGCTTTTATATACAGCCCAACTTTGAGGTAACACTCAAAAATCAAAAAATCAATACCGATTTTGTGTTTGATTATGTAGGCGGTAATTTTGATCGAAGATTTGCGCAAATCAATTCAAAATTTGATTATTCAACCCTGAATCTGGGACTTAAACCAAGTATTTTGTATCAAAAAGAGGACTTGTCGATGCAAGTTGGGATAAGTGTTTTTTATTCAGGACATAACATTGATCAGCAAAAAGACAACAATGTTTTCATCTACCCTACAATCAAAGCTTCTTACAAATTAGTGGGCGATATATTAGTGGCTTACGCAGGTGCTGAAGGGAATTTGCAACAAAACTCCTATGCAGATTTTGTCGAGGATAACCCATTTGTTTCACCAACGCTTTTTGTAGCTCCTACCGATACAAAATATGATATTTATGCAGGTTTGAAAGGGAAATTAGCAAATACAGTAGCTTTTAATGCAAGTGCTTCCTTTGTAAATCAAGCCGACAAGGCTTTGTTTCAAAGCAATAAATATGATGTAACAGCTACCAATACGGAAGGTTATGCATATGGAAATTCGTTTGGAGTGGTTTATGATAACGTTAAAACAATGCGTTTGTTTGGAGAATTAAAAGCCGAGTTTTCAAAAAATATTTCTTTTAGTGTTAATGGAACTTTTTCTAGTTACAATACCGACGCTCAGTCTCAAGCATGGAATTTACCCCAATTAAAATTAGGATCATCACTAGCATATACTATTAATGAAAAATGGTATGTAGGTGCTCAAGTGTTTTATGTTGGGCAGCGTAAAGATCTAATTTTGATACAAAGCGATGCTGATGTGTTTCCTCCAATTTTTTTCGACCAAACCATAACTTTAAAACCATATTTCGATATCAATGCTCACGTGGGGTATAAATACAATTCCCGACTAACGGCTTATCTTAAAGGGAACAACCTAGCCAATCAACAATATGATCGTTGGGCCAATTTTCCTGTGCAAGGCATTCAAGTGGTTTTAGGAGCCAATTATAAGTTTGATTTCTAAGACTACAATATACAAAATTCCAGGTTCTTTGTTCCGTGTTACTATGTTGAATTTTCAATTTTGATTAACGAATTTTGAATTTGAAAATTGCGTTTTTATATGTTTTAAAAACGTTTAATCTACTGTGAGTAAACTGTTAATCATGACAATCAAACAAAAAATAAAGCAACATCACTTGCAGTTGCTGCAAGATAAAATCGATGTATATCAGGACATGATTGCCGGATTGGTACTTGACGTTCAAAATGACGCCAAGGGCTCGGCTGGTGATAAGCACGAAACAGCTTTGTCAATGATGCATTTAGAGCAAGAAAAAATTACGCAAAAATTAAAAGAGGCAATGGCACTACAGGGTATACTTGAACGAATTGATATTTCAAAAACAAGTACCACAATTGTGTTAGGTAGTTACGTAAAAGTGAATGCGTTGCAATTGTTTATTAGTGCGGCTCTGCCAAAAATAACCTTAGAAGGAATAGTAGTTTTAGCTGTGTCGCCAGAGTCGCCTTTAGGTAGTCAATTAATGGGTAAAAAGAAAGGCGAAACCGTTTTTGTAAATGGAACTACTTTTGCCGTTCATGAAGTTGTATAATTTGACGTTGAATTTAACCAAATATGCAATATTTTTTTGAAGGCGTCAACGGGAATAAGTTGGCGTTTTTGTTTTTAACAAATGTTAATAACTTAATGGGTTTTTGCGCTTATTTGTGGCTAAATTTTTTCCGGAATGGTTATATTTGTCTGTTAATTAAAAATCGAATATTTAAGAGATAATTATATGAGCGAAGAAGTTAAGAAAAACAATTATTCGGCAGACAGTATTCAGGCGTTAGAAGGGATGGAGCACGTAAGAATGCGTCCTTCCATGTATATTGGTGATACTGGAGTAAGAGGTTTGCATCATTTGGTGTATGAAGTAGTTGACAACTCTATTGATGAGGCTTTAGCAGGTCATTGTGATACAATTTATGTAGCTATAAATGAAGATAATTCCATTACGGTTGAAGATAATGGCCGTGGTATTCCAGTAGATTTACACAAGAAAGAAGGCGTTTCTGCTCTGGAAGTGGTAATGACAAAAATTGGAGCGGGAGGAAAATTCGATAAAGATTCCTATAAAGTTTCGGGAGGATTACACGGAGTAGGTGTATCTTGTGTGAATGCACTATCGGATCAATTAAAAGCAACGGTTTACCGTGAAGGGAAAATCTACGAACAAGAATACGAAAGAGGTAAAGCTTTATATCCGGTAAAACAAATTGGAACTACTGATAAAAGAGGTACCATGGTTACTTTTAAACCGGATGCTTCTATTTTTACACAAACCTTAGAATATTCTTATGATACGTTAGCGTCTCGTTTGCGTGAATTGTCGTTTTTGAATAAAGGAATAACCATTACGCTTACTGACAAACGCCACTTAGCTGAAGACGGAAGCCAGCCGGTAGAAACTTTCCATTCTAAAGAAGGATTGAAAGAATTTGTTAAGTTCTTAGATGGGAATCGCGTACCAATTATTGGTCACGTGATCAGTATGGAGCATGAAAAAGGTGAAATTCCGGTTGAGGTAGCGTTGATTTACAATGAAAGTTATACTGAAAATATTTTCTCATATGTAAATAATATCAATACCCACGAAGGAGGGACTCATTTGCAAGGTTTCCGTATGGGATTGACGCGTACGTTGAAAAAATATGCCGATTCTTCGGGATTGTTGGATAAATTAAAATTTGAAATTTCAGGAGATGACTTCCGTGAAGGATTAACAGCTATTATTTCGGTTAAAGTTCAAGAACCACAATTTGAAGGACAAACTAAAACCAAATTAGGAAATAGAGAAGTAGTTTCTCCAGTTTCTCAAGCGGTTTCAGAGATGTTAGAAAATTATTTGGAAGAAAATCCAAATGATGCTAAGATCATTGTTCAAAAAGTAATCTTGGCTGCTCAAGCCCGTCATGCTGCTAAAAAAGCGCGTGAAATGGTACAACGCAAAACCGTTATGGGTGGTGGTGGATTACCAGGTAAATTATCTGATTGTTCAGAACAAGATCCAGCAAGATGCGAAATTTTCCTTGTCGAGGGAGATTCGGCAGGTGGAACCGCAAAGCAAGGTCGTGATAGAGCATTTCAGGCAATTTTACCATTACGTGGTAAGATTTTAAATGTTGAAAAAGCGATGCAACACAAGGTGTTTGAAAACGAAGAAATTCGAAATATTTTTACAGCGCTTGGTGTTACTGTGGGGACAACTGAAGACAGTAAAGCCTTAAATTTAGAAAAATTACGTTACCATAAAGTAGTAATCATGTGTGATGCCGATGTCGATGGTTCTCACATTTCTACCCTTATTTTGACGTTCTTCTTCCGTTATATGAAAGAGTTGATTGAGCAAGGTCACGTTTACATTGCTACGCCACCTTTATATATGGTTAAAAAAGGAAATAAAAAAGAATACGCTTGGAACGATGACCAACGTGACTTAGCGAATGAAAGAATGGGTGGTAGTGCTGCTATACAACGTTATAAAGGTTTGGGAGAGATGAACGCTGAGCAATTGTGGGAAACCACCATGAATCCAGACTTCAGAACGTTGCGCCAAGTTACCATTGATAGCTTAGCAGAAGCAGATCGTATTTTCTCCATGTTAATGGGGGATGAGGTTCCGCCACGTAGAGAGTTTATCGAGAAGAATGCTGCTTATGCAAAAATTGATGCCTAGTTTATAGATAGTAATTTAGCATGATTTACTAATAAAATCTAGTTTGTTTTTGGTAAATTTGCATAAAAATATACGTTTAATATAATATAAATAATAATGAAAGTTACAATAGTAGGTGCAGGTAATGTAGGAGCATCATGTGCCGATGTTATTTCGTACAGAGGAATTGCTAGTGAAGTTGTTTTAGTAGATATCAAAGAAGGTTTTGCTGAAGGTAAAGCTATGGATATCATGCAATGCGCTACCACAACTGTTTTCAATACACAATTAAGTGGTACAACCGGAGATTATTCAAAGACAGCAGGAAGTGATGTTGTTGTTATTACTTCAGGTATTCCAAGAAAACCAGGAATGACTCGTGAAGAATTAATTGGCATCAATGCTGGAATTGTAAAATCGGTAGCAGATAATGTGTTAATGCATTCGCCAAACGCTATTATTGTGGTGGTGTCAAATCCAATGGATACAATGACCTACTTAACATTAAAAGCAACAGGATTGCCTAAAAACAGAGTAATTGGAATGGGAGGCGCTTTAGACAGTTCTCGTTTTAAATACTACTTATCAAAAGCATTGGATAAACCAGCTAATGATGTACAAGGAATGGTTATTGGTGGACACGGGGATACCACTATGATTCCGTTAACGCGTTTGGCTTCATACAATGGGGCGCCTGTTTCTAATTTTTTATCACAAGAAGCAATGGATAAAGTTGCGGCAGATACTATGGTAGGTGGAGCTACTTTAACCGGTTTGTTGGGAACTTCAGCTTGGTATGCGCCAGGAGCTTCTGTGGCTTATTTAGTAGATAGCATCTTAAACAATCAAAAACGAATGATTCCTTGTTCGGTATTGTTAGAAGGAGAATATGGTCAACAAGATATTTGCATGGGAGTACCTTGTATTATCGGGAAAAATGGTGTTGAACAAATTATTGATGTACAATTGAATGATACTGAAAAAGCCGCTTTTGCAAAATCAGCAGATGCAGTTAGAGCAATGAATGCCGATTTAAAGGCGGTTTTATAATTGCCTTCAAAATAGATTGAAATGCCATCAAGAAATTGATGGCATTTTTGTTTTGTTTTGAAACGTTAAGAGGATAAAATAGGCTCTTATTATAAATTAAACGACTCATTTTGAAGAGATATTTATAAGATTATAGAAAACTTATGCAAAAAGCGCATTTTAATCGAAAATAAAATTGCTTAATCCTATTGTAAATTATATATTTGTCCGTTTTTATAATATAGAATAAATAAATTTTAGAGTAATGCAGAATAGAGGACTTATTAAATTTTTCGCAATTATCTTTGCTTTGGTATGTATTTACCAGCTTTCTTTTACTTTTGTTGCTAGTGGTATCGAAAAAGATGCTAAAGCTTTTGCAAAAGGAGATTCAAAAAAAGAATTAGCTTATTTGGATTCCATTGGTAAAGTAGAGGTGTATCCTGTTTTAGGATATACATTCAATGAGGTTAGACAAAAACAATTAAATAAAGGTCTTGACTTAGAAGGAGGAATCAATGTGATTCTTCAAATATCAGTTAAAGATGTATTGAAAGGATTGGCAAACGATTCAAAAAATGCTGCCTTTAATAAAGCGTTAGCTGATGCTAAAACCAATCAACAAGGAAATCAAGATTATATTGATGCCTTTTTTGTAGAGGCAAACAATGCCAATATTAATTTGGCTGCAGCTGATATTTTTGGAAACAGAAATTTAGAAGCAGAAATCAAAAACGGAATGACCAACAAACAAGTTGAACCTATTGTAAAAAAGAAAGTTCAAGAGTCTGTTGAAAGTGCATTCAACGTATTAAGAAAACGTATCGACCAATTTGGTGTAACACAACCTAACATCCAAATGTTAGGAAATTCAGGTAGAATTTTAGTTGAATTACCAGGTGCTAAAGATGTAGATCGTATCAAAAATTTATTACAAGGAACCGCTCAGTTAGAGTTTTGGGAAACCTATAAATTAGAAGAAGTTTCTGGATTTGTAATGGCTGCTGATGAAGCGCTAAAGAAAACAGAAATTGCCGTAAAAGCGGCTCCTGTGAAAAAAGCGGGTATCGATTCGTTATTAACAGATAAAGCGGATACTGCTGCTGCTAAAAACAGCCCATTCTTAGGTAAAATGGTTGGCCCTGGTCAACAAGGAATAGGATTCTTCAATGTAAAAGATACTGCTGTAATCAATAGTTATTTAAAAAGAGCTGACATCAGAGCATTATTGCCTGCAACTCTAACAAATATTCGTTTTGCATGGGGTAAAGTAAATCCAAAAAATCCTGAGGCTACAGAATTATATGTATTAAAAGGAACTAGAGATAACGTAGCCCCATTAAGTGGTGGTGTTATCGTTGATGCTAAAGATACTTTTGATCAATTTGGTAAGCCAGCTGTGTCGATGCAAATGAATGCTAATGGCGCAAGATTATGGGAAAAAATTACAGGTGCTGTATCGCAACAAGGCAATGCAATAGCAATTGTTTTAGATAATACGGTTTATTCTGCACCTGGTGTAAGTAAAGGAGCTATTACAGGAGGTCAATCTGAAATTTCTGGTAACTTTACGTTAGAAGAAACTAAAGATTTAGCAAATGTATTAAGAGCGGGTAAATTGCCTGCAGCTGCCGAAATTATTCAATCTGCTGAAGTTGGACCATCTTTAGGTCAAAAAGCGATTGATGCGGGAATTATCTCTTCATTGGTAGGGTTTATTTTGGTGTGTGTATGGATGGTTTTCTATTACGGTAGAGCCGGATGGTATGCAAATGCAGCGTTATTATTAAACGTATTATTTTTATTTGGTGTAATGGCAAGTTTTGGTTTTGTATTGACATTGCCAGGTATTGCAGGTATCGTATTAACTTTGGGTACAGCAGTAGATGCTAACATCATTATCTATGAAAGAGCAAAAGAAGAGTTACGCGAAGGAAAATCTTTAGCTGATGTTGTAGATATTTCTTACGGATGGAAAGGAGCTATGCGTTCAATTGTTGATGCAAACGTTACACACATATTAACTGGTATCATATTGTTCGTTTTTGGTACAGGACCTATTCAAGGTTTTGCCTTAACCTTATTGATTGGTATTTTTACCTCTTTATTTACATCAATTTTTATTGCAAGAATATTTATTGATAGAGATATTGCTAAAAATAGAGTGTTGACTTTCTCAACAGCCATTACTAAAAACTGGTTTACAGGTTTCCATTTTGATTTTATCAAGGTAAAAAAATGGACCTATTTATTCTCTTCGATTGTTGTAATCGTAAGTTGTGTATCGTTCTTTGTAAATGGATTGGATGAAGGAGTTGATTTTGTTGGAGGTAGAACGTACCAAGTTAAATTTGAAAAACCAGTTGAATCAAATGTCATTTCAGAAGAGCTTTCAAAAGAATTTGGATTGCCAGTTGAAGCAAAAGTTTTTGGTGATGCTGATCAGTTAAAAATAACTACAAAATACAAGATCAAAGAAGAAGGTATTGCAATCGATAAAGAAGTAAATGAAAAGTTATACAACGGACTTAAAAAATACTTTAATCAAGATCTTACCTACGAAAAATTCATCAACTTGTATGAAGGTAAAAAATTCGGAGTATTGTACGGATCTAAAGTGAGTCCTACCATTTCTGCTGATATCAAAACCAATTCATTTTGGGCTGTTATCGGTGCCATGTTAGTGGTTGCTTTATACTTGGTAATCTCTTTTAGAAAATATGGTTACTCTATTGGTGCTGTTGCTGCTGTAGCGCATGACGTTATTTTTGTATTGGGAGTGTATTCTCTTTGTTACAAATTTATGCCATTCCACATGGAAATGGACCAACACTTTATCGCAGCTATCTTAACGGTAATCGGATATTCTATGAATGATACGGTTATTGTATTTGATAGAATTAGAGAGTTTATTGATGGAAAACGAAAAGGTACTTTTAAAGAAGTTGTAAATGCTTCTATCAATACTACGCTTTCTAGAACTTTGAATACGTCATTAACGATGATCATGGTATTGTTAATCATGTTTATTTTTGGTGGTGAATCAATTAGAGGATTTATCTTTGCGATGTTAATTGGTATTATAATCGGAACTTATTCTTCATTATTTATTGCTACTCCAGTATTAGTAGATTCAATGAAGCAAAGTGATATCGATGAAATCGAGAAAAGACACGCATAATTAAAACATACATAGTTAAAAGCTGCTTTCATTGAAAGCAGCTTTTTTTATACTATAAATTGTAGCTTCACGTTATAGTTAATAGTTCTAAAAAAAATACTACTTATGAAATTGAAACTCCTGTTTTTGTTGTTGTTTATGGGATTGCAGTCTTGTAATACAAATGAAGTATATAATAACTTCCAAAATGATTTTAAAGACAATCGTTGGTCTTCAAATGACGGAAAAGTCTTTCGGTTTACAACTACTGACTCGGATGGCTTATACACTATTAAAATTCAATTGGCACACATCTATGATTTCGAATTTTCAAGTATACCATTAGAAATTGCGATCACCTCCCCAAAAGGAATTAAAGAAGTGCTTACAATGGATTTGGTTGTAAAAGATACCTCTGGTAATGATATTGGGGAGTGTACAGGTGATATTTGTGATGTTTATGTTCCAATACAATCCAATATAAAACTTCAAAAAGGAACATATACAATAGAAGTGAAGAATGGTTTTGAAGGACCCTATTTGCCAAATATTTTAGGGGTAGGGGTGATCGTTGAAAAACTTCAACAATAGCATAAAAAAAGCGGTTAGAATTCTAACCGCTTTTTTTATGCTTTGATTTCTCTAGCTTTTACAACAAAGTAAAATCCAATTATAATAAAGGGAATACTCAACCATTGTCCGGTCGAAAGTGCATTAAAAATAGGGTATTCTTCAAAACCACCCTGACTCTCTTTAACAAATTCAACGACAAATCGAATCGACCAAAGTAAGATCAAGAACAATCCAAACAAATAACCCGCTTTATTTCTCGCTTCTGTTTTCCAATATAAGAACATCAAAATGAAGAATACAAAAACGTAGCAAATGGCTTCATACAATTGTGCAGGATGTTTTGGGGTTACATTCGCTAATAAACTAGCAAATTGTGGTTGGGTAGCAATGGCTTCATAGGCATCTTGTGCAGAAGAGGTTTGGGTAAGTTGCATCGCTTCTCTTGCCCCATATTCATCGCGTAAAAATCGAATTCCTATAGCGCTATCTGTTTTTATTCCTACAATTTCTGAATTGAAAAAATTACCCAAGCGTATAAATATTGCACCCAATGAAACGGGAATAACAATACGGTCTAAGATCCATAAAAACGAACGTTTGATAACACGTTTTTGAATGTAAAACATGGTAAGAATTATAGCAATTGCGGCACCATGACTGGCCAAACCAGCAAAGCCGGTGAAATGTATGGTAGGTTGCGTACTGATGGGTAACAAAATACTCCAAGGATCGTCATTAAATAATTCAGGTTGGTAAAAAATCACATGCCCCAATCGCGCTCCTAACATGGTGGCAACTAAAGTATAAATGAATAATTTGTCCAACGATTCAACCGATTCATTTTCTCTTGTAAAAATAGGTTTCATGATGTACCAGCCTAGTCCAAAAGCCAAAACCCACGAAAGACTATAAAAACGGAGCATAAAAAAACCTAAATCAATTCCTTCTGAAGGATTCCAAAGGATATGTAGTGCCTGTATCATAATTTTTGTTTCTGATTAAAACGTAAAAATAAATATTATTATTGGGAAACGTGTTACAATTCGAATAAGAATTTTTTTTAAGCTAAAAATCAATTTCAAGTTCTAATTCCTAACCTTAAGGTATCGGATCATATCCACTTTTTCCCCACGGATTGCATCTTAAAATGCGTTTCAATGCAAGCCAACAACCTTTTATCGCGCCATATTTTTCAAGTGCCTGTAATGCATAATTGGAACAACTGGGTTCAAATCGGCAAGCAGCTGGTGTTAATGGAGAAATAGCCACCTGATAAAACCGAACGATAGCCACCAATGGAAAAATCAATATTTTTTTTAAGCCGTTTGTTTTTGAAATGTTGTGATTGCTGCACATGTCAGTATTATTACGAAACAAAAATAATATTTTAAAAGCTTGATTTATTGTTTATGCCCAAAAAAATAAAAAACATGATTTTTATCAGTATTTATATCAACTCTCAATCATAAATTTGTGAAGTATTTAAGTTGATACACCTAACGGGATGCCATTCCGTAATCAATTGGTTTTAAATTTATATTCTAATGAATAATTAGAGTATTGGTTAGTTTAAATAGTTTGAAAAAGAGCTGTCATGTACAGCTCTTTTTTTATATTTATGTTTAGGTAGTAAAAGTAGTACCTTCCTTACCGTCTTTTAATTGAATGCCAAGAGTCAGTAATTTATCTCTAATTTCGTCTGATAATGCAAAATTTTTGTTAGCTCGCGCCTGATTTCGCATTTCTATAAGCATTTCTACAACTCCTTTAAGTTTTTCTGTGCTATTTGACGTTCCACTTGCATCGGGATTCGTCATTCCTAACACATCAAAAATAAAATGTGATAGGGTCGAGGATAATTCTTGAAGGTCTTCTGCTGTAATCGTAGCACTACCATCGTTAACTACATTAATAAATCGAGCTCCCTCAAATAATTGTGCAATTAATATGGGTGTATTAAAATCGTCGTTCATGGCGTCATAACAGCTTTGCTTCCATGGCGCAACCGCTATTGTTGATGTTGGACTAGTTTTTAAATTCTGTACTAGTTTATAGGCTTCCATCAATCGATTATACCCTTTTTCACTGGCAACCATTGCATCATTTGAAATATCTAATACACTACGGTAATGCGCTTGTAAAAAACAAAATCGTACAATATTTGGCTCGAATGCTTTTTCAAAAAAACTATTCTCTCCCGAAAGGAGTTCCATGGGTAAGATATAATTTCCTGTCGATTTACTCATTCGCAAACCGTTCATGGTAAGCATATTGGTATGCATCCAAAAATTAACAGGTGAATGTCCGTTGCAAGCCGTTCCTTGTGCAACCTCACACTCGTGATGTGGAAATTTTAAATCCATTCCGCCACCGTGAATATCAAAGTTTTCTCCCAAATATTTGGTACTCATGGCTGTACATTCTAAATGCCAACCCGGAAATCCTTCGCCCCAAGGCGAATTCCAACGCATAATATGTGCCGGTGAAGCGTTTTTCCACAAGGCAAAATCTTGTGGGTTTTTCTTTTCTGTTTGTCCGTCCAAATCACGGGTATTGGCAAATAATTCATCGATATTTCTGTTGCTTAAAGCGCCATAATTTAATCCTTTTGCATTGTAAGCAAAAACATCAAAATACACCGAGCCATTACTTTCATAAGCAAAACCTAATTCAATTAGTTTTTGAGTCAACTCAATTTGTTCCAAAATATGTCCCGTAGCGGTAGGTTCAATAGTAGGCGGTAAAAAATTAAACGCATCCAATACTTTATGAAAATCTACCGTATATTTTTGGACAATCTCCATAGGTTCTAGTTTTTCTAGACGGGATTGTTTTACAAAACGGTCATTGGCTACATCACCATCATCGGTTAAATGTCCAGCGTCGGTAATGTTTCGCACATAGCGTACTTTATAATCAAGGTGTAACAGGTACCGATAGATCACATCAAAACTCATAAAAGTTCTGATGTTGCCCAAATGCACATTACTATAAACCGTTGGCCCACATACATACATACCAATATTCCCAGGGTGAATAGGAGTAAAAGTATCTTTTTCACCCGTTAGGGTATTGTATATTTTTAAGGCTTGGTTTTTATATAATTCCATGATTTTCAGCTTAAAACTGGGTGTCTAACTTAATATAATCTAAAAATTCTCTTTTGACTTTTTCTTCTTTGAATTTACCTCCAAATTCAGCCGTTACCGTACTGCTTTCAATGTCTTTAATTCCTCTTGAATTTACACACAAATGTTTGGCATCAATAATACAAGCTACATCAGCCGTACCTAAAACATTTTGTAATTCTTGTACAATTTGCATGGTTAATCGTTCTTGTACTTGTGGTCTTTTCGCGTAAAAATCCACTACACGATTTATTTTTGACAATCCTACAACCATACCATTAGAGATATAGGCTACATGTGCACGACCTACAATAGGTAATAAGTGATGCTCACACGTAGAATAAACTACAATGTTTTTTTCTACGAGCATTTCGCCATATTTATAGTTGTTTTCAAAAGTAGAGGAGCTTGGTTTTTTGGCTGGATTTAGACCGCCAAAGATCTCTTTCACAAACATTTTAGCTACACGATTAGGCGTTCCTTTTAAACTGTCGTCTGTTAGGTCTAATCCAAGTGTTAGCAAAATGCTTTCCACATCTTTTTTTATCGATTCAATTTTATCCTCATCAGAAATAGCAAAGGCATCTGCACGCAAAGGTGTAGTAGCACTAGTAGCTATGTGATCATTGCCTATTTCTTCTTGAAAATCCTCGTTTTGCTTCATGGGTATGATGGGTTTCTTGCTGTTTTTTTACAATACGCAAAGATAAATAATAAACTAACATTGAATAAAAAAAAGGAAGTCTTTTTTAGACTACCTTTACCTTGATTTATCAAGGATTATGAATTGTAAACTGTAAGTGCTTCTTTTAAAATAGCAACAGCTTGGATCAAATCTTCTTTTTTCAAAACATAGGCAATACGCACTTCGTTTAAGCCCATATTCGGAGTGGAATAGAATCCTGCAGCAGGAGCTACCATTACCGTTTCTCCCTTAAAATCATATGATTCTAATAGCCACTGTGCAAATTTATCGGCATTATCAACAGGTAATTTGGCAATACAGTAAAAGGCACCTTTTGGTGTGGCCACGGTTACCCCATCAATTTTTTGAAGGGCTGCAATCAATACATCTCTTCGTTCTTTATATTCTGTAATTACCGCATCAAAATAACTTTGAGGGGTATCTAAAGCCGCTTCACTCGCAATTTGAGCATAGGTTGGCGGACTCAAGCGTGCTTGTGCAAATTTCATAGCTGTGGCCATTACTTCTTTGTTTTTAGACACAATGCAACCAATTCGAGCGCCACACATACTATATCTTTTAGAAACCGAATCAATCATAATGGCATGTGCTTCTAAACCTGGAACATTCATTACCGAAAAATGTTTTTCACCATCGTAAATAAATTCGCGGTATACTTCGTCTGCAATTAAAAATAAGTCGTGTTTTTTAACAATTTCGGCTAATTTTAAAATTTCCTCTTGAGAATATAAATAACCCGTTGGGTTACCTGGATTGCAAATTAAGATGGCTTTTGTTTTAGGCGTAATTAATTTTTCAAACGCTTCAATAGGAGGAAGGGCAAATCCTGTTTCAATTCCTGAAATTACAGGTACCACGGTAACGCCTGAAGCCGTTGAAAAGCCATTATAATTGGCATAAAAAGGCTCCGGAATAATGATTTCATCACCATTATCCATAGTACTTCCCATGGCAAATAGCAAGGCTTCAGAGCCACCAGTTGTTATGATGATATCTTGAGTGTCTATCGGTAATCCGTGGTTTTTATAATAAGCTGAAAGTTTGGTTCTATAGCTTTCAAAACCGGCAGAGTGACTGTATTCTAATACACTTATGTCGGCATTTTTTACGGCTTGTAAGGCAACATCAGGGGTTTTGATATCGGGTTGGCCAATATTTAAATGGTATACTTTGTGCCCTTTTTTCTTAGCAATTTCTGCATAGGGAACCAATTTTCTAATAGGAGATTCAGGCATGTGTTGCCCTTTAATCGAAACTTTTGGCATGGCTAGTCTAATTTTTTAGTTTCGCAAAATTGCGATTTTTTTTTGGGAAAAAACCAAATTTGGGTTTAAAAAAAAGCCTCAATTGCTTGAGACTTGTTTTTTAGGAATTGGGAAATGTTTTTTTCTTGACCAAGGGACTAACTTCTTCTTTTACAATCACGGTCCCTTTAATACGCAAAGGTACCATACCACTCGGTTTGTTAACCGCATTACTTTCAATGGTGATGGTTTTGCTAATTGGCCCCGGATTCATATTGTATTGCACTTTTATTTGACCTTTACCACCTGGAGCAATGGGTTCTTTTGACCATTCGGGAACGGTACAACCACAACTTGATTTTGCATTGGTAATCAATAAGGGCTGATCACCAGTGTTGGTAAATTCAAATATGCGGATGCCATCGTCTTTTCCTTTTTCTACTTCACCATAATTGATCGTTTCTTCTTTAAATTCAATTTTCGGACCGGTTTGTGCAAAAGAAAAAAGCCCCAAGCATACGGTTAAAAAAACAAGTAATTTTTTCATCATTTAAGGTATTAAAAGGTTTATGTAAAAATAATTAATTATCAGTAACCAACAAACTGCTGCTAACATTTTTTTTATTTTCGTGTTATCGTTACTTTTGCAGCTTAACGAATACAAAAAACATACCAAACTTAATTTTGGTGCGTATTAATGAACTCTGAAACAGTTCAACAACTAAACACAAATAAGTAGAATGATTCCCGCACAATTCAACGCTAAAGAAGTAGAACAAAAATGGTATGCGTATTGGATGAAAAATGATTATTTTTCTTCTAAACCCGACCATAGAACACCGTATACTATTGTAATTCCACCTCCTAATGTAACCGGTGTATTGCATATGGGTCACATGTTGAATAATACCATTCAAGACGTATTGATTCGTCGGGCGCGTTTGAAAGGATTCAATGCGTGTTGGGTTCCCGGTACTGATCATGCCTCAATTGCAACCGAAGCAAAAGTGGTGGCCAAGCTCAAAGAAGAGGGCATCAATAAAAACGATTTAACGCGTGAAGAATTTTTAAAACATGCGTGGGAATGGACTGATAAATATGGAGGAACCATCCTTGAACAATTGAAACAATTGGGCTGTTCTTGCGATTGGAATCGAACTAAGTTTACAATGGATGACGATATGTCAGCGTCTGTTATTCACTCGTTTGTTGATTTATACAATAAAGGACTCATTTATCGCGGTTACCGTATGGTAAATTGGGATCCAGAAGCCAAAACTACCTTGTCGGATGAAGAAGTAATTTTTGAAGAACGCCAAGGCAAATTATATTTCATTAAATATGAAGTGGTAGATGACACCGATAACCCATCACCGATAACCCATCACCTAGTAGTAGCAACCACCCGTCCCGAAACCATTTTTGGAGATACAGCTATTTGCATCAATCCAAATGATGAGCGTTTTGCGCATTTGAAAGGAAAAAAAGCCATTGTACCTATTTGCGGTAGAGTAGTACCCATCATTGAAGACGACTATGTAGATGTAGAATTTGGAACAGGTTGCTTAAAAGTGACTCCGGCTCATGATACAAACGATAAAACATTAGGCGATAAGCACAATTTAGAAATCATCGATATTTTCAACGAAGATGCTACTTTGAATTCTTTTGGGTTGCACTATCAGGGGAAAGATCGTTTTGTAGTTAGAGAAGAAATTGCCAAAGAATTAGAAACGATTGGCGCCTTAGCAAAAACAGAAATCCATTTGAACAAAGTAGGGACTTCTGAACGAACCAAAGCGGTAATTGAACCGAGATTATCGGATCAATGGTTCTTAAAAATGGAAGATTTGGTAAAACCAGCTATCAAAGCGGTTTTAGAATCTGATGATGTTAAATTATACCCAAGTCGATTCAACAATACTTATGCGCATTGGTTGAACAACATTCGCGATTGGAATATTTCGCGCCAATTGTGGTGGGGTCAACAAATTCCGGCCTATTATTTTGGTGACGGAAAAGAAGATTTTGTTGTAGCTGAAAATATTGAAAAAGCGCTTGAGTTGGCAAAAGCAAAAACGCAAAACGCAAAACTCGAAACGCGAGACTTACGACAAGATGCGGATGCTTTAGATACTTGGTTTTCTTCATGGTTATGGCCAATGGCGGTTTTTGGTGGCGTTTTAAACCCAGAAAATGAAGATTTTAAATACTATTATCCAACCAATGATTTAGTTACCGGACCCGATATTTTGTTTTTCTGGGTAGCGCGTATGATTATTGCAGGTTACGAATATGCCGGCGAAAAGCCATTTTCTAATGTGTATTTAACCGGATTGGTTCGAGACAAGCAAGGTCGTAAAATGTCAAAATCGCTAGGTAACTCTCCTGAGCCACTAGGATTAATTGAAAAATTTGGTGCCGATGGTGTTCGTGTGGGCTTGTTGTTGAGTGCTTCGGCCGGAAACGACATCTTATTTGATGAGGAATTGTGCAACCAAGGAAAAGGGTTTGCCAATAAAATCTGGAATGCCTTTAAATTGATCAAAGGATGGGAAGTAGCCGATATTCCGCAACCCGAATCATCAAAAGTGGCGATTGAATGGTACGAAGCGAAATTGCAACAAACCTTAGTCGAAATAGAAGATAGTTTTGATAAATACCGTTTGTCGGATGCCTTAATGGGTATTTATAAATTGGTATGGGATGATTTTTGTTCCTGGTTCTTAGAAATGATCAAGCCAGGTTACCAACAACCAATTGACCGCGCTACGTTTGACAAAGCCATTGAAATGTTGGAAAGCAATTTGAAGTTGTTGCATCCGTTCATGCCGTTTTTAACGGAAGAATTATGGCATCAAATTGCCGATAGAACGCCAGATCAAGCGTTAATTGTAGGGGAGTGGCCAAAAGCCAAACCGTTTGATACACAATTAATTGCTGATTTTGATTTTGCCACTGAAGTCATTTCGGGTATTCGAACCATTCGTAAAGACAAGAATATTCCGTTTCGAGATGCTATTGAATTGCGCGTGATGAATAATGAAAAAGCAGCAACGTATTTTGATGCAGTGGTACAAAAGTTAGGAAACGTAAGTACCTTGGACTATGTGGCGGATAAAGTAGAGGGTGCCTTATCGTATCGTGTGAAATCAAACGAGTATTTTATTCCGATAACGGGTGCCATTGATGTGGAAGCAGAAATTGCAAAATTAACCGAAGAGTTAAAGTATACTCAAGGCTTCTTACGCTCGGTGCAAGGGAAATTGTCGAATGAAAAATTCGTTGCCGGTGCTCCCGAACAAGTGATAGCTAATGAACGCAAAAAAGAAGCTGATGCTTTGGCAAAAATTGCAACCTTAGAACAAAGTATAGCAAGTTTGAAATAGTGTTTTGTTATTATAAAGAAGAATCCCGAGTTTGTGCTCGGGATTTTTTTGTTTTTAATTTGGGCACGGAATCTAATTCCGCGCTATCGGGATGTTTTAATTAATTTTAAAGCAGTAATCACCAATATCTGTTTCCTTTGCCCAAGATGAAGAACCACAACTATTAAATCCTATTAAAAAATTATTGGTGGGACTTGGATAATTATTTATAATGTTTAGATTACGTACAGTATTTTCAATTCTTTGTCCAAAAGGAAATTTAATGATAAAATCACCACTTGATTTTGCTTTAAGTCCTAACTTGAATTTGTATAAATTTCCTGTTGAGTTAATTGTTGGAGTGATTGTCATGGTTGAATTATTACAAACACCAAGAAAATCAATTAATTGATTTGGATAAACTAAATCAAATTTATCAATTGCATCTTTTGCATTATAATTTTGTGTAGGAGTTGTAAATTTATAAATCGAAATTTGTAAACATTCTGGATAATCTGCAAAAGTCGAGTCTCCAATTTGTGAATTATAAACTTTTGAAGATACTCTTCCTTCAATCCAAATAGTGTCATTAATATTTAAATAAGATTCATTTGTAATTTTAACTTTGTAATCATTTTTAAAAATTGTTTGCTCTGTATCTTCTTCGCATTGAGTTGCCATTAAAAATGGAAATACACAAAGCAATAATAGAATTTTTTTCATATTTTATTTTTTACAATTTTCTCAAAAAAAATATCACTACGTGTCGCAGCTTGCAGAAGTGGCGGATTAATGAAGCCTAAACTTTTGGTTAAACACTGATTTTGCAAGTACAAAACCAACTGTAAATTAAGCCCAAAACCCGCCATTTTTGCAAACTGCTGTTGTGCGATCGGTTTTTAATTATTTTCAGTTTTTCAAATCGTTAAAATCTGTAACCAATTCGTAAATGTAGATTTAATGCGGCTGAACTTTCGTCTGTAGCATAACCTTCACTTTTTGCGAAATAATATCTATAACCTAATCCAATTCCTGTTTCATAGGTAAAATGTTCTCTAATGTTACGTTTTATTCCCCACGTTGGTATTATAGAAACTTGATTTACTATTTTCACATTGTCATAATTCGATATTGTAAACCAATTTGGATGATAACTTGTTTGTATTGTTAAATAATTTCCACTATTACCAGCAATACTTTTCGATTTCGATTGTCTCTTCTCTAGATTATAATACCATCTTGGTTCCAAAGTAATTACTGGTGTCATTAAATAACCTGTTTTAGGATAGAAACTTCCGCCCCAAATTCCTGCGTCCATTCCTAATTCTGCTCGCAAGGCAATTTGATTTGAAAGTTTAACTTCTCGATGTGCCCAAATTCCTACAACGCCTGTTTGAATTCCAAAAGTTGATTTTTCAACACTTGCATTTTGTGCTTTTGTTAAAATAGTAAACAAACAAACTGATAAAGTAATTATCATTTTAGTAGTAATTCTTGTTTTCATAAATTTAATTAGTTTTTATTTTGACTTTTATTTTTAATTTTTCTTTTCGTTTTCCGTCGCTCCAAACTGTCGCACAACTTGTTTATATGTCTGACAAAATCATACATAGCTACCCAATTTTGGGTGTATATATCTGACAAATATCAGATATTATCTTTTTCAAAAATAATAAAAATCAATAATAATTAAAAAAAACGAATTTTAACAACGATTATTTTTACTCAAATCGCGTTTAAACAATACTTTGTTATCTTTTGCAATATAATCGCCCCTAATAATCAAATACGGATGATTGTTAGAATACCCTGCACTACCGCTTTTGATGCTAATTTTATCATTGACTTGTAAGCTTTTTAATTGTTCAAACTCTTTCGAAACAAATTGCATCATATAGGTTTCGCCTTCAATTTTAACCAATAACCATTTTGGGCCTTTGCCATTTGATCCTTCGCGTTCAAACGTAACCGAAGTCACCACAGCCTCCATAGTACTGGATTCTTGAAGTTGTTTTCTTATTTTGTCATGACTGGCTTGTACTTTTTTTCCTTCGGGCGAATTTTGCCATTTTTTGTATTGTATGCCATCGGGTGAAGCTTCCCATTTTGCTCTAGCTTCCCGATTGGCTTTTTTCTGTGCTTCGGTCAACGGTTTTTGTACCGGTTTTGACGCGTTGACTGTTTCCTTTTTTTCTTCACAATAGGTGAACAATTGGCTGCTGATGACAAGCAAACAAATTGTAAGCGCTGATACGATTCTTTTCATAGTTTTTATAGCGTATTTAAATTAGAATACGAATTTACAGTTATATTTTTCAGATGTAAGATTTGGTATTGTAAATAAAAATGTAAACTTTGTAAATATTTAATTTACACGATGCAATTTAGTCAAATCATACGCTCAATGAACCGCAATGTTCTATTTTTACTGCTGCCTCTTTTCTTTATTGCAGTTAGTTTTGTGGCAATTGAGACAAATTCTAGTGCTGGTTTTGAGCGTTCTAAAAGAGACGTTTTGCTGCGAAAAATTGGTCATGAATTGCTTTTACAATCGGGAGATACTTCCTCTCGAGTGCTTCCGGTAATGAAATTAAACGAAAATGTATACCAAATAAAGTTTGAAAACGAGCTAACTTTTCAAACAGCATCACTTGTTAGTATTACAAAAAGATTATTACAAAAAGATCCCGATGCCCAAGATTATATTGTTAAGGTGCTTAACTGCGCTAATTCAAATGTAGTTTATGCCTTTGCCATTTCCAAGAATCAAAAAGATGACATTGTATCTTGTATTGGAAGAAGGCAGCCTAAAGCCTGTTATGTCATTTCCATCCAATTTAATGAAAAAAATACTAACGGATTACGTTATGCTTATTTTTTTGGAGGTTTAGCCTTTCTGGTGTTGTTGGTTTTTGCATATAGTAAAGTAGTGAAACCAAAGAAAAAAACATCCTCTAAAGTTTCGCATGACAAGCCGTTTATACTTGGCTCGATGGTGTTTGATGCGCAAAAGCGGCAATTGCTTCAGAATGAAGTATGTATAGATTTAACGGATACAGAAACCCGTTTGATGCAGATTTTTGCCCAATCTCCCAATCAGATCATTGAAAGAAGTAGGTTGCAAAAAGAAATTTGGGAAGATGAAGGGGTTATAGTGGGTCGAAGTTTGGACATGTTCATTTCAAAACTTCGCAAAAAACTAGAACTTGATGCCAACATAAACATTGTAGTTATTCGCAGTAAAGGCTATAAACTTGAAATTAGTGAATAATAAGAACGTTTATTTATATTCCTTCTCAATTAGGTCTAAATTTTTAGTATAAAAGGTATTCGAACCCCACTTTCTAACTTCTTTATTCCATTTTAAAAAGTTTTGTTTATCCTTCAATTCAAAATATTTAAAGGCTAAATTATATGCAGTTTCTTGTAAAAAGTTTTTTTCTTTGCAAGATGCCATTTTATAATACACTTCTGCAGAAGCCTCTAGTTTATTTAAATGTCTATAAGTATAGGCTAATTCTTTTAAAGTATAACAGTCATTCGGGTCATCAGCGAGTGCTTTCATTAAAGCTATTTCTGCTTTTTTGTAATTTTTTAAATAATTATGTGAAAAAGCTAATTCGGTTTGTAATCCCTTGAATTTACTGTTAATTTTTTCTGCTTTTTCAAGATACGTTAACGCTTTTTCACATTCATTCCATCCATTATACAAATAACCCCATCTGTAAAGTCGTTCAATAGAATTTTCATTGTTTTTGTAAAATTTTAGCCATTCTGGCGTTTTGTTTACGTTTAATTCAATTAGTTTGTCATCAGGAATAAATGCAACCAAAACAGAATTGGGTTGTAGTCTGTAGATCATTTGAGCATTTTGCGGTTTCTCCTTAAGAATATATTTCCCGTTACTATCAATTTTAAAACTGCCACTATAGTTGAGTGTTAAGCCGGCCTGAGCATCAATATAAATGAAACCAAAAGAATGATTGCCTAAACTATCAGCAGAAAAAGCTACCCATTGATCCTCAGATTGAATGAATTTTTTATTGAATTGTAAATCGGTTTGGCCATTACTTTTTAATGAAAAAAGAACAAAGAGGAGGGTGATATATTTCATGATTTTGTTTTAGAATTAAGAATCAAGTGCATAACAAATCTACTAAATAAATTCAAAAATCGCTATAGAACATGTAATTAAGTATACTATGTTCAAATAGCGATTCTAGTTTTTTTTAATGAACGGCTATAGATTACCTTGAAAAGTAATTAATATTGTATAGCGCAAAGTTATTCCTCCACAAATTCCAGTACATCTCCAGGTTGACATTCTAGCACCTTGCAAATGGCTTCAAGCGTACTAAAACGGATGGCTTTGGCTTTTCCCGTTTTCAGAATGGATAAATTGGCTAAAGTAATGTCTACTTTTTCCGAAAGTTCGTTGAGTGACATCTTTCGTTTTGCCATTACGACATCTAGGTTAACTACTATGGCCATAATTTATACGGTTAATTCATTTTCATTTTGTATTTCAATACCGCGTTTGAATACATAGGCAATAACAAGTAAGACAACACCCATAAACACCCATACATCACCACCCGATATTTTTAAATGTTGAATAGCGGGAATGGCAACTCCTTGTTGAATCATATTTTCAGAAAAGTTAGTTCCCCATGAAGCAAACAATCCAATTCCAATAGCTAGGTAAGCTAAACTAAAAATAAAACGATTAACTTCTTTGTTGAAAGGTTTGACTAAGTTTAGTTTTTTGTTGTGTATTATTTTTATAATTAAATAAAATAAAATAGCTTTTAAAACAGCAACAATTGTCATTAGTGATGTTAATGTAACAAAATGACTTTGGTTAAATTGATACAAGGAGCCCAAATCAATGTGATTCCAAAAATAAGAAGATCCTTCTGGATTAATGAATAATGTATAAAAAGTGTTAACGATGAAGCCACCGGCATCAATACTGAGCCCAATAAAGATGATCCAAGCAACTGCATACAATATATTTAATATTTGTTTCGTACTTATTTTAATTTCCATTTGTGTTAATTTTAAAAGTTTACGAAACAAATATCAATAAAAATTTATTGAAAAACAATAAATCTAATCAAATAATAAAATTATTTTATCACCAAGTCATATTTTTTCAAAAGCCCCGACAGATTTTCTGCAGAAAAAATAGCTCTTTTTAGTTTGTTTTTTTCAGGATCTATGATGAAATCATAACTGGTAGAAAAATCGGTTTTATGAGCAGTAGTGCCAATAAAAACGGCATGTCTTAAATTACAGTTGTCAAACATTGCTTCAGATAAATCACTTTCCATAAAATCAACGGCAACCATACTACAATTGATGAATTGCATTTTTTTAAGTTTCAAACTGTAAAACTGGGCATAATCCAACAAACTGTCTTTGAAATGAAACTCGTATAAAATTTGATCGGTCATGGCAAAGTTAACGGCTGTAAAATCACAATTGGTAAACCAAACATCGCGCAACGATACATGGTTGATTTTTGTGTTTTTAAAATTACAATCTAAGAAATTGCAATCGATAAAGGTAACAGCTGTAAACGAACAGGCTGTAAAATCGCAACGGGTAAAGGTGCAATTTTCATATTCTTTAAATTTTACATCATTTTCGGAATATGTAATATCGGAAAAATTTTGATCAACTATATAATCTGCGTGCATGGTATAGTATTAATGGGGTAAAACTACAGCAATTTTTTTTGGTTTCAAAAGAATCTTTTTTGAGAAGTATGTCATACTATCTCAAAAAGGATGGCACATAAAAGGAATTGTAAACTTTATTTTATGTTTTCATAAAAATACCTATATTCGCAGAGAAATTTTGGGGGATTAGCTCATTTGGCTAGAGCGCTACGCTGGCAGCGTAGAGGCGACCGGTTCGAATCCGGTATTCTCCACATATCCTGCTTCGGCAGGATTTTTTTTTAAAATCCTTCGAAAACGCCTAATCCAAACAAAGCAAAATCATATTTTACAGGATCATTTGCGTCTAAAAGGCGCAATTGGGTGTCAAGTTCGCGTACGGCTTTGGCGTCGTTTTGTGTCCGGTAGAGTAGGCCTAGTTTTCGCGCCACATTTCCAGAATGTACGTCTAAGGGGCACGACAATTGAGCCGCTTCAATGTTTTTCCAAATTCCTAAATCGACACCATTTTTGTCTTTTCGTACCATCCACCGCAAATACATGT
>JACCDN010016339.1_pt1 | contig 232040 bp, 216 predicted proteins | sample 7441691 | NCBI WGS metagenome assembly JACCDN01 (sample SAMN15323439, study PRJNA562643) | freshwater metagenome | isolation source: river surface water | place: USA:Blue River Watershed | collected 2017-08-16 | reverse complement strand
TCCTGCTAAAAAGAAAACAGCTCCTAAAAAAGCAGTAGCAAAAAAAGCACCTGCAAAAAAAGTAGTAGCTAAAAAAGCAACTCCTGCTAAAAAGAAAACAGCTCCTAAAAAAGCAGTAACAAAAAAAGCACCTACTAAAAAAGTAGTAGCTAAAAAAGCAACTCCTGCTAAAAAGAAAACAGCTCCTAAAAAAGCAGTAGCGCCTGTAGCAGCACCTGTTGTTGCGCCAACTGAAAATACAGTAGTTGCTCCTACTCTTTTCGAAGCACCTAGCACGGACAACAATCCAACTGCTTAATTAAATTAGCTTTATATAAATCCCGCTTTATGCGGGATTTTTTATTTCAACTCAAAATAAAAACTATGCGCAAAATACTTGTATTGCTAGTATTTCCATTTTTTGCATTTTCTCAAACCGGAAGCATTGCAGAGAAAACAAAGAATATGGAATTACGCAAAGGATTCTTTGACTACTACTGGGATAATACCAATGGTAAAATCTTTTTAGTAGTTGATAAATTAAATATGCCATTCTTATATGTTAACTCATTACCTGCTGGTCTAGGATCCAATGATATTGGGCTTGATAGAGGTCAGTTAGGCGATTCTAGAATTGTATATTTCAATCGAGTTGGAAAAAAAATATTTTTAACACAGCCGAATTTAGATTACCGAGCAGTAACAAAAGACCTAAGAGAGCAAAAAGCTGTTGACCAATCTTTTGCACAATCTATCTTATTCAATTTTACGATAGAAGCAGAAGAGTCAAATACAAATAACCCCTCTGAAAATAAAGTATTAGTAGATGTAACCAGCTTTTTATTGAGAGATGCGCATGGCGTAGTTGAAAAAATAAAGCGCGCTAGACAAGGTAGTTATACCATCAGCGAAGGCAGGTCTGCTATTTATATTCAGAACACAAAGAATTTTCCCAAAAATGCAGAATTTGAAGCAACCATCACTTTTGTTGGTGGCGCAGATGCAGGTAGATTGGTTCAGTCTGTTACACCTTCTGCAGAAGCAATTACAATTAGAATGCACCATAGTTTTGTGGAACTACCAGACAATAACTTTACACCAAGAAAATACGATATAAGAAGTGGGTATTTTGGTACAAGCTTTTTTGATTATAGTTCTGATATTAGTGAGCCCATTCAACAGATGGTTATCAATAAACATCGTTTACAGAAAAAAGATCCTACTGCCGCAGTGAGCGAAGCAGTAAAACCTATTATTTATTATTTAGACAATGGCACACCAGAACCAATAAGGTCTGCATTACTAGAAGGCGGAAGATGGTGGAACCAAGCTTTTGAAGCAGCGGGTTATAAAAATGCATTCCAGTTATATATTCTTCCTGACTCTGCAGATCCAATGGATATTCGTTATAATATGATCAACTGGGTACACCGTTCTACAAGAGGTTGGAGTTATGGCGCATCCGTTGTAGATCCAAGAACTGGTGAAATAATTAAAGGTCAGGTATCATTAGGTTCTTTAAGAGTAAGACAGGATTATTTAATTTTTGCTGCACTCTTATCCCCTTATATAGACGGAAAGCCGGTATCCGAAGAAATGAGAAAAGCTGCCATACATAGACTAAGACAGCTTTCTGCACATGAAATTGGACATACATTAGGTTTACAACACAATTATGCATCTAGTTATAACGATAGAGCTTCTGTAATGGACTACCCTCATCCAAATATTTTTGTGAATGAGAAAGGAGCACTGGATTTTTCTAAAATATACACAGACGAAATTGGACTTTGGGACAAAAGAGCAATCACTTATGGCTACCAAGATTTTCCAAAAGGTATAAATGAGTCAAAAGCACTAAATGATTTATTGGAAGAAAATTCAAAAAATGGATGGTTATTTATTGCAGATGCAGATGCAAGAGCAGCAGGAGGAATGCATCCTAGCGCACATCTTTGGGATAATCAACCTGATGCGGTAGATGGCTTAATGCAAACTTTTGCTGTTCGTACTAAAGCGATGCAACAGTTTGGAGAAGAAGCTGTCAAAGTTGGCACACCGCTTGCACAATTAGAAGACGCATTGGTGCCAATTTACAATTACCATCGTTATCAATATGAAGCTGTCACTAAATTAATTGGCGGGGTGAATTATCAGTATAGTGTTAGAGGAGACAAAAATCAAATTCAACCAACTATTCTTTCAAATGCAATTCAGCAAAAAGCACTAGACGCAGCACTCGCTTGTTTAACCCCTAGCTTCTTGTCTATTCCTGAAAATATATTACAATTGATTCCTCCAAGACCTCCAATGTATTATGGCGTAGGCGAATTGTTTACTAAAAGAACTGGCTTAAGTTTTGATGCACTTTCTCCTGCCGAAGCCTTGGTTGATTTTGAATTATCGTTTTTATTCAATGCGGAAAGAGCTAATCGATTGGTACAAAATAAAGCAAGGGCGGGTAGTATTGGATGGGACAATGTCTTAGATGCCATTTTAGATAAAACATGGTATGCACCATCTGTGGCTGGCCTAGCGGGATCTGTTCAACTACAAACCCAACAACAAACATTAAGCTGGTTGATTGGATTGAGCCAAAGCAGTGATGCTAATTTTGAAGTGAAAAGCATTTGTGCAAATAGATTAAATAAATTGAAAACTAAATTAACAAGTTTGTCAATTAGCAATCCAAAACTTCAAGCGCATTATCAATATGCAATCAACAGAATCAATGATCCTGAGAAAATCACGCTTCCTAAACAAGTAGTGATTCCTCCAGGCGCACCAATTGGTTGCGACAATTAACTAAAAAAGCTCTTAGAGCAATTTAAGGGCTGTTTTAGTTTTTATCAAATGGTTTTTCGAGGGGCCCCATAAACGAGCCCTCGATTTTTTTGCTAAAAAATTATAGAAACTAAAAGCCCGATCAAAATGATCGGGCTTTTGTAAATATACTTAGTATGGACTTACGCCAACATACGTAATGGCTCTTCCAATAAACTCTTAAGTGTTTGTAAGAAAGCTGCTCCAGTTGCACCATCTACCACACGGTGATCGCAACTTAAAGTCACATTCATTACATTGCCTGGTACTATTTGACCGTTCTTTACAATTGGCTCTTGTGCAATACCACCCACTGCTAAAATACAAGCATCTGGAGGATTGATAATTGCTGTAAATGAATCAATACCAAACATACCTAAGTTAGAAATAGTAAACGTACTTCCTTCCCAATCTGCAGGTTGTAGTTTTTTATCTTTTGCCTTCTTTGCAAACTCTTTTACAGTGCCGCTAATTTGAGACAATGATAATCCGTCAGCAAAACGTAGTACAGGTACTAATAAGCCTTCATCAACTGCTACAGCTATACCAATATTTACATGATGGTTTTCTCTGATGAAATCACCCATCCAACTGCTATTCACTTTTGGATGTTGCTTTAAGGACAATGCAGTTGCTTTCACAATCATGTCATTAAAACTAATCTTAGTCGTTGCATTTTCATTCAATATAGCACGCGCATTGATAGCAGCGTCCATATTGATTTTCATTGTTAAATAAAAATGCGGTGCGGTAAATAAACTTTCACTTAAACGCTTCGCAATTACTTTACGCATTTGAGATACTGGTGTATCTACAAAACTTACTGTACCAGCTGGGATAGATGCAGCCATTGAAGGCGCAGCAGCTTGTGCAGTTGGAGCAGCTGCTCCTGGTGTATAATTTTCTAAATCAGTTCTTGTAATTCTTCCGTGCTCTCCTGTGCCTTTTACATATTTTAAATCAATGCCTTTTTCTTTTGCAATTTTCTTTGCTAAAGGTGAAGCAAAAATTCTTCCTTCATTCACTACTTGAGTAGTAGATGATGGACTAACTGTAGCTGGTGCAGATGCTGCTGGAGTTGCTATTGGAGCTGCAGCTTGTGTTGACGCTGGTGCAGATGCTGCACTTGAAGCGCCGCCCTTTAACCCAGCAACAATTGGTGCGATATCTAACCCTTGCTGTCCAATGATACAAAGTAAATCGTTTACTAAAATTTTCTCGCCAGCTTGGGCACCTTGGTATAATAAAACGCCATCCTTGTAAGACTCTAATTCCATGGTTGCCTTATCTGTTTCGATATCTGCTAAAACTTCGCCTTTTTTAACAGTGTCACCTACTTTTTTCTGCCAACCTGCAATCACACCTTCTGTCATCGTATCACTCAAACGTGGCATCAATACTACTTCTTCCATCGTTGAAAAATCCACCGCATTTGCAGCTGGAGCAGCTGTTGCAACTGGAGAGGCTGCTGGAGCAGCTTCAACTGGTGCAGGAACATTTGCAGCACCTGTATTTTGAGCAATCAAAGCAGACACATCTTCCCCTGCTTTTCCGAAAATGGCTAATAAATCGTTTACTTGTAATTTGCCCCCACGTGGCGTACCAATATGCAATAAAACGCCATCTTGGTAACTCTCCAATTCCATGGTTGCTTTATCCGTTTCTATTTCTGCTAATAAGTCTCCTTTTTTAACGGTATCCCCCACATTTTTGTGCCAAGCCGCTATCACACCCTCAGTCATGGTGTCACTTAAACGGGGCATTAATATTACTTCTGCCATAGGTAAAAAGCTAATTTGTAATTGAGTCGTGAAATTACACTAAAAATGTATTTTTTCCCACCGAAAAAGGCAATTTTATAGCAAAATAGGGCAAATAAAGCCATATCAAAGTAAATTCTGATAGACTATTGACCTTGTGCTAAACTATAAGCTTTTTTATCTCCCCACATGTTCAATATTTCTAGAGAGCTAATTTGAAAATCTTTAGACAAATTAGAGTACAAATCGATGATATCAGATTGACTAAGTCCGGTTGGTGCATCCGTTTCAAAACGAACTCGATATTGATTCACTAAATTGGTATAAACAGAACCCGTTGGCCAAACTTGAGTCCCCCTGTTTGAGATTGTCACCAATTTTAATCCAGCTTTTTCATACTTAATAGCTAAATCTCCAATTTCCTTTGGCTGCAATGTTGACTCTACAAAAAAATCAGCGCCAACAATTTTATGTGCTTCTTTTTTTGAACTTAATAACATTGGATTTTTAGATATCGCGCTATTAGTTGGAACAAAATCAAAATTTTGTAATGAAGGTCTAGGATTATGTTTAGGCTGTTTACCAAAATTGTCAATGATTGCTTGTGCAAAAACAGTTGTATTTACAGAAGGAATTGACTTGTCCCCAAAGTCACCTGTATGCACACCAGACTCTAAAGTATATAATAAAGCATTTTCAATCATTACTGCTTTTTCCATCAAACCTAAATGACGTAACATGTTCAATCCACTCAATAATAATGAAGTAGGATTTGCAATATTTTTTCCGGCAATATCTGGAGCCGTTCCATGCACAGCCTCAAAAATAGAGATATGATCTCCAATATTTGAAGATGGCGCAAAACCAAGCCCACCAACTAATCCAGCGCATAAGTCACTTACAATATCTCCCTGTAAATTAGTCAGTACAACCACATCGAATAAGTCTGGACGGCTCACTAATTTCATACATAAGTCATCCACAATAACATCATCAGATTTTAAGTTTGGATATTCTTTTGCTATTTCATAAAACACTTCCAAGAACAAACCATCCGTCAATTTCATGATGTTTGCTTTATGACCACAAGTAATTCTTTTTGCTCCTTTTTTCTGAGCCATTTCAAATGCATATCGAATCACTTGTTCACTTCCGCCTCTAGTTATAAATCTTCTTGCAATTGCCACATCTTGTGTCAACATATGTTCAATACCACCGTATGTATCTTCGATATTCTCACGCACAATCGTTAAGTCAATATTCACTCCTGCTTTACTAAACACAGTATCCACCCCACTTAAAGTTTGAAACTTTCTATCATTCGCGTAGGTATTCCAAGTTTTTCTAGCTGTTACGTTTACACTTTTTACACCTTTCCCTTTAGGTGTTTCCATTGGCCCTTTAAAAAGAATGCCCAAATTTTCGATTGCTTCTTTTGCCTCAGGTGTCATACCCGTATTAAAGCCTTTGTCAAAAACCCATTTTCCCATATCCACATACTGGTATTCCAAGGGCAATTTAGCTGCATTAAATATGCCAATTACTGCTTCCATTATCTCTGGACCGATTCCGTCACCTTTTGCTACAGCTATCTTCATTTTAGTCAGTTTTTTATGTAAAAAATGGGGTTAAACGTGCTTTTTGCAATCGTTGCCGCGAAGTTACATGAGTTCAAGTTGATGAAAAAAAATTAGCCCCTTTTTTTGGGTAAGCAGGCTAAATTTTTCCTAATTTTAATCCGCAGTATTCTCTGCGGCTCATTTTTGATCAATAAGGTCATGATTTCTACCATATCAGAAGGCATCGAAGTAAGCGTTGAAACCTTTTACCAAAAAGATTACAGCAATCCATTACAGCAGGACTTTATGTTTGCTTATAGAATTACTATAGAAAATCATAATTCATTTCCAGTTAAGTTGTTGCGCCGTTTTTGGGAGATTTTTGACAGCAATGGTGAACATAGAGTGGTCGAAGGAGAAGGCGTTGTAGGGGTTCAACCTTTAATTATGCCAGGCAAACAATACCAATATGTTAGTGGTTGTAATTTAAAAACTGAATTAGGTAAAATGCAGGGTTATTATAGCATGGAGAATGTGGAGAATAGAGATGCACTACAAGTGAAAATTCCAGCATTTAAAATGACTGCTCCTACAAAACTTAACTAAGATCGGCCAAAAATTTTGCTTTTAGAAATCAATTTCAGCTTCATTAAAAATGGTCATTGCAGGAATTTTTAACAACGCATTCAAGTCGTTTTTAGATTCTTTCTTTTGGTTATCCATGTAAGATTTTACGATTAGATATCCTATATACTTTCCTACATTTCCTGGAATATCTTCCCCAAAATAATCATTGTATGGGGCTTCTGTTAAAATCGCTTTTGTCATACTAGGATCCACTGAAAAGAGTCTGTTTTGACTAGACAAGAAACTCCAAATATCACCCGTGTTTTCTTTGATTGCTTTCATTTGATTTGCTGTATAGCCCATCAATAAAGAATCTTGTGTATTTGGCATACATTGAGCCATAATGTATTGACGCTTCCCAATTTCAATCATTTGCTCAACTAATTTTTTTCCATTCAATGTTATAGGCTCATAATCGTTCAATATATTTTGCAATGAATTCACTACAATAAATTCTGGTGCAAATTGACGACTTATATACCTTGGATAAATGGTATTAATTTGTTCCGAAAAATACCAACTAGATTCTGAACCTAAATACAATTGAATACCAATTGCAATACCCTCTTTTGTAACCACATTGCCATAAGTTTCTAATGGCCCTATAAAATAAATGATCTGCTTTGGTAAGGTATAATTAGGAAAAAAATAATGAAACCTTTTCATGGCCTCCGTAATTTGAGGAGTGGCAATTTTGGAAGCATTCACCTTCTTTGACTCTAAATAAATGGGCAGGTAGGCTTTGTAAAATGCAAGTATACTTTTAGCCTCTTTTTTAGGAGACATCATTAATATACGGTTAAAATAGTCCTCTGAAAATTCAGGGTATTGTTTTACCAACTTAGCTAAACTAGCTTCAAATTTCAAAGTATCCATATTGAAAAATGCCTCTTCAAAATGAAGCTCCTTGATGGTTGGTTGCACAGCCAAACTAGCGGGATCTGCAACAGGTTCTCCACAGGACATGAATAGCCAACAGATTCCTATATTAAATAAAGCAATAAATCGCATGCTCGAAAGTACAAAAAAAGAGAGGTTATTTCCTTTAAAACCCGACCTTTGGTTCATGAAAATTTGTATCGCACAGCAGAATTATCATATTGGCAATTTCGAAGCCAACACGAAGCAGATTATCGATGCTATTGAACAAGCTAAACAAGAAGGAGCTGACCTGATTTTATTTAGTGAGATGAGCGTATGCGGTTATCCTGCAAGAGATTTTGTAGAGTTCAATGATTTTATCAATCAGTGTTATGCAAGCATAGACGCGATAAGAAAAGTGGCAGACACCATTGCTGTTTTAATTGGAGCACCAGCGCATAATACCAATGAAAAAGGGAAGCCTTTATACAACGCAGCATTTTTCTTGTATGATCAAAAAATACAAGCCGAGATTCACAAAACATTGTTACCTACTTATGATGTGTTTGACGAGAATCGATATTTTGAACCCGCTAGCGATTGGAAAGTAGTTCCGTTTAAAGGAAAAAAATTGGCAATCACAATTTGTGAAGATATCTGGAACCTTGGTGATAATCCATTGTACACTATTTGCCCTATGGATAAAATGATGCAGCAAGCACCAGATATTTTATTAAATCTAAGCGCATCTCCATTTGACTATACACATGACGAAGACCGAAAAGCAACGATAAAATCAAATGTTGTAAAATATAAAAAACCTCTATTCTATTGCAATGCAATTGGCAGTCAAACTGAAATTGTATTTGATGGCGCTTCATTGGTTTTTGATAAGGACGCTAACTTATGTGGGGCACTTCCTATGTTTGAATCTGCAATGCAAATTTTTGAATGTGACGAGGATGGCAGTATCAATGCGCCAATACTTGAGCCAGCAGCTTCGGTACCAAGTAAAGAACTTAACCCCGCAAATCTTGTTCCTACATTAAATATAGACCAAGTATACAAAGCTTTGGTTTTAGGTGTGAGAGATTACTTTAATAAAATGGGATTCAAGAAAGCAATACTTGGATCTTCTGGCGGTATTGATTCTGCAGTGACCTTAGCTATCGCTTGCGAAGCATTAGGTAAGGAAAATGTATTTGCAGTACTAATGCCTTCTCCTTATTCTACTTCACATTCAGTTGATGACGCAGTTCAATTAAGTAAAAATTTAGGCAACCCCTATGAAATAATTCCGATCAAAGAAGTGTATGAAAGTTTTTTACATACTTTAAAACCCATCTTTAAAGAATTGCCTTTTTCTTTGGCGGAGGAAAATATACAAAGCAGATCTAGAGGTAATATCTTAATGGCTATTGCCAATAAATTAGGTTATGTTTTATTAAATACATCTAACAAAAGTGAGTTAGCTACAGGCTATGGTACATTATATGGAGATATGGCTGGAGGATTAGGGGTTTTAGGTGATTGTTATAAATTACAAGTTTATGCATTGGCTAATTATATCAACTCGGAAAATGAAATCATCCCGAGAAATATTATTGAAAAAGCGCCAAGTGCTGAATTAAGACCAGATCAAAAAGACAGTGATAGCTTACCTGACTATGAAGTTTTAGACCAAATATTGTATCAATACATTGAAAAACGTGCAGATCCTTCAGTAATAAAATCGATTGGATTTGATGCCGCACTCGTTGACAGAACACTAAAAATGGTGAATACCAATGAGTATAAACGTAATCAGTTCTGCCCTATTATTCGAATATCGCCAAAAGCATTCGGCGTAGGTAGAAGAATGCCAATTGTTGGAAAATATTTAAATTAATTTATGAAAAACAAAATGATTGCTTGCTTAGCTACTATTTTACTTTTTTTAAGCTTAAACACAATGGCTCAAAAAAGTGAACCTATCCTGCCTGGTGCTTATCAAACTACTCAATACATGCCTTTATTAAAAGGTAAGAGAGTTGGCTTGTTCACCAATCATACTGCTACAGTAAATAAAAAACATTTAATTGATACCTTACTAGCTAGTGGCATTCAAATACAAAAAGTGTTTACGCCCGAGCATGGATTAAGAGGTACTGCAGATGCAGGTGAAAAAACAAAAGACGGTATAGACGAAGCAACAGGTGTTCAAATAGTTTCTTTATACGGAAAAAAATATGGCCCAAGTGAAGCCGATTTAAAAGATGTAGATGTTTTGCTGTTTGACATTCAAGATGTGGGTACACGTTTTTACACTTACATTTCGTCCTTGCAATATTATATGGAAGCTGCATGGGCCAACAATAAGCCATTGGTCATTTTAGATCGTCCTAATCCAAATGGACATTATGTAGATGGTCCAGTTTTAGAAAAACCATATAGCAGTTTTATCGGCAAGAAATCGATCCCTATTGTTTATGGGATGACTATTGGCGAATATGCAAAAATGCTTGTAGGTGAAAAATGGCTAACAGCACCAGCAGATACAAATATCAATAAAGCTGGAAATCCAATACAATTAACTGTTATTGCCTGCAAAAATTACGACCATAATTCAATGTATACGTTTAATATTGCACCCTCTCCTAACCTTCCAGATATGAATGCCATTTATTGGTATCCAACTACCTGCTTAATAGAAGGTTCTGTGATGAGCGAAGGTCGTGGCACAGCACATGCATTTGCTTATATCGGCCACCCAAGTATCAAAGGCAAGAAGTTTAGTTTCACACCAGGACCAAGAACGGGGGCAATGAATTCAAAACTATATGGTCAATTGTGTTATGGATGGGACTTGAGTAATCAACAAGCGCCTAAGAATAAAATTGATTTAGATTTAATCATTGAGATGTACCAAGCCTTCCCAGAAAAAGATAGTTTCTTTATTGAACCAAAATCTAAATTAGCAACCGATTATTTCTTTAATAAATTAGCAGGTAATGCCGATTTGATGGAGCAATTGAAGAAAGGTGCATCTGCAGCTGCAATCAGAGCTAGCTGGCAACCAGGCTTAACCGCATTCAAGAGCATGCGTAAAAAATATTTATTGTATAAAGATTTTGAATAGACATGTATTCTTACTTCGTTTGAAATTTATTTAGGGTTTACTACCTATAAAAAAAGGTCCCGATATATCGGGACCTTTTTTTATGAGCGATCAATCACTCCATATATTTAATTCCTATCCTCCAATAATAGGAATCGCTAATTGATGTACTGCATCATTCAATTGCTTGATAGCCGTTTTCTTTAAAGTATCTAGTTTATTGAACTCGGCGTCAACTTGCGCTTTTAATAATTCATACACCCCTTGTACTTGTTGTGTAGGTGCAGTATAGCCAGATGCTGCAGATTCAAATACGCCAGCAATTTTATCGTCTAAACGAATTGGAAAATTCAATACATCCTGTCCGCTCTTTGCTTTGGTTTGATGCAAAGCCTCCTCAATTGCTGTTAAGCTAGTCAAGACAGTTTTAGCTTGCTTTTGGAAAGTAGAATCTTTGGTTTTTTTCTGTAACACATTGATCTGTGCACGAAGTTCTTTAATTGATTTTAAGTTTTTCATGATATCACTAAATGTACCAGCAACTTTCAATAAGAACTGCTCTTGTGCCTTCAAGTCTGCATCAGAAACTTTATAATTTGGATCAGCAACAATCGTGAATGGCTGTTCAGTCACCGTATTATCTATCGTTACTTTAGCTGTATACTTTCCTGGCGCAGCTAGTACTGGACTAGTTGAACCATTCCATAATATCAATCCAGGCTCTGGTTTTTCAGCTTCCTTATGGTACATATTCCAAACATAAGTTTGGTATCCAGCTTCTGTACTAGGCCCACCCGGCTCTGAATGATTAATTGTTTTGATAACTTTCTTTTGATCATCTAAGATGCTAATTATGACTCTTGTCGAATCGGATTCAGATCCACCTGCTTTCCAATATTTAATCACAACGCCTTTCGCAGGGTTTGTGCCTACATTTGCCGGCATACTAACAGTTGCTCCCCTTCCTCTTCTGCCGCCCATTTGTGGTGGCACACGGTATGTATTTGCAATTGGGAATACCTGACTAGTTGCTGGAGCAGCTTTGAAGTTTTCTACAAATGATAAATCATCAAAAACATAAATACTTCTTCCTTGTGTAGCAACGATCAAGTTTTGATCCTTAATTAATAAATCTGTGATTGGTGTTACAGGAAGGTTTAATTGAAAACGCTCCCAAGAAGCACCATCATTAATTGAAACATATAAACCGTATTCTGTACCTGCAAATAATACACCCGCTTTTCTAGGGCTTGCTACAATTGCTCTGGTAAAGTGCATCGGGTCAATGCCATTGGTAATTTTAGTCCATGTTGCACCGTAATCAGTTGTCTTATAAATATAGGGTGCAAAATCATCTAACTTATACCTAGTTCCTGCAAAATAAGCAGTTCCTTTTCTGATTGGATCCACTTCTACTCTATTCCACATGATCCATTTTGGCGCATCTTTCGGCGTTACATTTGCCCAATTCTTACCGCCATCTTTACTTACACTAATAATACCATCATCACTACCAGTCCATAATAAATCTTTCTCAACTGGAGACTCTGCAGCAGTGAAAATGGTACAATAGTATTCAACACTTGTATTGTCTTGGGTAATTGGACCACCAGAACTTTTTTGTTTTGTTTTATCATCAGTTGTTAAATCTGGAGACAATTTCTCCCAACTTGCACCTTCATTTTCTGTTGCGAATAAATGATTGCCTGCAGTGTATAATTTTTTAGGATTATGTGGAGAGAAGAAAATTGGATGATTCCATTGGAAACGATATTTCATCACTTCTGCACCAGCACCCATTGGATTATCTGGCCAAACATTAATCACTCTATTTTCACCAGTCTTGTGGTCATATCTAGTAATTAAACCACCATAAGATCCACCGTAAACAATATCGCTGTTTAAAGGATCTGCAACAATATAGCCACTCTCACCACCAGCAGTTACATCAAAATCATTTTCACCAATAAACGCACCATAGGTACTTGACTTAATTCTGAATGCAGAATTATCTTGTTGTGCGGCCAAAATGCGATAAGGGAAACTATTGTCTGTACTTAAACGATAAACTTGAACAGTTGGCTGATTCATCATAGTACTCCAGTTTTTACCAGCATCCATGCTCACTTGTGCGCCACCATCATCTGACACAATCATTCTCTTGCCATTTTTTGGATCAATCCATAAATCATGATGATCACCATGTGGTGTTCTTAAAGAAGTAAAACTTTTACCGCCGTCAGAAGATACCATGAAGTTCACATTAGGGCAATAAACTTTATTTTCATCGGATGGATCTACAAATACTTTTGTGTAATACCAAGCACGTTGACGAATATTATTGTCACTACTTGCTAATTCCCAAGTAGCACCTGCATCATTTGAAACATATAAACCACCATTTGCATTTTCAATCAATGCATATAATTTATCTGTATTAGATTTTGCAACAGCAACGCCTACAATTCCCCAAACACCTTTTGGCAAACCTTTATTACTCTTAATAGACACCCAGGTATTACCACCATCTGTACTTTTATACATACCTGAACCTGCGCCACCACTTTCTAAACTATAAGGCGTTCGAATTAATTCCCAAGTACCTGCGTACATAATATCTGGATTACTTGGATCTATAATTAGATCACTTGCGCCAGTTTGAGGATTCACATACAATACTTTTTTCCAATTAGCACCCCCATCCACACTCTTATATACACCTCTGTTTTCGTTAGGTCCAAATAAATGGCCCATCACAGCTGCCCATACAATGTCTGGATTTTTTGGATGTACAATAATACGTACAATATGACGACCTTCTTTTAATCCAATATTTTTCCATGTTTTTCCATCATCAGTTGATTTCCACATACCGTCTAGACCCTCACTTACATTACCACGCATAGTATTCTCGCCTTCTCCTACGTAGATGATTGATTCATTAGATGGCGCTAAAGCAATTGCACCAATGGTGCCACCAAAATAACCATCAGAAATATTTTTCCAATTATTACCAGCATCCGTTGTTTTCCAAACACCCCCGCCAGTTGATCCCATCAAAAATGTATTCACATCTGTATAAGATCCAACACCAGCAGCTGCACGTCCACCTCTGAACGGACCAACTAATCTAAAACTCTGTGCTTTAATGATAGGATCTTGACTTATTTCAACTGCCTTTACTGGTTCAGTTGATTTTTTCTTTTGTGCCTGAGCAGGACTAATTGTAATTAGTCCAACAAATGCAGCAAATACAAAAAATAATTTTCTCATAGTTGACTTTTAAAATGAATAATCCTTGTTTAATTTATCATCAAAATTTCTTTTGACAAAATAGCGAGCCCTCCAAAAGGAGGGCTCATGTATTTATTTAATTGTTTCTACTTCTTTAAACTTTTTAATTGGCGTTGCTTCTACCAATTTTCTAAACTCTGCCCAGTCTTTTGCAAAAAAGGCGTTCACTTGAGTTGCTACATTATCCGCTGCTACTGCTGCTGCAGCCATAGCACGTTCTTCCTGTGCACCAGGCATTGTATTCTTACCCATGATCAACATGCTAGCAGAACGAATAATTGAAATTGGCGTGATTGTTGCGACTGTACCATAACCTTGCTTTTCTTGCTTCTTACCAACCATCATTTCTTTTAAGTTCTTCACTTTCTCGGAAATCATTTTATGGACTTTATTCAAGCTATCCACACCTTTATCTTTCTTATCCTTCCACTCTGCTTTTAATTGAGTTAAAATTAAATCAGCATCGTCTAATTGATCTTGAGCAGCGTTGTATTTGTCTGCAGTTTTTTGTAATTGATCTATTAGTTTGTCTTGTGCCAGAACTACTTCACGCTTACTAGGTAATCTTGGATCATCCGCTACTTGAACCATCGAAGAATCTTTCCAATTACCAATTGTTACTACCACTTTATACATACCTGGCAATACATCTCTTCCTGTAAATTCTCTTTCTTCTGCTGCTCCAGCATCAGGTGTTTCTTCGGCCATTCTTCTGCCGAATCCACCACCACCGGCTTTTGGTGCACCTGGACCTCTTTTACCTTTTTGCTCAAAGCCCCAATAATTTCTATTGAATCCAGAATCTAACTTAAAGCTTAAATTTCTAATCACTTTATCTTCTGCATCTTTAATTTGCACTTTTGCCTTCTTCACAGAATCCATTGTATAGATTGTAATTGGCATGCCTGTTGGTTTGTTAGGCGCATCCCACATACCCCAAGTGCTCCACTCATAAGGAGAATTTTTGATAGAGAAATTAACTGCAGCAGGAGGCACACTTATAAAATTTTTAGCAGTCTGTGCTTTTGCTAATTTTCTTAAAGGTCTAATATCATCTAATACCCACAAGCTTCTACCAAATGTCGCAATGGCTAAATCAGCTTCTCTTTCTTGAATTGCAAAGTCATAAGTAGAAACAGACGGGTAGCCATTCTTCCATTGTTGATAGCTTACACCATTATCAATGCTTACATAAAATCCTTGTTCAGTTCCTACAAAAATCAAATTAGGTTCAGTTGGATCTTGTAAAACAGTTAAGGCATAACCAGTAACTTTACTAGCATCTAGCATATTTGTCCAAGTCTTTCCACCATCTTTTGATCTAAAGATATAAGGTGCAAAATCACCTTGTCTATAGTTGTTTACAACTACAAATACTTCGTTTGCATTGTAAGCAGAAGTTCTAATTTGTGGTATCCAAGCACCTTTAGGTAAGCCGGTTATGTTAGCAGTTAAATCTGTCCAACTTGCACCACCATTAGATGTTACTTGTACTTTACCATCATCGGTTCCAATATAAATTAATCCTTTTTGAACTGCACTTGGTGCAATAGAAATAATCGTACAATGATTTTCGGCACCTGTTATATCAATACTTAATCCGCCGTTATCTCTTTGGTCAATTTTAGCACTATCATTCGTAGTTAAATCGCCAGAAATGATTTCCCATGCTGCACCCTTATTTGTACTCTTATGTAAAAATTGAGAACCAAAATAAATTGTTTTAGCATCAAATGGATCCTGTGCGATTGAAGCGTTCCAGTTAAAACGTAATAATGTTTTTGCATCTGGAGCTGGAGGCTTAATATAAGAAGATTGTCCAGTAACGGTATTGTATCTTCCAACATTACCACCTTGACTCATTGCGTATACCCAATTTGCATCTTCAGGATCTGGCATTACATCAAATCCATCACCACCCCATAAATTATCCCAATCAAAATTTCTTATACCCCCTTGAACAGTTGTATAAGCTGGTCCTCTCCAAGAGCCATTGTCTTGCATACCACCCATTACATGGTAAGGCATTTCATTGTCAACGTTAATATGATAGAATTGTCCAACAGGGATTTTTTCATCAAACATCCAAGTCTTTCCACCATCACGCGTAATACCGATACCACCATCGTTACCATCAATAATTAATTTATTATCTGTTGGGTGAATCCAAAATGCATGGTGATCTGGATGGATACCGCTATATGGAATAATTGTTTCGAAATTTTTACCGCCATCAATACTTTTTTGAACTGTTTGACTGATATACCATAAAGTATTTTCATTCAAAGGATCAGCAATGATGTCTTGGAAATAAAAAGGACGATTGTCTACAATAGATTTTTGACCATTCACTAATTTCCAAGAATAGCCGCCGTCTTCGCTCTTATACAATCCACTTTTTTTAGATTCTACTAATGCATAAACCACGTCTGGATTTGACTTGCTAATTGTAATACCTACACGACCTAAATCTCCATCAGGTAATCCATGTGCCTTACCTAATTTGATGAAATTTTTACCGCCATCAATGGTCATGTACAAACCACTTCCTTTACCACCACTTTCTAAATGATAAGGATTACGATAATGATGCCACATGGCAACAAATAATTTGTTTGGATTAGATGGATCCATAATCATATCACCAGGACCTGAAGTATCATTGGTGAATAAAATTTGATTCCAAGTATCTCCACCATCTGTTGTTTTATAAACACCTCTATGTTTGCTTTGTCCATAAGGATTTCCAATAGCACCAGCATACACTGTGTTAGGATTAGATGGATCTATAATTACTCTATGGATATTTCTAGTTTGCTCTAAACCCATACGCTTCCATGTTCTACCTGCATCCATTGTTTTATATATACCTTCCCCTATGCTGATAGAATTTCTTGGATTTCCCTCACCTGTTCCAACCCAAACGATGCTTGGATTAGATTGTTGAATTGCTAAGGAACCAATATTCAAAATTGGTTGTTCGTCAAAAACGGGTGTCCAACTCACACCACTATTATTTGTTTTCCAAACACCCCCGGATGCAGCACCAATCCAAATATTATTTGGGTTAGCTACTTCAGCATCAATCGTCGTAACACGACCACTCATGCTTGCTGGTCCAATATTTCTTGGCTTCCAATTTTTAAATACTTTATTAATATCTACTTTCTCTGTAGTTGCAACAGGTGTAGATGCTGCTTTTTTGATTTTTTGAGCACTTGCTTGACTGAATGTCATAACAGAAGCTAAAATCATAGATCCTAGTGTAAGTACGCGCATATGAGCTTATTTTCTTATTAAAATAATGAAGTTCTAAGCTATTGCATTTTACCCAAAAATCAATAAAAAAGGGATGAACGTATTTTTAGAGTTTTTCGATGATCCCAGCCACTCCTTGACCGCCTCCAACACAGGCTGTAACAATGCCATAACGCTTATTTAAACGCTCTAAGTCATTGATAATCTGCACTGTTAGTTTCGAGCCTGTACATCCTAATGGATGCCCAAGTGCGATAGCTCCGCCATTGATATTGACCTTATTTTGATCCAAATTCAGGGTTCGGATAACTGCTAAAGATTGAGAAGCAAAAGCCTCATTCAGTTCAAATAAATCTATTTGGTCTAAGTTCATTCCTGCTTGTTTCAACACTTTAGGCACCGCTTCAACTGGACCAATACCCATAATTCTTGGATGCACACCAGCCACTGCGCAATTCACTAACCTGCCGATAGGTTTTAGCCCTAGTGATTGTATTAATCTTTCACTCATCACCACAACGAAACTTGCACCGTCGCTAGTTTGTGATGAATTACCTGCAGTAACAGAACCTTTCAATGCAAAGGCTGGTTTTAATTTAGATAAAGCCTCAATCGTCGTATCTGCACGAACGCCTTCATCTGTATCAACTATATAATTTCTTGTTGCTTTTTTATTGTTTTCGTTCAAATAGGTCTCAGTAATTTCTATTGGCAAAATTCCTTTTTTGAAATACCCATTGTCAATTGCATTTTTCGCTTTTTGATGAGAGGCCAACGCAAATGCATCTTGGTCTTCTCTACTTACATTGTATTCATTCGCCACTGCTTCTGCAGTTAGTCCCATAGATAAATAATAATCAGGCTCATCCTTTGCAATACTATAAGCTGGAACTGTTTTCCAACCAGCAGTAGGCACCATAGACATAGATTCTGTTCCACCAGCGATGATACAATCCGCCATGCCCGTTCTAATTTTCGCAGTCGCCATGGCGATACTCTCCAAACCACTTGCACAATATCGATTGATTGTAATACCAGGCACTTCTATCCCTAAAGCTTTCGCAGCAATAATTCTTCCAAATTGCAAACCCTGTTCTGCTTCTGGCACTGCATTACCTACAATCACATCGTCTATAAGTTTATATTCCAAGGATGGCAAAGATTTCATCAAACCTTGAATAAGCTCAATAGCCAATTCATCGGAACGCATAAAACGAAAACCACCTTTCTTACTTTTTGTCACTGCTGTTCTAAAACCCGCTACGATATAAGCTTCTTGCATAAAATGGTCTTTAATTGACCCCATAAATGTAGGCTTTTTTATAAAAAGTTGTTTATGCAACTAAATATTTCATTGTAAATTTGACCTATGATCTATCCAATAATCAGAAATTCCTTGTTTTTACTGCCTCCAGAAACTGCGCACGAAGTCTCCATGAAAGGTTTAGACCTTGTTGCGGCTATTCCATCAGCAAATAAATGGATGAGCGATTATTATAAAGTGTCCAAACAAAGTTTAGCCAAAACAGTTTTTGGCTTACATTTTCCAAACCCTGTTGGCCTTGGTGCAGGATTTGATAAAAACGCTGCACACTTGGATGCGTTAGAAATGTTAGGATTTGGTTTTATTGAAATAGGAACCGTGACACCAAAACCACAAGCAGGAAATGCGAAGCCAAGGTTGTTTAGAATCCCAGATCAAAAAGCATTGATCAATCGAATGGGTTTTAACAACGATGGTGTTGAATTGATTGCCAAAAGATTAAAAGAAAGAAAAGCACATGTTTATTATAAATCGAACATGATTATCGGAGGAAATATCGGAAAAAATAAAGTCACAGAAAATCAAGACGCATGGAAAGATTACTGTACCAACTTTATTGGACTAGAAGATGTAGTAGATTATTTTGTGGTGAATGTAAGTTCCCCTAACACTCCTGGCTTACGTGAGTTACAAGAGAAAGAAGCGTTAAGAAAAATATTTTCTGAGCTACAGAATATCAATAAAAATAATAAACCAATCTTATTAAAAATTGCACCCGATCTAGAGACAAGCGCATTGGATGATATCATTGCTTTAACATCAGAAGTAAAAATAGATGGATTGGTTTCAAGTAATACTACATTAGATCGTAGCCTTCTAAATGAAATGAATACAGAACGTGCTAAAGTCATTGGACCAGGTGGATTGAGTGGTCAGGTTTTATTAAATAAATCGAATCAGGTATTAGAATATTTATACCGTGGTATTGGAGATAAACTACCCATTATTGCTAGCGGTGGTGTTTTTAAGCCAGCTGATGCAAAAAGCAAATTTGATGCTGGTGCAAGTTTAGTTCAAGTATGGACAGGCTTTATTTATGAAGGCCCATCCATTGTTAAAAACATATTGAAGGAGTTAAAATAAATATAGGATAGGCATCCTTATAGACTTACTCTGAAACTTCCGAATATACCAAAAGAAGAGGGGGTTGCTGTTTGCAATTTGGAATCGGTCAATCTCCATACAAAATCAATTCTAAAAAATTTGGCAATATTCTCTATGCCAGTACCCACTTCGGCATAAGGCTTTGACTTTAAGGAATTAAATGGATGTATACCAATAAAATTCAATTGCTGATTGGATTCAGACAATCCACCAACAACAGCTTTGGCACTCCAGAATTGACGCCATTTTGTTTTTTTAACAAGTGGTATAAACTTTAAAATACCTTTCCCAATTTTATGCTCAATATTTAATCCAACAAACTCATCACTTATAAATTCATAGCGTTGCATTAAATTAAAAGCATACTTGTTATAATAGCTCATCTCATTGCCTGGCATGATATCTAAAAATGGATAACTTGTTTTACCCCAAGTTTTTCCGGCAAAAACACTATAATAAATATTACCAAATGGTGTAATTGGCAAATAATCGTTGACACTAAAATTCAGTTTCTGATAGTCATTTGGCGTTCCAAGCGCACCCTCTAAAGCCTTTGTATATTTCACTTCAACGACTGGATATAAGCTACCAAATCCAAAACGAGAAAAATTACTTTCCAAATAACGTTCTTGATAAGCAAACCTTAATCCTACTGTCGCTTCAACAGCATGCATCCAATCCCCAGCAGCAATATTCGTGTTATATATTCTTGGCAAGTTTAACAAAGGATCATATTGTTTTTCTGCCAAGCCCCATGTTACTTGAAATCCCTTATTATTTTCTTGAAAGAATTCAAGTTTTTTTTGTGTGAAATTTAAAAACTTAAATGGAATATTAGGTCTTCTTAAAATTGTGCCAAATAAGTTATCATTATTTATTTGATCAAAATACTCTTGGCCAAACTCTAAGTCTGAATGATATTCTGCTTTAAGATAACTTAATGGGTTTTGCTTGAATTGATACATCGCACCTAATTCTCCCTTTGCCTTTTGATCTCTAAAACCATAAGCACCATAACCATAAAAATTCCAATGTTTACTGAACCCTTTATTAGTGGCAATATCTGCCCTTAATCTCAAGCCCTCCCAATAATCCGAACTAATTACATTAAACCATGGACCAAGTGTTATATTTCCAACTTCTTTAATACCCTTCACTAAAAATTCCGCAGATTGTTTATAAAATAAAAATGTTTTGTTTTTATTCAAAGTGTCTAATAGTGTATAAACCGCTTGTTCAGTTTTAGCTAGGGGTTCATGTCTTAATGTTTGCCAAGTAGCTTCATTGTTATTATTACTATTTTGTAGTAGGCGAATTTCTGGATTTTTCACTGTACTACTAAATACTGAATCTATATGATTGTCGTTAATTCTAATAGACTTATAAGTAGTTGTCTTACGCCCTTTAATGCCCAATTTATCGGCTCCACCTGGCGTGAAATCTGCCACAAAGCGATCTTTTGCTAAAAACCAAACGGAGTCATTAATCAGTTTAAATTCTTGTATTAGAGATAGTGATTGCAAGAAATTAATATCTGCAAAAGTCGAAGGCCTCAAGGTGATTTTTTGAATTGCAAAGCTGGTGTCGTTCACCCAACAATCTCCCTCAAATGTTAGTTCATTATTTCGTTTTGGCTGAAACAATAAGTGCACCAATCTTTTTCCATTCAAATAGGCCGTATCGGCTAATTTAAATTTATAGTAAGTATCTGCGTTGGTATTAAAAGGGCTAATGAATTCTCTGTTAAAGACTGGTATTACATTTTTGTAGACATTGATATTTTGATACGTTCCACCTAACTCTTTAATTAATGTTTCGTTTTCAATCCCATTTGTTCTAGTATATTTAATCTCTTCTAATGTTTTTGTAGGATCTGATTGATAATAATAGTTAGAAATTGTTTCTGTAATATAAATTGGTAAAAAAGATTGATGCGATTCTGTGGTGTCAATGTAATCAAACACAAATCCCAATGGCTTGATCAAACTATTCTTACCTAATTTATCTTTACGAACATTGATTAAGTCCACTTCTAGTTTATTGTACAATTCGTAACTATAGTTTTGTTTTAACGCAGCATTGTTAAAATCTTTTTTTGACATGATTTTTCTCCAAAACCACAATGAACGATTGTATTTAGACTTAACAACAGCTTCTTGTTTTGCAGCCTGAACAAATAAATGAATTGTACCTAGGTTTTCTTGATTCAATTTGGTCAGGGGAATCTTTAAACTTGTATAACCTATGCTTTGTAAAAGCAAGGTATCAGCTGCGCCAAAAATAGAATAAGGGATCGTAAAATTACCTGCAGAATCTGTCGTGACACCTCTTTTTGCCAGCACATAGGAAACCGACGAAAAAGGTATTGGCTCTTCGCTTTGATGGTCTGTCAGTTTACCTATGAATTGAATGGGTAGTTTGGTTTGTGCATACACATTCAGTTGAATAGACATGAAAATGAAAGCCAATAAGAGACTATATAAAATGGGCCTAACAAAATGATTCACTTTCATTTCGCAAAGGTAACTCATTAATATTTTTTTAATGTGTTTAAAGTCACCATTCATCAAATTTGCTTGTAAATTTGCCTAAATTCTTACTCATGTTGACCATCCACTCATTTTGTTTTAATGCTTTTCAGGAGAATACCTATATCCTATTTAATAGCCAAAAAGAGGCAGTGATTGTCGATCCTGGTTGTTATTTAAAACATGAACAAGCCCAATTAGAAAACTTCATTTCAGAAAACGAACTAAAACCCATATTACTCCTTAATACACATTGCCATCTTGACCACGTATTTGGCAATAATTTTGTGAGTGAAAAATATGGATTAACTGCTTTATTTCATCAAAAAGAACAAGCTGTTATCGATAGGCTGCCCGAAGGTGGGGCTAGATGGGGTGTGCCAACAGAGGCTTATAAGGGCAAGGTTCAATATATTCAACAAGACGAATTGATTCATTTTGGCAACGAAACATTTAAAGTCCTTGAGACACCTGGTCATTCTCCAGGAAGTGTTTGCTTTTACAATGAAGCGAATGACTTTTTGATTGGAGGAGATTTAATATTTAAAGATGGCGTTGGCAGGACCGATTTACCAGGAAGCAACCCTTTAGATTTAATTAAAAGCATCAAAACGCAGATCTTTCCATTACCAGACACAATGACTATCTATTCTGGACATGGCCCTGCGACTACTTGGGGACGAGAGAAAAAAGCAAATCCCTATATTTTACATCTATTAAAAGCTAACTAACCATTTTTTAGTTAACAATTTGATAATACACGCCTGCTGCATTGTTCTGCTTTTTAAGCGGTATTTTTACAATAGCATTTATGGAAACAGCCCCTATCAAAATATTAATAGCAGACGATGAACCAGATATCATCGAAATCATTAGTTTCCACTTAAACAAAGCAGGATATGAAGTGGTGGCCGCAAAAGATGGTAGTGAAGCAATTGAAAAAGCAAAAGTTTTTAATCCAGATTGTATCATACTTGATGTGATGATGCCCAAAAGAAATGGTTTTGAAGTTTGCGAATACCTAAGAAGTAATAAGCAATTTGATAAAACTTTAATTGTTCTATTAACTGCACTAAACGATGAAGCATCTCATATTAAGGGACTAGAATTAGGGGGAGATGATTTTATCAATAAGCCAATTAGCCCAAAAGTATTAGTAAGTAGAATCAGTGCATTATTCAGAAGGATTCAACCGCCTTCAAACGAATCCAAAATACTTACCATAAAAGACTTAATTATTGATGCAGATCAATATAAAACGATGCTAAATGGCTTGGTACATGTATTAGCTAAAAAAGAGTTTGAATTGCTCTATTTATTAGCTGCTCAACCAGGTCGTGTCTTTTTACGAAACGAAATTTTGTCTCAGGTATGGGGGAATGACGTGATTGTAGGCGATAGAACAATTGATGTCCATGTAAGAAAAATTAGAGTGAAATTAGGTATTGACTGCATCACCACAGTTAAAGGTGTGGGTTATAAATTTGACTATTAGCCTCTTTGGCCGCAGGTTTATTTGAATAGAATTGAATACCTTCGTTAAGGCCAAGTCCTTTTACTACTTATGTTCAAAGAAAAAAACCTTTCACCAAAACAATTAGCTTTATTAACGGCACTAATTGTGTCAAGCCTGATTGCTTTGAGTGTATTTGTTTTGATTGCCAACTGGAAATTACTCTTAGCCTACTTTGCAGCTTGTTTTATTGTGATTTATTTATTGGTATACCAAATACTTGAATTTTTTATTTATAGAAAAATAAAATTGATTTACAAGTTGATTTCTTACACCAAGGCAAGCAAAAGAGAAGAAGCTTATCAAAAATACATTCTACCACAAAAAGGGATTGATGATGTGCGTGTGGATGTCGAAAATTGGGCGGCTCAAAAGGTAGACGAAATACAGAAATTACAATCAAACGAACAGTTTAGAAAAGAATTTTTACAAAATCTTTCTCACGAAATCAAGACACCCATTTTTGCAATCCAGGGATACCTTGAATTACTTGCAGACGGCGCTATTGAAGATCCAATATTAAGTCAAAAATTCATAGGCCAAGCAGAAGCGAATGTGCAGAGACTAGTTGGCTTATTAAACGACGTAGATGTTATTACAAATTTAGAAATCAATAAAGAGCCAATATTAAAGCAGCATTTTATTGTTCAAGACCTTATCACAGAAGTAGCTCAAAATTTAAATATTAAACTATTAAAAAAGAATATTCAGTTTCAATTTAAAAAAGGAACTGAGCTGCCAGTGAACGTATTTGCAGATAAAAATAAAATTTATCAAGTATTGGTAAACGTTTTTTCTAACGCGGTTAAATATGGAAAAATTGATGGGCATATTACTGCCAGTGTGTATGAATTAGAAGATGAAAAGATATTGATTGAAATTAGTGATAATGGAATTGGCATTGAAGAAGCACATATTCCAAGATTATTTGAACGATTCTACAGAACAGACGATGCAAGGAGTAGAGAGATTGGAGGATCAGGATTAGGACTGGCTATTTGCAAACATATCATAGAAGCACACGGTGAAACAATTCATGTTCGAAGTCAAGTCAATGTTGGCACCACTGTTGGATTTACTTTATCTCAATAAAGCTTGAAATAATTAGCAGCCTTTTTTATAAATTTTATTTCGTTTCTTTGTATTCTAAATTTTTTTAATGCAAACAATTCTTGTTACGGGTGGATGTGGCTTTATTGGTGCACATACAATTGTAGATTTAATTGAAAATGGCTTTAACGTTATCTCAATTGATAATCTTTCAAGGGCTTCGGATGAATCATTAAGAGGTATTGAGAAAATTACTGGAAAAAAAATTACAAACTATAAAGTAGACCTTACTGACAAAGCAGCTACAGAAGCTGTTTTTATTGACAACCCTGGTATTGTTGGCATGATACATTTTGCTGCATTTAAAGCAGTTGGAGAATCTGTAGAAAATCCACTTGCGTATTATGAGAATAACATAAGCTCTTTAGTACATTTATTACAAATGGCTGTAAAGTACAATGCACCGCACTTTATTTTCTCCTCTTCTTGTACTGTTTATGGCAATCCAGACACTATTCCAGTAACCGAATCCACTCCTTTGCAATTGGCAGCATCTCCATATGGCGCAACCAAGCAAATGGGAGAAATCATTGTAAAAGATGCGGCAATTGCACATCCATTATCAACAATACTATTAAGGTATTTTAATCCAGTGGGCGCTCACCCTTCTACTGCAATTGGAGAATTACCAATTGGTCGTCCACAAAATTTAGTACCTGCAATCACTCAAACTGCTATTGGCAAGCTCCCTAAAATGCAAGTGCATGGCGACGATTATGATACTCGAGACGGATCATGTATAAGAGACTATATACATGTATGCGATATTGCACACGCTCACACACTAGCAATTCAATATTCAATAAAAAATAATCAGCCAAATAGTTGCGAGGTATTTAATCTTGGTACAGGTAATGGCATTACTGTATTAGAAGCCATTCACGCTTTTGAAAAAGTGAGTGGTGTTAAATTGAATTATGAAATTGGACCACGCAGAGCTGGAGACATCGTTTCTATTTATGCAAACAATGACCATGCCGTTCAAAAACTAGGATGGAATTGTAAATATAATTTAGAAGACATGATGCTCACCGCTTGGCAATGGGAACAGAGTTTATCAAAATAAATTTCATAAAAAAAGGGCTCGCAAATCGAGCCCTTTTTTTATAAGTATTGATTTAATTAGTTCTGTACTAACATTTTTTCAGCATTCTCTGCCATTTGTAATGCTTCAATAAATTCATCTATTTCACCATTCACTACTGCGTCAAGATTGTAAGATGTTACATTCACACGATGGTCTGTAACCCTACCCTGTGGCCAGTTATAGGTTCTTATCTTTGCACTTCTGTCTCCAGTACTTACCAAGGTCTTACGATGTCTTGAAATTTCATCTTCTTGTTTACGAACTTGTTCTTCGAAAAGTTTAGTACGCAGCATACCCATCGCTTTCTCACGGTTACCTAATTGTGAACGCTCTGTTTGACAGATAATAACCGTTCCAGTTGGAATATGCGTCAACATTACTTTTGTCTCTACCTTGTTTACGTTCTGTCCACCCGCACCACCACTTCGAGCAGTTTCCATTTTAACGTCTGCTGGATTCAATACAAAGTCAACTTCTTCTGCTTCTGGCATTACAGCAACAGTAGCAGCTGATGTATGCACACGTCCTTGTGTTTCGGTACTTGGAACTCTTTGTACACGGTGTACACCACTTTCAAATTTCAACGTACCATATACATCTTCACCTGTTACTTCTAAAATTACTTCCTTGTAGCCTCCAACAGAACCCTCACTTTCACTCGCTACAGCAACCTTCCATCCTTTCTTTTGACAATACCTTGTATACATCGTCAACAAATCACCCACAAATAAACTTGCCTCATCACCACCCGTTCCAGCTCTTAATTCGATGATCGCATTTTTATCATCCTGAGGATCTTTTGGTATCAATAATTTCGTTAATTCTTTTTCTAATGCCTCTCTCTCCTCTTCCAATGAAGGCAATTCCATTTTCGCCAATTCACGCATGTCTTGATCATCTCCATTTAAACTTTCCTTAGCAAATTTATGTTCTGCTAATACTTTCACATAGCGCTCATAAGGAATCACAATCTTTTCTAAAGAACGGTATTCCTTACTGTATTTGCCAAATTCGGATTGATTATTGATAATCTCTGGATTGGTCAAAGCCACCCCAACCTGGTCAAATCTTGCTTTTATGGCTTCTAATTTATCTAACATAGTCGTTTTTCTGTGCGCAAAAATAGCTATTTTAGTTGTCAATTAAAAGGATCCCACCCATGAAATACCTTGCCCTCTTTTTTTGCGCATTCAGCTTATCAGGATTTGCTCAAAAAATACACTATAAAGCCATCTTAGTGGATACCCATAATGATGCTCCAACTGCTTGTATCGAAAAGAAAGTAAGTTTCGACCAAGACTTGACCGGCATCAACCATTCAGACTTAAAACGATTTAAAGATGGTGGATTGGATTACCAATTATTCTCTATCTGGTGTGACGGGGAAAAAGTAAACCCTTATGCATGGGCAATGCGTGAAATGGACACCATGGATGCAGTAGCCGCAAGGAATCCTGACAAAATGGTCATCGCTAAAGATTGGAAGACAATCAAGTCGGCATTAAAAGCGGGCAAAGTAGTTGCTCAATATGGCGTGGAAGGTGGCCATATGATTGAAGATGATATAAATAGATTAGATACATTTTACAATCGTGGGGTTCGATATATGACTTTGACTTGGAACAATTCTCCTTCATGGGCAAGTTCACATGCAGCAGAAAATAGTGCAAAGTACACAGGTCATAAAGGCTTGAATGATTTTGGGAAACAAATCATTCAAAGAATGAACCAACTTGGAATCATTGTAGATATTTCTCATGTGGGAGAAGCTACTTTTTGGGATGCTATCAAAACAAGTTCAAAGCCAATTATGGCTTCTCATAGTGATGCTTATAGTATCAATCCTGTTACAAGAAACTTGAAAGATGATCAAATTTTAGCGATCGGTAAAAATGGTGGTGTTATTTGTTTGAACTTTTTCTCAGGATTTGTAGATAGTAATTTTAGCAAAAGAGGAATAGCGTTTTCTAAAGCACACTCTGCTGAAATTGATTCTTTATTGGCAACCGGCATGCAAAAAGAATATGCTCACACTGTAATTTTTGATAAATACAAGGCAGAAAGCGAAGCAATTAAACCAACGATTGAACAATTAATGCAACACTTTGATCATATTGTAAAATTGATTGGCATTGACCATGTGGGCATTGGTTCTGATTTTGACGGAATCAATTCGGCGCCACAAGGATTGAGCACAGTATTAGACTATCCTAATTTCACCAAAGCCTTAATCGCTAGAGGTTATTCAAACAAGGATATCAAGAAAGTATTAGGTGGAAATTTTTTAAGAGTATACAGGGCTAACAATCCAAACTAATAGTTCATTAAACGTTCCATCATCTCGTCTAGGCGGTCATTTGCAAGAAATTGTTTCTCTAGTGTTTTATTAAATGGAATTGGTGTATCCAATGAAGCACAGCGCATGATTGGCGCATCCAAATGCTCAAAACAATGCTCTGCAACCCAGGCACTAATCTCTCCACCAATACCACCTGTTAAATTGTCTTCATGTAAAACCATTAATTTTCCTGTTGCTTTAACAGCAGTTTCAATTGCTGTATAATCCAATGGAGACAATGTTCTTAAGTCAAGAATATAAATCGACTGATCTGAATGTGCTTGTTGATACGTTTTAGCCCAATGCACGCCCATACCATAAGTTATAATGGTTGCATCTGTACCTTCTTGTATAATATTTGCTTTACCAATTTCTACTTGATACATTGTATCTGGAATTTCTTCCTCGATGCTTCTGTACAATGCTTTATGCTCAAAATATAGAATCGGATTTGGATCTGCTAATGCAGCAATCAACAAACCTTTAGCATCGGTTGGATTGGATGGATACACTACTTTCAATCCGGCTACATGAGTAAACCATGCTTCATTTGACTGAGAGTGGAATGGACCTGCACCCACACCAGCACCTGTTGGCATACGCACCACCACATCGGCATTTTGACCCCAGCGGTAATGCATTTTAGCTAAATTATTGACAATCTGATTAAAGGCAACAGTTACAAAATCTGCAAATTGCATCTCTACAACCGACTTCATCCCTTCCATGCTTAAACCCAATGCGACACCCACTATCGCACTTTCACAAATAGGTGTATTACGAATTCTTTGTTTCCCAAATTGGTCTACAAATCCTTCTGTAATTTTAAATGCACCCCCATATTCAGCAATATCTTGTCCCATAATAATCATCTCTGGATATTTTTCCATTGATTGTCTTAGGGCATCGCTTATTGCTTCAATAAATCTCTTATTAGTTTTGTTTTCTGATTTTACAATGACTAAATCAGGAATAGCTGTTTCAGGAACAGGTGCAAATACATCCACTAACTCTGCTTCAATAGAAAGCTCAAATGTTTCAGGCTCCATTGCTTTTCGCAAGTCCTCATCCATCTGCTCTTTAAATCGATTACGGATATCAGCCACCTGCATTTCGGTGAGCACATTTTCTCGAATAAGAAATTGCTCATAATTTTTAATCGGGTCTTTTAAGGACCAAGTTTCCATTAAATGTTTTGGGACATACTTAACACCACTAGCTTCTTCGTGCCCTCTCATTCTGAATGTCTCACATTCAATTAAATAGGGCTTCTGCTGATTGATGCAATATTCACGAACACCTTTTACAGTTTGATAAACTTCCAAGATATTATTACCATCAATGCGAATACCTTCCATCCCATATCCTTTTGCACGATCTACCAAATGATCACATTTATACTGCTCATTGGTAGGTGTACTTAAACCGTAACCATTATTTTCAATAATAAAAATCACGGGCAAATTCCATACAGCAGCAACATTCAAGGCCTCGTGAAAATCTCCTTCACTAGTTCCTCCATCTCCAGTAAAAGCCATACTTGCTTTTAGCTGTCCTCTTTGCTGGTAAGCCAATGCAACACCATCAGCAATGGCCAATTGTGGCCCTAAATGTGAAATCATTCCACATACATGATGGGCTTTACTGCCAAAATGAAAACTTCTTTCTCTCGCTTTACTATAACTACTTCTATCGCCCTGCCATTGTTTAAATAAATCTACTAAAGGCATTTTACGAGATGTAAAAACACCTAAGTTTCGGTGTAAAGGCATTATCCACTCGGTAGGATCCATCGCTAATGTTGCACCCACTGCAATTGCTTCTTGCCCAATCCCACTAAACCATTTACTGATCTTGCCTTGCCTAAGCAATACTAACATCTTCTCTTCAATCATTCGGGGCCATAAAATGGACTCGTACAAGTGAATCAACTCCTCATTGCTCAGGTTACCGCGTTTATATTCCATTAGTCTCTAGAATTCAACTTGCTTAACAATTTCAATATCTCTAGGTATAACCATACAAGTGTTACTAATAAACCAAATGCACCATACCATTCCATATATTTTGGCGCACCCATTTCGGCAGCTTTTTCAATTGCATCAAAATCCAATAATAAATTCAATGCAGCAATACCTACAATGAATAAGCTGATACCAATACTTAATAAGGAGCTGTCATTTGTAAAGCCCATATCAAATCCAAACATTCTTGCGATCCAAACAATTAAATAAAACAAACCAATACCCATGGTCGCAGAAACAATAACAGATCTTAATTTATTGGTGACTGTGATGATTCTGAAATTATACAAGAAAAACATAGCAGCAGCAACACCTAGTGTTAGACCAACTGCATGTAAAATAATGTTAGGGTAACTTGACGCAAACATTGCATTAAAAAATGCACTGATTCCTCCAATAAACAACCCTTCTAATATCCCATAAGCAGGGGTGATATAACCCGCCCAATTTGGTTTAAACATAATTACAATTGCTAAAACTAAACCGCCAATTGCTCCAGCTATCATTAATGTAGTTGCGGTATTTGTATTGCCTTGCGCATATACATTCCAAACATACATTGCAGAAGCCATCACCATCAATAATAAAAAACCAAATTTGTTAATGGTGCCGCGCACACTCATTACGCCAAATGCATTTGCATTCTCATGTGCTGCTTTGTCAAAAATTTTCTCTGTTAAGGTTGGATTACCTGATTTGAAGATTGCCATAATTATAAATTTTAACTACTATAAAAATACAAAATTGCAGCGAAACTTCTTCTTTAATAATTGCTAAAACCTTATTTTTTCAAGCCAGGATATTGATCTAAGCGCGCAAACTGATATTTGCTATCCTTTTTTAAATATTGAATAAACTGAACTAGTTTTATAGAGTCTTCAGGCTTTCTAAACATATGATCGTGCATTAATAGAACAAGGTGGTTTCTAGTCTTATTCTCATTATTTTGAAACATACTATCTACCATCAAAGACATCCTTTCTGCAGATTGAATCGGACGACCTGTCTTCGTATACCTCCATTCAATATCCCAACCAACCACATTAAAACCGGCACTATCTAATTTATGCACCAGTGGACGAACTAGTTTACTAGTTGATCTTATCGTGGCCGTACTCCACCCATTATTACCTGGTAATCGAACGATATTATTTTTAGCGTCCAAGACTTTTGCAGCTTGTTTAAAATCTTCTAAAGCTGAATTTGGATCATGGTAGAATTTCAAATAGTCCCCATAAGTATGCGAAAAGCTGTGATTGGTTAACAGAAACAGATCTGGTTGATCTAAAATTCTTTGATACAATCTTTTACCCCATTGAGACCTAGACTGATGTAATCCGATTTGAAAGAAAGTCGCTTTTACTTGCTCCTTAGTACAGATATCAATACAGCTAGATGTTCCAAATAAAGGACCATCATCAAAACTTAAATAAACATATTTCGCATTACTATCTAATTGGCTATTTTGAAGACTCGTTTCTGAACTGCTGTTTACAACCACTTCAACGGGTACTGAATCTTCCACTACCCCAATTTCAATATGCCAAGCAATTAAAAATTGAGTGATAATGTAAAAAATAGACCAAATGGGCATAAAACATTGATATTGAAGCCGCAAACTTAAACAAGAAATTAGAATAAACTGATAAAAGATGCGATTTTAGGGCAGATGAATTGTAACTTTGTCATCCAATTGATGCAATATGCAAAAAGAAGTTGTTTTACAAGATGTAGTGATCAAATTTGCTGGTGATAGCGGTGATGGTATGCAATTAACCGGTCAGCAATTTACCAATAACACGGCCTTATTAGGAATCGATTTAGCGACTTTCCCAGATTTTCCTGCGGAGATTAGAGCGCCAATCGGAACCTTACCAGGCGTGAGTGGATTTCAAATTCATTTTAGCTCAAACCCTGTTTATACTCCGGGAGATACTTGTGATGTGTTGGTTGCAATGAATGCAGCTGCATTGAAAGTAAATTTAAAGAGCTTAAAAAAGGGTGGTAAAATCATTGCAAACATCGAAGGGTTTGATGCAAAAAATTTAAGACTTGCTGCTTATCCAGAAGGAATCAATCCCTTAGAGGATGGTAGTTTAGATGGTTATGAATTAACTAAAGTAGATATCACTAAATTAACAAGAGAAGCCTTAAAATCCAATACAGAACTAGGTACCAAAGAACGTGATCGAGCAAAAAACATGTTTGTTCTTGGCTTGATCTATTGGTTATACAATAGAAACTTGGACAATACCATTGATTTCTTAGAAGAGAAGTTTGGCAAGAAGGAAAATATTTTAAAGAGCAATATTGATGTATTAAAAGCGGGTTACTATTATGGTGAAACTGCTGAATTATTCAATGCAAGGTATAAGGTAGAAAAATCAAAAATGGAACCAGGTACTTATAGAAGTATCATGGGTAATCAAGCTTTGTCAATGGGTTTAATTGCAGCTACTCAAAAAAGTGGATTGCCTTTATTCCTTGGATCTTATCCAATTACACCAGCATCTGATATCTTACACGAATTAAGTAAGTACAAGAATTTTGGAATTAAAACATTCCAAGCGGAAGATGAAATTGCAGGTATTGCTGCAGCAATCGGCGCAAGCTATGGCGGATCAATTGGCTTAACAACCACATCTGGACCAGGCATGGCTTTAAAAACTGAGGCTATTGGTTTAGCCACAATGTTAGAGATCCCATTGGTGATTGTAAATATTCAAAGAGGTGGGCCTTCAACTGGTTTGCCAACAAAGACAGAACAAAGTGATTTGTTACAAGCCTTTTATGGTCGTAATGGAGAAGCGCCTATTCCGGTATTAGCTGCGTCAACACCAAGTGATTGTTTCTTTATGGCTTTTGAAGCAGTAAAGATTGCCTTACAACATATGACGCCGGTTATTCTTTTAAGTGATGGGTATATTGCCAATGGTGCAGAACCATGGAAGTTCCCATCTGCTGCAGATTTACCAACGATCGAAGTAAAATTCAAAACTAGTTTAGCAGAAGGTGAAGACAAATTCTTGCCATATAAGAGAGATGAAAAATTGGCTAGACCATGGGCTGTTCCAGGTACAGCAGGTCTTGAACATAGAATTGGGGGTATCGAAAAGCAACATGAAACAGGCAATGTAAGTTATGATCCAGAAAACCATGAATTCATGGTGAAAATGAGACAGGCAAAAGTAGATAAGATCGCCGACTACATTCCTTTGCAAACAATAGATAGTGGTGCATCTACTGGAAAAGTGTTGGTACTTGGATGGGGTTCCACTTATGGTACCATCAAGAGTGCTGCTTTACAATTACAAAGTCAAGGTAAGTCTGTAAGCCACGCGCACATTAAGTATATGCGTCCATTCCCAAAAAACTTAGGCGAAATATTAGCTGGATTTGAAACAATTTTAATTCCAGAGATCAACAACGGTCAATTGATAAAAATTATTAGAGACCAATATTTTGTGGATGCGAAAGGTTACAATAAGATCATGGGTATTCCAATTACAAAACAAGAGTTGATCACAGCGATCGAATCTTATTTATAAGCATTATAGTAATGGATCAATACCACTTAAGAAATAAAAAAAAGCGCTTCAGTCTATTTTGATCGAGGCGCTTTTTTATGCTTTCAACTTTTCTTTTCTCTTGGTTTCTTTTTCAAAGTATTTACAAAAATTAGTGATGCCGCAGCTTTCACATTTTGGACTCCGTGCTAGGCAAGTATAGCGTCCGTGTAGAATTAGCCAATGGTGAGCTTTATGGACTAGTTCAGAAGGAATGTTTTTAATTAAATCTTTTTCTACTGCCAATGGTGTACTTGCAGTCATTGGCACCAAACCGATTCTTCGACTTACCCTAAACACATGTGTATCCACCGCCATATTGGGTTGCTGATCTATCACACTTGTAATCACATTGGCTGTTTTTCTGCCTACTCCTGGCAGCTTTACTAAATCCTCAATCTTCATTGGCACTTGACCATTGAAAGAAGAAAGTAGTAATTGACTCATGCCAATTAAATGCTTGGTTTTATTATTGGGATAAGAAATACTTCTTACTAAAGGAAACAAATCGTCAAAGCTAGCTTTAGACATGGTTTCGGGTGTAGGATATTTTGCAAAAATACCAGGCGTCGTCAAATTAACCCGCTTGTCGGTGCATTGAGCAGACAGTATAACAGCTACTAATAATTGAAATGGATTTTCGTAAGTAAGTTCTGTTTCAGCTACAGGAACATGTTCCAAAAAATAATCAATGACAGCTTGATAACGTGCTTGTTTTTTCATGCAAGATGAAAATTATTTCTTTTTATCAGGTGAAGCAGCCACCGTGTCTTCAAATAAATAAACTTCCTCCCCTTCTCTTCTTAACAGATAACGCTCTCTAGCATATTTTTCTACTGCACCAGGATTACTTTGTAGATTGTTTAATTGTTCTTGGGTAGTAGAAATTTCTTTCTGATAATAGGCTTTTGCTTGCTCTAATTTTTCTAGTTCAGCAGCACGATCTCTCTGAGTAAAAAAATCTCTTTGATCAAAGAAAAGCATCCATACTACAAAAGCTAGAATAGCAATAAAATAGCGATTGGCTACAAATGGAATAATTTTCTTGATTGCTTGCATAAAAAATGATTGCCCTAAAATTAGTATAGTTCTTAGAATAAGCCAATAAATATGTCACAAAAAAGGAGCCCCATAATTGAGGCTCCTTTACGATCAATCTATATTGAATTATTTATTACCAAACTTCAATTTACCCTTTGTTGGGAAAAAGCCAGTTTCACCCAATTGCTCCTCAATACGGATTAATTGGTTGTATTTAGCCATACGATCTGAACGAGATGCAGAACCAGTCTTTATTTGACCACAGTTCAATGCAACTGCTAAGTCAGCAATCGTATTGTCTTCTGTCTCTCCACTTCTGTGTGACATAATTGTATTGTAGCCATTGTTTTGTGCTAAACTTACCGCATTGATAGTTTCAGTTAAAGTACCAATTTGGTTTACTTTAACCAATAAACCATTTGCGATTTTCTTATCGATACCTGTTTGTAAACGATTCACATTGGTTACAAATAAATCGTCACCTACTAATTGACATTTGCTTCCGATTGTATCTGTTAAGTTCTTCCAACCAGCCCAATCATCTTCCGCCATACCATCTTCGATAGAAACGATTGGATATTTTTTCACCCAGCTCTCCCAGTATTTAACCAATTGATCTGAACTCATTTCTTTACCAGAACTCTTATGGAACACATATTTCTTTTTCTTAGCATTCCACAATTCACTATTTGCAGCATCCATTGCAATTGCAATTTGAGAGCCAGTCTTGTAACCAGCAGATTGGATTGCTTCTAATACTGTTTCAATTGCTTCTTCGTTGCTTTGAATATTTGGTGCAAATCCACCTTCATCACCCACGTTTGTGCTGTATCCTTTCTTCTTCAATGTGCTTTTTAACTGATGGAAGATTTCAACACCCCAACGTAAACCTTCGCTAAAGTTAGGAGCACCAACTGGCATGATCATGAATTCTTGGAAATCAATTTTGTTATCAGCGTGTGCACCACCATTTAAAATATTCATCATTGGCATTGGCAAAGTTCTTGCATTTGTACCACCAATGTATCTGTATAAAGGCAAGTTTGCTTCTTCAGCTGCTGCTTTTGCAACCGCCATACTAACAGCTAAAATAGCGTTTGCACCTAACTTCGTTTTGTTAGGCGTACCATCTAAATCAATCATCACCTGATCGATTGCAGCTTGTGAAGTAATGTCAAAACCAATCAATGCATCCGCAATTGATGTATTTACATTTTTCACGGCTTTCAAAACACCTTTACCTAAATATTTCTTTTTATCATTGTCTCTTAATTCTGCAGCTTCGTGAATACCTGTACTTGCACCACTTGGAACAGCAGCACGACCCATTGCACCATCGTCTGTTAATACATCCACTTCTACAGTTGGATTACCTCTACTATCTAAAATTTGTCTTGCGTGAACTTCAATAATGTAACTCATAATTGGATGATTTATTTTTCTAAAAAATTAAATGCGATTTGTGGACGCAATTTACACCCATTTTTTTTAATGGGTGAGCAATTTGAAGATTTCTTCTAAACTTGACTCTTGCATCTGCAAACGTTCTATATGTAAGCCTTTGTCCAAAGCGAACTCCATAATATATTGCCTAGCTTGATTCAAATTCTCTTCACTATTAGACTGAATGACTAACGCACGTTTGTCTTGCTGTTCTAATAGCTTGTATTTTAATTGAATGGATTCCAAATATTCAGAAATATCTTCTTGAAATTGCACCAATAAATTATGTTGGCTAGATTTTGTCAAAGTATCAATGGGCTGATTGGCAACTAATTTACCCTGATGCAACACCAGTACCCTGTCACTAATCGCAGCCACTTCTTGCAAAATATGAGAAGAGAACAAGATCATTGCATTTGCACTTAATGATTTAATGAGCGCTCTAATTTCTATTAACTGATTGGGATCTAAACCCGAAGTTGGCTCGTCTAATAATATTAATTCGGGTTGATGTAAAATTGCAGCAGCAATACCCACTCTTTGTTTATATCCTTTGGATAAAAAACCAATTTTCTTTTGCTGCATAGACCCTAATCCCGTTTGCAAAATCACTTCTTGAATTCTTTTTTCTGAAGAAGGAATTGAATGAACCCCAGCTAAAAAATTAAGGTATTCAAGTACATATAAGTCTTCATACAGTGGATTGGACTCTGGTAAATAACCGATCTTCTTTTTGTAAGCAAGTTCCTGCTTTTCCAAGTCTGTCTCGGATAACATAATCGAACCTGTGTCTGTTGCTAAAAAGCCTGTAAGCATTTTTAAAGTCGTGCTCTTACCTGCCCCATTGGGGCCAAGAAATCCAACAATTTCACCTGGCTGAATGTTAAAACTCAAAGATTCAACCGCCTGGAATTGATCAAATTTTTTTGATATCGCATTTACAATCAAAGACATGTTCAAAAATAAAGCTTTATTCTAACTCTTTTGAACTTGTTGGCAAATGATCATATTCCCCCTTAAAACCATAATATCCAAAAATGAAGAACCCTATACATATGGGGGTGAATATGGTTAATATAATCGCCCATTGCAAACTCACATTTGACTTTGTAACTGGAGTAGCCGCGCCAATTTTTTGAGCCGCTTGAGCAACTAAGAACCAAATAATTGCGGGTGCTAAACACATCCATACAAAACCTAATATTTTTTTTATCGTATTCATAGTAGTTAATTTTTCAATTAATCCATTACTTCTTTGTCCACCTTATTAGATAAATAAATCACTCCAATAAATAAACAAATTGTTGCCACTCCAATTGGGTACCATAATCCAGCAAGTGGATCTCCTGCAGGATTGTCTGCGGTTTTTGTAAACTCAACAATTAAGGTACCCAAGAAAGGCACCAATCCGCCAAACACGCCGTTACCAATATGATAAGGCAATGACATAGATGTATAACGAATTTTGGTAGGGAATAATTCAACTAAAAAAGCTGCGATTGGTCCGTAAACCATAGTAACATAAAGGATCTGTACAAAAACCAACCAAATTAAATTCCAATAAGTGGTATGATCCAATGTCTTTTCTACCACAATATCTGGTTTTAAAGAGGCAGTAGCAATCCTCACTTCCTGCGTTTTAGAGGCATCCAAAATAGCCCCATTTAAAGGTTTTAATTGCACCACAATGGTATCTAATTTCTTGGCATCCATTGCATTTGGTTGCATGTAATAAATACTTCCAGTACTTGCGTCTTTGATGATATCAGTTAAAAATAAAGTGTCTGTTTTGGTATAACTAAATTTAGCGCCATCTGTATATGCCGTGTCTGTCTTTTGTACCACATATAATTTCGTACAAACTTTTTCGTCAACAATGGCCAGCTTTTCAGAAACAACAGTATGCGCTAAATCAATTTTTTCTGCTCTATTTTTTGGATTTGTTGCATCTAAGAAATATTGATAAATCGGCCTATAAGTAAGGATACCAGCCAACATACCCAACATCATAATCCACTTTCTGCCAATTCTATCACTTAGATATCCAAATACAACAAAAAATGGTGTGGCAAATAGAATGGCCCATAGCATCAAATTTCTTGATTGTACAAATTCAACTTTACATACTGTTTCAATAAAGCTTTGTGCATAGAATTGTCCTGTATACCATATAACGCCTTGCCCCATGACCGCACCAAACAACGCCAATAAAACCATTTTAAAATTGGCCTTTTGACCAAAACTCTCTTTCAGTGGATTCTTTGCAATTTTGCCCTCTGATTTTAGCTTTGTGAACATAGGAGATTCACTCATCTTCATCCTAATTAAAATAGAAACAACAACTAAGATAATAGACAACCAAAAAGGATACCTCCATCCACCCCACTCTTTACCAAATGCTTCGACCCCTTGATTAGACCTTATTAAAATAATCACGCCTAATGCAAGGAATAAACCCAGTGTGGCTGTAGTTTGTATCCAACTTGTCCAAAATCCTCTTCTATTTGCAGGCGCGTGTTCTGCCACATAAGTTGCGGCACCGCCATATTCTCCTCCTAATGCTAAACCTTGAATCAATCTTAATATTAAAACAAGGATGGGTGCCGCCCAACCTATTGTTGCAAAACCTGGCACCAAACCAATAGCAAAAGTAGATCCACCCATCAACACCAAGGTTAACAAAAACGTGTATTTACGGCCAATCATATCTCCCAATCTGCCAAAAACCAATGCCCCAAATGGGCGCACAATAAAACCTGCAGCAAAAATTGCCAAAGTGCTTAACAGTGCAGAGGTTCCAGCATCTGAAGGAAAAAATTGTTTTGAAATAATAGTAGCCAACATGCCAAATATGTAAAAATCATACCACTCAATAAGCGTGCCCACAGAAGAAGCACCGATGACTAAGCTAATTTTTGTAGGCTTTGTGACGAAACTCATAATTTAAAATGTTTAATTGCTGCTGTTCAAGTTAATTAGATAAACTTAAAAAATGTAAATTTGGTTGACTAAATTTAAAACTGCCACATGTCCTATCCTTATCAAATTAAAGACCTTAAAGGTTACCATGAAGCCTACCAAAAAAGTATCAAAACTCCTGATGCATTTTGGGGTGAAGTTGCAGAAAATTTTACTTGGCGTAAAAAATGGGACAAGGTAAGTGAATGGAATTTTAAAGACCCAAGCATTAAGTGGTTTGTTGGCGGTAAATTAAATATTACCGAGAACTGTTTAGATCGTCATCTTGAAACCATGGGCGATAAACCAGCAATAATTTGGGAGCCAAATGATCCGGAAGAACACCACCGCATCATCACTTATAAGCAGCTACATTTAAAAGTATGTCAGTTTGCACAAGTATTATATAATAATGGCGTAAAAAAAGGCGATCGTGTTTGCATTTATATGGGCATGATTCCCGAACTAGCGATAGCAGTATTGGCATGTGCAAGGATTGGTGCCATTCATAGTGTAATTTTTGGCGGCTTCTCTGCACAAAGCATCGCGGATAGATTAGACGACGCGAAGGCAAATTTTATCATTACATGTGATGGTGCTTACAGAGGCGCAAAAGATATCCCTTTAAAGTCGGTCATTGATGATGCTTTAATTGGAAATAAAAATATAAAACGTGTCATTGTTTGCACTAGAACAAGGACTGCAGTTTCAATGTTGAAAGGTAGGGACGTGTGGTGGGAAGATGAAATTAAGAAAGTAGAATCACAAGGTACTTCATTTGTACCGGCAGAAGAAATGGATGCAGAAGATCCTTTATTTATTTTATACACTTCTGGTTCAACAGGCAAACCTAAAGGTGTTGTGCATAGTGTTGCAGGCTATATGGTCTACACAAACTATACTTTTGTAAATACATTTAATTACAATCCGGATGATTTATTTTTCTGTACAGCAGACGTTGGTTGGATTACAGGACATAGTTATATTGTATATGCACCATTGAGTGCAGGAGGTACTTCAATGATGTTTGAAGGGGTACCTACCTTCCCTAATGCGGGTAGATTTTGGAATATCATTGACAAATTCAGAGTCAATATTTTATACACCGCTCCAACAGCAATTCGCTCCTTAATGGGTTTTGGTTTAGGTCCAGTGAAGGAACATGATTTAAGTAGCTTAAAAATTTTAGGCACGGTTGGTGAACCAATCAATGAAGAAGCTTGGAATTGGTACAATGAAAATATTGGAAAAAAGAAATGTCCAATTGTAGATACTTGGTGGCAAACAGAAACTGGTGGAATCATGATCTCTAATATGGCAGGCATTACACCTGGCAAAGCAGGATGGGCCACTTATCCAATGCCAGGTATTGAACCCATTTTAGTAGACGACAAGGGTGCCGAAATTACGGAGAAAGACGAGGAAGGAATGTATCGTGGCAACTTATGTATCAAACAAGCATGGCCATCTACAATCAGAACAACTTATGGCGACCATGAAAGATGCAGAACAAATTATTTTGCAACTTATGATAACTTATATTTTACAGGCGATGGTGCATTCAGAAATGAAGAAGGACAATTTAGAATTACCGGACGCGTGGATGATGTATTGAATGTGAGCGGTCACAGAATTGGTACTGCCGAAGTAGAGAACGCAATCAATATGCACGCTGGTGTAGTTGAAAGTGCGGTTGTAGGCTATCCGCATGATGTTAAAGGACAAGGTATTTATGCCTATGTAATTTACACCGGCTCACATGCACAGGATACACATGGTACTGCAGACATGGTGCGTAAAGATATTTTACAAACAGTCACAAGAATCATTGGACCCATTGCAAAACCAGATAAAATTCAATTTGTTTCTGGCTTACCAAAAACAAGATCAGGAAAAATCATGCGCCGTATTTTGAGAAAAGTTGCAGAAGGTGAATTGAATAGCTTAGGAGATACTTCTACCCTATTAGACCCAGGCGTGGTAGATGAAATTGTAAAAGGCGTGATTTAAATTGAAACAAGAAAAAGTTATATCTTAGATCAATAAACTGAAATAATAAACCTAAAAAGCCTCGAATAAATCGAGGCTTTTTTATATTCAGTTAGAAATCTATTCTTATTGCTGCTCCATTAATCCTTTTAATTTCTTAGACAATAAGAAAAGAATAATAGAAGCGATACCTGCCATAAATACAAAGAACATAAAGAACTCGTGTAAGTTGGTAATTTGATAGCCTGCGAAAGAAGTTGTCTTGCCATTTTCTGGATATAAAGTACTAAATACACCTGCTAATTTATTCGCAAAGGCATTCGCTGTAAACCATACTGCCATTAATAAAGAAGCGAACTTAACTGGCGCTAATTTATTAAATAGAGACAAACCGATTGGCGACAAACACAATTCTCCAAATGTATGCATCATATACATACCAATCAACCAAATCATACTTACTTTAATGCCAGTACCAACGCCGTTCACCCCAGTTGCAATCCATAAATAACCTAGCGCTAATAACATTAGACCCATCGCCATTTTGAATGGAGAGGATGGCTCTCTATTTGCTTTACCTAATTTAATCCAAACCCATGCTACCAATGGCGCAAGTGTAACGACAAAAATTGAATTCAAGGATTGAAAGAAACTTGCTGGTACCACAAAAAATCCTAAATCTCTTTGTGTATTTTCAGAAGCAAAGAAAGTAAGAGAGGCACCTGCTTGTTCAAATGCACTCCAGAAAAAGATCACAAAGAAAGATACCGTAAACAATACAGCCACTTTTTTCTTTTGGATAATATTTAATGACTTATCGGAAAAAATAATAAAAGCAATTAATAGAATACATGTAATTAATAACCAGAATAAATAACTCACTACTTTAATATCGATATATACTAATGCAATGGTCACTAAAGAAAGTAAGAATAAGAAGCCAACCATCACGGGAACTTTAAGAAACAATTTAGGCGCATTTGTTGGCGCATCCCCAATAGAAGCACCATCTGCATCTACTAAATACTTTTTCTGAAATATCATTTGCGTAACTACACTCAAAAGCATTGCAACACCGCCTGCAAAGAAAGCCCATTTAAAATCTCCATTATTTCCTGTGTCGCCAAAAAATCCACACACAAGTGGACCTAATGCACCACCCGTATTGATCCCCATGTAAAAAATGGTATAAGCAGCGTCAATTTTTGAATCTCCTTTTTTATACAATTGACCCACCATGCTCGAAATATTTGGCTTGAAAAAGCCATTACCAGCAATCATACATCCCAACCCTGTATAAAATAAGGGCATTGCTAGTGCTGCATTGTCATAAAAATGACCACAAAAAAACAAGACAAATTCACCAATTGCCATGACCAATCCGCCGGCAATAATGGAACGCTTATTACCCCAATAACGATCTGCAATATAACCTCCCAATAAAGGAGTCAAGTAAACTAGACCTGTATAACTACCATAAACTTGCGAAGCGTCATTCTGATTAAAAGCCATTGCTTTCACTAAAAACAAAACTAAAATGGCACGCATACCATAATAGTTAAATCGCTCCCACATTTCCGTTGCGAACAAGACATAGAGTCCTTTTGGATGTTTTTCTGCTACTGCTGACATATTCAATTGTATTTAATTGGTACAAAATAATAAAATCCCTTCAATAATTTTTACTTTCGTGCTGCAATCACCTTAATTATGAATATTTTACTAATAGGTTCTGGCGGAAGAGAACATGCATTGGCCTGGAAAATAGCACAAAGCTACCACTGCGATCAGTTATTTATCGCACCTGGAAATCCAGGTACAGCTTCAATAGGCACTAATTTATCGATTGCTTTAGACGATTTTGAAGGTTTGAAACAAGTAGCCATCTCACAAAATATAGACATGATTATTGTGGGGCCAGAAGAACCCTTAGTAAAAGGCATTTTTGATTTTTTTGCCAATGATCCTGCTACATCTGAAATCAACGTTATTGGCCCATCAGCTGCAGCGGCTAAGTTAGAGGGCAGTAAGTCTTTTAGCAAACATTTTATGCAAAGACACCAGATTCCAACTGCTGGTTACGCTGAATTTACAATCGAAAACTACGAAGAGGGGAAATCTTATATTGCTGCTCATAGCTTGCCTATTGTTTTAAAAGCAGACGGCCTAGCCGCAGGAAAGGGCGTTATTATTGCTACTTCTCATCAAGAAGCATTGGATAGTTTTGAAGCCATGTTACAGCATAAGCAATTTGGCGCAGCAAGTGCTAGGGTTGTCATTGAGGAATTTTTAACGGGGATTGAAGTCAGTGTTTTTGCCTTAACAGATGGCAAAAACTACCAAATTATAGGACACGCAAAGGACTACAAACGCATTGGAGAAGGAGATACAGGGCTTAATACTGGGGGAATGGGCTGTGTGAGTCCGGTTCCATTTATGGATAGCGCCTTTATGGAAAAAGTAGAGCAAAAAGTTGTTCGCCCAACCATTGAAGGCCTTGCTAAAGAAGGCTTGGTGTATAAAGGCTTTGTATTTTTTGGCTTAATGAACTGCCATGGCGAACCTTCTGTAATTGAATACAATTGTCGTTTGGGCGATCCGGAAACAGAGGTAATTCTACCCCGTTTACAAACAGATTTAGTCAGCATTTTAGCTGCAACAGATAACGGCACTTTAGAAGATGTTAATATCGAATACAACGAGGGCGCTTTTGCCACCGTGATGGCTGTAAGTGGTGGTTACCCTGGAGATTATAAAAAAGGTTTCCCTATTAGTGGATTAGACCTTGTAGTTCAAACACCTAAAACGACTCTATTCCAAGCTGGTACTGCTTTTAAAGAAGATGCCATCGTAACAAGTGGAGGTCGAGTTTTAACGGTAACAGCTCAAGGGGATACAATTACCGAAGCAGTTCAAACCGCAAAAAATGCATTGACAAAGATCCATTTCGAAGGCATGAATTTTAGAAAAGATATTGGCTTTGAATTTGCAAGCTAGCCCCCTCCAAAAATAATCTTGTTCATTTTTTTAAAAAGCTTTGTAGTTCAAGGATTTTAGATGAATTTTGCATCATTCCACTGAATGTAAAATACTGAACGAATATGGGCTTATTTAACTTTTTTACCCAAGAGATTGCAATGGACTTGGGAACTGCAAATACACTTATCATCCACAATGATGAAGTTGTTGTAAACGAACCTTCAATTATTGCCTTGAACAGGAATAATATGAAAGAAGTTTTAGGTGTTGGAAAGAAGGCATTATTGATGCACGAAAAAACACACGAAAGTATTAAGACAGTTCGTCCATTAAAAGATGGTGTAATTGCAGACTTTAACGCCGCGGAATTAATGATTCGCGAGTTGATGAAAATGATTTATCCAAAGAAGCCTTTATTTCCTCCAAGTTGGAGAATGGTTATTTGTATTCCATCTTCTATTACTGAAGTAGAAAAAAGAGCGGTGCGTGATAGTGCGGAACAAGCAGGTGCAAAAGAAGTTTATATGATTCATGAACCGATGGCTGCTGCATTAGGTATTGGTATCGATGTAGAAGAACCAGTTGGAAATATGATTATTGATATTGGTGGTGGTACAACAGGTATTACTGTCATTGCATTAGCAGGTATTGTATGTGATCAAAGTATTCGTGTTGCTGGAGATGAATTTACTGCAGATATCATGGAAGCTTTAAGACGTTACCATAGTTTATTAATTGGTGAGCGTACTGCAGAACAAATTAAAATACATGTGGGTGCTGCTTTAAAAGATTTAGATAATCCGCCAGAAGATATGCCTGTAAATGGTAGAGACTTGGTGACAGGTATTCCAAAACAAATTATGGTTTCTTACCAAGAGGTAGCAGAAGCATTAGATAAAAGTATTTTCAAAATCGAAGAAGCTATCTTAAAAGCTTTAGAAACAACACCTCCAGAATTAGCTGCAGACATCTATCGTAGAGGTTTGTACATTACAGGTGGTGGTTCTCTTTTAAGAGGTTTAGATAAAAGATTGAGTGCAAAAATTAAATTACCAGTTCATGTAGCAGACGATCCATTAAAGAGCGTTGTTCGTGGCACAGGTATTGCATTGAAAAACTATCAACGTTTCCCATTCATTATGAGATAATACCTAATGAAGAATATCATTGGCTTTATACGACAGAACTTTACATTTTTTAGCTTTCTGATACTTCAAATTGTATCGTTGGTAATGTTGTCTTCTTACAGTAAATCTCACCAAACATTTTTTGGAAATTGGAATAATGCAGTTGCAGGTAAAGTCAATAGTTACTACAACGAATGGTCTTACTTTTTTGATTTAAAAGCAACCAATGCAAAATTGGTTGCAGAAAACGTAGCACTTAGAAACGAGCTTGCACAAAATTTTGTACCCTACGACACAAGTGTAAAATCAGGCACATTAATTTTAAGAAAAGATAGTTTAGAAAAAATCAGAAAATTCTCTTACTACCCAGCCAAAGTAGTTGGCAACAGCTTTACCCTACAAAAAAACTATATCACCATTGAACGAGGTGCTTTACAAGGTGTTAAAAAAGACATGGCAGCAATAAGTCCCGACGGATCGATTGTGGGAGTCGTGGTCGAAGTAAATGATTATTACAGTAAAATAATGAGCTTATTACACCGCAACAGTAAAGTGAGTGCGATGTTAAAAAGAGATCGAGTTGCTGGTAGTATAGAATGGGACGGAAAGAGCCCTGAAATATTGTCTTTAAAAAATATTTCAAAAAGCGCAGTTCCTAAAATCGGAGATACCGTTTTAACGAGCCCCTACTCTTCTAGTTTTCCAGCTCAGTTAATGATTGGAAAAGTGACAAGTATTGTACAAGATCCGTCAAGTAATTTCTTGACCTTGAATATCAAATCTGCAACGAATTTCTACAATTTAGAATTTGTGTATTTAGTAGAAAATAAAAGAATGGGCGCTCAAACAGATATAGAGCAAAAGGGGGATAACAATGAATAATATTCTAAAAAATAGTATCCGCTTCATCTTGTTCCTATTGATTCAAATTATTATTTTGAATGAGGTTCCTCCATTGCACCAATTCATTACTCCCTACTTATATTTTATTTTTCTTCTTTGGTTACCCTTTGGTACAAGCAGATTAGCGACAACTTTACTTGGATTTGGCCTTGGTTATTGCTTAGACATGTTCACCAATACGCCTGGATTACATGCTGCAGCGGCAACCCTAATTGGTTATTTAAGACCCACCATTTTAAATATTCTTTTAGCACAAGAAGCTTCAGAAGAAATTACAAAAGAACCAAGCATCGGTACAATGGGATGGGGACCATTTGCATTTTATATTTTCTCTCTCACTTTTATTCACCACTTCTATTTAGTATTACTAGAGTGGTTGCAATTTGGTAACTTTAGCTATTTCATTGGAAAAGTATTCTTTACTAGTTTAATGAGTATCCTTCTTATACTACTAGTGGAACTTTTACTGAACAGAAGAAAGCTAAAAAGATAATACATGTCAGTATACAATCAGAATCGAGGCGGAATTATTCAAATTATTATTGGTACTATTTTTATCCTGATTGTAGGTCAATTAATTAGTTTACAAATCGTATCCAATAAATACAAATTAGCTGCAGATAACAACGCGATCTATCGCAAAATCATTTACCCAGATCGTGGTATTATATATGATCGTAAAAAAAGAGCACTCCTAGAAAATACAATTAGTTACGATTTAGTTGTCATACCAAATGAAGCAAAGGGCGTTGATACGGCTGCATTATGTGCTATTTTACAAATAGACAAAGAAGAATACAAGAAAAGAATTGTAGAAGCTATTATAAAAAATACAAGGGTAAAAGCCGGTGTCTTTGAACCTTTTTTAACACCTGAGCTTTATGCACAATTGAATGAAAACCTTTATCGTTTCCCAGGATTTTCTTTGTCTGAACGTTCTATCAGAAATTATCCATACAACACAGCGGCACACGTATTGGGCTATGTGGCTGAAGTTGACGTGAATTTTTTAAAGAAGCATGAATCAGAAGGATATGAAATGGGAGATTATGCTGGCATGACTGGTCTAGAAAAAAATTACGAGTCTGTATTGATGGGACAGAGAGGTGTTAAGAGATACTTAAGAGATAATAAAGGGAAGATACAAGGACCTTATGAAAAAGGAGAATTTGATACAGTAGCCATCGCTGGAAAAAATTTATATACTAGCATTGATGTACAGGTACAACAGCTTGCAGAAAAATTATTACAAAATAAAATAGGAAGCGCTGTTGCAATCAATCCTAAAACAGGTGGGGTGATTGCGATGGCCTCTAGTCCAGGTTACAACCCAAACTTACTAACGGGTAGTCAAAGAAGAAAAACAATCGGAAGATTATTATTGGATACGGCAAGACCAATTTATAACCGTGCAATTAAAGGTCAGTATCCTCCAGGATCTACTTTTAAACCATTAGGCGCATTGATTGCATTAGATGAGGGTTTGATTACACCTAATTATGGATACAACTGCTTTGGCGCTTATGGTGCATGTGGTGATCCAAGAAAATGTGAACACCATAATGCAGGACATGCTGCTAACTTGCAATTGGCATTAGCTTATTCTTGTAATTCTTACTTTTTACAAGTATTCAGAATGGCGATTGACAATCCAAAATATGCTTCGGCAAAAGGAGGGTATTTAAAGTGGAAGGAATACATGAACGCATTTGGCTTTGGACGTAAACTTGGAGTAGACTTACCAAGTGAAAATAAAGCAAACATACCTGATACAGCACAATACAATAAAGACTTTGGCAATCCAAGGTATTGGAATAGTTGCTATATGCTTACACTAGGTATTGGTCAGGATAGAATGACCGCCACACCACTTCAATTAGCTAATTCAATGGCATTCATTGCAAATAGCGGCTACTATTATACACCACATTTTGTAGATAGTATTGAAAATGAAACAGAGGATGAAGCAGCTCAATTAGCACCATTTAGAACAAAACAAAAAGTCACTAAAATACCGAAAGAGTATTTTGATGTTATTAAAGAAGGGATGCATGATGTAACAGTTTATGGTACAGCCGCATTTATTAAAGTGCCTGGACATGAATATTGCGCGAAAACAGGAACTGCACAAAATCCACATGGTAAAAACCACTCACTGTTCGTATGCTTTGCGCCAAAAGACAATCCTAAAATTGCAGTAGCAGTTATTGTAGAAAATGCAGGTTATGGCTCTACTTGGGCAGGGCCAATTGGGGGATTATTAATGGAGCAATACCTAAACGATACGCTTACCACTGAAAGTAAATTGAAGGCAGACAATCTTTCACAGGTTGACTTAATGCCACAGGCAATTAAAAACTGGTATGTTCAACATAATAAATCTGCTTACTTAACCCCTATCGAATACAATAACGATGAATTATCGGACGTTTGGGATATGGAGATGTTAGCAGAAGGTGTTGTAAAGACAAAAATTAAGGATACAATGCCTGCTGAACCAGCGCCATTACCAAATGCAGATAAAACCAATAAGGATAGTTTACTACCCAATACCGATAAAAAGAAAAGGCTCAAGCCATAACAATGTCCGCTAACTATAATAATAATATTTCTAAAGGAACAGATCTTGCAGTCATTATATTGTATTTGCTAATGGCGTCAATTGGTATCCTAAGTATTTTCATGGTGGAGTATAACCCCAATACCGACTGGGCTACTAGTTTTATTAGTGGTAAAACAGGATATAGTAAGCAATTCTTTTTCTTAATTTTTTGTTCTTTTATTGGCGTCTTCATTTTATTAATGGACAGTAAAGTCTTTACTGCATTAGCGAATATTTTGTTTGCCAGTGGTTTATTATTGATGTTAGCCACCTTTGTGATTGGAAAAGAAATCAATGGTTCTAAAAGCTGGATACCAATTGCTGCTGGCTTTAATTTACAACCAGCAGAATTGTGTAAAATATTTACAGCATTGGCATTGGCAAAATTCATATCCAGACCTGAAACTGATTTTACAAAACTTCAATCTCATTTGATAGCCGGTGCAATGATTGCAATTCCGGCAATACTTTCAATCATGCAACATGAATTAGGCCTTGCGATTGTTTATAGTGCATTTATTTTCGCTATGTACAGAGAAGGATTACCTCCTATTATTCTAGTGGTATTATTATCATTTGCAATTCTTGTCATTGCTACATTGTTATTAGACCCAACCCTTTTAGCAATCATTCTAACCGTTATTGGGGGAATCTTGATCATCTATCTTGGGAAAAGTTTCAAAAGAAATAAACAAGCAATTATTATTGTTGCAAGTATTTGGATATTCTGTGTAGGTACTGTTCGTTTTGCAGTACCCTATATTTTTAATAACGTGTTTGAATGTTATCAAACTACTCGTATTTATAGTATGGTGGGCAAAGAATACGATTGTAGCTTAAATGAACGATCTATACAAAAAACAGGCGCCAAAGCAGCAAGGAAGCCCGATGATTATAATGTCAAACAAAGTAAAATTGCAATAGGCTCTGGTGGTTTTTGGGGCAGGGGCTTTTTAAAAGGAACACAGACAAGGGGCAAGTATGTTCCTGAGCAGAATACCGACTTTATATTCACCTCCATTGGTGAGGCTTTTGGCTTTGTTGGAACATTTACTTTTTTAGGGTTGTATTTATTTTTCTTATTTAGATTAATCAGAATTGCAGAAAGACAAAGAAGTACCTTTTCAAGGGTATATGCTTATAGTGTAGTAGGTATTTTCTTTTTCCATATCGCCGTTAATATTAGTATGACCATTGGTTTATTTCCTGTAGTCGGAATCCCATTACCTCTAATTAGTTACGGTGGATCTTCTTTACTTACATTTACTGCATTGGTATTTATTTTACTAAGATTAGATGCAGATCGACAAATGGTACTTCGATAATTGTATTTTTGCAAAATGCGTATTTACCCATTATCAGAAGGAAGTTTTAGCATTGACCAAACCAAGGTTTTTGTTCCATTTGACACCCAAAAAGAACAAATACAGGATCGCCCAAAAGGGAGTATTCTTGTAGAGATTCAACCCTTTGTAGTGATTACAGAAAAAGACATTATCTTATTAGATACAGGCTTGGGCTATATGAATGCGCAAGGTGTTTTACAAATTCATGACAATTTAATGGCGATAGGCATTAATCCAAGTTCCGTTACTAAAGTATTTATGAGTCATTTACACAAAGACCATGCTGGTGGTATGAGTTATATACATCCACAGTTTAATGAACGCTTTGTGAGTTTTCCATATGCTACTTATTATATACAAAGAAGAGAATTCGACTTGGCTATGACAACGCCGTCTGCCTCTTATATTAAAGAACAATTTGAATTTTTAGAAGAATTTTCAAAAGTAGTTTGGCTAACCCAAGACCAGGGTGTGATTGAAGATAGTATTCATTATTTATTAACCGGAGGTCATTGCCCCAATCATCAAGTTGCCTGGATTAAAGAAGACAATGAAATATTTTTCTTTGGGGCAGATGTTGCTCCACAGTTCCAACAAATCAAATCAAAATTTGTAGCCAAATACGATATGGATGGTAAACTAGCAATGGAGTGGAGACAGAAATGGTGGGAACAAGGACAAAAAGAAGGTTGGCAGTTTGCATTCTATCATGACATCAGTCATCCCTTGTTTAAAGCTAGCATGTAGCTCAAACGAACATTCATTAGGAATCAATATTGACAAGGGTTTCAAAGATAACGCATTATTTTTTCTGTATCTTTAATGCGTCATGATGAACAATACTACACAAAATTATCTTCAACAGTTTAGGACAAATGTTTCTGACAAGTATATTATTTATAATAGTTTATTTGCAGCGCTACCCTATTCTGGAATTGCCAATGTAGGCGCATTACTTCCAATACTAATTCAAAATTGTGAAGATGGATTTGCGAAAGGAAAATCTCCAGTAGAAATTATTGACTCTTTTTTCAAACAACATACCGAGGTTGTTTTAGAAAAAGAACAAATAGATCATTTGTTTAAGTATGTTCAATATGTAGAAAGGCAGGTGGTTTTATTTGACGCGATCGAAGATGCCGCTTTTACAAGTATTCATGATATGGAGGGGCCAGGCAGCATCAAGTCCTTAATTAAGGAAGCAAATTTTACTGGTAAAACGCAGGCGCTAAAAAATAAATTAAAAGACTTTAAAGTTAAGATTGTACTAACGGCCCATCCTACTCAATTTTATCCAGCAAATGTACTTGGCATTATTCATGATATGGGCGAGGCGATTGCCAAGAATGATTATGGCACCATTAACCAATATATTCAACAACTTGGTCTTACCCCATTTTTTAATAAAAAACAACCTACCCCTACCGACGAGGCATTGAATCTAATGTGGTATTTGGAACATGTTTTTTATCAATCGATTGGCAATATCTATAGTACCATTGTGAAAGATGTTTTTGATGGAGACTATAATGGAACTAATCCATTTATTGAATTAGGATTCTGGCCTGGTGGTGATAGAGATGGTAATCCATTTGTGAATGCTGCCACTACAATCAAAGTTGCACAGGCATTAAGAAGTAGTATTATTGTTTGTTACTATAGAGATGTAAGAAAATTAAAAAGAAGATTGACTTTTTCTGGCGTTGCTAATTTATTAACTGAATTAGAAGCAGCCTTATATGAAAATGTATTTAAACCAGAAGATAGTACACCCATTTCTAAACAGACAATAGTAGATTGCTTAACTACAATTAAGGAAAAATTAATCAACGAGCACCACTCTTTATACCTGAATAGACTGAACCAGCTATTGAATAGAGTGCAGCTTTTTGGAACCCATTTTGCTGCATTAGATATCCGTCAAGATTCGAGAATACATCGTGCAGTATTAATTGAAACAGGTGTATTACCAAATAATTATACCGAATTAGACGAGCAAGCACAAATGAATCTTCTTGGTACTTTGTCAGGTAAAATTGACCCAGCTTCGATGAAAACGGAGATTGGAAAAGATACCTTAGAAAGTATTTATGCTATACAAGAAGTGCAATCATTTAATGGCGTAATGGGTTGTCAACGTTATATTATCAGTAACTGCCAAACAGCTGTAAATGTAATGGAGTTGTATGCATTATTTAGATTGTGTGGATGGGATGAAAGTCTATCCACTGTAGACATAGTACCATTATTTGAAACCATCGATGACCTTGCTGCTTCAGAATCCATTATGTCTAAACTTTATGCATCTGTCATTTATGGCACGCATATAAAAGCAAGAAATAAAGAGCAAACCATTATGCTAGGTTTTAGTGATGGCACAAAAGATGGCGGATACTTACAAGCAAACTGGGGCATTTATAAAGCCAAAGAGACACTAACATCCATATCAAGAAAAAATGATATTGTTGTTAAGTTTTTTGACGGCAGAGGCGGACCTCCATCAAGAGGGGGCGGTAAAACACATCAGTTTTATGCATCTATGGGTAATGGAGTTGAAAATGAAGAGATTCAACTAACTGTTCAAGGACAAACAATCACTTCAAATTTTGGAACCATACATTCTGCACAGTATAATTTAGAACAACTATTAAGTGCAGGGGTAAGTCATAGTTTATTCTCAGAAACGAAGGTGCAATTGACCCAACAAGATCGACATATATTAGAGACCTTAGGAAATATTAGTTTTGAAGCTTACCAACAATTAAAACAAGACGAACATTTTCTACCCTATCTACAAAAGTTCAGTCCATTAAATTATTATAGTAAAAGCAATATCGCTAGCAGGCCTGCAAAAAGAGGCTCTGGAACTAGTCTTCAATTTCAAGACCTACGTGCAATACCTTTTGTAGGTAGCTGGAGCCAATTAAAACAAAATGTACCCGGCTATTATGGAGTTGGTACAGCCTTGCAAGTGCTTAAGGAAAAAGGAATGTGGAAAGAGGTTCAATCCCTGTTTAACAATATTGGATTTTTTAAGACTTTAATCGATAATAGCATGATGAGTATGGTTAAATCGAATTTTGCTATTACTAAGTATATTGATCAGGATCCCGTATACAGCCCAATTTGGAAAAATATTAAAGAAGAGTTTCAACTAACAACACAGCTATACCTTGAACTAAGTAATAGCAAAAGTTTAATGGAACAAGATACTTTAGCAAAACATTCTATCCTTTTAAGGGATCGAATAGTATTACCATTATTAACGATTCAGCAATATGCTTTGTGTAAAATTCATGAAGCAGAAACGAATGCAACAGAAAAAACAGATTACGAAAAGCTTTTGACTAGGACGATGTTTGGCATCATTAATGCTTCAAGAAATTCTGCTTAAATAGCTCCTTGATCTTTCCATTGCCATAAATGTAAACATGCATAGCTTCTATAAGGTGCCCACTTTTTAGATAGTTCAAGCATTTTCAAATGCAGTTCTTTCTTTGTAGCATGATCAATTTTGTATAATCTAATCATGGCTTGTTGAATGCCTAAATCATCCACTGCAAATACATCTTCCTGCCCCAAACTAAAAAGCATAAGCATTTCGACAGTCCATTTACCTACACCTTTAATTTGAGTTAATAATTCGATGATTGCTTCGGGCTCCATCGCATATAGCTTTTTATCTGTAATTTTTTCGACTATAAAAAATTGTGCAACATTTTGAATATAGTTCACTTTAGACTGACTCAACCCGATTGCCCTGAGTTGTTCATTGGTGCAAGCTAAAACCTGTTCACAACTAGGTTCTTTACCCTCAAATATGGCTAGAAATCGGCCAAAGATAATTGCAGCAACTTTTGTACTTAATTGTTGGCTAATAATACTAGCCATTAAACGAACAGGCGTATTTTTTCGCTTCTTAATCACATGATCGGCTTCATTTAAAATTGTAGCGAGTTTTTTGTCTTTCTTTAGATGTAATTTATACTCCATTGTCGCAAATTAAGTTGAAATACTTATTTTGAGTACAATTAATTTAAGATAATTAAAACATCCTTTTATGATAAAATGTATTTGCAGTCTTCTTCTTTTAATGTTCACACAATTTGCTACTGCACAAACCAAAGATGTCAAAGAAATTTTACAAATTTTAGGGGCGCAAGAAAAGGCATGGAATGAGGGAAATATTGATGAATTCATGCATGGTTATTGGGAAAATGATAGCCTTGTATTTGTAGGTAAAAATGGGCTTACTTATGGATACAATAATACATTAGCAAATTATAAAAAGAACTACCCAGACAAAACGTATATGGGCAAACTTAAGTTTACAATAATTTCAAAGCAAGCTTTAGGAAGTCAATTTTTTAGTATTATCGGAAAATGGGAACTAACTAGAACAGTTGGAAACCTCAGTGGACATTATACTCTACTGCTTAAAAAAATAAATGGAGAATGGAAAATCATTTCAGACCACAGTAGCTAAATAGGCCGTTTTCAATTTTAGATATAGGTCGTTTAGCGATTAAACTGAATTGGGTCTTTCCATATTTTGTAAAGTAAAAAAAGATAAGAGGCAGTGCTTACAATCAAGAAGCAATAATATAAATAATTATACCATTCCCAATTGGCTTCAACAAACGCATATCCAAACATAATACCTAATGTAGAATTCAGCCCCATCCATAATAAGGTAAATCCAATTGTTCGGGAAATTCTATTTAAAAAAGCCATTACTTCTGGATCCATTAGTCTAAACTTTGTTTGTTTGCTGCAGCTTCTTTTAAAAGACGATCAAATTGTGCAGGTGTTAAATCATTAAAGAAATAGTAGACAGGATCTACTTTAGCACCTCGCTTTATCACCTCATAATGTAAATGTGACCCAGTGCTCTTACCTGTACTACCAACATATCCAATCACCTCCCCCCTCTTAACTGATTGCCCAGCTTTTGCTTTTACACGCACCATATGCGCATATAATGTTTGAAAACCATAGCCATGATTAATCACTACTTTATTTCCATAACCATCTGTACTAAACCCTGCCGATTGAACTACCCCATCTGAAGTTGCATAAATAGGTGTTCCCGTTGGAGCTGAAAAATCCAAACCAGCATGTAATCGGAAATCTTTATACAGGGGATCAATACGGTATCCAAAACCAGAAGCAACTCTTTTTAAATTCTTATTACTAATTGGTTGAATTGCAGGAATCGCTCTTAATAATTTTTCCTTATTCTTTACCATTGTGGTGATTTCCACAAATGATTTGCTTTGGAAGGACATCCTTAAACTCAAATTATTCAATTGATTGCGCATGTTCTCAATCAACTCTGTATTGGACAATGATTGTATCAATCTTATTTCATTCTTAGCTAACATTTCTTTGACCCTTGCACTATCGGGGATAGGAGTTGCCTCAAAAATAGATCGATATACCTCGTTGTCCCTTTGCTCTAGCTCCACCATTTGAAGTTCCAATTGCTTCATACGTTCCTGCAAAACGGCATAACTTTCTTTATAAGCAATATTCTGCTGCCTTAACAAACGTTCTTTTGGGGAATCAATATATTGAAATAAAATAGCCACAAAAAGGACACCTACGGCCAAAGAAGCAACAATAAAACCAATGGTTTGCAAAAGCCTTACTTTAAAGGGCACTTCGATTTTTTCAAACCTTAATGTATGGGTATTAAAGAAATATTTTATTTTCTTCATATCGAATGATTATTTGCCTTCTAATGTCCAAAAAAAAGGCTCAAATGCTTACCTTTGGAGACTTTTAGAAACGCTACAAAGATAGCTTTTTAATTCAGCTCAAAGCTTAAAATATAGTCCCATGATGAAGAGTTCAGAAATAAGACAACAGTTTTTAGATTTTTTCGCATCTAAAGGTCATACTATTGTGCCATCGGCACCCATCGTTGTAAAAAATGACCCTACTTTATTGTTTACCAATTCTGGAATGAATCAATTCAAAGATTATTTCTTAGGCAATCAACAACCAAAACATTCAAAAATTGCTGATACCCAAAAATGTTTAAGGGTTAGTGGAAAGCACAATGACTTAGAGGAAGTTGGCGTAGACACTTATCATCATACCATGTTTGAAATGCTAGGTAATTGGAGCTTTGGCGATTATTTTAAAGCAGAGGCAATTGAATGGAGTTGGGAGCTATTGACGAAAGTGTACAAATTGGACCCTAGTAGATTATATGTAACCGTATTTGAAGGGGATGCCTCTGAAAATTTACCTCAATCGAGTGTCGCTTTAGAAGAATGGAAAAAATGGGTGCCAACAGATAAAATTATCTACGGAAATAAAAAAGATAATTTCTGGGAAATGGGGGACACTGGCCCTTGTGGTCCTTGTAGTGAGATTCATATTGACATGAGGTCTGAGGAAGAAATTGCTTTAATTCCTGGTCGTGATTTGGTAAACAAAGACCACCCTCAGGTGATTGAAATTTGGAACAATGTATTTATTCAGTATAACAGAAAAAAAGATGGAAGTCTAGAGCCTTTACCTAATAAGCATGTAGACACAGGCATGGGTTTTGAAAGACTAGTTCGCGCTATTCAAAATAAAAAAAGCAATTATGACACCGATGTATTTACAGGAACAATTGATACAGTTGCTCAAATAACTGGTAAAATATATGATTTTGGAGATGGTAAAGAAGCAATTGCTTTTAGAGTAATTGCAGACCATATTCGCGCAATAGCATTTGCAATTGCAGATGGACAATTACCTTCCAATACTGGTGCTGGTTATGTAATTAGAAGAATCTTAAGAAGAGCAGTACGTTATTATTATTCATATTTAGATTACAAGCGTCCTTTATTATTTCAGTTAATGCCTTTATTGTCAAAACAATTCGAAAATGTATTCCCTGAATTAACACAACAATTAGAATTTGTCACTAAAGTAATTAAAGAGGAAGAAGAAGGTTTCCTTAGAACATTAGAAAAAGGATTAAAGCGTATGGATGATATCATTGGTACGCAGGACAAAAACACGCAAGTGGAAGGCAAATTAGTCTTTGAATTATTCGACACTTTTGGATTCCCTGTAGATTTAACTAGATTGATTGCAAGCGAAAATCAGTTGACAATTGACGAAGCTGGATTTGAACAAGAGATGCAACAACAAAAAGACAGAAGTAGGGCTGCTACAGCAATTGATACTGGCGACTGGATTCAAGTGGGCGAAGACGCAGAAACAAAATTCATTGGGTATAATGCTACCGAAGTAAAAACAACAATTGTTAAGTACAGAAATGTAAAAGCAAAAGGAAAAGAAGCTTTTCAATGGGTTTTAGCTGAAACCCCTTTTTATGCAGAAAGTGGTGGACAGGTTGGTGACAAAGGTAGTTTGACATTTGAAGATGGTACAATTCTAGCTGTTACCGATACAAAAAAAGAGAATAATTTATTTATTCATTTTACAGATAATTTACCTGCTACTATTGGTGGAATTGTGCATGCAAAAGTGGATGAAACATTAAGGGCTCATACTACTCAACACCATTCAGCTACACACTTATTACATGCTGCTCTTAGAACAGTATTAGGTAAACACGTGGCTCAAAAAGGAAGTTTAGTAAACGCAGATCAATTAAGATTTGACTTTTCACATTTTGCAAAAATGACCAATGAAGAAATGGAAGCCGTTTCAAAAATGGTGAATGAGAAAATTAAAGAAAATGTACCCGTTGTAATCAAAGAGATGAGTAAGGATGAAGCAGTTGCCTTAGGTGCGATGGCTTTATTTGGAGAAAAATATGGAGACAGGGTTCGTGTCGTTGTGATGGATCCAAATTATTCGATAGAATTATGTGGTGGTACACATGTTGGTCATACAGGAGATATTGGTCATTTCATTTTAAAAGCTGAATCTTCTGTTGCTGCTGGCGTAAGAAGAATTGAGGGAGTTGTTGGTGATGCCGCAGCTAAATTTATAGAAGAAGCAAAAGAAAAATCGAGAAAGCAAATTGCCCAACTAGAAGAAGCAAATGGAATAATTGCAGGTAGCTTAAATAAAAAAATAGCCCTAGTAGATGTTTCACAATATTCTACAGATCAACTTGCAAATTATATTCTTGATTTACAAAATCAACAAAAAGAATTAAAGAAGCAATTAGAAAGTCAAGAAGCAATTATTGTAAATGAGTTAGTAGAAAATCAAAAACAGCATTTTGAAAACATTAATGGCATAAAATACCTTGGTTTACAAGTTGCGTTAAGCAATACAGACCAATATAAAAAAGCTGCACAGTTATTAAGTCAAACACAAACTGGCGAAGTCATGGTTTTATTAGTGGGCGCGCAAGGTGATAAAGCATTTGTTGCATTATCAATGAGTGAGGCATTAGTTGCTACTAAGCAATGGGAAGCGCCACAACTGATTAAGACACATATTGCAAACTTGATTAAAGGTGGCGGAGGTGGTCAAAAAACATTGGCAGCTGCAGGCGGACAAGATGCAAGCCAATTAGACCTAGTTTTAAGCCAGATTAAAGCACTTCTATAATATTGATTTACAATAACTTAAAGCCATCTAGTAGTATATTAGATGGCTTTTTTATACAATTTTAACATTTCCGAATTATTTCGTAGATAAATTATTCCCTATTTTTGACCTACAATAAATTTCGTAGTCCAGTCAAACATTTTAATATAATAATAAACATATGAAAAAGACATTTTTACTCCTTTCTTGCATAGCATTATTTTCTTTAGTTCAAGCGCAAGAAACAGAATCAAAAACAAGAGAGGTAATTATTGAGAAAAAAGTAAAGAAGCCAGTTTCCGCAAAGATTGATTCAAGCGTGAATGTGACAGTAATGATCAATGGAGATACGACTGAAAATATTTCTGTAGTAGTAGATGGTGATAAAATTACGATCAATGGAGAAGCAGTCAATTCAAATGACCCAAGGTTAAAAAAAGTTAAAAAAGGAACCGTTAAAGGAATGACATTCCAAGCAAAACCTAATAGTGTGTATCCTGAAGCAAATACATTTATTTTTAAAAAAGCACCTCAAAGCAATCGCGCTTTTTTGGGCGTGGTCACTGAAAAAGTTGAAGTAGGTGTACGTATTATAGAAATTAGTGCGCAAAGTCCAGCTGCAATGGCAAAATTAAATGTAGGGGATATTATTTCTAGTGTGAATGAAGAAAAAATAACAGACCCAGAAGTATTATATACTACTATTGGAAAATATAAACCAAACGATATAATCGATCTAGGTTATACTAGAGCAAACAAATTTACTAAGGTTAAAATCAAGCTTGTCGAAAATCCAAATAAGAATCAGGACATGATTTTAAATACGCCAGAAGGTGGTTTAGAAAAACTTGAGTTGTTAAACCCAAAAGGGGGCAAATTTAATTTTTCATTCCCTGAATTACCAAATATGGATCAGTTGATGACAAGAGCTGATAGAAGACCTAAATTAGGTATTAGTGTAGAAGATGTAGAAACTGGAAAAGGTGTAAAAGTAACCAATGTAACCGAAGCTAGCCCAGCTGCTAAGGCAGGCATCCTTAAAGAAGATGTATTAATTAAATTAAACGAATCAGAGATAACAGATGTTAACTTCATGAAATGGCAATATTATTTTCCTGGTCAAATTTTAAAAATCACATTAGATAGAAAAGGAGAAAAAAGAACAATTGAAGTTAAAATACCTAAAAAAATAAATACGGCAGACTTGTAGGTCATGCCTAGAAGGAATGTCCCCCTCAAAAGCCACCTCGAAATGGGTGGCTTTTTTATGCTATTGCTTGATTAAATCTGTACTTTTGTGTTATGTCAAATAAGACGCTATACCAAGCAGTCATAGGATTAGAAATTCATGCACAACTAGCTACAGAAAGTAAATTGTTTTGTGGAGATGCCACTAGTTTTGGAGCAAACCCAAATACACATGTAAGCCCAATTACCTTAGGCCACCCTGGTAGCTTGCCTAAGGCAAATGCAAAAGCAGTTGAGTATGCAATAAAAATGGGATTAGCTTGCAATTCAACCATTGCAAAAGAAAATTATTTTGCTAGAAAAAATTATTTCTACGCTGATCTTCCAAAAGGTTATCAAATTTCACAACATACCACTCCAATATGCGAAGGTGGACAGGTTTTAATTCAATCAAGTGAAGGCGAAAAATCTATTCAACTTAATCGAATACATTTAGAAGAAGATGCAGGCAAGAGTATCCATGATATGGATCCTACAAATTCTTATATAGATTTAAATAGAGCTGGAACACCTCTAATTGAAATTGTTACAGAACCATGTATCCACAGTGCAGAAGATGCCTTTTTATATGTGACCGAAGTACGTAAACTAGTAAGATGGCTAGGCATTTGTGATGGCAATATGGAAGAAGGAAGTTTGAGATGTGATGCCAATATTTCTATTCGGTTAAAGGGAGATAATAAATTAGGAACAAGGGTTGAAGTCAAAAATTTGAACTCCATTCGAAATATAAAAAAAGCAATAGAATACGAAGTTGACAGATTGATAGAATTAGTGGAAAAAGGCGAAACAATCATTCAACAAACAAGAAGTTTTGATGCAAGCAACGATACCACTTTCTCTATTAGAGACAAAGAAGATGCAAATGATTATAGGTATTTCCCAGATCCTGATTTAGCACCTTTTAGCTTAAGCGATGAGTACATTCATTCCATTAAAGAAGCTCTTCCTACCCTACCCAATCAATTAAAAAAAGAATGGAGTAGCAAGCTTGGACTGAACCCTTATGATGTTGATCAACTATGCGAAAACAAGCAAGAAGCTGATTTCTATTTAGCATGGACAGATCATACCAAATTATACAAAGCAGCAGCCAATTGGATCATTGGACCAATTCGAGCGTATCTTAACGAGCATCATAAAACTTATGCAGACCTTGCTCCATTATTACCCCAGTTATCCGAATTATTAACAATGGTTGACGAGCATTTATTAAGCTTTTCTGTGGCAACAGATAAAGTCTTTAAGGCAATTGTATTAACACCACAATCACCCTTAGAGTATGCTAAAGAGCACCAACTTATTCAAAATAGCAATGAAGACGAACTAACAACATGGATTCATACAGTACTGAATAATCATCCAGATAAAGTAGATGCATATAAAAAAGGGAAAAAAGGATTGATTGGCGTTTTTATCGGAGAAGTAAAAAAAATAAGTCAAGGAAAAGCAGATCCACAAAAAACAACGCAGCTCTTAGAAACTATATTATCAAAATAGAAAATTATTTTATGTTAAGAAAATTAAGTCTTGTATTATTAAGTTCACTTTTTTTGTTTGCACTTGGGTGTAAAGAAAAAAACCAAGAAGCACGTTATACAGTTTCTGGAACAATTAAGAATGCTGCTAATAAACCACTACTATTACAAGAAATCCCCTATGGAGGAAAGCCAATTATCACATTGGATTCATTGACGTTAGATGCAAATGGAAAATATAGTTTTGAATTTATTGCAAAACAGGAAGGTATCTATAGATTAAGTAGTGGAGATGCATTAGATATTAGCTTTATTAATGACGAAGATCAGATACAAATAAATGCAGATGTAAATAATGCTAACAACTTCATCGTTAAAGGTTCTCCTAATAGTGCATCATTGGTTCAATATATGAAAGCCTATAGAACAAAGGACTCTTCTCTATTTGCTACCTTATATGCTTTAGATAATTTACAACAAAGCAATGGCAAGGATAGTACTATCTTATATCTACAACAACAAAAAGACCAAAAAATTAAGGCCTTGAATGACCATGTGGAAGAGACTATAAATAATGCAACAAGTCCTGCACTTATCTATTTTGCTTTAGGAATGGCTTTAAGATCGATGGAAATTAATAAAGTACTTGCCATGGCTAAAGCGGTTGCAGAAAAAACTAAAGCTGAACCATTAATTGAATTTGCAAATATATTGAGTGGTCAAGTGCAAGCTGCTAGTCCTGCTAGCTCCATATCAGTTGGCTCAATGGCCCCTGAAATAGCCTTACAAGATGCAACTGGAAAAATTATTACCTTAAGTAGCTTAAAAGGTAAATATGTTTTGGTGGACTTTTGGGCAAGTTGGTGTGGACCTTGTAGAAGAGAAAATCCTAATGTGGTAGCCGCTTATGAGCAATTTAAAAATAAAAATTTCACAATCCTAGGTGTTTCACTAGACGACGACAAAGAAGATTGGTTAACAGCTATTCAACAAGACAAATTAAATTGGTTACAAATAAGTGATTTAAAAAAATGGGAGAGTACTGTAGTTAATACTTACCAAATTCAGGGCATTCCATTTAATGTGCTCCTAGATCCAACCGGAAAGATTATTGCCACAGATTTAAGAGGCAGTGCTTTACAAAATACTTTAAAGCAATTGCTTCCTTAACAGATCAAGCTGACTAAAGCTTGTCTATAGTATAGTTTAAATCAATGATTTTATACCATAAAAAAAGCGCTTCAATATTGAAGCGCTTTTTTTATTAACCGATTAAAGACAATGTCCTTAAGGATTTAAAAAAGAATTATTTAGACTTTATAAATGATTTGATCAATGCAGGGAGTAAGACTAGATTAGTCAAAGTACTAACAACTAATGTAATTGAGGTTAACCACCCTAGCGCTTTGGTCCCACCAAAATCACTAAAACAAAAAATAATAAATCCAGCTACAAGCACTAAGGAAGTATAGATAATACTAATACCAGTATGTTTAATCGTTTGTACAAGGGTTGTATGTACTTGGTAATTCAAATGAGGTAATTCCTGTTTATAGTTCACTAAGAATCGAATGGTAACATCGATTGCAATACCAAGAGCCACGCTAAAAACAAGTACAGTTGATGGTTTTAATGAAATGCCAGTCCAACCCATAATGCCGGCTGTGATAAACAATGGCACAATATTAGGAATCAGAGAACAAACTAAAATTGGGAAAGATCTAAACAAGAAAATCATACAAATGGCAATTAATAAAAATGCCCAAAAAATGGATTCACCTAGTCCCTTTACAATAAAATTACTTCCTTCTAAAAATGTCACGCTACTTCCAGTAAGTACTACATTATATTTAGCTGTGTCAAAAATTGCAATAGATGCACTATCAATTTTATTCAATAATATAGGAAGCTTCGCACTACCAATATCCTTCATATTCACTGTAATCCTTGTTTCACGCTTAGATGAATCAATAAATTTATTCAATAATTGAGCAGGATTATTTCCAGTTACTTTAACCCCTTCTTTTGGAGCAGCACTTGCAAAATAAGGACCAATAAAGGCCATTTCAGTTCCTGTTGGAACAGCATAGGATAAGCTATCCCCATCATAGAAAGCTTGCTTAGCAAATTTTACACCTTCTAATAAACCCAATGGCTTACCTAATTCTGGCTGTTCAAGTAAAAATGTATTCAACTCCTCTATTTGTTCTAAGGGTTTTATAGATCTTATTAATCCATTTGGCTTTTTTGTATCTACCACAATCTCTAATGGCATAACACCACCGGCATTCTGTTCGAACCATTTAAGATCGGTGTATAGTTTATCTTGTTTAGGTAAATCGTCCACAATAAATGCTTCTTTCTTAATTTGCAAAACGCCTACTAATGAAATAAGTACTGCAATTATTGTGATACCAAAAACCCACTTAGTATGGGTAAAAGCCCATCGCTCAATTTTTAATAATATTTTCTCTAAATATTTGTTTTCAAGGTATCGAACATGTTTTGCTTTAGGGGCTGGTAAATAAGATAGAATTGGTGGAATAAAAAATAGACTGATAAAAAATAAAATCATGATATTCATACCCGACACCCATCCAAATTCTTTTAGCAAGGGGCTCTTGGTTAGAGCGAATACAAAAAATCCTATTGCTGCAGTGATATTACAAAACAAAGTCACTACACCCATTCTGCCAACCATCTGAACTAGCGCTTTGTCTTTGTCTAATGTCTCCTTAAATGAAGTATGGTATTTATTTAAAAAATAAATACAATTAGGAATACCAATCACTACAATCAATGGCGGAATCAAGGCAGTTAACAAGGTTATTTTTTGCCCCAATAAAACCATACTACCTAGACTCCAAATAACACCAATTAATACTACGGCCAAACTCATTAGCGTCGCAGAAATAGACCTAAAAAACAATATTAAAGTAATAGCGGATAAAACAAGTGACCCAATTAAAAACCATAGCATTTCCTTTTTAATTCTATCCGCCATGATGGTACGAATAAATGGCAGACCGCTAACATGTACTTCAGTATTTGTAGATTGACTAAATTGATCTAAATCATTTTGTAACCCCGCAATAATTTTTGTTCTAGACCCACTATTGATAGAATCGGCAATGAAAGAGACTGCCATGATATAACTACTACTATCTGGATTATATAATAGATATTTATAAAAGGGTAGATTTTCAAAAGTGGTCCTATCTGCAAGTAACAAACTATCATTGGTATAAGGTGCATGAAATACTTTTGAAGCATTGAATTTTGTATCGATACTATCTTTTACGATTGTATAAGTTGTAGGTATACTCATCACTTCTGCAACAGAAGTATTTTGCTTAATCTTTTTGTGTAATGCATCCACCTTATTGAAGAAATCTTTTGTATAAAAAGAATCTGTTTTAAAGCCCACTACAACAGTCGTTCCATCCACGCCATATTTTTTAACAAAATTGTTATAGACTACAAACTTTGGATTATCCGATGGTATGGCCTTAGTATATTCATAGCTCAATTTAATTTGAGCAGCAAAGTAGCCCATCACAAGTGTGGACAGTACCACAAAAAACAAATACGTGTTTTTAAACTTTAATATATTTTGACCTAAACGATACCACATAATTATAAATTTAAAATTAGACAACCCATAAATAAGCTGCCAATTGCGTAAATACGCCTATGAAAAGTCCTACGACCAATTCTTTTTTACTATGATCACTAACTACTAACCTTGCACTTATAACCAAAGCTGTTAATACGATTGCAAGAGGCACCCATATTGCATTCGTAATTGGATAAAAAATACTTACTAAAATGATAGAGGTGGTAATCCCTGCAATACCCATAGCATGTAAGCTAACTTTCATGAAATTATTAACGGTCATCCCTATCGCACTTGCAACAAAAATTCCTAAGTAAAAGAATTTTAAAGCAAAGGGTTGGTCCGTGAAATTTCTACTTAAATAATACATCCACCAATAAAAAAACATGGTGATGACATAGGGAATGATTCTTTCTTTTTGTGTTCTTAAAAAAATACTGTCGCTTAACTTTAATCTCCACAATAAGAATACCGCAAATGCTGGAAAAAAAGCAGTTAACCATGCCACACTGAATAAACGCATTTTTAATTGCCAATCAGTGATTCCCACAAATTCAAATGGCAAGACCTGCATTAGATAAAGGAAAAAATAAGTTGGGATAAAAAGAGGATGAAATACATAAGACAATAAATGTGCTATATACTTCACGATCATTGGTTGGGATTTTTCCATATTGTGTTGGTCTACCATTCTTTTCTAAGTCTAGCGACTGGTATGTTTAATAATTCTCTATATTTTGCAACAGTTCTTCTTGCTATATTATAGCCCTTTTCTTGTAACAACTCTGTTAATTCATCATCGCTCAAGGGCTTTAATTTATCTTCGCCTTCAATTAATTCCTGAAGGATTGCTTTTACTTCCTTTGTGCTTACTTCCTCACCACTATCCGTAGTTAAGGATTCACTAAAAAAATATTTCAATAAATAAGTACCAAATTCAGTTTGTACATATTTACTATTCGCTACCCTACTCACGGTAGACACGTCCAAGTTCGTTTTTTCAGCGATGTCTTTTAAAATCATAGGACGTAAGGTAGTTGTATCCCCACTCAAGAAAAAAGCAGATTGGTAATCTAAAATTGCGTTCATGGTTAACAACAGTGTTTGTTGTCTTTGTAAGATCATCTCGATAAACCATTTCGCCGCATCAATTTTTTGTTTAATAAAAAAGACTGCTTCTTTTTGTGACTTGTCTTGCTTCTTGCCGCCTTCGTATTCCTTCAACATTAATTTGTAATCATCGCTGATAACCAATGGTGGTGCATTTCGACTATTCAATGTCAATTCTAATTTGCCATTATTAATCAACACCGTGAAGTCTGGAATAATATACATTTCAGCTTCATTATTATAACTTGTTTCGGCACCAGGCTTGGGATTTAAAGTAAGAATCTGATGCAAGACCTCCTTCATGCCAGACTCATCTAAATGAAGACTTCTTTGTATTTTATCATAATGTTTTCGGGTAAATTCTTCGAAGTATTTTTCGATGATCATGATGGCAATTTTTCTTGCTTCATCATCTGAATACAATTTACCTCTATTATCAGACAAATGCGCCGACTCTCCTTCCCCTTTACTGCGTAATTGTATCAATAAACATTCTTGTAAATCTCTAGCTGCAATACCAACCGGCTCAAATGATTGTACTTTTTTTAAGATAAGTTCAATTTCTTTTTCTTCGACCCACATACTTTGCTTGAAAGCAAGGTCATCGGCAATAGATTGCATCGCTCTTCTTAAATAGCCATCATCGTCTAAACTTCCAATGATTTGTTCTGCAATTTTAAATCCTCTTTCGTCTAGTGCTAACATACTCAACTGATCCATCAATACTTCGTGCAAACTCATTTCCGCTTTAATTGGAATGACTTTGTCATTATCAAGTTCTGGATAAAATTCGTCTCTAGTTTTATAATCAGCTACTTCATCATCATAACTATACTCACTAAGTTCTTCATTACTCATCTCGAATTCATCCACAGGGACCGCCTCTTCATCCTCATGCATGTCCTGCAGCAATTCATCATTCATCTCTTCTGGGGATGTAAAGTCAGACTCTAACAATGCAGCATCTAGCTCTAAAGCTGGATTTTCTTCCAACTCTTCTTTAATTCTTTGCTCAATTTGAGCACTAGGAATTTGCAACAACTTCATCAATTGGATTTGCTGAGGCGACAATCTTTGTAATTGTCTTTGCTGCATGGATTGTCCTAATGCCATAACCTTAGCTTATGCTACAATTTGTTTTAATACAGCTAAGAAAGCCGCACCTTTTTGATGTACTTGCTCTTCGGTCCATGTTAAACTAATCGCCGTAGAAATACATTTACTCATTACTGCATCACTCTTAGAGAAGTCTGTATGTTGAAGTGCTAACAATGCTTTTTGTTGCGCATCTGATAATGGATATAAACTAGTAGCATTTTTTAAATGATCCCACTTTCTAATATAATGCCAGTTGTTCGCGAACCAATAAAAATTACCAGCAAGGATGCCAGCATCTTTAAATGCAGCAATAGCCTTTTCTGTTAATTCCTGACTTGGTAAAAACCAAGTTAAAAAGCTTGCGCTATCTCCAGCAGGATCTGGCACTACTCTAAATTGAATACCTGGAACTTGCTCTAAATAAGAACGTAAAATTTGATTATTCTTTTTTTGGATCGCTAAGAAAGTGTCCAATTTTCTGATTTGTGCTAAACCAACAGCAGCATGTAATTCACTGATTCGGAAATTATAACCTAATGCAGGGTGCAAATCGGCGCCTCTATCTACACCTAAATGGTCGTGACCATGATCTGTAAAAGCATCTGACTTGGTATAAACGTCTTTGTCATTTGTCATCACTACTCCACCCTCACCACATGTAATTGTCTTTACAAAATCAAACGAAAATGTTCCGGCGTGTCCAATGGTACCCAAATGCTTTCCTTTATATGTTCCACCGATACTCTGACAAGCATCTTCTAGTAAAATTAAATTGTGTTCTTTACAGATTGCAACCAGTGCATCCATATCTGCCATGCTACCACACATATGTACTGGCATCACACACTTTGTTTTTGAAGTTATCGCAGCGCGCACTGCAGCTGGTGACAAAGTCAAAGTTTCATCGATATCCACTAACACAGGAATCGCACCTGCACTTAAAATTGCTTCAAAGCTTGCAACAAATGTGAAAGCTGGCATAATCACCTCGTCACCTGCGCCAATTCCCAAAGCAGCCATCGCTGTTGTTAACGCAGCTGTACCACTTGATGTAAGTTGCGCATATTGAGACCCAAAAGTGCTACAAACGGCAGCTTCTAGTTCTTTAGATTTCCAAATCCCCTTTCTGGGACCATCAAATCCATAACGCATTAAAATTCCTGTTTCAAGGACTTCATTTACTTCTTTCTTTTCTTCTTCTCCAAAGAATTCAAAACCGGGCATATGCTTGATTTTTAATGATAAACAAAGGTAGTTTAAAAAATGAAAATTGAGGGTTTTTCCGTATTTTGCAGTCCTAAAAAAAAGACTAGATCCCATGGAGTATAACAAATTGATTTCCGTATCTGGAATGTCAGGTTTATTTGAATTATTGACAAGCAAAAGTGACGGTGCAATCGCGAGATCACTAGAGACGAATGCTACCCAATTTATTAGTTCAAGATCCTATCAATTTTCTCATTTAGAGAGCATTGAAGTGTTTACTACTAAGGAAAATGTGTTTTTAGCGGAAGTTTTTATCGCAATGGGGAAATCTAAAGAAGCCCTTCCAAACGAAAAAGATGCTAAAGCAACTCAAGCTTACTTCAAAAAAGTATTCCCAAATATGGATTTTGAGCGCGTTTATGCAAGTGATATGAAGAAAATGGTAAAATGGTTTGGACAATTACAAACTCATAAAGTAGAGCCTACATTACCTGAATTGGACGAAGAAGAAGCAGAAGCATAGTTGGCAGCAGTTAATCTAAAATTGAGGCTTAACCACAACCAAAGGCATTAAATAAAATTTGATATAAAAGGCTTACCTAATAACAGGTAAGCCTTTTTTTATCCTTAAATTGCAGTATATATATTCGTTATGAAAAAATTAAGTTTAACCATCTTATTAATTGCCAGCTTGGCCACAATTGTACATGCCCAAAAAATGAATGAAAAAAAATGGGTAAGGAAACAATTTTCTGCATTGAATATGAATGAAAAAATTGGGCAGTTAATGGTATTAAGAGCGCATAGCGAATGGAAGCAAGATAAAATAGATTCATTGAGTGAATTAATCAAGAAATACAATGTCGGAGGTTTATGCTTTTTTCAAGGCGGACCTGTTCGACAAGCAATGCAAACAAATCATTACCAAAACATTACAAAGACACCTTTGTTTATTACTATTGACGCAGAATGGGGCGTAGGGATGCGCTTGGATAGTGTAGAGATGTTTCCAAGACAACTATCAATGGGTGCCTTTGCATCCAGCAATTTAGTGTATCAAATGGGTGCGGCAATTGCAGAACAATGCAAACGCTTAGGTATTCAAATTAATTATGCCCCAGATATTGATGTCAATAATAATCCGTTAAACCCAGTTATTAATGACCGTAGCTTTGGACAAAGCAAAGAGAAAGTAATTCAACAAGGTGTTGCTTTTATGAAGGGCATGCAAGACAATGGCGTAATGGCAACTGCAAAACATTTTCCTGGACATGGCGATGTAACAGTTGATTCTCATAAAGATTTACCAGTGATTACAAAATCAAAAGCAGCTTTAGATAGTTTAGAATTGGCACCTTTCAAAGCTTTGATTGACGCTGGTATAGAATCAGTAATGGTTGCGCATTTATCTGTGCCTGCTATTGACGACAGACCAAAATATGCCACATCCATTTCTCCGAAAGCTGTCAATGATTTATTAAAGAAAGAATTGGGCTTTAAAGGAATCAGTGTCACTGACGCAATGGACATGAAGGCAATTGCGAACTACTTCCCACAAGGAGAAGCCAACGTGCAAGCCATTTTAGCTGGCAACGACATGTTATGTTTGCCTGGCGATATTGGTCAATCCATCAATAAAGTAAGGGCTGCTGTAAAAGAAAGAAGAATTAAACGTTCAGATATCAATGCGCGAGTTAGAAAAATATTAACTGCTAAGTATAAATACGGTCTTTCAAACTTTCAACAAATTGATACTACTAATATCGTAGCAGACTTAAATCAATCTGTTGCAACCATCAACACTGCGATGGCTGCTCAATCCCTTACTTTTTTAAGGGCAACGAATAGTCCTGAATTGAATAATAAGACAGCCTATATCGCAATCAATGCTAAACCTACAAATACATTGACAGCATCTATAGCCTCCAATTATGGTGTTAAAGTTTTTCATACAAATGGAAAAGATGCAAATGAATTAGCCTTAATCAATGACAGTCTAAAAAATTACGAACAAGTAATTATTGGCTTGCATGGTTATAATAGAAGACCTGCAAATCATTTCGAAATTCCTGCTGCTACACTACAATTTTTAAACGGCGCAGGACATGAGCATTGGATTCATTTGATTTTTGGAAATCCTTATGCAGTAAGTGATTTTAGTAAAATCAATAATATTTTATTGGCTTATGAGGATACAAAATATAGCCATGCAGCTGCACAAAAATGGCTTGAAGGTAAAGCCCAAGCAAGCGGTGTTTTACCAGTAAGTATTTCAACTGGATTAAACTATGGAATGCTTTCAGAAGCACCAGTTAAAAAAAAAATTCTAGCAGAACAATGTCTTCCAGCAATTATTGATCAAACTAAGCTTGCAATAATTGATTCAATTGTTGCAGATGCCATTTTACAAGAAGCAATACCAGGCTGTCAAGTTTTAGTCGCTAAAGACAACCAAATCGTATTCAATAAAAGCTACGGAACTATTGCTGGAATTAATTCACCCATAGTAACCAATGCTACTTTATATGACTTAGCCTCTGTTACAAAAACAAGCGCTACGACGGTTGCCATCATGAAGCTAGTAGACGAAGGCAAGGTAGATATTGAAAAAACGATTGGCGACTACTTGCCGTGGGTAAAAGGAAATCCTAAAGCAAAAATAAAATTAAAGGAGCTACTATTACATGAAGCAGGCTTATATCCTTACATCAAATTTTATGAGTCCTTATTAGACAAATCGGGCAATATTGATCCTAAATGGATTGTACCTGTTCAGGATGCTACGCATCAATTAATGGTAACTCCAGGCAAATACCTTGCCAATCATTTTATGGATAGCATTCGTGTTAAAATACTGAATAGTCCTATTTCGGCTCCAGGAAAATATGTTTACAGTGATAATGATTTTATTTTTTTAGGCAATATTGTAGAAGAAGTAACAGGCATGAATCTTCAGGAATATTGTACTAAAACATTTTATGGTCCTATGCAAATGCGCTCTACTGGATTCTTGCCACTTAATAGAACCGATAAATCTAATATTGCAGCAAGTGAGTTGGATAACTATTTTAGAAAAGAACTTATACAAGGATCTGTTCATGACGAAGGCGCATCAACCATGGGTGGGATTGCAGGACATGCTGGTTTATATAGTAATGCCACAGATTTGGCAAAATTATACATGATGCTACTAAATAATGGCACTTGGGATGGACAAGCATACTTAAAATCCGAAACGATTAAAAAATTTACAAGCTACCAATCTGAAAATAGCAGAAGAGGCCTTGGTTTTGATAAAACAGCCAAAGACAATGCAAGTTCTAAAGACCCTTATCCCAGCTTAAGCGCTCCTACAAGTGTTTTTGGACATACTGGATTTACAGGCACCTGTGTTTGGGCAGATCCAGACAATCAACTATTATATATTTTTCTTTCCAACAGGGTATTTCCAACAAGAGACAATAAAGCATTTAGCAAACTAAATTTAAGAGCCAAAATACAAGAGCAAATTTATAAAGCCATAAAAAAATAAAATGCATAAATGGATTTTTAATTTACTGCTTTTTCTAATTATTCAATCGGGACTGAATGCACAAATTCAACTAGGTCCAATAGGTAGTTGGCACGCGCATTTTTCGAATGAGTCAATTCAACAAGTTATTAATGGTGACCAATTATACATTGCAGCAAAAAACCAGATTATTTCACTTAATGCAAAAAAAGAGATAGAATATTTAAACACTACCAATGGATTGCATTCTATTGGTATTCATAAAATTGGATGGAACCCATTAGGAAATCAATTAATAGTAGTTTATAAAAATAACAGAGTAGATATAGTTCAAGGCGATCAAGTAACGCTTATTGATGATATTGAACAATCAACCCTCTTTTCAAATAAATTAATCAATGATCTTTTGATCATAAACAACAATGCCTACCTCTCTTGTAGTTTCGGAATTGTTGTGATTGATCTATCAAGAAAAGAAATTAAGGAAACAATTTACCCGAATAATACCCGTGAAATTGTAAATGTTTTACAGACAATTCATTTTAATAATAAACTATTCGCGCTAACAGAACTCGGCATTTGGTCTACAACCATTGGGAAAAACGATGGCTGGGCAATGGAAAATAGCAATGGCATTGCTGGGATTCAGAAAATGTTTATGTTTAAAAATCAATTGTATTTTGCCACAAAGCAAGATGTATATGCCGCCCAAACTAGTGCTCCTGCCTATCAAATAAATTCTGGAACTATTCAAGCAATAACAGTTGATCAAGATCAAGTATATGCGATTGTAAAAGATGGAGAAAAAGGCGCATTGATTCAACTGAATAACAATAAAATTAATACGGTCTTAATTGATTCTGCCATTCTTGAACATCCTGTTTCTGTTTTGAAAGAGGGCAATACTTTTTGGGTGGGTGATCTTAACAAAGGCTTGTACCAAAAAAATGCACAAGCACAATGGATCAATTTGGGTGGCCCATCTTCTGCAATTTCAAGTCAAGTTGCAATATCAAATAACCAATTAATTATAAGTTATAGTAAAAATAAAATTGGGATCTCTAGCTTTAATGGAAACGGCTGGACTAATTTAGTTCAATTGCAAAATCTAAACTTATCAAATATTGATGCTGTTACGATTGACCCTAAAGACCAAAGTTGGTGGATGGGCATGGGGGCACAATTAGTCAACTACAACCCTTTCTTAAACACTGTAATTAAATCCTCGCCCCATCCTGGAGAAGGTGTCATTCAGTCTATTCAATTAAATCAAAATGGCGATATATATCTTTTGAAAGATGGTTTTGGTTTGGCCGTTAAAGAAGCGGGGAAATGGAATCACTATCCTATTCCTGGCAATTATGCATCTACTAATTTGAAAAGATTGGAAGTTGGAGATGAAGGATTAAGTTGGATTACTGGACCAAGTCAACAAGGTATTTTGTTATTTCAAAAACAAAATAACCAAGCAGTTTGGAGACAATTAAATTCAGGAAAAGGATCGGGGAATTTACCAAGCATGGAAGTAACTGCAATTACAAAAGACAGAGATGGCACTATTTGGGTAGGAACAAATAATGGTATTGCAATTTTTCAATGCGTTAATATTAATGAACCATGTGACGCTTATTGGCCAATTGTTACTAGTAATGGATTCAATGGCTACTTATTTCAAAAAGAAACAATTCACTGTATTAGCATTGATGGGGGTGATAGAAAATGGATAGGAACCAATAATGGCGCATGGTTGATAAGTAAAGATGGTACAGAAGTCATTCAGCATTTTACAAGTGAGAATAGCCCTTTACCAAATAACAAAGTATTATCAATTGCCATTGAGCCCAATAACGGTGATGTATTTTTCTTTACAGCTGACGAAATAATTAGTTATAAGGGACAAGCAATAGAAGGCAAGTTATCTCAAGAAAAAATAAAAGTCTACCCCAATCCTGTTGCACCAGATTACAATGGACCCATTCTTATTAAAGACCTTGTGAATAATGCTTTGGTGAAAATTACAGATTTAAATGGACAACTTATTACACAAATGAGGGCAATAGGCGGACAAGCAATATGGAATGGACTTAATCAATACCAACGAAAAGTTGCTTCTGGAATTTATTTAATTTTTGTTCGAGATGATGAAGGAACTGAAAAAGCGGTGGGTAAAATAATGGTGACTGCAGGTTATTAATTTGCAGTAAATTCAAATTGTTTAAACATTTTGAATTTCCATGAATCTCTTTCTCCTTGTACAACTCTGTACATCAATTGTCTTATCTTATTTGTTGGCTCTTTAATGGTTGTATCAGTTGGGTAAACCGGAAATTTTCTAAATAATACACCTTCTACTAATTTATATTCATCCTTGCCTCTATAGCCTTTACTTGCTTCTAAATCATTTAATATATCAGGAAATATAATTGGCGCAATGCTTTCGTTGTTTTGTGAACAAATTGGGAAAATGCTTTTTTTACCTGCAGCATCTTCGATGAAAATAATAATATCAGGAAATCCATCCATATTTAAATCGTCGATCTCAGCTCCAATAACTCTTGCCTTAAGTTCAATCGAAGCTTCTCTAGATTCTGATTTAAATCCAACTGGTCTAATATTCAAAATATTTCTATCAGGGCTTCTATTAATACATGAAATGCGGTAACCAGCTTTACCAATTTTCATTGTACTATCATATTTAGGCCAAGCTTGTCCAAAAAGAGGTGCAGTTGATACTAAAAAAAGGAGAGAAAAAATTATGCGCATACACTAAAATTGATATTCCAAAGTTAATAGAATAGTTTTAATTTTCCACTTAAACACAGTCTATGGCATTTGACGTAAAAATACATGAAAATAAGGGCCTAAAAATGATTCAACTCATTGATAATTATACCCAGACTGTAATTGAAATTGAAACAAGAGGTGCTTTAATGAATAGCTGGAAAGTGATTGTTGAGGGAAAGCCTTTAGAACTCATATTAGGTAATCAGTCTAGCTTGCTAAATCATAAAGAACCTAAGGACGGCTTGTCTAAAGAGGAGCATGTAAGTTTTGAAATGAATGGTTTTCGAAGTGGCAAAATGAGTCCTTTTTCTTGTAGAATAGAAAAAGGTAGGTACCAGTTTGACAATCAAAATTATCAATTAAATAAATTTTACCTAGGGGAACATGCAATGCATGGATTAATATATGATGCCAACTTTCAAATGCAATCAACAAAAATTGACAAAGACTGCGCGAGTGTTCAACTAGCATTTGAATACCAAGGTAGCGACCCTGGCTACCCTTTCATTTATCAAATAATGGTGGAATGGACATTATTTTCCAATAATAAAATCAACTCAAAAACAACCATTATAAATAAATCTAACAATAGAATGCCTATCATGGATGGATGGCATCCATATTTTACTTTAGGAGGAATTGTGAATGACTATTTGCTTGAATTCAAATCCATTGGAAAGATTGAAATGGATAATTCTATGATCCCAACAGGAAAAATCATAGAAGAAAATTATTTCAATAATGGGCAAAAAATAAATGTTACTCATTTTGATGATTGCTATCAATTAGATCCGATTCAAAATGAGGTTTCCATTCGTTATGAAGGGAAAACCGTTACAGTATCCCCCAAACATAATTATCCTTATTTGCAAATTTACACACCTGATAACCGTCAGAGTATCGCAATTGAAAATTTAAGTGGTGCGCCAAATTGTTTTAATAATAAAATGGGGCTCCAAATAATGGAACCCCGTGATCAAATGTATTTTGAAACAACTTACCAATTTAAGTCAGACATTGTATAATACTGAAATAAATTAAATCACAAAATCAATACTTGTGATGTTGATAGAGTAGTCAAATTAATGTTGCATTACTGCTGTAACACTAATTTCTACATTTACGTTTCTAGGTAAAGTTTTTACTGCCACTGTTTCACGAGCAGGAAAATCTGCTGTAAAATAGCTACCATAAACCTGGTTAACTGCAGCAAATAAATCCATGCTACTTAAAAAAATACTTGTTTTAACAACATGATCAAAATTGATTTTTGCTTCTTCTAAAATCGCTTTAATATTTTCCATTACCTGAGTGGTCTCCGCTTCGATCGAAGACAATACCAATTCACCTGTAGCTGGATCAAAAGCAACTTGGCCACTTGCAAATAAAAAACCGTTTGCAATAACAGCTTGGCTGTATGGACCAATAGGCGCTGGCACTTTATTAGTTTGAATGATCTGTTTTGACATATTTATAATTTTAGAATTGCAATTTCTATTTTTTTGACCAAAACCAGCCTATTTTTGCACTACAATTTTAGAACTTGGCAAGATTATTAATCATAGATACTGCTTTAGAAGAAGCGATCGTTGCGATCAGCAATGAGGGTAAAATTATTGCAGAACTTTCAAATAAGGAAGCGCATAGTCATGCTAGTTTTATCCAAGTAGCAATTGAAAAATTACTTGAAGCACAAAACATTGTCATAAATGACATCGATGCAATTGCAGTAACTTTAGGACCAGGAAGTTATACAGGATTGAGAGTTGGATTAGCAACAGCCAAAGGTATTGCCTATGCAATCCAAAAGCCTCTAATTGGGCTATCCACCCTATCCGCATTAGCACATAAAGCCTTAAAAATAGGTTCAACAAATATGCCAAATGGATTTCAGGTATTTCCTATGATAGATGCACGGAGAATGGAAATATTTGGGGCCATTTATATTGACCAATCTCTAGATATAATATTGCCTGAGCAAGCAATCGTTTTGGATCAAATCCAATGGAACAGCCTAATAACTAAACCAACGGTATGTATCGGAAATGGTACCGCGAAAACAAAGGGTTTTATTAGCCAATTTGAAGTCTCCTACCAGGATGGCAGCTATACAAGTTTAGATTTGCTAGAAATGGCTTCCGAAAAACTAAAAAACGGGCAATTTGAGGATCTAGCCTATGTTAGTCCAAATTACCTTAAAGAAGTTTATATCCTTCCTGCCAAATAAATACATATTATAAAAAATTATGTATTATTTATTCATTAACTTTGCGCTGAATCAAAATTCATAACCCCCAATATGTAATTTGTCATGAATCAAACATTAAACTTGCTACAATTAGCAAATGGCACCACACCATTAAAAGTGGATTTAATACATAGCAAGAAAGCTGCTATGATTTTAAGAGCTTTGAATCACAAACTTCGTCAACAGATTTTAAAATTGATTGACGAACATCAAAAAATGACTGTAACCGAAATCTATGTAAAACTTAGATTAGAACAATCAGTCGCCTCTCAACATTTAGCCATATTAAGAAGGGCTGGAATTGTTGTTACAATTCGTGAAGGTAAATTCATCTTCTATATGGTGGATTACAATCGCCTTGAACAAGTAAACCAATTTGTAGAACAATTAGTTGGATAATATGGAGTTAAGTTTAGCTCAATTTTTAACCTTATCTAAAGAAGATTCAGTTCAAGTTATTGATACTAGAACTAGTTCGGAATTTCTAGAAGGATTCATACCTGGATCAATTCATATAGAGCTAGATGAAATAAAAACTTTGAACGCACTCAAAATAATGGAGCAAGATTGCCCCATTATTTTGGTGTGTACGAATGGCACAGAAGCATTAGCAATTAAAAAGTTCGAACTATTAGGTTACACACAAGTGAAAGGTTTTTTAAAGGGCGGATTTGCTTCATGGGTTGAAGCAGACCAAAAAATAGATCTAATCATTGAAGTCGAAGTAGACGAATTAGCAATGGACATACCATTTGACGAATACCTAATGATATTAGATATTCGAACAGAAGATGTATACGATAAAGCACATATTAAAGACTCGATCAATCTTCCTTTAATTGAATTTAGCGACCCTGGTTCAATGTCTGAATTAGACGAACACTTTAATATTTATATTATTGATGATTTAGGCAAACAATTATTGCTCGCGGCTTCTATTCTAAAAAAACAGGGTATTCACAATATAAGAATTGTTCAAGATGGTTGGGATGCCGTTGAATTTTTGAAAAACAAATTCACAATTGTATCTTCTCCAAAGAAGCCAACTATTACCGAAAATTAGTCTACTAATAAATGACCATAAGTAGCTGCGTCATAAGTATAACGCCATCTACGATGACTCCATAGATAATTTGAAGGGTGTTGTTTTATTTTTTCTTCTAATACTTTTACATATTGTGCAGTCAATTGTCCATCTTTAAAATAATTAGGAGCTGTAGTCATTAATTCATAATGCGCATGGTAATAACCTCTTTTAGTACTATGGAAATGAATGAAAACCTGTGCAGTATTATTTAGCTTAGCCCCTTTCTCAGGCCCTTTTACAAAAGGTGTTGGTTGTCCAAAAAATGAAACCCAATAAGCAGACTTAGGATTCCCAGGATTTTGATCCGCAGCTAAAGCCATTGCATATTGACCACTAGATGCGTATTGATGGAATTGATTTTTGAAATTAGTAGCAGGAATCATTATACTGCCATACCTTTTTCGCATATCTAAAATAAGTCTATCAAAAAATTTATTGCTTAACGGCATATAAACTGCAATAAGAGGATACTTGCCATATTTTGCTGCACCCCAGTTTGCAAATTCCCAATTGAAAAAATGTCCTGCCATTATCTGTACATTTTGTCCAGAAGCATATAGTTCATTAAGCACTTCTACATTCGATGTAAATCTTTTTTTGAACGTCTTGTCGGACATGGAAACCAATTTAATAGTTTCGAAAAATGAATCCGTAAATTTTTGATAAAATTCTTTTGCTATTCTTTTTCGCTCACTTAAGCTTTTATTAGGAAAGGCAATGGCAAGATTATGATCCACAACTGCTACCCTATACTTGAACACTATTCTTAACAAAAACGCAACCCCATCACTCAGTAAGTAAATGATAGGCCAAGGTATTAATGAGATCAAATAAAATAATGCGTAAAAAATAGAATACATAAAATATTATTTACCCGGTTCTACCCAAGCATTGTGTTCTTTAAGTAATAAAATTAATTCATCTACTGCAACATTACTATCTATATTTCGCTTCATCACTTCTTTTCCTTTATAGAGGGTAATTTTACCAACGCCACTTCCTACATAGCCAAAATCAGCATCTGCCATTTCTCCAGGACCATTCACAATACAGCCCATAATAGCGATCTTCAGACCTTTTAAATGATTGGTTACAGCTCTAATTTTTGCTGTTGTTTCTTGCAATTCAAATAATGTTCTACCACAACTTGGACATGAAATATATTCGGTTTTAGATATTCTAGTTCTTGTAGCTTGTAAAATTCCAAAGGCAGTTGTATTTAACAATTGCTCCAAACTTGCATTATTAAAATAATTACGACCAGACACATTGGAACCTGTGATACTTACTTCATAAGCATCCATAGTTAAACCTAAACAAATACCATCTCCTATACCTTCTAATAACAAAGCGCCTGTTTCTATTGCAAAATGGATTAGATGTTCGTCTGTTGTTTGCCACTTGGAGTCTGTCACTAGAACAATTGGTTGATGGATATCTAATTGCATTAATTTAATAGCCATTCTTCTTACCGCTTGCATTGCATTTTTACATTGGCTGCTTAAGCAAAATACCACTGTCGTGTCTTTTGCAATTTGGAGTAACAATTCGTCGGCAATTGGATGATGATCGCTATAACAATCTAATTGAACAAAATTTAAATGTGGATGCTTTGGGGCAAAAGAAATATAGCTTGCAGCATCTGTAATAGGATGGTACTTCTCTGTATTATTTGCCAATGCACAAATTGCAGGTGAAGCAATAATACTTAATGTACCTGGTAGGTTAAAATTAAGAGGCGCTTGTCCTATAAAAACATAATCTGCTGCAGCATCTGAGATTGCCCACTTATCGGTAATGGCATCATAGGTATAACCAATTGCCACTAAATCAGCTTCTTTAATATCGGTTAGATGACTTAGGTCGGCCACCACTACTGGGACTTGTTTGCCACCAATATTTTTTACAGCAATGGTATTGAATCTTTTATATTCGAATGGACTATAGGGCAATTGTCCTATAGCAGGTAATTGATCAGCATTTTGATTAGAATTCTCTGCATACCTTTTTACTAAATCTTTACAAACAGGAATTTCTAATTCTGGATCTTCTGTTAAACTCACTCTAATCGTATCACCAATACCATCTTCTAATAATGTGCCAATACCTATTGCACTTTTGATTCTTCCATCTTCTCCATCACCTGCTTCCGTTACTCCTAAATGCAATGGATATAATTCATTGAACTCTTGATGCATTTGCTGAATCAACAAACGATAAGCTTGAACCATTACCTGAGGATTACTTGATTTCATACTCAATATAATCTGATGGTAATCCAAACTTCTAGCTATTCTTAAAAACTCCATCGCACTCTCTACCATGCCAATCGCAGTATCACCATAACGACTCATTATACGATCACTTAAGGAACCATGATTGGTTCCAATGCGCATTGCAGTACCATGCTCCTTACAAATAAGCACTAAAGGTGTAAATCTTTCTCTTATGCGCTCAATCTCTTCTATATATTCTGCATCCGTATAATCAATCTGTTCAAACTTTTTCTTATCAACGTAATTACCTGGATTCACTCTTACTTTTTCGACAATCTTTGCGGCAATTTCCGCTGCATTAGGTGTAAAATGGATATCCGCTACCAATGGAGTCGTATAACCTTTTGCGTGAAGTATTGCTTTAATATTTGCTAAATTTTCTGCTTCCTTTTTACTAGGAGCGGTAACACGAACCAATTCAGCACCTGCTTCTATACAACGAATCACTTGAGCAACAGTAGCGTCAGTGTCCATCGTATCAGTCGTTGTCATAGTTTGTACACGAATTGGATGCCCCCCTCCAATGACTAGATTGCCCACTTTTACTGGTCTAGTTTGGACGCGCTTATAAGACGTTAATGATTCAGAATAATATTGCATAAAACGTTCTAATTAGATAATAATTTTTAATTCAAATTAACGAACCCCTTTGAAGAATCCTTCTTTCATTAAGATTGACTTCAATAAATTAATATTTCTGTTTTTCAAGTCATTGCCGTCAGTTGCACTTGTATGCAATACAAAGAAATAAGGATGTAAGTTCTCTTCAATATATCCGACTACCCATGCTTGATTTCCAAGGGCATTATCTGTTGCTACTAAATAACTTAATTTATAATTAGAATTCGCCTCTTTCAAAATCATTTTACTAAAAAGCTCTTGACTTCTTTTTTGGAAAGGCAAACCTTTAAAATACAACTGCTTGATAAAGCCTAATTGCTCATCGGCAGTAATTAAAAGAGATTCATCTCTCCAAAAGCTATCCATATTCGCACTCACAATGCCTTTTCCATAATGAATAGAATCAATTTCTTGTAAAATTTCATTTCTTCCAATTTGCTTTACCAATTGTTGATAGTAGGCGCTTGAATCAAGTGATACCCATGTATTGCTATCTGCATTTAATTGCCCTTTATCAAATCCAATTAGAATAGGCAAAGCGAAAAATGTATTCAATGGCGCATAACCACTGTCTTTGTAGGCAGACAAATTATAAATGGTAAAAGCTTCTGTGCTGTTTTCCATTAATGCAAAGCTACCTTTCATGCCAGCACTGTCTATTTGTTTGCCAATTGCATCATTGATTTTAACATTATTTGGGGTGCAAGCAAATGCACCAAAGGCGATAAGAATAAGAACTGAAATCTTTTTCATAAAATAAATTGAAAAGGCTATGAAACAAAATACACTCCACAAATAGATGTGAAGTGTATTGTGCTATAATTTATGTGTAACAAATACTATTGTACACCCAACAATTCCACTTCAAAAATCAAAGTAGACCCTGGTCCAATTACTGGTCCTGCTGAACGTTCGCCATAAGCTAATTCAGAAGGAATGAATAATTTCCATTTGCTTCCAACTGTCATCAATTGCAAAGCTTCTTGCCAGCCTTTTATCACACCGTTTAATGGGAAACTTATTGGCTCACCTCTTTGAACTGAACTGTCAAATACTTCCCCAGTAATTAAAGTGCCATGGTAATGACATCTTACGGTATTTTTTAAAGTAGGCTTTGTGGTATCTGTACCAGCCACCAATACTTCATATTGTAAACCATTGGTTAAACGAACCACTCCTGGTCTTTTTGCATTTTCTGCTAAAAATGCCGCGCCTGCTGCTCTGTTTACAGCGATTTTTTCTGTACTCATTTTATCTTGGTAGTTTTTAATACATAAATCAATTAAGCTATCTGGAATAGCTGATTTGGCAATTACACCTGCCTGCATCCCTTTTTTGAATAAATCAAAATTGACATCTTGTAAGCCCTGGCCTTTTAAACTTTGTGCAATTCTATAACCCAAAGCATAAGAGGCACTATCCTTTGTTGTCTTTATAAACTGTGCTGCCGTGTAAGTGACAGCTATTTTTGATTTTGTTACTGGTACAACTTTGGCTGGATTTGCTTTTTTTACAGTTGTAGGAGCTGTAGCCTGAACAACTGGCTTGGATTGTGCCCAAACAGAAATACTGCCAACTAATGTCAATGCAACAAGAATTATTTTTTTCATCTTCAACAAATTGAAATTTAGACCCCAAAAGTACGCCAGAATCAGTTTAATTAGACAATAATTCTTGAATTCTTTGCGCTACCCTATTTGCTTCAAAGTCCTTGATAATCAGCGCCATTTGAGCGGCAATTTGAGGATTGCATAAATTACCAATACTTCCTTCGTGTCGGTGCTTTAATTCGGTAGAATAAGTAAAATTACCTGCCTCAATATCTAATCCAATTTTTTTATAGGCGTCTCTAAATGGCATGCCACCATTCACTAGTTTATTCACTTCCTCGACACTAAATAAGAACTTGTATTTTGGATCGTTTAATAAGTCTTTTTTTACTTCCATACCTTCTATCATCAATGTTGCCATTTCAATACAATGGTTTAACTCTGTAAATGCAGGAAATAAATGTTCTTTTAATAGTTGTAAGTCGCGATGATAACCTGAAGGAAGATTGGTTGTCATCATCATGATTTCATTTGGCAAAGCTTTAATTCGATTGCAATAAGAACGAATTAATTCAAATACATCTGGATTTTTTTTATGTGGCATGATGCTTGACCCAGTTGTTAAGGCTTCTGGAAATTGAATGAAACTAAAATTTTGATTCATAAATAAACAGGCATCCATACTCAATCTAGCGAGCGTATCAGCTATATTGGCCATGGCCATTGCAGTCACACGCTCTGCCTTCCCTCTACCCATTTGTGCATACACCACATTATAATTCAAGGTATCAAAACCTAATAATTCCGTTGTCCTAGTTCTATTGATTGGGAAAGAAGAACCATATCCGGCTGCAGAGCCTAATGGATTTTTATTCACCACTTTATAAGCGGCTTTCAACATGATCATATCGTCCACAAGGCTTTCTGCATAAGCGCCAAACCACAAACCAAACGAAGAGGGCATGGCTAATTGCAAATGCGTATAGCCAGGTAATAAATCCGATTGATGTGACTCACTTTTTGTTTGTAATAAATTGAAAAAGGATTGTATAGAATCGGTTAACTTGATAATTTCGGCACGTAAAAACAATTTAATATCAACAAGTACTTGGTCATTTCTACTCCTTGCGCTGTGAATTTTTTTTCCAATATCCCCAAGTTTTTTTGTTAAAAGCATTTCAACTTGTGAATGGATATCTTCGACACCTTCTTCCAATTCAAAATTACCTGACTGAATTTGATTATAAATTTCAATCAATACTTTTTTGAGTTGTACTTGTTCCTCCTTGGTCAATAAACCTACTTCAGACAACATCGTTGTATGTGCAATAGAACCCAGAACATCATAAGTGGCAAGGTATTGATCCATTTGCTGATCCTTACCTATCGTAAATTGTTCTACTAAACTTGATGTTTGATTATTTTTTTGCCAAAGTTTACTCATAAGATAAAATATTTTCAAGTAGTTGAATATAAGTTTCAATTCCCAATTCAATTTCTTGTATAAAGATAAATTCATCTGCCGAATGGCTTCGTGCAGAATCACCAGGACCTATTTTTAAAGTTGGAAAGGGCATTAAAGCTTTGTCTGATGTGGTGGAAGATCCAAAATACCCCTTACCTAATGCAATACCTGCTTTAATCAACACATGATCCAATGCTATACTTGAAGATCTTAGTCTTAAACTTCTTGGCGTTACTTTAGAACGTACATTTTGAGCAATCGTTTCTAAAATTGCTTCAAAGGAATACAATTCATTAACCCTAATATCAACTACCATTTTACAAGAAGCAGGCACCACATTGTGTTGCTTATTATCCGTCTCAATTACAGTCACACTCATTTTAACGGGACCTAATAATGGAGATACTTTATCAAAAGAATACGTTTTAAACCATTCCAAGTCTGCTAGTATTTTATACAAAGCATTCTCGCCCTCTGCTCTAGCTGCATGACCAGCAATTCCTGTCGCTTCAACATCTAAAACCATTAGGCCTCTTTCTGCAATGGCCATTTCTAATAAAGTAGGCTCGCCCACAATTCCAAATTGGATAGATGGAATTGATTTAAGCACAAGTTCAATGCCATTAGGTCCTGAAATCTCTTCCTCTGCAGATGCTACAAAGACAAGGTTATAAGGCATGTCTTTTCTGTCAAAAAAGTATAAAAAACAAGCAATCAAACTTACTAGGCATCCGCCAGCATCATTCGTTCCTAATCCAAACAACTTGCCCTCTTTTTCTATTGGTTCAAATGGATCAAGTGTATAACCTTTGTTGGGCCTTACTGTATCATGATGAGAATTCAATAAAATGGAAGGCTTATGTTCGTCAAAATATAAATTAGTTGCCCAAATATTATTGTGAACACGATTAGTAACAATATTATTTTTTTCTAAAAAATCCTGTATACAATCGGCAGTCAAGTCCTCTTCTTTACTAAATGAGGATATTGCTACTAATTGCTTTAATAATTCAACAGCTTCTGATTGTAGCTTTAGAATGAAAGGAAGATTAGGTTGATATTGTTTTTGTGTTGACATTAGATTGTAATTGTTGTACCTATAGTCCCATTTATTAAATCATTCAATTTTTCTGCCCTGCCAATAAGTACAGACTGCACACCTCCCTCAATAGCTTTAAATGCATTATCAATTTTAGGTAGCATTCCTTCAAATATAACTTTTTCGGTCTTGAGTTTTGAATAACTTACTTTATCAATTTTTGCAATTACAGAGTTAGGGTCATTGATATTCAATAACACACCCTGTTTTTCAAAACCATAAATTAAGTGGACATTAAACTTAGCCGCCATCGCAACAGCAATTGATTGCGCAATGGTATCGGCATTGGTATTCAATAATTGACCTTGCCCATCATGGGTAATTGGTGCTACTACTAATTTCATCTGACGCTCTAAAAGAGATTCAAGTAAATCCGAGTTGATTGCATCCACATCTCCCACAAAACCATAATCTATAGATACATGGTTTCTTTTATGCGCTTTAATTAAATTTCCATCTGCGCCAGTCAACCCTATCGCATTCGCGCCTAAGGATTGCAGTTGTGCAACAATATTTTTATTGATTGCACCTGCATAAACCATGGTGACAATCTTAAGTGTCTCTTCATCTGTCACCCTTCTTCCTTCAATCATTGTTTGTTGAACACCCATGTCATTCGCCAAACTTGTGGCTAACTTACCACCACCGTGCACTAAAATTGCCTGCCCTTTGATTGTGGCAAATGCCTGAAGGCACTCGGTTAACAATGCAGGATTGTCAACGATATTGCCTCCTATTTTAATGATGTATAAGGTTTCCATAAGTTTTGCTATGCCTTTTATTTTACGATGCTGTTTTTATGATGCTTTTTTATTATTTTGAAGCATCCATTGTTTTTAAAATTTCAGCTATGACTGCCTGAGCTGCCCAAACTCTATTAGAAGCTTCTTTCGTAACCAAACTATTTGGTCCATCTAAAATTGCATCACTCAACTCTACATTACGTCGAACAGGCAAACAATGCATCACTTTTGCATTATTAGTTAAGGCTAGTTTGCTATTCGTCAACATCCAATTCGAATCTGTACATAAAACCTTCCCATAATCATTGAATGCACTCCAGTTTTTTACATACACAAAATCCGCGTCTTTTAAAGCCGCTACTTGGTCATGTGTAATTGTAGCACCCTCAGTAAATTGTGTAGCTAATTCATATCCTTCTGGATGTGTAATCACAAAATCTGCCTCACCCCATGCATTCATCCATTGACTAAAACTATTGGAAACGCATTGAGGGATGGATTTAATATGCGGCGCCCATGTCAAAACAACTTTAGGTTTTTTATGATTGAATGCAGCATTAGAAGTCATTGATTCCTGAATGGTAATAATATCTGTCAATGATTGCAATGGATGTAAGGTCGCAGATTCTAAACTCACTACTGGAATCCCAGCATATTGGATAAACTGGTTAATAATCTTTTCACTATAATCATCTGCCTGATCCTTTAATCCAGGAAATGTTCTTATGCACAAAATATCAAAATAGCTTCCAAGAACAGGAGCCGCATCTTTAATATGTTCAACAGTAGTGCCATTCATAATAGCACCTTCTGTAAATTCTAAAGCCCACCCTTCTTTATCTACATTAAAAACGATGGCTTCCATGCCTAAATTCTGTGCAGCGACTTGAGTACTTAATCTTGTTCTCAAACTTGGATTTAAAAACAACAAGCCAATTCTTTTACCCGATCCTAAATTTTTATCAAGCAAGGGTGATGCCTTATACGCCAATGCTCTTTGAACAAGCGCATTCATATTTGTTACATCCTTTACACTAATAAATTGTTTCATTTGCACTGTTTAAACGGTCTTATCCTGCAGCTGCGCAATCGCGTTCTGCAATCTATTTAAAAATAAATCGATATCATTTTTAGTAATCGCTAAAGAGGGTAACAAACGAATCACATTTGGCTTTGCTTCTCCGGTAAAAACCTTAAAGTCGTTTAACAATACTTTTCTTATGTCTTGCAAACCCTCTTCCATTTCAAATCCAATCATTAAACCTCTTCCTCTCACCGTTTTCACGCCTTTTATTTGTTCCAAAGCTTGGATCAAATATGCACCTTGTACTTTTGCATTATCAATCAATTGATCCTTTTGCATCACTTCTATCACAGCTAATGCTGCAGCACATGCCAAAGGATTGCCACCAAATGTAGTACCCAACATGCCAAACTTCGCTTGAATATGTGGCGCAATCAAAATGCCACCAATTGGAAATCCATTCCCCATACCCTTTGCTATTGAATAAATATCTGCATTGACACCAGCATGGTCATGTGCAAAAAATTGACCAGTTCTTCCATAGCCACATTGTACACTGTCTGCAATATAAACTGCACCAAAATCGTCACATACTTTTCTGATTGCTTGTAAGAATTTGTTTGATGCTTCATGAATGCCTGCAACTCCTTGAATACCTTCAATAATCACTGCTGCTATTTGATCCCCTTGCTCGGCAAAGCATGTATGCAATGCAGCAATGTCATTCAAAGGAAGAAAAATGATATTGTTGGTCTCATTCACTGGCGCAACAATACTTGGATTGTCTGTAGCAGCTACAGCTAAAGAAGTTCTTCCATGAAATGCTTTATTAAAAGCAATAATTTTTTTTCTGCCAGTATGGAAAGAGGCAAGTTTCAATGCGTTTTCATTTGCTTCTGCCCCGCTATTACATAAGAATAATTGAAAATCTTTTTTACCACTAACCATATTCAATGCATCTGCCAATTGCGATTGAATTGGCATGATCACTGAATTTGAATAAAAGGCAATCGCATGCAATTGATCTTCTATCCTTTTTACCCAATGCGGATTGGTATGACCAATACTGATGACCGCGTGTCCTCCATACATGTCTATATACTCCTGTCCCTTGTCATCCCACACACGGCTTCCTAATGCTTTCGTAATAGCGATTGGATTTAAAGGATAAACATTGAATAAGGACATGAGGATAATATTATAAATTGATTGGAAAAATTAGATTGTTTGGATAAAGAATGATGATTGATTTAAAATATTTATGAGTGAATTGTTAAAAATAATTGGCTTTTAATTTCAAACCAGTTGTCTCTTCTATTTCAAACATCAAGTTCATATTTTGAACTGCTTGACCCACTGCTCCTTTTAATAAATTATCAATCACAGAATGAATCGCAATTTTATTACCCTGCTTTTCGATATGTATTAAACACTTGTTGGTATTCACTACTTGTTTTAAATCAATGTTATTTTTTGAAACATGTGTAAATGGATGCGCAAAATAATAGGCTTCATACAATTCATAGAGTGCTTCTATTGACGAGTCAGAACTAATAACCGAGGTCACAAAAATACCTCTTGTAAAATCACCCCTCCATGGTACAAAATTTACATCCACTTTTTCATTAGGTTGTAGCTGAGCCAAACTTTGACCAATCTCGTGTATATGTTGATGATCTAAGGCCTTGTATGCTTGTATATTATTTTCCCTCCAGCTAAAATGACTTGTTACAGACAAGCCCTGTCCTGCACCAGTTGAACCTGTTATACCAGTAGTATAAACATCAGTCAAAAGCCCTTTAGCAGCTAATGGCAATAAACCTAATTGAATTGCTGTGGCAAAACATCCTGGATTAGCAATATTTTTTGCTTGTTGAATTTCACTTCTTTGTAATTCTGGTAAACCATATACAAATCTTCTATCTCCAATGTTCGAAGCACTTGTCATTCTAAAATCATGAGATAGATCAATGATTTTTACTTTCGCATTTATTGCATTTGTTGCTAAAAACTTCTTAGCATCACCATGACCCAAACATAAAAACAATACATCGATTGATTGATCTAATACATTTGTAAATTTCAAATCTGTATCACCTACTAAATCAGCATGTACTTTACTCACCAATTCTCCTGCATTGCTTGTGCTATGTACAAAAGTTATCATTGCATTAGGATGACCTAATAGCACACGTAGCAATTCACCACCTGTATATCCAGCACCACCGACAATTCCAACTTTTACTTTTTGCATCTTAAGTTATTTATTCGATACTTTTAAGTGATGATAAATGCCCACTTGATTACCAAATATTTTCGTAAATCCTCTTACATCTGCACCAGTCCATCCTGTATTCATCTCTCCATACTTACCAAACTTAGCACTCATTAAATCATTCGGAGATTCAATACCAATAATCTGGAAACGATATGGATTTAATTGAATAGATACTTCGCCAGTTACTTGTTCTTGCGAATTGATTAAATAAGCTTCGATATCACGCATCACTGGATCCAAAATTTGACCTTCATGCAGCCAATTGCCATAAAACTGTGCCAACTGATCTTTCCATGACAATTGCCATTTTGTTAACACATGTTTTTCTAATGCATGATGTGCTTTTAATATCACCATTGGTGCAGCAGCTTCGAATCCAACTCTGCCTTTGATTCCAATAATCGTGTCACCCACATGTATATCCCTGCCAATACCATATGCTCCAGCAATGGATTGAATATATTGAATCGCTTTTGTTGGATACTCAAAGCTTTGTCCATTTACTTTTACAATTTCACCTTTTTCAAAACCGATCACCATTTCCTCTTCCTGTCCATCTTTAGTCATAGGAGTTGGCCATGCAGTTTCTGGTAAAAAACCTTTAGATTGTAATGTTTCTTTACCTCCAACGCTTGTACCCCATAATCCTTTATTGATAGAATAGGCTGCTTTTTCAAAATTCATTTCAACCCCTTTTGACTTTAAATAGTCTATCTCGGCTTCTCTGCTTAATTGTAAATCACGAATTGGTGTTAATATTTCAACACCTGGAATTAAGATCTGAAAGATCATATCAAAACGCACTTGGTCATTGCCTGCTCCTGTGCTCCCATGTGCCACTAATTTAGCATCTAAATTTTTCACATGCTCTGCTATATGTAAAGCTTGACTTAATCTTTCGGCGCTTACACTTAATGGATAGGTGTTATTTTTTAAAACATTTCCATAAATCAAATATTTGATGATGCTGTCATAATATCCTTCAACCGCTTGAACTGTTGTATGGGATTTAACACCCAAAGCATAAGCATGTAACTCAATTTTTTTTAATTCAGCTTCATCAAAACCACCTGTATTAACAACAACACTATGTACCTCTAACCCTTTATCCTCTGTTAAATATTTTACACAAAATGTCGTATCTAAACCACCGCTAAATCCTAAAACAACTTTTTCCATGTTCATTTATTTTTTTGGTTCAAATAACATCGCAGTACACATACAGTTTTTGCGATCTTTACTCTTTAAAATTTCATAATTCACACAACTCTTACAGCCAGCCCAGAACTCTTCATCATCCGTTAGTTCACTATAGGTCACTGGCTCGTAACCCAACTCTGAGTTGATTTTCATGACTGCTAGTCCAGTTGTTAATCCAAATATTTTTGCATCAGGATATTTATCTCTAGACAATTGAAAGATTGCTTGTTTGATTTTTTTTGCAATACCACTTTTTCTAAAAGCAGGCGCAACTATCAATCCACTATTGGCAACAAACTGACCATGCTGCCAAGCTTCAATATAACAGAAGCCAACCCATGTTCCATCTTCGGTATGTGCAATAACAGATTTACCTTCTTCAATTTTTTGCGCTACATAAGCTGGGCTTCTTTTTGCAATACCTGTACCTCTTGCTTTTGCAGAGGCCTCCATTTCATCCGTAATCGCAATAGCATAAGACACATCGCCAACAAGGGCTACACGTACAATAATATTTTGTTCCAATGATCAATAAAATTTAAAGGAATGACAGTTCTGGCGTTAAATTACTTTCGGGGATTTTTCCACTGATAGGGGCAATTGCCAACTGCTCGTCCTATCAGAATCCGCGTCGCGTAGAATGCGACAGCCTAAAGGGACTGTGCAAAACAAGGGTAGCTGCGAAATTCGCAGTCATCATTAAAGTATTATTTTGTCCCTGTTTCATGTTGGAAACAAATTTATAAAATAAAATAGACAAAACAGGCCTTAAAAATAGGCTATTTTGAATTTCAGGCCTTCAATCATCCAATTAGGTCTATAAATGAATAGTTGTTAGTTTTTTTAAGGCAATTTTATCTTCTGTTTTATACTAAATCATAACTTTGTACAAATCATCACTTATGAAAACAACCCTCCTTAAAGGCGTAAAATTATTTTCAATTTCTTTCAGTATTTTTTTAATGGCTTGCGGAAATGATTCTGCGAGCAAAACGGAAACAATGGATAGTACTTCTACTAGTACAGTTGTAGATTCTACAGTAACATATGATATCAGTTTAGTTGATAATAAAAAAGATCCAACATGCGGCATGCCAGTTACAGCAGGCATTACGGATACGGCACATTATGAAGGCAAAGTAATTGGATTTTGCGCAACAGGATGCAAAGAGGAATTTTTGAAAGATCCTAAAGCAAGTATTGCAGCTGCCGAGATGAAATAAGAGTTATATAAAATAAACTTACAACAAAAAGCCCTCATCAAGTATTACACTTTTTGAGGGCTTTTATATTCATTCAATTTGACTTGTTGTTGTAAATACTTCGAAAGAAAGATGAAAAATAACTTAACTAAATAAGTAATTAATATCCTCCTTAGTCAAGGATTTCACAAAGCCATCTTCGTCAGAAATTAGTTCTTTAGCGAGTGATCTTTTACGATCTTGTAGTTTCAAAATTTTATCTTCTACTGTATCATTACAAATCATTCGATAAGCGAAGATATTTTTTGTTTGCCCAATACGGTGTGTTCTATCAATCGCTTGTTGCTCTACAGCTGGATTCCACCAAGGATCTACTATATAAACATAATCAGCCGCTGTTAAGTTTAACCCTACACCACCCGCTTTTAAAGAGATCAAGAAAACACGACAGTTTGGATCATTTTGGAATCGGTCGATTGCTTTTTCTCTTTCTTGTATAGTGCTAGAACCATCAAAATATTCATGGTCAATACCTAGTTTAGTCAAGGCTTCTCTAATCAATCCAAGCATTCCTAAAAACTGAGAAAATACTAAGGCTTTATGTTCACTAATATTCTCTACTATTTCTCTTGTTAACTCTTCAAGTTTAACAGATTCATTTGGATAAGACTCATCTTTTATGATAGCAGGGCTGTCACAAATTTGACGCAATTTCATTAAGCCCTGCAATATTGATAATTGCGCTTTTTGTACACCTTTCTCTTCTACCAACCCCATTAATTTATCACGATAATCATTTCTATAAGCCTCGTATATTTTACGTTGCGCAGTCCCCATCTCGCAATATAAAACCATTTCTTGCTTCTCTGGCAAATCCTTTGCTACTTGCTCTTTCGTTCTTCTTAAGATAAATGGAAATACAAATTTACGTAGATGTTCTTTTTGCTCTTTCTCATCAAACTTATCAATTGGCATAGAAAAATTATGCTTGAAATATTCTACAGAACCAAGCATGCCAGGATTCAAGAAATTCATTTGTGCATAAATGTCAAAAGTATTGTTCTGTAAAGGCGTACCACTTAAACATAATTTATTTTCAGCCTCCAATAAACAGGCAGCTTTCGTCACCTTGCTTGTTGGATTTTTGATTGCCTGGCTTTCATCCAAAATCACGTAATCAAATTTAACTTCTACAAAGTTTTTAATATCACTTCTTAAAGTACCATAAGTAGTAATGATCACTTCCACTGAGTTGTCTGATAATTTTGCTTTATTCCTTGTGCCGCCATGATGGATCATGAAACTTAAACTTGGAGTGAATTTTTTTAATTCATTCTGCCAGTTAAATAGCAAAGTTGTTGGACAAACCACCAAGGCTAATAATTTTCCTTTTTTCTCTTTCAAGTGTTGCAAGAAAGATAAGGTTTGGATGGTCTTACCCAATCCCATGTCATCTGCCAAGATCCCACCCCAACCTACATCGTGCAAATAATTCAACCACTGGAATCCACTAGCCTGATAAGGTCTTAAAATTGGATCTAAATGTGCAGGTGGTTTTACATCAGCAATAGTATAATGTTCTCTGATCTTTTCAAATTTCCCTTCTAATTGGAAAATCAATTCTTCCTCATCACGTTGTTGGTATAATTCATCTAAAACAGAGAAATGGTACTTGCTTAATTTTAAATTGTCCGCCTTGCCCTCTCCTACCTTAAATAATAGTGCATATTTATTCAACCACTGTTCTGGTAAGACACCTAAGCTACCATCTTTCAATGGGACAAACTGTTGTTTATTCATCAACATTGTCTTGATGTCTTGAATGCTTACTTTTTGTTCACCAAAAGAAATCTCCACTTTAGCATCAAACCAATCCGTGTTACTACTAATGTATAATCTTGTTGTTGGCTTGGCTGTATTGAACTTGAATTGTTTCAATTGCTCAGTGCCAAACAATGGAATTTGTTTCTCTTTTAAAGTATCTATAAACAAGAAGAACCAGTTATTCTTTAAAACTTCAGCTCCTTTTAATGCCAATACATTGCCTTCGTTAGGTCTAATAAATCCAGAATGCAATTGCTCAATAACCCCTACCAATTGACGTTCTGCTGCTAAATCCCTTTCTAAGATCATCAGCTTGTCGCCTAATTGCTGAATAACAGATGGGCCATCTTCTTTTTGAACCACAATATCATTATAAACAAACAACGGTTCAAAAAATAAGTAGTCCCCATTTTCTTTCAAAAGAATTTGTAATTGCGGTTTTACACCTTTTACTTTTTCTTGCGATACATGATCTAATGCAACTGCATAATTTTTGGACAAAGGCAATACTGTAGACTGCAAATAATTTGGCCACTCTTTTGCAGAAATTTTTTGAAATCCTTTTGGTAAAAATTGTTCTACCCAATTTATATCCATTCTATTTTTCCAATAGAAAAATTGCTGTGCTTGTTGGAATAAAAAATAAGACTTTGCGTGGTTATCTACTAATTTTACAGGGCCATTTGGCAAAATAACTTGCGCATGAACAATAAAATCTTCGCCCGCTTTCTCTACTTTAAAACTTGGCTGAACAGGATGAAAAACCAATTCTGATTTAATCAAATTTGCTGTTGTAAAGGTTTTATTATGACCTACGAAAAACACAAATGGATGCTCTGACAAATCGCGCCATACTTTTTCCATTTTAGGATGCAAGTATTCTTGCATCAATTCTTTGGTTTCATCAGGCAAACTTGCTTCATCTGCATGAACAATGGTATCCCAGATACCTTGAAAAGGAGAATTCTTATTCAAGTACTTGGTCATTTCCACTGGTTGTAATTTTCTCACCGTTTGCAACAAAGCTTTATCCTCTTCTTGGATATCATAAGGCGTGACAAATTTTAAGATATCAATCTTCTCTACTTTACCAACATACGCATTCTCTTCTTCATTTGCCTCTCCTCTAACCACATGAAAAGACAAATAGGGATAATTATGTTCATCCTGCTGAATTACCAAACCATAGCGTTCAATCGTTTTTTGTGGGCCTTTAATTGTGCTATCATCTGAATCAGAGGAATCCACTTTCTTACTATGGGATTGAAATCTTACCACTTCGATAGGTGGCGCTTTTGTTACCGCCTCGCCCCCATTAACTTTTTGAATACTAGGATCTAATACTTTTAAGAATGGCTTCCCATCATGATAAGTAAATTCAAATTTATCTCTAATATCATCGGACAAGCTATACCCATACAATGCCAATAATTTATTTTTTTCTCTATCCCAATTACGAATCGTCTCAAAATAATCTGCCCCTTTTAACTGAAACAATTGTAATAAGAGCATTGTCTTGTGAATACATAATGGATAAGCCGTCTCAGACAAACAATCACAAGAAGTATCAAAAAAACGTTCTTCATTTTTCTGAATAATCAAATGATGGGTTTTGCCCTCCATATCTAATTCCGCAACCACTTTTTCATTTTCACTTGAAATGATATGTGGACGGATTGTTTTTAAAGTCTGCTCCGCCTGATCGAATGTGGTAGAAGAACAAAGCATCTTGATCGATTTTAAATCGATGGCTTTAGTTCTAAGTAAAGTATGTGTTGTTTTATAAGATGTCGCTTGGTATTCTAATTGGTTTTTATCCAAAAGATCTTGAATAAAAAACAAAGCAGCAGCTTTATGTCTACACACTTCTGATAAATTATACGGACATCCACATCTTAATGATAAGGTAGCTGCAGAAGTGAAATTCTCAATTGTTACTTTATAGTAGGTGCTGTAACCATCGTCTTTTACGCGACAATGAATGTTGCCAATCATTGGATCGAATTTGACCAATTCGATATTTTTTAATGCAAAAATGCGTTTACCACGACGGATCACTTCTTCGGTGCCGTAACTATAAATATGTTTAACAAGATAGGGTAGTGCCATAATTAAAAATGCAAATTACCCTCTGTAAAAAGGGCAATTTGCAAATGTACAACTTTATAGGCTATTTTAGGGAAAAACTACCCCTGATTCACCAAGGCGCCACTTTTGAAAATTGGTAAAGAGGGCGCAATATCCTTGGTAACACAGTATAGCATGTCATCCTCCAAGCCATAAGCTGCCAAACGATGCCAATGTGTAACCGTTTTAATGTATTCAGATAAATTATCTTTATGCTGGTTGTATAATTGGTTAGCCATAAAACTGCTATCGCAATGAATGGTAAAATGGTCTTTAATTTCCTCGATCACCGCTCCAGCAAAAAGGGCATCTTCGATATTGAATCGGTTCTTCCATCCAGAGCAACCTAAGATTACTGGTGCATTTTGTGCTTTTAAGAATTCTACCACTTTCGTTAAATTAGGGAAAGAACCAGTAATGATTTCTTTAGCACCTTGATTCAATGCCATATGCAATAACTTAGTCCCGTTGGTCGTGGTAATCACTAAGGTTTTATTTTCAATGAAAGACCTTGGATATTCAGAAGGAGAATTGCCATAAGCTAAACCTGGTATAATTTTTCCGTCTCGCTCTCCAGCAGTGATACCACCCGTTTGTTTACCCATCTCAATACAATGCTCTGCAGAATCAACAGGAATAATTTTTGCCGCTCCATTATATAAAGCAGTAGCCATGGTAGATGTAGCTCTAAATACATCAATAATCACTACAACACTGTCTTTTATTTCATAAAGTTCTAATAAGGATGGCGTTAAAATTGTATGTAATGAAGGTTTCATTTTTCGATTATTTGCTTAGTCTGCAAAGATACAAATTGTACAGCTTTATTCCGTTTCTTTTGTACTTTTTTGCTTGCCTAATAATAGAATTTCATTCAATATAATTTCTGTTACGGTTCGTTTAATGTCTTGCTTATCGGTATAGGAATTATTCACCAAACGCCCTTCTATAGCCAATTCCTGACCTTTTAATAAATTCTTTTCTGCATAGTCGGCAAGCTTGGACCAAGCGACTAAATTAAACCATTGAGTGTCCTCCTGCCACTCCCCTTCTGCATTTTTAAAACCATCATTCACTGCTAAACTTAGTTGGGCTAATTTTTTGTTTTCGTCAAAAACTTTGATTTCAGGATTCGCACCTAAATGTCCAATTAATTGGACTTTGTTTTTCATTGCTTTCATAATATGCATTTTAGTTGATACCAAATTTGCACCTAAAAAAGCAACATTTTTTGCGTATTTATTGCATAAAAAAAGGGGACTAATGTCCCCTTTTAACTATTTAATAACTGTATTAAAAACGTTCCTTATTTAAATGGGAACTTAACCACTTTTGCTTTTACTAATGTGTTTCTAATATCAATATATATTTCTGATCCAACTGAAGCATGCGCTGTAGCAACATAACCTAATCCTACAGCCTTGCCTAAGCTTGGCGCCTGCGTTCCAGAAGTTACAGAGCCAATCTCATTGCCAGCTGCATCCTTGATAATATAATAATGACGAGGTATACCGCGATCAATCATCTCAAAACCTACTAATTTCTTTGTCACACCAGCTGCTTTTTGTGCGGCAAGATTTTCTGAATTTGTAAAAGTCTTGTTGAATTTTGTAATCCAGCCTAATCCTGCTTCTAATGGACTTGTTGTATCATCAATGTCATTGCCATATAAACAGAAACCCATTTCTAATCTTAATGTATCTCTAGCACCTAAACCAATTGGCTTTAAACCATATTCAGCGCCGGCTTCAAATAAGGCATCCCAAACCTTATTGGCATTGTCGTTCACATCTTCGAAATAAATTTCAACCCCACCAGCACCAGTGTATCCAGTTGCACTAATCAACACATTATCGATGCCTAACAATTCTCCTTTTACAAAACTGTAATAAGGCAAATTTAAAACATCCACTTTGGTCATGCTTTGAACAATCTTAGTTGCATTAGGGCCTTGCACAGCCAATAGCGCAGTCTTTGCACTTATATTATGCATTTCAACACCCTTGGTATTGAAACTACTAATCCAATTCCAATCTTTTTCAATATTAGAAGCATTCACTACTAACATGTATACCTTGTTCTTCTCTACACAATACACTAATAAGTCATCCACAATGCCACCGGTACTGTTAGGCAAGCAACTATATTGCGCTTTACCATCTTCTAAGACTGATGCGTCATTGCTTGTTACACGCTGAATCAAATCCAGTGCATTTTCTCCTTTTAAAACAAATTCGCCCATATGGCTCACATCAAAAACACCTGCGCTATTTCTTACAGTGGCATGTTCATCATTAATTCCAGTGTAACTAATAGGCATATAATAACCTGCGAATGGAGCCATTTTAGCACCTAAAGCAATATGCTTATGTGTAAAGGGCGTATTTAGTATTTCACTCATCTTGATTTGAATTTGGGCAAAGTTAACTAATAAATAGAAACGCCCTTCTAGAAAGAAAGGCGTTTTCGTATTATAAAAACCACAATTGAATCTGCTATTAATAGGTAAAACGTTGGATCAGCAAGTTCAGCTCTTCTGCTTTTTTAGCAACAGCAGCTACTTTACCTAAACCAGTTGACGTATTCGATGTTATTTGCTGCGTCTTTTTTATTGTTGTAGACTCTTTCTTATCCCCTTTTTTTTCTGACTTCTTTTCCTCTAAAGCACGATCTATTTTTTCTAATTCTTCCAACTTTTGAGCACGTGTTTTTTCCAAATCTTGCTCTACATTTTCACGATCGGCTTTTAATTTTTGTAATTTTTTAACATCCTCGACAATATTATCGTTTTCATCAGAATCAGAATCAGTATCAGATTCGTCCTCATTATCTGACTTGATCTTTTCTAATCCATCGGGAGTCATTTTATATTCAACACCTCTGTCATAAGAATAAGATTCATTGTCCCAATTCTCATTCCATTCATCTACCCAAATATCATCTCCACCAAAATGATTCATCGTTTCAGATCTAACACCTCTACTATTGACTCTTATATTGGTTTGAGACCATCCCTTATTTGTGATTTTAAAACGTTTTCCAACTGGAACAGCAATGGTCATGATTACATGTTGGTTTCTGAATTTATCCTTTTGAGTGATTGCAATTCCTCTATCTAAAAATAAAGTGCTGTCTTGTTGTATAACAGAGAAGTTGATCTTTTGAGCATAGCTATTTGCTTCATTGATAGACTTACCATTACTCATTGTCACATACTTCACTTCAAAACTATCTGTCTTAGACTGTACAATTCTAATTTTCAAATTACGCACACGTACTGTATCATCATTAAAAACTTGGAATGGCTCAATATGAAACCATCTTTGTTCATAATATTTCATTTTTGGAGACGCTGTTACTTCTAGGTATTCTACACCAGGATTCGCTAAGACGATACTTTGTTCAATGGGTTGATTGTGTTTAGAAAAACTATTCCCTACACTACTTATAAAGTAAAATAAACAAACCCAACCCAATGTCCACAAAGCAATAAAACTAGACCTTACCCAAATATTTGCTTTCTTGAAGCCGGCAATTTTGCGCACGATCGAAGCCACTATTGCAACTACTGGCACCCAGATGAATAATAAAATGGTGCCAATAAATGACCAAGTTTGTAAGCCCTCTTCTAGAATAAATTTCCTCAAAGGCAATAAGCCAGTTGTTGCAACACCAATTCCAAATAAAGTAGCAAGTACCGATATAGTAATGATGCCAAGAATAAAATAAACAAATGCTTTTAACAGGATGGTAATTGTTCTTCCAAAATAATACATACAACCTTTATTTTGAGACATAGCAGTATAGTTAGGTGTAGTTTCATTGGTTGAATCGCCCTCTGTTGCAGCTGTATTTGTAGTCTGCTTCTTTTCATTAGAACTACCCCATGCTTGTGCTCTTTTACCAAATCCTTCCATATCTGTTTGAATCGTGTTCTTAATACTATTGATATCCACTTTCTCTCCAACCATTTCTAATTTATCCGCACTGGTTCTGGCTTCTGGTAAAACCAACCATAATACGATATAAACAAATAAAGCACCAGGACCAAAAAAGGTCAAACCTAAAAAGTTTGGAAAATCATCAAAATCCCAGAATTGAAATAAATGAAAATGATTCCAATTTAAAGTGACAACAATAGAAGGAATCAAAAATAGTAATCTAATGATGCGCACTTTTACACCAAAGTATTTTGATAATCCTGCACATACACCCCCAATTACTTTATGATCTATGTCTCTAAATAATCTTTTACGTACTCCACCTACTTCTTTTTCAGAAGAACTTGGTACTGCAATCCATAATAATAAATACGCAAGGAAAGAAATTCCAAAAAGTAGAATCCACAATACGCGAATAATGATTGGATCTAAATTTAAATAATTTGCAATACCACTACATACCCCACCTAATACTTTGTTCTGCTCATCACGGTATAAACGTTTATGATAAGTAGGTCCCGCATTTTGTTGCGAACTATTATTAGGCTGACCAGAAGCAGTATTTGTATTCGCCTCAAATCCATCCTGTGCTTCAAAATCCGCTGGACGACCAATACTTTCAATGATTAAATCAATGTCTTCTTCAGTGATACATACTGCTCCTTTTTTAAGACGATCCTCGCAAAGTTCAGCGACACGACATTCAATGTCATTGATAATTTCGTCCTTACCTTCTTCTTGTTCAAAATAGGCTCTAAGACTTTCTATATATTGTTTCAAATTTTCATAAGCCATTTCTTCGATTGGTAGAATACGACCTTGGAAATTGATACTAATTACTTTTTTCATTGTTATGCTATTTATTGAGCAGTGTCTGCTTCGTTCACAATTGGGTTTGCTTTTGGAGTAATAATGGTTTCCACTGCGGTAGCCATTTCGCTCCAAGTTTTGTGTAAGACATTATAGGCTTCTGTTCCTTCCTCTGTCATTACAAAATATTTTCGTGGGGGGCCACTGATACTTTCAACCCAACGATAATTTAGTAGACCTGCATTTTTTAACCGAGTTAACAAAGGGTACAATGTACCTTCTAGAATATGCAAATTGGCCGCTTTCATTTGCTCAACAATATCACTTGGATAAACCTCGCCTTGTTGAATGATGGACAATATGCAAAACTCTAAAACGCCCTTGCGCATTTGACTCTGTGTGTTTTGAATATCCATAACTTTAATTTATACCACAAAGCTAAGGATGTTTAAGGTACTATGTATCACATAGTACCAAGTTTTTTAAGGTAGTGTACAAATAAAAATGCTAAGTTATTGAATATCAATACTTAGCATTTTGAAAATATTTATAAAAGGGGCTAAAAAGGGAAGATTGGTCCTTTTAGTACACCACTAATTCATAGAAATCGTCCGGCTGAAGGTATTTATTAGCAAGCGCCTGAAGGTCTGCAGGCTGGATAGCACGTACAGTTTCGATGGATTTATTGAAATAGGCGATATCCAAATCGTTCAACACATAGGTCTTCCAACGATTCATAATCTGGAACGGACCATCTAGGTCACCTAATAATGCACCCAACATGTAATTCTTGACCAATTTTAACTCTCCTTCATCCACCAAATCATTTCTTAAAATAGCCATCTCCTTATATACTTCTTCTATAGTTGCATTACAAACATCTTTACCTGCATCGGTACTAATCATCCAAGCACATTCCTGAACATGATTTTGCAAATAGCTATGAATGCCATAAGTATAACCCTTATCCTCTCTAATATTGCGCATCAACCTTGATCCAAAAAAGCCACCGAATAAATTATTCAATACTTGTGTGGCAGGGAAATCTGGATGATGACGATTGGGGAACCTTCTCGCCATTCTTATAGATCCTTGTACAGAACTTGCATCATTCACAATCGAATATTTCTTATTCGTAGCAGAAATAATTGGATGATCAAAACTGGGAAGTACTTGTTGGTTCAAGGGCAAACTACCAATGTATTGGTTCATCAAAACTTGCATATTCTTAGGAAACTTGCCCGCCATGAATACCACTGCTTTACCGTTTTTGTAAAAACGATCATAATATTTCACTAGATCCTCACGTGTTAGATTTTTGAAAGATGCTTCTGTAGAGTATGTACCATAAGGATGATCGATACCAAACAAATATTCATCTATCAATCTGTTCGCAATAAAATCACTTTTTTTCAAATTCAAAGTCAACCTTTGTAATTGATTTTGTTGGTAGATTTTTAATTCTTCTTCTGGGAAATTAGCTTCTGTGACTAATTCACTGACAACAGGCAATAAGGCTTCAAAATGTTTTGAAAGCGTGTGCAAATTGATGGTTGCAGTTTCATTGTAACAAGTCCTATTCACATACGCACCATAAAATTCAAAATGATCGTTTAATTCAAAAGCTGTTCGTTTATGGGTGCCATTCTTTAATAAAAAATTAGTCGCAGCTGCCACCCAATTTTTTTCTTCATAGCAGTTTCCTGCAAAAAAAACCAAGTCCATCATCATCACTTCCTCTGCGCCACCTTCATAACTGTATACTTCTACGCCATTGTCTAATGTAAAATGTTGGTAAGGTTTTAATTGAATATTAAAATCAACGGCATCCTTGATCAACGGTGCTTTATTTCTATCTAATGCCATGTTTTAATTTTTACTATAATAATATAATGTGTTTCTGTTGCTATCTTGGAAGATGGCATTGGCAGTCGTTTGAATTTTTTCTGGTGTTACCGCTTGGTATTTCTCTAACTCTTTATTCATCATATCTGCGTCACCTAGTAATTCATAAAATGCTAAGCTATGTGCACGATTCATGATACTCATATCCTCGAAGCAAATAATACTTTCTGTTTTATTAATTACTTTCTGTACTTCTTTTTGTGGAAGTAATTCTTGTTTAATTTTATTCACTTCTTCTAAAACTGCTTGTTCTGCAACCGACATGCTCACCCCTTTTACCAACTTGCCTTCAATCACCAATAATCCTGGATCGATTGTGCCAAAATGATAACAATCTATCGAAGAAAATAACTGTTTTACTTTTATCAATTGCTCATATAATCTCGCAGAAGCGCCACCACCTAATACTTCTGTAATCAAATCTGTTTCATGATAACCTGCATCAAATCTGCCACCCATATGCCAAGTCATCATGAGCATATCCATTGGCACATCTGCTCTAACATCCAATGACCTGGATTTTTCCTGTACCGGCTCTTTAGGTAAATTTCTGTTATAGGTTTCGCCCGCAGGTATTGGACCAAACCATTTCTCTGCTAAGGTTTTAACTTGTTCTGTTGTGGTATTACCCGTCACTACTAAAATGGCGTTATTCGGTCTGTAAAATTTAAAAAAGAAATCTTTTACATCTTGCATCTTCGCATTTTCCACATGCGACAATTCAGCACCAATGGTCATCCAACGATAAGGATGATTCGTGTAGGCAAGTGCGCGCATTTTATGCCATGCATCCCCGTATGGTTTATTGATATAGTGTTCTTTAAATTCTTCACAGACAACTTTACGTTGTACTTCTAAACTCTTTTCACTAAAAGCAAGTGATAACATACGGTCACTCTCAAGCCAAAAAGCAGTTTCAATATTTTCGGCTGGTATTTGACAATAATAATTGGTCAAATCATTGGTCGTATAGGCATTGTTTTCTCCTCCTGCTCTTTGCAAGGGCTCGTCATACACAGGAATGTTCACGCTACCTCCAAACATCAAATGCTCAAAAAGATGCGCAAAGCCAGTTTGTGCAGGATTTTCATCCTTTGCACCCACATTGTACAAGACATTAACCACTGCCATTGGGGTACTTGTATCTTGGTGCACCAGCACCTTTAACCCATTCTCTAATTGAAATCTTTCAAATTGTATCATAAGGACAGCAAAAATAAGCTTAAAACACAGAACCATTTGACGTTAAGCTTGTTTAATTAGTAACTTCGCACTATTAATTGAAAACTATGCAATTAGAACAACTTTATCAGAAAGCACTGAATTTTGAATACCTAACTAAAGAGGAGGGTATGTTCCTTTTTGAAAATGCGCCATTAGCTGAATTAAGCTATGTGGCAGATACTTTAAGAAAGAAACAAGTGCCGCATGGTAAAGTAACTTGGCAGATTGACCGTAATTTGAATACCACCAATGTATGTATTGCGAATTGCAAGTTTTGTAATTTTTACCGTATCCCGGGACACCCAGAATCTTATATCACCGATATGGATACATATCGTGTGAAAATCAAGGAAACCATTGCTTGGGGTGGCGATCAATTATTGTTACAAGGTGGACACCATCCTGAATTAGGATTGGATTTTTACGCTAATTTATTTAGACAAATCAAGTCTGAATTTCCGACAATTAAATTGCACACATTAGGACCCCCAGAGATTGCACATATTGCAAAATTGGGCGGATTCACCCATACCCATGTATTAAAAACTTTGCAGGAAGCTGGGATGGATTCTTTGCCAGGCGCGGGCGCAGAAATATTAGTAGATAGAGTTAGAAGATTGGTCTCTAATGGAAAATGTGGCGCCGAAGAATGGCTAGAAGTCATGGCTGCAGCACACCAGTTGAATATCACAACAAGTGCGACCATGATGTTTGGACACGTGGAGACATTGGAAGAGCGCTTCATCCACTTAATCAAAATCAGAGAAGTACAGGATAGAAAACCAGAAGGCGCAAAAGGATTTTTAGCCTTCATTCCATGGACCTTCCAAGATGTAGATACTCTATTGACAAAAATCAGAGGGGTCCATAATTTAACGACAACCGAAGAGTATATCCGCATGATTGCGATAAGCCGTATCATGTTGCCAAATATTAAGAACATCCAAGCTAGCTGGTTAACAGTAGGTAAAGCAACCGCTCAGGTTTGTTTAGAAGCTGGAGCCAATGATTTTGGTAGTATTATGTTGGAGGAAAATGTGGTGAGTGCCGCAGGTGCACCCCATCGTTTCACTTACAAGAGTATACAAGAAGCCATTAAAGAAGCTGGATTTGAGCCTCAGTTAAGGAACCAACAATACGAATGGCGTGAATTGCCTCAGGACATCCAGGAGCAGACCATTAATTACTAGCAATCTATGGGCTTTTTGAGTCAAATAAGTATAAAAAAAATAGAGTTACCTGTAACTTTTTAGGCCAGCCCACGTTTAACCTAACAAACGAGGATTAAACCAGACAGATGACGGATAAAGCGTACAATGAATGTGTAGATAATTATGCCGACGGGGTGTACCGATTTATTGTAAAAAATATTCGACACCAGGAAGATGCGCAGGATATTGTTCAATCTTCATTTGAAAAATTATGGGTGAACCGTGCACAAGTACTTCCTGAAAAAGCAAAGTCTTATTTATTTACAGTGGCCTACCATCAGATGATTGACCATATCCGTAAATCCAATAAGATGAGTTTAGTGGATGAAGATGCAATCCCTCATCAATCAACTACGCAACAGGATGCTGAATTAAAGCAAATTTTAATGCGCGCAGTGAACGAGTTGAATCCAACACAAAAGAGCCTTGTTTTACTAAAAGATTATGAAGGATATAGCTACCAAGAAATTGGCGAGATCATGAACTTATCCGAAAGTCAAGTGAAAGTATATTTACACAGAGCTAGAATCATTTTAAAAAATAAACTATCGGCCTTCGCCCCAACCGCATCCTAATGCAGCTTAACGCATCTACATACGAAACCATTTTCTTGTTGTATATCGACAATGAATTAAGCCCCAAAGAAAGGCTAGAGGTAGAACTATGGATTGCCGAGCATCCAACTTATGCTTTGCGCATGGAGGAATTAAAGGCAACTATACTAGTCCCTGAAACGATTCAGTTTGGATTGAAAGCGAACTTAAAAAAGACAGCTGTTGGTATATCGAAAGAAGTTTTAGAAGAGGATATGATAGAAGACTTAGATACTATCTGGACGAATGAATACACCAATTTATTGAAGCAGGATATGCAGGCTATTCCTGGATTGTCTAAGCAATTCAAAAATAGTTTAAAGAAAGAAACAAGCTCTAAAGGTGGAATTATCAAAGCTTTTGGTTTTAGTCAAAACAAATTCACTTACACCGCAGTGGCAGCAATGTTGATGTTATTCATTGGATACAAGCAATTAACGACTACCCCCGATTTAAAAACTGTTGCCGCAGTTAAAACACCTTCAGCTCAAACGTTAAGTAAAGAAATATTGGTTCAACAATTCATTCCAAATCAAAAAACGAATGACTACTCAACTAAATTGAATAAGAAAAAATTAGTTGTGCAAGATCCCACTACAAATAGTATAGTGAATGCAAATGAATATACCCCTGAAGCTGTTTCAAATGTTTTAGTAAATCAATCAGTTGAAAAAAATGAATCAACAACATTCGCTCCTCCAATTGAATTGAATATTACTACAAATAATACAGGAGCCCTGTCAGAAAAAATTGTCAATTCATTAAGTAGCACTTCAACAAATGCATTGGATGCAGAAGAAGAATCAGTGCCTGATACAAAAATTACTACCAACTACGAAGTAATTGATACAGAAGATCCTGATAGGACTATTCTGATCGCTAATTTTGAAATAGATGGCAATAGATTAAGAGGACTAAAGAGAAAAGTAACTTCTTTATTCAAGAATAATAAATCAGAAAAGAACAAATAACTATAATAAGTAATAAATAAAATCGATATGATACAAAAAATGATCCTTCCCCTTTTCATATTGGGAATAAGTTTAACCAGTAAAGCTCAAACAGATACCATTGCAGTGCTTGCAAGAAAAAATGATACCATCGTATTTGCAGCCAATAATGATACTGTAAAAATTGGATCTATATTGATCGTGACTAAAAAAGAGGCCGAAGATCGAAATTTCAAAACAGTCCTAAAAATTGGTGATGCAAGTTTTGGTAAAACAAATGACGGTGAATTAGGCTGGATTAAAGGTGATTTTAAAAAGACAAAGATTGAGATTTCAAAAGGACCAAGGAAATTAAAAAATCTTCAAACGAACTGGTGGACTTTAGATTTAGGCTTTGCTAATTACCATGATAAAAGCCCTGTAACATATTGGCTTGCAGCAAATCCAAACCTTTTGCCCTATGGCCCGGGTCCAATAAATCCAAAGAGTTTAAGCTTGAATAATAAAAAATCATCTAATGTAAACCTTTGGATTGTTCAGCAAAAACTAAATATATACCAACATAAAATTAATTTGAAATACGGCGTTGGTTTGGAAATGTTCAATTTTAGATTTGAAAAACCAATTAGCTTCAGAGAAGATATTCCAGGCTATTTGAAATACGACGATGTAACATTTACAAAAAATAAACTATTAGTAAAGTACTTGACCGTTCCTGTTCAAATTAGTTTCAAGCCAAATCCAAACTTAAGAAGAGGTTTTTATGCAAGTGTGGGTATGAGTGCAGGCTATTTATTAAATGCAAAAAATAAACAAATTAGTGCAGCGAATGGTAAACAAAAATATGCAGGTAATTTTAACTTGAACGATTGGCGTGTTGCTACTATCGGTGAATTGGGCGTAGGACCAATTCGTTTATATGGCTCATATGGTATGACGAACTTATTTAACAAGAGTCAAGTTTTATTTGACATGCAACCATTTGCATTGGGCTTAAGATTTAGTAAGTTCTAGTGCTACAAAATATATAGTTCCCTAAACGATAAAACGCCCCAACTATGGGGCGTTTTAGTATCCTAGAATTGAATAAAATTCTATATTAAATTTTTAGTGCCAAAATAAGGCACTAATACTTCTGGTAAATTAATCCCATTTTCAGTTTGATAGTTTTCTACAATCGCTGCGTAAATTCTAGGCAAAGCCAATGAGCTTCCGTTTAATGAATGTGCAAACTGCGTCTTCCCTTCTTGGTCTTTAAATCGACACTTCATTCTGTAAGTTTGGTAATTGTTGAAATTAGATACACTACTTACTTCCAACCATTTTTCTTGTGCTGCACTATACACTTCAAAGTCATAGGTGATAGCAGATGCAAAGCCCATATCTCCACCACATAATCTTAGAATACGGTATTGCAGTCCTAAACTGACTAATAAATTTTCAACGTGCGCCACCATCTCATTTAATGTGTCATCACTTTTGTCTGGATGCACAATCTGAATGATCTCTACTTTTTCAAATTGGTGTACTCTATTCAATCCTCTTACTTCTTTTCCAAAACTTCCTGCTTCTCTTCTAAAACAAGGAGAATATGCCGTCATCTTAATAGGCAAGTCCGTATCTTTTAAGATCGTATCTCTAAACACATTCGTTACTGGCACTTCAGCAGTTGGGATTAAATAAAAATCATCTTCTGTGGCATGGTACATCTGTCCTTCTTTATCTGGCAATTGCCCTGTCGCAAAAGCAGATGCCGCATTAACCATATAAGGAGGAATATATTCTGTGTAACCTGCTGCTGTATTAAAATCTAAAAAATATTGAGTGAGTGCTCTTTGAAATTTAGCGCCTTTTCCAATATACAATGGGAAACCGCTTCCTGTGATTTTAGCACCTGTTTCAAAATCTACTAAATTGTATTTTTTAATCAAATCCCAATGCGCCATTGCACCTGTTGGCAAAACCGGTGTGGTACCCGCTTCTTTTACTACTTCATTCTCTTCGGGCGTTCTTCCTTTTGGTACTAGATCATGTGGCAGATTTGGTAGTTGCACAATTAAGTTTTGTAATTGTTGTTCCACCTCTGTCATCTCCACCTTCAAAGGTTCTAAGGCCAACTTCCAAGCACCTACATTTTGCTTAATCGCTTCTGCTTGTTCTTTCTCTCCCTTCGCCATGTGATTGCCTATTTCCTTAGAAGCAGCATTCACCTTAGATTGTAAGTCGTCAAAATTGGCTTGGATACGCTTTCTTTGGTCGTCCAATGCAATCACCTCGTCCACTAAACCTGGATTCGAAAAATGCTTTATCGCCAGTTTATCCTTAGCTAATTGGGTATGTTGTCTTAAATAATTAACCTGTAACATATCGAGAAATTTGGGCAAAGATAATCAAACCATCCTACTGCGCACAGATATCCCCTACCTTTGCATCATAAATTGAGAAATTCTATGGCAAGTATAGGTGACGATATCCAAACCAGGTGGTGGGATTTAGAGCGAAAATTAATGGACCGATTCGGCAAAAAGCCCGATCTAGAGTCAATTTTGTTTTTAATAGGCTTACAGGAAACCGGATTTATCCAGGAAAAAATTACCAAAGAACAAAAACAAGACTTAATGCATGTCGCAATTTGTACCATTCTAATGTCTAGTGGTTTTTATGTAGTTGAAGGCAAGGATGGAGATGGCTGGCCACATTTTAAGCAATTGAAGAATTTACCCGTGATGGACTTGATAGAGCAAGAGGTTTTCTTAAAAGACCATGTTTTGCTTTATTTTGATAACAATCAGTTCTAGTCAATTGGTTTTTTAGCGATTTTTATGAATATTTGCACTAATAAAAAATTAACCTATGCAATTCCCAGCAGACTTACGTTACACAAAGGACCACGAGTGGATTAAATTAGAAGGCAATACTGCTACCATTGGTATCACAGATTTTGCACAAAGCGAGTTGGGAGATATTGTATATATAGATATCAATACTGTGGGTAGTACATTAGCGGCAGAAGCTGTATTTGGTACTGTTGAAGCAGTAAAAACGGTGAGTGATTTATTCTTACCTATCGCTGGTACAGTTTTAGAAGTAAACCCTGCTTTAGCTGGTCAACCAGAATTGGTGAACACAGATGCATATGGCCAAGGTTGGATGATTAAAATGACAGTAAGCAACCCTGCAGATGTGGATGCATTGCTTACTAGCGAAGCCTATGCGAAGTTGGTACACTAATCCAACCTCTATGAAATACCTTTTTTGGGTGATTGCTGAAATAGCACTCGTATTTGTATTACTAAGTCTTCCGGGCAGTAGTTTTATAGATCGAACTGGATGGTTGCACCTGCTCCCTATTGATAAAATGGTACATGTCGTTTTATTTGGATCCTTAGCTTGGTCATTCTTCCTTTTTTTTGACAAATCATCTATTCCTGCTTTGCAATCTGTTCGAGCTCAAGCTTGGGCAATGATTTTTTGTATTGTATATGGCATTGCCATGGAATACTATCAAAAATGGTATGTGCCCAGTCGAGGATTCGAAGTAAAAGACATGATTGCTGATGCAGGTGGAGTCTTGTTCGCATTACCTTTATATCAATTATGGAAAAAAAGACAATAAATTGTATTTTTAACTGAAACCAATACCATTGCCTCCATGGGGATAGAACAAGATATACAACAGTCTAATTTCAGAAATGAGTTTCAGAAAATGGGTATCAATCTCCTATTCACTGCCAACTGGCTAAATGAACAAATAGGAAAAATGCTCTCCGAAAAAGGCGTCACACAACAGCAATACAATATACTTCGAATTTTAAGAGGAAGTAATACGCCACTAAGTACACTAAAAATTAGAGAGCGTATGTTGGATAAAATGAGTGATACAAGTAGAATTGTTGACAGACTCATTGCAAAAGAATTAGTCGTTAAATCTACTTGCATAAAAGATAAAAGACTCGTTGATATTAGTTTATCTCCAAAAGGACTTGAACTTGTTGAACAACTAGACCTGTACAATGACCGCATAGATGCTTTGTTAAAAGGAATCAATGAGCAGGAGGCAGAAACGATGAATCAAATTCTTGATAAAATAAGAATGATTGATTCCAAATCCTAGTTGCAAGTTTTTCGAAATCATAATCAAACACATTACAATCTTATTTTTCAGTTATGAAGAAATATTTATTTACCTTATTTCTAGTCCTTCCATTTTCAATTTTTGCACAACCAAGTTTGAATGATAAAAATGTATTTGAATTTCGTGCAGTATGGGTTGCTACCGTTGTAAATATTGATTGGCCTAGTAAAACCGGTTTAAGTAATCAAGCACAGAAAGACGAGTTTGATGCTTTATTAGATATGCATCAAAAAAACGGAATGAATGCAATCATCATGCAGGTAAGACCTTCAGGGGATGCACTCTATCCCTCTGAATTAGAACCTTGGAGTGAATACTTGACTGGTAAACAAGGGCAAGCACCCTCGCCATTTTACGATCCATTGAGCTATATGATCGAAGCGACACATAAAAGAGGAATGGAATTTCATGCATGGATCAATCCATATAGAGCCGTGTTTGATGTCAATAAATCAAGCATTGCAAATAACCATTTATCGAAACTACACCCAGAATGGTTTTTAACTTACGGCGATAAAAAATATTTTAATCCAGGATTGAAGGAAGTATGGAATCATACCAATAAAGTAGTACATGATTTAGTAGCTCGTTACGATCTTGACGCAGTGCATATGGATGATTATTTTTATCCTTATAAAATTCCAGGAAAAGAATTTCCAGATGAAGCAACTTATCAAAAAAATGGTCGCGGTTTAAGTAAAGACGACTGGAGAAGAAGTAATTGCGATACCATTGTGAAGCAATTATCAAATACAATACATCAAGTAAAACCAGGCGTGCAATTTGGTATTAGTCCTTTTGGTGTTTGGAGAAACCAATCCACTGATCCAAGGGGAAGTAAAACCAAGGCCACTTCAAACTATGACGATTTATATGCTGATATCTTATTGTGGTTAGAAAAAGATTGGATTGACTATGTGGCACCACAATTATACTGGGAACAAGGACATGCATTAGCAGATTACAATGAATTGATTGAGTGGTGGAATAGAAATAGTTATGGCAAGAACTTGTACATAGGACATGGTATTTACAGAGCAGGAAGCAATTCTGCATGGAAATCACCAAACCAAATACCGAATCAAATTACCAAAATGAGGTCTTTGAAAAATACCCATGGTAGCGCCTATTTTAGCAGTGCTAGTTTTAAAACCAATGCCAATGGATGGAATGATAGTTTACAAAATAACTATTACAAAAATCCTGCATTGATTGCTCCTCTTGAATGGCTAGTACAAACCAAAATGTCGACACCTAAAATTCAAAAGCTTTCAGATAAAAATTATACGATCACTGATTTGAATCCATCAAACACATTAAAACATTTTGCACTTATTCACAAAGGCAAATCTGGATACCGAGTTGCTGCAATCCTCCCAAAGACAACTAAGAATTTTGATTTGAATTCATTAGGGTTAAGCCAAAATACAAATGAGCCCATCTGGATTGTAGCAGTAGGAAAACAAAATCAGTTAAGCAAATACCAAGTGATTGAATAAAAAGTAATGTCAAAAATAATTTGACATTAGCAACATCGATACCTCATAAAAAAAGCCACCTTTTAAGGTGGCTTTTTTTATATTCAAAGAGACTAAAATCTTATTCGTAAATACGCTTTAAAGGCAGGTTTTCATTGGCTTTTATCAATAACGGGACATGCTCTACCACAGTCATGTCATTGTCTAATCCAAAAGCTTTCTGATCGCTTTGTGCTAAGTGTTTGATATTAAAATATAGATCCATGATAAAGTCTTCTTTGAATGACAACTCATTTTCAATAGAGAAGAAGCTTTCTATAATCACATATGTAATATCCGCATGAAAGTCTTTTTGCTTCAATGATTCGTATTTACTATAAATGCCAAGTTCTTGACACTCATTCAATTCCTGCATTACTTTTTTAAACAATACATTTACGCGAGGCTGAATACGGAAACCTAATTTAAAGTCAATACGCATTACTTTGTCGTCCACTAATTCGCGGATACTATACGCCATACCATAAGGAGAATCCGTACGGTCGATATGTATGAACCAATAAATATCTGCACGTTTTGGTTTTCTGTTTAATATAGAATCAATAATGCGGTGTTCAATTTCTCTATGATTATTCGCCTTTGTTAAATACACTAAATGGGTGGCGTATTTAGGCACATCCTTATCCGCACTTAAATTCGTTAGTTGTTCTAGATAGGTTTTCAATTTTACGAAATCTAAATATCGATTAGCAATTTTTCTAGCACGATGCCATACAAACATCACAAGAATCATACTTAATGAAAAAACGAAAGTGATATAGCTCTCTTTAATTTTTACCACATTCGCGACAAAAAACGAAACCTCTACAATACTAAATATAAAAATGATCAAAGCAACAATAGCATGCCCCCATCTCCTTACGTTTAATAAATAGAAGTTCATAAGAATAGTGGTCATGATCATGGTAATGATTATGGAGAACCCATAAGCCGCTTCCATATGTTCACTCTTTCTAAAGAATAAACACATCGTGATACAACCAGCCCATAAAATAAAATTCAAGCTAGGTATATAAATTTGACCTTTTTGATCGGTAGGAAACTTCACTGTTACACGTGGCCAGAAGTTCAAACTAATCGCCTCATTGATTAATGTAAATGAGCCACTAATTAAAGCTTGACTTGCAATGATCGCTGCAATTGTTGCAACACCAATACCAGCAATCAAGAACCAATTAGGCATAATTTCATAAAATGGATTCAACCCTTCCATTGGCTGACCAATATGTTGAATCAACCAAGCACCCTGACCCATATAATTCATGATCAAAGCTACTTTCACAAACATCCAACTTACTTGTATATTCTTACGACCACAATGTCCTAAGTCACTATATAAAGCCTCCGCACCCGTGGTACAAAGAAATACAGCACCCAATAACCAGAAGCCCTTAGGGTAATTCACTAATAAGTCGTAAGCATAATATGGATTGAAAGACTTTAATATTTCAAAATGTTCAATCACTTGAAAAAAGCCCAATAAGAATATCATTGAAAACCAAACCAACATGATTGGGCCAAAAGCAAAACCTACAATCTTAGTTCCAAAACGTTGGAAAAAGAAGATCAATGATATAATCCCAATCACAATACCTACTGTCAAATTATTACCGGGTACAATAGTTTTTTCTAACCCTTTTACACCACCTAATCCTTCGATCGCAGATGAAACAGAAATGGGAGGCGTAATCATACCATCCGCTAAAAGCATTGCTGCGCCTATAATTGCAGGAATATAAATCCATTTTACATAACGACGGATCAGTGCAAATAAAGAGAAGATACCTCCTTCACCACGATTGTCTGCCCTTAAAGTCAGAAATACATATTTAAAGGTGGTCTGTAAAGTCAGTGTCCAAAAGACGCAGGAGATGGCTCCGTAGACCAATTGTTCTGTGATTACTTTGTGGTTAATGATGGACTTGAACACATAAAGTGGAGAAGTACCGATATCGCCGTAAATAATACCAAGCGTTACGATTAAACCAGCAGCAGAAAGTTTTTGCTGGTGCCCTGAATTTTGTACCATTGATTAATAATCTAGGCAACAAAGTTTATACATTTTCCGTTCTAAAAAATCAGAAAGGGAAAGTATTTTTAAAATAGTTTTTTGGCGTAAGTCTACCTATTGAAAGCTAAGGCTTGTAAGCACCCCATTTTGCCTCCACCGCTTTGAATCGGAAATCAAAAATGCCTTGTAATTGTTTTTTTACAAAAAGCACCTGCGCGATATCCCCTAAAAAGCCCATTGGGATTTTGTAATGCACAATATCATCCATCTTCACCCCTCCTGGCACGGCCTTAAAATGGTGCTGATGATGCCACATTGTATAAGGACCAAAGCGCTGTTCGTCTACAAAATATGCACCCTCTACCACATGTGTAATTTCCGTCATCCAATACAAAGGAATATTAAGAATTGGCTTAACCCTGTATTCTATTATTTGTCCTGCATACATTTTTTCGCCATGAAATTTGCTTATTATATTAAATCCCATCTTTGCTGGGGTAATCTTAGCCAAATTCGCTGGGCTGCTAAAAAAATCCCATGCTTCATTTAAGCTGATAGGGATAAATTGCTCTGTGTGGATGGTATATACTTTAGACATACATGAATAACAACGCTTTTGCCATTTTGTTGTATGAAATAGCGACAAAGCCATTAATAATTTAAATACAAATGGTGCAATTTTGTAAAAAACAATGAGCTCGCAGTTGCATTATACGAGCTAGAGGAAGAAATTTAACTAAGTTTGCAATAGTATGATCCGATTCAAATTGATTCCAAGTATTTTAGTGTGTTGTATTGCAACATTTGCACTCCTTCAAATTGGGGGCTGTGCTAATATAGTGCCTCCTTCAGGTGGACCTAGAGATAGTATTCCACCCTATGCAGTATATGCAAAGCCAAAGGATTCAAGTTTGAATATAGCTCCAAGAGAAATACTAATTAGCTTCAATGAGTATATTACGACCAATGCATTACAGGAGCAATTAATTGTATCTCCGAATATCAAGAACAACCCCTTGATAGATCAAAGGTTGAATATGTTGCGTATTCGTTTATCGGACAGCTTGAATATCAACACGACGTATTCTTTACAATTTGGCAATGCAGTTAGAGATGTGAATGAAGGGAATATTGCCAAAGACTTTACTTATGTTTTTAGTACTGGCGATTATATTGATACAGGTAGACTTAATGGGAAAGTCCTGTTGGCAGAAAATGGATTAGTAGATAGCACTTTAGTTGCAGTTTTACATCCTGCAGAAAATGATTCAGCTATCTTCAAAGACAAACCACTTTATTATACGCGCATCAATGGCCAAGGCAAATTTGAATTTAAATTTTTACCAAATAAAGATTTTAACATCTACATTCTTCCAAATGACTATACCAAGAAGTATGATGATACGACTAAATTATTTGCCTTTTTAGACCAACCTGTAAATCCTGCCAAAACAAAGGATAGCATTCAATTGTTTGCCTTTGAAGCTTCACCAAAATTGGGAAAAAAAGCACCGACGACTTTAACAGCAAAAAATACAAAAAGACAATCTCCAACGCTAAAATATGTAAGCAACTTAGAAGGAAAAGAAAAAGATATTTTAAGTCCATTGTTGTTAAATTTTGAAACAGTAATAAAATTGAATGATACCTTTCGAATCCTAATCACGGATACAAATTTGGTACAATTAGAGGGTATGTCCGTATCCGTAGATAAGCAACAAAACAAAGAAGTTCATATTGATTTCCCCTGGGAAGCGAATACGGATTATAAATTAATTTTACCTCAAAAAGCAATCCAAGATAGTTTAGCAAATTATTTGGTTAAATCAGACACGATTCGTTTTAAAACAAAACCAGAGGCTAATTATGGTACTGCAATTTTAAGGATCAACGGATTCCAACAATTTGAAAATCCAGTTTTATTATTGACCCAAGAAAATAAAGTAAAATTTAGTTTCCCTATCACACAAAATATACTGCGCATACCATTATTGCCACCTGGCGATTATCAATTGAAAATATTGAATGACAATAATCAAAACGGCTTCTGGGATACAGGTAAATTCAAAGGACAAAAATTACAACCAGAGCAAGTGCGCAACCTGAACTTAATTTTAAATATAAGGGCGAATTGGGATAATGAAATGAACATCATTTTAAAACCCTAATTTTGCACTTTATAATCCTATGCAACTACCCTCTTATTTACTTGAAAACGCTGTAGCAGAATTCTCCAAACTCCCTGGTATTGGAAAAAAAACTGCTTTGCGTTTGGTATTGCACCTATTAAAACAAGAGGAGTCCACGACCACACATTTTAGCGAGGCCTTGGTAAAAATGCGCAAGGAAATTCAATTTTGTAAAAACTGTTTTAATATTAGCGACGGTCCCATTTGTTCCATATGCAACAATACATCTAGAGCAAAAGAAACGATTTGTGTAGTAGAAAATATAAGAGATGTTATTGCAATTGAAAACACTAGTCAATACCATGGCACCTACCATGTATTAGGCGGTATCATCTCCCCTTTAGATGGTATTGGACCAGAACAACTGACTATTGAATCCTTAATGGAACGCATCCAAAAAGACAAAGTAACAGAATTGATTTTTGCATTAAACCCGACCATACAAGGGGATACAACTATCTATTATATACAAAAGAAAATGTCTGGGAATGCATGTAAAGTCACCACTATCGCAAGAGGTATAGCATTTGGCGGAGAGCTTGAATATGCAGACGAAATGACTTTGGGAAAAAGTATCTCCAATCGACAACCGATACAACAATACATCAAGTAAGATTGTTATTCAATTATAACAAATACTATGCATCGGATCAATTTTATGCCGAAACATAAAACTTGTTCATTCAAAGACTTTTATTTATTTTTGATGTTTAAACATTGAATTATGCGCATTAGACTAATTAGCTTCTTCATTGCATTTCTTGCACTTAATCAAGTAGATGCTCAAAAAGTGTACAGTACAAAAACAGCCAAAGTTCGTTTCATTGCTGTAGACGATAATGATATTGACGCAACAAATAATAAAGCGGTTAGTCGTCTAGAACCCAATGGCAAATTGAGTTTCATTATGCTCATGAAAGACTTTTCTTTTGAATGGGAAACCATGCAGGAGCATTTTAACAAAGAATATGTTGAATCTGATAAATTTCCTCGTGGCTTTTTCAATGGACAAATCACCAATATCTCAACGGTCAACTTTGCAAAAGATGGCAAATATCCAGTCACTGTGAAAGGCAATATGCAGGTACATGGAGTGAATAAAGCAATCCAAACCAATGGGTTCATTGAAATTATTAAAGGTCAGCCCAAAGCCACCGCTAAATTTACAGTTACATTGAAGGATTTTGGTATTGGAGGCCTACTAATCAAGATGGTAGCAGATAAAGTGGATGTTGAAGTCGTTGCTAGCTATCAATAAGGTTTAAATAACTGTCTAGTATAATTTTGGAGGGCATCTAATACTGTATTACCTTTGCCCCGCAACAGCAGGAGGATTTGTTTATTGTTCAACCTGCCATCCGAAAGGAGAAAAGAACTAATAAACGGTACACTTATCGCCCCCCTACTTCTTTTCCGTTTGGATGCTGCATAAATATTAATGTAGTATTATGTCAATTAAAGAAGCTTTACAAGAACGAATTTTAGTGATTGATGGTGCCATGGGCACGATGATTCAACGTCATAAATTAACGGAAGAGGATTACCGTGGAACAAGATTTGCCAATTGGCATTCGGATGTAAAAGGTAATAATGACCTTTTATGTATTACCCAACCTAGTATCATCACAGGCATACATTTAGAATACCTCGAAGCAGGTGCAGATATTATTGAAACAAATACATTCAGTAGTACTTCTATTGCAATGGCAGATTATGACATGCAAGAATTGGCTTATGAATTAAATGTAGCTGCAGCAAAATGTGTGCGTGCTGCAATTGACCAATACAAAGCAAAATATCCTGAAACTACGGATAAATTTATTGCAGGGTCTATCGGTCCTTTGAATAAAACATTGAGTCTTTCACCAGATGTAAATAATCCTGGTTTCAGAGCAGTAACTTTTGATGAAGTAGTGGAAGCATACACAGAACAAATAAGAGGTTTAGTAGATGGAGGTGTAGATGTTTTATTGGTAGAAACAATTTTTGATACACTAAATGCCAAAGCTGCCATTTTTGCAATTAAAGAATATTTTAGAAAGATTGGAAAACCAGAATTACCAATCATGATTAGTGGAACTATCACAGATGCATCAGGTAGGACTTTAAGCGGACAAACTTTAGAAGCATTTTATACCTCAGTAGCACACGCAAAACCATTAAGTGTAGGATTAAATTGCGCATTAGGTGCACAGGAAATGCGTGCGCATATTGAAGAGCTTTCACAAATTGCAACTTGTTATACATCTGCTTATCCTAATGCAGGACTTCCAAATGCAATGGGCGAATATGATGAAGCACCACACCAAACTGCTCACTTTATAGAAGAATGGGCCAAAAATAAATTCGTCAATATTGTTGGCGGATGCTGCGGTACCACACCAGACCATATTAAACATATGGCGGATCATGTACGTACTATTCAGCCAAGAACCCTACCAATTGTAGACAAAACAATCTAAGATTATGAGTGATCAAATAATACATATAAAGCCTTATTTAAGATTAGCAGGATTAGAACCATTAGTGATTCGTCCGGAAACGAATTTTGTGAACGTAGGAGAAAGAACCAATGTCACAGGATCTAAAAAATTCGCGCGTTTAATTAAAGAAAATAAATACGAAGAGGCATTGTCTGTGGCACGTCAGCAAGTGGAAAATGGTGCACAGATTATTGATATCAATATGGATGACGCATTGCTAGAGGGCGTAAAAGCAATGACAACCTATTTGAATTTATTGCAAAGCGAACCTGACATTGCAAAAATTCCAATCATGATTGATAGTTCTAAATTTGAAATCATAGAAGCTGGATTAAAATGTGTTCAAGGAAAATGTATTGTGAACTCTATCTCCATGAAAGAGGGTGAAGCGAAATTCATTGAACAAGCTCATATTTGCAAAGCATATGGCGCTGCTGTCATTGTCATGGCTTTTGATGAAGTGGGACAAGCAGATACCAAAGCAAGAAAAGTAGAAATATGTGCGCGCGCTTATAAAATATTAGTAGAACAAGTTGGATTTGATCCAGAAGATATCATTTTTGATCCAAATATTTTTGCGGTAGCGACAGGTATCGAAGAGCATAATAATTATGCGGTAGACTTTATTGAAGCTACAAGAGAAATTAAGAGATTAATGCCTTTAGCTAAGGTAAGTGGTGGCGTATCGAATGTATCTTTCTCCTTTAGAGGAAATGATGCAGTAAGAGAAGCAATCCATGCTGTATTCTTGTACCATGCTGTAAAAGCTGGAATGGATATGGGCATTGTGAATGCAGGTCAATTAATAGTATACGATGAAATTGAACCCGAATTAAAGCAATTATGCGAGGATGTAATCTTGAATCAAAACAACGATGATAACCAAGCAACAGAAGCCTTGATTCAATATGCAGATGCCTTGAAAGCAAAAGGGGAAGATGCAGGACAAGTGGCAGATGCAAATAGTAAAAAATTAGCATGGCGCTCTGGGACAGTAGAAGAAAGATTAGCGCATTCATTAATCAATGGTATTACTGATTTTATTGACGCAGATACGGAAGAAGCAAGATTGCAATATAGTGCACCCCTAGAAGTGATAGAAGGTCCATTAATGGCCGGCATGAATCAGGTGGGTGATCTTTTTGGCGCAGGTAAAATGTTCTTGCCTCAGGTAGTAAAGAGTGCTAGGGTAATGAAAAAAAGTGTGGCTGTTTTGACACCCTATATTGAAGCAGAAAAAGAAAGATTAAAAAATATTTCTTCGGATCCTAATGGCGAAACAAAGGGGCCAGCTAAAATTTTATTAGCGACAGTAAAAGGAGATGTACATGATATTGGAAAAAATATTGTGGGTGTGGTATTAGGCTGTAATGGTTATGAAATTATAGATATTGGCGTGATGGTGCCTGCAGACAAAATTCTTGCAGAAGCAGAAAAACACCAAGTAGACATTATTGGATTAAGTGGATTAATTACACCATCATTAGACGAGATGGTATACATCGCAAAGGAAATGAAACGTCGCGGGATGACAATTCCATTAATGATTGGAGGTGCAACAACTTCTAGAATGCACACGGCAGTAAAAATAGCACCAGAATACAATGATGGTGTAATACACGTTTTAGATGCATCCAGAAGTGTAACTGTAGCAGGTTCATTATTGAACAAAGAAACAAAAAAGCCATTTTTAGCAGAATTAGAACAAGCTTACACACAATTAAAAGCCGACTTTGACAATAAAAAAACAGTCAAGCAAAGTATTCCTTATGCCGCTGCTTTAGAAAATAAAGTAGCGATTGATTGGACTCGTTTTGAGGCAACAAAACCAAGTTTCACAGGCAACAAAGCCATTGAAATAACTGACTTATCTGTTTTGGTCGATTATATTGATTGGAAACCATTCTTTATCGCTTGGGAATTACATGGTAATTTTCCAGCCATCTTAACAGATAATGTAGTGGGTGAAGTAGCAAGTAAATTATACCAAGATGCTCAAGCGTTATTAAAGAAAATTATCGAAGAAAATTGGTTAACGGCAAAAGGGGCAGTTGGTTTCTGGGAAGCATCTTCTAAAGGTGATGACATCACTGTAAAGAATGATCAATCGAATGTGGAATTACATTTCTTAAGACAACAAGCGAAGAAGGCAGCAGGTCAACCCAACTTCTCCTTAGCGGACTTTATTTGTCCTGCAATAGAAAATAAAGCAGATTATATAGGGGCTTTTGCTGTGACGATACATGGAATTGAAAAACACATCAAAGCATTTGAAGACAATTTAGACGATTACAATAAAATTATCTTACAGGCACTTGCAGATAGATTAGCGGAAGCATTTGCAGAATACTTACATGCTAAAACTAGAAGGGATTATTGGGGTTATGCAAAAGACGAACAATTAGATAATGAAGCTTTGATTCAAGAAAACTATGTGGGCATTCGTCCTGCGCCTGGCTATCCAGCTTGTCCAGACCATACTGAAAAATATACTTTATTTAATTTATTGAATGCTGAACAACACACAGGTATTAGCTTAACAGAAAGTCTTGCAATGTATCCTGCGTCAAGTGTATGTGGTTGGTACTTTGCAAATCCACAAAGCCAGTACTTTGGACTAGGAAAAATTCAGCAAGATCAAGTGGTAGATTATGCGAAAAGGAAAAAACAATCTATGGAATACATTACAAAATGGCTTCAACCTGTGATTGACTAAATTCTTTCAAATAACCACCAGAGTCTTTTTCTAGGTTTTACTACATAATTTTTTCGAACATACTTACTAATGTGTTCGATGGCTTCATCGCAGCTATCTGTAAATAGAATAAAGTTTTTATCTTCTGGAGAAATAGTCCCCGCTGCTATCATATGATCCATCCAATGCATAAAAGGGGCGTGGTATTCCTTGCCCATCACCACTATTGGGAAGTCATTAATGACTTTAGTTTGTGCAAGTGTTAGTGTTTCAAAAAATTCATCCTGTGTTCCAAATCCACCTGGCATAATTATAAAAGCATAAGAATATTTAACAAGTAAAACTTTTCTAATAAAGAAAAAATTAAAAGTGATTGACTTTTGAACATATGGATTAGGCTCTTGTTCAAAAGGCAACTTAATATTACAACCAATTGATTTACCTCCATTTTCAAAAGCCCCTCTATTTGCTGCTTCCATGATGCCTGGCCCTCCCCCTGTCATGGTTACAAATCCCAATTCTGCTATTTTTTGGCCGATCTTTCTTGCTTGATCATAATAAGGATGATCCTCTTTGAACCTTGCCGAACCGAATACTGTAATGCATGGTCCTACAAAATGTAAGGCCCTAAACCCTTTGATGAATTCAAAGAATATTTGTACAGCAAATTTAAATTCATTTATTCTTGGCTTTGGCCCATCTAATTCAAAATTTTTAGACGCAGGTATAATCCTTCTTTTGTGTGGCGTTTTGTCTGCTAATTGCATAAATTATATTTCAAATTAATTAACATGAAGTTAGAATAAAATAGGTATTAAATGGTCAAATCAACTAAATTTGACTACCTAACTTGACACTACTGAATGAAAAAAAGCATCTATATTTTTAGTTTACTATTTGCATTGTCAATTACACAATTTGCATTTAGCCAATCCAATCAAGTGGTGCTTGAGCAAGTGCAGATGTATTCAAGTATCAGTCCAGATGGAAATTATTGGCAGCCAAACAAAACTCAAATTCAGGCATTTGCAAATGCATTAGATACAGGCCTTTTTAATAGATTACAATTACTGAGAGATACAAGCTATGATCCGAATATTAAAATTTTAACTAAGCCAAATCAAATTGGAAAACTGGTCATCGATTGGTCAAAAAGTAAAAATGTTGCTTATCATGCTTACTTAGAAATATATGAATTATTGCCTGAGCAAACCTACAGGAATGAAATGGTCAAAATAACGATTCCTAAAAAAGATAGCATCGAGTCCACTTGGTTTTTGACTTGTACCATTTTAGATGAAAAGAAAACACCTGTATTTCAAAAAACAGTTTTAATGGGCATGATTCCATTGGATTATCAAGGTGTTGGTTACCCTATCAATATCCCTGTTACCACACCTAAAAACATTTTTAAAGCCTTAATTTCAGGGGTGAATTTTTTCAATGAAGCAGGAACAGAGCTTGAATATATAGAAGCAAAAGTCTCAACGAGTTTTGCAACAGACAATTTCTTCATGCCAATGTTGCAATCAAAACAAAGAATTAGTGTTGATACAAGTAAAGGATTTCTAAAGTTCGTTAATGATAAAACAAATAATCTACTAAGAATACCTAATGCAATTATGAATAAGATTGATTTAAAAGACAAATCAATCAATAATCCATTTTATGCTGTTTTACCAGAAATCAAAAAACGTAATAGCACCCTATTCAAAGAGTATTATCAGGCAGTTCAACCTTTAAGAAATGTAAAGGATAATAAAGATTATTCACTAGAAGCGTATATAGAATTCAACCCATTTATTGACCCAGAATTACGCGCAGTTCCTCCTATAAGATTTTTACCAGACAGCATACACAAGATATTTGCTGACACCAGCTTAATTGGCAAATTTAAAGTAGTAGAACAACCAGTCAATAAGACATGGGTTTATAACTCAAATCAAGTATATAATGGGGTTGATTCAAGCTCAATTTTTAAATTGAATAGTGCTTACCCTAAGGGACCAATTCTGTTTTCTAAATCAATTGAAGGAAATATAGGAAAGGATACATTTAAAATCCTATTCAACGAGGATATAAATGTTAAAGTGATCTATTTAAATAATGTAGTCATTTTAATAGCACAAGGAAGCAAGAAGCCCACCAATTTAATTCCGATTGAACAGATAAATCAAAATACACTATCTACACTCTTACTAATGATTGCTTATAGTGAAATCTTTCAATCACCAAATCAATAAACATGCGTGTAGTAAGTTATAATTTGAATGGCATTAGAGCAGCCATTAAAAAAGGTTTAATTGAATGGCTTAAAGAATACCCTGTTGATATACTCTGTGTGCAAGAAACAAAAGCAAGTAGTACTGATATTGATTTAACCCTTTTAACAGACTTAGGCTATCATATAGCATGGTTTCCGGCAGAGAAAAAAGGCTACAGTGGCGTTGCAATTTTTAGCAAACAAAAACCAAATCTCGTTGTACAAGGTACCGGTCATCCTATGAGTGATTCAGAAGGGCGTGTTATAAGGGCCGACTTTGGAGACCTAACCATCATCAATGCTTATTTCCCTTCTGGAACAAGTGGTGACCTTAGACAAACTTATAAGTACCAATGGTTAGAAGAATTTTATGTTTGGATTGAAGCATTAAAAAAAGAAAGGCCAAATATTATTGTCGCAGGTGATTATAATATTGCCCACAAAGAAATTGATATTCATGATCCTAAAGGAAATAAAAAATCATCTGGATTTTTACCTGAAGAAAGAGCTTGGATGGATCAATTAATTGCAAGTGATTGGGTGGATAGTTTCAGACATATTCATGCAGATATGATTGGAGCTTATTCATGGTGGAGTCAACGATTTCCTTCGGTTAGACTTCAAAATAAAGGATGGAGAATTGATTATCTTTGTACTACAAAACCATTGGCTACAAAAATCAAAGATGCTTTTATATTACCTGATGTAAAGCATAGCGACCATTGCCCAATCGTTGTAGAAATAAAAAAGTAAAACATGTTTGTATCAAATATTAGTTTTCAAGTAGACCCTGCAATTGAAAGCAATTGGTTGGTTTGGGTAAAAGAACATTTTATTCCTAGTTGTATTGCTACAAGTTGTTTTATCAATCACCAACTCTATCAATTAGACCTTACAGACGATCAGCCACCTACTTATACCCTTCAATTATTTAGTAATTCGGCTGCTGACTTGTCTAATTTTCAAGAAAAACATGCAGAATCTGTGCTTTTGAGCATTTCAACCCAGTGGGGTGAACAGTGTTTTCACTTCAATACAAGCATGAAAATTGTGAATTGATTGTGGATAGCTGACTCCCCAAAACCCAATCCAGGCTTCATTTTAAACAAATAAATGGCTGTAATTCAATAGAATAAAGGCTTTCAGAAATTAGCGAAAAATTGGACCTGCAATTTTGCCCTCGACATTTAGGCGGAAATCCTTACTATTTAAGGGTTTTGGTGGAAAAATAAAAATTAAAAAAAAGGTCAAAATATTTTTTCGTTTCATAAAACCCAATAAATTTGTCTTATCGTTTAAAACTATAAAAAACACATCTATGAACAAAGCAGAATTGATCGCACACATCGCTGACGCAGTTGATTGTCCAAAAACACAAGCTAATGCAGCTTTAGACGCTTTTATCGAAGCAGTAACTAAATCTTTGAAAAAAGGTGACAAAGTAACTTTAGTAGGTTTTGGTACTTTCTCAGTATCTAAGCGTGCTGCAAGAACTGGTCGTAACCCACAAACTGGTGAGACTATCAAAATTAAAGCTAAGAAGGTTGCACGTTTCAAGGCTGGTAAAGAATTGAGCGGTAAGTTGTAATCTCAAATTAATTTGAATAAAAACCCTCGGATAATCATTTATTCAGAGGGTTTTTTTATATTTGTGCTCCAATCACAATTTAAAAATTATAATATCATGGGTAGAGGAGATAAAAAAACAGCAAAAGGAAAGCGCTTTTTAGGTTCTTTTGGTAAAAGCAGACCACACAAAACAAGAGGTGTTAAAGCAGCAGCTCCTAAGGCAAAAGCTTAATTCCATTAAAAAATAGATTCCCCCGATTATTCGGGGTTTTTTATGCCTAATTTTGTACTATGAAAAGCATCTACTTACTTATTACATTTCAGCTCCTATGCTTAGTCGTAAATGCACAATGCTCTATTTGTACTAAAACAGCAGCGCAGATTGGTGAAGAAGCTGGGAAGGGGTTTAACGTGGGCATTCTTTACTTAGCTGCTATGCCTTTTGGAATCATGGGTTATGTCGCTTACAGATGGTGGAAAAACGAAAAAGGCTAAACTAAATAAAGGGGTCATTTTCAACTACCCTGGCTCCAAAGTTTTTTCAACTTACTATACTTTCTCTTGGTTTGATACGCAATTGAATATTGAATGATAATGCCCTGCCAACCATCAAGAAATCCTAGTTTAATAAAATAGCCACTTATAAAAGCCCAAACAGGATTGATATACATTTTTATCCAGGTTGCTTTCTTCTTTTGATTAAACATTTGTTTAGACTGAATGGTCGTATATTTTTCTAGCTTGTCTACCAATTGCCCCACCGAATCGTAACTATAATGTAATAAATGACCCTTGATGGATCCTTTAGTTGGACTTGTATCAAAGGTTAAATTTTCATGCACTTCTCCAGTCCATTTCCCAATACCTCTTTGAACTAGTCTTTGAATTTTATCAGGGTACCACATGCCATGTTTGATCCATTTCCCACAAAAATTAGTGATTCTATTGAGGGTATAGACCTGATTTTTAAAGCCGGCTTGTTTAAGTTTACTAATCTCGTCTACAAGCTCCTCGCTTAAAACCTCGTCAGCGTCTATGAATAAAATATGAGACATTGATGCCATTGACATAGCTAAGTTTCTTTGACTAGAAAAATCGGAGAATTTATTTTGATGCAGCTTTACTTCATAACGGTTGCAAATATCAAGAGTGGCATCGCTTGAGAAGGAGTCCACAATAATGATTTCATCGGCAACTCGCTTAAGACTATCTAAACATTTACCAATATGCTTTTCCTCATTATAAGTTATGATAACAACAGATAGTGTATGCATTTATGCAATAAGTTTATTGTGATCAATTTTCAAAAATTGGTTGGTGTGAATTTGAATTAAAATAATCACCCAAATTAAAAAACAACCAACCACTTTTAATGCATAAGGGATCATGATATGTATTCTAAGCCAAGGCGTAAACAAGTCGGAATACGATAAGCTTGAAAAGAAGATTGCAATTATAAATGCCGTGTTTACAAAAGTAGTTTTTGGCTGTAATACATACCATAAACAAATGGGTACAACACCAATGATATAAGTTGGCGATTCCGATCCTGTATTAAATACAATTACAAACAACATGACAGAGCATAAGATGTAAAGCTGATAAACCAAGTGGTTAAAATATTTTATTTTGGTATACTGTGAAGCTAATAAAATCAATCCTGGAATAATAAAATAAAGTTTATTCAGTGTAGGTAAGTTAAAGACCCTTTTTACCATGCCTTGCAGCGATACGTCAACCATGTTTTTGTACATGTCAACTGTCAAATCAAAATTAGATTTTAGCGATAAGCTTGTCAGCCAGTCTTGATAGGATTGCATTAGAAATGCCGGACTTGTAATCAATAGTGGAAGTAGCACCAAAATAATGGTCCACATAATAAAATAAAGCACATACTTGCTCTTTTGTTTGCTAAAAAAGAAAAAGGCAAGTCCTACTATGCCATATAATTTAATAAAAAAGCCAAGTAATAATGACAATGTTGCGCCATGCTCTTTTTGTTTTATTAGATAAACGAAGGAAAGGATGATGGACGCCGCAATCAATCCATTGCTTTGCAAATTGGCACTCGCATTCATCATTTCGTGGACAGATAAAAGCAATATGCCATTTTGATAAATGGACTTTATTGGTAATTGTCTAATTGCATAATACAATACACCAGCATCAAATAGTCCCCATGCAAATGGTCCTACAATAGAAGGTAGTATTGTAAAAGGTGTTACTAAAATGGCAAATGTGGGACTGTAATAATAATGATCCCAATATTCAGCAGGATATACACTATACAAATTCAATTCCTGTTGAAGATGAAAAAAAGACTGCTTAAAAATGATGAAATTATTGTAGGAATGATTCAAAACCGCACCAAGTAGCGTTAGAAAAACTAAGCCAAACCAAATGATAGCTACTCGATTGTTGTTTTCTAAAATCTTATCAATAAAGCTTTTGAATTTCGAAGAATTAGCCATGCTTTTATTTTATTGATTTAAAAAACTGTTTATACAAACATCTAATGCTTCTATTCCTACGCCTGTATTAGCGACAGTTTCAACAATGCCCACTTTTTCACCAGCTTGTATTCTGTCATTCAAAGAATGTGTTAAATGTGAGAGGAATTTTTTAGCATCCGCTCTGTCAGATTTATTGACAACAAAAATATTAGCCACTTCAAATAAACCCGATTTCATCATTTGAATATCATCCCCTGCTTCTGGCACCAAAACCAATAATGTTACATCTGCTACAGAAGCTACTTCTACCTCTGACTGACCAACACCAACAGTTTCTAAAATAACAATATCAAATCCAACAGACTTCAAAAATTGAGTGATCTTGTTGATTGATTTAACTAATCCACCTAAATGCAACCTGGAAGCAAGTGATCTAATATAAACAGATGGATGCAAGTACCAATCTTTCATTCTAATTCTATCACCCAATAAAGCCCCCTTGTGTTTGACGGAGGAAGGATCAACAGAAATAACAGCAACTCTTTTATTTTGTAAAGTATAATGACCAATTAAAGCCGAAATTAATGTGCTTTTACCTGCTCCCGGAGGACCTGTAATACCAATTACTGGCACACTCGATGGGGTTATAGTAGACAAAAGTTCATCGACCCCAACAGCTTCATTTTCTATCAAAGAAATAACTCTTGCGACAGCTATAAAATTGCCTTCAGCAACCTCTTTTTTCAAATTTTCTATAGCAAACATCTAGTGACGAATGATTTTATAATTCTTATAATCAAAAAGTCGAATACCTGTTAATTTTTCGAAATAATACAAAACTAAATTTTTCAATGAAAATTTCTTTTTTGTAACGTCTATATCAATAATCCAATTTTTCTTTTCAATACGATCAAGCATGACATTAGGATGTGTACCTGTAAAACGTTCTAGAGAATCATAGCCAGAAAAATCATAATAATCAGGACTGGCTTTTATTTTTTCTAGTTGTGTGTCATCATTCCAAAACATGGCTGTTTCTTTTTGCTTCTTACGCATTTGTTCAGGGCTTTTCACCCAACCATAATGGTATATACTAGCATCTATCGCTGCAACGTTTAACTTTTTATTTCCTAATCTAAATCCTTGGGCGTCACGATATGCACTAATTGCTTTGTTATTTTTAATGATTCTTATTTCATGGGCGTACCATTTTCTGCTATCACCAACAAAATCATAAGTGCCATAAAAATGTTTGTACTTAAATAACAAGCCTTCAACTTCTTGGTCATCCTTGTATTTTTCACAAGCTGCAAGTATTGATGGATGGTATTTTTCATGCACTACTTCATCCCCTTGTATATAGAATGCCCAATCAAAACTGTCATCAATTAATTGAAAAGCCTTGTTGGTTTCATCTGCTAAAACAACACCGCCTTTTCTTAAATCCTTATTCCAAACTGAATGGTGAATTTTAACTTTTGGGTCACCAATAGATTCTATTAAGGCAATCGTTTCATCTGTTGAATCACCAATTAAAACAATCATTTCGTCCACTACTGGTAATATAGATCTTATCGCTTCTAGGATTGGAAAGTCGTTTATGACTGCATTTTTAATAATTGTAAACCCGGCAACCTTCATATTCATTGTTTTGTTCTTCAAATAACCGAAATCTTTTGCAACTTGCCTATTGTTTTACTTAAAGTTTGATTGAAAGCGGTTAATTTTGAAGCACGAATATGATTATGTCTACAACTATTTGTTTTGATTTTGGCAACACCCGATTAAAGGCAGCAATTTTTAAAGGCAACCATTTGGAAAAAATGGAAATTCTTGAAGATAGCAGCCCCGCATCTATTCAAAAAATATTGGATCAATACCAGCCTGCGAAAACCTTGCTTTCATCTGTCATTCACCACGACAAGCAGATAGAAAGTCAGCTGAGTCAATATGGATCATTCCATTTATTGGGACCACAAACCAAATTGAATTTCACAACGCCAGTTGGCAAGCCTGAGACAATTGGGGCGGATCGCCTTGGTCTAGTTGCTGCTGCAGTGGATCTTTTCCCAAAACAACACAATCTTGTCATCTCTCTTGGCTCATGCATCACTTATAATTTTGTCAACAATAGAGGACAATTTTTAGGAGGGGGTATATCGCCAGGCATGCAAATGCGTTTTAAGTCAATGAATGATTTAACCGCTCTTTTGCCCTTAATCCAGCCTGCTCCAAGCTTTGGCTTAGTTGGCTATGACACCAAAACAAACCTACTTTCTGGGGTGATTTTGGGCATGGCAGCCGAAATTGATGGCATAATTGGTGCATATGAGGCCAAATACAGCAAATTTAACGCCCTATTAACCGGTGGAGACCTTAGTTATTTTGTACCTCACTTAAAAAGAAGGATATTTGCGGATCAAAATTTAATATATAAAGGACTATATGCGATTAGTGAAAAAAATTCTTAGGCTAACCCCTTTCATTGGACTTTTCTGTTTTATAGCCCCTTTAAAGGCGCAGATCAATTCCCCGTTTTCAAGATTTGGTGTAGGTAATGAAGTATACAATAGTCAAAATGCGGCCAATCAAGGAATGGGTGGATTAACAGCAGCCTATACCCCAACGATGAATGGCGCTTTTGGACAAAGTATCAATTTTAATAACCCAGCATCTTATGGCGGTATCTATATGACCACCTTTGATATTGGCATGAACTTGACAAATAATATTCTTAAAAGAACAACACCTGCTGCAAAAGAAAAATCAACCTACTTAATACCAAACTATATCGTAGTGGGTGTGCCAATTAGTAAAGCGAAAAAAATTGGATTTGCATTTGGCTTAAGACCTCTTACACAAATCAATTATTCTGTGAACGATTTTGAATTTTCTCCAAGTATCGGCGATTCAATATACAGTAATTATAAAGGCGAAGGTGGAATCAATCAAGTGTTCTTTGGTGTTGGTAAAAGCTGGAAATACCTTAGCATAGGTATGAACACAGGTTATAATTTAGGAAGAAAGAAAATAGATGTTGTTAAAGCAATTTTATACAATAGTGACTCCTCTTATTTTTATCAGTCTTTATCTAGTACCAATACAACATTTGGTGGTGCTTTTTTAAATCTTGGTTTACAGGGCGAGTTTCCTTTATCTAGTTCTACAAATTCTGTGACAAAAGATAAAACCGAGTATAGTCTTAGTTATGGTGCAACTTACACACTTGACCAAAAATTAAAAGGCAAACAAGATATCATAAGATCTACAGGAACTTTTACGACTTCTGAAGAAATCGCAGTTGATACGGCACTTTACCAAAAGGACATCAGTGGCAATATTGAATTACCTAGCTTTATTACAGCCGGTATAGGTTTACATAAAAAAATAACAACTGTAAGAGGAAGCTTTGATCAGTGGGTATTAGGCATAGAATTAAACCAATCGAACTGGAAAGATGGTTATAGATTTTATGGTGCAACAGACCAAGTTCGCAATGCGACTATGTTACGTTTTGGAGCTCAATTATGTCCAAATCCATTTGCCTTTGAAAGCTACTGGTCAACAGTTACGTATCGTTTTGGCCTATTTACAGGTAACGACTACATCAATATCAATAATAATGGATTAAGATCAAATGGTCTTACAATGGGATTGGGCTTGCCAATTAGAAAGTATCGTTCATATGACTATCAATTCACATTATTGAACTTGGCTTTACAGATGGGACAAAGAACAGGTGCTTCTTCTAATTTCAAAGAGAACTTTGTTCAATTTACAGTGGGTTATAGTCTAAGCGACGTATGGTTTAATAAACGTAAATATGATTAATCAATCATTGAATAAAATATTGAAAATAGCAGTTGCTTGTATAAGTAGCTGCTTTTTTATGACCTCTTGCGAAAATGATGTGGATGCTGTAAAAGCCTTAGGAGCAAGGAGTGGAGGGATTGATGTAGGAAAAGATGTGGCAATTTTTGTGAGCAACGACGGTAAATTAGGTGCGAAATTAACAGCACCATTAATGAACCGATATTTAATTGATAGTAGTAAAATGATTGAGTTTCCGAATTCAATTCATGTTGATTTTTACAAAGACATAGATCAAATTGAAAGTCAACTTTCAGCTAAATATGCAAAATATAAAGAGGCAGAAAATATCGTATTCTTAAAGGAAGATGTCATTATTTTCAATACGCTTGGGGATACATTATGGTGTAAAGAAATGTATTGGGATCAAAATTCAGGTAGATTTTACACCGAACAGGACGTGGTTGTAAAGCAACATAGTCCCCTTGCAAAGATTTACGGTAAGGGCTTAGAAGCCAATCAGAATTTAACAGACATTCGTATCTTTAAGCCACAACCAAATAGCTATGCCATCATTCAAGATAGCAGTAGTTTGAATCCTTAAAATTAAGCAGATGGAATATAGAAAAATGGGCAAAACAGGCCTACAATTAAGCACATTAAGTTTCGGGAGTTGGGTGACATTCCACAAGCAAATTGACGATCGTATTGCGGACGAATTAATGGGTATCGCTTATGACGCAGGTGTGAACTTTTTTGACAACGCAGAAGTATACGCTGCTGGTGAAAGTGAAAAGATGATGGGCAGGGTTTTAAGTCAAAAAAAATGGGACAGAACCTCTATCGTACTATCTTCAAAAGCCTATTTTGGATGGAGAGGAAAAGCAAATAAACCAAACCAAACAGGTTTAAGTAGAAAGCACTTAACTGAAGCTTGTAATGAAGCATTGCAAAGATTACAAACTGATTATTTAGATTTATATTTTTGTCATCGTCCCGACAAATCAACCCCTATCGAAGAAGTGGTTCAAACTATGAACACCTTAATACAACAGGGAAAGATTCTTTATTGGGGAACAAGTGAATGGAGCGGTGTTGAAATCATGGAGGCCCATAGAATTGCAGAAAAGTATAGACTGATTGGACCATCGATGGAGCAACCTCAATACAATATGTTTGAGCGCAATAAAATGGAAAATGAATTTGTAGAGATTTTTAAAAATGTGGGAATGGGTACCACCATCTGGAGCCCTTTGGCTTCTGGTTTATTAACTGGTAAGTACAATGACGGCATACCAGAAGGATCAAGAATGCAAATCGAAGGATATGAATGGTTAAGAGACAGGATGTTAATGCAGGATAAAATTGCCAAAGTACAACAACTAGGCGCGTTAGCAAAAGCTTTAAAAGTAAGCACAGCCTCTTTAAGCATTGCATGGTGTATTAAAAATCCAAATGTATCTACTGCAATTTTAGGCGCTACCAATAAAACGCAATTGTTAGAAAATTTAACTGCACTAGAAACCGCTACACTTTTGACACCAGAGATCATGGAACAAATAGAGGGCATTATTGAAACTAAACCAGTTTTACCAGAATGGTAATGCCCGATTTTTCACTTAAAAATAAAATATGATTTTCGCCATCATCGCTTCAATTGTTTTAATAGGTTTTTTCTCTGGTTATGAAATTGGATTCGTAAGCGCGAATCGTCTTAGTTTGGAATTAAAGAAAAAACAAGGAAGTAGATCTGGCAAAATTATTGCTGGCTTTCTTGAAGCCCCAACACAATTTATTGGCACCTGCTTGATTGGTTTAAATATTTCGCTGGTGGTGTTTGGTATTTTATTTGAAGAATTATTACACACACATATTTGGAGCAAATTAGGCTTGGGAGAGGGCGCCATTTTATTTGGAAATACATTTGTATCAACCTTGGTGATTTTGTTTATTGGCGAGCTTGTTCCTAAAGCTATTTTTAAGGCAAGGGCGGCATCAATGATCAATACTTTCGCTCCTTTGGCACAGTTCTTTCATATCTTATTCAAGCCATTGACAGTAGTTCTAGTCAATACGGCACAATGGGTATTGAGTAATATTTTACAAGTAAAGATGGTGTATAAAAAAGAAGCATTTACGAAAGTAGATTTGGCTCATTTTATACAGCAGACAAATGCACATCAAGAACAACAAGAGCTGAATACCGACTTATTTGAAAATGCTTTGAGCTTGCCAGATATCAAAGTCCGAAAATGTTTGGTTCCAAGGACGGAGATTGTGGGGGTTGAAATTCAAACAGATTTGGAGGAAGTAAAAGCACTTTTTATTGAAACCAAATTAAGTAAACTGATTGTTTATAATGATACATTGGATAATATAGTTGGCTATATTCATCAACTCGATTTATTCAAAAAGCCAAAAGATATTAAAGCAATACTCCACCCTATCCTATTGGTGACAGAAAGTATGAATGCGGCAGATCTAATCAACCTGTTTTCAAAAAAGAGAAAAAGTATTGCATGGGTTGTGGACGAATATGGTGGCACAGCAGGTATTGTAACAATGGAAGATGTATTGGAAGAAATTTTTGGAGAAATCAATGATGAATATGATGAACAAGAATTTTTAGAGAAAAAGATATCAGAGAACGAATATGTGTTTAGTGGCAGATTAGAATTAGACTATATCTATGAAAAATATGGGATCGATTTTGCCGCAGACAATGCAGAGACCTTAAGTGGGTATTTAATTCATAAACACGAAGCCATTCCTAAAGTAAGAGAAGTGATTCATTTAAGTCATTTTGACGCGGAAATACTCATGGTGAGTGATACTAGGATTGAGAAAGTAAAGCTGATCATCCACTAGTACTATTTTTTAGTTTTAGGCCTTAATTTTCCACTAGAAGCCTTAACTTTAGTCTTCATTCAAACACTCCATGGCGTTATTTAATCGTTTAAACCCCAAAGATGGTTCAGAGATGTCGTTTATCGATCATCTTGAGGTACTAAGGGGCACTATTGTTAGGTCAGCCGCATCTATTTTGGTGATGGCGGTGGTTATTTTTATCAAGAGAGACTGGGTCATGGACAATATTATTACAGGACCTATTCAGCCAGATTTTATTACCTATCGTAAATTTTGTGAGTTTAGCCATTGGGCACATTTAGGAGATGCATTATGTATGCCTGCTGTTAAAGTGACAATGCAAAGTACTTCCTTTGGTGGTCAATTTTTAAGTAGTATTAGTATGGCCATAGTAGGGGGAATAATTACAGCATTCCCATTCATATTTTATCAATTTTGGTCATTTATAAAACCGGCTTTAAAAGAGAATGAATTAAGGAATACACGTTTCATGATTTTCTGGGTATCCTTCTTCTTTTTTCTTGGGGCCGCATTCGGATTTTTTATTTTGGGCCCATTCACTTTTAATTTCCTAGCTAGCTTTCAATTAGGGACAAAAAATGTGATTACAACTATCCCAACATTTTCTGATTATTTAGACAATCTTACGAATTTGATTCTAGGATGTGGCATCGCTTTTGAATTGCCTGTATTAGCTTTTTTATTGACGAAAATTGGCATAGTGACTCCAAAATTTTTGAAAGAAACGCGTAAATATGCAGCAGTAATCATATTAGTTATTGCGGCATTTATTACGCCTAGCCCAGATTGGTATAGTCAATTACTTGTCTTTATTCCTTTATACTCCTTATTTGAATTAAGTATTATTGTTTCAAAGTGGGCCTATAAATCGGTGAAGAAAGATGAGGAAGAGTGGGAATAATCAAGCATAAAATAAAAACATAAAATATGGCTTACGTTTTTGATGCATCAAAACCAATCGCAATGGGCGCCGACCATGCTGGAGTTGCCTATAAGCAAGAAGTTAAAGAATGGCTAGAAAAAAAAGGATACCAAGTAAAGGATTTTGGAACTTACAATACTGACTCAGTTGACTATCCAGATTTTGCACATCCTACTGCATCTAGTGTAGAAACAGGAGAAGCTGCATTTGGTATTTTATTCTGCGGCTCTGCTAATGGTGTAGCTATAACAGCCAACAAGCATGCAGGTGTAAGAGCTGGTTTATGCTGGTTAACAGAAATAGCAAAGCTAACCAGATTACATAATGACGCGAACATGATCTGTGTTCCTGCAAGATTTGTAAGCATAGAGTCTGCAATAGAAATGATTGATGCATTTATGACAACAGCTTTTGAAGGCGGACGACACCAAGGAAGAGTTGATAAAATAAGTTGCTCTTAATTCTTGATCATTCATTCTTTTAATAACAGTTAATTCAATATTTTCAATTTAAATAAATCAACATGCGTAAATTTTTTATTGTACTTCTAAGTTTGAGTGTTGGGTTTGTGAATGCACAAACAATAGATGCAAGTACCGCTGCAAAACATATCACTGCAGCTGGATTAAAAAAACACCTTAGTATCATTGCAGGCGAGGAAATGCAAGGTAGAGAGACTGGAACAGAAGGAGAAAGAAAAGCTGCTAACTACTTAGTTGGTCAGTACAAACAAATGAACCTTACTCCTGGTAATGCCGGTTCTTATAGAATGCCTTTTAGCTTATTTCAGGATAAGGTAACAAGTTCAAGTTTAAAAGTGAATGGCGCAAGTTATACTTTAGACAAAGATTTCTGGATTAGTGCAGGTGCTGCGCCACAAAAAACATTTACAAGTAATGAACTTTTCTATGTAGGTCCTGATTTTAATGATAAGTCTACTTTAGATGTTAGAGGCAAATTATTAATTAGTACAGAAGGAAAAGAAAGAACAATGGTTGAAACTATGGCTGCACAAAAATTAGGTGCAATTGGTATCATTCATGTTGCAAAAACAAATCCTACTATGCCAAGTAGCTTAAGTGGTCGTTTAGCTTTTGCGGCAAATACAAATACATTTGTAAGCATGACTGTGAATAAAACAGTTGGTGCAGCTTTATTAGGTGGCACAAAAGAGTTCAGCGATACAGAATTTGCAGAATTACCAATTGGAAAATATACTGCTGCGATAGAATGGACTTCAGACAGAACAAATGTTACTATTCCAAGTGCAAATGTGATTGCATACATGCCAAGTAAGGAAAAGTCAGATGAATATTTATTCATTACAAGTCACTACGATCATGAAGGTGTTAAGAATGGTGTAATCTACTATGGCGCAGATGATGATGGGTCAGGCACAACTGGTGTTCTCGCAATTGCAGAAGCATTTACACAAGCAAGAAAGAAAGGATTTAGCCCGAAAAGAAATATCGTATTCATGAATGTTTCTGGAGAAGAGAAAGGATTGTTAGGCTCTAAATATTATGGCGAACACCCTATTTTCCCTATGGAAAAAACAACTGCCGATTTAAATATCGACATGATTGGTCGTATCGATCCAACTTACAAAGGAGATTCAATGAACTATGTGTATGTAATTGGAGAAGATAAATTAAGTAGCGATTTACAACCTATCACTGATAAGGTAAATAAAAATTACAATATGGAATTGGATAGAAGATTCAATGATCCTAAAGATCCAAACCGTTTTTATTACAGAAGCGACCACTATAATTTTGCAGCAAAAGGGGTTCCAGTAATTTTCTACTTTAATGGAACACATGCAGACTACCACAAACCAACAGATAGAGTGGAGAAAATCAATTTTGATCTAATGGAAAAAAGAACAAGACTTATTTTTGAAACAGCTTGGGAAATGGCAACAAGAGAAGAGATGTTAAAACGCGATATGCCTTTGAACATGCCTGCTACAAGATAGTCCTTTACACTATATAATTAAAAATGCCCCTTATTGCTAAGGGGCATTTTTGTAAAACAAAATCGGCACCTTAGTTTATGGGGGGGCCGAAAAAATCACTAGAGTGAAATAAATTAGCCCTTACATTTTATGAAGGGCTAATTTATTTCTACTGACCTAATATATAAGAGAAAATCAATGGCACAACAATCGTGGCATCACTCTCAACAATAAATTTAGGCGTATCAATATCTAGTTTACCCCATGTAATTTTTTCGTTCGGAACGGCACCAGAGTAAGATCCGTAAGAAGTAGTACTATCACTAATTTGACAGAAATAACTCCAGAAAGGCACATCATGCCATTCTAAATCTTGGTACATCATTGGTACAACACAAATTGGAAAGTCACCAGCGATACCTCCTCCTACTTGGAAGAAGCCTACTCCTTTACCACCACTATTTGCTCTATACCATTCTGTTAAATAGATCATGTATTCGATACCGTTTTTAACAGTAGATGCCTTTAATTCATTTTTAATCACATAGCTAGCAAAGATATTTCCTGTTGTACTATCCTCCCATCCCGGAACAACGATAGGGATATTCTTTTTAGCAGCAGCCACAATCCAGCTATCCTTAGGATCAATTTCATAATATTGTTCTAACTCGCCGCTCAATACCACTTGGTATAAAAATTCATGCGGGAAATAACGCTCTCCTTTTGCTTCTGCTTCTTTCCAGAACTTCACAATATGTTTTTGTAATCTTCTAAATGCTTCTTCTTCTGGAATACATGTATCTGTAACACGGTTATAATGGTTCTCTAATAAATCCCACTCATCCTGTGGTGTTAAATCTCTATAGTTAGGAACACGCTTATAGTGGCTATGCGCTACAAGGTTCATTACATCTTCCTCCAAATTGGCACCAGTACAACTGATGATTGCAATTTTATCTTGACGGATCATCTCTGCTAAACTGATCCCCAACTCTGCAGTACTCATCGCACCTGCCAAACTCACTAACATTTTACCACCCTCTAATAAATGGGTTTCATAACCTTTAGCAGCATCTACTAAAGCGGCAGCATTAAAATGTCGATAATGGTGCTCTATAAACTGTGAAATTGGTCCTTTACTCATGTCGATTGATTTGATGCAAAAGTAATTTTTTTTAGCAGATTTGCCCAATTCAAGTAAAACGCACCAAATGGCAAAATTTTGTACCTTGTAGGATCAAATTCAACGTATGGATACAAAGAAATATGGCCCATGGATCGTGACCTTACTGATTGGAGCCCCATTTGTATATAGTGGCTTAATTTACCCTCAATTACCAAGTCAAATACCTACCCATTTTAACATTGAGGGAAAGCCCGATGCCTGGGGAGGACCAGCTAGTATTTTTATTGGCCCTGGTATCATGGGCGCAGTGAGTCTTTTTGTTTATGTATTGATGACCAATTTAAAATCAATTGATCCTAAAAAATATGATGAACAAAACGATCAGCTCTATAAAAATTTCGCCCTCTTTACAGTTGCCTTCTTAAGTATTTTAAGCAGCATGATCATCTATTCATCCACACATACAGACCAAATCAATGTAGGTAAATTAATAATGCCATTAATTGGCTTATCCTTTGCTGGTTTAGGTTGGTACATGCCCAAGTTTAAACAAAATTATTTTGTAGGTTTTAAATTGCCATGGACTTTAGAAAATGTAGACAACTGGAATGAAACACATAAGGTTGCAGGAAAAATTTGGGTCTATGGTGGATTATTTCAAGCAGTATCCACTTTTGTGTTATCTATGAAATTTGGGTTTATATGTTTTATGGTAGCGACAGCCGTGATGGTCATTATACCTACAGCGTTTTCGTATAGAATGTTTAAAAGAGGCAATCAGATTTTATAATTAAGTCATTAAGAACTAGATGAATCGTTTGTTCAATCCAATACCATAAAAATACATTATGAGTCACAAAAATAATTTAGGTACTAAATTCATCCATGCTGGAGCACATCCCGACCCAAGCACAGGTGCAATTATGACACCGATCTATCAAACGTCTACATACGTACAATCCGCTCCTGGAGTACATCAGGGCTATGAATATGCAAGAAGTCAAAACCCTACCCGCTTTGCTTTAGAAGAAGCATTTGCAGTGATTGAAAATGGAAAATTTGGATTGGCTTTTGCAAGCGGTGTAGCAGCTACGGATGCAGTGATGCGTTTATTAGTACCTGGAGATGAAGTGGTGGCAGCACATGATATGTATGGAGGATCTTTTCGTTTGTTTTCAAAAGTGCATGAGAAAATGGGTATTAAGTTTACTTATGTAGACACTTCAAATGCAGAAAATGTTACGGCAGCAATAACACCAAAAACAAAATTGATCTGGGTGGAGACGCCAACCAATCCATTGATGAATATTACAGACATTGAGGCGGTTGCTACAATTGGAAAAAAACACAACTGCATTGTTTGTGTAGACAATACCTTTGCTTCTCCTTATTTACAAAATCCACTAGACCAAGGTGCAACCATTGTGATGCACTCTGCTACTAAATATTTAGGGGGTCATAGTGATGTGATTCAAGGCTGTTTAATAATGAACGATGAAGCATTAAGAGATCAATTGTATTTTATTCAAAAAAGTACTGGTGCCGTTCCAGGACCACAGGATTGCTTTTTGGTCTTAAGAGGGATTAAAACATTGCATGTAAGAATGCAGCGTCATTGTGAAAATGGCGAAAAAGTAGCTGCTTATTTACGTCAACACCCAAAAGTAGCTAAGGTATACTGGTGTGGGTTTACAGACCATCCGAACCACGATATTGCTAAAAAGCAAATGCGTGGTTTTGGGGGTATGATGAGCTTTACACTTAAAGATGACAGCATTGAAGCCGCAACAAAAGTTTTATCAAGCACTAAAATATTTTCACTTGCCGAGAGTTTAGGAGGTGTTGAATCTCTTATCAATCATCCTGCGAGCATGACTCATGCTTCTATCCCACGTGAACAAAGAATCGCCAATGGTTTAGCAGATGGATTGATTCGCTTAAGTGTAGGCATTGAAGATGCAGAAGATATCATTGCAGATTTAGCACAGGCTATTGGATAATGAACCAAGCAATCAAACAATTATTGGATCAAAAAGTAAAACAGTATAACCATATTGATTTTATTGAAAAAGATCCAATAGCAATACCCCATTTATATACAAAGCAGCAAGACATTGAGATTGCTGCTTTTTTTGCTGCCATCTTTGCCTGGGGAATAAGAACAACTATAATTCAAAAGAGCAAGGAATTATTCAATCGGATGGATAATGCACCTTTTGAATTTTGTACTCAACACCAAGAAAAAGACCTCAAAAAATTACTAGGATTTACACATCGAACATTTAATGATATCGATTTGCTTTATTGTATTGCCTTTTTTAAAAAGCATTATGCAACCCAAAAAAGTTTAGAGACTGCTTTTTTTAAAGACCAAATAACCGGTAAACATTTAACTACTGTAGAAGCAGGACTAGTACATTTTAAAGAATACTTTTTTTCTTTAGACGATGCCCCACATAGAACAAAAAAACATATCGCCTCTCCTCAAAATGGATCCACTTGTAAAAGATTAAACATGTTCCTTCGATGGATGGTGCGCAAAGACAAGCAAGGTGTAGATTTTGGATTATGGAAAAGCATCCAACCAGCTGATTTAATCATTCCAATTGATGTGCATGTGGCTAGGGTATCTAGAAGTTTCGGGCTCATCACTCGTCCACAAATAGATTGGCAAACTGCTATCGAGTTAACCAATTATTGCCGAACTTTAGATCCTAAGGACCCCGCTAAATATGACTTTGCCTTATTTAGTTTAGGTGTAACAGAAAAAATCAGATAAATCATTCCTAATGGAAATAGCATTACATGAAATAGAACAGTTATCTCCAAACGATTTGATTGTTTATATCAACGAATGTATTAATAATGATTTTAATAAGCTAATTCAACTGCTTTACCGAATTGATGTTTCTGAAAATAAGTTAAAAACAATTTTACAATCTAATCCTAGCGAAGATGCTGCAAAATTAATCGCAGCAGTCATCATCGAAAGATTAGCTGCTACAAAAGCTGCAAGAGCAAGTTTTGCTTCTACTAATAAAATTGAAAGTGCCTCTACTAACAACAGGACCAAAGAAGATGATGATGAGGAGGGATTAGAAAGATTATAAATCTCCTAACTGCGGACGCAAAACAATATCTTCTACCACCGCCTGAGGGCTTAATTGCGTTGCAGCATAAATCATCTTAGCAATATCTCCAGCTTCCATGATTCTTTCCTCAGCTACACCAGAACCTTTCCAGCTATTGGTATAAGTAGCTCCAGGACAAACCGAAGTCACTTTAATACCCTTGTCTTTTAATTCCAATCTTAGGTTTGCAGAAAAACCAAGTAAGGCATATTTTGAAATACTATAAGAACCTCCATTTGGATAAGCTTGTAAAGATGCAATTGAACAAATATTAAAAATATGGCCTTGCTTTGCTTTAAGCATTGCAGGTAATAAATCACGTGTTAAATGATAAGCAGAAAATAAGTTGGCATTTAATTGCGCTTCTAATTGTCCATCTGCTTCGTCTTGTAATTGACCAGGTAAAAAATATCCTGCATTATTCACTAGTACATCGGGAACTGTTCTGGCTAAGACCCATTCAGAAAAACAATGCACTTGACCTTTAATAGATAAGTCTGCATGCACAAATTCAATTTTAACAGCGGGATAGCTATTTTGTAATTCAGCAGCTGCTTTAGCAAGATCTGCTGCAGTCTTACTAGTTAGATATAAATTATGTCCCGCTGCTGCAAATGTATTCGCAATTGCAAATCCTATTCCTTTAGAGGCACCTGTGATAATGATATTCATAAATTCATGCTTTACTCGATAAAGATACCAAGCAAAATGGTAATTTAGCAGTTCAATTATCAATTCATACCCTTCAGATGGCTTATAAAGACCTGTTTTTTGACCTAGATCATACCCTTTGGGATTTTGAAACCAACTCAAAAGAATGTATCCAAGAATTATACAACAGGTATGAGCTTGAAAATTTAGGGATACTTGATTTTGATGGTTTTTACAGTACTTACTCTGCACATAATCATCGATTATGGGATCGTTATAGCAAGGGCTTTATTAAGCAAGAAGAATTAAGATGGAAAAGAGTGTATTTAAGTTTACTCGATTTTAAAGTAGCCAATGAAAAGTTGTCAAAAGAAATTTCAAACGCTTATTTAGAAATTTTGCCCGACAAAACAAATTTGTTTCCTTATACGATCGAGATATTAGATTACCTTAAGAACAAGGATTATAGAATGCACTTAATCACGAATGGTTTTGAATCCGTGCAGTTTAAAAAAATTAATAACTCGGGATTAGCAGCTTATTTTATAGAGGTGATTACTTCTGAAGCAAGTAATAGCTTAAAACCGCACAAAGATATTTTTGAATACGCTTTAAAAAATGCCAATGCATCTGTATCAGAAAGTATTATGATTGGAGACAATGAGTCAGCAGATATTCAAGGGGGTATTAATATTGGGATGGATACGATTTTCGTGAACCATATCCAAGCTATACCAACAGTTCCTGCAACCTATACGATCACTCATTTAAAGGAATTAGAGGCAATCTTATAAAAGCTTTTTGATTACCACTTTGCTAAGACAGTCACACCGCCTTTTACTGTATCACCAATTTTACAAGTAATTTCAGTGCCAATAGGTAATAACAAATCTACCCTGCTACCAAATTTAATAAAGCCATATTCATCACACTGATTGAACTTAGAACCTACTTCAGCGTAATTACAAATTCTTCTCGCAAGTGCTCCCGCAATTTGTTTTAATAAGATTGATCCTTTTTCGTTTTCAACAACAACAGACCATCTTTCATTTTCCGTAGAAGATTTTGGATGCCATGCTACTAAAAATTTACCAGGATGGTATTGATTGTATATAATATTACCGGCGACAGGCAAACGATTCACGTGCACATTTGCAGGACTCATAAATACACTTAATTGGATTCTTGGTTCTTTGTAGAATTCATCTGGCATTACTTCCTCAATTACCACCACTTTACCATCAGCTGGAGAAACGATGGCAGAAGCATCGTTCGTTAATAAACGATTCGGCATTCTAAAGAAAGAAACAATGAATAAAAAGAAGGCTAATAAAACCACAAAAACAGCCCAAGCCAAAAAAGCACTTATTGGAAATAAATAAGAAAAATTAACTAGGTTTAAAATACCAACTACAAATGCAACCAATGCGATTGTAGCTGTACCTTCTCTATGTATGGTCATAAAAACAATTTGGGCAAAGGTAATTCATCTAAAAGATAAATTGAAGCAATATCCAAACAAATGGCCCTGCAAATAAGACAGAATCAAATCGATCTAGGAAGCCTCCATGCCCAGGCATCATACTACCGCTGTCTTTCACGCCAGCCAAACGCTTCAATTTACTTTCAAAAAGATCGCCTAGATTGCCCATAACAGATGCAACAAACGTAATTAGAAACAAATATGGGGTAGAGATTGGAATGAATTGTCCTGCCACAATAGATAAAATAACAACCGATAAAATTACGCCTGCAATCGTTCCTTCCCATGTCTTTTTAGGTGAGATAGGAGAAATAGGTGTACGTCCAATAAAGGAGCCCACTAAATAAGCCATCGTATCGTTTATCCAAACAGTCACAATTACTAAAATAGGCACCATCAATTCAATATTTGGTATAAACATAGCCATCATTGAATTTAAAAACATGCCTCTTATTGCAAAAAATAAAGAAAGGCTAATTGTGATATAGATAAAACCAAAAAAACTAATCGCTAAATTTTTGATATCCGCTTTTCTTGCAAAAACATCTGCAATCATCATCAACACAAGTGCGACTGGCATTAATTTTAATCCAATCCACCTTAAACCAATACCTTGATAGGCAGTGGGTAATTTTTGTAATAAAGCCGCTGGTAAAGTAATATCCGATGGCGCTAAACTAAGCATCATGAATACACCTACAACCAATACACCCCATTGGTGCAATTTTGAAATTTGCGCATAGGATGGAAAAATAGCACGCATTAATTTTTGGTATTCAAATAAACAACCTATTTGTATAACAAGGAATAAGGCAAAAAATGACCAGTTATTAAATAACAAACCAGCTAACATTATAAAAACAAATACGATAGCAGACAATGCCCTTACTTTAAAAACAGAAAAATTAAACGCCATGAAACCTTATTTTAATTTGAATATAAAATTAAGCTATCTCAGCTAAGAAGCTAAGCGCTTTTTCCTCGAACTCGGCAGGGGTATATAATTCTACCTCACCTAAAAAAATGTAGGATGTATCCTGCTTGTTTAATAATTTAACAGGAATGCCTTGTTCCTCAAAAAGTCCCGCCACCATCGTGACATATGCCAGTTGTGTATGACTAAATATTTTTTTCCAATCCTGCATCAGTAGTATTTTTTAGTTGTTTGAAAAGTACAACAAGTAAAAGTATGCCAAGTAGGAACCAATAGTATGCCAAATTAGTGTCTAAGACTTGATCTATTTTCTTTGGGTTATTACGGACAAAATACAATGCTGAAACACCGATGGCATTATTGATAAAATGCATCAATATGGGCAACCAAATGGTTTTGGTATAATAATAGATTAACCCCAATACAATACCCAAGGACATTCTTGATAAAAATCCGAAATAAGAAAAATGAAAGGCACTAAATAAAATTGCTGTTACAACAATCGCAACAAAAGGCTTGCCAGACCAGTCCATGATTATTTTTTGAAGGCTTGCTCTAAAATACAATTCCTCCACAATCGCCGGCACCACTGCGATTGCAAGTATAGCAAATAATAGATCCCAGATGGAACGCATTTGAGTCATTGCCATCAATGCTTTTTTATACTGCGCTTCCAAATTGGTTGCCCAGTTTCTGATTGAACTTGAAAGGGTTAGTTTATCTGTAAGATCCCCCAATGCGCCACTTAATACAAGTCCAGTCAATGCAAGTAAGACCACTATTAAAACCTGCTTTTGATTTGTAATTGGGTTAAAACCTAATTGAACAGTCAATTTTCCGGAAGTAAAATAGCCCACTACTAATACAGGCAATCCGAAACCAATAATAGAAGCAACTGCGTTGGCCGCCTGCGTCATACTGGTATATTCGGGACGCATTAAGATAGATTGGATTTCCAAAAAAGGCACATGTAATAGGGCTGCCACAATGGAAAATGTAACTAATCCGCCTAAAATCATGCTCAATCCAGTCATAGCAATGAATAAAACCATCCTGAATCCAGGGGTCATATTAAAAATAGAAGTTTCGTTTGTAGACATGTCAATGCAATTAATTGGTACCTTTGCAACCGTATCGGTTAGATGCAAGATAATGAATTCATATGGTATCTATAGGCAACATACAATTACCAGATTTTCCGCTTTTATTAGCACCCATGGAGGACGTAAGTGATCCCCCGTTTAGAGCAGTGTGTAAAGACAATGGCGCGGACTTAATGTATACCGAATTTATTAGTAGTGAGGGGTTGATTCGTGATGCCATCAAGAGCAGGCAGAAGTTAGACATCTATGATTATGAGCGACCTATAGGGATACAGATTTTTGGAGGTGATGAGGAAGCAATGGCCTTATGTACTAAAATTGTGGATACGGTAAACCCCGATTTAATTGATATTAATTTTGGTTGCCCAGTAAAGAAAGTAGCCATGAAAGGTGCAGGTGCAGGGGTTTTAAAAGACTTGGACTTAATGGTACGTTTGACAGAAGCCGTGGTTAAAAGCACCAACCTGCCAGTTACAGTAAAAACAAGGTTGGGGTGGGACGATAGTAATTTGAATGTGCATGAAGCTGCATTACGATTACAAGATGTGGGCGTAAAAGCATTAGCAATTCACGGACGCACAAGGGTGCAGATGTATAAAGGCGAAGCAGATTGGACCATCATTGGCAATATTAAAAATGACCCAAGAATTCATATCCCAATTTTTGGTAACGGAGATATTAATTCTCCAGAAAAAGCGTTAGAGTATAAAAATAAATATGGCGTAGATGGTATCATGATTGGAAGAGCTGCAATTGGCTACCCATGGATCTTTAGAGAGATCAAACATTTTTTAGCAACAGGCGAAAAGATGAAATCACCGAGTATTGAAGAACGTGTGGAAGTAGCAAGAAAGCATTTGATTAAATCATTGGAATGGAAAGGACCAATTGGTGGCATCAATGAAATGCGCAGACATTATGCCAATTATTTAAGAGGCTTACCGAATATTAAAGAATATAGAAATCAATTAGTTCGCATCACAGAGCGTGAAGCGATTGAAGCGATCCTAGACGAGATCAAGGAAAAGTTTAAAGGTATGGAGATTGACTCGGGTAAAATTGTACTTGAGAACTACCACGAGCACTGCCCTATCAATTAGGAAAACTCATTCACTAAAGCTTTTTAGAAAAAGTAAACTCAATTAATTTTTAATTGCTTCTATTATTTTGTTATCCAATGGATCGATACTCATTGGGAAATAATGTGTTAATACCCCTTGCTCATTAATCAAGTATTTACAAAAGTTCCAAGCGGGCGCTTGATTGCACCATCCGTTTAAATTAGCAGAAGTTAACCAACTATATACAGGATTCTGTGCAGATGATTTTACAACAACAGACTTAGACATCAAAGGAAAGCTTACTCCGTAATTTTTTTGACAAAAAGCGGCAATCGCTTGATCGTCTTTTGTTTCCTGATTTTTAAAATCATTTGCAGGGAAACCAATAATCACTAAAGAATCTTTAAACTGCTGAGCTAACTTTTCTAAATTTTCATATTGACCCGTGTAGCCGCAATCACTTGCTGTATTTACAATCAACACTTTTTTGCCTTTAAATTGCGCAAAACTAAACGCATTGCCAGCAATATCTTTTGTGGTTAAACTATAAAATTCAGCCGTTCCTTTTTTCATGGAAGGATTCACTTGCACTTGTTTAGCGCCAGCTTTACCAGTTGACCACATAATCACAGGATACATGGTTTTTAAAATAGACTGGCGATAGCTCATGTCTTTCTTCTTCATCAATAAGGCAGATGAAACCAACACACCAACTGCAATGGCAATTTTAATAATCATATGTTTTTTTATTTTCAAAGCAACTTACTTTAGCCAATTAATTTTTTCAATAACCAACCCTTGCCTTTATAAGGAGGGTATTTTAAATCTGGGTCAATCCATGTGGGTGTTTTCATCACCGACTTCATATGAGTGAAAGTAGTGAAACTTAATTTTCCATGATAACCTCCCATCCCACTAAATCCTCTACCACCAAAAGGCAAAGCATGATTGGTCAAATGCCAACTTGTATTATTGACACATGCGCCACCAGAAGGCACATTTGTTAACCAATATTGTTCCGTTGCAGTATCATTTGTGAATACATAAAATGCCAATGGATTTGGATTGCGTCTAATAATATCTAAAGCTTCCTCATTGCTATCATAAGTTAATACTGGAAGAATCGGACCAAAAATTTCGTCCTGCATAATTTTACTTTCAACCGATACCTCTGTTAATATAGTTGGCTCAATATGCAATTTAGTAGCATCGGACTTACCGCCATAGGCAATGGTTCCATCTGCAAAATAACCAACTAGTCTTTGCCATTGTCTTTCGTTAATGATTTTGCCATACCCTTCGGAATTAGCGGTATCTGTTCCGTAAAATTGTTCAATGGCTTTAATCAACTCATCTATCAAAACTTGTTTGAATGCAGTAGGCACTAAAACATAATCTGGCGCCACACACATTTGACCACAGTTAGAAAATTTAGAATTAACAATCCTTCTAGCAGCCACACGCATATTCGCATCTACTGCAACCACAGCTGGACTCTTGCCACCCAGCTCTAAAGTAACTGGCGTCAATTTCGAAGCTGCTTGCTGGTAAATAATTCTACCAACAGTCGTACTGCCTGTATAAAAAATATGATCGAATCTAAAATTGTCAAACATCGGCGTCAGTACTTGTGCACCCTCTCCCTCCATGTATAAAACATAATTTTCAGGAAATAATTCATAGATGATCTTGCCCATTACAGAAGCAGTCGCAGGTGCAAATTCACTTGGCTTCAATACCACGCAATTACCCCCAGCAATTGCGCCAATCAAAGGCGTAAACAATAACTGAAAAGGATAGTTCCATGGACCAATAATACAAACCACCCCTAAAGGTTCTTGAATCGTATAACAAGTAGAAGGTTGATTCAATAAATTAGTCGGCACTTCAGAGGGCTGCATCCATCCTTTTAAATGCTCGATGGTATAGTTTAATTCATTCAAGAAAAATCCAATTTCTGTTGCCCATGATTCTTCATTGGATTTCTTAAGGTCTGAATGCAATGCTTGGTACAATGGTTGCTCATTTTCTAGCACCAATTGCTTAAGCCTTTTTAGCTGTAAAAGTCTAAAGGCATAGCTCTGCGTTGCTCCTGTTTGAAAATGATGTCTTAACGCTTCTAATTGTGGGTTCATAGGATAGTTATAGTATAGCAATTTAAACCATTATAACGAGACAGATTGGTTATTTGTTCATTCATAAAAATAATTTTAAGATATCCGCAATTTTCAATAATTTAACCTACTTAAAAACCGAAGGAGGCCCCCTCCTATTTAAATGATTGCTATGAAAAAAAACGTGAAATCAAGAAGAGATTTTGTCAAAAATGCCGCATTGGCTTTGGGCGGATTTTACATTGTTCCTAGACATGTATTAGGTGGACCTGGATTTATTGCACCAAGTGATAAATTACAAGTTGCCGGTATTGGTGCGGGCGGAAAAGGAGAAGGCGATTTATGGTCTTTCTATCAAAGTGGAAAAGCGGACATCGCATTCTTATGTGATGTAGACGATCGTCAAGCAGTAAAGAGTCGTGAGCGTTTTCCAAAAGCAAAATATTATAAGGATTACAGAGAGATGTTAGAGAAAGAAGGAAAGCATATTGATGCTGTTTCTGTCTCTACTCCAGACCATATGCACGGCGTACAAGCCATGGCAGCAATGCAATTGAAGAAACATGTGTATGTTCAAAAGCCAATGGCACATGATATTTACGAAGCAAGAATCATGACGCAAGCAGCACATAAATACAATGTCGTTACACAAATGGGTAACCAAGGAGCATCAGGTGATGGTGTGCGTGTTTTGCAAGATTGGTACAACGCAGGATTGATTGGAGATGTGCATACTATTTATTGTTATACCGACAGACCAGTTTGGCCACAAGGTGTAATTCGTCCAACAACAGCATCTGCTATACCAGCTGGATTAGATTATGACTTATGGTTAGGTACTGCTCCTAAGAAAGATTATTTTGATGGCGTATTGCCATTCAACTGGAGAGGTTGGTGGGATTACGGTACCGGCGCATTGGGAGATATGGCTTGTCATATTATGGCACCAGGATTTGCTGTTTTAGGACTAGGCTACCCTGTGTCTGCAGAATGCAGTGTCGCTACAAGGTATACTGCACCATGGCAAAGAGTGTATTCTCCAGATAGTCCGCCAGCAGCATCTCATATCATTTTAACTTTCAAAGGTCAAAATGGAAAACCAGATGTAAAATTACATTGGATGGATGGTGGTATACAACCAGAGCGTCCAGCAGAATTAGGACCGAACGAAATGATGGGTGATGGCGGCAACGGCATCATCTTTGAAGGAACAAAAGGAAAGATGATGGCAGGTACCTATGGCGTGAATCCACAATTATTACCGACGAATTTAACTAAAACTACTGTTGTACCTCAAACCATTGATCGTGTGAAAGGTGGTGCAGAAGGACACTATGCTGCATGGGTAGAAGCATGTATTGCAGGTCCAGGTAGCAAGGAAGCAAAAGTATTAAGTTCTAATTTTGATATTGCAGGACCTTTAACTGAATCTGTATTAATGGGCAACTTAGCCATCCGTTCATATGATGTGAAAGCAAATGATGCAAAAGGATTAACAAGCTACCCTGGAAGAAATATCCAATTAATGTGGGATGGTCCAAATATGAAGATCACCAATTTTGACTTAGCGAATCAGTTTGTAAAACGAACTTACCGCGAAGGATGGAGTTTAGGTGAATAAAAACAAACTATGGAATCTTTAAAAGATCAATTTTTATTAAGACCCGATATTCATTTTTTGAACTTCGGGTCTTTTGGTGCTACACCAAAACCAGTATTCGAAAAATACCAAGACTGGCAAAGAGTTTTAGAAGCGGAGCCTGTGCAGTTCATTGCTTTTGATGGCTATGAATACTTAGCAGAATCAAGAGCCGTGTTGGCAAATTTTTTAAACTGTGCCGACAAAGACGATTTGGTCTATGTCACTAATCCAAGTTTTGCAGTGAACATGATTGCAAAAAGTTTTCCATTAGCAGCGGGAGATGAAATCCTAGCCACAGACATAGAATATGGTGCTTGTGATAGAACATGGGACTATTATTGCAATAAAAAAGGTGCCACTTATCGAAGACAAAAAATCAATCTTCCTATTACAACGAAAGAAGCGTTTATAGAAGATTTTTTCAAAGGATGTAACGAAAAGACCAAGGCTATTTTTATTAGTCATATCACCAGTGCAACAGGATTGATATTACCTGCTGAAGAGATTTGTGCAATCGCAAAAGAAAAAGGATTAATTACAATTGTAGATGGTGCGCATGTACCAGCTCATATCCCTTTGGACTTAAGTACTATTCAAGCAGATTTTTATACAGGCGCCTGTCATAAATGGATGATGGCACCTAAGGGCTGTTCCTTTTTATATGCTGCAAAACCCGTGCAACACATTTGTGATCCAATGATTGTAAGTTGGGGTTATAAAGCTGCGAAGCCCTCTCATTCTCCTTTCTTAGACTACCACCAAATGATTGGCACAAGGGACTTTTCTGCTTTCCTAACCGTTGGTGCTTGTATCGATTTCATGGCACAACATAATTGGAAAGCGATTAGTGCAAAATGTCATCAAATGGTGTTGGATAATGCACCAAGATTTTTTGATTTATTAAAAAGCACTCCAATCAGTCCATTAAACAATGAGTGGATTGGTCAGATGATTAGTATACCAATTCAAACCCCTGATCCCGAAAAATTACAGCGAAGTTTATTCTTAGATTATAAAATAGAAGTGCCCATCATGCGACAAGGCAATGATGTGTACTTAAGGTATTCTATCAATGCTTTTAATACGAAAGAAAACTTAGATGCATTATATAATGCGATTGTAGACATTCAAAAACAAGGAGTACTTTTATAGTAGATAACAATATTGCAATTTGTAAAACTATGCGCATTAAAAAAGGGACATGAAATCATGTCCCTTTTTTAATCAATCATTATTGGTCGTTTTACCAGTTCAATGTTTTTACAAACGCTGCATTGTCTCTTGCAGCATCTAATTCATTTGTTCCAGTATAGGCTTCTTGTTCTACAATCATATGCGCTACACCACGCTTTGCCATTTTTGGTAATAAATTTTTATAATCAATCGTACCTTTACCTATGACACAAGACTCATGCCCAGTAGCTATCTTAGTCATATCTTTCACATGGACTAATTTAAAACGATTAGGAAACTTATCCATATAGGCAACAGGATCTACCCCTGCAGCTGCTGTCCAATACATATCCATTTCAAAGTCTACAATTGCAGCATCCGTATTTTTCATCATTAAATCTTGAGGGACAATTCCATCCATAGCTTTAAATGAATAATCATGGTTATGGTAAGCAAAACGAAGACCATGTTTTTTTGCAATTTCACCACAAGCATTGAACTCGTCCGCAAATTTTTTAAAATTATCAAGTGATTTTTGGGGTCCTTTAAATGCACATATTAAATACTTCAAGCCAATCTCTCCTGCTGCTGCAGCCTTCATTTCGAAAGAAGTAAGATTGCCAGTATCATTGCAATGAGAAGAAACTATATTCATTCCTAAATCATCCATCACTTTTTTGAACTCCGTATTTTTCAACCCCCAAAACATTCCTTTTACACCTTCAAAACTTTCGATTTTTTGATAGCCATTGGCAGCAATTTGTTTTAAAACTCCAACTGGATCTTTTGCCAATGCTTGTTTCACCGACCATAATTGCAAACCAAATGGTTTTGAATTAGCTGCCATCGCCATTAATTCATTTTTAAATGGCATCGATAATGCAACACTAGTTAAAGCGGCACCGCGTAAAAAACTTCTTCTTGAATTTGACATAAATTAAAATTGCAAACGTTATAAATTTTTATAAAGAATAAGCCTCCAGCAGGAGGCTTATTCAAAAGTATTTCATCACTATGATGTAGCCCAAGCCTTCTCACCTTTCGTATAAGGCACACATCCTTCAAATTTACCAGGAACAGCAACATACCTTAATACTTCTGTTGCGCCTATTTTAGAAGTAAATAGGCCTGATAATGTTAATTGCTTGATCATTGTAAAGTAATGCGTAGGATCTTCCTTCTGTTTATTCTTTTGGTATTCCTTCGCTTCTTTATCTAATTCTGTTAAAAAAGCAGTGCGCTCTTCTGGAGTTGAATCCATAAAAGTTTTACCATGGTGCTTCTTACAAGCAACATTTAATTCCTCCATGCCCTTCATAAATATTTCCTGATCCTTTGCTTCATAGCAATCGCTCACCATAGTTTGCATGAAAGCACCCACATTTGCTGCTTTTGCACCAGGCGTATTGGTTGCAGGAAGGATCGTCTCTCCTACTTCATTTAAGAAATCAATATCTTCTTGTGAAAATTTGACACCCTTTGTATTGGTTTTACAACCAGTCAAAAAAGCTTCTGCACCTAAAACAGTTCCTCCCATGATGATGGCAACTCTTGAAAGGGCTTCTCTTCTATTTATCATAAAATTTCTTTTTAATAATTTTAATTATAAGTTACCTTTTTTCAATTCAGATACTGCAAAATCAGCAGCTCTAGCAGTGAATGCCATATAAGTCAAAGATGGGTTCACACAGTTTGCACTTGTCATGAAAGAACCATCCGTTACAAATACATTTGGTGCATCCCATACTTGGTTGTTACCATTCAATACAGATGTCTTAGGATCTCTACCCATACGAGCTGTTCCCATTTCATGGATGCCTCTTCCTGGTGTGCCATCTCCTTCATACCCTTGAACATTCTTAGCACCTGCACGCTCTAACATTTCTTTTGCATCTTCTAAAATATCTTTACGCATTTTGATTTCATTGTCTTTCAACTCACAATCAATATTCAAGACATTCAATCCCCACTTATCTTTCTTGGTTTTATCTAAAGTCACTTTGTTTGTTGGATCTGGCAACATCTCACCAAAGCCCATCATACCAATTGACCAACCACCTGGCTCAGTCAATGCATCTTTAAATTTACCACCGATACTTACTTCCGCCACATCATGACCCCATCCAGATCTGTTGGCACTACCTTGGTAACCAAAGCCTCTGATATAATCGCGTTTTTCACCATTAATATTTCTAAATCTAGGGATATAGAATCCGTTTGCACGACGACCAAATGTGTATTTATCTTCATACCCTTCGATGGTACCGCCAGCACGATTTCCTAAATGGTGGTCCATTAAGTTTTTACCTAAAGCATCGCTGCTACTTCCTAATCCACCTTCCCAAACATCTGTTGCAGAGTTCATCAAAATCCAAGTACTATTTAAAGTAGAAGCATTTAAGAAAATGATCTTCGCTTTGTACTCAATTGTTTTATTTGTTTCCGCATCTAATACAGTTACACCTGTTGCGCGTTTTTTATCCTTATCATATTTTACTTCTGTCACAATTGACCAAGGTCTTACAGTTAAATTACCTGTAGCCATAGCTGCTGGCAATGTAGATGATTGTGTACTAAAGTAACCACCGAATGGACAACCTAACCAACACTTATTTCTAAATTGACATCCTGGACGACCTTCGTGTGGCACAGTAATATTTGCAGTACGGCCAATAATTAAATGACGGCTGCCTTTGTAAATTTCTTTTATTCTTGCCGCTACATCTTTCTCTACACAGGTCAAATCCATTGGAGGTAAAAACTGACCATCAGGCAATAAGTCAATGCCATCTCTATTTCCACTGATACCCGCAAATTTTTCTACATAGTCATACCATGGCTCAATGTCCTTGTATCTTACAGGCCAATCAACTGCAATACCGTCTTTTGCATTCGCTTCAAAATCCATATCGGCCCAACGGTATGATTGACGACCCCACATCAATGAACGACCACCCACATGGTATCCTCTAAACCAATCGAAACGTTTTGTTTCTGTATACGGATGGTCTTTATCAGAACACCAAAAATCTAAATTTCTTTCATTCAAAGGATAGTCGCGCTTCAACACAGGATAATCTTCAATCATCTGTTGAGTTCTGCCACCTCTGTGTGGGAAATCCCAATCTTCTTTATCTGCGTTAATATAATCCTTAATGTGTTCAATGTTTCTTCCACGCTCTAACATTAATACTTTAAGTCCTTTTTCTGTAAGTTCTTTAGCAGCCCATCCGCCACTGATTCCAGAACCTACTACGATTGCGTCATACTGTTGTTCGGCCATTGTAAAAAAATTTAGGTGTTGTTATGTTTGGTTTTTTAAGCAAAATTTAAATATCGCAAACAGAGACTGCTTGCTTTAGTGAACTAATTTTATCGGGGTTAGTTGCAATAAATTCATGTGCCACAAAACCCTTGTATCCAGTCGCTTTGATTGCGCGCATGATGGCTGGATAATTTAATTCTTGACGATCATCTAATTCATGTCTACCTGGCACACCAGCTGTGTGGTAATGTCCAAAATAAAAATGATTGTCTTGAATAGAACGAATGATATCTCCTTCATCAATTTGCATGTGGTAGATATCAAATAAAATTTTGAAATTAGGAGAACCTAATTGTTTGCATAGTTCAATGCCCCAAGCAGACTTGTCTCCCATATAATCTTTATGGTCTACTTTAGAATTGAATAACTCAATATGTATTGTTACGCCTTTTGCTTCTGCTAAAGGCATGATTTGTTTTAAACCTTCTACACAGTTTTTCAAACCTGTCGCATCATCCATGCCATTTCGATTGCCAGAAAAACAAATTAAATTTTTATAGCCTGCTGCTGCAACCAATGGGATCGCTTCTAAATAGTCTTTAATTAACCAAGCATGATTTGCAGGATTATTCCATCCTTTTGTCAAACTTGTTTCGCCAGCCGTATAACACATGGAGCATTCGATGCCATGTTTTTTTACCGTGTCCCACTCATTTGGTTTTAATAAATCAATTGCGTTAAATCCGATGCGTTTTACTTCCTTGCATAAATCCTCTAAACTCAAATCGCTATAACACCATCTGCAAACACTATGATTGATATTGCCTTTTAAGGCACTTTTTTCAGCATCCGTCTTTGCTATATTTTCTAATTGCGCTTTTGCTTGTTCAGGCAATACGAAGCCAGCGGCGATCGCGGCAGAACCGGATAAGACTTGTTTCAATAATTTTCGTCTGTTGACAATTGAAGACATAGCAAGCAAGCGTTAAGATTAGGATATAAATGTAAATTTATTTTTGCATTCTTTTCAAATAATTCTACCTGAAAAAAGGGGTTTTTTGAGAAATAATGAGGAAATTGCTTCTATAAAGAACTGAACGTGTTAAATTGACACATTCAACTTAATTTATAAGTATAAAACTCCCTATAATGAATAGAAAACTACGCATGGGTATGGTAGGTGGTGGAAAGGACGCTTTCATTGGTGCAATTCACCGACTTGCTGCAAATATGGATGGCCTTATTGAATTAAAGTGCGGCGCCTTAAGTATCAACCCTGAAATTGCAGTAGCATCTGGAGAAGCATTATTTCTTCCAAAAGAAAGAACCTATTTGACCTACGAGGAAATGATTACAAAAGAAGCGCAACTGCCTGCAGAAGAGCGCATTGATTTTGTAACCATCGTGACGCCAAATTTTGCACACTTTGCACCTGCGATGATGGCATTAGAAAATGGCTTTAATGTAGTGATTGAAAAACCAATCACTTTTTCATTAGAGGAGGCAAGATTGTTGGAACAAAAATTAAAAGAAACAGGTTTAACACTATGTTTAACACATACTTATTCTGGCTACCCAATGGTCAAGCAAGCAAAAGCAATGGTTCGCGAAGGCAAGCTGGGTAAGATTCGTAAGGTTTGGGTGGAATATCCACAAGGTTGGTTAAGCAGGCTCTCTGAGAGAGAAGGTAATGCCCAAGCAGCATGGAGAACAGATCCAAAAAAATCGGGCAAGAGTTCTGTGATGGGTGATATTGGTACCCATGCAGCACATTTAGCTGAATATATTACTGGAGCAAAAATTACCGATATCTGTGCTGAACTTAATACTTTAGTAGATGGTCGTGTAATGGATGATGATGGCGCAGTACTCTTGAAATTTGACAATGGTGCAAAAGGGGTTTTAATGGCATCACAAGTGGCAGCTGGTGAAGAGAATGCATTAAAAATTCGTGTATACGGAGAACTGGGTGGTATTGAATGGTTCCAACATGAGCCCAATTCTTTAATCGTAAAATGGCTAGATCAGCCAACTCAAATATTAAGAGCGGGTGCCAACTATGGCGCACATCTATCCAGCTTTGCAACGCATAATTGCCGTACTCCAGGAGGTCATCCAGAAGGTTATTTGGAAGCGTTTGCTAATATTTATAGAAATTTCGCATTGACACTTTCTGCTAAAATGGATGGCACTACGCCTACTGCCGAAATGTTAGATTTCCCAAGTGTAGAAGATGGTATTCGAGGCATGGCTTTTATTGATAATGTAGTTTTATCTGCAGGATCAGATAAAAAGTGGACCCCACATACAATATAGATTTTGCGTAAGCGATAAAAATTAATTATGACAACATTAAAAGGACCAGGCATATTTTTAGCACAGTTTTTAGGTGACTCTGCCCCATTCAATACATTAGAAGGTATCTGTAAATGGGCTGCAGGACTAGGTTTCAAAGGAGTGCAGATCCCAAGTTGGGACCCAAGATGTATTGACCTTAAAAAAGCAGCTGAAAGTAAAACCTATGCAGATGAAATAAAAGGTATTGTAAATGCAGCAGGATTAGAGATCACAGAATTGTCTACCCATTTACAAGGACAACTGGTAGCAGTGCATCCTGCATATGATGCACAGTTTGATGGTTTTGCACCAGTTGAATTTAGAGGCAACCCAAAAGCGAGAACTGAATGGGCGGTACAACAATTAAAGTATGCAGCAAAAGCATCACAGAATTTAGGTTTAAATGCGCATGCAACTTTTAGTGGTGCATTGTTATGGCACACCGTATACCCTTGGCCACAAAGACCGGCAGGATTAGTGGAGACAGGTTTTACAGAGCTTGGAAAAAGATGGTTACCTATTTTAAATGAATTTGACGCTGCAGGTGTCGACTTATGTTATGAAATTCACCCAGGAGAAGATTTACACGATGGCGTTTCCTATGAAATGTTCTTAGATAAAGTTGGGCAACATCCACGTGCTTGTTTATTATTTGATCCATCGCATTTAGTATTACAATGCATGGATTACAAAGGATATATAGATGCATATCATGAAAGAATTAAAATGTTTCATGTAAAAGATGCAGAATTTAACCCAAGTGCAAAACAAGGCGTTTATGGAGGATATCAAAATTGGATTGACCGTGCAGGAAGATTTAGATCCCTTGGTGATGGTCAAGTAGATTTTAAAAGTATCTTTAGCAAGCTTGCTGCATATGACTATAAAGGCTGGGCGGTGTTGGAATGGGAATGTTGTTTAAAACATCCGGAAGTGGGTGCAGCAGAAGGTGCTGTGTTCATTCAAAACCATATCATCCCTGTGACAGAAAAAGCATTCGATGATTTTGCAAGCACAGGATCAGATGAAGCATTTAATAAAAAAATATTAGGTATTTAATAAGTCAACTAGTTATAAATTAAAATAGAATATTCATAATCACAATCAAACAATACACTATGCGTAAAATTTTATTCACTCTATCTGCAGCCCTTTTATTAGTAGCATGTGGTGGTGGAGAAACAAAGAAAGAAGACTCTACAGCAACTGCAACTGCAGAAGCTAAACCATCTGATAATCCTGATTACTCAAAAGGTTTAGCATTGGTTGCAGGAAGCGACTGTTTAACTTGTCATAAAGTAGCAGAAAAAAATATCGGACCAGCTTACCAAGAAGTAGCTGCTAAATATGAAAACACAGAGGACAATGTTAAAATGTTAGCAGAAAAAATCATCAAGGGTGGTAGTGGTAATTGGGGTGCAATCCCAATGACACCGCATGCTGCACTTAGCCAGGAAGATGCAGAGGCAATGGTGAAATACATTTTATTGCTTAAGAAATAATTTATTAAAAATATACTATGAAAAAACAATTGCTTGCTTTAACCTTATTAACACTTGCTGTACTTGGATTCAATCAAGCACAGGCACAAGAAAAATGGATTTCTTTATTTGACGGCAAAACAACGAACGGCTGGCACACTTACGGAAAAACAACTGCAGGTGAAGCATGGAAAGCAGTTGACGGCACTTTGATGTTTGATCCAACAAATAAAGTAGATGGAAGGATTGTTGGCGGTGGAGATATTGTAACAAACGAAAGCTTTACCAATTTTCATTTACAATTAGAATGGAAGATTTCTAAAAATGGTAATAGCGGTATCATCTTCTTTGTACAAAACGATCCAGCTAAATATAAAAACACTTGGCATACTGGACCCGAAATGCAAGTGCTTGATAACGATGGACATCCTGATAGCAAAATCATTAGCCACCGAGCTGGTAATTTATACGACTTAATTGTTGGTGATGAGTCTGGTGTAAAGCCTGCAGAGGAGTGGAATAAAGTAGATATCATCGTGAACAAAGGCAAATTAAAAATGAAATTAAATGGTGTGACTACTGTAAACACACATTTAGGAGATGATGCTTGGAAAGAATTAATTAGAAGAAGTAAATTCTCAAAAGGAGAATCACCTGATTTCGGAAAAATATTTGCAGGACATATCAGCTTACAAGATCATGGCGATAAAGTTTGGTACAGAAATATCCGTATCCAAAAATTGTAATCCCAGCTATACTTACTTGTGGAAATTAATCATGAACATTATATGCGTCAGGCCCTCTTACAAGCAAAGAGGGCCTTTGACGAAGATGAAGTACCTGTTGGTGCTGTGATTGTTATGAACAATCAAGTCATCGCCAAAGGATACAACCAAGTTCAGTTATTAAAAGATGTAACGGCACATGCCGAAATTTTAGCACTCTCCAGTGCTTGTGAAAATTTACAATCCAAATACCTGCCAGAAGCCACTTTATATGTTACACTTGAACCCTGTTTAATGTGTGCTGGCGCCTTATATTGGAATAAGATTGGACATATTGTATTTGGAGCCTACGATGAAAAAAATAGTTACCGTAGAGTTACTGAAAAAAATCCCTTCCACCCTTCCACCACCCTTATTGGAGGCGTCTTACAGGAAGAGTGCGCTGCACTAATGCAGTCCTTCTTCAAAGCCAAGCGCTAATACCCTTCTCCTATTCACACATCATTACTAAATTTTTATACTCCTTTACAAAGGCATAAATACCTATTCCTAGGCTCACGGCTCGCAGGCTCGAACGCGCGCTAAGGAATAGTATTTACACCTATATTAACTATTTAAGGAAATTCTTTGTTTTCGCTAGAAGAATCGCTGAAAGCATTGTAATTTTGACCTTCAATTATAAACAATAAAAATAAAGCAATATGTCATTTACATTACCTGCATTACCATATGCACACGAAGCCTTAGAACCACATTTTGATACTTTGACCATGCAAATTCACCATGGCAAACACCATCAAGCATACGTTGATAATTTGAATAAAGCGGTTGCTGGTACACCAAACGAAGGCAAAACAATCGAAGAATTAGTAGCTGTTGCGGGAAGCATCAGTCCTGCTGTTAGAAACAATGGTGGTGGTCATTGGAACCATACTTTTTTCTGGAATAGTTTAGCACCAAATGCAGGCGGAGCACCAACTGGTGATTTAGCTGCTGCAATTGATGCGAGCTTTGGTAGCTTTGATGCATTCAAAGAAAAATTTGCCAACGCTGGTATGACACGTTTTGGAAGTGGATGGGCATGGTTGATTGTAAAAGACGGAAAATTAGAAGTGAGCTCAACACCAAATCAAGACAATCCATTAATGGATGTGGCAGAAGTAAAAGGCACGCCAATTTTAGGCGCAGATGTTTGGGAACATGCTTACTACTTGAAATACCAAAACAGAAGAGCAGATTATTTAGCTGCATTCTGGAATGTAGTCAACTGGTCTGTGATTGCAGATCGTTTTGCAGCAGCAAAATAAGGAAACTAAAAAACGATTGATATATTGAAATAATCAATTGGTAATAGAGATCTTTCAGAAGCCGTCCTCAAAAGGGACGGTTTTTTTATGCAATCTTTTCAAAAATATTTATGGAACTGGATCATACCCATGCCCACCTCCTGGCCTGCATTTACTCAATCTTTTAACACCCAAATAAATGCCTTTGATAGGGCCATATTTTAGGATTGCTTCTGATGTGTAATGAGAACAAGAAGGCGTGAATCGACATTTATTTGCGCCTAAATAGGGCGATAAAACGTATTGATAAAATCTTATCATAACGATAAAGGGGAAAGATATAATACGTTTAAGCATGCCCATAAATTCGCTTTACAAGTAAATTCAAAATTGCTTTCATTTTTTCATTGATCTCCGACTGTGGTAACACATTCGTGTCCATGTATAAAACGAATAGATTTAATCGCATTCCCTTTAAAGGCAACTGTGCTTTGAATGCGGGCTTCTCTAATCGGTACGCTTCTCTTAATAATCTTTTTACTCGATTACGATGTACTGCTTTTTTAAATTGTTTGCTAGGTGCGCCGACACCCGCCTGCAAAATCAAATCAGATGGATTTACACCTTCGGCTGTTTCCAATTTCTCTAAAGTATAAATCAACCTTAGAGGTGCATTGGACATAGACTTACCAAAGGAAAACAAATTCTGCATTTGTTTCCTACTTTTTAATTTATCCTCTTTTTGATATGTAAAAGTCTTTGGCAAATTATTGTGATGATGCATTAAAAAAGTCCACCCGAAAACGAGTGGACTTTAAAATTATAAGTTTCTACGAATAGAGATTAAATTATTTTAATCCTTTCTCGCTAGATACAGTTAGTTTCTTGCGTCCTTTCTTACGGCGACTTGCTAATACTTTACGACCATTAGCTGATTCCATACGCTTACGGAAACCATGAACTGATTTACGACGACGTTTATGAGGTTGGAATGTACGTTTCATAATATACTTTTTTTTGCGGGTTATTAGGATTATTCCTATCTGCCCTTGAGGTTTAATACTTTATATTCTAAATCCGTTCTTATAGCAGTCACCATACCACTACCTGTGAAAGGACGGCAAAAATAGGGTATTTTTTGAATTTTTAAGCTAAATCTGTATGATTTGCAGCAATTTTTTGCCCAAAGAACAAACTTCCCTGTTCTTCAAAGCTGGTAGGATTGTCTGTTGTAAAAAAGCTTAATTGACCATTTTTGCTACAGTTTTGGTCAATTTCAGGGTGATTTTGTAAGTAAATCGCCAAACTTTTAGCAACTATATCCCCTTGGGTCACCAATTTCACCCCTGCCGGCAAGAAGCTTTGAATCTTACCAGCCATTAATGGATAATGGGTGCATGCAAGCAATACGGTGTCGATTTTGGGAGATTGTTCGAATAATTGATCAATGTATAGCTTAACAAAATAATCAGCTCCTGGACCATCATATTGCCCATTTTCGATTAAGGGCACCCACATTGGACAAGCCTGTTGAAAAACCGTTGCTTCTGGAGCAAATTTTGCTAACTCTATTGGGTAACTTTCACTCTGAACTGTTCCGGTCGTTCCTAGTATTCCTAAATGATGGGAGCTAGAATATCGACCAAGTACTTCTGAACTTGGACGAATGACTCCAAGCACTCTTTTACCAGGTGCAATAGTAGGTAAATCTAACTGTTGGATATTTCTAAGTGCTTTTGCAGAAGCAGTATTGCATGCTAAAATTACCAAAGAGCAACCTTGTTTAAAAAACCACTCAACCGCTTCTAAAGTATATTGATAGACCGTGTCAAATGATCTAGTTCCATAAGGTGCGCGCGCATTATCTCCAAGATATAAGTAGTCATACTGAGGCAGTTGTTGCTTCAATTCTTTTAAGATGGTGAGTCCACCATAACCACTATCAAAAACGCCAATGGGTGCTTGCATAAAATATAGATTCCTTCTTCACTTAAACAAATACACCCCGTTGTAGACAACGGGGTGTATTCAGTATATATTGATTAAAATATTACCCCTTTTTTGCTGGAGCTGCTGTTGGTTTAGCTGCGCCACCTGTAGCTGCTTTGAAAGCATCTTCGATTTCTTTAGGAACTGGAAGCTTTAATTTTAAAGCAACACGGATCGTTAAGTTATCAGCGATAGAAGGTTGAGCATAAGGAGACAAAGCGTCTGCCTTTAATACTAAATTATATTTTTGCTCAGCAACAACTTCACTTAAAGCTTGTGCGATTTTTTGTCTGTAAGGCAATAACAAAGACTCTTGTTTTTGCTCCATCATTTGTTGTTGGTATTGTTGCCAGTTGATCAACTTGTATTTTAAACGATTTAAATCGTCTGTTGCCATTTGTAAAGCCTTAGGTCTTTTAGACAAATCAGCAGAATCTCTTCTGTAAATGCTATCTTTTACTTGATAATCTTTCAATGTGTAGTTATACTCATCTTGTAAAGAATCTTTAGCATAAGAATTTAATACAGTATCTAATTTCTCTTGGATACCAGGGAATAAAGCGATTACGCTTTGGTCATCAAAGTAACCAATCTTAGTTTGTGCTGTTGCACTGTTACCGAAAGAACATGCCACTAACAAGATGGCTGCAAATAAAACTTTCTTCATTGTCTATTTTTTGTTTGTTTGTTTAATTATTGATGACCCCAAGATCTTTTAAAATATCGTCGCTTTTATCCAACTTCGGGTCTGCAAATATAATGGTAATTCCTTCACTTTTATCCAAAATGAAGTCATACGAACGAGCGGTAGCCATTTTTTGAGCGGCATTATATACCCTATCTTGAATAGGTTTAACTAATTTTTGGCGCTCTTTGAACAAATCTCCTTCGTAGCCAAAACGCTTTTTTTGCAAATCTCTCAGTTCCTTCTCCTTCATAAATAATTCATCCTCACGCTTTTTTCTTAGGTCTTCCGATAACATGAATTGTTCCGCCTCGTAGTTCTTATACATTTTGTCTAAGACCATTTGCTTTTCGTCAATCTCTTGTTGCCATTGATCACCTAAAGCTTTTAATTTCTTATCTGCTTCCTTATACTCTGGGATTCTATCTAAAATATACTTCGTATTGATAACTGCATATTTTGATTGTGCTTTAGCAGTAAATGACAAACTGATTGTCAACATACCCAATAAAAACATTTTTTGCAATTTCATAATTCTTGTATTTTAACTTTCAATTTATTCAGGCTCAAATCCTAACATGAAGGTGAATCTAGCAGCATCTTTTAAGGCGTTGCTTCCATCTAAACGATCTAAACCGATACCATAGTCAAATCCAAGTAGACCAAACATAGGTAAGAAGAAACGCATACCCACACCCACAGACCTTCTTAATTTAAATGGATTGTATTCTTTCATGCTATACCAACCATTGGCTGCTTCAAAAAAGCCCAATGCATAAATAGTACTACTAGCAGCCAAGCTTAGTGGATACCTAACTTCAACTTGGTACTTATTAAAGATTGTAAATTTCTGTCTGGAAGATTGTTGATCAGGATTGATTTTAGGATTAGAAGATTCATACACTGGATAACCTCTTTGTGCAATGATATCAAAACCAAGTAATGCAAACTGATTACTTAAACCAGCGTCACCCACCTGAAAACGCTCGAAAGGAGAGACAGAAAGTGATTGATTATACCTGCCTACAAATCCATACTTTGCGGCAAATTTTAAAACGAATTGCTTGTTGCGATCTTCTCCTGCAGGCTTACCTAATGGTACATACCATTCACCATTGAAACGCCATTTATGGTATTCCAACAATTCATATGGATTTGATTTAGTTGCAAAATTTGGATCAAACAAAGAATAGGGAGGAGTCAATTGACCACTTAACATAAATGTAGAACCTGTTCTTGGAAATAATGGCTGATCAACAGAGGTTCTTTGCAAAGCAATTCTCAAGTTTAAATTGTTTACAATACCATTATCAAAATTTGGAAGATTAAATGGATCAATTGCATAATTCTTTAAAGTGTAACGCGTGTAGTTCATACCAAGGCTTAATGAAAAATAGTCATCTGGCCATGACAATTGACGACCAAAAGAAACCGTTGCACCTGTTGTTGAAATGTACCTTGAGTCTGCAGCGTTCGGATCGAACAAGCCAGTCAATTGATCAAAGGTTTGTCCAAATTTAGTGTTGTAAACGCTTACGGTTAATGTATTACGTTTTATTCCACCAAACCAAGGTTCAGTAAAGGAGAAATTGGTAGATCTAAATGCTTTACCATTACTTTGAAAACGTATACTTAATTTTTGACCATCGCCCATTGGCAATGGATCCCAAGCCTTTTTATTGAAAATATTTTTAGAGGAGAAATTATTAAAGGTCACCCCTAGCGTTCCTGTCAGTCCAATAAATCCACCCCATCCAGCACTTAATTCCAATTGGTCACTTGATTTTTCTTCAACCCCGTAATTGATATCAACGGTTCCATCTTCAGGATTAGGGATTGGATCAATTTTGATTTTTTCTTGGTCAAAATAATTCAACTGAGAAATTTCACGTTGAGAACGAATCAATAATGTACGGCTGAATTTATCTCCAGGTACAGTTCTGATTTCACGACGAATAACAAAGTCTTTTGTTTTATCATTACCGGCGATTCGAATTGTTTTGATCGTTGCTTGAGGACCTTCTTGCATTCTAACTTCAAAATCGATGGTGTCATTGTAAACAGCAGTTTCAATAGGATTGATACTGAAAAATAAATAACCATCATCTTGGTATAGACCACTAATATCTCCACCCTCAGCTGTTGGTGTTTTTCCTAATTTATTAAAGAAGGTTTCTCTATTGTAGATGTCTCCTTTTTTAATATTCAAAATACTTGCTAAAACAGAGTCTGGATATTTTGTATTTCCTCTCCAAGTAATATTACCAAAGAAATACTTTCGTCCTTCTTTGATTTGCATATCAATGTTTAAATGCCCAACCGCGTTATGGTAAACTGTATCTTTATCAATTACCGCATCTCTAAAGCCCAATGAGTTGTAGTAATTCAATAAATTTTCTTTACTCTCATCGTATTTTTTTATATCATATTTAGAAGAAGAGAATCCAATTCTTGCGTATGGATTCAATACCTTTTTAGTTTTTGAAAAAGTTAAATAACCGCGTTCTTTTAAATATTGATCGAAAGTATATGGCGTTGTTTTAACAATAGCTGGCTTATCATTCACCGGGAATAAGGTTAATCGAGATTTTTCGTGGATCTCTTTTAAGCTTTTTTTCAATTTTGTTTCATCAATAAGGTTGCCCCCAAAATTGATATTATTTATTCTAACTTTAGGACCTTTAGTTACAATAAACTCAAGTACTAACTGATTTTTTCTAATGGTATCTTTTGTTTCTCTAATGCGAACAGATGCATCTTGGAATCCTTTTTCAGCATAGAATTTTTTAATTCCTTCTATCGCAGTAATGCGCATATTATCTGTGACAACTCTATTAGGTGTTAAACCTGTTTTACCAGAAAGTTCATCTGTTTCAGACTTTTTAATTCCGATGAAACTAAATCGAGATAATCTTGGTCTTTCAACTACATTAATTTCAACATCAATTTCATTTCCTTTCACATCTGTCAAATAAACACTTACATCACTAAAGTAATTCTGATCCATTAATTTATGAATCGCTTTCGCAAAATTATCACCACCCGGCAAGGCAACTTCATCCCCTTCATTTAAGGTAGACAAAGACAACAATAAATTTTCGTCAAAAAACTGATTACCAACAACTTTAATAGAACGAATCTTGTATTTAGTAGGTGTTTTTTGATTTAAGATACCCAGCAACTTAACATTGATCTGGCTAACTGAGTCTTGCGGTTTTTGGTCTTGGGCAAAACTAGAGGTGGATAAGATAAGAAAGGATAAAATTCCTATAGTAAACTGGGTCAATTTCTGCATCTGCTGGTGGGGCTAAGTATATATAATTTATAAGTGGTGCAAATTACTCGTAATATTTCAAAGTCTTTGTTAAAAAGCTAAAAAAACATATTAATAATTTTAACTATTTAAGTTGATTTGAGCACTTGTTTTGCCAAAACGACGTTCTCTGGACTGATAATCCAAAATTGCGTCTATAAAAGCTTCTTTTCCAAAATCCGGCCATCGGGTTTCTGTAAAATAAAGTTCCGCATAAGCAAGCTGAAAAAGCAGGAAATTGCTAATTCTATGCTCTCCGCTGGTTCTAATCATTAATTCGGGGTCAGGGAAATTACAAGTAGATAAAGCCTGTTCAAACACTGTTTCATTAATTTGGGAAGGATCCAAAAGACCTTCTTTTGCTTGTTTAGCTAAGCTTTGAGCCGCATGTATGATCTCCCATCTACTGCTATAACTTAATGCAATAACTAATTGTAAACCAGTATTTTGCGCAGTTTTTTCGGTTGCATTTGCAAGGGCTTCTCTAGCTTCATTTGGCAATAAATCTAAATTACCAATAAAGTGAAGTCTAATATTGTTTTGATGTAAATCTGGCACCTCTTTACTAATGGTATCAACAAATAAAGACATTAAACCAAGTACTTCGGCCTGAGGTCGATCCCAGTTTTCAGTACTAAATGCATATAGTGTAAGGTATTGGATACCAATCTCTGTAGCCGCTTCGACCACCTTTCGAACACTTATAACCCCATGATAATGACCATATAAGCGGTCTTTACCCTGCTCCTCTGCCCACCTGCCATTTCCGTCCATAATGATGGCAATATGTTTTGGAAGCCTATTTAAATCCAAATTTTCCATGATGTAAAAATAAGAAAATCAGCAGGTTATTTGCGCTTAAATTTAAGTCTGCTAAAGAATCCTGGCTTATTATTACCCGATTCCTTGTCTTTAAGACTGGCTAGTTTAGACCTTTTAGCCCCCGGCTTAAACTTTTCTTCTCCATAAATTTTAATCAAATTATAAGAGAAGCCCGCTTTTACCGTAAAAAATTGATCCTTGCCCGATCTACTTCCTTGATAATTATGAACAATCTGGGTAGCCCCAACTGGAACAGAGGCAACTGTTTGCGCCTGAACGACTAATGCGCCATCAGCTAAAAAATCTACCTCATCTGAATTTACAAATCGATACATCCCCTCTGCAAATAAATTCCATCTTTGAGATAAATTGTATTTGAATCCAAATTGAATTGGAAAATTCACAAAACCTTTTGCCTTTTTGACTTCTGGTAAACTAATTGAATCAATTTGCGGCGGTGTGACAGTAGAATAAACAAACTGCTTTATTCCATCTGAAGTTGGCAACATATATCCAACACCAATTCCTAAATAAGGCGTAAAACGATAACGTTTATTTCCAGGTAAATACCTTGTAAAATTAAATTCTCCAAGTAAACTTATATCATGAAAATCACGCGAGAAACGCATTCCTCTTCTTTTCTCATAAATATTTGAAGAAAGTGTGTCATTTGATCCAAGTTGAATTTTTTCATAGTTGAATCTTATGCCGCCGTAATCATTGAATTGTTTCTTATAATACAAACCTCCCATATAATATTTAGATAAAATATCAGGAACTTGATCACCCATAAATCCAGATCGACCAGCATGCACGCCAATCTCACCTCTATTTTCGAGTAATTGTAAATGTTGCCCATTCGAAATAGCAACAAATGCAACAAAACTAGTTAGTAAGTATATTTTTTTTAGCATGCTTAATTTCTTTTATCTAAGCCCCAAGTCAACTTTGTTCTTAAAGTAGTTAAATAACTATTTTCATTTAGTCTAATAAAATGCACGCAGAAGCTTTCTTTCTTTACTGCGATTTGAATATTAATTGGGACAATTTCTTTTCTTGCATCCAATGCGCAAATTAACTCCTCTGTTCTACCCTCAATTTCAAAAGAGATCACCGAACTGTCTGGAACTACAACAGAGCGTACGTTTAAATTATGTGGCGCAACTGGCGTGATTACAAAACTAGATGATTCAGGAAATAAAATAGGACCATTACAGCTCATATTATAACCAGTAGAACCAGTTGGAGTTGCAATGATTAAACCATCTGCCCAATAAGAGTTTAAAAATTCACCATTTAGATAAGTGTGAATTTTTATCATTGGAGAAGTATCACGTTTATGAATCGCAAATTCATTTAATGCAAATGGATTGCCATCAAATACAGGAATGCTGCTATCAATATGCAATAATGTTCTTTTGTCAATCACATAAGACCTGTTGACCAATGCCTCCACCATAACAACTAATTCATCCTTAGATATTGTTGCTAAGAAGCCCAAACGTCCGTAGTTAATACCTAAAATAGGTATTAATGTATCACCTACTAATGTAATTGCATCTAATACTGTTCCATCTCCACCCAAAGAAATTAAGCAATCAATATTATTATGTAAATCCAATGAAGATTCAAAAGCAATCATTGGCGTAGAGACTAAACTAGATAAGTTGAATTTTTTAATTAAATCTGCAAAAATATAAATCGTAATGCCATGTTTATCTAGTTCAGTAATCAAGTCAATCAATGACTGCTGCTGATCCAAATCTACACCTCTACTATAAATGGCTACATTCATGAAACAAAGTTAAAAATTAATTCCGCCGTGCAAATATAATCCTTTGTCACCCAATTGGTTGATACTATACTCCATATTTAACACAAAGTCGTATATACTGATGACATCTAATCCAATGCCGGCAGTCCTTAACAAGCTATTAGCCAATGGATTCGCCTTATTTTTTTCTTGGCTATACACATAACCTAAATGACTAAATGCTTTAATCCACAAAGTATATTTAACAGATGGCAAGAATTTTTTTGTAACAGGATTAACAACAGTATAAGATCCAATTCTTTGATGAAAGGAACCTTTGAATAAGGTTGCTGCATTTCCATCCACTACATAATATTCTAGACCATTCATTTGCATTAAACCGTAACCCATTATTTTTCGATCGGAATAATTTGACTGTTGCATGATTCTTCCAATGGTCAATGATTCGGCAAGAAGGAATCTCGAGGAAGCAATTGGTTTAGCAACGACCTGTCTAAATTGGAATGCGGTTAAATTACTCTCCTTGGAGAATCTTTGAAAAAAAGCAAGGTCGGTACTAGCCCCTTTTGTTGGATAAGCATTGTAATCGAAACGCACTTTTGAATAAGCAAGATTAAGGTCTAAGAATGAATAACTTTTTTTATGATTCGGTAAAAAATTCGGGGCAATAGCATAAGCGGAGTCGGATATAGATTCATTGCCCTGCCCTACCTGCAATGCAAATCTTTCAAATAAGTTTGGACGATAAGTTAAATTGATATTCGCTCTGTAACCGTTTCGAATTACATCTTCTGTTTTTAAAAAAACTTGTTTATTGCCATCGGTTTTGTAATTTATTTCCTTTTGATTGAATTGAGCCCAACCTAAGCCAAGTCCGTATTTCAATTGCTTGTCAATAAAAGGCATTTGATACCTTACTGAAGCTTGATGTGTATAGCCGGTAATATAGCCAACTGTTAATTTATCATTGTTACCGGTCACGTTGCCCTGTCTAAGATTAATACCATAGTTCACTCTATCAAGGCTTCTGTTTTGCTCATTCCACCATTGACTAAAGTTTCTATCTATCCATCTAAAATAAGGAAGCGGGAAAAAATACCAACGCTCTTTTAATTGAATATTAATTTTCACACTTGAGCTATCTAATGATTCAGCACTTACACTTGTCTCTAAAAATAGCGCTGTATTAAATAATTGTTGCTGTGCGATTGTATTAAGCAAGGACAATGAATCTTTAGAAAGTACATCTCCTACTTTATAAGGAAGCTCCCTCTTAATTATATAATCTCTTGTTTTTTTATTTCCCTTTATTTCAATGTCAGTAATTCTAACTTGTGCATAACCTAATTGACTAATGCATATCAAAGAAAAGAATAGGCATTTGAAGCCAATGGATTTAAACATCTAGGTAATTCATTAAATGATGGTAATGTGCTTCAATATCATTGTGCAATGGTGTCTTGCCAAAATATTGTACCAGTTGATAATCGTAACGTTGAAAAGTAGCAATGATAGCTTGTGCTTCGTCTTTATTGATTTTTAAAGTAATGATCATTGCACCATTCTTTTCATCATAATAACTATTCAATTGCAGGATTTGCGCATTGTTAGACTCAACCAATCTTGACATCTCAGCTAATGAATATTGATAGGGCGCAACAGATAATACTAAAATAGCACCCGGGAATTCAACGCCTAAAAATTTTGCCAATGCATCATTCAAGCTTTTTTGAGGAATCATTCCAATGCATTCTTGTTGTTCATTCAAAACGGGCAAGATGCTTAATTGATGTTTAGAGAATAAATCTAAGGCAGTTAAAAAATGTGCTGTATCTGCAATCATTATTTTTTTAAGCTGATCGGATAAAACCATCAATGTCGCAGACTCATCTGCATCTAATAAATCTGATTTTTGTACTAGGCCTAAAAAATAATCGTCTTTAACGACCGCTAATTCTTGCAAATCAAAGTCTTCCATACACTGCAATGCAAAGCTCACCTTGTCTTCTAAATGAAGTAAGGGAAATCCTTGTGCAGTAATAGAAGCAGCTAACATATTTTTAAATTAAGCGTTTGCCTTTAAAAACTTTTCTAAGATATCGTTGAATTCATTTGGTACTTCCATCATTGGCGCGTGTCCACATTTATCTATAAATGCCAATTCACTATTAGGAATTAATTTATGGAATTCTTCTCCAACAAATGGCGGTGTAACGTTGTCATTTTTACCCCAGATCAAAAGCGTTGGCACTTTAATTTGCCCAAGCTCTTCTCCTAGGTTATGTCTTATTGCACTTTTAGCCAATGCAATAATTTTAATCACTTTAATTCTACTATTTGTGATTTCAAAAACCTCATCAACTAACTCCTTTGTCGCGACAGCTGGATCATAAAATGTTGCAGCTGTTTTTGCTTTAATATATTCGTAGTCTCCTCTTTTTGGATAAGAATCTCCCATCGCGTTTTCAAACAATCCACTACTTCCAGTAAGTGTTAATGTTTTAATTTTTTCTGGATGTTTTAATATGTATACTAAGCCAACGTGACCGCCTAATGAGTTGCCTAATAAATGGATTTGATCATACCCTTTATGGTCAATAAACTGTTGTACATATTTTGCTAATCCGTTTACACTTGTATGCAAAAGATCCAGGTCAAATAAAGGCAATAAAGGCACAACCACTTTATGAGTATGCCTGAATTTTTCTATTAGGTCGGAGAAATTACTGAGCGCACCAAACAGACCATGCAGAAGCATCAAGGGTTCCCCAGTTCCTACTTCAACATATTCGAATTTGCCCTCTTTCTGTATTTCGTATTCCATAATTTTTTAACAATTAAGTGGTTGCTATAAAGATACTTAATTCATATTAAATGCACTTATAATACCTTTTCCTGCAGTTGAGTTGAAAACTGACCCAAAGTCTGTTTGATAAACGGCAGCCATTCACTCAATTTTGCCATAAAATAGGGCCACCAATTCGCCAGGTAACTATAACTAATTGAACTATCCATTTTCGATTTTTCCACCACACCTAAAAGGTTCATAAAGTAGATAAATGAACTCAACATAGTACCATAAATTAATGTATAAAGCACTATTCCAAGTAATTTATTTAACCATCCTAGCATTAACCAATCAGCTGTCTGTTGAAGGATTCTGGTGAGCCATCTTAGCCCAATCATCACTACCAATAAAACCAATAAAAAAGAAATAAATGGAAGCCAATAGGACGTGATTTTTGTATACTCCTTTAACAAGCCAGCTACAAATCCAGCAAATTGAAAAGCAAGTAACACTCCAATCAACAATGAGAAAAAGGAGATAAGTGCTTTTATGAAGCCATTACGATACCCTTGCAAGAATGCTATAATCAAAACAGTGCCTGCTAATAAGTCTAACCAATTCATTAGTTCGTCAATGCGCTTTTAGCAACAGTAGCAATTAATTTACCATCTGCTTTTCCAGCTAATTGCTTTGAAGCAACACCCATTACTTTTCCTAAATCTTGTGGACCAGCAGCACCCACTTCTTTAATAATTAGATCTATTGCGGCTTTTACTTGGTCTTCCGACATTTGAGCAGGCAAGAATTTTTCGATCACTGCAATTTCTTCTGCTTCTTTTTGTGCTAAGTCTGCACGATTTTGTTCTTGAAAAATTGCCAATGAGTCTTTTCTTTGTTTCACTAGCTTTTGCAATAACTTCATTTCCGCATCTTCTGAAATTGCGCCATTTGCACCAGGTTCAGTTTTTGCTTTGATAATTTCTGCTTTAATTGCTCGAAGCCCTCTTAATAATGCTTCATCTTTATTTTTCATCGCGTCTTTCATCAAAGACATGACATCTAGTTCTAAACTCATAGTTTTAATTTTTATTGTGAGGCGTAATTATTTTGCGCCTTGTTCTATTTGACTTGCTCTAAATTTATTGTAAAAGGATTTCGCAAAAGTTTTAAAATCTTCTGCTAATGCTTTGTCTTGAGTTGCCCTTAAATAAGTATCACCCATGCCCATTAAATTTTGATAAAAGAAGTCTGCCATCTCATCTACCATCATATCCTTTGTCCAAAGGTCTATGCGTAAGGCTGTTTTATCTGTAGGATCCCAAAAGGTCAACATCATGGCCCTTGCAGCCTGTGCTTCCTGTGCAGTACTATCTGTAGCCGACCAATCAATAGATTGAGGGATTTTTTGTTCGTCCAATTGAATTTTTACCTGAATAGAAGACTCATGCATAACTTAAAAATTGAGCCACAAAAATACAATAATATTAGTGAATTTGAGGGGTCAAAATCAAGTCCCTTGGCCATTTGATGTCCGCCTTTTCCTTAAAACGGCTTATTTCAGTTTGAATCGCTTTTTGAACTTCTGCCCCCTTGGCAGCACGATACATTTCGTCTTTATAATAAAGCTTAAAATGATTTGCTAAAACATCAGGGGATTTAAAATCAAAGTGTTCACCAGCTGCCGCCATATCGGGCAAAATAAATGCATTACTATTTGCCTCATGATGTAATAAAAATGGAATCTGATAACGCATAGAATATGTCAAGAACTGAAAACGATGACTATTCATTTTACTAAAGATTGTAAGATAGGATGCCGCAATCCATTCTAATTTAAAATCGTTTAGAAGAACCAATTCAACCGCATCCCTGTATTTGTAACCTAGCAATAACGTAGCTGCTTTTTGTCGATCCTTTTCTGACTCCAAAACAAAAACAAGGGACATAGTACTGAGTTGCCATTTTTTAAAAACTGAAAAAGCTTTTACAATAGGAATAATCAGTTCTATTTCTGTAAAAGCAAGCAGGTATTGGTTTCCATCCGTTAAGGTAGACCTAACTGGCGCCAATTGAGACCACTCAAAATTGGGCAATGGCGCATTTTCAATGGCAACTCTTTTTGTTGCAGGCCTATGGATAGCATGCCATTCATCTAATGCCAATACTTGAGATGCTGCTTGTAGTGTTTTATTGAATCTTTTATTTTCAAATATTGTTTTTAACCATCCCATCTTGCTATCTAAATGGGGCATGGATAATGGAATGAAAAAGGATTTCATTTTTTTACCCCAATCGGCCACTGGGCCAAAGTGGATCAAAATATTTGAGGTTGATGCTGTCGCCAATGAAGTCACTTGATTAGGCTGTATCCATTCTACCGATAATTCACTGGAAGGATTGGGCAGAGCAGAAACTATATATAGCTTACAAGTCACATCTAGTTCATTCAATTGGTCAGGCGCTACCATTGCTATAAGGTCTAATAACAAGGGCTCCAATACATTAGGATTAGATAGGTAAAAATCGTCAAGTTGGATAAAAATGCGCATAGGCAAAATTAATGCATACTTAACAATTTATCCACCAATCATTTACAAGGCTTTGTTCCACTAAATTGTGCCCTACCTTTGATGCATGGCAGAACCGTTAAAGCAATTAGATTTATTTGGCATGGAGACAAGCGCTCCTGTTCATATTGCTGCGCCCAAGCAAGCCAAAAGTGTTAAACAGAAGAAATCCTTACCACAATACCGAAAGCCTGCTTACCAAGAAGAAACAAATAATTTTCAAATTGTTGCTGAACCAGTTCAAAATTCGTCCCCATCAAATTTAGTCTCGCCAGAAGATGCTGCCTTGCCTTCTGTATCAAGAACACCAATGGCTTATGTGAATAGAAATATTTTACATAAAAGGGGCAGAAAAGCTTTTGCAGATATGGACCAAGAGATTGATAAAATTAATGTGCCAGACGCAACCGCTTTGACAAAAAAATTGTACTACCCCATTGGAGAAGTGGCAGGTTGGTTTAATGTAAACACTTCTTTAATACGTTATTGGGAAAAAGAATTCAAACAACTACAACCTCGTAAGACAAGAAAAGGAGATAGATTGTTTCGTGCACAGGATATCGAATTCCTAAAACAAATTTATTATTTACTAAGAGAGAAAAAGTACTCCATTGATGGTGCAAAAACTTATTTGAAAAATAATAAAGAAAAGGCCAACAAAGATTTGACTTTATTAACGAATCTAAAAGATATCAGGAACTTCTTAGTTTCGCTAAAGGCAAGTTTATAAACTATCCTTTTTCTGAGAATTGAATTTGATGCGTGTTCGCATATTCAATTGCGGCAAGATTTAAACGTTCTCTGATCATCTGAAATTCTTCTACATCAACGCCTATTGTAATTAAACAGTCTATATGCAATGCATGAAATTGTTTGCCCGACTCGGCCACAAAAACATTAAAACTATTTACGCCTTTTTGTGATTTAACAATATCACGCATATGATTTGCAAAATCGGCTATTGCTTGTGCAGAGGTTTGAACACTTAATTGCAAGTCCATTTCTATTTTTCGCTCCGACCTTAGTGAAATATTATCTACAATTGAATCCACCATTTGCTTGTTTGGTACAGAGATATATGTTTTCTCCTGTGTACGAATACGGGTACTTCTTAATCCAATCTTTTCGATCGTACCAGTAAATCCATTGACTTTAACAAGGTCGCCAATGGTAAAAGGTTTATCAAAAAAGATAATGAAGGATGCAATAATATTTTCTAAACTTTCTCTTGTTGATAAGGCAACAGCAGCACCAACGATACTTAAGCTCGTAACTAAGTTTCCAATGCTTTCATTGAATACATACCTCAAGACCATTAAAATGCCAATGATATAAATAATAACTTTAAAGAAGTCTCTGAAGAACAATACTAATTGATCATCCGATTGATCTTGTGTTAATCGAGCTTTATTTTCTAAAATGATGGAGATGAATTCTAAAGTACGCAGTGCAACTCGGATCAAAAGAATAATAAAAATAAATTTGATAATCGATTCATTGAACTGCTGCAAACTCAATTTAAATAATTTCAAGTCCCATTCTGCAGGAAACTTCAATTCATACAATGCGATAATTGCAACCAAGAATAATAAGAATTGTTCAATCGGAACCAATAATCGATGAACATGGCTCTTCCTTAATTCTGAATGATTCTTTTTGTCGACCCATGTATAGATTAAGCTTGCAAAAAAACGAGAAATCAATCTTTTAATGAGCAATGTTACTACTAGTATACCTGCAATGAGCAAGTAACTTCTCAAAGAATTACTTAGTATTTGTTGGTCTAAATTCATCATTTAATTATGCTTTCTCCCAAGTTAATAATTGCATGCTGCTTCCATCAAATACAGCATAAGTATTTAAACGAATCCAATCTCCTAAATTGATATACCTACTTTTTTCATTGATCTTATAATCAATAGCATAGTGACGATGGCCAAATACAAAATAATCCACTGCCATTGTTTTCGCTTTCTCTTTTGTATAAAGTATTAACCACTCTTTGTCTTCGCCTAAAAATATTTCGTCTGCGTTGCCGGTTTTAGCCCTGCTTTTTTGACTAAAGTAATTTGCCAATTGAATTCCTGCATCAGGATGTAGCCACCTAAATAGCCATTGGCAAACCGGATTTGTAAATATTTTCTTTAAACGTTTATAGCCATTATCCCCAGGACCTAATCCATCCCCATGACCAATTAAAAAATGCTTGTTATTGAAAGTGAATTGTGATGGTTCAAAATAAACTTTCGCATTTAATTCTTTTGCTAGATAATCCTGCATCCATAAATCATGGTTACCCGTGAAAATATGTAAGTCAATACCTTCATCAGACATCTGTGCAAGGGTACCTAATAAACGAACAAATCCTTTTGGTACCACCGTTTTATATTCAAACCAGAAATCAAAAATATCCCCTACTATAAAAATAACACCGGCATCTTTTCTAGCTTCATTTAGGAATCGTACTAAACGATCTTCTCTTTTTCGACTCTCCACTTCATTAGGCGCACCTAAATGAAAGTCTGAAAGAAAATAAACTTTTTTACCGTTAGCCAATACCATGAAATAGTGTTAATAGATTAAAGTTAAGATTGGAGTGGATTGTCTATTAAAAAACAATATACCTCTTTAGGACCATGCACTCCAACAACCAATGTTTTTTCGATATCTGCAGTTCTACTTGGTCCTGTAGCAAAGCTAATCATGGAAGGGAAATCGTCCATATTTTCTTTGAACTTTACCAAGCTATCAGAAATATCGTAAACAAGTTGATCTGCATAAGCAATACAAATATGAATAGGCGCATACACGCTCGAAGTCCTTCCACTCAACTCTTTACTACTTAGTACAATCGTACCCGTTCTTGCAACTAAGTGTGTGCATAATGTAATTGCTGCATCACAATCTCCCAAGTCATCTGTCGTAACTGGATCGAATTTTAAAGTCAACATTTTATCCAACCATTCAGATTCCTTTGAATATACTTTGTTCCATCCTTTTGTAATAATCAACGCATTTAATTGAGCAATTAACTCTTGTTCGTCAGCACAATAAACAAATTTGCCCAAGAGTTCTGTGAACTTTTGAGCAAACTCTATCGCCATTTCTTTTTCGGTAGGAATAAAAATGGGCGTATCCATTACTTGATCAGGAAACGGAACAGGCACAGGCTCTTTCAATGCCTGTTTGATTTTTTGCAATATCTTATTTCTTGCGCCTTGAGATTCCATTTACAACTTATTCGTTATTATCAGTTGCATCTGCAGCTTGGATGGTTGCATTTGCATTTTCAATTACATCTTCTGATTGATCAGCAGGCGTTACAACAGTTGTTTCAGATGGAGCAAACTGATCATTCGCATCTGCAGTTATTGTTGTTTCTTCAAGGATTTTTTTCTCCTCAAATGGACGATCACCAATTAATTCTTCTACATCAGATTTATGTAATACTTCTCTTGTTAATAATGCTTGCGCTAACTTTTCTACTTCAGCTTTACGTTCTTGCAATAAAGCCAATGTTCTATGGTAAGCAGCATCAATCATCTTACGCACTTCTTCGTCAATAATTTTTCCAGTCTCTTCGCTAAAAGGTTTTTGGAAAGTATTTTCTTGAGAAGGATCGTAAAAACTTACATTACCAATTTTCTCATTCATACCATAAGTAGTTACCATCGAGTAAGCCATCTTAGTGATCTGTTGTAAATCATTCGATGCGCCAGTAGATATTTTTCCAAAGAAAATTTGTTCAGCAGCACGTCCACCTAATGTCATACACATTTGATCAGTCAATTGCTCAATCGTATATAAGTATTGCTCTTTTGGTGTATACTGCGCATAACCTAATGCAGCTGTACCTCTAGGCACAATCGTTACTTTTAATAAGGGGTAAGCGTGCTCCAAGAACCATCCGCAAATCGCATGACCTGCTTCATGGTAGGCAATCACTTCTTTTTCTTCTTTAGAAATGATTTTATTCTTTTTCTCCAATCCACCAATCACTCTATCAATAGCATCTTGGAAATCTTTCATCTCTACACCTGTCTTGCCTTTTCGTGCAGCAATCAATGCAGCTTCATTACAGACATTCGCAATATCTGCACCCGCAAATCCAGGAGTTTGTTCTGCTAATTTATGTACATCTAAACTTTCAGAAACTTTGATAGGTCCTAAATGCACTTTAAAAATTTCTTCACGTCCTTTTACATCTGGACGATCAATTGAAATTTGACGATCAAAACGACCTGGTCTTAATAAAGCAGCATCCAATACATCTGGACGGTTTGTAGCAGCAAGGATAATGATACCAGTGTCGCCACCAAAACCATCCATCTCTACTAACAATTGGTTCAATGTATTCTCACGCTCGTCATTGCTCATCATGGCATTTTTACCACGCGCGCGACCGATCGCATCAATCTCATCTATAAAAATAATACAAGGCGCTTTCTCTCTTGCTTGCTTGAACAAGTCACGTACACGACTTGCACCAACACCCACAAACATCTCCACAAAGTCAGACCCGCTTAAGCTAAAGAAAGGCACTTGCGCTTCTCCTGCCATCGCTTTTGCTAATAATGTTTTACCTGTTCCTGGAGGGCCAATCAACAATGCACCTTTAGGAATTTTACCACCAAGTGCCGTATATTTTTTTGGTTGTTTTAAGAAGTCAACAATTTCCATCACTTCTTCCTTCGCTTCTTCTAATCCTGCTACATCTGCAAAAGTGATATTCACTTTTGTACCGCCTTTTTCAAATAAGGTAGCTTTAGATTTTCCTACGTTAAAAATACCACCTGGGCCACCGCCGCTTCCACCAGCGCCACCGCCCATCTTGCGCATCATCAATACCCAGATCACTACAATGATTAACATAGTGAAAATAGTATTGGCAATAGGTCCAAACCACTCTCCTTCTTTGATTGTGTTTTGAGGTACTTCTTGAATACCTCTTTGCTCATAGAACTTTTGTAAACGCTCGTTGAAACTATTCCAATCTGTTACACTAAACTCAAACAAAGGCACACCTTTAATTTTTGCTTTGTCTAATTTCTTTTTGAACTTTTGTACATAGTAATCTTTGTGAATACTATCTGGCTTCATGTACACGCGTACAATTTCTTTGTTTTGAACCAAATCAATACGCTCCACATCGCCTCTAACTAACATTACTTGCTTGAACTCTTGTTCAGTTGTAGTAGTTAATTCAGGAGACATTTGAAAAAAACGTGCCGAAAAAAGGGACAAGGCAATAAGACCGTAAATCCAATAGATATTGAACTTAGGCATTTTAGGTCCGTCACCAAGAGGCGATTTTTTCTTATTATTTGTTGAATCTGACATAGTATGATTGCTGTTTCTGCTTTTATTATAAACAAGTAAGATGGTAGATTGTTGACTACATCATCTAATTAATCCTCATGTGTTTTTGCATCGGCATCACTCCACAACTCCTCTAACTTATAAAATCCACGTGCTTCTGGGTGCATAATATGCACTACCACATTGATGTAATCAATTAATAGCCATTGTCCGCCCTGCTTGCCTTCTGTTTTATAAGGAAGTTCGCCGCATTTGCTTTTCACTTCATAATCAATGAAATCGGCAATCGCTTTTAACTGAGTGGTATTGTTGGCTTCGCAAATAATGAAAAAATCTGCTGCTGCTTCATGCACTTTTTTAAGATCAAGACTTATGATATTTTCTCCTTTTTTATCCAAGATCGCCTGAATAATGGTTTTGAAAATTTTAGAGCTCCTTGTGAGCCTAGTAACCGTGCTTTTATTACGGTCTTTTAAAGAAGAAAGTTGTTCCAATGCGCTTTATTTTAATGTGTTAAATCCTGTTTCTAAACTAACTTTACAAAAATAACAATTCTTTGCCACTAGCCACACCATTTAACATATTAGGCGCGCCGTTGATAGAACTGTCTACCATAGATAGTACCAATATCTATGCCATGGCACAAATAAAGGAGGGTTTGGCCAAGTCTGGCAGTTGTTTTAGAGCAGATTTTCAAACACAGGGTAAGGGACAGCATGGGCGAGTTTGGGAGAGTGTGACGGGGCAAAACCTACTTTGTACCTATATTTTAGAAATAAAGCAGCTGGATTCAGATAAAAACTGGGTTCCAGAACACCAAATTGGCTTTTCTGCAGCTATTGCATTAGGAATACGCAGCTTTTTTGATACGATGACCAATGGGGATACCAAGATAAAAAGGCCTAATGATATTTATTGGCGTGACAGAAAGGCAGGGGGTATTTTAATCGAAAATATTGTGAGGGGCTCAGAATGGACATGGGCCGTGGTTGGAATTGGCATCAATATCAATCAAACTCAATTTTCTACGGATGCACCCAATCCGGTTTCCTTAAAACAAATTACTGGACGCGATTGGGATATCCGTTTATTGCAAGAAGCTTTAACAAAGTCATTGAATACTTCGCTTGAAGATTGGCAAAACAATGGAGATGAAAAAACAATGCAAGCATTCGATCAACATATTATTGAAATAAGTAAATAACTAAGAACCTCAACAAATGAAAATAGCATTAACACAATATTCAAAAGGTGCAGGATGTGGCTGTAAGATAGCTCCAGCAGTACTTTCAGAGATACTGGCACAACATAGTGTAGGCATAAGCACCCCCAAATTATTAGTGGGTAATGATACCAAAGACGATGCGGCAGTGTATCAAATAGATGAAACAAATGCTTTTATTAGCACCACCGATTTCTTTTTACCCATTGTTGATGATCCATTTCAATTTGGACAAATTGCTGCTGCAAATGCAATAAGTGATGTTTATGCAATGGGCGGAAACCCTTTGTTTGCGCTAGCTGTATTAGGTTGGCCAATTGATACCATTCCTGTATCAGCGGCGCAGGAAGTGATGGCGGGCGCAAGATCGGTTTGTTCAGAAGCAGGTATTGTGATGGCAGGTGGACATAGTATTGATAGCAAGGATCCCATTTTTGGATTAGTTGTAAATGGCATGGTGGCGATTGAAAATCTAAAAAGAAACAACAGCGCTGTTGAGGGAGATGTTTTATTATTAACCAAACCTCTTGGTGTGGGTATTTTAGCAACTGCACAGAAAAAATCATTGATAGATGAAGCGGATCTTGAATTATTAGTAAAACAATTAACTACATTAAATAAAGTGGGTGCGGCACTCGGAAAAATAAAAGGCGTACACGCCATGACCGATGTAACTGGATTTGGAATACTAGGACATCTAATTGAAATGATGGAGGGCAGTGGATTAGGCGCGACTATTCATTACAATCAACTTCCAATTTTAGATGCTGCAAGAAAATACATTGCGCAAAAAGCAATACCAGATGCAACCTACAGAAACTGGAATGCGTACAATCAACAAGTTGCTTTTGGCACTGGCGTGAACGTGATGGAAGCATTTCAAATTTTACCAGATCCACAAACCAATGGAGGATTATTGATTGCAGTAGCACCGGAAGCATTACAAGAGGTTCAAACTATTTTAAAGGAAGCTGGCATTGAAAACACAACGCCCATAGGCGTTTGCACGGAGGCAGCAGAAAAGAGAATACAAGTAAACGCATAGATTAAGCGCCACTTTTTATAAATAATGATCGCCGCTTTATAATTGAATTGCGCTTATTCAAAAATCAAATGCCCTTTGTTCTTGATTTGTTCTGGCGTTAATTCAGCAACAAGTTGCACGCCTTTGATATTACGAATGGTATGTAAAATGTCTTTTACTTTTTCATCTTCAATCCATTCGCCACGTATCCACCAAATAAAGTCCATGTGTTTTAATTCAGGCAAGAGGTATTCACCATCAAATTGATTGTGGTAAACAAAATGGCCAATAGTGGTATTAGGTTCATATCCTTCGTACATCGAAAAATAATAGGTTCTATTTTTACGCTTCAGTGCAATTTCATGATTGGGATTAAATCTAAATTCAAATCCCATACATTGATTTAATAAAATACAAAACTGGTAATTTTTAATTGGAGCAGTAATACCAAGGATACGAGACCCTTCAAAGTCCTGTTCATTGATCTCGTCTTGATTTAAAATTAATTTAGCACTCACAATAATAAAATAGTTGTTTTCTAATTAATGCTTCAATGCAATTTAAAAACTAATGTCGACTTTAATTTCTTCTGACCCTCTTTTATAGATTAAAAAAGTAGTATCTCCTTTTTTAAACTTAGATAAGGTCGTCATATAGCTCATCACGTCAATGAACTTATAGTCGCCCATTTGTAATAAAATATCGCCTGCTTTTAAGCCTAATTTCTCTCCTAATTTACCAGCAGAAGCGCCCTCAATCCTAAGTCCAGTGCCCGTATACGCATAATCAGGCATTACACCCAAGCTCACTGTAAATTTAGTGCTACGACCCATGGCAGCTTCACGTGTTTTTAAGAAATCAAGCTTGCCATAACTATTGGTGGTTTTCACAATGTGTTGAACAAAACGTAAGATGTCTTTTTGACCAATATAATTAATCTTATCCCAGTCATCTGTTGCTTTATGATAATCTGCATGGCTACCAGTAAACATAAATAAAACAGGCATGTCTTTTCTATAGAAGCTTGCATGGTCACTTGGTCCAGTACCTGCACTATCAATCGTATACAATAAATTAGTGGGCGTTTTGTTAATTATCTCCGACCACTTACTAGAAGTGCCATATCCGCCTAAACTCATTTTTTTTGTTGCGTCATATCTTCCTACCATATCCATATTCACCATATAATTAAAGCTTGTTTTAAGTGTTGGATTTTCTAACCAATACTTACTTCCAATCAAGCCCAACTCTTCTGCAGAAAAGTGAATGATTAAATAATTATTCTTACTATACGCATCATCACCCTGCTTAGAAGCCTTCTTTAATAATTTAGTTAGTTCGATCAAAGCTGCAGTACCACTAGCATTATCGTCTGCGCCATTGCGTATTTCATTGTTAATATCTAATGCATTTTTATCTTGATTGTAACCAAGGTGATCCAGATGCGCACCGAGTACAACCGTGTGCGCCGCTTTGTTGTCAATGAATGCAACGACATTTTTTGCTGTTCTATTTTGAGCTTCTAAAACAAAATTTGCATCAATATCAAAAGTGCCGAGTGCATCATTGAAGAACTTCTTAAATCCATCTTTAGTAATATAAACAACAGGTATTGCGAGTGCAGCACTTGTATCGAATTTATTAAATTGAATATTATCCACTAGGCTACCACTATTAAAAAGAAACAATGCTTTTGCGTTTTTCTGTTTCATATTAGTTGTAGTCGTCTTGATCCAATCTTGTAAATCAAAATGAGGATTGCTTTGTTGCTCTTCTAATACTTCTTGTAAATCTTTAAACCAAACCTGGCCTGCTTCTTCTAATGCAAGGGTAGATTTTGTAGTGAACTTTCCGTTTGTGCCAGTAGAAACGGTGAAAAAATCATTTCCAAAATCCATGTTTTGTTGATTGATTTTCAAATACGCATCCCCAGCCCATTTTTTACCTTCATTTATTGGAAAAGCTTGAATAAATCCTGTCTCACCCATCGGCTGCATGCCTATAGATTCATACTGTGCAATGATGTAGTCTACTGCCTTTTGTTCTCCCAAACTGCCTGCACGACGACCTTCTAACACATCACTTGCCAAGTATTGAACATGTAATTTTAGGTTTTTGATCATTTGACGATCAGACTTATTTTGCTTTTGAGAAAATCCAATAATGGAAACAAAAACAAGAAGAAAACTGCTGAAAAGACGCATAAATGGAGTTTGAACCACAAAATTAAGTAATGAAGACTAGTTTAGTTCGCAAAATCAATAAAAACTGCCCAAACTCATGTTTTTCAACTGCCTTCAATTTCTAATTTCGTAAGTAGTAGCTATGCTTAATGGCTAGCTTTGCGACCAATCGTGAAAGCAGGTATACATATCGCCTTAGTGGGTAATCCCAACAGTGGAAAAAGTTCTCTTTTTAATGCCCTAACAGGCTTGCAACAAAAAGTAGGCAATTTCCCTGGCGTCACTGTAGACAAGAAAACTGGTGACGTACAAGTGGGTCCTTATCCTAGTACATTAATCGACCTTCCGGGGACTTATAGTTTTTATCCAAAAAGAGAAGATGAATGGGTGGCTTACCGAGTTTTAATGGGGGTAGATGAAGACGTAAAAACAGATGTGATTTTATTAGTTGCGGATGCCAGTAATTTAAAAAGGAATTTGCTTTTTTGTAGTCAAATCATTGACTTAAAGATTCCAGTGGTATTGGCGCTAACCATGAATGACCTTGCACAAAAAAAAGGCATTAAAATAGATATTGCCGGATTACAAAGTGACTTAGGTATTCCAGTTGTTGCAGTGGATGCAAGAAAAAATAAAGGCCTAGGTGAACTAAAAAAAGTATTGGGGCAAATTATTGAAACACCGCGTTCAAAAAATCAGGAAAGTTTTATTGACAATAAAAACCTTGCCCCTGCAGCCATTGATGCATTTAAGCAAACTTACCCTACGCATAGTGATTACGCAGCACTGCATTATTTAATGCACCACGAAACTTTTCCTTTGGAGCAGGAAATGCAAGACAACATTGAACAAATTGAAATCGCAAACGATTTTAACCATACAAAAACGCAGGCACAAGAAATCTTACAACGTTATCAGCGTATTCAAGAGCTCATGAAAAAATGGGTAACTGAACCGGATCCAACTGCGAAGAAAAAAAGAACAGATCAACTGGATAATATATTCTTGCACCGTGTAGGTGGCTACCTCATTTTATTATCTGTCTTATTCTTATTATTCCAATCTGTTTTTTGGATGGCTTCTTTCCCAATGGATGGTATTGAATGGATCTTTACGAATATCACTACTTATTTAAATCAAGTTTTACCAGCAGCATGGTGGCAGGACTTATTAGTGAATGGATTGGTCGCGGGCATTGGAGGTATTGTGATTTTTGTGCCACAGATCATGATCTTATTTGGCTTAATCACTTTACTGGAAGATACAGGCTATATGGCAAGGATTAGTTTCTTAAGTGATAAGCTCATGCGAAAAGTAGGGTTGAATGGCAAGAGCGTGATGCCCATGATTAGTGGATTTGCTTGTGCTGTTCCAGCCATCATGAGTGCAAGAAATATTGAAAATAAAAAGGAACGTCTGCTTACTATTTTAGTAACGCCGTTCATGAGTTGTAGTGCAAGATTGCCCGTGTACACGATATTAATTTCATTGGTGATAGACGAGAAAATGTATTTTGGATTTTTAAGTTTACAAGGATTGGTGATGATGGCCTTATACTTATTAGGTATTGTAATGGCATTGGCCGCAAGTTTTATTTTAAAATTCTTTATCAAGATTAAAGAGAAAAGTTATTTTATTTTAGAACTACCTGTATACCGTGCGCCGCGCTGGGGCAATGTGGGTATGACGATGATTCAAAAAGCTAAAATATTTGTGGTAGATGCAGGTAAGGTGATTATTGTGATTAGTTTGTTGTTATGGTTTTTAAGTTCTTATGGTCCTGGCAAAAAAATGGAGCAACTAGATACACAATATGCCTTGGCTATCAAAGCCAACCCGGCTCAACAAACTGTTTTAGAAAAACAATACCATACCGATAAACTCGCAAATTCTTACGCTGGTTTATTAGGTAAACAAATTGAACCGGTGATTAAACCACTTGGTTATGATTGGAAAATTGGAATTGCCTTAATTACCTCCTTTGCAGCGCGCGAAGTATTCGTTGGCACGATGGCAACTTTATACAGTGTAGAAGAAGATGACAATAGTAGCTTAAGAGAAAAACTACGTGCCTCTGTTTGGCCTGATGGCAAACCTGTTTATAGTTTAGCAACCGCACTTTCCTTGATGGTCTTTTATGTACTCGCTATGCAATGTATGAGTACCCTGGCCATTGTAAAAAGAGAAACAGGCTCATGGAAATGGCCTACCATTCAATTTTTCATGATGACTGGACTAGCTTATATCATGAGCTGGGGTGTGTATGTAATGTTTAAATAAGAACTACCAACCAGAAATTGCTAAAATCTCGGCAGTATGGTCTTTTGTATCGGGTTTTTCTATAATATGTTGAACCATTCCGGCTTCGTCTATTAAGAAAGTAGTTCTTGTAGTACCCATATAGGTCTTACCCATGAATTTCTTTTGACCCCAAAGATTGTATTTGTCTACTATTTTCTTGTCTTCGTCCGCAACCAAAGAGAAAGGCAATTCATATTTTTCGATGAATTTGACGTGAGATGCAACTGAATCTACGCTTACACCCAAAATAGCTATCCCCTTCTTAATCAATTTCTTATAGTTATCACGCAAGTTACATGCCTGAGCAGTACAACCTGGTGTATCATCCTTTGGGTAAAAGTATAAAACTAGTTTTTGACCTTTAAAATCGGCAATAGAAACCGTTTTACCATGTTGATCTACCCCTTTGAATGCAGGTGCTTTAGCGCCTTCTTTGATAACTGCCATAAGATTTTGTATTGTGGTGAAGATACGGATTTAAAAGGAGAAAATTGTTTGGGTTAATATGACCCGAATGCGACCAAAAATTAATAGATTTGCGCAATTTATATTTTTGTAGACATGCCAAGAGACACATCCATCAAATCGGTATTAATAGTAGGTTCTGGACCCATTATCATTGGCCAAGCCTGCGAGTTTGACTACTCCGGATCACAAGCTGCAAGATCTTTAAGAGAAGAAGGAATTAAAGTAATCTTGATTAACAGTAATCCGGCGACCATTATGACAGATCCGATGATGGCCGATAAAGTATATTTATTGCCTTTGACGATCGAGAGTTTAGAACAAATTTTAAAAGAAAATCAGATAGATGCAGTCTTACCAACCATGGGAGGACAAACTGCTTTGAACTTATGTAAGGAAGCAGACGAATTAGGCATTTGGGAACAATACAATTGTAGAATGATTGGGGTGGATGTTGCCGCAATCAATACAGCAGAAGACAGAGAATTATTTAGACAATTGATGGTGAAGATCGGTATGGCCGTTGCACCAAGTAGAGTTGCAAATAGTTTTTTAGAAGGAAAAGAATTTGCGCAAGTGATTGGCTTCCCATTAGTAATCCGTCCATCATTTACATTAGGTGGAACAGGAGGAGGATTTGTGCATGATGCAAGTGAATTAGATGCTGCATTAGAAAAAGGCTTAAAGGCATCTCCAATGCACGAAGTATTGGTAGAGAAAGCAGTGTTAGGATGGAAAGAATATGAATTAGAATTATTAAGAGACCAGGCGGATAATGTGGTGATCATCTGTACAGTTGAGAACTTAGATCCAATGGGTGTGCATACAGGAGATTCAATTACAGTAGCGCCAGCCATGACATTGAGTGATACTGCGTTTCAAGAAATGCGTAACAAAGCAATGTTGATGATGCGTAGCTTAGGTAATTTCTCTGGCGGATGTAATGTGCAGTTTGCACTCAATCCAGAAACAGAAGAATTAATTGCAGTTGAAATTAATCCACGTGTATCTAGATCATCTGCACTAGCATCAAAAGCAACTGGTTATCCAATTGCAAAAATTGCAGCTAAGTTGGCTATCGGATATCATTTAGATGAATTAAAGAATCAAATCACACAAACTACTTCTGCATATTTTGAACCAGCATTAGATTATGTGATTGTGAAAGTGCCAAGATGGAACTTTGATAAATTCAAAGGCGCGAACGATACATTAGGCTTACAAATGAAGAGTGTGGGAGAAGTGATGGCAATAGGAAGAAGCTTTACAGAAGCGATTCAAAAAGCTTGTCAGTCATTAGAGAATGAGGCAATAGGCTTAGGCTATTATGGAAAGAGTTTGATGAAGAACGAAGAATTGATGGAATATATCAAGACACCAAAATGGGATCGTATCTTCAGAATCAAAGATGCATTGATGCAGGGGTCAACAGTAAGATCTATTGCTGCTGCAACAGGTATCGACAATTGGTTTTTATATCAAATCAGAATCATCTGCGATATTGAAAAAGAAATCGCAAAACATAATTTAGATACTTTGCCTACAGAGACTTTAAAAGAAGCGAAGAAACATGGCTTTAGTGATTTACAAATTGCGAAAGTATTACAAGGAAAAGTTTCAGATGACGAAGTATATGAAAAGAGAAAAGCATTGGGAATTACCAGAGTGTATAAAATGGTAGATACTTGTGCTGCAGAGTTTGAAGCAAAAACACCTTACTTCTACTCAACATTCGAAAACTAAAACGAAATCAACTACTTTCAATAAGTAGTTAAGCAACATTAACTATAACAAAGCATAACCTAATTAATATGAAGGCAACAGATATCGTAGTACAAAACGAAAAAGAAACAAGAGCAGGATTCGGAGATGGAATTTTAGAAGTCGCTAGAGAAAATAAAGATGTAGTTGTATTGACTGCAGACTTAGCGGGTTCATTTAAATTAGGCCCATTGATGAAAGAATTACCAGCTCAATTCATTGAAGTAGGTATTGCAGAAGCAAACATGATTGGGATTGCTGCTGGTTTAACGATTGGTGGTAAAATCCCTTACACAACAACATTTGCCGGCTTCAGCACAGGACGTGTTTACGATCAAATTAGACAATCAGTTGCTTACTCAGATAAGAATGTAAAAATTTGTGCATCTCACGCTGGATTAACATTAGGAGAAGATGGTGCAACACACCAAATTTTAGAAGATATTGGTTTAATGAAAATGTTACCAGGCATGACAGTAGTGGTACCATGTGACTATAACCAAACAAAAGCTGCAACTAAAATGATTGCAAACTATGAAGGTCCAGTTTACTTAAGATTTGGTCGTCCAAAATGGCCAAACTTTACCAAAGAAGATGGTTCTGATTTCGTGATTGGTAAAGCACAAATTTTAGCAGAAGGAACAGATGTAACGATTGTTGCATGTGGTCACTTAGTTTGGAAATCAATTGAAGCTGCTAAGCAATTAGAAGCAGAAGGTATTAGCGTAGAAGTAATCAACTTGCATACTATTAAGCCATTTGACGAAGCAGCAATCATCAATAGCTTAAAGAAAACAGGTTGTGTAGTGACCGCCGAAGAACATAATGTAATTGGTGGTATGGGCGATGTAGTTGCACAAGCAGCTGCAAAACATTATCCAGTGCCGGTAGAATTTATCGGAACACAAGATACTTTCGGAGAGAGTGGAACACCAAACCAATTGTTAACTAAGTACGGATTAGACGCAGTGAACATTGTTGCTGCTGCAAAGAAAGTGATGAGCCGTAAGCGCTAAAAAATATTTTAAGGGGCCAATCTTACTTTCACCCAATGTCCATTATCGTGTAAAGTATATTGAAGACGATCGTGTAAACGAGAGCTACGTCCTTGCCAGAACTCTATTTCTGTAGGATGGATAATATAGCCACCCCAATCTGGAGGTAAAGGAATGATACCCTCTTTAAATTTTTCTGTATTTTCTGCAACAAGGTCTTCTAAAAATTCTCTGTTTGGAATAATTCTACTTTGTGGCGAAGACCAAGCACCAACTTGGCTGCCTATTGGTCTTGAATGAAAATAGTTTTCACTTTCCTCATGGCTTACCTTTTTGATTGTACCAGTGATACGTACTTGACGCTCTAATTCTTTCCAGAAGAAATTCATGGCCACATGAGGATGCGTTTCTACTTGTAATCCTTTTGCAGAAGCATAGTTGGTAAAAAATATAAAACCTTCTGGCGTATACCCTTTTAATAAAACAACACGAGAGGCAGGTGTGCCATTTGGTTTCACTGTAGATAAGACAAATGCATTCACTTCATCAATATTGCTTTCAATCGCATCGTTCCACCAAGCAGTAAATTGATCCATTGGATTTCCCATACTTGTTGCTTCATCTAAAGAGGCTAATTGGTAATCGCGTCGTATGTCAGCTATATCTCTATTCATAAAATGCATTTAAAATTTCAATGTAAATCTTGGTTTCAAATTATTAGCTAGGCTTATTATTGATAGACTTAGTTGCGTAAAGAATATTCACCACAGAAAGCAACAACAACATGCCTACTAATTGATGCAGTTGTGCCATCCATTCAAAATTACCCCAGTTTCCTGGAATAATATTTTTACTAGTCAATACAGAAAATATACCCAGTAATACTTGTAACAAAACAAAAAACAAGGGTAATGTTTTTACATTGCTCCAGAACAAATTACCTTGGATCTTGCGCATCTGTGCTACCCAGAAAATTATAACTACTAATAAAATATACGCTAAACCACGATGTACAAAATGTATGAAAGTGGTATTGTCTATCGCATTCAAGAAAAAGCTTTCCTTCCCCATTAAGTGTGTCGGAACCCACTCCCCATTGATTGTTGGCCAAGTGCTAGCCACATTTGCGGCTTTATGTCCCGCCATCAAGGCGCCATAGATTAATTGAAAAAATAACAAACCTAAAACGACCCATGCCCATACTCGAAATCCTTTCATACTAGATTGCGCTTCTGTGCTTAGATGTTCTTTCGCAACAGGCTTCGCTTTTAAAGAAAGTGCAAACCAATAAGTATAAGATAATAGGCCTAAGGCAAAAATAAAATGCAACGCTAAACGTGTAGGTTTAACATACACTGCATCTCCTTCTAAACCACTCGCCACCATGATCCAACCAATACCACCTTGCAATGCACCTAATAAAAACAAAATCACCAAAGGACGAATCATTGCAGGTTGAAAATATTTTTTTACTAAGAAATAAATAAAACCAAATGCAAAAACTAAACCAATGGTACGAGCCCATAAACGGTGGAACCATTCCCAGAAAAAGATGAACTTAAAATTATCTAAAGTAAAATCGAAATTCAATAATTGAAATTGAGGCGTCGTTTTGTATTTCTCGAAAAGTAATTGCCAAGCAGCTTCATTCAATGGAGGTAAGCTACCTGTCACCACATCCCATTCTGTAATGGATAACCCACTGCCTGTTAAACGGGTAATGCCGCCAAGTGCGATTTGGATAATGGTCATCACCACACCAATAATCAACCAATTGGCTACTGCACGTGATTTTTTGTCTTGTAATTCCATAGATAAATATTTCAGCTGAATAAGACGAAATTAAAAAATGTTTAACCCCTAATTCCTGACACAAAGTTACTAAGTAAATCTACAAGGAAGCAGAATTCAAAGCAAGAATCACGGGTAGTTTTGGATTGATTTTGCTTTGTGAAAAAGAATGGATCGATCTACATTAGAACTTGAACAAAATTGAAGATAGATCAATACGAAGTGTCGATTGACTTTGATATATTTGAATCTAATAAACCGGCGATTAAAGCATGCTCCTAAATTACTACCAACCCGACAAGATTGAAGCCGGCTGCGACGAAGCAGGCAGGGGTTGTTATGCAGGACCGGTATTTGCAGCAGCCGTTATATTGCCTAAGGATTTTTACCATCCATTGATTAATGACAGTAAGAAATTAAGTGAAAAGCAAAGAGCAGCTTTGGTGCCAGTCATAAAAAAGGCAGCGATTGCGTGGGCTATTGGCTCGCAAACACCGGCCGAGATAGACGAGATCAATATTTTAAAAGCAAGTATCAAGAGCATGCACCTTGCTCTAGATCAATTAAAAAAGCGACCGCAGTTTATTGCGGTAGATGGGAACCGCTTTTACCAATATAAAAAAGTACCACATCAAACAATCATTAAGGGCGATGGGCTCTATGCTCATATAGCCGCTGCCAGTATCCTTGCAAAAACGGCACGTGATGCCTATATGATTGAGTTGCACAAAAAGTACCCGCAATATGGCTGGGACCAAAACAAAGGATACGGCACCGCTGCGCACCGCGCAGCCATCGCCCTTCATGGCCTTTGTGAGCATCACCGAAAAAGTTTTAAGATTTAAAAGTCCCAAACCCCAACCCCTTGACGAATGACATGGTATTCGTCTGTGGTACAATCCACAACAGTAGAAGGTTCCATCCCTCCGATTCCACCATCTACCACCATATCAATTTGTTTGCCCCAGTTTTCATAAATGACTTCAGGGTCGGTGTATTCCTCTACTTCGTCTCCCGGAAAACTAGCCGATAAAATTGGATGACCCAATGTTTTAATAATTGAAAGTGCAATCAAATTATCAGGGATACGAAGCCCAATTGTTTTTTTCTTAGACTGTAAAATCTTAGGCACTTCTTTACTCGCAGGTAAAATAAAAGTGAAAGGGCCTGGCAATGCTTTCTTTAAAATACGAAACAGACTATTGTCAATTGCCTTTGCATATAAGCTTAGGTCACTTAGATCCGCACAAATAAAACTAAGGTTGGCTTTCTCAGGATCCACTTTTTTGATGGCACAAATTTTTTCAATCGCATCATGTTTAAATATAGAACAACCAAGTCCATAAATGGTATCCGTTGGATAAGCAATAATACCGCCAGCTGTAAGACAATCGGTCACCATAGAAAGTTGTCTAGGCTGTGGATGTGTAGGATGAATTGAAATAAGCATAATAGAGTGCCGAGGCCTCATTTGATTCCCCTAAAATTAGGCTTAATTTGGTAAAACAAGCTTATGTTTCCAATCATCTACTTAGAAGAGAAATTAATGATCCGAAATGCAATGGTTCATTATTTTGAAAAACAAGAAGGATGTAAAGTCATTTACCAAACAGGTTTGATTGATGAACTAGAAACCTATTTAGAAAAATCAAAGGATACCATCTCCCTTTGTATTTTGTCCGACGACTATGGACATCAAGCATTGCTTAAAATCATTCAAGTAATACGAGCAAGAAATACCTACACCTATATTTTATTAAAATCAAACGATAAAAAAATAAATTCAATTTGCTATTTAATGAAGCATGGCTTGAATGGTTTATTTTTCACTGACGAACCTTTGATTGATTTAAAACAATGTGTACTCAGAAAAACAAAGTTCAACCTCTCGGCAGATAAATGCAAACTCATAACCAAAAATGTCTTGCAGGGTATTGATATCAAGGCTTTGAACTATAATAAGAATCCACTCACGGCAAATGAAGTACAATTTATTCAAGCCTGTACTAAAGATTATAGTTACGAGGAAATAGCAACCTACTTGCAAAAAAGTGTCTATACGGTGTATGGCTACCGCGATCGTATATTTAAAAAATTGGCTGTAAAACAAAGGACCGCCATGGTGATGACAGCCCTTAAAAGAAATTATATCGATCTTTAAATCAATCTTGAATCTTAAGATTTTATACTTCTGTATACTAGATTTACTTTATTAAAGTATCTCCCAAGTCTCTTTACCGCGAATTAATTTATCTAAATCACCCATACCTTTACTCGTCATGGCTTCTTCTACTTGCAATGCCATCATGTCTTCGTAACAAGGACGATCTGCTGAATAGAAAACGCCGAAAGGACGAGGGAATTGAGCACCTATTTCAGAAGGGTTATCAAACAAACGCACTAAAACTTGTGCTTTATAAAAATCTTTTTCGTCGTGAATCCATAAATCTTCAGCGCTATATTTTTCGCCGATGGTCACTACTTCTGGACGAAGGCCATCAAAACGAATACCCATTTCATTATTTGCACCAAATGTCAATGGCTTGCCTTGCTCTAAAAATAAAGCATGTAAAGGCTTTGAAGCTTTCTCTGTGAAAACTTCAAATGCACCATCGTTGAATATATTACAGTTCTGATAAATCTCTAAGAACGAAGACCCCTTATGTTGTTGCGCGCGCGTGATCATTGCTTGCAAATGTTTAGGGTCACGATCCATACTACGAGCAATAAAACTTGCATCTGCACCCAATGCCAAAGCAGCAGGATTAAAAGGATGATCGATACTACCCATTGGTGTACTCTTAGTGACTTTATTGATTTCAGAAGTTGGAGAGTACTGCCCTTTTGTTAAACCATAAATCTGATTATTGAAAACTAAAAAGTTTACATCAAAATTTCTTCTCAACATGTGGATGGTATGGTTACCACCAATACTTAACGCATCCCCATCTCCTGCTACAATCCAAACGCTCAATTCGGGACGAGATGCTTTTAATCCACTCGCAATAGCTGTTGCACGACCATGAATAGAGTGCATGCCAAAAGTATTCATGTAATAAGGGAAACGACTACTACAACCAATACCACTAATGATGACAATATTTTCTTTCGGCACACCAATTGTTGGCATCACTTTTTGAACCTGCGCCAAAATAGAATAATCACCACAACCAGGGCACCAACGCACTTCTTGGTCTGTCGCAAAATCTTTAGCGGTTAAAGCGGCTGCTTGAGGAAGTATTGTTTCAGTAGACATAGTCAAATATTAGGAGGCAAAATTACAAAAAATAGCTCGTTTCTTATTGTAAATACCGGTTATTTAACCTTTCTCCCCTTCCAGGAATAGGTTTTAAGCTGCCCAAATAAGCCAGCGGCAATATTATATACAATATGGATAGGTTGATAGAAAACAAAATAGCGCAGTTCGGGTTTCAGCTTAAAGAAAGCAGCAACAGGATCCAAGAAGAACAATTCAAAAAACGTTTTAAAAGCAAGGGCAATTATTAACGTGCTCCAGCTTCCTAATAAAGCCAATAATAAAAAGCTCAAATTAAAAAGATAAACAAGGGTCAAAACTAAAGTAATTGAACGGTCATCATAATACCTTGCTTTACTTGCCCAGCGAATTCTTTGCATGATAAATCCCTTCCAACTATCCATCGCTGCGGTCAACACTATTGCATCGGGATGAAATAAATAACCGACAGGCTTATGTAAAGTCTGTTTCATTTTATGCATTAAAAACATATCGTCGCCACTCGCAATATGGTCTACGCCTTGGTATCCACCCACTGCAATAAAAGCAGTTTTTTCAAAAGCTAGATTAGCACCATTGCTCATAGAATGTTTGCCAGCGCCCACTGCAGCGGCTGTGATACCTTGCAATGCTAAAAAATCTAATAACTGAAATTGATTTAATATACCTGCAGTTTTAATAAACATCACTGGAGCAGCAACAAAAGAAGGTTGATGCACTTGTATATAAGCATGGTATAAAGACAACCATTTTTTAGGCACGATACAATCTGCATCGGTCGTTACAATCCAATTTCCTTTTGCAACAGAAACAGCAATTTCAATGGCCTTTTTCTTATATGCAAGTGTCTCGCCATCCTTACAATGATCTGCTAATTTTAATAAACGCACTTGAGGAAATTGTGCATTCAATGCTTTCACAATAAATGCTGTATCGTCCTCAGAAAAATCATCAATTACAATAATTTCAAAAGCATTAGTAGGATAGTCCTGTGCTAAAATACTATCTACACATGCTTTGATATTGGCAGCCTCGTTTCGAGCAGGAATGATGACCGTAAACTGAGTTGGGCTTTGATCCTGTCTAACCCATTCATTCTGATTCGATTGTTCCAATGCATCGGTTTGAAAAACACGCATTTTACCATACCAAAAGCGGTAAGCCAATAAGAGTAAGGCATAAGAACAAGTTAAAATGGCAACTGCCCAATCTAGTAGATACAACATAGCACAAAGTTAAAGGGTAAATATTTGGTAGAATCCTTAAAATCGTTGTACTTTTGAATTAGTTGCATAACTAACTATATGCCAAACAACCAATTTAAACGAGGAGAACTTTATAGCGTCATCAATGGCATGGCGACAACCGCTGTTGCAAGAAGGTTGCAAAAGAATTTCCGCAATGCAGGATTAGAAATTACGATTGAACAATGGTCAGTCTTATACCATTTATGGAAGGAAGATGGATTAAGTCAACAAGAATTAGGCAACAGAACATTTAGAGATAAAGCAAGTATCACAAGACTCATTGATAATATTGAAAAGCTAGGATTGGTAGAACGTATTGCATCTAAGGATGATAGAAGAGTAAACTTAGTTTACTTGACAGATGCCGCGAAACCCTTACAGGAAGTGACTTACGAGCTAGCTAATCAAACAATGAATGAGGCTTTGCAAGGTATTAGTAAAGAGGAGATAGAGATTGTGAAAAGTGTTTTTCAGCGCGTATACGAGAATAGTAAATAATTAAATTATATTTTATGGCAACAACAATCCAAGGTGGAGAGTGGATCATTAAAGAAGTGAAAGCCGAAGATGTTTTCATTCCAGAAGAATTCAACGAAGAACAGATCATGGTGCGTGACATGTGTAGCCAATTTTTGGATACAGAAGTCTTACCAGTGGCGGACAGAATGGACAAACTAGAGCCAGGTTTAATGCCAGGTTTATTAGAAAAAGCAGGCGAACAAGGCTTATTAGGCGTTTCTGTACCAGAGCAATATGGTGGCATGGGTAAGGATTTTATTACCTCAACGATTGTAGCGGAATACTTAGGAGGAGGTTATTCTTTCTCTGTTGCCAACGCAGCACATACTGGTATTGGGACCCTTCCTATTTTATATTTTGGTACCGAGGCACAGAGAGCAAAATATGTTCCAAAATTAGCGAGTGGTGAATTCAAAGGATCTTACGGATTAACAGAACCAAATAGTGGATCAGATGCTTTAAGTGCAAAGACCACTGCAAAATTATCTGCAGACGGTAAGCACTATATTTTAAATGGACAAAAATGCTGGATCACTAATGGTGGATTCGCAGATGTCTACACCGTATTTGCAAAGATTGACGGAGAGCAATTCACTGCATTCATCGTGGAGCGTGGCATGGAAGGTTTCACTTTAGGACAAGAAGAACATAAGATGGGTATTAAAGGTTCCTCTACAGTTCAGTTGTATTTCCAAGATTGTAAAGTGCCTGTAGAAAATGTGTTAGGGGAAATTGGAAGAGGACATATTATTGCATTCAACATTTTAAATATTGGAAGATTAAAATTAGGCGCTGCAACGATTGGTGGAGCAAGAAGAGCAACCACAACAACAATTCAGTATGCAAAAACTAGAGAGCAGTTTAAATTACCAATTGTAAAATTCGGTGCTATCCGTCATAAGTTAGCAGAAATGGCTATTCGTTTATGGGTGGGAGAATCTGCTTTGTATAGAGTAGCAAAAAACATTGACGAAAAAGAACATGACTTATTAACTGCAGGAAAAGATTTATCTGCAGCATTACTTGGAGGCGCAGAAGAATATGCAATTGAATGTGCGATCTTAAAAGTGTTTGGATCAGAAGTATTAGATTTTGTGGTAGACGAAGGCGTACAAGTACATGGCGGAAATGGATACAGTGATGAGTACGAAATTTCAAAAGCATACCGTGATAGCAGGATCAACAGAATCTACGAAGGTACCAATGAAATCAACCGTTTGCTAACAGTAGACATGGTTTTAAAAAGAGCTATGAAAGGACAGTTAGATTTGATGGGACCTGCAATGAGTGTTCAAAAAGAATTGATGAGCATTCCAGATTTTGGAAGCGAAGACGAAGCACCATTTGCAAAAGAGAAAAAGGCCATTGCAAATTTCAAAAAATGTATTTTGATGGTAGCAGGTGCTGCAGTTCAAAAGTTAATGATGACTTTAAGTAAAGAGCAAGAGATTTTGATGAATATCGCTGACATGTCCATCATTACTTATCATGCTGAATCTGCTTTATTAAGATTAGAAAAATTAAGCAAGACAAAATCAGAAGCTGAATTAGCGGTACAAACTGCAATCGTAAAAACATATATCTATGATGCAGCAGATGCAATTAACAAAGCAGGAAAAGATGCATTGAATAGTTTTGCAGAAGGAGATGAATTACGCATGATGCATATTGGATTAAAGCGATTTACAAAAGTAGATCCTTACAATACCAAAGAGGCAAGAAGAACGATCTGTGCGCAATTAGTAGCTGACGATGGTTATAAATTATAAGTAAGTGAATAATTGATATAGGTTTTGAATTGAAAAGAAAGTGCCGCTCAAATGAGCGGCCTTTTTTATTCTATACTTTTTAATATCAATCAGTCTGCGCTTTAAACAACCCTCACGTTTCTTGAAAAACTTTCTTCTAATGAAATAAAAGTTTCTGTACGCTCAATCCCTTTTATCTTTTGTAATTCATCATGCAAGACATAACGTAGTTGTTGAATGTCTTTACAAACAATTTCAGCGAACATACTATAGTTACCTGTGGTATAATTTAATCTAACAATTTGTGGAATGTTTTTAAGTGCAAGTGCCACTGAATCATACATCGAACTCTTTTCCAAGTACACCCCAATAAATGCAATCACATCATAACCCAATACTTTCATATCTACTGCCAATCTTTTACCTTGCACAATACCCAAATCTTCTAATTTCTTAATCCTAACATGGATGGTACCACCAGATACAAAGAGCTTCTTTCCTAAATCGGCATAAGAAATCTCAGCATCTAGCATCATATTTTGAATAATTTGCAAATCAAGCTTATCTAAGCTTTTGACTGCGTTCAATTTGGCGTTGTTTTTTGCTTCCATTTTTGTGATTTTATGAATATAAATGCAATTTATTAGATATTTTCTACATTTTAAAATATTTACTTAAATTATTTGCAACAATAAACCCAATACATTAGTTTTGATTTATCAAATAAGGGGAAATATTGAAAATGACCCTTAAATGAAAGTTCTTAATACTGTGGGGTGATGAAACTTTTGGCAGACATGCCTCCTTGTCTCGGAGGTGGGGATCACGGGATAAACGTAACATAGAGCCGCCTAGCAATAGGCGACCAGGGTCGACCACTGAACTTTGTGTTATAGCTAACTGCCCCTTGGAGGTTCGATCCCTCCCCCTACAGCAACTAAAAGCATCTATTACATTGATTATCATTGTTTTAGATGCTTTTTTAAATGCATTAAGTATCTTTACTGGTATCTCTACATACAAATTATTCCATATTTTCAGGTTATATAGGGGCATAAAAAAACCACCTACATTTCTGTAAGTGGCTTATCTACTTTACCCTCCCTCCCTATGCGGCTTCTCTATTCAAGTCAAACCTTTTATACTTGCGAATAACTAACAATGCCTTATCTAAATCACTTTCCCTATAAAGGACTTTCTTTCCAACTCTTATTTCTTGAATTACCCCATCATTTACCTTTGAAACTAATGTCTGTGGGCTAATATTTAGTTTTTTACTTGCCTCTTTTCTTGTAAGTAGCTTATCCTCTTTCTCTGGCAATAGTGGTTTTATCAAGCTGACTACTATTTCAGCAATTTTATTTGCTAATTCTTCTTCTGTGCATCCAACCATAAAAACTTTTGTCTCTTTATTATTCATATTTTATTCTTTACTTACTCCTTTCTAATAAAGTATAAGGGGAACTTGTATAAGTTGCAACTCATATCATAACGAATTGTGATATTTTATGATAATTTATTGACTAACTTTATATGTAATAAATCTTTTATGAAAAGGATATTCATTATTCTAATTTTATCGCCACTCCTATCTCAATCACAATCAAAAGATGACTTATATAGCGATGCAACAAAATTGAAATCAACTGAAATTGTGAAAAACAACAATTTTGAGTTTGAGCCAGGTGAAAGGATTGTAAAATGGGTAAAAATTTATGATATTGATGCTAATATATCATTCAGTATTCTAAAAGATTATTTTATTAGAAAAAATAATTTTGAAAGTTACAATGTTGAAAATGAAACAATTACCGCAAAATTATTACCCAAAAACATTGATATTCAAAAATATGGTTACACTTCATTGAGCACGCCAATGGTTTTTGGGAATGAACATAGGGGTAATTTTAGATTAGAATACAAAAAAGGGAAATACAGAGTAACTATAAATGACATAGAATATATTGACAATGGAAGCTTTGATATAATTACAAAATCATTAGTAAGTCAATATGCACCAACTTCAAAAGGTGATATTCAATCATATAATGGAGATTATTCATTTAGAAATGATGGGACTATAAGAACAAGGAATAAGACAATATATGAAATTTTAGATAAATATTTTACTGATATATCCCAATTCAAAATAATAAATAATAATGAAAATTGGTAACTTCTAAACTACACTCTTTGTAATGAATAATAAAAAATGTGTCTCTCTTTTAGTCTTTGTTTTTATCTGCTTTACTTCTTTTTCACAATCAAAGAAAGAGTTAGAAGAGGAACTAAAAGCTATAAAAGCAAAGCTGGATAGTATGCAAGTATTATATTATCAGCAACAAGCCCAATACCAACAAAGAATTACAAGTTTAGAAGCTACAATTGATAAAATAAAGTTTCTAATAGAAAATAATGTAAAATCTACCTATGGGGTACAATCAAGTAATACCACCGGCGTCGGTGATACATCACAATTACAAAATAATTTCAAAAAAATAGTTTTAGGAGAAGGTGACGGACTAACTCCAAGAACCGGTGCAAAAATTTATACTGGTTCAAGGGGTGGGCAATACTACATAAATAAGAGCGGCAATAAGGTTTATATCAAGAAAAAAAACTAAATGATTACTACAACAACATCAACAATTCCAAATACAGAAATTACTGAAATCATATCTGTAGTTCATAACAGAGTAGTTCTTGGAACAAACCTATTCAGTGATATTAGTGCTGGATTTAGCGACATTTTCGGTGGAAAAAATACAGCATATGAAAAAAGATTAGCTGAAATTACAAATCAAGTCATAGAGGGGTTGAAGGACAAAGCTAAAAAGCTCAAAGCGGATGCCTTGATTGACTTGAAAATTGATGTAGATGAGATTTCAGGTGGCAGTAAGAGTATGTTTATGGTGACGGCTATTGCTACTGCTGTGAAGCTAAATAAACAAATCGCATCTAATGAAAGTATCAGCATTGAGATTATCAATGAAAAGATTACCAAGTATAAAATAATAAAGAGTATTGAAGCAGGAGCATTCAATCCTCATACTAACTGGGTAGAGCCATATATTCTAAACTATGAACTGCCGGAAGCATTTGATGCTTATTTACGATGGATTTCAATTTCATCTAAACAAGTTGAAAACTGGAATGATTTATATTCTGTTTATATCAGCAATCTAAATAAGGAGAATTTGTTTGATAAAACAATAAGTTTATTTGCCAAAGAAAATAGGAATGAGAATGAGGGAACTGCTTTGTCAACTATTTTCAAGCACATTGTAGTTGATTATTCTAAAATATTGCAAATCTTATCTGGCGATGATATTGAGAAGAAAAGGTTATGCTTGAATATTCTTTACTACTACAATAAATCATATTCTAAAACTGACTTTGATTTGGTTGGGAAGGTATTATCCAAAGTCAATGAGGTGTTCCCCAAAACCTCAACAGAGGAGATTGGAACTGGTTTATTGAGTAAGGGTTCTAAATATTGGAGATGCCAATGTGGAGCAAAAAATGATGCACAATACAATAATTATTGTGAAAAGTGTAATAAAGATGAGTATGGTAATCCAGCACAAACAAGAAGAGTAAATGAAATTATTTCAAGATTAGAAGAATTACTTATTGCAAATAAATAGTTTATGAAATATTTTGGATGGATTATTGGTTGCTTTATTGCTGGGTTTGTATTTGGACTATTACTATTTGGAGGAGCTACTAATGAACTAAAAAAAAGTCAAAGTTCCAAAATACCAATCGCTATTCCTTTGATTATTGGAGTTGTTTGTGGAATTGTTGGTGCAGTAATTGCATCTAATCTAATTGAAGATGAAAAGAAAAGGGAAGCATTGGGACTGAACAATATTCAATTTTCAAGTGCAAAAGATGGTAGAAAATGGATTTATAAAAGTAGCTGGGTAAATCCTACAACTAATGAAACAATTGTTGTAAAAACATTCTTTGATATGAAATCAAATACTACAATATCAACTCTAAATGATGATTTGTTCCAAAATCATAATTCTAATAGCGGTGCAGAGGTGTTTATTTCTAAAATGCACGCATCAGCCAAAGGATTAGTAATAAATCAACTTTTATCTAACAAGAAAATATAATTCACAATCATAGGTAGAAGCAGAATTTCTCAATAATAAAGTCAAGTAATCTTTATTTTTTACACACTACATAGTTTCTTATAGATAGATATATCTTCTTACATAGTTTTTTTGGACACTCATAGCTTTTTGGGGTATATGCTCATTAATTAATTTAGTATAATTCAATACATGACATACTCAAATCAACCGAATTTTTAGGAGGAAGTTATTTTGAAGCCTTATCAGAAATGATATATAATTTGTATAACGCATAAACAGAAACAAAAAAAACAATTACACTGATACAAATACTAAATATTGTATAACCTTCAATTAAATCTCTATCCCTACTGAATAAAATTAGAACGCCCCCTATAACATTTAATACTCCAATCGCAACTGTAAATAATAGCATCAAAAATGATTTTGAATACTCTAAAAATACTCTCTTTAATTGAGAAGAATTAAAATCTGTAGTATAGCAAATATCATTAGATGATTCTGTTGAGTTAATCTCTTTACGAAACTCTTCTACAGCATTTTTCAATTTCTCAGGTGTTTCCATGTTTTCAAACAAATCATCGGTATTGTGTCTTAAATTTTCATATCTATTACCTAGAAAAAATAATTTTATACGAACACCAAAGTGGTAATTCATTATATATATAAATGCAACAACTGATTGAAGATTAAAAATAACCTGGTATGCACCGCCAAATAAATCATAATAAAAATATAATATAGATAAAAAGATAACCCTATCTATTAAATTTATCAGGAATAATGATAATAAAAAGTAGCATACATAAAGAAGTTTTTTGTTTTGTAAAATTTTCATAGTGACTTGATTTATAATTATTAATATTTAGGTCATAAAGAATGCAGAACCTAAGAATTATTCTTTAATAAATAAATATATATAAATAGTTTAATATTTTAAAATATTTTGAATAATAATAGTTACACGGCTTTTAGATTTCCAGTTTTTATGCCTTCCTCCCTATTGTTCCAAATAAGTCTTATCCTTTCTGCATTTTCCTTCGGTGTTTGGCGAATATATTTATAAAAACTTCTTTCAGTTGTATGACCTGTTATGGACATTATTTGTTGCACATTTAAAAAAAATTCTCTAGATGAAATTGACAAATCAAAAAAATAAATTTTCAAAAGTTAAATGGTTCTAACGGGACGAACATTATAACTGTATCGATGCCTCCCTGTATTTCTTTTGAAAAAACGAATGCCAGTTAAGAAATGCTGCTTCCAGGCATACATGAATAACACTACTTAGAACTTCAATAACTTTGGAGGCAATTATTTACCAATTCCTTTAATCCAATTCAGTGTGCGATTTAAAAAAGAGTTTGGATTATGTGGTGCAGAAGGATTCGTTTTCATGTATGTTGTAATTATTACAACAAATATTAAAAAAACGAAAAAAAGATATTTGGAGAGGTGTTCTATCAAGGAAGTAAAAGACATGTTAGATAGTTCTTCCTGAAGTTCCGGACCCCTAATAGCGCGAACATGATTAGGAGTGTGCTTCATACTCCAGCCAGTACTAGCGGAAGGCAGATAGCCGGTGTTGGACTGATCATCAAATAAGAAAACCTGTTGCCAAGCGAATAAGAATACTCTATCATCAGAACTCCAATAGCTACCATTTGTAAAACCGCTAATTATAGCTTTATTTTTATTTAGTATTTCTAATTCATATTGGGTTGGCAATCTCCAACCATTACCTAATGCTGCACAAGCTTTTTTTGCAGCATCCCAATTCATTTGGTTAGGAAAATCATTTTGTGCTACTATAAGATTACCCAATTTAAATGATTTACCAATGATTGAAGCCGAATCTAATGCTTGAGCATTACTCAAAAAACAGACAAATAAAATTGGAAAAATTAATAAATTTTTCATTGTTGTAATTAATTTGAAATTATAAACATTGTAATTTACTATAAAATCTAATTGCATATTCTCCTATAAGTTAATTACACTTTCCCTTTAAACCCAAGTTTCACAGGTGTAATTGGCAAGTCCCTTACTCTTTTACCAGTTGCATTATACACTGCATTGGCAACAGCAGCAGCAAAACCAATTAATGCTATCTCACCGATTCCTTTTGCCCCAATTGAATTCATGTTCACATCTGGTTTGTCTACAAACCAAACATCGGTTGGTGGTATTTGAGAATGCAAAGGCACATGGTAGGCGCCAAAACTTGCATTGATGATTTGACCAGTTGCATGATCCATTTCTAATTGCTCCGTTAATGCCATGCCTATTCCTCCGACTACACCACCAATCATTTGGCTTCTTGCAGTTTTTGGACTAATGATTTTACCCGCATCACCTGTCGTTACTACTTGTAAAATTTTTATCGTACCATCTTTTGGATTCACTGCAAGTTTTACAAAATGCGAGGAGAATGAATTGCTAGTAAATTTCAACTGCTCAGCGGTTTTACCAGAAGAAGCAATCGTTAGGTCTATTTGTTTTTCTGGACTCAATTGCAACAAATCAACTACGGCTATTTTAATATTTGGATCTGCCACAACAGCTACCATTTCATTCTTAACCTCCAAAGCTTCAGATTTAAAAGCACTAAACGCAGGTGCATATTTAATTGCAAGGTCTTTTAAGTTTTGCTTCAAAGTAGTACATGCTAAATCGACTGCAGAACCAACTGTCGAAGTAGTACCTGATCCACCCTGAGAAGGCCCTGGAGGTAAATCAGAATCTCCTAATTTAAATTTAATTTTTTCAATAGGCATTTGCATTGCAGTAGCTGCAATCAAAGTCATAGAAGTAGTTGTGCCTGGCCCCATATCACTCACTGCACATTCTAAAGTAAGTTTACCCTCTTTATTCAATAAGGCACGAACAGATGCACTTCCCTTGCCAGCACCAAATACACCATTGGCCATTCCATAACCAATAAGCCATCCATTTTCTTTTAATGTGCCTGGCGTAGTTGGACGATTTTTCCATCCAATTTTTTGTTGACCATACGCGTAACAATCTTTTAAATTAATATCTGAAAATGGTAATTTATTTTCAGGATTCACTGTCGTAAAATTCTTCAGTCTTAATTCAACAGGATCCATTTTTAATTTATAAGAAAGCTCATCAATCGCAGACTCTAAGCCATAAGAGCCAGTTGCTTCTCCTGGACCACGCATCCAAACAGGCGTACTCATATCTAGCGGCAGCATGCTATATTTAGTATCTACATTTTCAGATGCATATAAAAACTTAGAAACATTTACAATGCCTTCTCTAAAATCTTCGTAACGTGATGTAGCACTTATTGCTTCATGGGAGATCCCAATAAAACGGCCAGTCGCATCTGCGCCAATACCAATTTTCTGCCATGATTGTGGGCGATAGCCAACAAGTGAAAACATTTGAGGACGCGTTAAAACTAATTTCACAGGACGATTCAATTTCTTAGAAGCAATCACTGCAGCAGGCACATTCGCCCAACTTCTTAAACCACTTCCAAATCCACCACCTACATTTTCTGCAATCACCCTTACGTTTTTATCAAGCAATCCAAACGTGCGTGCAATAGTTGACTGTGTACTTTTAGGGCCCTGTGTTTTATCATACAAAGTCACTTTGTCTTCTGCTTCCCAAAATGCAATGGTTGCATGCATTTCCATTGGAAGATGCACTTCGGCAGGAATTGCATACTCTGCTTCCACAAATACTGGTGCCGTTTTAAATGCGGCTTCATTCCCTCTTTTATAATTTACGGTGCCTTTTAAATTAGCAGGAATTTTTCTTGCTGTCTCAAAATTTGTTTCAAACTTTTCTACTTCATATTCAGGACGCACTAAACGGATAGCAGCATTGGCGTTTTCTAAACTATCCGCCACAATCAATGCAACAGGTTGTCCAAAAAAGCGTACTTGGTTATCGTGTAAAACTTTATGACCCCTCCATTCAAAAACATTCTTAGGGCGTTCTGCAGCATTGGTAATATAACCAGGCACAGTTGGACAATTTGCATAATAAATCACATCCAACACCCCAGGAGAGGCTAAAGCTTTTGCAGTATCTATATTTTTAATCGTTCCTTTTGCGATGCTACTAGTCACGAATACCGCATAAGCCATATTCGGAAGGTTGTATTCTGCAGTATATTTTGCTTTACCTGTTACTTTATCGGCACCATCCACTCGCTCATCTGCAAAATCTAATTTGAATAAATTAGTAGCGTTATTATGTATGTTCGTATTGTTCATAAGAAAAATTAAATGGATTAAATTTTTGCACCAGATTTAGCCACTTCTTCAATGGCATCAACAATATTTTGATAAGCACCACATCTACAAATATTGGTATCCATATAGGCTTGAATACTTGCTCTTGTTTTTGCATTACCTTCTCTAACACAAGTCACAGCAGACATAATTTGACCAGAGGTGCAATAGCCACATTGAAAAGCGTCATGCTTTAAGAATGCAGCCTGCATTGGATGTAATTGATCTCCTTTTGCAAGACCTTCAATTGTCGTAATCTGATTGTTTTGATGATTTAATGCCAATTGGGTACAAGATTTTAAACGCTTCCCATTTACATGTATCGTACACGCACCACATTGCCCCATCTCGCATCCTTTTTTGGTGCCTGTATAACCAATATGCTCTCTTAATAAATTAAGCATGGTTGTTCTAGCATCTATTTCAACTGCAACAGGTTTACCATTTAAGATAAACTGTAATTTTTCTTTTGCAATTGGCGTAGGCACAATCGCATCCGCAGCAAATGTTTTGACTAAAATAGAGGGAGTAAGATAAAGCGCAGCCAATGAGACTGATTTTTTTAAGAAGCCCCTTCTTGCATCATCAAAATGACATGGATTCATATACATCGATTTGATGTAATTTACCAAAAAAGCAGGGCGCATCAAAAAAAAGATGGATAACCGGCGCGGGTTATAAATTATAATTTATCGGCTAATTTCCCTGGCTTTGCGTAAGCATAGCGGTCAATGAGTTGGGTGTTGTAATAGGCATCCAATCCATTACTACAAATTGATCCAGCTTGGTCTAAATGCAAGAATCCGTCAGCACTAGGTTGTAAAGATGAATCTATCATTACTTGTTCCAATTGTCCAATCACTAGAAAAGTATCATTAAGCTGAATGGGGATAATCTCCTTTAAGGAAAGCAGGTATTTGATATGACTTTCCTTTACAAAAGGCACAGGCACGCCTTCGATAAATGCTTCTGTTAAACCAACTTCAGTAAACTCATTTACTTCGTCTGGATATTTTGCACTTGTTTGATGTGCCTTATCTAAAAAGGATGCATGGATATGGTTGACTGTATACAATTTATTGGCTTTGATATTAGCCAAAGTATGCGGAGCGGCAGCAACGGGGCGATTGATATAACCAATTAGTGCAGGGTCAGAACCAATATGCACCATGCTGCTAAACATCCCCAAATTAGGAACGCCATCAGCATTGATGGTACCAATTAAACTAGCGGATTTAAAACCAGTTAAGCTATTAATAAAATTAGCTCTGTAAAATCTTTCCCATGATTGCCATTCGGCAGGCGTAAACTGTTGCATAAACAATTAACAAGCGAGGGCTTAAAAAGTTTACGGTCTATTTAAAGGAATATAAATTCATAGACGTAGGAGTAATCTTTTCTTTGGACTGTATCTCCCATTTTGTATAGGGCTGAGATGGGAAAAACAAAGCCGTCATCACTGTGCGGCCGCCATCTGCAAATAATTCTATAGAAGTTTTATCTAAGATAATAGACAAGTCCATATTCAATGCGTCTGAGAACCTTGGTGCTACGGCAACGGCTGCAAACCCTTCGTTAAAATTAGAAATGCCCGCTTTTGTCCTATCAATGTAAAATTGTTTTTTAGACGCATCATAACCAACAATTAATTTTTCATTGAAGGCATTTGAAAGGATGATTTCAAAATTCGTTGCCTTGATATCCTTAAGATCAATACGATTAGGAATTACATTTTCTTTAGGCATGATTTGAGCAAAAGCGTTCTTCCATTCATTTACCGGATTAGATACTAATAGAAAATCCTTAGGTGCACTTAGGCTAGAACTAGTATTTAAAATGTCTTTTTTATTGAATAAGCGTTCTACTAAATTTAATTCCCTTGCAATCGTCATCGCACTTCTCCAGTTATCAGTAGGCACTTTATTGGCGTAATTCCAATTACTCATCCAGCCAATTAAAATATTTTTTTCACCTACATTTGAAAAGGTCACACCGGCGTAATTGTCCGGACCATAATCCATCCATTTAATTTCGGTAGAAAAAGGCTTGAATGCATGACCATCAAAGTCGCCCACTATATATTGTGTGGCAGAGCCTCCATTTGGTCCTCCAGGATTCATACTCACTAATAAAACCCAAATAGTTTTTCCATTCAAATTAAAATGCAATAAATCTGGACATTCCCAAACACCACCATGAGCAAATAAATTTTTACCTATTTCAGATTCCTTAGTCCAATTCATTAAATTAGGCGAACTATAAAATTCAACATGATCAGCCACTGCTAAGCTCATGATCCACTTTTTAGTTGGTTCATGCCAGCTTACTTTAGGGTCTCTAAAATCTTTGATACCTGGCGTTTTAAGCACAGGATTGCCGGCATACATTGTCCAAGTCTTGCCTTCATCTAAACTATAGGCAATAGATTGGTTTTGAAAATCATTTCTACCTGCCTTTTCTCCTGGCATATAATGTTGTGTAAAAATAGCCACCAATGGAGCAATACCATTGCGCCCTAGGCCACTTGTGTTATCCTTGTCTAACACAGCAGAGCCAGAAAAAATCATTCCAATAGAATCAGGATAAAGCGCAATTGGCTGATGATTCCATTTTACTAAATCCATGCTTGTTGCATGTCCCCAATGCATAGGACCCCAGACTGTTTCATCTGGATAATGCTGATAAAATAAATGGTATTGTCCATTTAAGTAAATCATACCATTTGGATCATTCATCCACCCTTTCTGTGGTGTAAAATGAAAATTGGGTCTGTATAAAGTTTCGTTATCGATCGTTTGGGCGTTTGCCAAGAAAAAGAAGCTTGAAAAAGTAAAAAATAAAATAGCTCTAATATGGTACATTGGAATAATTTAAAATACAAACACCATTAATTTAATTTTTCAAATAAGGTTTTTGCATCCTCTTCTTTTTTAAGATTCAATTTTAAACTTTCATTTAATTGATCCAATTGTGCTGCTTTTTCAGGCAAAATCTTTTTTAAATTTTTTAAGGTAAGTGAACTACCTACTAATAACATTTTTTTATCTGTGATTGAATATACAAAATACAGATGATCGGTCGTATATTCTTTAATAGGCGCACTTCCGTAAACTGTCGTTTCTTTAATACTTTTATTAGTGTATTTTAATAAATGATGTGTTGCATTCTCACCAAGCACTTCATAAAATGTAACAGGGCTATTGTTTTCAATAGCTGGATAGCCACTTGCAAAATTCTTAACAAGGTTATTATTGTTCTTATCTATACCATTTAATTGAAAATATTTTACCGGCTGATTCACTAAATACATCCCTTTATTTTTAATAAAGTATAATTTATGATCTGCTAAAGAGTAATTCAAATTTGAATCAATCGCTTCTATCCCGTTTGTCATCATTAATTTACCTAATCCAAATTGTTCAAAAACATAAGGACTACCTTGAACACCATTGCTGCCCATTGGAAGGAATCGACCATTGACGTCAGAAAATTGCACACTAGGTACGGCATTGCCAGGAATAGGCTGCGCGATTAGATTTGATAAAAAGATCGTAAACAGAACGACTAATAAAGACTTATACATACGCTAGATTTAGTTTGATACATACAAGATAAAAAAAAGGGCGCACTCAATATAATTGAGGCGCCCTTTTTAACAAAATCTATAAAATTAGTTTGTGTAACCTGGATTTTGAACGATCAATGGATTCGCTTGAATTTCCGAGTTTGGAATAGGCAAGATGAATCTGAAGTTACCTGCTGGTAAAGTCAAGGCAGTACCTTGTGCATCAACAGCTAAACGAGTGATAGGTAAGTTTCTTCTTTTTGCATCAAAGAAACGGTGACCTTCGTATGGTAATTCTTTGAAACGCTCAGTCATTACTGCATCAATTACATCGCCTTTTGTAGCAAAAGTTGCATTCGTGTAATTGTTAATTCTTGCAGCTCTTAAAGCATTTAAGTCAGCAGCAGCACCAGTTAAATCACCAGTTTCAGCTCTTGCTTCTGCACGGATCAAATACATTTCACCAGTTCTGAATACTTTTGCATCTGCTAATAATTCAGTTGGAGTTCCGTAAGTTGTTCCTGCGTACTTATTAATCAAGATTGCACTTAAGTTTCTAGAAGAACTAGCTTTTAAGATTGGCTCTTCAAAGAAGTAAGCAGCATAACGGATATCATTTACTTGATCATAAGCATCTAATAAACGTTGAGTTGGTCTCCATGTAATAGTACCAATGTTTGCAGCATTAGCAGATGTACCTCTGTACAATGCACCAATTCTACCACCGGCAGTTGTTGTTCTGCTTAATTTAAACGCAATCTCGCTATTATCTGTATCCTTCCAGATTTTACCAAAGTTAGTCTTAGAAGCTAATGGGAATGCAGTGATGTATTCAGTAGCAAAAGTATTTGCACTTGCATAATCTTTTGTATACAAAGCAGCTCTAGCTTGTAACGCAGTTACCGCATGTCTAGAAGCTCTAAAGATATCAGCATTGGTAGCTGGTACTAAAGATTTAGCAGCAACTAAGTCTGCATTTAATTTAGCAAAATATGGACCAACATTAATTCTAGCTTGTGGCGTCAAAGAAGGCGTTTCCATATAAGCTAATGCTAAACCATTTGCATCAGCAGTGTTGCTGTAAAAACGATACAATTCAAAGTGACAGAAAGCTCTTAAGAATAAAGCTTCCCCTTTCACTCTGTTTTTTGTAGCTTCTTGAGCAGCAGTAGTTGCTTTTACATTTGGTAAAGCTTCTAATACTCTATTTACTCTGTCAATAATTCTGTAGTACAAAGGAAACGCTGTATAGCTATCTCTTAAAGAGATATCTGTAGAAGCAAATTGCCATTCGTGCACTGTAGCAGCATTGTAGAATTCAGCAACTCTTACTTCGTCAGCAAAAACACTGTTCAACAAGATGCCCATTTCAACGTTCATAGCTGAGTAAGCACCAATGATGCCAGACTCTACGTTGTCAACAGTCTTCAAAGCGACGTCTCCGCCGATGAAGTCGGTCTCTTTAACATCTATCACCTTAGAACATGATGCAAAAAGGGATAACATTAAAAAAGAACCTATAACCAATTTATTATTTCTCATTTTATTCATTTTTTAGTTGATTAGAAATTAATGTCTAAACCTAATGTAAACATGCTAGGGTTAGGATATTCATTCAAACTAATATTGTTATTATCTTCTGGATCCAAACCTCTCCAAGGACTCCAGATTGCTAAGTTTTGACCTTGAGCATAGATTCTTCCACCATTAATCATTGGCTTACCGTTAGGACCTTTGATAGCTGGTAATTGATAAGCAACTACTAAGTTTCTGAAACGTAAGAATTTAGCGTCTTCTAAGTCAGAAGAAGTAAATCCTCTATCAGCAGATGATCTTTGGAAGAATGCAATGTCACCAGGGGCTTGCCATTGGTTGTCAATTAACTCTCTAGAAGCTCTTACGATACCATGGTATCCAGGAGTACCTCTTGTGATCCAGTTTCTTGTGTTGTTACTTCTAACTACATCAAACTGATAAGAGAATAAACCGCTTACAGAGAATGCTTTGTAACGGAATTCAAAATCAAATCCACCTTGGTGTTTTGGTAAATAGTTACCAAATTTAGCGAACTGACCAGCTTTTGCAACATCAGTTGTTACAGAACCATCTGGTGCTTCAAATCTTGGAAGACCAGTTGCAGGATCAGCGCCTAAGTAATTGTAAGTATAGTGTGTTCCGTAAGGTAAACCTTCTCTGATAACGAATGTACCTAAGAAGAATTCATTTACAGATCCTAAGTCAACAATTTTGTTCACGTTGTAAGAGTGGTTCATACCTAATGTAACACCGAAGTCACGCGTCTTAACCACATCTACTTTAGCGTTTAATTCTAAACCTTTGTTAGACATTTTACCCGCATTGATATACAAGCTAGAGAAACCTGTTGTACCTGACAATGGTTGGTTTACGAATAAGTCTAAAGTTTGTTCATCATAAGCGTCTAAGTTAAAACGAGCGCGTCCGTTCCAAACACTGAAGTCAATACCAATGTTTGATTTTTGAATACGCTCAATTTTCAAGTTAGGGTTACCTGGACTATTAGGAACTAAACCTGTAATAGTTGATCCAGCATATTGTGCTGTACCAAATGTAGGTACTTGAGGTCCTTGGTAGTTGGTGATAGATTGTAAACCTGCACCATAAGATGAAGTAGAGATAGATCCAATGTTTGGAATGATACCAAATGATAATCTCACTTTTAATTCAGAGAAAATATTTTGTTTGCTCATGAATTTTTCGTTCAAAGTATTCCAAGTGAAACCAGCAGACCAAGAAGTTACTTCTCTGTTCTCTTCGTTTACGATTCTTGAAGTACCATCACGACGAATATTTGCATTCAAAGAGTATCTGTTGTCGTAAGAATATTTTGCAGTTGCAAAATAAGAACGGATACCGAATCCAGATTTTGCACTAGATGCGTTCTGAGGATAAGTTGCAGCACCGTTTGTAGGCAATGGACCAGCACCTTGACCTGTTTCAGTCAAACGCTTATCCAAGTTGAATAAGGTAAAACCTAAACCTCTTTGGTAACCTCTTACTACCTCAAAGTTTGCAGATGCTTCGATTTCAGACTTACCAAATTTTTCATTATACAAAACAGAAGATGTATTAATGAATTCAGAAGTTACTGTATTTGATTCTTGAGCAATACCTGATTGGAATGATTGTAATGAACCAATATAGGAATCAGCATTTACATAACGATTCACATAGTTGCTAGAAGCATTCACACCCAAGTTATTTCTAACAGTTAAAGTAGAGAATAATTTATAAGCTAATAAACCGTTACCAACCATTTTAATTTGATCGTAACCACGCTTCGTATTTTGTAAACCCTCTAACAAGTTTGCAACTTGTCTGTAAGCCATAGAAGAACTTGCACCCCAGTTTAAAGTACCATCTGGTTTGTAAGGATTCTCATAAGTCTTTGCTCTATAAGTCATTTGGAATGGACTTCTTGGGCTATTACCTAAGTAATCACCTTCTGCTAATTGAGACTTAGAATAACCAATTGTACTGTTGAATTGAGCAGTAAATTTATCTGTAGAATGATCTAAGTTAAAACGAATTGTGTAACGCTTTAATGAAGATCCTAAGTCAATACCTTCTTGATCGAAATAAGCACCAGACAAGAAGAACTTAGTTCTGTCAGATCCACCGCTTAATGTTAATTCATGCGAGCGAGAAATACCTTCTCTATAAAAGATATCAGTATAATCAATATCAATATTTCTTAAACTATCTAAAGATCTTTGCTTAGTAGCCGCAGTCATACCTGTAGGTATAGCTGGGTTGTTTGGAGACCATACCCATCCTGGTGTATTTGGAATCTTCTCTCTTTCCTCATAAGCCAACATCTCTCTTGTATTCATCAAGTTCATTCTAGAGAAGTTAGGTTTTTGAGTAATACCATATTGAGACTTGTAAGTCACTACGTTTTTACCAGTCTTACCTCTTTTAGAAGTAATAACAATTACACCCGTACCACCTCTAGCACCGTAAATTGCAGCTGCAGTCGCATCTTTCAATACTGTGATAGATTCAAAATCGTCAGGGTTAAGTGTTTGCATATCAAATGCAGGAATAGGCACACCATCTAATACATATAGAGGTTGTGCACCAGCTCCTTGGATAGACTTGATACCACGAATTGTTACTTGCGCACTAGCACCTGGTTGACCAGAACCAGAGTTAACTAACATACCTGGAACACGACCTTGGAAAGCTTGGTCGAATGAACCTACTGGTACATCGTTTACTGTTTTACCGCTAATGGTTGTAACGGCACCCGCGAATTTTGATTTGTTCTCACGCGCGTAACCTGTAATAACAACTTCCTCCAATTGAGCTTCAACAGACACCATCTCAACGTTGATGGTTGTTGCGCTTCCAATTGTTCTTGAAACCTTATCATAACCAACTATGCTATAGTTGATAGATTTTTGATCAGTGACACTGATTTGATAATTACCATTTGCATCAGATAAAGCATTCACTTTACCAGCATTCACTGTTACTCCTGCTAATGCTTGTTTCGTTTTTTGATCAACTATTTTACCAGAGATTTTCTTAGATCCCTGTGCCAATACTTGAAGTGCAAAACAAAAAACAAGAGAAGACAATAAAACAACTTTTCTCATGTGATTGATTTTTAAATTTTGACTACGAATATAAGCTAAACATTAACAAATTGTTATAAAATGAGCATTTTTTCAACTTTCAACCAATTGTATATTATAAATATTATATATGTATAGCATTTATATTTAATTATTAATTAAATATTCAACATTTTGAGCCAATTAGTCTAAGATTTAGTTAAAACTATTGTTACCACAATATTAAATTTTGGGATTTTAATGACAAAAGTCACCTAAAAATTGTCAATACGAGTTACCTTTGCGGCTGAAAATTAACAAGTTATTGCCTAAATCGATCTTTAGCCAAGATCCTGTTGAATTTCAAGAAAAAATTAGAAAACAAATCCAAACAAATGAAAAAAACAATCTTGTTCTTGGCAAGCTGTATGATGACCATCTTCAGTTTCGCTCAGATTACAACTTCAACCATCTCTGGTGTTGTTGTAAACGAAAAGAAAGAAGTATTAGTTGGTGCATCTGTCATTGCGACACACGTTCCAACAGGTACAACTTACAAAACAGTAACTAACAAAACAGGTGCTTATGTGTTCCCAGCAGTAAGAGTTGGTGGACCATTCACTGTTGCAGCTAGCTTTGTAGGTTACAAAAACGATCAAGTAACTGAAGTTGCAACAAACTTAGGTGTTGCATCAAACGTAGATTTCGTTTTGTATGCGGCTGGTTCAAACTTAAAAGATGTAGTTGTTGCTAGCAATAGAAATGGCTTATTCTCTAAAGAAAGAACTGGTACAGCACAACAATTCGGAAGAAGAGAATTACAAAACATTCCAGTAACTGGACCAAGAACAATTGATGGTATTACTAAATACAATTCAAATGGTAACGGTGCAAGTTTTGGTGGACAAGATTCTCGTTTGAACAATTTTACAATTGATGGTTCTCAATTCAACAATGGTTTCGGTTTAGGTTCTTCTGCACAAGCAGGAGGTAGAACTGGTGCTTCTGCAATCTCTTTAGATGCGATTGAGCAATTACAATTGAACATTGCTCCATTTGATATTCGTCAATCAGGTTTCACAGGTGCTGGTATCAACGCAGTAACTAGATCTGGTACAAACGAAATCGAAGGTTCTTATTATCAAACTGAAAGAGATAATACTTCTAAGTACAATGGTGTAAGAGCAAATGGTGTGAAAGTAACTCCTGCTAAATTCAGCGAAAAAGTACAAGGATTTAGAATTGGTGCACCAATCATCAAGAACAAATTATTCATTTTTGCGAACTACGAAAAATTAGAGAAAACAGAACCAGGTACAAACTGGATTTCTACAGGTTCTCCTCTAAGCGGTTCTCAAATCTCTCGTCCTACATTTACAGAAATGCAAACTTTATCCAACTTCATGAAAGAAAAGTTTGGCTATGTAACAGGACCTTGGGAAGGATATAACAATGCAACTATTTCTGAGAAGTTCTTAATTAGAACAGATTGGAATATCAATGATATGCATAAGTTAACTGCTCGTTATGTACACCATAACTCAAGTGCAGATATCAATATCTCTAATTCAACGTCTGCAGGTTTTGGTAACAGAACTAACTCTGTTTTAGCAATGTCATTCCAAAATAGTGGTTACGGTATTATGGATAACACACGTTCTATTGTTCTTGAATTAAACAGTAAGTTATCAAACACTTTACATAACAATTTGATTATTGGTTATGACAAGCAAATTGAAGATAGAGCTTACAGAAGTCAAATGTTCCCAACCATCGATATCAAGTCTGGTTCTACAACATTAACTTCTGTTGGATTTGATCCATTCACTCCAGGAAACAAATTAGATTACAATACATTCCACATTACAAATAACTTAACAAAGTATTTAGATAAGCACACAATTGTAGCTGGTTTCAACTACGAGAAGTACCAGTCTAACAACTTATTCTTCCCTGCTTCTAATGGTGTTTATGTATTCAACAGCTTAGCTGATTTCTATACTGCAGCAAACCAATCTATTGCTGCTGGTGGTGCACCATCTGCATTTGTTCCTGCAAGAACTCAATTCCGTTATTCTGCTTTGCCAGGTGCGGTTGATCCAATGCAAGTTTTAAAAACATCTCGTTTAGATGTATATGGTCAAGACGAATATCAGTATAGCAAAAATTTAAAATTAACAGCTGGTTTAAGAATGGCTGTAATTGGTTTTGAAAATACTGCATTAGAGAATCCAGCAATCACTGCAATGACTTTTGCTAATGGCGAAAAGTTTAATACAGGTGTGATGCCAAAAACACAAATCTTATTTGAACCAAGAATTGGTTTCAACTGGGATGTGAATGGTGAAAAGAAAACACAAGTACGTGGTGGATCAGGTGTATTCACTGGTCGTCCTCCATATGTGTTTGTATCTAACCAAGTTGGTAACAATGGTGTGTTAACAGGATATATTGATGTGAGTGGAGCAGCAGCAACAAACTATGGTTTCACTGCAAATCCAAACAAATACTTTATCCCTTCTACACCTACATTACCTTCTACATTTGATTTAGCATTAACAAAAGAAGATTATAAATTCCCACAAGTTTGGAAAACAAACTTAGCGGTAGACCAAAAGTTACCATTTGGATTTGTAGGTACAGTTGAATTCTTGTTTAACAAAAACTTGAATGCAGTACATTACTACAATGCAAACTTAAAAAGTGCTGTAGGACAATTTGCTGGTGCTGATAACAGAGCAAAATTTGGTGGTTCTGATGCAACAGTAAGAGTAAACAACAATGTTTCTAATGCAATTGTTTTGACAAATAAGAACCAAGGTGATTATAAGTCTATGACATTGAAATTAGAAATGCCATACAGAAAAGGTTTATGGGGATCTTTAGCTTGGACTACTTCTAACGCTACAGACTTCATGAGTGCTGGATCAATTGCTTCTGGTAGCTGGACAGGTGCTAGATCTGTAAATGGTAACAACGATTTAAGTTTATCAAATTCAGATTTCAATATCCCTAACAGAATCGTAGGTTTATTAGGATATAAAATTGAATACGGTGGGGAATACGGTGGAACAACAAGTTTCTCTATTGGATATATTGGTTCTCAAAATGGTGCTTATTCATACACTATTTCTGGTGATATGAACGGAGACAGAATCGCGAACAATGAATTGATCTATGTTCCTAAGTCTGCAACTGAAATTAAGTTCGCTCCATTGACTGTAGGTAATATCACTTACACAGAAGCGCAACAACAAGCTACATTCTGGAACTATGTTAATCAAGATAAATATTTGAGTACACGTAAAGGTCAATACGCTGAGCGTAATGCTTCTGTATTACCAATGTTACACCGTTTTGATGTATCAATTGTACAAGAGTTCTTTGTGAAAGTAAAAGGCAAACGCAATACTTTACAATTCAGAGCTGATATCTTGAACATTGGAAATAGAATCAACAACAAATGGGGCGTTTCTCAAAGAGTTACTAACCCACAAATCTTAGCATTCAGCTCTGTTAACACAGCTGGTGAGCCAGTTTACAAATTAGCTACACAAAAGAATGTAGATGGTTCAACTACATTGATCAGAGATACTTATCAAAAGAATTCATCTGTATTTGACGTATGGCAAGCACAGATTGGTTTAAGATATATCTTCGGTAGATAATAAATAAAAAACTAAATAGCATTTAATTGGCCATTTAGTTAAGCATAAAATTTAAGCTACTTTAAACCGCCCCACTTGGGGCGGTTTTTTTATGCATAGAAAATTGAACCTAGTAAATAAAATATTAAGTTTCTATGTCAGTAAAATGTAGGAACTTAGAAATCTAAAATTAAATATATGGCCATTTCAGTTTGGGAACAGTCTACCTATTTTGCACCAAAGGATTTAGTGATCGTTGGTTGTGGATTTGTTGGGTTATGGACAGCGTATGAAGCAATTCATAAAAATCCGAAACTGAATATTACTATCTTAGAAAGAGGTACCATACCCTCAGGTGCGAGTACAAGAAATGCAGGCTTCTCCTGCTTTGGAAGTGTCTCAGAATTAATATACGATGTACAATTGATGGGTGAGGCAAATATGTTGGAAACAGTGAAGATGCGTTATGATGGATTGCAAAGAATTCAAAAAGTATTTAAAGCCTCGGAGATTGATTATAACCAATGGGGTGGATATGAATTGTTTGAAGAAGGTGGTGCATATGATATTTCTAAATTAGACAGCGATATTGCTTATTTAAATAAAGTACTTGCACCAGCTTTAAAGACAGTAAAGAAAAATGGCAAGTACCTACCTATCTACACCAATGCGACAAAGGATATAAAAAAATTAGGCTTCCAAGGGATTGAAGCACTTGCGTTTAATCAACTAGAAGGGCAACTGAATTCTGCTAAGTTGGTATTGGCCTTACAAAAAGCTGTACAGGCGAAAGGAGTACAGATATTATTTAATACGGAGGTAAAAAAATTCAAGAGACATTCAAAGGGCGTAACGATACATACCAATTTAGAAGCACCATTAGAAGCGAAGCAATTTTTAGTTTGTACCAATGGCTTTGCAAAACAACTGATACCAAGCTTGGATGTGGTTCCGGCAAGAGGACAAGTATTTGTCACAGAGCCTATTCCTAATTTAAAATTTAAGGGAACCTTCCACTATGATGAGGGATATTATTATTTCCGCAATCTAGGTAACCGATTATTACTAGGAGGCGCGAGAAATAAAGATTTCAAAAACGAAAAAACATACTCCTTAGAAACATCTAATAAAATTCAAAAAGTATTAGAGGAATTTATGATGAAGAGGATCCTACCAAAAGGATCAAAAAAACCAAAAATTGAATTAAGGTGGAGTGGCACAATGGGGATCGGTAAAATCAAAAAGCCAGTCATTCTAGAAGTACAACCCAATGTTTATTGTGCAGTTCGTATGAGCGGAATGGGCGTAGCTATTGCTCCAATAGTTGCTAAAAAAGTAGTGCAATTAATGGGCTGCTAATCTCTATATTTGCAGTATGGGGCAGAAAAAATTAATCAAGTTTGCGGCAATCAAGGAATATGAAAACGTGTTGGAATATCCGCAAGACATGCAAGGAAGATGGAATGCTTTTTTTAATGAATTAGGGAAAGCTACGAGTCCAATTGATATTGCCACTTTATCGATTACCCAAAATACTGATATATCCAACAAACAAACTAGTTCAAATTCGGTACCTGCTAATAAGTCTCTTACTTTAGAATTAGCCTGCGGAAGAGGTGAATATGCAGTAGGTTTAGGCAGAATGTTCCCTGAACAAAATTTCATTGGAGTTGACTTAAAAGGAAACCGCATTTGGAAAGGTGCAAGCATCGCTAATAAAGAGGCTTTAAAGAATATTGCTTTTGTTCGTTCACAAATAGAACTAACACCAAACTATTTTGCCAAAGACGAAGTAGATGAAATTTGGATCACCTTCCCCGATCCTCAATTAAGATGGTCAAAAGCAAAGAAGCGATTGACACATCCAAAATTCTTGAGGTTGTATCAGCAGTTTATAAAGGGAGGCGACGGAAGTAATAAAGAAAGCAGAAACAATAGAAGTGAAAGTAGTGATGGGTATAATGGATTAGAAGCAGGGATTGTTCATTTAAAAACAGATAGTCCACTACTTTATCATTTCACCTTGAAAGTAATTGAATTGTATGGTTTAAACTTGATTTACAAAACAGAAAACTTATACGCAGAAGCGACAATTGATCCTCGTTGTTTAATCAAAACTTATTACGAAGGATTGGATATCGCACAGAGTAACAAGATTCACTATATTCAGTTTAATATTGACAAGGAATTACCAGTAGCATTAGATGAAGTACTAAAAGAAGCCATCAAAGATATCCCAATGGATGCTGGTGAGCTTAAAAGAATGGAAGCAGAAGCAGCAAGAGAAAAAAAAGAAAAATGACCGAAGGCATACATTATTATATAGACCCAAAAGGTAAATGGGTTTTCACAGCAGCTTATCACGAGGAAAGAGGCTATTGCTGTGGGGAAGCTTGCAAACATTGTCCATTTGAGTACGATGGCGTTCCTGAGCCAATTAAAACAAGAGCACAATTAATTAGAGCAGCTGCAAATAAAACTACTCCAGACGAACATATTGAGGAGTATATAGAAGCAAAGGGTAATACCAAACATTTATAGAAAACGCTTAATAATTCTGGTTAAGTAGTTAAATTGCTATTGTAAATGCAATACACACCTAAAACACAAGACTTTTTTCAAAACGTATTTGATGTGGTGCGCCTAATTCCAAAAGGTCGTGTGACTAGTTATGGCGCCATCGCTAAATATTTAGGCACAGGTGGTAGTGCAAGAATGGTGGGTTGGGCAATGAATGCCTCTCATGGGGTAAAGCCAAAAGTACCTGCTCATAGAGTTGTTAATAGGAATGGCATGTTAAGTGGTAAAGCGCATTTTGAAACACCCACTAAAATGCAAGAACTACTAGAGAAAGAAAAAATAAAAGTCCAAAACGAAACCGTCCTGGACTTTGAAAAATTATTTTGGAATCCTGCTGTAGAATTAAAATTCTAAACTAGTTGTCAATAGTTTTTAAACCTATTTGTATTTTAGTTTTAAACTATTCTTTAATTAGTTATAATACTGCTTAATCATTAAATAAACGATTGGTCCTGTTACTGCAACATAAAACCAAATAGGCCATACTTTTTTAGCTAAGTTTTTATGTGCTGCAAAATCACTTGTTAAAGCTCTATAAGCAGTCCATAAAATAAATGGCAAGCTTGTTGCAGCCAATACAATATGTGTTCCTAATAAAACTAAATAAAAAGGGCGTGTGTTTCCCAATACTGCTTTTTCTGCCTCATCTACTACCCCATCAAAATTTGCATCACCGAATTTTGCTTCACCTGCTAATAAATGGTGTGCTATATAAGTTACTAAGAATAATAGCGATAAAACCATTGCAGTCATCATAATTGTTTTATGCAATTCAAACTTTTTTTGTTTTACAGCCACCAAACCTGCAATTAATAAAACAGATACAGCCGTATTCAATAAAGCATTGATCAAAGCAAAGATGTGTTTGTCAAAAGGCAATTCAACTTCCAAAGTGAATTTGCTTAAAAATGTTACAACCAAGAAAACAACAACCGAAAAAACACCTATTAAAATATAGGCAAGTTTGTCATTCTTTTTAAATACTGGATTCAACATATATTTTTATTTATTTTTTAAAATATCACTAACAATTCTTGCTGCCATTGTTACAATGAATACAATCAGGCCTACTCTAATCTCTGCTTTATACTTGGTTTTAAATTCATTCCAATTCATAAAACAATTAATTTTTTAATCTTGTCTTTGTGAAATAATATACAAAGCTTGAAACTAAAAGTGCAATCACCAACCACAGCCAACTTAAGTCAACTATGTCTTGGAACACTTTGCTCTTTTTGGTTTTATCTTTCTCTAACATTAGATAACCTACATCCTTCGCTAATTTCAACATAGATGCAGAATCTAATCCGTTGTAGTAACCACGTACTTGCATCTTTTTATCAATCAATACAAACCTGCTCGTATGCACAAAATCAGGAGATACCGGCTCGGTACTAAATTGATCTACCTTCATTTCTTCAAATGCAAACTTATAAATTGAATCTCTATTGCCCGTAAGTAACCACCAGTTATCAGATGCCACATTCATTTTATTTGCATAGTCTCTTAACACAGGGACAGAGTCACGCTCAGGATCAACTGAAAAAGAAATAAATTGTATAAAGTTGGTGTCTAACACTTTTTTACGGCTATTCCCTCCTCTGCTAAAAGACTGTTGGAGTTTCGCCATATTATTAGTCAACTTAGGGCAGATGCTTCCACAACTTGTAAAAAAGAAATCGGCAATAATTATCTTACCAGATTGTTGGTACAAATTCACAGAGTCCCCTAATTGATTCACCAAACGAATATCTTTAGTCGTATGCCAAATGCTATCATCAATTGTCTTACCCTTAACTTCGGTGCTAATGACTGTATCCAATAAATAATGTCGAGGCATGGTTACCGCAGTGTCACTTGCAGACTTAAGCCATAAGTAACAACCAATGGGAATAACAAGGGCAATGATTAAACCGTATAGAGACTTTTTAGACATGCTGTTTAGGATATTATGGATGTAAAGTTACAACAAAAAACCACCCCAATTAACTGGAGTGGTTTCGAATATTGTAAAGAAATCAGGCATTGAAGCCTATTTCTACAAGACTAAATTAGTGTGCCGCTGGAGCGTCGTGCTTTGCATCTTCATGCTTTGCACCAGTAGAATCAGCGTGCTTTTCAGTGCTATCTGTATGCGCCGCACCTGCACCATGTTCAGTTGCACCTTCATGACCACCGCCATGCGCAGCACCATGTGCTGGTTGCTCTACCTTAATCGTAGATTGCTCCTTGAAATAGGGATCGTAAGTGTTACGTAAGTTTCTGAAAGAGCTACCATCCGCTAAGAAAGCGATGATGAACCAGATAAATAAAGATAAAGGAACCACGATCGTCATAATCAAGTTCTTTACTTCATGTTTTAAGTGCATGAAATAAGCAACAATGTAAAATGCTTTCGCCATCATTAAAATAACGATAGCACCTTTGATACCAAGTACCATGGCTTTGCTTTCCATTCCAATCATCCAAAATCCCAAAATCAATTCAACGATTGTTAAAACCGAAAGGATAATGGTTACTTTTTTAATTTCTGCAACTGCACCACCTCCGTGCTCTGCATGTGTATCATGTGTATGTGACATAGTTAATTCGTTAATTAGTTTACAATAAGTAGAAGCAAGTAAATACAAATACCCATACTAGATCTACAAAGTGCCAGTATAAACCAGCTTTCTCAATCATATTGTAATGGCCTCTTTTTTCAAATTGGTTAGTTAAAGTCATGATCAACATAATAATATTAATCACCACACCACTGAATACGTGGAAACCGTGGAAACCAGTAATAGTAAAGAAGAAGTTGGTGAAGTTGGTTGAAGAAGCAGTTCCATCAGCATTGATGAAAGGGTTTTGACCCCACCATGCACCTTCGTGGAATAAGTGATTCCACTCCCAAGCTTGACAGCTTAAGAAAGCGATACCACCAATGATTGTCCAAATCATATTTCTAACAACCCCTTTCTTATCCATATTGTGACCAGCGTGCACTGCCAATACCATTGTTACGGAACTCACAATCAAGATGAAAGTCATTACCGATACAAACACCAAGGGTGCGTTGATACCTTCTGGTGCAAATGGAAAACTTTTAAATACAAGGTTCGGGTCAGGCCATCCGTTCGTAGAAAAACGAACTGTACCATAAGAGATCAAGAATGCGCCAAAAGTGAATGCGTCACTCATTAAAAAGTACCACATCATCACTTTTCCGTACTCTACATTAAAAGGGCTTTTTCCACCACCCCATAATTTTGCTTCAGTTGTCGAAGCTGTTGTTGTTGTTGACATGTTCAGTTACAATTTCAGTGCAAAAATATTGGTTTTTAGTCTATCCTACAAATTGTAGGAACACAAAAAGGTAAATCCATAGTATATCTACAAAATGCCAATAAATGGATGCCAATTCCACTGGCAGGGCATTATAGAACTTCGTTTTTACAGAATAAGCTCTTAAAAAGATAATCGCAAGGGCAATTACCCCACCCACCACGTGAAGGATGTGTAAACCCGCAATCACCAATAAAAAAGAGCTAGCAGAATTACTTCTTGGGCCAGTTAAGGCAATGCTATTTGCCTCTAAAGTGCTAAAGCCCATTATTTGTGTCGTCACAAATACAAGCCCCAAAAGCACGGTCAAAGTAATAAAGCCGCGGTATTGACCCATCTCACGCTCTTTGAATTTCTTCAAAGCCATCTGCATGGTCACACTACTTAAAACAATCACTAAAGTTGAATACCAAAACACCACTGGTAATTCAAAATCCAACCAATTGGCTTGTCCTTTTTTTACAATATAAGCGCTCGTCAATCCTGCAAAAAGCATGATGATACTTCCTAAACCTACCCAAAGGATAAATTTATAAGGATGCGCTTTTTTTTGATCTGTACTCATATCTATTTCATTGTGGATCTTACTCAAAAAAGTAAGGTCCTATTTTTAAATTTTATTCGCCATTAAAGCTAAATACACAATGGGTAAATAAATGTAACTGCTAAACATCACACGACGTGCCGCAGGCACACCCATGTTCTGGTATAAACGTACACATTGAACCACCATAAATATATTCGCTACCAATACCACCCACATACTCCACTCCCCTGTTATCTTAAAGTAGTTTGGCAAAAAACCAATAGGTATCATCAGCACCGCATACATGATAGATTGTAATGCTGTGAACTTAGTTGGTCCTTTGTCTGCAGGCAATAATTTAAAACCCACTTTAGAATAATCGGTATGTGATACCCAAGCAATCGCCCAAAAATGAGGGAACTGCCAAAGGAATTGAATCAAGAACAATGCATAACCGCCCGCATTAGAATACGTTTTTCCATCAACCATAAATGTGGCGAAAGGACTAAACTCATTGGTTGCTGCAACCCATCCAATCAAACAAGGAATAGCACCCGGAAAAGCGCCCACTAAAACAGCGATTGAATTTATTTTTTTAAGTGGCGTGTAAATAAATGCATATAAGAATAAACTAAACGCACTTAATACTGCAGACAAAATATTAAACTGATAAGCCATTAATCCAACACCAATGATCCCAGTGATTATCGCAAAAGTATATGCCGTTTGTTGAGACATTCTACCTGCTGCCACTGGGCGCGAAGCGGTACGCTTCATTTGAGCGTCCGTGTCCTTCTCGACTGCTTGGTTGATTGCATTCGCACTACCCGTAATACAAAGACCTGCAAAAGTTAAAATCAAAATATTGATCCAATCAAAACTTTTGATGTTGGGTGCAATCTGATAACAAATTACACAGGTAAAGACCACCGTAAAACTTAGGGTGAACTTCATCAACTGGCTGTAATTTTTAAGAGTTGCTTTCAATATTAAAAAATAAATGAAGTGAGTAAGGGTAAATTAAAAGAAGTCAAAATTTAAATGATCTTTTCAGCGTGCAAACATCATTTGTGAATCAAAATTACAATGCCCTGAAATCAGGGCATTGTAAACTGAATATATTAGTGGGTAGTTTCATCCGCACCTACTGGAGTAGTTTGTGGAATGAAATCTTTTCCATCTTTACCGTAATCATATGCCCAACGGTGTACTTCTGGTATTTCACCAGGCCAGTTACCGTGACCAGGACGGATTGGCGTAGTCCACTCTAAAGTATTTGCTTCCCAAGGATTCTCAGAAGTTACTTTACGTCCTTTGAAAATAGAATAGAAGAAGTTGATTAAGAATAAAATTTGAACAGCAAACACAATGATCGAAACGATTGTGATGAACTTATTCAATTCAGCAAATTGCTTGAAACTTTCCCAAATGCTAAAGTCAAAATAACGACGTGGCATACCAGCTAATCCTTCATAGTGCATTGGCCAGAAAATCATGTATGCACCAGCCATTGTAACCCAGAAGTGAATATAAGCAAGTGAGTTGTTCATGTAACGACCATACATTTTAGGGAACCAGTGGTACACACCAGCAAACATACCAAACATAGAAGCCACACCCATTACAATATGGAAATGCGCAATTACGAAATAAGTATCATGTAAGTGAATATCTAACGCAGCGTTTCCTAACCAGATACCAGTTAAACCACCAGAGATAAATAAACTCACAAAACCAATTGCGAATAACATACCTGGAGTGAAACGGATATTACCTCTCCATAAAGTTGTCAACCAGTTGAACACTTTGATAGCAGAAGGAACAGCGATTAATAAAGTTAATAGTACGAATACAGAACCCAAGAAAGGATTTAAACCTGTAACGAACATATGGTGCGCCCAAACCAGGAAGGCCAATGCAGCAATAGCAAACAAAGAACCTAACATCGCCATATAACCAAAGATTGGTTTACGAGAGTTTACAGACATAATCTCTGATACCATACCCATGGCAGGTAATAAGATAATGTATACTTCTGGGTGACCTAAGAACCAAAATAAGTGTTGGTATAAAATAGCGCTTCCACCTTCGTTCGGTAAAGCACCCACACCATTGATAAAAATATCAGATAGATAGAAAGAAGTACCAAAGTTTCTATCAAAAATTAATAAGATCATACCAGATAACAATACAGGGAAAGATAATACACCTAATACAGCTGTAAAGAACAATGCCCAAATTGTTAAAGGTAAACGCGTCATGCTCATTCCCTTTGTACGCATGTTTAAAATAGTAGCGATATAGTTCAAGCCACCTAATAAAGAAGATACAATGAATAATGCCATCGCGATAATCCATAAATCCATACCAGTTTTAGAACCTGGAGATGCATCACCTAATGCAGACAATGGAGGATAAGCTGTCCAACCACCACTGAATGGCCCTGTCTCTACAAACATAGAAGACAACATAACGATACTTGCTACAAAGAAGAACCAGTAGCTCAACATATTCATAAATGGAGACGCCATATCTCTTGCACCAATTTGTAATGGAATCAAGAAGTTAGCGAAGGTTCCAGATAAACCAGCTGTCAATACAAAGAATACCAATACGGTACCGTGTGTTGTTACTAAAGCATAATATGCTTCAGGAGTGATTTGACCACCCTTTGCCCATTTTCCTAAAAGAGATTCTAACCATGGAAAACTTGCATCAGGATAACCTAATTGCAAACGGAAAAGAACACTCATTAATCCACCTAATACTGCCCAAACCATACCTGTGATCAAGAATTGCTTCGCGATCATTTTGTGGTCCATGCTGAAAACATATTTTGATAAAAATGTTTCATGGTGTTCGTGGTGTCCATGCTCGTCATGACCATGTGCGTCATGATGTGCTGTGCTGTGTGCATGTACGTCTTGAACAATTGTTGCTTCGTTACTCATACCGTTTTATTTAAAATATTTCTAAACTTCTATTGTTAAAATAATCTTCTTTCTTTTTTAAAACCAACTTCGCTCAATTACATTTTTGCAACTGCAGTTTTTGCAGTGCTATCTGTAGTTGAAGTTGCAGCTGGAACATTACTTGGATCTTTCTCAGGGAAAGCCACTAAGTATTGTGCCTTTTGCTTCGCCATCCACATATCATATTCTTCTTGTGTAACTACTTCAATCACGCCCTTCATAGAATAGTGACCATTACCACACATTTGATCACAAGAAATCTCGTAAGCAAAATTAGGGTTGCCCGTTTTCTCTCTCATCTCTGCAGTAGTGAACTTAGGTGTAAACCACATAGTTGTTGGAATACCTGGAACAGCATCCATCTTTAAACGAAAGTGCGATAAACCTACGTCATGAATTACGTCTCTAGAACCAATGATTAATTTAACTGGTTGGCCTTTCACCACATACATTGTTTGTTCAGTTAAAATATCGTCTTGTGCTAATTTATCATCCCATACAATACCAACAGAGTTTGTTGCAGGGTCAATGTTCTTATAATATTTTTTTCCAAACACTGCATCCTTACCTGGGTAACGGAAGATCCATCCAAATTGCTTTCCAGTTACTTCTACTACCATTGCATTCTTTGGAGGTTCGCCTGTAAAGAAGAACCAATTACGTAAACCAAAAATTACTAAGACAGTCAACGTGATTGCAGGAATTGCAGTCCAGATTAACTCCAACTTTGTGCTATGCGCAAAGAAGAAAGATTTTCTGTTTTCTTTTTCTTGGTACTTATATGCGAACCAGAATAATAAAATTTGAGTGATGATAAATACGATACCAGTAATGATTAAAGTAACCCAAATCATTTGGTCTACTTTTTCTCCTTGCACACTTGCAGCTTCTTGCGCTAACAAAGTTTTGTCAAAAAGATATTCATTACAAACGTACACGCCCACAAAGCCTAATACTAAGAACACGACCATTAAAAATCCGTTGATCTTGTTGTTTTGTTTACGGCTTTCTTCTTCTCCTTTAAGGATAGAAACGTACTCACTTGCTTTTGCGATTTGGAAGATCACAATAAAGATGAGGGCTACAATTGCTATGGATAAATATAAACTCATAATCTTATTTCTATTTTCTTACGCTAAATAATTTTTATTCAAATGTCGATTAAGTATGGTGGATGATACTTTCTTTTAAGAATGGATGATGCTTTGCAATCAATGGCTTGCTTGCCAAAGCTTTTGCAACAAAGAAAATCATCACACCAACAAAGAACGCAAGGATACCAAAATCCAATACACCTAATTCAACATGCTCCTTCATTAAAGAACCCATAATCATTTGATAAAAATCTATCCAATGACCAAAGATAATCACCACTGCCATTAATGCAACTAATGTGTAATTACGCTTAGCAGAACGCTTCATTAAGATTAACAAAGGTGCCAAGAAATTGATGATTAAGTTCAAGAAGAAGATGCCTTTATAAGGGCCTTGAACACGATGCTTAAAGTAAACAGTTTCCTCTGGGATGTTTGCATACCAGATCAACATGTATTGAGAGAACCATAAGTAAGTCCAGAAGATAGAGAATGCAAACATGAACTTAGCGATATCGTGTAAGTGCTCATTGTTTGTTAATTCTAAATAACCTTTATTCTTAAGGTACACAACCCATAATGCGATTAATGCCATACCAGCGACAAATGTGCTAGCGAAAGTATACCAGCTATACATAGTAGAATACCAATGTGCATCGATACTCATCATCCATAACCAAGGAATCGTAGACGCTACAGTTAAACCAAACCATACTAAGAAAAATCCTGAGCGCACCATGCTTTGAATGTTAAATGCTTTCGCAGTTTCAGCATCCATTGGCGCAACGTCTGCTTGATTAGATAACTGACGCATTCTATAACCAAAATAACTCCATAATGTAATGGTCAAAGTTGTCCAGATCACAAAGAAAGTTGGATTCAAGAAACCAGTCTTTCCTTTTAAGATTGGATCGTTCGCCACCGCTTCTGTATCTAACCAGTGGTAGATATGGTGCTTATGACCAAAGATCATGTACAACAAAACCATTAAAGTGATACCACCAAAAACAGGTACCAAAGTAGAAATGGCTTCTGGAATACGGCGGAAGGATTGCATCCATGCAGCTTGTGCCATTGCACTAAAGCTTAAGAAAAACATAGCGGCGTTACATACCAAAGTCCAGAAGATTGTGTTGTACATTAAAGTACCCCAAAAATGAACTTGCTCATGCTCGTCACTGCTAAATCCTTTGGTAAACATACCATACAATAACACAGCGCCTCCAATACCAATTAAGGAGTAGGCCCATGTTTTAAGTCTACCAGGAATTTCGAATTGTTCTTTTATAGATGCCATCTTTTCTCTTTTAAAAATCTTTTAAATAAGTGCTTTATTATTTTGCGGCTTTCGCTGCAGCTTGTTTGTCTTTGATGTATTTGATAATCATCCAACGTTGGTGCTTGTTTAATTGAGAAGCATAAGAACCCATTAAGTTCTTACCATATGCTACTGAATAAAACATTTGACCAGCAGGCATGCTCTCATACTTTACATCACCTACTAATGTTGCAGGCTTTGCAGCGTAAGGACCATTACCATCTTTATATAAAGGGCCATTACCATCTAATTTAGCACCATGACAGATACCACAGTTGATTAAATACAAACGCTCAGCTTCTGCAGTTTCTTTCGCAGACATAGAATCAATTGGATTCACTACAGATTTAGAAGCGATATAATTTGTTGTATCACCTGGCTTGTCCATTGCATAAGGGAAAGGCATTTCCTTACCACGTGCAATTGTACCAGCCACAGGCTTCGCATCAAAGTGGATGCCTTGCTCTTTTAAGTAAGCTAAATCTGTGTAAGATTCAATGGCACGACTGTAAGCCATATCCGGCATATAGATAGAACCCGGTGTACGTTTTACGTCAGAGCAGCTTACTAAAGCAACTACCGCTACTAAAAAGCTCATTATTAAATATTTCTTCATCATGTATATCTTAATCAGTTTATAAATTCTCTTAGTTCATTTTTATTTCAACTCATTTTTTAGAAAAGCGATTTACTTACGCAGTTACTGCTTCTTCCTTGTCATAAGTACCAAACCACCACTCTTCTTCTGCCACTTGAACATCTGTTTCAACAGCACCATTCGCTTTTAATAAAGCCAATAAATCGTCGGTGTTTGTTTTATCAGTGCACTCAATTGCCATTACAAATAAATCGTCTGTTGCTCTTTTGTGGAAATGGTGCTTCTTAACACCTGGTGCTAATTGACATAGGTAGCAGAAAGTTAACACCATACCAACAGCAGCAAACAATACTGTTAACTCGAAAATAATTGGGATCCAAGCTGGCAAAGCAAAATGTGGTTTACCACCAATGTTCAAAGGCCAGTCTTTTGTGAAGATCCAGCTGATTGCGCTGATTGCTGTTGTAGTACCAGTGATACCATAAATAAATCCAGCAGTGTGCAAACTTGTTTCACGCATGCCTAATGCATGGTCTAAACCGTGCACCGCAAATGGTGTGTACACATCTTTGATCTTATAACCAGCAGTACGCACTTGCTTTACTGCAGGAAATAAAACTGCTTCGTCATCAAAACAGCCAACTACGAATTTCTTTTGTGCCATAATTATTTTCTATTAATATTCAGATCCAAATAATTTCTTTTTTAATCAAGCGATTAGTGCGCGTTGTCATGAACAAATTTGTCCAGAGGTTGCGCCTCAATGCTTTCCATTCCTGGTTTGAATGATTCACCACTTCTCTTTAATACATACTTAATTTCCGCCACAGCAATTACTGGGAAGTATTTAGCAAATAAGAAGAAGCAAGTAAAGAACAAACCAAATGTTCCTACATAGAAACCAATTTCCCAAATGGTAGGGCTGTAGTATACAGACCAGCTAGATGGTAAATAGTCACGATATAAAGAGGTAACGATGATTACGAAACGCTCGAACCACATACCAATGTTTACGATGATACTCATGAAGAAGGTAACGAAAACGTTTCTTCTCATTTTT